>Ga0080006_1150721_pt1 | contig 229156 bp, 226 predicted proteins | sample RS3BMetagenome_FD_69209 | JGI IMG/M metagenome (GOLD analysis project Ga0080006, IMG submission 69209) | Ferric oxide microbial mat and aquatic microbial communities from Rainbow Spring, Yellowstone National Park, USA - RS3B (SPADES... ...
TGCGTCCAGCAACTCCCGCTCTGACCGCGTAATCCCTTGCATCACAACATCATCACACGCCACACAGTGCGCAGCCGTCAGACATGCCGACCAGTGGACGGGTTATTCAGTGCTCTCCTAGCTGACTCGGCCGGATGTCGAGGTGCGAACGTCGAAGCCATCGAGCGTGTCGCCGGATCGCCACGCCTTCAGGATGTCCGCGTATTCGGTCGGGCTGCCGAAGAAGAAGCTGTCTCGATTGAGTCGTGCGCTCGCCTGGCCTTCGCGGTTGTAGTAGCCGGGGGTGCACGATTCCCGGCGGCCGGCGATGACGCTGGAACGCTCGACGACGGTGTCGACCCAGGCGGCTTCGGCCGCCGCGGTGGCCTCCAACTCGGCGGCATCGTGCCGCAACGCCCACGCGATCACCCAGGCGATGTGCCGGGACTGGGTGTCGATCAGGTAGGGGAAGTTCACCGTGAAGCCGGACTGGGCGATGCTCTCGATGAAGCAGTTCGGGAAGCCGTTGACGTGTAACCCGTGCAGGGTTCGGACACCGTCGGCCCATTTGTCGGTCAGGGTGAGCCCGCCGCGCCCGATGATCTCGAAGCCGGAGCGCTGGCGGTAGCTGGTGCCAACCTCGAATCCGGTGGCGAAAATCAGACAGTCCAAGGGGTATTCGGTGCCCGCCACGACGACGCTGTCCGCGGTGATCTGCTCGACGCCGAGGCCCTGTGTGTCGACCAGCGTGACGTTGTCGCGGTTGAAAGCCTGCAGGTATTCGTCGTGGAAGCACGGCCGCTTGCAGTAATACCCGTACCACGGTTTGAGTGCCTCGGCCGTGGCGGCATCGGTCACGATCGAGTCGACACGGGCCCGAATCTCTTCCATCTTGGCGAAGTCGGCCAGCTCGGCGGCGTTCGGGCCGCCTTCGTTGACGATCGGCATCTTCTTGGTGAGACTGGTCCACGCGTCGTCAACCAGATCTTCATCGGAACTGCCCCCGGCAGTGAGGATTTGGAAGTTTTCCATCCGTTGCTGTTGCCAGCCCGGCTGCAGTGCTGCGGCCCAGTCCGGGTCGGTCGGACGGTTGGCCCGGACATCCACCGTCGAGGGGGTGCGCTGAAAGACGAACAGGTGACCGGCTGCCTCGGCGAGTCTCGGCACACATTGAATGGCTGTCGCGCCGGTACCGATGATTCCGATCCGCTTGTCGGACAGCCCGCTGAGGTCGTCGCCGGTGTAGTCGTAATCCCATCGACTGGTGTGGAAAGTATGGCCGCCGAAGTTGGTGATGCCGTCAATACCGGGCAGTTTCGGCTTCTGCAGGTAGCCGTTGGCCATCGCCACGAACCGCGCGCGAATCTGGTCGCCGCGATCAGTCGAGATCACCCACCGGCAACTGGCTGGCTCCCAACGGATTTCCTGCACCTCGGTCTGCAAACATGCGTCCCGGTACAAGTCGTAGTGCGCCGCGATCCGCCGGCAGTGCTCCCAGATCTCGCGACCCTTGGCGTACTTCTCAGACGGCAGGTAGCCGAGCTCCTCGAGAAGTGGCATGTAGACGTAGGACTCGACGTCGCAGGCGATTCCGGGATAGCGGTTCCAATACCAGGTTCCGCCGACGTCAGCAGCCTTGTCGATCAGCCGCACGTTGTCGACGCCGAGCTGTTTGCAGCGCGCCCCGATCAGCAGCCCGCCGAAACCGGCGCCGACGACCGCGACGTCGGCGGTGTCGTGTATCGGGTCGCGGCTGAAGTCCGGATCGGCCCAGGGGTCGTCGCCGAACTTGCTGAATGCGCCGGAGATCGACACGTACTGGGCAATGCCGTCCGAGCGCAGACGCCGCCGGCGCTCTTCGGCGTACTTGGCGCGCAGCGCAGCCGGATCGAATGATTTCCCGCCGGACGTCACGGCTGCATACTGGACCATTTTTGTGAGCCAGGCAACGTTGCGATGCAGTGCTTTGTCATCTTCCGTGCACGGACACGTCACGGCCGTGATGCCCGTTGGCTGATCAACAAGGTCACAGTGGCGTAGGTGATCGGCGATACGACGATGCAGAGCGCAGCGATGAGGAGGAGTGAGGTAGATGAGCACTGAATCGGTCCTTATCGCTGCCGAAAAGCCGGTCTCGGGTGCGTGCGCATCGGCAGATCCGCGCTATTCGCTGGTGCTGTCCAACGAACCGGCCCACATTGACGCCGCGCAGCGGCTGCGTTACGACGTGTTCAGCAGCGAACCGGGTTTCGCGCTGACCGGGCGCAACGACGGCCTCGACGCCGACCGCTTCGACGAGCACTGCGACCATCTGCTGGTTCGCGAAGAGAACTCCGGCGAGCTGGTCGGCTGCTACCGCATGCTGACGCCGACGGGTGCGGTCGCGGCCAAAGGGCTCTACACCGCAACGGAATTCGACATCCGGTCGCTGGATACCCTCCGGCCGTCGCTGGTGGAGATGGGCCGCGCCGTGGTGCGCACCGAGCACCGCAACGGCGCTGTCGTCCTGCTGATGTGGGCAGGCATCCTGGCCTACCTGGACCACTGCGACTACGACTACGTCGCCGGCTGCGTGTCGGTGCCGGTCGTGGTGCCGGGCGAACCGCCGGGCACTCAGATCCGTGGCGTGCGCGACTTCGTCGCCCGGCGACATGCCGCGCCGGCCGAATATCACGTCCGCCCCTACCGGCCGGTGGTCATCGACGGACGCTCGCTCGACGAAATCGAGCCACCCACCCGGCCGGTGCTACCGCCGCTGATGCGCGGCTACCTGCGACTGGGTGCACAGATATGCGGTGAGCCGGCCCACGATCCCGACTTCGGCGTCGGCGATTTCCCGGCCCTGCTGGACAAGCGCCAGGCCGACACCCGCTACCTGCGGCGACTCCGGTCGGTATCGGCGGCCACCGAGGCAGCGAGTCAGGTGGCCTGATGAGCAACCCGGCGCTGCGCGACCACGCCTGGCTCCCACGGGCGACCTGCGACACGGACTGCATACGCGCCGGCGGCTACCGGCCCACCCGGCGACTGATTGTGGCGCTGCGCGTTGCCCGACGGATCACGCTGCTGGTGCTGGTGTCGCCGGTGTTGCCGCTGCTGGCCGGGGTGATTCCGGGCTGGTCGAAGTCGAGGACGATTTACTGCCGGTTGCTGCTGTGGTGCCTGGGCGTCAAGATCGACGTCGCCGGCGGGCCGATCCGTAACCTGCCGGGCGTGCTGGTGGTCAGTGACCACATGTCCTGGCTGGACATCCTCACGATCGGTGCGACGCTGCCGTCCACCCGCTGGCGGGCCTCGCCGCTGTCGTTCGTGGCCCGCGCCGACGTGGCCGCCAGCCGCGCCGTGACGATGATGGCGCGCATCGTCAAGGTCATCCCGATCGAACGCGCCAAACTGCGCCAGCTGCCCGCGGTGGTGGCCACCGTCGCCGCCCGGCTCTACGCCGGACACACGGTGGTGGCATTCCCCGAAGGCACCACGTGGTGCGGGAGGTCCGGTGACGATGCGGGCCGGGCTGACGCCGGGCCGGCGGGCACGCTGGGGCGCTGTCACCAGGGTTCGGGGCGGTTTTACCCGGCCATGTTCCAGGCCGCCGTCGACACCGGCCGGCCGGTCCAGCCGCTGCGGCTGCGCTATCAGCACCGAGACGGCAGCGTCTCCACCGTTCCGGCTTACATCGGCGACGACACCTTGCTGGCCTCGATCGGCAGGCTGATGGTGGCCCGCCGCACGGTGGCCAGGATCTACGTTGAATCGCTGCAGCTGCCCGGCGGCGACCGGCGGGAACTGGCCCGTCGCTGCCAGGCAGCGATCCGCGTCACCGCGGTGCCGAGTCCGGACCACGGGCAGCGGTCCGCGGTGCTGGCATCCTGATCTCACCGGGTTCGGCCCGCCCGCGCCGTCGCGGGTATATCTGCCCAGCTCGTCCTCAGACCGTTGCGGCCTGCACCGTCGCCGGCGGCCTGGCTATCCTGGGCAGGTCATGGTGTACCTGGATCACGCCGCCACCTCCCCGATGCACCCCGCTGCCGTCGAGGCGATGACGGCTGTCCTGGGCACTGTCGGCAATGCCTCGTCGCTGCACGCCACTGGGCGGCTGGCCCGCCGGCGCACCGAGGAGTCCCGCGAGCTGATCGCGGCCAAACTCGGTGCCCGCCCGTCGGAGGTGATCTTCACCGCCGGTGGCACCGAGAGCGACAATCTCGCCGTCAAGGGCATCTACTGGGCGCGCCGCAATGCCGAGCCACGCCACCGCCGCATCATCACCACCGAGGTCGAGCATCACGCTGTGCTGGACGCGGTGAACTGGCTGGCCGAACACGAAGGCGCCGAGGTCACCTGGCTGCCCACCAGCGCCGACGGGTCGGTGTCCGGTGCGGCGCTGCGTGCGGCGCTCGAACGCCACGACGACGTCGCGCTGGTCACCGTGATGTGGGCCAACAACGAGGTCGGCACCATCATGCCGATCGACGAACTCGCTTCCGTGGCAGCCGAATTCGACGTCCCGATGCACAGCGACGCGGTTCAGGCGGTGGGCCAGCTGCCGGTCGACTTTGGGGCCACCCAGTTGTCCGCGATGACCGTGGCCGCGCACAAGTTCGGCGGCCCGGTCGGTGCGGGCGCGCTGCTACTGCGCCGCGACGTCACCTGCGTGCCGTTGTCCCATGGCGGTGGTCAGGAGCGTGACATCCGCTCCGGCACACCTGACGTCGCCGCGGCGGTCGGCATGGCGACCGCCATCCGGATTGCCGTCGACGGGGTAGAAGCTAACAACGCACGGCTGAGGCTGTTGCGCGACCGACTCATCGACGGGGTGCTGGCCGCTGTGGAAGACACTCGGGTCAACGGCGCCATCGGTGCCCGACGGCTACCCGGTAACGCACACTTCACCTTCGCTGGCTGCGAAGGCGATGCTTTGCTGATGCTGTTGGACGCCAACGGAATCGAATGCTCAACCGGATCGGCGTGCACCGCCGGGGTCGCCCAGCCGTCGCACGTGCTGATCGCGATGGGGGCCGACCCCGCCAGTGCCCGCGGATCGTTGCGTTTGTCGCTGGGGCACACCAGCGTCGAGTCCGACGTGGACGCGGCCTTGGCAGTGTTGCCCGGTGCGGTGGCGCGCGCGCGGCAGGCAGCACTCGCCGCCGCGGGGGTGTGGCGATGAGGGTGCTCGCCGCGATGAGTGGCGGCGTGGACTCGTCGGTCGCAGCCGCGCGCATGGTCGACGCCGGCCACGACGTGGTCGGCGTGCACTTGGCCCTGTCGCACGTTCCCGGTACCTTGCGCACCGGCTCGCGTGGATGTTGCTCCAAGGAGGACGCCGGTGACGCCCGACGGGTCGCGGATGTGCTCGGAATCCCGTTTTATATTTGGGATTTCGCGGACAAATTCAAAGAAGACGTGATCGACGACTTCGTGTCGTCCTATGCCCGCGGTGAGACCCCGAACCCGTGTGTGCGGTGCAACGAACGAATCAAATTCTCCGCGTTGGCCGCCCGCGCCCTGGCGCTGGGATTCGACGCGGTCGCCACCGGCCACTACGCCAGGCTCGCGGACGGGCGGCTGCGCCGGGCCGTCGACGCCGACAAAGACCAGTCCTACGTACTCGCGGTGCTGACCGCGGAGCAGTTGCGGCACGCGGTGTTCCCGATTGGCGACACCCCCAAGCCGCAGATCCGCGCCGAGGCGGCCCGCCGCGGCCTGGCGGTCGCCGAGAAGCCGGACAGTCACGACATCTGCTTCATCCCCTCCGGTGACACCCGCGCGTTTCTCGGCGAGCGCATCGGAGTTCGCCGTGGTTCGGTGGTGGACCGGGGCGGCGCCGTACTGGCCACCCATGACGGCGTGCACGGCTTCACAATCGGCCAACGTAAGGGGCTTGGGATCGCCGGCCCGGGGCCGGACGGCCGGCCGCGCTACGTCACCGCGATCGACGCCGACAGTGGCACCGTTCGGGTCGGCCCGGTGGCCGAACTCGAGGTATGGCAGCTGACGGGCCACCGGCCGGTGTTCACCGCGGGCGCCGCGATGACCGGAACCATCGACTGCGCGGTGCAGGTGCGGGCACACGGTGAAACCGTCGACGCCGAAGCGCGATTGGCCGGCGAGCAACTCGCGGTGCGACTGCGGACTCCGCTGCGCGGGGTGGCGCCGGGGCAGACGCTGGTGCTCTACCGCCGCGACCCGGCCGGCGACGAGGTGCTCGCCAGCGCCACCATTGCCTCGGCAGCGTGACGATTTGTCGTCCTACGCTGTCGCCGGATGTGCAACCAGGGCGAGAATGCCGGCCGCGACCCGCCTCAGTGCGCGCTCGGCGCACGACAGCTAGCCCGGGACGTTGCCGGCCAGGTTCGCGATGACGATCGCAGACACCGAATCCGCAAACCCGCAGTATGTGACCTCCATCAGCACCAGGGACTTGAGCCGGTAATCGCGCCCGCAGTCGCCGGGCCGGGTCCGCAGCGACCGGTCGTCGGCGTTCCAGTCGCCGACGAGGCCGTAGCCGGCCGAACTGCCGGCGCAGTTGCGGACAGTGGCCACCAACGCCCCGAACGCCCGTCGAGCGCTATCGCCGTCGCGATATGCCGCGGCGCCTTCTGAGATGATGCCGCCGCGTGGCGGATCTTGAAAGGTGGTTTTGTGGAACGCCTCGACGTCGGGCCCGAACGTCGTGGTCTCGGCGTAGACGAAGCGGCATGCCGGTGGCACGGTCTGCGCAAGGGTGTCAATGTCGACCGGGGAAGTGGCATCCATCGACGGGATGATCGTCAGATGCTCACCGCCGCCGGTGATCGCCTGCATCCGCGACTGATCCAGCAGCACCCGCCCGACGTCGAAGCCGTCGGGCCCGAGGCCCGATTCCGTCGTCGCGGCTCCGTCGACCACGCGAGTGCACGCCGTGGCCAGCAGAGCCGCGACACACAGGCCCAGCCGTCGTTTGGTCATCGTGACCCTCAAGCGTAATCGTGCCGACGCTACCTCGCGCCACTCGTGCCAGACGCTATCGAATACGGTTCTCCGGTGAGTGTTTTCGCAACGGCCACTGGCATCGGATCGTGGCCCGGAACGGCCGCGCGACCGGCGGCCGAGGTGGTCGTCGGCGAATTGGGTGCGGCGATGGCCCATCTGGTCGAACTGCCAGGCAGGGGAGTGGGCGCCGACCTCATCGGCCGCGCCGGTGCACTGCTCATCGACATCGCCATCGACACCGTCCCGCGTGGCTACCGGCTGGCGGCTCGCCCCGGCGCGGTCACGCGCCGGTCGGTCAGCCTGCTCGCCGAGGACATCGACGCGCTGGAAGAGGCCTGGGAGGTGGCCGGGCTGCGCGGTAGCGGGCGGCCGGTGAAGGTTCAGGCGCCGGGTCCGATCACGCTTGCGGCCGAGCTGGAACTGTCCAACGGACATCGCGCGATCACCGATCCCGGCGCGCTCACCGACATCGCCGCCTCACTGGCCGAGGGGGTCGCCGCCCACCGGGCATCGGTATCCCGTCGACTCGATACGCCGGTGGTCGTGCAGTTCGACGAGCCGTCGCTGCCCGCGGCAGTCGCCGGTCACCTGACCGGCGTGACCGCGCTGGGGACGGTGTCCGCCATCGACGAGTCGCTTGCCACCACGATTCTCGACGTCTGCGCGTCCGCGGCCGGCGCCGAGGTTTCGGTGCACAGCTGCGCCGCACCGATCCCGTGGAAAGTTCTGCAGCGCTGCAGTATTGGCGCAGTATCGGTAGACGCGGCAATGTTGCAGTCAGCCGATCTGGAGGCGATCGGGGAATTCGTCGAATCCGGACGGGTCGTCATGTTGGGGGTGGTGCCGTCCAGCGAACCGGCCCGTCGCCCCGCGATCGACGAGGTCGCGACGAGCGTCGTGGCCGTCACCGACCGGATCGGCTTCAGTCGGTCGGTGCTGCGGGATCGCATCGGCATCGTCCCCGGGTGCGGACTCGCGGGTGCGACCCCGGAGTGGGCTCGTACAGCCATCGGCTTGGCCCGCCGCGTCGCCGAGGCCTTCGCCGACGATCCGGCTGCCCTCTGAGCGCGGCGAAGGATCACGCGGCCGCGGTCGCTGTCGGTGGGCGCTAACTAGATAAGTACCAAAAGTACTATGGCGCATGACGATTCATAATTGTTGGGACCGATGATTCGGCCGGGAACGCCTCGCCCCGCTGACCCGGTCTGGGCCGGATTGGCGATCCGACGCCGTTCGCCCGACTGCGATATCCTGGCCTTCACCGGGGAGAGGACATCACCATGAACGGGAAAAGCGGAGCTGGTCGTCGACGGGTGGTCCTGGCGAGTTGGCTGGCTGTGATCGGCCTTGCCGGCGCGGCGTTCCTGGTGCGGTCCCCGGCGATGCCGTCCGCGAGCGGGACGGCGGCAAGTGCTCTTCCGGCCCCAACCGTCGACGAGCCCACGGCCGGCGGCCGCAAGACCGAGACCGTGGTGTTGGCCGGCGGCTGCTTCTGGGGTGTGCAGGGCGTTTTCCAGCACGTCAAAGGCGTGACAGCGGCCACCTCCGGGTACGCCGGCGGGGACAAGTCGACCGCCGATTACGACACGGTCAGCACTGGCACCACCAAGCACGCCGAGTCGGTCCGGATCACCTACGACCCGACGCAGGTGACCTTCGGCCAGCTGCTACGGGTGTTCTTCGGCGTCGTCGAGGACCCGACCGAACTCAACTACCAGGGCCCCGACATCGGGCCTCAGTACCGCTCGGTGATCTTCACCCAGGACGACAACCAGCAGAAGGTCGCCAATGCGTACATCGCTCAGCTGAACGCGGCGGGCGCCTTCCCCGCGCCGATTGTCACCACCGTGACGCCGGGCGCCCAGTTCTTTCCCGCCGAGGCCTACCACCAGAACTTTTTCGACCTGCACCCGAACAACCCGTACATCGTCGCCAACGACCTGCCCAAGCTCGGCGCGCTCAGGTCGGACTTCCCCGACCTCTATCGCCCCTAGCCGCGCGGTGCTGTCGGCGCGCTCCGATAGCCTGCCGAGGTGAGCACACCCGAGGCTGACCCGGTTCCGTCTGAGTTGCGGCGTACCTGGCGCGAGCTGGCCGACGAGGTGCGCGAACACCAATTCCGCTACTACGTGCGCGATGCGCCGATCATCTCCGACGCGGACTTCGACACACTGCTGGGCCGCCTCCGCGCACTCGAAGACGAGCACCCCGAACTCCGCACGCCCGATTCGCCGACGCAACTGGTCGGTGGTGCCGGTTTCGCCACGGATTTCACTTCGGCCGATCATCTGGAGCGGATGCTGTCGCTGGACAACGTGTTCAGCCCCGAGGAATTCGAGCTGTGGGTGGGTCGCGTGCACGCCGAAGTCGGCACCGACGTCCCGTTCCTCTGCGAGCTCAAGATCGACGGTGTCGCTTTGGGTCTGGTCTACCGCAACGGTCGACTGGCTCGGGCTGCGACCCGCGGCGACGGGCGCACCGGCGAGGACGTCACCCTCAACGCGCGCACCATCGCGGATGTGCCAGAACGGCTGACGCCCAGCGACGACCACCCGGTGCCCGACGTCCTCGAAGTGCGCGGTGAGGTGTTCTTCCGGCTCGACGATTTCGAGGCACTCAACGCCGCGCTCGTCGAGGACGGCAAGGCGCCGTTCGCCAACCCGCGCAACAGCGCCGCGGGTTCGCTGCGGCAAAAGGACCCCGCGGTGACAGCCCGTCGCAAACTCCGGATGATCTGCCACGGATTGGGGCACGTCGAAGGCTATCGACCGGAAACGCTGCATGACGCATATCAGGCGCTGGCGGCCTGGGGCCTGCCGGTCTCCGGTCACACCACCCGGGTGGACGACGCGGCCGCTGCCTTGGAACGCATCGGCTACTGGGGTGAGCACCGTCACGACGTCGACCACGAAATCGACGGAGTGGTAGTCAAAGTCGACGACGTGGCATTGCAACGCAGGCTCGGCTCGACGTCGCGAGCGCCACGGTGGGCGATCGCCTACAAATACCCCCCGCAGGAAGTGCAGACCAAGCTGCTCGACATTCGGGTCAATGTCGGTCGGACCGGGCGCGTGACGCCCTTTGCATTCATGACGCCGGTCACCGTCTCGGGCTCGACGGTCGGATTGGCCACTTTGCACAACGCCGCGGAGGTCAAGCGCAAGGGTGTGCTGATCGGCGACACGGTGGTGCTCCGTAAGGCCGGCGATGTGATCCCCGAAGTGCTGGGTCCGGTTGTCGACCTGCGTGACGGCTCCGAGCGTGAATTCGTCATGCCCACAACGTGTCCCGAATGCGGCACGACGTTGGCGCCGGCGAAGGAGGGCGACGCCGACATCCGCTGTCCCAATGCGCAGTCCTGCCCGGCACAGTTGCGGGAGCGGGTGTTCCACGTCGCCGGCCGCGGCGCCTTCGACATCGAAGGGCTCGGCTACGAGGCCGCGATCGCGCTGTTGAAAGCACAGGTGATCGGGGACGAGGGTGATCTGTTCGGCCTCACCGAAGACGAACTCTTGCGGACCGACTTGTTCACCACCAAGGCCGGCGCGTTGTCCGCCAACGGTAAGCGGCTCTTGGCCAATCTGGACACCGCCAAGAAACAACCGCTGTGGCGGGTCTTGGTGGCGTTGTCGATTCGCCATGTCGGGCCGACGGCGGCGCGGGCGCTGGCCACCGAGTTCGGCAGCCTCGACGCGATCACCTCCGCCTCGACGGAGCAACTGGCCGCGGTCGAGGGCGTCGGTCCGACGATCGCCGACGCGGTGACCGAGTGGTTCACCGTCGACTGGCACTGCCGGATCGTCGACAAGTGGCGGTCGGCCGGGGTGCGGATGGCCGACGAACGTGACGCCAGTGTGCCCCGCACGCTGGAGGGCTTGACCATCGTCGTCACCGGGTCGTTGGACGGTTTTTCTCGCGACGACGCCAAAGAGGCGATCCTGACGCGCGGGGGCAAAGCCGCCGGCTCGGTGTCGAAGAAGACCGACTACGTGGTCGCCGGCGATTCTCCCGGATCGAAGTACGACAAGGCGGTCGAACTCGGAGTGCCCGTCCTGGATGAGACTGGATTTCGAAAGCTGTTGGCGGAGGGGCCTTGGGAGCTCCCAGGGTAACGGTCGGTGTCCAGCCATTCAGTGCAACAGGGTCCCGACGATCCCGGCCAGGTACCCCAGCCGGGCAACTTCCGAGGGCCGGAACGCCGGGCCGCCCGGCCTGCCGAGCATCACTGCGGTGTCGGAGGAGCCCAGCGGGGCCGCAACGAATGTGGTGTCCAGGTCGCGCCAGACCTGCGGCACCCAGTCTGCGGTGGCGTCCAATGCCGTGGCGTGCTCGATCGGCATCCATGGCACGTCGCTCAGAATCGTTTCCGGCGCCCCGGGGCTACCGGCTGTGCGCTGGAATTTGTCGCCGGACTTCCGCAGCACCGAGCACCAGCTCGCCCGCAGCACCTGCGGTGCCTCACTGACGAGCACCTTCAGCTTGGCTGTGGTGTCACCCGCGGCCGCGATGTGGTCGATCAGCGCCAGCTCGCGGTGCGCGTCCAGCAACCCGGTGTGGGGCCGCAGGCTGTCCACCCGCACGCCCTGGAGTGCTTCGGCCGCCGTGATCAGCGTGTCCGGCATGCCGCCCGACGGTAGTTCGACCACGAGATCGTCGATGGCGTAGTCGGGTCCGCGCTCCACGACGTCGAGCGAAAGGATGTCGGCGCCCACCGATCCCAGGGCCACGGCCAGCGAGCCGAGGCTGCCTGGTCGATCGGCCAACTGGACGCGGAGCAGATAGGACGACACGCGCACACTGTGTCACAGCGGCGCGCGCTCGGCATGTCGGTGGTGACGTCGAGCTGGGGGCACCGCCCGCTTGCGGGGGACACGCTGGCGTGACAGTCGACGCCGAGCGTCGCTCCGGCGTGACGCTCGAGGCATCCCAAGCACGGGCTAGGCTTTTCAGTCGTGTCCCAGATCTCCCGCGACGAGGTGGCCCACCTGGCCCGGTTGGCCCGCTTGGCGTTGACCGACGATGAGCTGGACAGTTACGCCGGCCAACTCGACGCCATCCTGACCCACGTCGGCCAGATCCAGGCCGTCGATGTCACCGGCGTCGAGCCGACCGACAACCCGCTCAAGTCCGTCAACGTCACCCGGCCCGACCAGACCGTGCCGTGCCTGACCCAGCAGCAGGCACTGGCTGAGGCACCCGAAGCCCTCGACGGTCGCTTCGTCGTCCCGCAGATCCTCGGGGAACCGCAATGACCGACATCATCCGGCTGGACGCGGCAACGCTGGCCGAGAAAATCGCCGCCAAGGAACTGTCGTCGACCGAGGTCGCCCAGGCGTTCCTGGACCAGATCGCGGCGACCGACCAGCAGTACGGCGCGTTCCTGCACGTCGCCACCGACGCGGCGTTGTCCGCTGCCGCCGCCGTCGACAAGGCGCTCGCCGCCGGTGAGCAGCTGTCGCCGTTGGCCGGGGTGCCGCTGGCCCTCAAAGATGTCTTCACCAGCATCGACATGCCCACCACGTGCGGGTCGAAGATCCTCGAGGGCTGGCGTTCGCCGTATGACGCGACCGTCACCGCGCGGCTGCGCGCGGCCGGCATACCGATCCTGGGCAAGACCAACATGGACGAGTTCGCCATGGGCTCGTCGACGGAGAATTCCGCCTACGGCCCGACCCGCAACCCGTGGAACACCGACCGGGTGCCCGGCGGCTCCGGCGGCGGCAGTGCCGCCGCGCTGGCGGCATTCCAGGCACCGCTGGCCATCGGCACCGACACCGGCGGATCGATCCGCCAGCCGGCCGCGCTGACCGCGACCGTCGGCGTCAAACCCACCTACGGCACGGTGTCGCGCTACGGACTGGTGGCCTGCGCGTCGTCGCTCGACCAGGGCGGACCGTGTGCGCGCACAGTCCTGGACACGGCGTTGCTGCACCAGGTGATCGCCGGGCATGATCCGCGCGACTCCACCTCCATCGAGGCCGGGGTGCCCGACATCGTCGGCGCTGCGAAGGCCGGCGCCGCAGGCGACCTCAATGGCGTACGGGTCGGCGTGGTCAAGCAACTGCGCGGCGAGGGCTATCAACCCGGCGTGCTGGCGTCGTTCAACAGGGCCGTCGAGCAGCTGACCGCGCTCGGTGCCGACGTGTCCGAAGTCGACTGTCCCCATTTCGATCACGCGCTGCCCGCCTACTATTTGATCCTGCCCTCGGAAGTGTCGAGCAACCTGGCCCGCTTCGACGCAATGCGCTACGGCCTGCGCGTCGGTGACGACGGCAGTCACAGCGCCGAGGAGGTGATGGCGCTGACCCGCGCAGCAGGATTCGGGCCGGAAGTAAAGCGGCGCATCATGATTGGCACCTATGCGTTGTCGGCGGGCTATTATGACGCCTACTACAACCAGGCACAGAAAGTGCGAACGCTGATCGCGCGCGACCTTGACACCGCGTATCAGTCGGTGGATGTGCTGGTTTCGCCGACCACGCCGACCACGGCCTTCCCGCTGGGGGAGAAAGTCGACGATCCCCTGGCGATGTATCTGTTCGACCTGTGCACGCTGCCGTTGAACCTGGCCGGGCACTGCGGAATGTCGGTGCCGTCGGGGTTGTCCGACGATGACAACCTGCCGGTCGGGCTGCAGATCATGGCGCCGGCGCTGGCCGACGACCGGCTCTATCGCGTTGGGGCCGCCTACGAGGCCGCTCGGGGGGCGCTGCCGACAGCCATCTGATCGGCTGCCGCTTGGGCTGTCACGGGGCAAGATGGACACATGCGGATCGGAATTCTCACCGGCGGTGGCGACTGTCCTGGCCTCAACGCCGTCATCCGGGCGGTGGTGCGCACCTGCGATTCCCGTTACGGGTCGTCGGTGGTCGGATTTCAGGACGGCTGGCGCGGGCTGCTGGAGAACAGGCGCATCCAACTCGCCAACGACGACCGCAACGATCGCCTGCTGGCCAAGGGCGGCACGATGCTGGGCACCGCGCGGGTCAATCCCGACAAGCTGAGGGCCGGGCTGGCGCAGGTCAAGCAGACGCTGGATGACAACGGCATCGACGTCCTCATCCCGATCGGCGGCGAGGGCACGCTGACGGCGGCGCACTGGCTGTCCGAAGAGAATGTGCCCGTCGTCGGAGTGCCCAAGACCATCGACAACGACATCGATTGCACCGACGTGACTTTCGGCCACGACACCGCGTTGACCGTGGCCACCGAGGCGATCGACCGGTTGCACAGCACAGCCGAGTCCCACCAGCGGGTGATGCTGGTGGAGGTGATGGGCCGGCACGCCGGCTGGATCGCGCTCAACTCCGGGCTGGCGTCCGGCGCGCACATGACGCTGATCCCTGAGCAGCCCTTCGACATCGACGAAGTGTGCCGGTTGGTCAAGCGGCGCTTCCAGCGCGGCGACTCGCATTTCATCTGTGTGGTGGCCGAGGGCGCCAAACCTGCTGAGGGATCGATGAAGCTTGCCGAAGGTGGCACCGATGAATTCGGCCACGAGCGGTTCACCGGGGTTGCAGCCCAGCTGGCGGTCGAGTTGGAGAAGCGGATCAACAAAGACGTCCGGGTGACGGTGCTCGGCCATGTCCAGCGCGGCGGCACACCGACCGCTTACGACCGCGTCCTGGCGACCCGGTTCGGCGTCAACGCTGCCGATGCCGCACACGCGGGCGAGTACGGGCAGATGGTCTCGTTGCGTGGCCAAGACATCGGCCGGGTGGCGCTTGCCGACGCGGTGCGCCAGCTCAAGCTGGTCCCGCAGAGTCGCTACGACGACGCGGCGGCGTTCTTCGGTTGATCGCCCCGGCCGACAACCGCTCGAAATCACTGATCCACGGATTCAGGGTAAGTAGCGGGTGTGGGATCGGCTGTCGGTGCCGATCCGATCCGATCCGATCAACCCCGGTCGGCGACGCGGCTCCGGGCCGCGATGGCGCGACTATCTCGGCCGGCATTTAGGATCGACAGCATGACTTCTGTGGCCAGCGTTCCCAGTGCGGGCGGCGGTGAGCTGCTCGACTACGACGATGTGATCGCGCGCTACGACCCGGTGCTCGGCATGGAAGTGCACGTCGAGCTCTGCACCGCCACCAAGATGTTCTGCGGTTGCGCCAACGAGTTCGGCGCCGAGCCCAACACGCACGTCTGCCCGGTGTGCCTGGGCCTGCCCGGTGCGCTGCCCGTACTCAACGAGGCCGCCGTCGAATCGGCCATCCGGATCGGGCTGGCGCTCAACTGCGACATCGCGCCGTGGGGCAGGTTCGCCCGGAAGAACTACTTCTATCCGGACCAGCCGAAGAACTACCAGATCTCGCAGTACGACGAGCCGATCGCCATCAACGGCTACCTCGACGTTCCGCTCGACGACGGCAGCACCTGGCGGATCGAGATCGAGCGCGCCCACATGGAGGAGGACACCGGCAAGCTGACCCACCTGGGCAGCGACACCGGCCGCATCGCCGGCGCGACGTCGTCACTGGCCGATTTCAACCGGGCCGGCGTGCCGCTGATCGAGATCGTCACCAAGCCGATCGAGGGCACCGGCGAGCGGGCGCCGGAGATTGCCCGCGCCTACGTCACCGCATTGCGAGACCTGTTGCGTGCGTTGGGTGTTTCCGACGTCCGGATGGATCAAGGCTCGATGCGCTGTGATTCCAACGTGTCGCTGAAGCCGATCGGCGCCACCGAGTTCGGTATCCGCAGTGAAACCAAGAACGTCAACTCGCTCAAGAGCGTCGAGGTCGCCGTCCGCTACGAGATGCGGCGCCAGGGCGCAGTTCTGGAGTCGGGTGGAAGAGTCATCCAGGAAACCAGGCACTTTCACGAAGATGGCTTCACCAGCCCGGGCCGCACCAAGGAAACCGCGGAGGATTACCGCTATTTCCCCGAGCCTGATCTCGAGCCGGTCGCGCCGAGCGACGAGCTCGTCGAGCGGCTGCGCTCAACCATCCCCGAGCTACCGTGGTTGCGTCGCAAGCGAATTCAACAAGACTGGGGCATTTCCGACGAGGTGATGCGGGATCTGGTCAATGCCGGCGCCGTGGACCTGGTCATCGCGACCGTCGACCAGGGTGCTTCCAGCGAATCGGCGCGCGCGTGGTGGGGAAACTTCCTGGTGCAAAAGGCCAACGAGGCCGGCGTCGAACTCGACGAACTGCCGATCAGCCCGGCCCAAGTCGCAGCAATGGTGGCACTGGTCGATGACGGAAAGCTGACCGCCAAGCTGGCCCGCCAGGTGGTCGAGGGCGTGCTGGCCGGCGAGGGCGAACCCGAGCAGGTGATGACTGCGCGCGGTTTGGCTGTGGTGCGCGACGATTCGCTGATCCAGGCCGCCGTGGACGAAGCGCTGGCAGCCAATCCCGATGTGGCCGAGAAGATTCGCGGCGGCAAGGTGCAGGCAGCCGGTGCGATCGTGGGCGCGGTGATGAAGGCCACCAAGGGTCAGGCCGACGCAGCACGGGTGCGCGAACTGGTTCTCGCTGCCTGCGGCTAGGTGTGTGGGCCGGTAAGCGTTTCGCTGTGTCCAGCAGCGTCTGCAAGGCGCGGGTCGTTGGGGAGTAAACTGATCGAACATTTCATCGAAGACTTCTCTGGTGCAAAGGGAGATGGACGACGATCCGTTCGACCACTTGGTCGATCTGCTGGACAACACCATGTATGTGGTGACGACTCGAGCCGGCGGCGAACCGTCTGGGTGTCTGGTCGGCTTCGCGACGCAAGCCAGCATCCGTCCGCAACGGTTCGTGGCGGGTATCTCGAAAGCCAACCACACCTGTCGGATCGCTTCGCGATCCGACTGCCTGGCGGTGCATGTGGTGCAGCGTCGCCACATTGACCTGGCCCGCCTGTTCGGCGGCGAAACCGGCGACCTGACCAACAAATTCGATCGCTGCTCATGGCACACCGGGCCCGAGGGCATGCCGATTCTGGACGATGCCGCGGCGTGGTTCGTGGGCAGAACGCTGGAGCGCATCGACCTGGGCGACCACATCGGCTATCTGTTGGACCCGGTCGCCGGCAGCATCGTGGAGTCGACACAAGATCTGGTCAGTTATCAAGACGTCGCGGACCTCAGGCCGGGCCACCAAGCCTAGGAACGGACTGCGGGCTACGTCTTGTCGTCGTTGGCCCGCGGGAAGCCGCCGCCCTGCGGGAACAGCGGGAACACCACGTCATCGAACTTCGTGGCGTCGCCGCTGGTCCTGTTGATCGTGTCGCCCCAGATGTTGCCGTCCGGCGACATCCGCAGCGCCCATGCATGTCCGTGGGCGTCCTGGCGAACGACGTCCGGTTGACCGGTGACGGCACCAGTGCCCTGCGCGAGGTGGATCGCGACCGTCTGCTTGGTGTTGACCAGGTTGATCAGCACGGTGCCGTCCAGCGCTGAACAACCGGCAACCCCGGGGCGGTCCGGCCAGGTCCACACCGTGGAAACCTTGGAGTCCTTGGTGATTCGCTGCAGCCGGTCAGATGTGGGCGTCCGGTCGGCGATGAAGAGCGAGCCGTCGATGGGGTCGATGCACATGCCACCGCCGACGCCGATGCCACTGAGCGCCGTGGTCGGCGGGGCCTGGTTGACCGTGGTGGGCTGCTCGATGCGAATCACCTTGCCCGCCAGCGACGCCGGGTCATTGGCCATCGCCGGATTGCCTGCGTCGCCGGTCATCACGAGCAGCGTGGTGGGACTGGTGAATAGCAACGCGCCGGTATTGCCATTGGCACCCTTGGGAATTCCGGTCAGGATGTCTTTGGGCGTATCGTCGTCGGCGATCCGAATGACCCGGTTGTCGGTCGGGGTGCTGACGTAGGCGTACATCAACCGGTCCTGCGAGTACGTCGGAGAGAGCGCGATGTCCATCAACCCGCCATCGCCGGTCGGGTCTACGGGTAGAACGACCTTCACCTTGGGCTCGGCGCTGACCGACACCTCCTTGACCGCGCCAGTGGTTCGTTCGGCGACCAGAGCCGACTTGCTGTCAGGCCGCATGAGCAGGCCGCTGGTGCTCTCCAGGCAGCCTTGCATCACTCCGGGGGCGGGGCATTCCTTCGGGAACGGCTTGTCCGGTAGCGGTGGCGGCGGGGGCGGTGAGGAGCTCGGCGCGCCATGCCGCTCGGGCTCGGTGGTGAACGGCTGTGACTGGACATCGTTGAACTGGGCACAACCAGCCAGAACGAGCATCGCCGAGCAGAGCGCAGACAGACCGCGCAGCCTCGACCACCACAACCGCATGGCTGCCAGATTACGGACATGTCCGCAGCTGCGCCCGAGACGGGTACCGTGCGGCACCGTCATTTGCCCGCAAACACCCAGCCGCGCCAGGTGGTGCGCAAATCGCAACCTCGAATGCCCCGCTCAAATCCCCGATTCGCAGGAATTTGCCCTTACCCTTGCACGGGTGAGCAGTCAATCGAAAGACGCACATTGGCGACGATCGGACTCATCCGCGCTGCCAACTGCTGAGCGGCTGACCGCCGCGCAACTGGTCGACCCCGAAGACGACCTGCCATCAGATACCTACGCAGGCGATTTCGAGACGACCCAGATTCCGCACTACGACCCCGCCGATTCGGGCAGCGTCCGCTCGTCGAGCAGCGGGGCAGGGGTGCTCGGCGGCCACGAGCCTTTGCCGTACCAGCCGCAGCTCACCGGCCGGCACTCGGTGTTCGCGCCGGCAGGGCTGGACCAGCACGACCACTTCGACGATCAGCGGGTACGCGCTGCCGGTCGCCGCGGTACGCAACATCTCGGCCTGCTGATTTTGCGAGTCGGCCTCGGCGCCGTTTTCCTTGCCCACGGGCTGCAGAAGTTGTTCGGCTGGTGGGGTGGACAAGGCCTGACCGGCTTCAAGAACGCGCTGTCCGAGGTGGGCTACCAGCACGCCGACATCCTCACCTACGGCGCTGCGGGCGGGGAGATTGCCGCCGGTGTGCTGCTGGTACTGGGCCTGTTCACTCCGGTCGCCGCTGCGGGCGCGCTGGCCTACTTGACCAACAGCCTGCTCGCGGGAATGTCGACCCAGCACGCTCACCGGTCGTTCCCGTACTTCCTGCCGAACGGCCACGAGTACGAGATTTCGCTGATCGTGATGGCCGCCGCCGTCATCCTCGTGGGTCCGGGTCGCTACGGTTTCGACGCCGGCCGCGGCTGGGCGCGCCGACCGTTCATCGGTTCGTTTGCCGCCCTGGTGGTCGGTATCGGCGCCGGGATCGGGCTCTGGATGCTGCTCAACGGCGCCAACCCGGTGGGTTAATCCGCGTACGGATTGGGCACACGGCCGGCACTGGCCTGAGTCAGCCGCGGCAAGCTGGCAAAGGTGACCGCGGGCAGTTGCAACCGGTGGCCATCTTTCAGTTGGGCGCGACCCCATGAGCCTCTGCTGAATCGCAGGCCTTCGATGTCCTCCCAGCGCACCGACCGGCTGCCCAGCAGCGTGCGCACGGTCACGCCGCTGTCGTCGGCCTGCGTGCGGAACCGAACGATCAACGCCGACAACAGCACGGGGATGCCCAGCAGCGGAGCCGCCACCGGCCAGGTGAGCACCGGCACCAGCAGCCCGAGGGCGAAGAATCCCACCGCGAAGTGGGCCATCGGCGAGATTTTGAGCACCACCGGCGATGTGGCGTGGGCATCCTCCGCTGAATCGGTGGCCATGCATGCATCATGGCACCGAGCCGGTCGGCGACCTCGGTGGCCACCGGAATTTGACGTTTGACCAGTACGGCAGCTACCGTCGGGGGGCGATGAACACATCTGGAGAGCTTGTAGTAATCCGCATGCGCGTTGGTGCCTGACTGATCGAGTCCACCAACGCGCAACCCTCGTGCAGCTGCTGAGCTGACGGGGGTTTTTTGTTGCCACCGTCGACATGGCGTCAACAGCGCGATCACCTACAACTTTCCAGGGCAAACGAGGACAAGAAGGACACCGTGAGCGCACCCACCAGATCGCACTCCGAGCCGCACACACCGGCCGCGAAATCTGCGTCGCAAGACGTGGCCCGGATCGCCTCCGAAGCGGCGAAACCTGCTGCCAAGCCGCCGACTGTTCGACCGAAACATGTTGCACCGGAGAAACTTACCGGCGCGCAGTCGGTAATCCGGTCGCTGGAGGAGCTCGACGTCGAGGTCATCTTCGGTATCCCGGGCGGCGCCGTTCTTCCGGTTTACGACCCGCTGTTCGACTCGAAAAAGCTGCGCCACGTGCTGGTTCGTCACGAGCAGGGCGCCGGCCACGCAGCCAGCGGCTACGCCCACGCGACCGGAAAGGTCGGCGTGATGATGGCCACCTCTGGCCCGGGCGCCACCAACCTGGTGACTCCGCTGGCCGACGCGCAGATGGACTCCATCCCGGTGGTCGCCGTGACCGGTCAGGTCGGACGGTCGTTGATCGGGACGGACGCCTTCCAGGAGGCCGATATCTCCGGGATCACCATGCCGATCACCAAGCACAACTTCCTGGTTCGCGACGGCGACGAGATCCCCCGGGTGCTGGCCGAGGCCTTCCACATTGCCGCCAGCGGCCGGCCGGGCGCGGTGCTCGTCGACATCCCGAAGGATGTGCTGCAGAGCCAGTGCACCTTCAGCTGGCCGCCGCGGATGGACCTGCCCGGCTACAAGCCGAACACCAAGCCGCACAACCGTCAGATCAACGAGGCCGCCAAGCTGATCGCCGCCGCCCGCAAACCGGTGCTCTACGTCGGAGGCGGGGTGATCCGGGGCGAGGCATGCGAACAATTGCGTGAACTGGCCGAGCTGACCGGCATCCCGGTGGTCACCACGCTGATGGCGCGCGGCGCCTTCCCGGACAGCCACCGCCAACACCTGGGCATGCCGGGTATGCACGGCACCGTCTCGGCGGTGGCCGGGCTGCAGCGCAGCGACCTGCTGATCGCGCTGGGCACCCGTTTTGACGACCGGGTCACCGGGCAACTCGACTCGTTCGCTCCCGAGGCCAAGGTTATTCACGCCGACATCGACCCCGCCGAGATCGGCAAGAACCGCCATGCCGATGTGCCGATCGTCGGTGACGTCAAAGCCGTCATCACTGAGTTGATCGGGGCGCTGCGCCACCATCGAGACAAGGGCACGGCCGAAATCGCTGACATCGCCGACTGGTGGAGCTATCTGGACGAGGTGAAAGCCACCTACCCGTTGAGCTACGGGCCGCAGAGCGACGGCAGCCTGAGCCCGGAGTACGTCATCGAAAAGCTGGGCGAGATCGCCGGGTCCGACGCGATTTACGTCGCCGGTGTCGGCCAGCACCAGATGTGGGCGGCGCAGTTCGTCTCTTACGAGAAGCCCCGAACCTGGCTCAACTCCGGCGGTTTGGGCACCATGGGCTACGCCATCCCCGCGGCCATGGGTGCCAAGTTCGCCCGTCCGGAGGCTGAGGTGTGGGCGATCGACGGCGACGGCTGCTTCCAGATGACCAACCAGGAGCTGGCCACCTGCGCTATCGAGGGCGCACCGATCAAGGTCGCGTTGATCAACAACGGCAACCTCGGGATGGTCCGCCAGTGGCAGACCCTGTTCTACGAGGAGCGTTACTCGCAGACCGACCTGGCCACCCACTCGCGCCGGATCCCGGACTTCGTCAAATTGGCCGAGGCGCTGGGGTGCGTCGGATTGCGTTGCGAGCGTGCAGAAGATGTCGCCGACGTCATTGCCCAGGCCCGGGCCATCAACGACCGCCCGGTGGTGATCGACTTCATCGTCGGCGCGGACGCGCAGGTGTGGCCGATGGTGGCCGCTGGGACCTCCAACGACGAGATCCAGGCCGCGCGCGGCATTCGTCCGCTGTTCGACGACGAAACCGAAGGGCACGCCTGATGACCGCCGGATCGACGAGGACGCACACCCTGTCGGTGTTGGTCGAGGACAAGCCCGGTGTGCTGGCACGCGTCGCAGCGCTGTTCTCCCGGCGCGGATTCAACATCGAGTCGCTGGCTGTCGGTGCCACCGAGCAGAAAGACATGTCGCGGATGACCATTGTGGTCTCCGCCGAGAGCACCCCGCTCGAGCAGATCACCAAGCAGCTCAACAAGTTGATCAACGTCATCAAGATCATCGAGCAGGACGCCAACAGCTCGGTGTCGCGCGAACTCGCGCTGATCAAAGTCCGTGCCGATGCCGGAACCCGCAGTCAGGTGATCGAGGCGGTGAATCTGTTTCGCGGCAAGGTGATTGACGTGTCGCCAGAATCGCTGACCATCGAGGCCACCGGTGACCGCGGCAAGCTGGAAGCGCTGCTGAAAGTGCTCGAGCCGTTCGGCATCCGCGAAATCGCCCAATCGGGTGTGGTTTCCCTGTCCCGGGGGCCACGCGCCATCGGTACCGCCAAATAGTCCAACCAATTTCAAAAGGCCGAGAAAGAAGGAGACATTCAGGTGGCTTTGGAGATGTTCTACGACGACGATGCGGACCTGTCGATCATTCAGGGTCGCAAGGTCGGTGTGATCGGCTACGGCAGCCAGGGGCACGCGCACTCATTGAGCCTGCGCGACTCCGGCGTCGAGGTTCGGGTCGGCTTGAAGGAAGGTTCGAAGTCGCGGGCCAAGGTGGAGGAGCAGGGCCTTACCGTCGACACCCCCGCCGAGGTGGCCAAGTGGGCCGACGTGATCATGCTGCTGGCGCCCGACACGGCGCAGGCCGAGATCTTCTCCAGCGACATCGAACCCAACCTGAAGGACGGTGACGCGCTGTTCTTCGGGCACGGGCTCAACATCCACTTCGGTCTGATCAAGCCGCCCGGCAACGTCACCATCGCGATGGTGGCGCCGAAAGGCCCGGGCCACTTGGTGCGTCGGCAGTTCGTCGACGGCAAGGGGGTTCCCGCGTTGATCGCCGTCGACCAGGACCCGACCGGCAACGGCGAGGCGCTGGCGCTGTCCTACGCCAAGGCCATCGGTGGTACCCGCGCAGGCGTCATCAAGACCACCTTCAAGGACGAGACCGAGACCGACCTGTTCGGTGAGCAGGCGGTGTTATGCGGTGGCACCGAGGAGTTGGTGAAGACCGGCTTCGACGTGATGGTCGAGGCGGGCTACCCGCCGGAGATGGCCTACTTCGAGGTGCTGCACGAGCTCAAGCTGATCGTCGACCTGATGTATGAGGGTGGCATCGCCCGGATGAACTACTCGGTGTCCGACACCGCGGAATTCGGCGGCTACCTGTCCGGCCCGCGGGTCATCGACGCCGACACCAAGGAACGCATGCGGGCGATCCTGCGCGACATTCAGAGCGGCGACTTCACCAAGAAGCTGGTGGCCAACGTCGAGGGCGGCAACAAGCAGCTCGAGCAGCTGCGCAAGGAGAATGCCGAGCACCCGATCGAGGTCACCGGTAAGAAGCTGCGCGACCTGATGAGCTGGGTCGACCGGCCGATCACCGAGACCGCCTAGCTTCCCGGCTTCGTCGAGATCGACGTTAGCGCGACAAGTTTCGGCGTGTCGTCGCGCTAGCGTCGATTTGGCATGTCCGGCGGGTCGACTCGGACCCCGAACACCGGCTGCAGCACCCCATCGTTGCTGAATTCCGCGCACCACGGCCGGTGCCCCTGCTCGTCGGGCCAGACCAGCTGTAGGGCCCGCAGGTCAGCGCCGTAGAACATGGCCGTGAATTTCAGGTGCGCGGAAGGGTGCTGCACCTGGACGAAATCGAGCAGCAGCTCGCCTGGTACCGGCCTCCCACCGCCCACGAGATAGTGGGCGACGCTGTTGAGCACGAGTCTCGCGCGCTCCGGCGGCATCCCCGTCACCAACAGTTCGGGCAGGCCTCGTTGATGCAAACCGATCGTGTAGGCGAAAAGCGGGCGGCCGGTGACAACTTGCACAACCCAGCCATTTTCTTGTACGGCTGCGCAGATGAGCTCCATCCACTCCTGCATGGTGGAATCGGGGTGATCACATTTCCAGCACATGGGGTATTTCTCCTGTCGTCGTGCTTGTCGACAGGCATTCACCCGGGTACCGACACCCATCGGCTCTGCGATCCGGCGCAACCGCGAGGGTGACCCGCTGCGCCCGGCTTCGCCGCGCTTGCGATCACCGCGAGGATGGCTCATGGCGGTGACCCGCTGCGCCCGGCTTCGCCGCGCTTGCGATCACCGCGAGGATGGCTCATGGCGGTGACCCGCTGCGCCCGGCTTCGCCGCGCTTGCGATCACCGCTTAGGCTTGCCCACGTGAGCCTGCCTGTTGTTCTCATCGCTGACAAACTTGCCGAATCCACCGTCGAGGCCCTGGGCGACCAGGTCGAGGTGCGCTGGGTGGACGGCCCGGACCGGCCGAAACTGCTGGCGGCTGTGCCTGAAGCCGACGCGCTGCTGGTCCGCTCCGCGACCACCGTCGACGCCGAGGTGCTCGACGCGGCCCCGAAACTCAAGATCGTTGCCCGCGCCGGCGTCGGACTCGACAACGTCGACGTCAAGGCCGCCACCGAACGGGGCGTGCTGGTGGTCAACGCGCCGACGTCGAACATCCACAGCGCCGCCGAGCACGCGGTGGCGTTGCTGCTGTCGGCGGCCCGCCAGATCCCGGCGGCCGACGCCACGCTGCGCGAGCACGCCTGGAAGCGCTCGTCGTTCTCGGGCACCGAGATCTTCGGCAAGACCGTCGGAGTGGTCGGACTGGGCCGCATCGGCCAATTGGTCGCGCAGCGGCTGGCCGCTTTCGAGGCCCACATCGTGGCCTACGACCCCTACGTGTCGGCGGCCCGTGCGGCGCAACTCGGCATTGAGTTGCTCTCGCTCGACGAACTGCTCGGCCGCGCCGACTTCATCTCGGTGCACCTGCCGAAAACGCCTGAGACGTCAGGCCTGATCGACAAGGAGGCGTTGGCGAAGACCAAGCCCGGCGTCATCATCGTCAACGCCGCCCGCGGTGGTCTGGTCGACGAGGTCGCGCTGGCCGACGCCATCTCCAGCGGACACGTGCGCGCCGCCGGCCTCGACGTGTACTCCAAGGAGCCGTGCACCGACAGCCCGCTGTTCGAGTTGTCGCAGGTGGTGGTGACTCCGCACCTGGGGGCATCGACCGAAGAGGCCCAGGACCGCGCCGGCACCGACGTCGCCGCCAGCGTCAAACTCGCATTGGCGGGGGAGTTCGTCCCCGACGCCGTCAATGTCGGTGGCGGAGCGGTCAGCGAAGAAGTGTCGCCGTGGCTCGATCTGGTGCGCAAGCTCGGCTTGCTGGCCGGTGCGCTCACCGAAGAATTACCGGCTTCGCTGTCGGTACAGGTCCGCGGTGAATTGGCCGGTGAAGATGTTGAGGTGCTTCGCCTTTCGGCGTTGCGCGGGCTGTTCACGGCGGTCATCGAAGACCAGGTGACGTTTGTCAACGCCCCGGCGATCGCCGAGGAGCGCGGGGTTGTCGCCGACATCAGCACCGCCACCGAAAGCCCCAACCACCGCAGCGTCGTCGACGTGCGTGCGGTGGCCGCCGACGGTTCGGTGGTCAACGTGGCCGGAGCGTTGTCCGGCCCGCAGCAGGTCGAGAAGATCGTGCAGATCAACGGCCGCAACTTCGACCTGCGCGCACACGGCATCTACCTCGTCATCAACTACGGCGATCAGCCTGGGGCACTGGGCAAGATCGGCACACTGCTGGGCGCCGCGGGGGTCAACATCCAGGCCGCCCAACTGTCCGAGGACGCCGAGGGACCGGGCGCGACGATCCTGCTGCGCGTCGACCGCGACGTCCCCGCCGACGTGCGCACCGAGATCAGGTCCGCCGTTTCGGCCAACAAGCTCGAAGTGGTTGACCTGTCGTGAAACTCGCCATCATCCCGGGCGACGGGATCGGCCCCGAGGTGATCGCCGAAGCGGTCAAGGTGCTCGACGTGGTGTTGCCGGGTGTGCACAAGACGTACTACGACCTGGGCGCCAAGCGGTTTCACGCGACCGGCGAACTACTGCCCGATACGGCGGTCACCGAACTGCGCGAGCACGACGCCATCCTGCTGGGCGCCATCGGTGACCCGTCGGTACCCAGCGGGGTGCTGGAGCGGGGCTTGTTGTTAAGGCTGCGATTTGAGCTCGACCATCACGTCAACCTGCGTCCGGGCCGGCTGTACCCCGGCGTCACCAGCCCGCTGGCGGGCGATCCGGACATCGACTTCGTGGTGATCCGGGAAGGCACCGAAGGCCCCTACACCGGAACCGGTGGCGCGATCCGGGTCGGCACCCCGCACGAAGTGGCGACCGAGGTCAGCACCAACACCGCGTTTGGGATCCGTCGCGTGGTGGAAGACGCTTTCGCCCGCGCCCAGCAGCGTCGTAAGCACTTGACGTTGGTGCACAAGACCAACGTGCTGACCTACGCCGGCTCACTGTGGTCGCGTACCGTCCACGAGGTCGGCGAGAAATACCCCGATGTCGAGACGGCTTATCAGCACGTCGACGCCGCCACCATCCATCTGGTCACCGACCCCGGCCGCTTCGACGTGATCGTCACCGACAACCTGTTCGGCGACATCATCACCGACCTCGCCGCCGCGGTCTGTGGCGGAATCGGGTTGGCGGCCAGCGGAAACATCGACGCGACCCGGACCAACCCGTCGATGTTCGAGCCGGTGCACGGTAGTGCTCCCGACATCGCCGGCCAGGGGATCGCCGACCCGACCGCTGCGGTTATGTCGGTGGCGCTGCTGCTTTCCCACGTCGGCGAAGACGCTGCCGCCGCGCGAGTGGACCGGGCCGTGGCGTCCCATTTGGCCAGTCGCCCGCGCGAAAAGCTATCCACCGCCGAAGTCGGCGAAAGGATTGCGTCCGCGCTCTAGTCTCCAGGCCTGGCGGCAACGTCCTGGCCGGCACGATGGGCACCGCCAGAAGCGGAAACAGTGCGCTGACAAGGAATGCCGGCGGATAGCCGTGCGAGGCGATCAGCCCACCGAACACCGGTGGCGCGCCGGCTGCCATCAATCGCTGATAGGTGTTCTGCAGGCCCAGCGAGCGTCCACTCCAGAACGGGCCCGCGTATTCGGTGATCGCCGTCGACGCCAACCCGTTGTCGAGCACGGCCATCACCGACGCTGCGATCATCAACGGTACTGCGATCGATGAGCGCAGGTGGTCGGCCAATGCCAGGCCGGCCAGGGCCAGCGCCCCCACGACCGACATGGCGCGGACCGGACGCAAGCGTGACCCGACCCGGTCCGACCACCGGCCGACCAGCACCCGGCCCACCGCGCCGAGCACCTGCGACACCATGACGAGGCCTCCTGCCAAGGCGACCGAGCATCGGTAGTTCGCGATCAGCCAGATCAGCATGAAGGTCACGGTCACCGTCTGGGGGACCATCAGCAATGCCGACACCGCGTGAATGCGTCGCAGCACCCACGATCGGCGATAGGGGTTGGCGAGTTCCTCCTCGGAAGCTTCTTCCCATTCTTTGCGTGGTGGATCGCGGATGGCCAGAATGCTGAGCACCGCCGAGACCGCGCACAGGATGGCGGGGAAAATCAGAGCGTGCGTGGCCGATGGACTGGCCTCGGCGAATTCCGGAATCACCAATGCGCCCAGAGCAATTCCCAGTGGTTGTGCGGTCTGCCGCACTCCCATCGCCAAACCTCGTTGTTCGGGCGGAAACCATCCGGAGACCAACCTGCCACCGGCGGAGTTGCAGCTGGCAGCCGCCATGCCGCCGACGAACAGCCACGCCGCAAACGCGACCATGGAGTGCACGGTGGTTGCGGCGTAGGCGGCACCTGCTGTCAGCGCTGAGCCGACCGTCAGCACGACCCGTTCGCCGACCCGGTCGAGCAGATAGCCCCACAGGATCAGCGTCGCGACCATGCCGAAACTCGGCATCGACGACAGCAACCCGGCCTCTTCAAGCGGGGTTCCGAGGTCTTCTTTGAGGGCCGGAATCAGAAAAGCGACGCCGTTGATGAAGATGAACGCGCTCGCGGTCACCAGCAGCGAGATGACGACGATTGCCCAGCGTCGGCCTGCACTGATTCCGACCGTCCCGGTCGGGTCCGTCGGCATCGCTCCATGCTCGCACAATTCGGCTGTTCACCGGAATCGAAGCGTGAACCGCCCCGACTGCGCGTCTCGTTGTGGGTGCTCAGTAGTCTGAACCGAATGCGCCTCGGCCGAATTGCCAGTCCCGACGGTGTCGCGTTCGTCTCCATCGAGGGCGACTCCGACGACATGACCGTCCGCGAGATCGCCGAGCACCCGTTCGGCACGCCAACTTTCACGGGCCGCAGCTGGCCGCTGGCCGACGTGCGGCTGCTCGCCCCGATCCTGGCCAGCAAGGTGGTCTGCATCGGCAAGAACTACGCCGACCACATTGCCGAGATGGGCGGCTCCACCGGGCCGGCCGCCGCCGACCCGGTGATCTTCCTCAAGCCCAACACCGCGATCGTCGGGCCCAACGTGCCGATTCGGTTGCCGTCCAACGCATCGCCGGTGCACTTCGAAGGCGAGCTGGCGGCCGTCATCAGTCGGCCGTGCAAGGACGTCAGGGCCGACCGGGCGGCCGAGAGCATCCTCGGCTACACGATCGCCAACGACGTGTCCGCCCGCGATCAGCAGAAGTCCGACGGCCAGTGGACCCGGGCCAAGGGCCACGACACGTTCTGCCCGGTCGGACCGTGGATCGAGACCGAGGTCGACCCTGCCGATCTGGAGTTGCGCACCGCAGTCAACGGCGTGATCAAGCAGGACAGTCGCACCTCGCTGATGATCCATGACGTCGGTGCGATCGTGGAATGGATTTCCGGGGTGATGACGCTGCTGCCTGGCGATCTGATCCTGACCGGCACCCCCGCGGGCGTGGGTCCGATCGTGGCCGGCGACATCGTCGACATCACCATCTCGGGAATCGGGACGCTGTCGAATCCTGTGGTGCAGAAGTAGCATTCGTCAGCCTCAAGGCTCCCGCGGCCCGGTGCGCCGGCTGTGGCGCACGATGCCTCGGCGGCGGAATTGGGCGTTGGTGAGAGGCGACCTGTTTGTTTGGTAGTCTGCTCGTCGGCCCTTTACGGCTGGCAGCAGTGCCCGTACGACCACCGAAGGTCGACAGGCATGCCTCTGACCAGCAGTTTTGCAGCCAATGGGGTATGGTGTAATTGGCAACACAGCTGATTCTGGTTCAGCCATTCTAGGTTCGAGTCCTGGTACCCCAGCAAAAAATGCTTCCACCAGCACCGACCGCCTGCGCGGTACCTCCCAGTACGCAGCGGTCCGACATCATAGAACATCCCACCGGATTCGATGTGTCGCTTACGCATCGTCAAATCGTGCACGGGTGCAAGATATAGGGCGCCGCAGTGTTCGCCGTCGAGCGCGCCACTCAGCCGCCGTCTTCATTTGCTTCGTGAATAGGGATGGCGACGTCCCACACGGATCGGTGACCGTCCTCGCTGTGCCCGAATAGCGCCATGCGAGGCGCGCTCGTCTTCGCCAGATCGAGACCGGCCTTCGCGCTCGCTTCAACAGTCGCCCGTATAGCCGCGTCGACCGACTGATCCTGCTCCTCAATCACGGGCTGAACCGTCACCAAGAGCAGCAGCGCGCGTCCGTCGGCGAGCGTGATACCGCCAAGCGGCAGCTGCCCCGGCGTCGGGACGTACCCCATATTTGGGCGAGCCATTGCTACGTGAATACCGCTGACGTGCCCCTCGGGTGGCTCAGGAATCCGAATCGCACTGTTCGGGACTCTCTCGGGGTCTGCGACGTGAACGAGGTCTTTCTGACGCACCAAGATGGAGAAACCCTTCGTCCAACCGGTGTCGCCAACCTCGCCGGGCTGCTGCCACTGTTCGATGATCCGCGTCGCTTTGCCGAACTGTTTAGCTCGCTCATCGTTGACCCACTGAAAACGCCAGTCGCCCGACTCGTGCAGGCTCCACTTCTGGTATCCGCCGATAGCGCGCACAGCGACGTACACATCAGATTTCCTCGGCGGCGACCAAATCTTCCATGAACCTGACTGCCGGTTCGGTTCACCAACGACGACTCGAAATTCGCCCCCAGGGCCGTCTAGGATGAGTTGTTCGTTGATTTCCTTGCCGTCGCCGAACACCATCGTGATCGGCTCCCATAACGGCATACGACCAGGTTACCGCGAGACAGCGTGGGTGATCGGCGTGTCGGCACAACGTCGCGCGCTGTCAAGCATGCCGGTCCGCGACGACTCCAAACCGCTTGCTGCGAAACAACATCGACGTTGTTTAGGGTCTAAATGTCGTGCCGAAATGCCGTTGGTTTCCATCTCGCCCTGTTCGACGATTAATACACGGGCAACGTAAATGGAGCGAAACGAATGAAAACCGCAGACGCACAAGCAGTTGAGCAGATCGTCGTGACGATGAACACGGCCACCAAAATTTCGTGCCTGTCGCGGCCAGTGCTGTTAGATGAGATTGCGCAGGGCCGACTGGTGGCCCGACGCTACAGGCGGACGATTCTGATCGAAGTTGCTGAACTGCGACGCTTCCTCGCTCCGCTACCCACGGCAGAGCTAGCCCCAGCTGAAGAACTTGCTTGTGAGCCAGGCGGATAACTACACGCTCTGGAAAAGGTGATGCGAGGCGGCTGACCAACCGCCCCGCATCGATCACGACTCCTACCAAGGAGAAAAGTGATGAACTGATGATAGCGCCACAGGGTGATGATCCACCGAATCCTGTTGATCGGCAGGGTGATTCACCACCTACGCAGACAGAGCGCGAATTGCGGGCGTGGCGGCGAACCATCGAACATCTCACCGAACGCGGCCTCACACCAATCGGTGTACCAACTGACGTCGCCGCCGCGCTGGACGCGTTCAGCGACCCATTCGGTGACACGCTCAGCGACGATCATTTGCGCCGCATCCTTGAACTACGGGGCGAGTCATGACATCCCAGCAAGTCTCATGGTGGGACGTCCACGAATGCGTCTCCCAGCTGCTCGACCGCATCGACTGGTGGCCGCTGATCGGCACCCCCGAATGGGTGCCGCCGACTGAGCACCACGTGGGTGGCCGCCGCGTGTGCGGTTGCGGGGCGCGGGTGTTCACGTACGCCGAAGCCATCGACGACACCACCGGGGAAGTGCTGCGGCACTTGTGTTCTCGGTGTGCGCGAGTGGCTCGCGGTGAACCGGTGTGCCGCATCTGCGGCGAACTGGTCGACGAGACGGCGGCCGGTTGGCAGCACGTGAATATGCAGCGCCGCCACCCGGCCGCCCACGCTATGAGCGGGTTTTCGACCCTGCGTCTTCGTGCGCGAACAAGTCGAGGAAAACGTTCGGCGAACCCTTCATCGACAACGCCGCAGACGGGACGTCTCGGAGAAGAATTTCGCGCAGACCTTCGCGGATTGATTCGCTAAGCACATCAGCGAGCTTCATCACTGCCGAGTTGGCAGACGGCGAATCGCCCGTGGTGAGCTTGAGCAGTTGTTCACGCGCAATCGTCGAAACCGGCAGATTACGTTGATCAGCCAACTCTTGAAGCGCCTGGTACTCGTCAGGATTCAATCGCACCTGCAACACACGGCTGCGCGCACGACCTGGCTGACTCACCTTGACGTGATCAGGCAGCGGGCGCTCAGTCTGGTCGTTCTCTGCGGCCTCGGCTTCGTCTCCGATGCGGGCGAGCTTGTCAGCGATGCTCTCACTCATTCTGGCTCTCCTTGGTTGTAGTAGCGGCGATCACGGTCGTTCGACTTCCAGGCGTTCGCGCCATAGACGACACCGTCCTCTTCGACGGTGATGACAGAGAGAATGTCGCCGTAGCTGCGCGAATAGCCGACAGTGCGAACGGATATCCCGCTTTGCGTGTTGTAGTCGGGGTCGAACACGATGCGGTCCGGGTCGGCGAGGGCTTCGTCGGCCTGCGTTGGTGTGACTTTGTGCTTGGCGACGATGTAGTCGTCGCGTTCGCTCCAGTCAACCGTCATACAGCTAGTGTACTACGATTGTAGTACAGGCTCAAGTTAGTTACTGGCAGTCCACCAAGTCAGCCGACAACGGTACAAAACGCGTCATGCACGACGTCGGGGACACGGTGCTCAGCATCGACGGCCAGTGGATGATCCGACCACCAAAGAAATGCGCGAACGGGCACACACTCAGAGGCAACTGTCTTGTGTCGGCGCAGCCGTGCCAGTGCCAGGACCGGCATCTGGGTTGGTGCTGCGACTGCGCGCACGTGACGTTCGGTCCCGCGCTCGAGGCTCGACATCCGTCAGCTTCATGTCGTCCCACTCGGCGATCATCGTTTTCACTGTCGCGTTCGCGCATTCGATGGTGTTCTTCGCGAACCCTTTCCTCTTATATGTGTCGAGCTACGACTCGCACCACTCGCGCACGGTCATGTTCGCGTCACGCGGGGCGAGATGCGTGCCCGTGACGACTGCTGATGTCTGCTTGTAGAGCCACTGATGCGCGTGCGGCTTCTTCTTGAACGCCTTCGAGTGCTCACGCCCGCTGCTGTCGACATAGTGTGCACGCCACCGCAGGCCGATGCCGTGTCGCGCGCTCGGCTGCTTCTCTGTCGTGCCGTCGTCAAGACGCACGGTTTTCATCCAAAGGTCTTCAACTGCGGCTCTTCTGCTGCGTTTCATGTCTGCTGCGTTTCATGCTGGTTTACTTGGCCTTTCGCTCGCGATCAAGATCAGCGGCCAGTACGCGGTCACTACGCAGTCAGTACGCAGCAGCCACAATTCAGCTATGACCAGCTCAGCTCAGTTGTGGCTCTGACCTGCAAGTTTGCAATACAGTAAAAACAGCTTTGGCCAGTAAAGCGAGCTTCGTGATTCGAGGTTCGAGTCCTGGTACCCCAGCGGAGTTTTACCAGCGCTGCTCCCAACGTCGTTGCACCACCTAGCGATTAGGTGGGCGTTCGGCGGTGAGCTATGCTGGCTGCTCGGATCGGTTCCGGCCCCGTCGTCTAGCGGCCTAGGACGCCGCCCTCTCACGGCGGTAGCGTGGGTTCGAATCCCATCGGGGCTACTCATCCTCCAAGCCAGCTGCTCTAGCTGGCGGCGGGGGCGGTTGAACCGCCCACCGGCATGGCCGGAATGCCGAGCTTGCGGTGATCCCACGAGCGCGTGCGCTGAGCGACGATGCGCACCGCGACCCGCTTGTTCATCATCATGTCGACCGCGGGCTTCATCTCCTCGGTGTAGGGCCCGGTGTAGCGCTCCCAGACGCTGACGCCGACGCGGAAGATGACGTCCGGGTCGGCGACGATCTCGGCGACTCCCTCGAACGACACCCCACGCAGGGTGTCGTAGGTGTCGCCGTCCTCGATCATGAAGCTCACCCGGGGATCCCGTTTGAGGTTGACGGCCTTTTGGGACTTCTCTTTGGTCTCCAGCCAGATCTCGCCGTCGAGCACTGCGTACCACATCGCGGTCAGATGAGGTTGTCCGTCCACACCGATCGTGGCCAGCGTGCCGGTTCGGCTACTGGTGACGAAGTCGGTGATCTCCGGCTCGGACATGACGATCTGCGAGCGCTGGTTGGTTCCCATGGCGACAGTGTCTCAGGTCACGGGTTCGGGTTTGACAGCCGCCGGGTCAGTGCGTCGGCGGCCGCGAGCAGATCGGCGGCCCACCGTTCGCCCGGCCGGCGGCCCATCCGATCGATGGGGCCCGACACCGAGATGGCGGCGATCACCGTGCCATCCGCGTCGCGCACCGGCGCAGACGCGCTCGCCACGCCGGGTTCGCGTTCGGCTACGCTCTGCGCCCAACCCTGTCGCCGTACTTCGACCAGCGCGCGGTCGCCGAACTTCGCGTCGGGCAACACCTCCGCGCGGGTTGCGTCATCGCTGAAGGCCAACAGCACCTTGGCGCCGGAACCGGCCGTCATCGGCAGTCGCGCGCCGACCAGGACGGTATCCCGGAGGCCCGCAGGCGGTTCCATCGCCGCGATGCAAATTCGTGAGGTGCCTTCGCGACGGTACAACTGCACACTTTCGCCGGTGATGTCACGCAACCGTGGCAGCACCGCCGTGCTGGCTGCCAGCAGCGGGTCATTGACCTGAGCCGCGAGTTCGCTGACCGCGGGACCCAGTCGCCACCGCCCCGCACCGTCGCGCGCGAGCAAACGGTGAACTTCCAGGCCCGCGGCCAAGCGATGCGCGGTGGCCCGGGGCAGGCCGGTGCGATCGCACAATTCGGCCAGACCACAGGGTGATTCCGCGACGGTCCGCAGCACCCCGACGGCTTTGTCGAGAACACCGATTCCGCTATCCTGTCTCACAGAGAGATATTAACGTCTCGCATAGTGAGAACAAGGAATTGGGATGAGCTCGTGACGAAAACTTCTGCGCGCGACACCGCCGGGCGTCCGCGCACGCTGGCGGAGAAGGTGTGGGACGACCACGTGGTGGTGTCGGGTGCCGGCGACGAACCAGACCTGATCTACATCGATCTGCACCTGGTGCACGAAGTGACCAGTCCGCAGGCCTTCGACGGCCTGCGGCTCGCAGGCCGGCCGGTACACCGCCCGGATCTGACGCTGGCGACCGAAGACCACAACGTTCCGACTATCGACATCGACAAGCCGATCGCCGATCCCGTCTCGCGCAATCAAGTGGAGACACTGCGGCGCAACTGCGAAGAATTCGGTATTCGGCTCTACCCGATGGGTGACATCGAGCAGGGCATCGTCCACGTCGTGGGTCCACAACTGGGACTGACCCAGCCCGGCATGACCGTCGTGTGCGGTGACAGCCACACCTCGACGCACGGCGCATTCGGCGCAATCGCAATGGGCATCGGCACTTCCGAGGTCGAACACGTGCTGGCGACCCAGACGCTCCCGCTGCGGCCGTTCAAGACGATGGCCGTCAACGTCGACGGACAACTGCCGGCCGGTGTGACCGCCAAAGACGTCATCTTGGCCGTCATCGCCAAAATCGGCACCGGCGGCGGTCAGGGCCACGTCATCGAATACCGCGGCAGCGCCATCGAATCCCTGTCGATGGAAGCCCGGATGACGATCTGCAACATGAGCATCGAAGCGGGGGCGCGGGCGGGAATGGTGGCACCCGATGCCACCACCTACGAGTTCCTGCGGGGCCGACCGCACGCCCCGACGGGAGCGCGGTGGGATGCGGCCCAGGCCTATTGGGATCAACTGCGGACCGACGAGGGCGCCGAGTTCGACACCGAGGTCTATCTGGACGCCGCGTCGTTGACCCCGTTTGTGACGTGGGGGACCAACCCGGGACAGGGTGTGCCGCTGGGCGCCGCCGTCCCCGATCCGGCGCTGATGACCGACGACCACGAGCGACAGGCGGCCGAGAAAGCGCTGGCGTACATGGACCTTCGGCCCGGACTGCCGATGCGCGAGGTCGCCGTCGACACGGTGTTCGTCGGGTCGTGCACCAATGGCCGGATCGAGGACCTACGTGCGGTGGCCGACGTCCTGCGCGGCCGAAAAGTCGCCGACGGTGTGCGGATGCTGATTGTGCCCGGGTCGATGCGGGTCCGTGCGGAGGCCGAAAGTGAAGGCTTGGGCCAGATCTTCGCCGCCGCGGGCGCCGAATGGCGTCAGGCCGGCTGCTCGATGTGTCTGGGCATGAACCCCGACCAGCTCGCACCGGGGGAGCGCTGCGCGGCGACGTCGAACCGGAATTTCGAAGGTCGCCAGGGCAAGGGCAGCCGCACGCACTTGGTGTCGCCGGCGGTTGCCGCCGCGACGGCGGTGCGCGGGAAGCTTTCTGCGCCGGACGACTTGAACTGACGACGGAGGTCAACAACATGGACGCATTTCACACCCACGCCGGTATCGGAGTGCCGCTGCGGCGGTCCAATGTCGACACCGATCAGATCATTCCGGCGGCGTATTTGAAGCGGGTGACCCGAACAGGTTTCGAGGATGGCTTGTTCGCGGCATGGCGCAACGATCCGTCGTTCGTGCTCAATCTCAGCCCATTCAACAGAGGTTCAGTACTGGTGGCAGGACCGGACTTCGGCACCGGCTCATCCCGCGAGCACGCGGTGTGGGCGCTTATGGACTACGGCTTCCGGGTGGTGATCTCGTCCCGGTTCGGCGACATTTTTCGGGGCAATGCGGGGAAGGCCGGTCTGCTGGCGGCCGAAGTTGCCCAGGATGACGTGGAACTTCTTTGGAAGCTGATCGAGGGCAGCCCCGGGCTGGAAATCACTGTAAGTCTTCAAGATCGGAATGTGTCGGCGGGAACGGCGCTGGTGCCGTTCACGATTGACGATTACACCGCATGGCGTCTACTCGAGGGACTCGACGATATAGCTCTTACGCTGCGGAAACGCGATCAGATCGGAGCCTTCGAGGCGGCCCGTCCGGACTGGAAGCCGAAGACTTTGCCCACTTCCTGACGGCTCGATCGAGCCCGAATTTGCGGCGCCCCAGTGCCGTATTTGGCTACCGCGCCACCTCCCAAGGGCGGCAAGCGGATTCCAAAAAGTTCGCCAGGAACCATTGAAATTGCGCGTGGCTCTTGGAAATCAGGCGCCCTAGGGTTTACCGTGTCTGCTAGTCGGTCCAAACAAGGACCACTAGCTTCGGAGGATTTGCATGAACAAAGCAGAGCTCATCGATGTACTGACAGAGAAATTGGGCTCAGACCGTCGGCACGCAACCGCGGCCGTCGAGAATGTCGTCGACACGATTGTTCGCGCCGTACACAAGGGCGACAGTGTCACCATTACTGGGTTCGGTGTTTTCGAGCAGCGGCGCCGGGCGGCCCGGGTAGCCCGTAACCCCCGCACTGGCGAGACGGTGAAGGTGAAGCCAACCTCCGTGCCGGCTTTCCGGCCTGGCGCACAATTCAAAGCGGTTGTTTCTGGCTCGCAACGTCTCCCGGCGGAAGGACCTGCAGTGAAGCGAGGTGTCGTCGCAAGCGGTGGAGCCAAGAAGGTGGCCAAGAAAGCGCCCGCCAAGAAGGTGGTCGCGAAGAAGGTTGTGAAAAAGGCTCCGGCCACCAAGGCGGCTGTGAAGAAGGTCGTGAAGAAGGCTGCTCCGGCCAAGAAGGCGGCTGTGACGAAGGCTCCCGCCAAGAAGACGGTGACCAAGCGGACTACCGCCGCAAAGAAGGCTCCCGTCAAGAAAGCGGTGACCAAGCGGGCACCGGCCAAGAAGGTCACCAAAGCTCCGGCCAAGAAGGCCGCAGCACGTCGTGGTCGTCGCTGAGCGGTAGCCGCATCAAACGCAGATTCGCCGTGGCACCGGCTCTCACGAGCCGCCTGCGGCGAATTTGCGTGTCAGGCCACCACGTTGGAGGCCAGCGCGCTACCGATGTGATCGGCAGCGATCAGCCGCCCGCCCGCCAACGAGAGCACCCATGTGCTGCCCTTGCGGTTGCGCGACTTGTCCGGGTGCACTCCGTCGCGCTCGCACCACCACGCGATCAGGCCCGGAATTACCTTGCCCTGCGTGCAAATCACCGGCGTGGGGTATGACTCGGCGATCTGCAGAACACGTCGCCGGGCGCGTTGGGGATCGTCGGCGTACGCCTCTTCGGTCAGACTCGGCTCGTTGCTGATGGTGACGCCCAGCTCCTCGGCCAACGGCTGCACCGTTTGATGACACCGCAGCCGATCCGCTGAATGGACATCGGTGGGGCAAAAGGCCGACAGTTGTGCGACGAGCGCCTCTGCCTGTGCTCGGCCCTTTTTGTCCAGCGGCCGGATTTTGTCGTCGCCGGAGAATCGGGACTTGCTGCCCGCGGTGCCATGACGCACGATCAACACCGTTTTTGTGTCCGCCGGCTGTTTGGCCCAGCGCCGCAATATCTTTTGGTCGTATGGATACGACACTTTCTTGGTCGCGGCAGCGACCGGCAGCCAGATGAGATCGTCCACTTCGTTGTTGGGGGCGAAGCTGCCGCCGACGCTGCGTGCCGACCAGTACTGCACCTTCTTCGTGCGCGGGTCGATGGGATAACTCACCGTCGCGATCCGGCGACCCAGCTGAACGTGGTATCCGGTCTCTTCGAAGATCTCGCGCGCGGCGGTCACCGGCTCTGATTCACCCGGGTCGACTTTGCCTTTGGGTAGCGACCAGTCGTCGTATCGTGGACGGTGGATAACCGCAACCTCTTCGGCGGACTCACCGTGACCGGGTCGCCAGAGCACGCCGCCCGCAGCGAGAACGATCTTGCTCGCCGAGCGACTCGACGAGGATTGTGTCGACACCTGAACTCCTGCAGGTCAAATTGAGCTCCGGGGATCCGCGGCCAGAAGTCTAAAGGCTACGTGTCGGTCAGTTGCTGCGGTGCTTTTCCATCTGCGCCACCTGGTGGTCACGAACCGAGTGACCGGCCCGTGGCAACGCCTTCCACTGGCCTTCCGGCCCCAATTCCCAGCAGCGCGTTGCAGGGTCCAGTGCCGAGGCGAGGATGTCGTTGAGCTGAGCGGTCAGCCTGGGATCGTTCACCTGAACCAGCACCTCGACGCGGCGGTCCAGGTTGCGATGCATCATGTCGGCGCTGCCTATCCAGAATTCATCGCTCGCGCAGAAATTGAAGATCCGCGAATGCTCCAGATACTGTCCCAGTATCGAGCGCACGGTGATGTTTTCGGAGAAGCCCGGCACGCCCGGACGCATCGCGCAAATGCCGCGCACCACGACTTCGATGCGGACGCCGGCCTGGGACGCGCGGTAGAGCGCATCGATGACTTGCTCGTCGACAAGAGAGTTCATCTTCAGCCGGATGTGCCCGTGCCCGGTTTCCGCGTGTGCGGCGATTTCCCGGTTGACGCGTTCGATGATGCCGCTTCGAATTCCGTGCGGTGCGACCAGGAGATTGCGATAGGAGACCTTGCGTGAGTATCCGGTCAAGGTGTTGAACAGATCGGTCAGGTCGGCGCCGATATCGGGATCGGCGGTCAGCAGGCCGAGATCCTCATACAGCCTAGCCGTTTTGCCGTTGTAATTGCCGGTGCCGATGTGGCAGTAACGCCGAATCGTCGAGCCTTCGCGCCGCACGACCAGGCATGTCTTGCAGTGTGTTTTCAAACCGACGAGTCCATAGGCCACGTGGACACCCGCCTGCTCCAGCGCACGGGCCCACCTGATGTTGGTTTGCTCGTCGAACCGGGCTTTGACCTCCACCAGCGCCACGACTTGCTTTCCCGCTGCCGCGGCTTCGATCAGTGCCCGGACGATCGGCGAGTCACCGGAGGTGCGATACAACGTCTGCTTGATCGCGAGCACGTTCGGGTCGGTGGCGGCCAGTTCGATGAAGCGCTGCGTGCTCGTCGAGAACGAGTCATAGGGGTGGTGCACCAGCACGTCACCTTCGCGCAGTGTCGCGAAAATACTCTTCGGCGTCTCCCGGTCGGCGAATGCGGGACTGGTCGCCGGGACGAACGCAGGATCCTTCAACGCCGGGCGGTCAACTCCGTAAATCTGCCAGAGCGAGGACAGATCAAGCAGCCCGGGGACCTGGATCACATCGCCAGGATGCACGTCGAGCTCCCGCAGCAGCAGTTCGAGCATGTGCTCGGTCATGTCGTCGGCCACCTCGAGGCGCACCGGCGACCCAAACCTGCGGCGGGCCAGCTCGCGCTCCAACGCCTGCAGCAGGTCTTCGTCGCGGTCTTCGTCGACCTCGTAGTCGGCGTTGCGGGTCACCCGGAACGCATGGTGCTCAACGATCTCCATGCCCGGGAACAGCTTGGTGAGGAAGACCGCGATCAGCTCCTCCATCGGCAAGAAGCGGACTTCTTTCGTTCCGGCTGAATCGGCGGCGCCAGGTCGGTCGTCGAGTTCGACGAAACGATCGACGTTGTCGGGCACCTTGACCCGGGCGAAATGCTGACCTCCGTCGTCGGGCTGCTTCACCGTGACGGCGAGGTTCAAGCTCAAACCACTGACGAAGGGAAAGGGGTGAGCGGGGTCGACGGCCAGCGGAGTGAGGACCGGGAAGACCTGCTCAGTGAAGTAGGTCGACAGGCGGTCGCGCTCCGCATGGTCGAGATCGGCCCACGTGAGGATGCGAATACCTTCCGCCGCCAGGCCCGGCTCCACCAAATTCAGGAACACTTCCGCATGCCGGGTGGCGATCTTCTGGGTCTGCTCGCCGATGCGGCGGAGTTGCTCACGTGGAGTCAGACCGTCAGCGGAGCGCACCGACAGCCCCATCTCGTCGCGTCGCTTCAGTCCGGCAACGCGAACCATGTAGAACTCGTCGAGGTTAGAGGCGAAGATCGCCAGGAATTTCGCGCGGTCCAACAATGGCAGCGACGTGTCTTCGGCGAGCGCCAGGACGCGCGCGTTGAAGTCCAGCCAGCTCAATTCCCGGTTGAGGTAGCGGTCTTCGGGAAGCGGATTCTCGACTGCGGCAGCAGTGGTGGCAGGCGGCGCGCCCGGTACGGAGTCGGCGGCAGACCATGCGGGCAATCCGGCGGCGACGGTGGTGTCCGGGGCTTCGATGTCGGTCACCCTTGCGATCATTCCCCATCGGTGCGGTTTACGGCCACCGACCGGGGGCCGGACCTCGGCCGTTGAGGAGCCGCTGTCCCATTGTTACCCGGCACGGTGCGACAGCCCTTCGATCGCGCTCATCGTCGCCGGTCCGATTCCCAGGCCGCGCGCGACCGCGAGATCATCGGGTGTGTCGATGTCGCAGCGCAATCCGGGCCATCTGCCGATGAGTTCCACTGCACCGGAATTCTTGTGTCGCCCAGCGGAATTCAACCCGAATCGGGGATCGAGCGGGGCACCGAATGCGCACAGCGCCGAGGTGCCCGTGCCGAGCCGGTCGGCGACGAAACTACGCGAGTGCAAACGCGCCGCGGTAATGACGTCGTCGAGCTCCCGGGTCTGCAAAGCGGGAAGATCCCCTTGCAGCACAATAATATTCGGTACTGTCTCCGACACCACTTGTGCGGCGGCGGCGATCGCGTTGTTCAACGGATCCGGATGGCCGGCCGGCGTCGGATCGGCGATGACCGCGGCGCCGAGCTCAACCGCAGCAGCGGCCGCGACGTCGTCGGGTGTCACGACGGTGATCAGGCGCACGGAGTTCGCCTTCGCCGCCGCGGTGAGAGTGTCGACCAGCATTCCCAGCACGACGTTCCCTCGCACGGGCGCGGCGAACATCGGCGCGAGCCTGGTCTTGGCGGCAGTCAGACGCTTGACGGCGACGATCACGCCGATGTCACCGTCGGGTCGGCTGCGGCTCACCGCACCATCCTGCCAGTGCCGGTCGTCCGGCCTGCTCAGGCCGTGCCGGCCCGCATCGTCGCTGGGGTTGGCTTGCGCTGGGCTACGGTGAAGCGCCGGGAGCCAGAGCACACCGACGAGACGGAGACTGAGGCGCGATGCCCACCACCACAGCGGTCGCGGTAATGGGATCCGGTGCGTGGGGCACGGCACTGGCCAAGTTGCTCGCCGACGCCGGCGGTGACGTCAGGTTGTGGGCGCGGCGTCCCGACGTCGCCGCCGAGATCAACTCCAGCCGGCGCAACGCCGCTTACCTGCCGGGAGTGGAACTACCTACCGGCATCACTGCGACCGCGGACGCGAATGAAGCGCTGAGCGGGGTGATGACCGTGCTGTTGGCCGTGCCGGCGCAGACGCTGCGGACCAACCTCGAGCAATGGGCGGGCCTGCTCACCCCCGGCGCCAGTCTGGTCAGCACGGCCAAGGGCATCGAATTGGGCACGTTGATGCGGATGAGCCAGGTCATCGTCGATGTGACCGGTGTCGACCCGTCCCAGGTCGCGGTGATCTCCGGGCCGAACCTGGCCAGCGAGATCTCCGCCGGCCAGCCCGCCGCCACCGTCATCGCCTGTACCGACTCCGGTCGCGCGGTTGCCCTGCAGCGCATGTTGAACGCCGGGTACTTCCGGCCGTACACCAACGCCGACGTGATCGGCACCGAGATCGGCGGCGCCTGCAAGAACGTGATCGCGCTGGCCTGCGGCATGGCAGCCGGTCTCGGCCTGGGGGAGAACACCGCGGCGGCGATCATCACCCGCGGCCTGGCCGAGATCATGCGGCTCGGCATCGCGGTCGGCGCCAAGGGCGCGACGATGGCCGGCCTGGCCGGGGTAGGCGACCTGGTCGCCACCTGCACCTCGCCCCGGTCGCGCAACCGTTCCTTCGGGGAAAGCCTGGGCCGCGGCGAATCGCTGGAGTCGGCGATGCTGGCGCGTGACGGCCACGTCGTCGAAGGGGTGACGTCGTGCGAGTCGGTGCTGGCGCTGGCCTCGAGTTACGACGTCGAAATGCCGTTGACCGACGCCGTCCACCGGGTCTGCCACAAGGGGTTGTCAGTGGATCAGGCGGTGATCGCGCTGCTGGGGCGCAGCACCAAGCCGGAATGAGCTTGTAACCAGCGCCGCAGCGCCAGACGGTAGCCTCTCTAGGTTGTGAACGCCCGCCTGTCCGCCGGCACGCCCGACCGGGGCCGTATCCGAGTCGCCGTCCTGTTCGGCGGACGCAGTAACGAACACGCCATTTCCTGTGTCTCGGCGGGCAGCATTCTGCGCAACCTCGACCCCGCGAGGTTCGAGGTCGTCGCGGTCGGCATCACCCCGGAAGGCTCCTGGGTGCTCACCGACGGCGATCCGGACGCGCTCGCGATCGCCAACCGGCAGTTGCCGGCAGTGAGTTCGGAGTCGGGAACCGAGTTGGCGCTGACGGCGGACCCCCGGCGGGCCGGCCAGCTGGTGTCACTGTCACCCGGCGGAGCTGAGGTGTTGGCGTCGGTCGACGTGGTGTTCCCGGTGTTGCACGGCGCGTACGGCGAGGACGGCACCGTCCAGGGTCTGCTCGAGCTCGCCGGTGTGCCGTATGTCGGCGCCGGGGTGCTGGCCAGCGCGGCCGGGATGGACAAGGAGTTCACCAAGAAGCTCCTGGTCGCCGAAGGGCTTCCAATCGGCGACTACGCGGTGCTGCGACCGTCGGAGGCCGCGTTAGATGCCAAACAGCTTGACCGGCTTGGGCTTCCGGCTTACGTCAAACCCGCTCGCGGCGGCTCTTCGATCGGTGTCAGCCGGGTGGCCAGCCGCCAGGAACTGCCCGACGCGATCGCCCACGCCCGCAGACACGACCCGAAGGTGATCGTCGAGTCGGCGATCGTCGGCCGGGAACTGGAATGCGGTGTACTCGAATTCCCTGACGGCACAGTGCAAGCCAGCATCGTCGGCGAGATCCGGGTGGTTGGTGTCCGCGGGCGCGAGGACTCTTTCTACGACTTTGCGACCAAATACCTCGACGATGCCGCCGAACTCGACGTGCCCGCCAAAATCGACGATGACATCAGTGATGCCGTGCGCGAGTTGGCGATTCGGGCATTCAAGGCGATCGACGGCCGCGGTCTGGCACGGGTGGATTTCTTCCTCACCGAAGACGGGCCGTTGATCAACGAGGTCAACACGATGCCCGGGTTCACCACGATCTCGATGTATCCCCGGATGTGGGAGGCCAGCGGCGTGGACTACCAAACCCTGCTGGCCACCATGGTGGACACCGCGCTGTCGCAGGGGATGGGCCTGCGCTAATTCGGTCTGGACGGGTTGATCGGTTGGGCCGGCAGCACCCGTTCGATCAACTCGGAGAGTTGTTGGATCGGCGTCGGTCCAGAGCCCTGCGGCAGAGTCAGCGCCACATAGACGGTGCGATCGACGGTGAACCAGGTGGATCGCTGATCCCGGTCGACGTCGAACCATTGCACGTTGTCGACGACCTGGATCGGGGATCCGACGACGAAGTCGGCCGGCCGATCCAGGCCACATCGCAGTACGACGGGCGCTCCGGCCTCGGTGGGTTGCCAGGCGGCGACGCCGACGGGTGCGGGCTGGGCCAGCTGGGCCCGGGTGTAGTCGCCGAGTCGCTGGGGCAGCGCCTCGATCAGCTTTTGGCACGCGGGGTCGTGGGCCAGCGGCGCGGGTTCGGCGGCGACCATCGTCGGCCCCGTGCGGTTGTGGGTCGCGGCGACGGCCAGGATGACGCCGATGGTGCCGACCGCCACCACCAGAGCGGCGATCAGCGCTGCCCGCGGCGGGCCGTCGAAGTCGGTCATTGCAGCCCTCTGCTCGATCTCGGCGTTCTAGAACTTACCGTTGTCGGCGTGGGCAGTGGTGAGCAGGATCAGACGTTGGGTGAGTTGGGTGAGTTCGGCGTGATCGAGCGGCTGACCAGTGGTCGACCTGCCTCAAGCGAGGTCGTCATCGGGCCGGGCGATGACGGCGCCGTGGTCGGCGCCGGTGACGGCCGCGTGGTGGTGTCCACCGACATGCTCGTCGAGGGTCGGCATTTCCGGCTGGACTGGTCGACGCCGCACGATGTCGGGCGTAAAGCCATGGCGCAGAATGCTGCCGACATCGAGGCGATGGGCGCACGGGTCACCGCGTTCGTCGTCGGATTCGGCGCGCCGGTAGACACCTCGGCTGCACACGTCGACGCGCTGGCCGACGGGATGTGGCAGGAGGCCGGACGGATCGGTGCGGTCATCGTCGGGGGAGACGTAGTCAGCTGCCCGCAGTGGGTGGTGTCGGTGACCGTGCTCGGCGATCTCGGTGGCCGGGCCCCGGTGCTGCGATCCGGCGCGCGGCCCGGGTCGCAGCTGGCCGTCACCGGTCAGTTGGGCTATTCGGCCGCCGGATATGCGTTGTGGGACAGCGGCATCGAGGGTTTCAAGGAGTTCCGCCAACGCCACCTGGTGCCGCAACCGCCGTACCGGCAGGGCCGTGTCGCCGCCGAGGCCGGCGCTGAGGCGATGATCGACATCTCCGACGGCCTGGTGGGCGATCTTCGTCATGTGGCCGAGGCGTCCGGCGTGGCTGCTGATCTGAGCACCGCGGCGCTGACGCCCGACCGAGAGGCGCTGATGGCCACTGCCGAGGCGGTCGGTGCCGATCCCTGGGACTGGGTGTTCGGTGGGGGAGAAGACCACGCTCTGGTCGCGGCGTTCGCGGGCCCGGTCCCGGCCGGATGGCGGCTGATCGGGCGGGTGCGCGAAGGGCCGCCGGGGGTGCTTGTCGACGGTGAGCCGTGGCGCGGGTATGCGGGCTGGCAGTCGTTCGGCGCCCGGTGACGCTGGAACAATGCGAAGGTGATGCTGATGTCGTGTTCTGACCAAGCGGAGTTCCGGCCTCGATGGCGTTGTTGGCGAAGGGTTTGGTATGACTGCGCGACCGCTGTCTGAGCTGGTCGATGGCGGTTGGGCGACAGCGCTGCAGCCCGTGGAGCAGCAGGTGGCCACGATGGGCCAGTTCCTCCGCGAAGAAAGCGCGGCGGGCCGTGGTTACCTACCGGCCGGGCAAAACGTGTTGCGCGCCTTCACTTTTCCCTTTGACAAGGTCAGGGTGCTCATTGTCGGTCAGGATCCCTATCCCACGCCCGGACATGCTGTTGGACTGAGCTTTGCGGTGGCCGCAGATGTGTACCCGTTGCCGCGAAGCCTGGCGAACATCTTTCGCGAATACGTCAGCGACCTGGGCTTTCCGGTGCCGTCCAGCGGTGACCTCACCCCGTGGGCAGAGCGCGGCGTGCTGCTGCTGAACCGCGTGCTCACCGTGCGACCAGGCAACCCGGCGTCGCACCGGGGGAAGGGCTGGGAGGCTGTCACCGAGTGCGCGATTCGCGCCCTGGTGGATCGCCGGCAACCGATGGTGGCCATCCTGTGGGGCAAAGACGCTTCGACGTTGAAGCCGATGCTGGCCGGCGGCGATTGCCTGTCGATCGAATCGCCGCATCCCTCGCCGCTGTCGGCGTCCCGCGGATTCTTCGGCTCGCGTCCGTTCAGCCGCGCCAACGAACTGCTCGCCCAGCTGGGCGCCGCACCGGTCGACTGGCAACTGCCGTGACCAGACCGAGCGTGAACGCTCTAGCCGCGGAGAACCTTGCCGGCCTTGATGCAGGACGTGCAGACGTTGACACGGTGCTTGTTGCCACCGGGTCGGTCGGTAACGCGCACGCTCTGAATGTTCGGGTCCCACCGACGGCTGGTCCGGCGATGAGAGTGCGACACCGACTTGCCGAAGCCGGGGGCCTTCCCGCAGATCTCGCAGACGGCAGCCATAGGTGAAACTCCTCAGACTCTGGGGCCAACAACCGAGCGACGGGTGGCCCGACGACCTGGCCAGAATAGCCGTCCCGGGGCCGAACCGCCAAAACGGTCAACAACCGGCGCGCGGCACGTGACCTGTGCTGTCGTCGGCAATAGATAGGCTGACGCCCACCGATGGCGGACTGAGGAGGTGGTTTCCAGGTGGGATTGAGCGAGGCGGGGTCTGAGCTGGCCCGTCCGGGTCGTGCGCTGGACGCGTCTGCGCTGCGTGACTGGGCGCACACCGCCGTCGGTGACCTGATCACTCACATCGACGAGATCAACCGGCTGAACGTCTTCCCCGTGGCCGACGCCGACACCGGCGTCAACATGCTGTTCACCATGCGTTCGGCCCTCGCCGAGGCCAACACCGAGGCGAAATCCGATGACGTCGTCAAGACGGCCGCCGCCCTGTCCGCCGGCGCCCTGAACGGTGCCCGGGGCAACTCCGGGGTGATCCTGTCGCAGATTCTGCGGGGCGTCGCCGACGTCACCGCGTGCGCTTCTGCCGAGTCGGGCGAGCAACTCCGCGCCATCGACGCCGCGCTGCTCGGGGCGGCGCTGCAGCGCGGCGTCGACCTGGTCATCGCCTCGATGGGCGGTCGGGAGGTCGAGGGAACGATCGTTTCGGTGCTCAAGGCTGCCGGTGAGGCTGTCGCGCAAGTAGCAGACGCGGGGCTGGCGCAGGCGGTCGTTGCCGCCGGTGAGGCCGCGGTGGTGGCGCTGGAGAAAACCCCCGAGCAGCTCGACGTGCTGGGGGACGCCGGCGTGGTCGATGCCGGTGGTCGCGGCCTGCTGGTGCTGCTCGACGCTCTACGCTCGACGATCACCGGGCAGGCGCCGAGCCGCGCCGTCTACGAGCCGGCCCCACGTCAGCACCCGCCCGAGATCTTCACGCACCCCCCGGCGCCGCAGTTCGAGGTGATGTATCTGCTGGGTGGGTGCGACGCCGACGGCGCCGACCAGTTGCGCGAGCGGCTGGACGAACTCGGCGAATCGGTGGCCATCGCGACCTCCGGCGTGGTCGGCGGCTACTCGGTGCACGTCCACACCGACGACGCCGGAGCGGCCATCGAGGCGGGTCTGGCGTGGGGTAACCCGCGGCGCATCCAGATCTCGCTGCTGACCAGCGGCACCGGTGGGCTGCCACCGGGCAGCTGGACTCGGGAGCGGGCGGTGCTGGCCGTCGTCGATGGTGACGGCGCGGCCGAACTGTTCGGCGACGAAGGTGCCTGCGTGCTGCGTCTGGCGGAGGACCCGTCGACGGTGATCACCGCCCAGCAGTTGCTGCGTGCGGTGGTCGACACCGGGGCCGCCCAGGTGATGGTGTTGCCCAACGGCTATGTGCTGGCCGAGGAACTGGTGGCCGGCTGTACCGCCGCCATCGGGTGGGGCATCGACGTGGTGCCACTGCCCACTGGATCGATGGTGCAGGGGCTGGCCGCGCTGGCGGTCCACGACCCCGGACGGCAGGCTGTCAACGACGGCTACACGATGGCGCGCGCCGCGGGCGGTGCCCGGCACGGGGCCGTGCGCGTCGCGACCGAAACGGCGTTGACGTGGGCCGGCCCCTGCGAGCCGGGCAACGGTCTGGGCGTGGCCGGCGACGAGGTGCTGATCGTGGCGCCCGACGTCGCCTCGGCCGCGACCGGTCTGATCGATCTGCTGCTCGGTGCCGGTGGCGAGCTGATCACCGTGCTCATCGGTGACGGTATCGACGCCGATGCCGTCGAGTCGGCGCTGCAGGATCACGTCCACGACCGTCACCCGGGCATCGAACTCGCGATGTACCGCACCGGTCACCGCGGCGACGCGCTACTGGTGGGAGTCGAGTAGCCATGGTGTCGCTGCGCGACCGCCTCGATTTCGTCGTCGGCGCCAAGGCCGCGGGCCCGCTCGACGAGGTGTTCGGCATCCAGACGATCGACGACCTGCTCCGTCACTATCCGCGCAGCTATGTCGAGGGCGCAGGGGTCCGCGGCGCCGACGCCGAGCAGCCGCCCGAAGGCGAGCACGTGACGCTCGTCGACAAGATCACCGACACGTCCCTGCGGTCGATACGAAACCGGCCCAAGGACAAGCTTTTTCGCGTCACCCTCGGTTCCGGGCGCAACAAGGTCACCGCCACGTTCTTCCATCCCAAGAAATGGATCACCGACCAGCTGACCAACGGGACTCGCGTCATGCTGTCCGGGGAAGTCGGCTACTTCGGCGGTGCCATGCAACTCACCCATCCTGATTTCCTGGTGCTGGACGCCGCCGACGGACGCAACCGCGGCAGCAGGTCGCTGAAGATGATCGCCGACGCCTCGCAGGCGGTGAGCGGGGAAGTGGTACAGGAGGCGTTCGAGCGCACTTTCTACCCGATCTACCCGGCCAGTGCGAAGTTGCAGAGCTGGGACATTTTCAACTGTGTCCGCCAGGTACTCGAGGTGCTCGACCCGATACCCGAGCCGCTTCCCGAAAAACTCTGTGCCGCATATAATCTAGTGACCGAGGATGAGGCTTTGCGCGGCATTCACCTTGCCGAGAACGCCGACGACCGGCGACGAGCGAAGGAACGGTTGGCCTTCGACGAAGCGGTGGGTCTGCAGTGGGCGCTGGTCAGTCGGCGTCACGGCGAACTGGCCCGGTCCGGGCCGGTGGCGCCGTCGATGTCGAAGGGCCTCCAGCACGAACTGTTGCAGCGCTTGCCCTTCGAGTTGACCGCCGGCCAGCGCGACGTGTTGGACGTGCTTTCTGGTGAGCTCGCGGCCACCCGGCCGATGAACCGGCTGCTACAAGGTGAAGTGGGCTCGGGCAAAACGATCGTCGCGGTGTTGGCGATGCTGCAGATGGTCGACGCGGGCTATCAATGCGCGCTGCTCGCTCCCACTGAAGTTCTTGCCGCGCAGCATCTTCGGTCGATCAGCGACGTGCTCGGGCCGCTGGCAATGGGCGGCCAGCTCGGTGCCGAGGACAATGCGACCAGGCTGGCGCTGCTGACCGGCTCGATGTCAGTGGCGCAGAAGAAGCAGGTTCGCGCTGAAATCGCCAGCGGCCAGGCCGGCATCGTCGTCGGAACGCATGCACTACTGCAGGACACCGTCGAGTTCCACAAACTCGGCATGGTGGTGGTCGACGAGCAGCACCGGTTCGGCGTGGAACAGCGAGACCAGTTGCGGGCCAAGGCACCCGACGGCATCACGCCGCACCTGCTGGTGATGACCGCGACTCCGATACCGCGGACAGTGGCGCTGACTGTCTACGGCGATCTCGAAACGTCCACGCTGCGAGAGCTTCCCCGCGGCCGTCAGCCGATCACCACCACCGCGATCTTCGTCAACGACAAGCCTGCCTGGCTGGACCGGGCATGGCGCCGCATCATCGAGGAAGTGCGCGAGGGCCGGCAGGCCTACGTGGTGGCGCCGCGGATCGACGACTCCGACAGCGGCGGTCAGAGCGAGAAGGACCAAAGGCCCTCGGCGACGGTCGAAGAGCTCTACAGCGGGTTGGGCAGCGACCAGCTGGCCGGTTTGCGGCTGGGACTCATGCACGGACGGCTCAGCGGCGACGAGAAAGACGCTGTGATGGCGGCGTTTCGGGCCCGCGAGATCGACGTGCTGGTGTGCACCACCGTGATCGAGGTCGGCGTCGACGTGCCCAACGCGACCGTGATGCTGGTCATGGACGCCGACCGCTTCGGCATCAGCCAATTGCATCAGCTGCGCGGTCGCATCGGTCGGGGTGAACACGCGAGCATCTGTCTACTGGCCACGTGGATGGCGCCGCATTCCCGTGCGGGCCGCCGGCTGAGCGCCGTCGCGGGAACACTCGACGGGTTCGAGCTCGCCGATCTCGACCTACAGGAACGTCGTGAGGGAGACGTCCTGGGCCGCAGCCAGTCCGGCCGTGCAATCACGCTGCGTCTGCTCTCTTTGATCGACCACCGCGAGGTCATCGAGGCAGCCCGGGAGTTCTGCGAGCAGGCCTTCGACGATCCGGCCGCGCATCCGGGCCTGGCGCTGCTGGCCGCGCCGTTCACCGGTAACGAGCGCATCGAATTCCTGGACAAGTCATGACCCGCAGGACATGGCTGTGGCTTTCGGTCGTCGCGATTCTGACGGTGCTGGTCGCCTATCAGGTGGTGGTCACCTCAGCGGGGGATCGCGACCGGGAGTTCGCGGCTCAGGCTGACGTGCCGACCGTGCAGCCTGGCGTGGACGTGTTGGCCGGAATCGCTGTGGTGCCGTTGCGAATTCGCCGCTACGACTACCGTCGTGCGGCATTCGGTGATGCCTGGACCGACGACAACGATGCGCCCGGCGGCCACAACGGCTGCGACACCCGCGACGACATCCTCAACCGCGACCTGGTCGACAAGACCTACGTGGCGATCAAACGATGTCCCGACGCTGTCGCAACTGGAGTCCTGCACGACCCGTATACCAACGCCACCATCGATTTTCGCCGCGGCGCCAAGGTCGGTGAGGCGGTGCAGATCGACCACATCGCGCCGCTGGCTTATGGATGGGACATGGGGGCTTATGGATGGACCGACGAAAGGCGCGTGCGATTTGCCAATGATCCGGCCAACCTGCTGGCGGTAGCGGGCCAGGCGAATCAAGACAAGGGTGACAAGGAACCTGCGTTGTGGATGCCGCCCAACGCCGCTTTCCACTGTCAGTACGCGATGCAATTCATCGCAGTGCTGCGCGGATACGGGTTGCCTGTCGATGCGCCCTCAGCAGCAGCCTTGCGCGACGCTGCGAATACTTGCCCGAAAGGTTGAGTTGGAGTCGCACAGGTCGGCCCTCGAGTGGGCATCTGACGACGCGACACCCCGACTCGGCGTCGTGAGTTTCACAGTCGACGGGCTGCCCGACCCAGTGGTCAGACGCCGGTGTAAGTCAGCGGATCCTCGCGGACCCGGGTGCCGTCGTGGAGCCCGTTGAGCGCTTCCATGTGGGTGGCGGTCAACTCGAAGTCGAAGACGTCGAAATTGCTGGCGATCCGCTCGGGGTTGCTGGAGCGCGGGATCACCACGTTGCCCAGTTGAATGCTCCACCGGATCAGCACCTGTGCCGGGGTGCGGCCGTAGTCGCCGGCGATCGACGTCACCACGGGGTTGTCGAGCAGCCTGCCGACCGCCAGCGGACTGTAAGCCTCGGTGACGACGTGGTGCCGCGCGTTTACCGCACGCATCTCGGCCTGGTTGAGCAACGGGTGCAGCTCGATCTGGTTGACCACCGGGGTGACGTAGGTCAGGTCGATCACCGTCTCGAGGTATTCCTCGGTGAAGTTGCATACCCCGATCGAGCGGGTGTGACCGTTGCCGCGGGCTTGGATCAAACCGCCGAAGGTGTCCACGTATTTACCCAGCTGCGGCTGCGGCCAGTGGACGAGAAAGAGGTCGACGTAGTCCAGCCCGAGCTTGTCCAGGCTCACCTTGACGGCGTCCTGAGCGACGTTGAAGCCGTGGTCGGCGTTGGCTACTTTGGTGGTGATGAACAGCTCGGCGCGCGGGATCCCCGACGCTGCGATGGCCCGGCCGACAGCGGCTTCGTTGCCGTACACCGAGGCGGTGTCGATCAATCGGTAGCCGACCTCGAGGGCCGTCGATACGGCGCGTTCGGTTTCTTCCTCGCTCAGCTCCGCGACGCCGAGGCCGAGGACCGGCATCGTGTTTTCGTCGTTGAGTGCGATGGAGGGGACACAAAGGTCAGGGCCGCCCGACATCTTTCACCTGCCTGTGAAGTCGAAAGTTCGTGGATCAGGACCGAGCCGGTTTCCGTCATCGAGCTTGGAGATGGTCGCCATGTCGTTTTCGCTCAATTCGAAATCGAACACGTCGAAGTTGCTCGCAATCCGCTCGGGGTTTACCGACTTGGGGATGACGATATTACCGAGCTGAAGATGCCATCGAATCAGAACCTGCGCCGGGGTGCGGCGGCGGGTCGCTGCGACGGCAGTGACGGCGGGCTCGGTCAGGAGAGATCCCTGCCCCAGCGGTGCCCATGCTTCGGTCGCGATACCGAGGCGGGCGTGCATCTCCCGCAGTTCGGTTTGCGGCAGCCGCGGATGCAGTTCGACCTGGTTGACGGCGGGCACGATACCGGTGGCGTCGACGAGTGCCGTGAGGTGATCGGGTTCGAAGTTGCTGACACCGATGGACCGGACGCGGCCCTGGTCACGCAGATGGGCGAACGCCTTGAAGGTGTCGATGAACGTGTTCCGCTTGGGCATCGGCCAATGCACCAGATAGAGGTCAAGGTAGTCGATCCCCAGCCGCTCCATGCTGACGTCGAAGGCGGCCAGGGTGCTGTCATAGCCCTGCTCGGAGTTCCACACCTTGGTGACCAAGTAAAGTTCGTCCCTGGGCACGCCTGACGCGGCGACCGCGCGACCGGTTTCGCGTTCGTTGCCGTAGACCGCGGCGGTGTCGATGTGGCGGTAGCCGGCGCGCAGGGCGGTGGACACCGCCTGCTCCGTGTCCGCGGGCGGGACTTTGAAAACGCCGAATCCGAGCCTGGGGATGGAATTACCGTCGTTCAGTAGGACCGAGGGACTCAAGGAATCAGACATGACACGAAGTCTGCCAGGCGTGCCGGATCCGCAGCTGAAGAACGGGGGCTGGCCCGCGCGGCTGCAGAGCGCCGCCACCACCGCTGGTCTGAAAGTGATTCCGTGGGTACCCACCCGCGCGAAACGGCTGCTGTCGGGTGGCCGTGAGGTTGCCATCGACGGCAACACGCTGGATCCCACGCTGCAGTTGGCGCTGGCCGGAATGCGTGCATTCGGGATGAACGGGCTGGTGATCGGCCGGGACGTCGACGTCTCGCGGACTCAGATGCGCGAGATGACGCGAGGCTTCGGCGGGCCGCTGATCCACGTGGGTGTCAGCGACGTGACGATTCCTGGACCTGCCGGCCCGATCCCCGCCCGGCACTACTATCCGCCGGCGTCCGGCCCGGCGCCGCTGGTGGTCTTCTACCACGGTGGCGGATGGGTGCTCGGCGATCTGGACACCCACGACCCGCTCTGCCGGTTGACATGCCGGGACGCCCAGGTTCACCTGCTGTCGATCGACTACCGGCTGGCCCCCGAGCACCCGGCCCCGGCCGCGGTCGACGACGCCTATGCGGCATTCCGGTGGGCCTGCGAACACGCCGAAGAACTCGGCGCGATTGCGGGCAAAGTTGCCGTGGGCGGCGACAGTGCCGGTGGCAACCTGGCCGCCATCGTGTCGCAGATTGCGCGTGACGAGGGCGGTCAGGCGCCGGTCCTGCAGTGGCTGCTCTACCCGCGCACCGACTTCACCGCGAAGACCAGGTCGCTGACCCTGTTCGCCGACGGCTTCCTGCTCACCAAGGCCGACATCGACTGGTTCTCTGAGCAGTATCTGGGCGCATCGGCCGCTGACCCAGCCGATCCGCGCATCTCGCCGTTGCTGGCCGAGTCGCTGTCGGGGCTGCCGCCCGCGCTGATCGCGACCGCCGGTTTCGATCCGCTACGCGACGAGGGTGACAGCTACGCCGCAGCGCTGACTGCAGCAGGTACGCATGTCGATCTCCGTTCGATGGGATCGCTGACGCACGGGTTCGCGAGCCTGTTCCCGCTGGGCGGCGGCAGCGCACTGGCCACTGCAGAGTTGATCTCGGCCCTGCGGGCGCATCTCAGCCGCGTCTGACCTGGCAGTAGCTACCTGGGTAGGCTTAGAGGCTATCGCCGACCGCACCGCGGTCGGACAGCGAAGCCGACAATCCGGAATGGTGAGCAAACCCATGGCCGATAAAGCCGCCAAATCTAACCGTCCCAAATACGACCTGAACGCCGCCGGCCGGCGACGCGACCTCCTGGTCAAGATCGGGCTCACCTCGGTCGTGGTGATCTTCGCCGTCGTTCTGGTCGGCTACATCGTGATTTCGCACGACAAGAAGACCGCCGCCAACGGCGCGCGGGCGATCCGGGTGACGACGAGCAAGCTCGTCACCAAGGACGGCACCCACGATCCGAAGGCCGTGGTCTCCTTCTACGAAGACTTCCTCTGCCCGGCCTGCGGCAATTTTGAGCGGAATTTCGGACCGACGGTGTCCAAGCTGATCAACGACGGCGCCATCGCCGCCGACTACTACATGACGGGCTTCCTGAGTCGGCCACAGAACCAGGACTACTCGTCGCGCGCCGCCAACGCCGCCTACTGCGTCGCCGACGAGTCGATCGACGCCTTCCGCCGATTCCATACGGCGCTGTTCAGCAAGGAGATTCAGCCGTCCGAGACCGGGAAATCGTTCCCTGACAACGCGAAGCTGATCGAGTTGGCCCGCGAGGCCGGTGTGGTGGGCACGGTCCCGCAGTGCGTCAAAGACGGCAAGTACCTGCCGATGGTCGACGGACTGGTCAAGTCCGCGGGCATTCACGCCACGCCCACAGTCCGCATCAACGGCCAGGACTATGAGTTCTCGACGCCGGAAGCCTTTGTCGCCAAGATCAAAGGGATCGTCGGGAATGTCCCGGGAATCGACTCGGCTGCGACACCAGCGGCATCGTGACAGCCACGGCATCAGCCAGATCCGAGGGTCCGGTTGAAGATTCGACCCAGCGGTCTGATCCTTCAATGGCCCCGTCGGCGGCGGGTGCGTGGTGGATTCTCACCGCGGGTGTGCTCGGTCTGATCGCCTCGGCCACGCTTACCGTCGAGAAGGTCGAACTCCTGATCAACCCGGCGTACGTGCCGTCGTGCAATCTCAACCCGGTCGTGGCGTGCGGTTCGGTGATGACGACGCCGCAAGCATCGGCGTTCGGCTTTCCGAACTCGTTGTTCGGTATCGCGGCGTTCGCCGTCGTGACCGTCACCGGTGTGCTGACGGTGGCCAAAGTGCCGCTGCCGCGATGGTATTGGGTGGGCATGACCTTCGGCGCGCTGTTCGGCGCCGTTTTCGTGCACTGGCTGATCTTTCAGAGCCTCTACCGGATCGGCGCCTTGTGTCCGTACTGCATGGTGGTGTGGCTGGCGACCGTCTCGCTGCTGGTGGTGGTCGCCTCGATTGCGTTCGGGCCGTCCGGTGATGACCGCGGCGGAGTCGTCGTGCGTGAGTTGCATCATTGGCGGTGGCCGATTGCCACGATCTGGTTCACCGCGGTCTTTCTGCTGATTGTGGTCCGGTTCTGGGATTACTGGTCCACGCTGATCTGAACAACCTGCCCATCCCGACGACAGAAGTAGGACGTGCGTTGATCTCCAAAGTGCTGGTTGCCAATCGCGGCGAGATCGCGGTTCGCGCGTTCCGGGCCGCCTACGAACTCGGCATCGGCACCGTCGCTGTCTACCCCTACGAAGACCGAAATTCGCTGCACCGATTGAAGGCCGACGAGTCTTATCAGATCGGCGAGATCGGCCACCCGGTCAGGGCGTACCTGTCGGTCAGCGAAATCGTCGACACCGCCCGCGCCGCGGGTGCCGACGCGGTCTACCCCGGGTACGGATTTCTCTCGGAGAACCCGCAATTGGCCGCCGAATGCGCGAAGAAGGGCGTCACCTTTGTCGGCCCGAAGGCCGAAGTGCTGTCGTTGACCGGCAACAAGTCCCGCGCGGTCGCCGCAGCTCGAGAAGCGGGTCTGCCGGTTTTGACGTCGTCGGCGCCATCGTCGTCGGTCGACGATTTGGTGTCGGCGTCGGACGGGATGGATTTCCCGTTGTTCGTCAAAGCGGTCGCCGGTGGCGGTGGTCGCGGTATGCGGCGGGTCGCCGACGCGGACGCGTTGCGTGAAGCCGTCGAGGCCGCCAGTCGGGAGGCTGAGTCGGCATTCGGGGATCCGACGGTCTACCTCGAGCAGGCGGTGCTCAACCCCCGTCACATCGAGGTTCAGATCCTGGCGGACACCCGCGGCAACGTCATTCACCTCTACGAGCGGGACTGCAGCGTGCAGCGGCGTCATCAGAAGGTCGTCGAGTTGGCGCCGGCGCCCAACTTGTCCGAGGAATTGCGGACGAAGATCTGTGCCGACGCGGTGGCCTTCGCCCGCCACATCGGGTACAGCTGCGCGGGCACCGTGGAGTTCCTGCTCGACGAGCGTGGCAAGCACGTCTTCATCGAGATGAATCCGCGGATCCAGGTCGAGCACACCGTCACCGAGGAGATCACCGACATCGACCTGGTGGCGAGCCAACTGCGTATCGCAGGCGGAGAGACCCTGGAGGACTTGGGGTTACGCCAGGAATCCATCCGCCCGCGCGGGGCCGCGCTGCAGTGCCGGATCACCACCGAGGACCCGGCCAACGGATTCCGGCCCGACACCGGACGGATCACCACCTACCGCAGCCCGGGCGGTGCGGGCATCCGTCTGGACGGCGGAACGATTCTCGGCGCCGAGATCAGTGCCCATTTCGATTCCATGTTGGTCAAGCTGACCTGCCGCGGGCGAGACTTTCCGACCGCGGTCAGCCGGGCGCGGCGCGCGATCGCGGAGTTCCGGATTCGTGGTGTGTCGACGAATATCCCGTTCCTGCAGGCGATTCTGGACGACCCGGATTTCCAGGCCGGCCACGTCACGACCTCGTTCATCGAGGAACATCCGGCGCTGCTCACCGCGCGATCGTCGGCCGACCGCGGCACCAGGATCCTCAACTACCTGGCCGACGTGACTGTCAACAAGCCGCACGGATCAAGGCCGTCGGCGGTCTACCCGCAGGACAAGCTGCCCGACATCGATCTGACCAAGGCGCCGCCGGCCGGCTCCAAGCAGCTTCTGGTCGAATTGGGTCCCGAAGGTTTCGCGCGCTGGCTGCGCGACTCCGCTGGGGTTCGCCTGACCGACACGACTTTCCGCGATGCCCACCAGTCACTGTTGGCGACGCGGGTGCGCACCAGCGGCCTAGGACTGGTGGCGCCCTACATCGCCCGGACCATGCCGCAGCTGCTGTCCGTCGAGTGCTGGGGTGGCGCGACCTACGACGTCGCACTTCGCTTCCTCAAGGAAGACCCCTGGGAGCGCCTTGCGGAGCTGCGCGAATTGATGCCCAACATCTGTCTGCAGATGCTGCTGCGGGGCCGCAATACCGTTGGCTACACGCCGTATCCGGAGTTGGTCACCTCGGCGTTCGTGGCGGAAGCCACGGCGACCGGGATCGACATCTTCCGGATCTTCGATGCCCTGAACAATCTCGAATCGATGCGGCCCGCGATCGATGCGGTACGCGAAACAGGCACTGCTGTAGCCGAAGTCGCGATGTGCTACACCGGCGATCTGTCCGATCCGGCCGAGAATCTCTACACGCTGGACTACTACCTGAAGCTGGCCGACCAGATCGTGGCGGCCGGCGCGCATGTGCTGGCGATCAAGGACATGGCCGGCCTGCTGCGCCCGCAGGCTGCGCGGGAACTGGTCGGTGCCTTGCGCAGTCGCTTCGATCTGCCGGTACACGTGCACACCCACGACACCCCGGGCGGCCAGCTGGCCAGCTACATCGCCGCGTGGCAGGCCGGTGCTGACGCGGTGGACGGCGCGTCGGCGCCGATGGCGGGTACCACCAGCCAGCCCGCATTGAGTTCGATCGTGGCGGCTGCCGCGCACACCGATTACGACACCGGGTTGTCGCTGTCCGCGGTGTGTGCGCTGGAGCCGTACTGGGAAGCGTTGCGAAAGGTTTACGCCCCGTTCGAATCCGGGCTTCCGGGACCGACCGGGCGGGTATATCACCACGAGATCCCCGGCGGACAGCTCTCGAATCTGCGCCAGCAGGCCATCGCGCTGGGGCTGGGGGACCGGTTCGAAGAAATCGAAGAGGCCTACGCCGGCGCCGACCGGGTGCTGGGCCGGCTGATCAAGGTCACGCCGTCGTCGAAGGTGGTCGGCGACCTCGCGTTGGCATTGGTGGGCGCGGGCCTGAGCGCCGACGAATTCGCCTCCCATCCTGAGCAATTCGACATTCCCGAATCGGTGCTCGGCTTCTTGCGCGGGGATCTCGGTGATCCGGCGGGCGGCTGGCCGGAACCTTTGCGATCCAAGGCGCTGGCCGGTCGAGCCGAACCGAAGCCGATCCAGGAACTGAGCCCTGCGGACGAGACCGCACTGGGGCTGCCGGGGCACAAGCGCCAAGCCACTCTCAACCGACTGTTATTCCCAGGTCCGACAAAGGAATACCAGGCGCACTCAGAGACCTACGGTGACACGTCGCGATTGTCGGCCAATCAGTTCTTCTACGGCCTCCGGCAGGGCGAGGAGCACCGGGTGCAGTTGGAACTCGGCGTCGAGCTGCTGATCGGGCTGGAGGCGATCTCCGAACCCGACGAGCGCGGCATGCGCACGGTCATGTTCATCATCAACGGTCAGCTGCGGCCCGTGGAGGTGCGAGACCGCAGTATCGCCAGCGAGGTTCCCGCCGCGGAGAAGGCGGACCGGGGCAATCCGAATCACGTCGCCGCACCGTTCGCCGGGATGGTGACCGTCGGGATTTCCGTCGGTGACACGGTGAGCGCCGGTCAGACCGTCGCCACCATCGAAGCGATGAAGATGGAGGCACCGATCACCGCACCCGCCGACGGCACCGTCGAGCGGGTGGCCGTTTCGAACACCGCCCAGGTCGAAGGCGGCGACCTGCTGGTGGTGCTCGGCTGACGCGCATCGTCGGCGGTGTGGCCGGGGGACGGCGGATCGCGGTCCCGCCGCGGGGAACCCGGCCGACCACCGATCGGGTGCGCGAGTCATTGTTCAACATCGTGACGGCGCGGCTGGACCTGACCGGGCTCGCGGTGCTCGACCTGTATGCGGGATCGGGTGCGCTGGGCCTCGAGGCACTGTCGCGAGGTGCCACATCGGCCTTGTTCGTCGAGTCGGACCGCCGGGCAGCGGCGGTGATCGAGCGCAACATCGCCACGCTCGGTCTGCCCGGCGCCGTCCTACGGCGCGGACAAGTCGCCGCGGTGGTGGCCACCGGGTCCGCCGCGCCGGTTGACCTCGTGCTGGCGGACCCGCCTTACGGCGTCGGCACAGCTGAGGTCGAAAGCCTGCTCACCGCGCTGGCGGCCAACGGCTGGGTACGCAAGGGAAGCGTCGTGGTGGTGGAGCGCCCAGCCAGTGGACCTGGCCTTACGTGGCCCGACGGCTGGGATCCCTGGCAAGAGCGGGCCTACGGCGACACCCGCTTGGAGCTGGCCGAACGGCTTTGAGTCAGCGTGTACCGTCTTTCGTCATGAGCGCCGCTCCTCCTCATCGCTTCGCTCTGCATCGTCGGTGGCGCGCGTCATGAGCGGCGCGGTCTGCCCGGGATCTTTCGATCCGGTGACGTTGGGCCACGTTGACGTCTTCGAACGGGCGGCAGCCCAGTTCGACGAGGTGGTCGTGGCGATCCTGGTCAACCCTGCGAAGAGGGGCATGTTCGACGTCGACGAACGGATTGCGATGATCGAAGAATCGACGGCGCATCTACCCAACCTGCGAGTCGAGCCCGGACAGGGCCTGGTGGTCGATTTCGTGACTTCCCGCGGGATGACCGCGATCGTCAAGGGTCTGCGCACCGGCACGGATTTCGAATACGAACTGCAGATGGCGCAGATGAACAAGCACATCGCTGGCGTCGATACCTTTTTCGTGGCGACAGCTCCGCAGTACTCGTTCGTGTCGTCGTCGTTGGCCAAAGAGGTTGCGACACTGGGCGGTGATGTGTCCAAGCTGCTGCCCGACGTGGTGAATCGCCGGCTGGCCGCCAAGCTGCGCGCCGCCAAGGGGTAGTGAATGATCAGCGCGGCCGGGCGAAAGCCACGGCCGCGCTGACAGTTTGATGCAGGTCAGCCCTCCGCGAGTGCTGCATGCAGTGACCGCTTGGCCTCGGTGACCGCGGTCAGGACCTTGGTCCGCGCTTCGGCCAGCTTCTCCTTTTGCGCGTCGGTGCCTGACCAGTGGATGGTCCGCGCCAACCCGGCGAGTTCGAACAGCCCCCAGCGGATCTTCGCGGCGTCACCGAACTTACCGGCGTGGGCCAGCCGAGCGTGAATGGTCTCGCTGCTGATTCCCTTCCACTGCAGGACATTTTTGCCCAGTTCGGTCAGGGTGGCCTCGCCGTCACTGACGGTTACGAAACCGCGGCCGGCCAGTTTTCCGATCGCGAGCTCGACGATTCCCTGCGGTGGCGCGAAGGCGCCGTCGGTCGCCTCAGAAACCCGTTGCACAATCTGCTCCGCGGTCGCGGGACCGTCGAGCAGCAGCGCCGCCGTTCCGACTGCCACACGCTTGTGGCGTCCACCGAATCCGCGCTCTTGGGGTCCGCCGTGTCCGCCCCAGCCATGACCGGGGCCACCAAAGCCGGTTCCGCCGTATGCTGTTCCGCCCCAACCGGGACCGCCTGCAAATCCAACACCGTACATCCTTGTTCTCCTTGCGTTAACGGCGACGGGCCCCAACGGCCCGCCCGCCAATTTGACATCAACCTCCTTGATACGCGGCCTCCGGATCTATGTCAACTAACTTGATATAGCAGGTGGTGATCCGCCCACGGGTCGCCAAGTTGATGTACCGACGCCCCGACCAATGCGGCGCTAGATGTGCGCTTTGATGTCAGCATGGTGAGAATGGACGCATTCGAGGATCAACCCCTGGGCTTCCTGGTGCGCGGTTTGATGGCGCGGCTGCGGCCTTACGCGGTCCAAGCCTTGCGACCGCTGGGTCTTGGGTTGCCCGAATTCGTCTGCATGCGCATTCTCGACGACGATCCGGGCCGCACCAGCGCCGAGCTGGCCCGCCACACACACGTGACCGCACAAGCGATGAACCAGGTTCTCCAAGGGCTTCAGGAGAGCGGCTTGGTCGCGCGCTCCGCGACGGCATCGTCGGGCCGTGCGCTACCGGCTCGGCTGACCCGCAACGGCAAGGCATTGCTCACGCGTGCCGAGGAGGCAGTCGCGTCCTGTGACGAACAGCTGCTGGCCCATCTCAGTCCCGCTGATCGTCGTCAACTCAAATCGTTGCTCTACCGCGCCGGCAATCCGCCCACCGAAGACAGGTCGGCGTGCTCCCGGGTTGACGCTGGTCGCGATGTGAATCTGGCATGAGTCAGCTAGGTAGTCCGGTGTGGCCGCGCCGACACGCCGTCAATGGTGGTGGCCGTGCTCGTGCTCGGCGCCTGGGGGCCCGCCCATCGCGCGCAGCATCGGGATGCCGCCGGTGGTCACGAAGCGCACGACGAGCAGAGCGGCGAGCGTGAGCAAGGCGATGTTGAGCCAGGTCGTGTAGTTCCAGGAGATCCCGGCCTCCATGACCGTGGCGCTGCGCTGCGCTGGGATGAGACCCGCTGTGCCGAAGATGATTTCGACGAGGTAGCCGGCAGTGACCATGGCGGCATAGAAGGTGCCCAGCAGCGTCAGCATCATCGCGATGCCGTAGTACTTCCGGTAGACGTTCAGAATCGGGAGGATGAGCAGATCGGCGAAGATGAAGGCGACGACGCCGCCGAAGCTGATGCCGCCGTTCCACAACACGGCGGCCAGCGGCACGTTGCCGATCGAGCAGACGAACGAGGCGATCGCCACGACGGGCCCCACGATCGGACCCCAGACAACTGACCACGCGGGGTGGTCGGCGAAAAAGAAGTGCTGCCAGAAGGATTCGGGCACCCACGCTCCGATCGCGCCAGCGATCAACAGCCCGATCGCCAGATCGCGGAGTATCGCGGCCCACTCCATCACGAAGATGTGGGACACCGAGGTGAAGCCTTCCCGCGAGACCAGCCGGCGCAGGAACGAGCTGTCGCTTTGAATCGACATGTCCATGGCCGCATGGCCTTCCATCGAGCCGGCCCGCCCCTGGTCGGCCTGGCTGCGGGCCGCATCGACGAGTCGCGATCTCACAAACAGCCGGAACAACACCGCCAGAACCACAATCATGATTGGGCCACCAACGAACTCGGCGGCGGTGAACTGCCAGCCCATCAGCAGAGCCAAGATGATTCCCAATTCCACCACGAGGTTCGTCGAACCGATCTCGAAGGCCATGGCGGCGGTGAAGCTGGCGCCCTTGCGGAACAATGAGCGGGCCAACGCCACCGCCGCATAGGAGCACGACGACGATGCCGCGCCCAGCCCCGCCGCGATCGCCAACGTGCGGGGGCGGTCATCGCCGAGCAGCGCCACGATGGTCGAGCGGTGTACCAGGGCCTGCACGACGGCAGACAGCGCGAAACCGAGGATCAACGCCCACAGGATTTCCCACGTCATCGACCCGGACAGCGCCAGCGCGTGTAGCAGCGTATGCGACATGGCACCTCCAGTCAGATACCCCCAGGGGGTATTAACGAGCATACCGGACGCCGCACCGAACCCGCTTCGGGAGCGGCGCGGGATTGCCGCCGGAATGCGAGAGTCGACATCATGACGACACGCGTGCAGGTAATCGGGATGGTTCTGAGACCTAAAAAGCCCGACACACCGAGCCTGGCAACGCAGTCACAGATGCAACAGAAGGCACACTGGTAACAACAACGAAGCCGGGAGGGTGTTGCCGTGTACCGAGTTTTTGAGGCGCTCGACGAATTGGGCGCCATTGTCGAGGAAGCTCGTGGCCTCCCGATGACCGCCGGTTGTGTGGTGCCACGGGGCGACGTGCTCGAACTGATCGACGACATCAAGGACGCGATCCCCGGCGAGTTGGACGACGCCCAGGACGTACTCGATGCGCGCGACTCGATGTTGCACGAAGCCAAGGCGCACGCGGACTCCATGATGTCTTCGGCGACCGCCGAGTCGGAGTCGATGGTCAACCACGCCCGCGCGGAAGCCGACCGAATCCTCGCCGACGCCAAGGCGCAGGCCGACCGGATGGTCGGGGAAGCACGACAGCACAGCGAACGGATGGTCGGCGAAGCCCGCGAGGAGGCGGCGCGAATCGGCGCCGCGGCCAAGCGCGAGTACGAGGCCGCCACCACCCGCGCGAAGTCCGAGGCCGACCGGCTCGTCGAGAACGGCAACATCTCCTACGAGAAGGCCGTCCAAGAAGGCATCAAAGAGCAGCAGCGTCTGGTGTCGCAGACCGAAGTTGTGCAAGCGGCCAACGCCGAGTCCGCCCGGCTGATCGACTCCGCACATGTCGAGGCCGACCGACTGCGCGGCGAGTGCGACATTTACGTCGACAGCAAGCTCGCGGAGTTCGAGGAGCACCTCAACACCACGCTGCGTTCGGTCAACCGCGGCCGTCATCAGCTGCGGACGGCAGCGGGCGTGCACGACTACGCGCAGCGGTAGCTCCCGCCGGCGGCGGGGCAAGGACGCTGGTAGGCCGTCCGTAGACTTGCGAACATGGCGCGGCAGCACAACCAAAGGGCACGGCCACGTTCGGGTTCGCCATTCGTCGTCGACACTACCCGGCTCGGCCGGCGGCCCGGGACGATGTTCCCCCTGCGCGAGACCGTGGTGAATCCTGCACGCATCGGCCTGGACCTGGCCGGCATTGCCGCCGACGCGCCCTTGGATCTTGACTTCAGGGTGGAGTCGGTGTCCGAGGGTGTGTTGGTGAGCGGAACGGTGTCGGCGCCGGTCACCGGCGAATGCTCGCGGTGCTTGACGCCGTTCAGTCAGCACATCCAGGTGGATGTGACGGAACTTTTCGCCTACCCGGACAGCCTCACCGAAGCCACCACCGAGGAAGACGAGGTCGGGCGGGTAATCGCCGACACCGTCGACCTGGAACAGCCGATCATCGACGCTGTCGGCCTGGAACTGCCGTTCTCGCCGGTCTGTAGGGACGACTGCCCCGGTTTGTGCGCCATCTGCGGCGTCGCGCTGGCGAGCGCCGGCCCGGGGCATCACCACGACGAGATCGACCCGCGTTGGGCGAAGCTGACGACGATGCTCGGCGACAACGATGGGGCCGGCAGTGAGTGATCTGCTCGACGCACTCGAGGTCGACCTGCCCGACGATCTTTTGACATTGGCGCTGACCCATCGCAGCTACGCCTATGAGCACGGTGGCCTGCCCACCAACGAGCGCCTGGAATTCCTTGGTGACGCGGTGCTCGGTCTCACCGTGACCGACGAGCTGTACCACCGGCATCCGCAACGACCGGAAAGTGATCTGGCAAAGATGCGGGCGGGCGTGGTCAACACCCAGGCACTGGCCGAAGTTGCGCGGTCACTGACCGATCAGGGACTCGGCGCCCACCTGCTGCTGGGCCGCGGCGAGCTGAAATCGGGCGGCACAGACAAATCGAGCATCCTCGCCGACAGTCTCGAATCACTGCTCGGCGCAATCTATTTACACCATGGTCTCGACGCTGCGCGGCGGGTGATCCTGCGGTTGTTCAGCGACCTCTTGGACGCCGGCGGCCTGTTGGATTGGAAGACCACCCTGCAGGAGTTGACGGCAGCGCGTGGCCTGGGCGCGGTGTCCTATCACGTCACCGCCACCGGGCCCGATCACATGCGGGAGTTCACCGCGGTCGTACTGGTGATGGACGCCGAGTACGGGTCTGGAACCGGCCGGACCAAAAAAGTAGCCGAGCAGAAAGCCGCCGAGCAGGCATGCCAGGCGTTGACCGAACTCGACGGTGCCCTACCCGGGGAATCTGTCGGCTAGATGCCCGAACTACCCGAAGTCGAGGTGGTGCGGCGCGGACTGCAGGCCCACGTGGTCGGCAAGACCATCACCGCCGTCCGCGTTAATCACCCCCGTGCCGTCCGCCGCCACGAGGCCGGCCCCGCCGATCTGACCGCCCGGCTGATGAACGCCCGGATCAGCGGAAGCGACCGACGTGGAAAGTATTTGTGGCTCAGGCTGGATGCGCCCAGTGGTGACGAGCAGGCGCTCGTCGTGCATCTCGGCATGAGCGGTCAGATGCTGCTCGGCGAGGTCTCCAACGTTGGCCACCTGCGCATCGCCGCGCTGCTCGACGACGGCACCACGCTGAGCTTCGTCGATCAGCGGACATTCGGTGGCTGGATGCTGGCCGATCTGGTGACCGTCGACGGCAGTGCGGTTCCGACGCCTGTCGCGCACGTCGCGCGCGATCCGCTGGATTCGCGCTTCGACATCGACGCGGTGATCAACGTGTTGCGGGGCAAGCATTCCGAGATCAAACGTCAGTTGCTCGACCAGACCGTGGTCTCAGGCATCGGCAACATCTACGCCGACGAGTCACTGTGGCGCGCCAAGGTTAACGGAGCTCGACTGGCCGAGAAGCTGACCCGCCCGCAACTGACACGCCTGCTGAGAGCGGCGGACGAGGTGATGCGCGATGCGCTGGCCCAGGGCGGAACGTCGTTCGACTCGTTGTATGTGAATGTCAACGGTCAGTCCGGTTACTTCGATCGATCGCTGAACGTTTATGGCCGCGAAGGCAAGCCGTGTAAGCGCTGTGGCGCGGTGATCCGCCGGGACAAATTCATGAACAGGTCCTCGTTCTACTGTCCGCGTTGTCAACCGCGGCCGCGGCGCTGACGTGCATCGCGTGGCACGCCGAAATCGACGCTGGCGTGGCGTGTTCTCAAGCTTTTCCGCGCTGGCGTCGATCTCGGCGGTTTGCCGAGCCGGTAGAAATGAACCATGACGGATCTATGGGTCGAGCGCGCCGGGGTACGCCGTTACACCGGTCGTAGCTCGCGCGGCGCACAGGTGCTGGTCGGCTCCGAGGACGTCGAGGGCGTGTTCACCCCGGGCGAGCTGATGAAAATCGCGCTCGCCGCGTGCAGCGGAATGTCCAGCGACTCGCCGCTGGCCCGCCGGCTCGGTGACGAGTACCAGGCGACCATTCGGGTGTCCGGCGACGCCGACCGTGACCAGGAGGTCTATCCGCTGCTCGAGGAGACGCTGGAAATCGACCTGTCGGGATTGGACGAGGCCGAGAAGGCGCGCGTCCTCACCGTGGTCCAGCGCGCCGTCGAACAGGTGTGCACCGTCGGTCGAACACTGAAAGCCGGCACCAAGGTGGATTTTCAGGTCGTCGATGTCGGACGCTGACGTCCGGCTCACCGCGTGGGTGCACGGCCGGGTGCAGGGTGTCGGCTTCCGCTGGTGGACCCGATCCCGCGCGCTGGAGTTGGGGCTGACCGGCTACGCCGCCAACCGCCCGGACGGCCGGGTGCAAGTGATTGCGCAGGGATCGCGTGACGCCTGTGAACAGCTGTTACAACTGTTGCAAGGCGGAAAAACGCCTGGCCGCGTCGACACGGTTGTCGTCGACTGGTCGCCGCCGGGCGACGCCATCAGCGGCTTCACGGAGCGTTAGCCCGGTTCCTCCTCGGAACGCAACGCGTTCCGCATCGTCGCCGCACGGAGCGTTAGCCCGGTTCCTCCTCGGAACGCGTTGCGTTCCGCATCGTCACGCGACGGCGGTAGTCTGGCTCGCCGTGTACCTCAAGAGTCTGACGCTGAAGGGCTTCAAGTCCTTCGCCTCGCCGACGACTCTGCGGTTTGAGCCCGGCATCACCGCGGTGGTCGGCCCCAACGGGTCGGGCAAATCCAATGTGGTCGACGCGCTGGCGTGGGTGATGGGGGAGCAGGGCGCCAAGACTTTGCGCGGCGGCAAGATGGAGGACGTCATCTTTGCCGGCACCTCGTCGCGCGCGCCGCTGGGCCGCGCCGAGGTCACCGTCACCATCGACAATTCCGACAACGCGTTGCCGATCGAGTACGCCGAGGTGTCGATTACCCGCCGGATGTTTCGTGACGGCGCTAGCGAGTACGAAATCAACGGCAGCACTTGTCGTTTGATGGATGTGCAGGAATTGCTGAGCGACTCCGGGATCGGCCGGGAGATGCACGTCATCGTCGGGCAGGGCAAGCTCAACGAGATTTTGGAGTCGCGGCCGGAAGATCGTCGGGCGTTCATCGAGGAAGCCGCCGGTGTGCTCAAGCACCGCAAGCGCAAAGAAAAAGCGGTCCGCAAGCTCGAGTCGATGTCGGCCAACCTGGCCCGGCTGACCGACCTGACCACCGAGCTGCGTCGCCAGCTCAAACCGCTCGGCCGCCAGGCCGAGGTGGCTCGGCGCGCCCAAACCATTCAGGCCGACCTGCGTGACGCCCGGCTTCGGCTGGCCGCCGACGACGTGGTCAATCGGCAGTCCGAGCTCAACAACACCAACCATGCCGAGGCGACGCTGCGCCGCGAGCACGACGAGGCTTCGGCCCGGCTGGCGATAGCCGCAGAGGAACTGGACGCTCACGAGACGGCGCTGACGGCGCTGTCCGAACGTGCGGAGTCGGCACAGCAGACGTGGTTCCGGTTGTCCGCCTTGGCCGAACGGGTCAGCGCCACGGTGCGGATCGCCAGTGAGCGGGCTCAGCATCTGGACGTCGAGACCGCATCCACGGGAGGCCCGGACCCCGATGAATTAGAGGCGGAGGCTGCGCGGGTGGCCGCCGCCGAACAGCAGCTGCTGACCGAGCTTGCCGGGACCCGTACCCGCCTGGAAGCCGCGCGCGCCGAGTTGGCCGACCGTGAGCGCGCCGCCACCGAGGCCGAACAGGCCCACCTGGCGGCGGTGCGGGCCGAGGCCGACCGTCGCGAGGGCCTGGCCCGGCTGGCCGGCCAGGTGGAGACGATGCGGGCCCGCGTCGAGTCGATCGACGACGGCGTGGCCAAGCTGTCCGAGCGCATCGAAGAAGCCGCCGCGCGCGCCCAGCAGGCCAAGGCCGAGTTCGAAACCGTGCAGGGTCGAGTGGGTGAGCTCGATCAAGGCGAAGTCGGCCTCGACGAGCACCACGACCGGACGGTGGCCGCGCTGCGGTTGGCGACGGAGAGGGTCGCCGAACTGCAGGCCGCCGAGCGCGGTGCCGAGCGCCAAGTCGCCTCGCTGCGGGCACGTATCGACGCGCTGTCGGTTGGGCTCGAACGCAAAGACGGCGCCGCGTGGCTTACCCAAAACCATAGCGGCGCTGGGCTTTTCGGATCTATTGCGAAACTCGTCAAAGTCCAGTCCGGTTACGAATCGGCGCTGGCGGCAGTGCTCGGATCCGCCGCGGACGCCCTGGCGGCTGAAAGCTTCACCGCGGCAACGGATGCGGTGACCGCGCTGAAGCAGGCTGACGGCGGGCGCGCCGCAATCGTGCTCGGCGACTGGCCCGCGGACGAGCCGGCGCCGATGGGCGCTTTGCCTGACGGCGCGCGCTGGGCGCTGGACCTCGTCGAGGCGCCGACGCGGCTGCGCGGTGCGATGGTGGCCATGTTGTCCCGGGTGGCAGTGGTCGACGGGTTGAGCGAGGCGATGAATCTTGTTGCCGCGCGGCCACAACTGCGCGCGGTCACGCGTGACGGCGATCTGGTCGGTGCGGGCTGGATCACCGGTGGCTCGGACCGCAAACCCTCCACGCTGGAGATCGCCGCTGAAATCGCCAAAGCGCGAGCCGACCTCGCCGCGGCCGAGGAGCAGACCAATGAGCTGGGCGCAGCGCTGTCCGGTGCGCTGAGCGAGCAGAGCGCCCGTCAGGATTCCGCCGAACAGGCGCTGGCGGCGCTCAACGAATCCGATGCCGCCATCTCGGCGATCTACGAACAACTCGGGCGGCTGGGCCAGGACGCTCGAGCCGCCGACGAGGACTGGCACCGGCTGACCCGCCAACGGGAGGAGCTGGAAGCCGGGCGTGCCGACACCCTCGCCGAGCTCGGTGTGCTCGAAACTCGGCTGGGCAACGTCGCACAACCCGACGAGGTGTCCAGCGCGCCCAGCCATGGCGAGGTCCGTCAGCAGATCGCCGCGGCGGCCGAGCGGGCCCGCGGCGTCGAAGTGGAGGCCAGGCTGGCGGTACGTACCGCCGAAGAGCGCGCCAATGCCGTTCGCGGGAAAGCAGATTCGCTGCGTCGTGCTGCCGCCGCGGAGCGCGAGGCGCGGGTGCGCGCCCAGCACGCCCGAGCGGCGCGTCAGCGTGCCGCCGAAGTGGCGGCCGCGGTCGCAGATGCCGGCCGCAAGCTTGCCGGCCGACTGAGTCAGGTGGTCAGCGCCGCATCGCAGCACCGGGACGCGCTGGCCGCCGAGCGTCAGCAACGGTCGGCGGCGATGGTGGCGGTCCGCGACGAGGTGCACACGCTGAACACCCGGATCGGGCTGCTCACCGAGTCGCTGCATCGCGACGAGGTTGCCAAAGCCCAGGCGGCGCTGCGCATCGAGCAACTCGAACAGATGGTGCTCGAGCAGTTCGGCATGTCGCCAGATGTGTTGGTCGCCGAATACGGGCCCGAGGTTTCGCTGCCACCGACCGAGCTGGAGATGGCCGAATACGAGCAGGCCCGCGAGCGCGGCGAGCAGGTGACCGCACCCGCTCCGTTGCCGTTCGACCGGCCCACCCAGGAGCGCCGCGCCAAACGCGCCGAACGCGAGCTGGCTGAGCTGGGTCGGGTGAACCCGTTGGCGCTCGAGGAGTTTGCCGCTTTGGAGGAGCGCTTCAACTTTTTGTCCACTCAGCTTGAGGACGTCAAGGCCGCCCGCAAGGATTTGCTCGAGGTGGTCGCCGAAGTCGACGCCCGCATTCTGCAAGTGTTCACCGAGGCCTACGTCGACGTCGAACGGGAATTCCAGGGGGTTTTCGCCACGCTGTTTCCCGGCGGCGAAGGCCGGTTGCTGTTGACGAATCCCGACGACATGCTTGCCACCGGTATCGAGGTGGAGGCTCGTCCGCCCGGCAAGAAAGTCAAGCGACTGTCGCTGCTGTCTGGTGGCGAGAAATCACTGACCGCGGTGGCGATGTTGGTCGCCATCTTCCGGGCCCGTCCGTCGCCGTTCTACATCATGGACGAGGTCGAGGCTGCGCTCGACGACACCAACCTGCGGAGACTGATCGGTCTGTTCGAGTTACTGCGGGCCAAGTCGCAGCTGATCGTCATCACTCACCAGAAGCCGACCATGGAAGTCGCTGACGCGTTGTACGGCGTGACGATGCGTGACGACGGCATCACCACGGTGATCTCGCAACGGATGCGCGGTCAGCAGGTCAACGATCTGGTTACGACTACCTAAGCGAGGAACCTGTTGCCGCAAGCTGTGTGGATCGCGATCGCGGTTGTTGCCGCACTGATCGTCATCGCCGTCCTGGCGCTGGGACTGTTGCGCTACCGGCGACGGCAGATCAGCCTGCCCGGCCGCGAGCAGACCCCCACTTTGGACCGCTCGGGTGGCTACAGCGCGTCGTCGGGAATCACGTTCAGCCGCATCGAAACTTCCGAGCACCTCGACACGACCGGGTTGCCGGGCGTCGGCGACGACGCGACAGTTCCGCGCGATGCACCGAAGCGCTCGATCTCCGATGTTGTCCTGCCCGAGCCGGATGCCTCGGCAGCCGATGCGCCACCCGCCGAGCCTGCACCGCCCACGGAGCCTGCACCGCCCACGGCCGAGGAGATCGCCCCGCCGGAAGGACGGCTGGAGCGGCTGCGCGGACGACTGGCCAAGTCGCAAACCGCGTTGGGCAACAGCCTGTTAGGGCTCATCGGCGGCGGAGTTCTCGACGAGGACTCCTGGGAGCAGGTTGAGGACACCCTGCTGATCGCCGACCTGGGCCCGATCGTGACCAGTGCGGTGGTGGCGCAGCTGCGCAGCCAGCTCGCCAGCAGGAACGTCCACACTGAGACTGATGCGCGTGCGGTGCTCCGCGACGTGTTGATCAGCGAGCTGAAACCGGGCCTGGACCGTTCGATACGTGCGCTGCCGCATGACGACCATCCGTCGGTGCTGCTGGTCGTTGGTGTCAACGGAACCGGAAAGACCACCACGGTCGGCAAGCTCGCACGGGTGTTGGTCGCCGACGGCCGACGGGTGGTGCTGGGCGCCGCCGACACGTTCCGCGCCGCCGCCGCCGATCAATTACAGGCCTGGGGTTCACGGGTGGGCGCCGAGGTGGTGCGCGGACCCGAGGGCGCCGATCCGGCAGCTGTCGCCTTCGACGCCGTCGACAAGGGCATCGAGACCGGCGCTGACGTCGTCGTGATCGACACCGCGGGCCGGCTACACACCAAGACCGGGCTGATGGACGAACTCGGCAAGGTCAAACGGGTGGTGACGCGGCGCGCCGCTGTCGACGAGGTGCTGTTGGTGCTCGACGCGACCATCGGTCAGAACGGGCTGGCGCAGGCCCGGGTGTTCGCCGATGTCGTCGAAGTCACCGGAGTGGTACTGACCAAGCTGGACGGCACGGCCAAGGGCGGGATCGTTTTCCGCGTTCAGCAAGAGCTCGGCGTCCCGGTCAAGCTGGTCGGACTGGGCGAGGGCCCCGACGACTTGGCACCGTTCGAGCCGGCGGCGTTCGTCGATGCGCTGTTGGGCTAGCACAGGCACGTTAGATGTAACACTGCCGAAACCTGTCAGCGCCGTGTTTTGTAACAACCTGTTTGCAAGGTTCTGGTGCAGGCCGCAGGCATGTGTCTGAAGGCCGTCAGCCCGACCGGAGGTGAAAGCGAGTGATTTTCCCGACAATGGGGCAGCCGGATACCGGCGATACCGCCTGGATGCTGGCGAGTTCGGCGCTGGTGCTGTTGATGACCCCGGGTTTGGCGTTCTTCTACGGCGGGATGGTGCGTGCCCGCAGCGTGCTCAACATGATCATGATGAGCATCAGCGCCATGGGTGTGGTGACCGTGTTGTGGGTGCTCTACGGCTACTCGATGGCTTTCGGCAACGACAGAGACAACTTCGTCGGCGACCCGATGCAGTACTTCGGCCTCAAGGGTCTCATCGGAGGCAACTCTGCCGCCGCTGCGGCGGGTAAGGCCGCTACGGACATCCCGCTGGCGGGCACGCTGCCGATGAACGTGTTCGTCGCGTTCCAGTTGATGTTCGCCATCATCACGGTCGCCCTGATCTCCGGCGCGGTCTCCGACCGGCTGAAGTTCAGCGCCTGGCTGGTGTTCGCCGGACTCTGGGCGACCATCGTCTACTTCCCGGTCGCTCATTGGGTCTTCGCGTTCGACGGAGTGACAGCCGAGCACGGCGGCTGGATCGCCAACAAGCTGAAAGCGATCGACTTCGCCGGTGGGACCGCGGTCCACATCAACTCCGGCACGGCCGGTTTGGTGCTCGCCCTCGTCCTGGGCAAGCGCAAAGGTTGGCCGACGACGCTGTTCCGTCCGCACAATGTTCCGTTTGTGATGCTCGGTGCCGGTTTGCTGTGGTTCGGCTGGTATGGGTTCAACGCCGGTTCGGCCACCAGTTCCAACGGTGTCGCCGCGTCGACCTTCATCACCACCACCGTCGCCACCGCCGCGGCGATGCTTTCCTGGCTGCTCACCGAACGGATCCGGGACGGCCACGCGACAACGCTGGGCGCCGCCTCGGGCATCGTGGCGGGATTGGTCGCTATCACCCCCTCATGTTCGTCGGTCAACGTGCTCGGCGCGCTGGTGATCGGTGCGGTGGGCGGCTCGCTGTGCGCCCTGGCGGTCGGCCTGAAGTTCAAGCTGCGCTTCGACGACTCGCTCGACGTGGTCGGGGTGCACTTGGTCGGTGGGCTGGCGGGCACATTGTTGATCGGCCTGCTCGCCGCTCCGGAAGCTCCCGCCGCCGTCAAAGGCTTGTTCTACGGCGGGGGCTGGGATCAGCTGGAACGGCAGGCGATCGGCGCCTTCAGTGTGCTTGCGTACTCCGCTATCGTGACTCTCATCCTTGCCCTGATACTGAAATACACGATCGGGCTACGCCTGAGTCCGGAGGGGGAAGCCGCAGGTATCGACGAGTCTCAGCATGCCGAGAGCGGTTACGACTTCGCGACCGCCACCAGCTCTGGCTCTGTTCTCCCGCATGCGAGTTTGCCGGAGAGCTCATTTGGCCATAATCGAGTGGGCGACAAAGTAGAGGCGGAATAGCAATGAAGCTGATCACTGCGATCGTGAAGCCGTTCACGCTCGAGGACATCAAAGCCAGCCTGGAGCAGGTCGGCATCCTGGGCATGACGGTCAGCGAAGTTCAGGGGTACGGGCGCCAGAAAGGGCACACCGAGGTCTACCGGGGTGCTGAATACTCGGTCGACTTCGTGCCCAAGGTGCGGGTGGAGGTGTTGATCGAGGACTATGACGCCGACAAAGCCTTGGACAGCATTGTGCGGGCCGCGCGCACCGGCAAGATCGGCGACGGCAAGGTCTGGGTCAGCCCGGTGGAAACCGTGGTGCGGGTGCGCACCGGCGAGCGCGGAGCCGACGCGATCTGATAAGCGCATGAACGCGTGGCCGATCCGACCGGGACGCGCATGACGGAGTGCGAGCAAGGGTCTCCGGATCCGCCAGCACAGGATGGTGTGGTGGTGGGAAAAATTTCGGGTGCGGCCACGGATCTTGCCGCCGCGCGGGAGAAGCTGCTTGCTCGCGGCCCGGTGGAGCTCGACTCGGCCGCACTGCGCGAAGCGTGGGGCGAACTGCACGAATTCTGGTTGACGACGAAGGCTTCCGAGATCGGCATCATGCCCGGCAGCGGCTTCGCGATTGTCGCCACGGGTTCGCTGGGCCGCCGCGAGCTGGTGCCCTACTCCGATCTGGACCTACTGCTCCTGCACGACGGCCTGAACACCGACGCCGTCCGCGATGTTGCCGATTTACTCTGGTATCCGTTGTGGGACGCCAACATTCGTCTCGACCACAGCGTCCGGACCGTCGCCCAGACGCTGAAGGTCGCCAGCGCCGACGTCTCCGCCTGCCTGGCGCTGCTCGACGCCCGGCATATCGCCGGCGACGAGGAGCTGTCCGGTCGACTCATCGAAGGCATCCGCCGCCAGTGGCGAAACGGAATCCAGTCCATTTTCGGCGAAGTCGTCGACGAGACCCACGCCCGATGGCGGCGCTTCGGTGAGATCGCCCACCGCGCCGCGCCCGACCTGAAGTCCGGGCGCGGCGGGCTGCGCGACATCCAATTGCTCGACGCACTGGCCATCGCCCACCTCACCGACCGGCTGGCTGTCGGGGAAACCGACGACCCGCTGGGGTCGCTGACCGGCGCACAGCTGACACTGCTCAACGTCCGCACCGAACTGCACCGGGTTTCCGGTCGCGGCCACGACCAGGTCTTGGCCCAGTTCGCCGACGAGATCAGCGCTGCGCTGCACGTCGGCGACCGGTTCGACCTGTCCCGGTTGCTGTCCGACGTGGGACGCACGATCAGCTATCGCGTCGACGCGGGACTGCGGACCGCCTCCAATGCGCTGCCCCGGCGCGGTATCTCGGCGATCCGGCGGCGTCCGCGCCGACCGCTGGACGAAGGCGTGGTGGAGTACGGCGGCGAGATCGTGCTGGCCCGCGACGCCCGACCGCAGAGCGACCCCGCGCTGCTGCTGCGAGTGGCAGCGGCCTCGGCCGTCGCCGGATTGCCGATCGCGGTGTCCACGCTGACCCGGTTGGCCGATACCGCGCCGCAATTGCCGACGCCCTGGCCGCGTGACGCGTTGGACAACCTCTTGGTGATGTTGACCGCGGGCCCGGACACCATCGCGGTGATCGAGACGCTGGACCGCACCGGGCTGTGGGGCCGACTCTTCCCGGAGTGGGGTGCCGTACGGGACCTTCCGCCGCGCGATGTGGTGCACATCTGGACCGTCGATCGCCATCTTGCCGAAACCGTTTCGCGGGCAAGGATTTTCACTACCCGGGTGGCCCGGTCAGACCTGCTGATCATGGCCGCGCTGTTACACGACATCGGTAAGGGGCGCGATGCCGACCACTGCGTGCTCGGCGCGCAACTGGCCACCCAGATCGGCAACCGGTTGGGTATGTGGCCGTCAGACGTCGACTTGCTGTCCAAACTGGTGTTGCACCATCTGTTGTTGGCCAAGGTCGCGATCCGGCAAGACCTCAACGACCCGCAGAACATCACCGCGGTCTGCGAAGCGCTGGACGGCGACCCGGTGTTGCTGGACGTGTTGCACGCGCTGACCGAGGCCGATTCGCTGGCCACCGGGCCGGGGGTGTGGAGCGACTGGAAGGCCTCGCTGATCGGTGATCTGGTTCGGCGTAGCCGGATGGCGATGAACGGCGAGGAGCTGCCGCAAGCCGATCCGCTCGACCCCGAGTACGTGGCGCTGGCAGCGGACCGCAAGGTGCACGTCGAACTGCGGCCCGGTGCTGATCGCCGCTTGCACCATGCGGTGGTGATCGCCCCGGACCAGCGTGGGCTGCTGTCGAAGGCGGCCGGGGTGTTGACGCTGAACTCGCTGCGGGTGCATTCGGCATCGGTCAACGTTCAGGACGGCATTGCGATCAGCGAATTCGTCGTGTCACCGCACTTCGGCAGTCCGCCCGCATCAGGCCTGCTGCGCCAGCAGCTGATTCGCGCGCTGGGGGGGCAGACCGACGTGTTGGGCACCCTGGAGCAGCGGCCGGCCGACGGCAAGCCCAAGCCGATCGGCGACGCGCCGACCGCGGTCCCGGTCCATCAACCGTCCGCGCCACCGCGAATCCTGTGGTTCGAAGGCCCGCCGGGCCGACTGATCGTCGAGATCCGAGCCAACGACCGGCCAGGGATGCTCGCACTGCTCACCGGCGGACTGGAACGCGCCGGAGTGGACATCGACTGGGCCAAAGTCACCACTCGCGGGTCGATGGTGGACGACGTGTTCTGCATCGCGTTGCCCCAGCACAGCGCAGCATTCAAAGCTACCGGCGAGCCAGGGTCGAGCACCCGGTCGGCCATCGAGCGTCAGCTGCTCGCGGTGCTCGGCGCAGCTGCGCCAGCGTGATCCGGGGTGCCGCAGCTTGCCGGGCTAGTGCGAATTCAGGGAACCGGCCGCTTGTAGCAGCGAACCCCCGCTTTCGGCCCCAGCGGCCGGCAAAAAACCCGAACCTGGGGTCCAGGTGGCTGATCCGCGGTGGGCTGGTCGACCGTCTGCGGGCACTGGTCCGACACGGCGTCGGCGCAATTCGGTTGGTCTGCGTGGGCTTCTCCGAGGAATCCGGCACAGCCTACGAGGCTGACGATCGCGAGCAGCTTGGCGCATGCGGTGATGGCCTGGCGCGGTAAATTCCTCATTGCCTGCCTCCCGTTGCTGCTGCTGGCTCGCAGCAATGCGCGTTGGTCGTGTTGGTGCTCCGAAGTGGTTTTCGCCGGAGATTTGCTCGCTTGGGTAGTCGGCGACCGGCGGGGGTTGTTGTCGGATAGCGGCAAGCGCATCGCATATGCCACCCCCACAGACAATTTGGTACGTCGTCGGCTGCGGTCGCTAGCTCCGGTTGTCGGTGACAAACACCTTTGCGGGCGGGCCGCGGCCCTTGCACTGGACTGTAGTCCACAAAAGTAGACATTTGTAGCCGAAAGGCGAATTTAGTTCCTCTTCGTTGCAGTACGTCTACGAAGGGGCGATACTGTCTACCAATGGACGACAGCGATAAGGATCCGGCGGTCGTGCTTCCCTACCTCGTTGGCCGACCTCTTGCCGCCACCGAGGTCTACGAGGCGTTCGGCTACCGGAAATCGACTTACTACAAGGCTGTTCGCGAGGGCCGGCTCGTCACGGCTGACAACCTGATCAGGGCTGCCAAGTACCTGAAGTTGAACCCGATCGACTTGCTCGTCCGGTTCGGGCTGATCCAGCTTGACACGGTCACCGACTACTTGGCCTCTACCCGGGCTCGAACCAGACTGCGCGACCTGCAACCAGACCCCAACAAACCGCCGGTCTGACGTTACGGCAGAGAAATTCGGTTACCAGGATGATGTCCGCCCTCATTACCGTCACGCTTGCTGCCGTCTTCTGCAGCTTGTGGATCCGTCGGGATACCTGGCGTTCCCGCTGGGAAGCGGACGCGAGTCTCAACATCGCCCTGCAAGGCTGTGCGTTACTGCTGCTATCGCCCTGGGCATCGGAAACGCTGGGACCACCCTTGCATTACATCTTCGGGCGGTGGAATGTCGAAGATCTCCTGGGCGACATCTGCCTGATTATCGCCGCGACGGCGATAATCGACCATGGGCTGGCACGGCTCGGTGATGCAGCCGAGTCGCGCAGACTCTTCCGCCGCCACATCGCGCTCCCGCTCTGGCTGGGTGTTCCGGTATTGGTGGCGGTGTTCGTTCGCGCCGACGAGGGTTATCACAGTGATCTGTTCCCGGCTCACGTAAGCACCGCCTGGTTCGGCGGCTACTGGATTGTGTTGGGGGTCCTGCTCGTCTATTTGTTCGGCTACGCGGCGCGAGTGATGCTGATTGTGCGGAAGGACCCCCGCTCAACGGCTACGGCCAACCTCTACTTGATCTCGGCGGCGTTTGGTGCGGCAGGAACATTGATACAGGTGACCACGGCCGAGGCGGGCATCGATATCACTATGCCGGTCTGGCTGTGTGCGTGCCTGGGCGCGATAGGGTTTGCGTACGGCTCTGCGCGATCCTGGCATGCCAAGGTGGCGTGGTTCAAAGACAGCAATAAGGCATCGCCGCCGCACACAGACCGCTGAGCGTCTCCGGTTCGGCGAGGGTCAACCAGCTGAGCTCATCAGGCCCTCAGCGCCACGCCGATCGATTCCCACTAGGCTGGTCCCCGTGTTTGAATCGCTGTCCGACCGGCTCACCGGTGCCCTGCAAGGACTTCGCGGCAAGGGCCGGCTGAGCGACGCCGACATCGACGCCACCACCCGCGAAATCCGGCTGGCGCTGCTCGAAGCCGACGTCTCGCTGCCCGTCGTCCGGGCCTTTGTCGGCCGCATCAAAGAGCGCGCCAAGGGCGCGGAGGTCTCCGGCGCGCTCAACCCGGCCCAGCAGGTCGTCAAGATCGTCAACGAGGAACTGGTCGGCATCCTCGGCGGCCAGACCCGCCAGCTGGCATTCGCCAAGACGCCGCCGACCGTGGTGATGCTCGCCGGTCTGCAGGGTTCCGGTAAGACGACGCTGGCGGGCAAGCTCGCGCTCTGGCTGCGTAACCAGGGCCACACGCCGCTGCTGGTCGCCTGCGACCTGCAACGGCCGGGCGCGGTCAACCAGCTGCAGATCGTGGGGGAGCGGGCCGGTGTCGCGGTGTTCGCGCCGCACCCGGGAACCTCGGCCGCCACCGATCAAGCCGCCGCCCCCGGTGACCCGGTCGCCGTTGCGGCCGCTGGGCTCGAGGAGGCCCGGACCAAGCACTTCGACGTGGTGATCGTCGACACCGCCGGACGCTTGGGCATAGACGAGGAGATGATGGCCCAGGCCAGTGCCATCCGCGCCGCCGTCGACCCGGACGAAGTCATCTTCGTGCTGGACTCGATGGTCGGTCAGGACGCGGTGGCCACCGCGCAGGCGTTCGGCGAGGGTGTCGGATTCACCGGTGTCGTGCTGACCAAGCTGGACGGCGACGCCCGTGGTGGTGCCGCGTTGTCTGTTCGCGAAATAGCCGGTGTGCCAATTCTTTTCGCGTCGGCCGGAGAGAAGTTGGAAGACTTCGACGTCTTCCACCCGGACCGGATGGCCGGCCGCATTCTGGGCATGGGCGACGTGCTGAGCCTGATCGAGCAGGCCGAGCAGGTTTTCGATGCTCAGCAGGCCGAGGCTGCCGCTGCCAAGATCGGCTCCGGCGAGTTGACGCTGGAAGACTTTCTCGAGCAGATGCTGGCGATCCGCAAGATGGGCCCGATCGGCAACCTGCTGGGCATGCTGCCCGGCGCGGGCCAGATGAAAGAGGCCCTGGCCGCCGTCGACGATCGGCAACTCGACCGGTTGCAGGCCATCATCCGCGGCATGACGCCGCAGGAGCGGGCCGACCCGAAGATCATCAACGCGTCCCGGCGCCTGCGCATCGCCAACGGTTCGGGCGTGACGGTGTCGGAGGTCAATCAGCTGGTCGACCGCTTCTTCGAAGCTCGCAAGATGATGTCCTCGATGGTCAGCGGCATGGGCATTCCCGGGCTGGGGCGTAAGTCGGCAACCCGCAAAAATGCCAAGGGTAAGGGCGGTAAGGGAAAGAAGGGCAAGAAGTTCGGGCCGACACCGCCCAAAGTCCGCGGTCCGCTCGGCGCAGGCCTGCCGGCCGGCTTCCCCGACCTGTCCAACATGCCCCAGGGCCTCGACGAATTGCCGCCCGGATTGGCCGATTTCGACTTGTCCAAGCTGAAATTCCCGGGCAACAAATAGTGCCGCACCACGTTCGAGGGATCGGGCTTCCCGACGAAGAGCCCATCGAGCTGTGGATTGTCGACGGCCGGATCAGCCGCGAACCGGTCAGCGGCGCCGAGACGATTTTCGACGGCGGTTGGATTCTGCCGGGGCTGGTGGATGCGCACTGCCATGTCGGGCTTGGTCCGCAAGGCGGCACCGACCTCGACGGAGCCATCGCCCAGGCGGAGGCCGAACGCGACGTCGGCGCGCTGCTGTTGCGCGACTGCGGTTCGCCGATCGACACCCGCGGTCTCGACGATCGAGACGACCTGCCCCGCATCATCCGGGCGGGACGGCATCTGGCTCGCCCGAAGCGGTACATCCCGGGTCTGCCGATCGACATCGAAGACGAGTCGCAACTTCCCGACTACGTCGCCGAGCAGGCGCGCCGGGGCGACGGCTGGGTCAAACTGGTCGGGGACTGGATCGACCGCGGCATAGGCGATCTCGCGCCCTTGTGGTCCGACGAGGTGCTCACCGACGCCATCGACGTCGCGCACTCGCACGGCGCGCGCGTGACCGCGCACGTCTTCGGCGAGGGCGCCCTGCCCGGGCTGATCAAGAGCGGAATTGACTGCATCGAACACGGCACCGGGCTCACCGACGACACCATCGAGCTGATGGTCGCGCACGGCACCGCCTTGGTGCCCACGCTGATCAACGTCGAAAACTTTCCCGGCATCGCCGACGCCGCAGGAAAGTACCCGACCTACGCCGCCCACATGCGCGACCTGTACGCCAACTGCTATCCCCGGTTGGCCGCGGCCAGGGAAGCCGGCATACCGATCTACGCCGGCACCGACGCCGGCGGCATGATCGCCCACGGGCGGATCGGCGACGAAGTCGAGGCGCTGACCCGCATCGGGATGTCCCCCACCGACGCGCTGGGCGCGGCGTGCTGGGACGCCCGCGACTGGCTCGACCGGCCGGGCCTGGATGACGGCGCGTCGGCAGACCTGGTGTGCTACTACGACGATCCCCGTTACGGCCCTGAGGTACTGCACCGCGCGGACGTGGTTGTCCTGCGCGGGCAGTTCTACTGAGCCACGCTCTCCATCGATCCCGCACCTGATATGGGGGGCTCGAGCAAGGCGAGCCGGGAAAAGATTGCGAGCACTCACTATCTATGCTAGCTTCGCAACACCCCAACGATGCGGAGGACTGCAGTGAGCTACGACGTGATCATCCGGGACGGATTGTGGTTCGACGGCACCGGCGGTGCGCCGCAGATCCGCACGTTAGGCATCCGCGACGCAGTGGTGGCCACGGTTTCGTCCAGTCCGCTCGACGAGACCGGCTGCCCCGAGATCATCGACGCCAAGGGCAAGTGGGTCGTCCCCGGCTTCGTCGACGTGCACACCCACTACGACGCCGAGGTGCTGCTCGATCCCGGACTGCGCGAGTCGGTACGTCACGGCGTCACCACCGTGCTGCTGGGCATGTGCTCGCTGTCGACGGTATACGCCGACGCTGATGACGCCGCCGACCTGTTCAGCCGGGTCGAGGCGGTGCCACGCAAGTTCGTCCTGGAGGCCCTGCAAGACAAGTCCTGGTCGACGCCCGCGGAGTACGTGAAGACCATCGACGACTTGCCGCTCGGGCCCAATGTCAGCTCGCTGCTGGGCCATTCGGACCTGCGGACCGCGGTGTTGGGTCTGGAACGCGCCACCACCCGCAACGTCGAGCCCACCGACGCCGAACTCGACACGATGGCGGCGCTGCTCGACGATGCACTCAAAGCCGGCATGCTCGGCATGTCAGGCATGGACGCGGCGATCGACAAACTCGACGGGGACCGGTTCCGCTCCCGCGCGTTGCCGTCGACGTTCGCGACGTGGCGCGAACGCCGCAAGCTGATCAAGGTGCTGCGCAGGCGAGGCCGCATCTTGCAGAGCGCGCCCAATGTGGCCAAAGCCGAGTCCGGGCTGTTGTTCTTCCTGTCCAGCAGTCCGATGTTCGGCCTGCGCAAACCTGTTCGGATGAGCCTGTTGGTGTCGGCCGACGCCAAGTCGATGCCGTTGGCCGTCCACGTCTTCGGTCGGGGCACCCGGTTGATGAACTTCCTGCTGCGCTCCAAGGTGCGCTTTCAGCACCTGCCGGTGCCGTTCGAGTTGTACTCCGACGGCATCGACCTGCCGGTGTTCGAAGAGTTCGGCGCGGGCACCGCGGCCCTGCATCTGCGAGACCAGCTGGAACGCAACGAATTACTGGCCGACGAAGAGTACCGCCGCCGCTTCCGTCGGCAGTTCGATCGAGTCAAACTCGGTCCGTCTCTGTGGCACAAGGACTTTCACGAAGCGGTCATCGTCGAATGCCCTGACAAGTCGTTGATCGGCAAGAGCTTCGGCGCGATCGCCGACGAGCGCAAGCTCCACCCGCTGGACGCGTTCCTCGACGTCCTGGTGGAAAATGGTGAGCGCAATGTGCGCTGGACCACAATCGTCGCCAACCATCGGCCCAAGCAACTCGACAAGCTGGCCAACGAGCCGAGCATCCACCTCGGCTTCTCCGATGCCGGCGCGCATCTGCGCAACATGGCCTTCTACAACTTCCCGGTGCGCTTCCTCAAACGCGCCTTGGACGCCTACCAGGAAGGCCGGCCGTTCATCACCATCGAGCGTGCGGTGCATCGCCTCACCGGCGAAGTGGCTGAGTGGTTCGGCCTGGACGCCGGCACGCTGCGAGAAGGCGACCGCGCCGACTTCGTCGTGATCGACCCCGCCGGACTGGACGATTCGGTGGACGCTTACTACGAAGAGAAGGTGCCGTTCTACGGCGACCTGAGCCGCATGGTCAACCGCAGCGACGCCGCTGTCGTCGCCACCGGGGTGGGTGGCGCAATTGTGTTCCGCGACGGTGAATTCCGGGAAGGCTACGGAACGACCGTGAAGTCGGGCCGGTACCTGCGGGCGGGCGTGCGCCATCGACAACTCTCCGGCTCGAGCGCGTAGGTCGCGAAGATGGCACGGACCCAGCAGCAGCGCCGCGAAGAGACGGTGGCGCGCCTGCTCGAGGCCGGCATTGCGACGATCATCGAGGTCGGCTACGCGCGGGCTTCAGCCGCGGTGATCACCAAACGCGCCGGGGTGTCGGTCGGCGCCCTGTTCCGGCACTTCGACACGATGGGCGACTTCATGGCCGCGACAGCACACGAAGTGCTGCGGCGCCAACTGGATTCGTTCACCAAGCAGGTCGCCGCGATACCGTCGGACCGGCCGGCCATCGAGGCAGGGCTGACCATCCTGCGTGACATTACCGGCAGCGCCACCAATGCCGTGCTCTACGAATTGATGATCGCCGCGCGCACCGACGAAAAGCTGAGCGCGACATTGCAATACGTGCTCGAGCAGTACACCGGCAAGATCTGCGATGCCGCGCGCGCGTTACCCGGAGCCGGGGATCTCGCCGAGGAGACCTTCCCGGTCTTGGTTGCGTTGCTGACCAACACCTTCGACGGAGCGGCGATGCTGCGGGCAGTGCTGCCCCAACCCGAGATCGAGGAGCGGCGGATCGCCCTGCTGTCATCCTTGCTGAGTGGAATCGGCCTGCCGGCCTGACCGTCAGCTGTCGGTGAGCTTGCTGACCGCGTCGTCCAGCCTGCGGCACAGGCTCATCAGCTCGTTGATTCCGAGCAGGGTGAGCGGGCGGTGGGTTGCCGGGCCGTCGGCGACCACGCAGAACGGGGTACCGTCGCCGAGGGTTTCACGGGTCTTCATCAGCACGCTGATGCCGGCCGAACCCAGAAACTCGACCTTGGACAAGTCGACGATCACGCCCTTGGGTTTCTTGGCCAGCGCGCCGTCGATGGCCTCAGACAATCCGGGAGCGGTGAGCATGTCCACGCTTCCGCCGACAGACACCACCGCGAGCCCGCCAACCTCGGATTCGTGGGCGTAGAAGGCATCTTTGTCGGATATCGGTGTCGGACCGGAGGCAGCGTGTTGGTTGTCAGCCATCATCGATCCCTCATTCCTTACGTCTGCTTGCGTTGACTTCTTATAACGCAGACATCGTTGGTGATGGCTGTGGGCTCAACCTACTGGCAGCGTCGGCGCGTGTCGACGGGATGCCGCGGGCGCCCATCCCACATTGAACTCCTGCGGAACAGACTGCGACGGCACACCGAAGAATAGCCGAAGCCACCAACGCTGTCGTCGCAGCCCTACAGCGTGCCGATTCCCGATTGCGGGTTGAGCGCAAAGCCCCAGTCGAGCAGGCCGGCGGCCTGGCCCCAGTACGTTGGCCCGCCCTCGCGCACCAACCCGTACATCATGGCAACCACCAAGCGGCGCCCTCCGCGAGCGGCAGCGCCGACGAACGTCTTGCGTGCGGCGTCGGTGAAACCGGTCTTGCCGCCGATTGCGCCCGGATAGCGGGTCAGCAACTCGTCGCGGTTCACGATCAGGTGATCGCCGGTCTCGCCGGGAAAGACGGCCGACGGCTCGGCGGTGATCTGGGCGAACACCGGGTTGGCCATCGCCGCGCGAAAGATGACCGCCAGATCGTGGGCCGTCGACCAGCCCGATCCACCGGGCCCGTCCAGCCCGGACGGTGTCGAGGCGTGGGTGTCGACCGCGCCCAGCGATGCCGCCTTGGCGTCCATCTTGGCCACTGTGGCGTCCAATCCGCCCAGCATCTGCGCCAGCGTGTTGGCCGCGTCGTTGCCGGAAACCAACAGCAGGCCGTCCAGAAGTTGGCGCGTCGTATAGCTGTGGCCGGCCTGCACGCCCACACAACTGCACTCGACGCGGCTGTCGGCCGCATCGGCGACGACGGTCGAGTCCAGGTTCAGCTCGTCGAGCACCACCAGCGCCAGCAACACTTTGATGGTGCTCGCCGGCGGGTGTCGAACGTTCTCGTCCCGCGCAGCCAGCACCTGGCCGGAGTCGAGATCGGCGACCAACCACGTCTGCGCGGGACCGTCGGGGATCGGCGCCGAGCCGACCGGCTGCACACCGACGTCGGCCCACGCAGTTGTGCCGGAGCCGGCAATGGAGAGCGTGGCCGCGATTGCGGCGATCAGCATCCGCATGGGCAGACCCTACCGGCCCGGCCCGGCCCGCTCCCGTTCGCGGAGGTGTTCAATCAAGTCATGTTGAGCCACGCCGAAATCTCGGACCGGTTGGAAATCCAGCAGCTGATCACCGACTACTCGACCGCGATCGACACCCGGCGCTTCGACGATCTCGATGCCGTCTTCACCCCGGACGCCTACATCGACTACACCGCTCTCGGCGGGATCGAAGGCCGCTATCCCGAGGTCAAAGCCTGGCTGGCGGAGGTGCTGCCGAACTTCCCGATGTACGCGCACATGCTGGGTAACTTCTCGGTCCGCATCGACGGGGATACCGCCTCGTCCCGGACCATCTGCTTCAACCCGATGGTGTTGGGCGGCGACAAGCAGCAGGTGATGTTCTGCGGCCTCTGGTATGACGACGAGTTCGCCCGGACCGCCGACGGCTGGCGGATGACCCGCCGGGTCGAAACCAAGTGCTTCCAGAAAATCCTCTAGCGCCCGCGCGGTCGTGCAGTGAATTTCTGACTTGGCGCCTGGCTCTGGCACAATAGGCCGCTGTCCGTCTTGCGACCCACCATTACCGCGGTGCTTGCTCGGCGGTCACACACGCGAGGCAAAACCGGATCCGGGCATTCCCGCCCGAATCGCTGAATTGCCGCGTGACATTGCTAGGAGAAGTGGCTCAACCATGGCTGTGAAAATCAAGCTCACCCGGCTCGGCAAGATCCGCAACCCGCAGTACCGCATCTCCGTCGCGGACGCGCGGACCCGTCGCGAAGGCCGGGCCATCGAAGTCATCGGCCGATACCACCCCAAAGAGGACCCCAGCCTGATCGAGGTCGATTCCGAGCGGGCGCAGTACTGGCTGTCGGTGGGCGCGCAGCCCACCGAGCCCGTCCTCAAGCTGCTCAAGATCACCGGCGACTGGCAGAAGTTCAAGGGCCTGCCCGGCGCTGAGGGCCGGTTGAAGGTGGCCGAACCCAAGCCGACCAAGCTCGAGTTGTTCAACGCGGCCCTGGCCGCCGCCGACGGTGGACCCGATACCGAGGCCGCCAAGCCCAAGCAGAAGAAGGCGCCCGCGAAGAAGGCCGCCGGCAAGCCTGCCGAGAAGGCGGAGAAGGCTGCCGACGCCGAGAAGCCGGCCGATGACACAGGTGCGCCGGCTGCTGACGTTGCAGCCGCCGAGCCGGCCGAACCCGCAACCGAGAGCTGACCGCTGCCATGAGCACCGTCGTCGTTGACGCCGTCGAACACCTGGTCCGCGGGATCGTCGACAACCCCGACGATGTGCGCGTCGACCTGGTCACCAGCAGGCGCGGCCGGACCGTCGAAGTGCACGTCCATCCCGAAGATCTCGGCAAGGTGATCGGCCGAGGCGGACGTACCGCAACCGCGCTGCGCACGCTGGTCGCCGGTATCGGCGGCCGCGGCATTCGCGTCGACGTGGTGGACACCGACCAGTAACGGAGAGCTCGGCGTGGAGTTGACAGTCGGGCGCGTGGTGAAAGCGCACGGCGTCGCCGGTGAACTCGTCGTCGACATCCGAACCGATGATCCCGAGCTCCGGTTCGCCCCGGGTGCGGTGTTGCGCGCCAAAGGATCTGATCGCCGTGAGCGCACCTACACGGTGGACACTGCTCGCCCGCACGGCGCCCGACTGTTGCTGAGGCTGTCGGGTGTGACCGATCGCGATTCCGCCGATGCGCTGCGCGGCAGCGTGTTCGTCGTCGACTCGGCGGATCTTCCACCCATCGACGAGGACGACACCTACTACGACCACCAACTCGAAGGTCTGCGGGTGCGGACGACGGCGGGCCTCGACATCGGCACAGTCACCGAAGTTTTGCACACCGCAGGCGCTGAACTGCTGGCGGTGAAGCGCGACGGCGCCCCGGAACTGTTGGTGCCGTTCGTCGGCGCCATCGTCACGTCGGTGTCGCTTCAGGACGGTGTCGTCGAGATCGATCCGCCCGACGGTCTCCTGGACTTGGAGAGCTGAGGGCGTCGAGATGAGAATCGACGTCGTCACGATCTTCCCGTCGTATCTGGATCCGTTGCGACAGTCGTTGCCGGGCAAGGCGATAGAGTCCGGCCTCGTCCGGTTTGAGGTGCATGACCTGCGCCGGTGGACGCGCGACGTGCACCACTCGGTGGACGACTCGCCCTACGGCGGTGGGCCCGGGATGGTGATGAAGGCCCCGGTGTGGGGTGAAGCGCTCGACGAGATCTGCTCGCCGGAAACGCTTCTCGTCGTCCCGACACCCGCGGGCAGACTGTTCACACAGTCGGCCGCGCAGCGGTGGAGTGGCGAGTCGCACCTGGTGTTCGCCTGCGGCCGCTACGAGGGAATCGACCAGCGGGTGGCCGAGGATGCCGGCAGGCGGATGCGCGTCGAAGAGGTGTCGATCGGGGACTACGTGCTGCCGGGCGGTGAATCGGCGGCGCTGGTCATGATCGAGGCCGTGCTGCGGCTGCTGCCGAATGTTCTCGGCAATCCGCGGTCCCACCAGGACGATTCGCATTCCGAGGGGCTACTCGAGGGGCCGTCATACACCAGGCCGCCGCGTTGGCGCGGACTCGACGTGCCCGAGGTCTTGTTGTCCGGCGATCACGCTCGCGTCGACGCGTGGCGCCGGCAGGCCTCCGAGGAACGGACCCGTGACCGCAGGCCCGACCTGTGGGATCGCGGCTAGCAGCGTCAGGTGTGTGTAACGCCGGGGAACCGCTGAGATTGCGGCCGTTCGCCCACGTCACGGTGGGGTGCGGGACGGCGGCGATTCACCGTGATTTCACTCCCATGGGGCCGATCTGGCACAATTGACCAGTTGTCTCCGGCGGGTGTCGGCCGATCGGCTCGCTTCCGTCCACCGTGAGACTCCCAGACGTCCGAATCCAATCGGCTGAGATGGCTGCTCACCCGCCTGCCACGGCGAGCACCGGCACTGGCCGCGACCGCAAGGAAGTGTCTCCGACATGAACACGCTGGACTTCATCGACAAGGCGTCGCTGCGCGATGACCTCCCGGCTTTCAGCCCCGGCGACACGATCAACGTACATGTGAAGGTCATCGAGGGCGCCAAAGAGCGCATTCAGGTGTTCAAGGGCGTGGTGTTGCGCCGTCAGGGCGGCGGGGTTCGGGAGACTTTCACCGTCCGCAAGGAAAGCTACGGCGTCGGCGTCGAGCGGACCTTCCCGGTGCATTCGCCCAACATCGACCACATTGACGTGGTGACCCGCGGTGACGTTCGTCGCGCCAAGCTCTACTACCTGCGCGAGCTGCGCGGCAAGAAAGCCAAGATCAAGGAAAAGCGCTGATTCTGGGCGCGGTCGGCGTTTCAGCGGCGGCCCGGCCGGATCGCGGCGCGACGCTGGCTACCCTGAAGCGGTGACTGACACGACCGACTCGCCTGAGGGTCAAACCGATTCCAGTCCGGCCGATCCAGACGTCGCGAAAGACTCGCCACCCATCCCGGAGCCTCCTTCGTCCATACCTGAGCCGGGCGACCAGGACGAGCGCATCGGTAAAAAGCGTGCGGCACTGCGTGAAACCGTCGTCCTGGCCGTAATCGCCCTGGTGCTCTATTACGTCATGTTGACGTTCGTGGCCCGCCCCTACCTGATCCCGTCGGAGTCCATGGAACCCACGTTGCACGGCTGCTCGGGGTGCGCCGGGGACCGGATCATGGTCGACAAGCTCATCTACGATTTCAGCTCGCCGCACCCCGGTGACGTCATCGTGTTCAAGGGGCCGCCGTCGTGGAGCGTCGGGTACAAGTCGATCCGCTCGCACAACCCGGCGATCCGCGGGCTGCAGAACGCGCTGTCCTTTATCGGATTCGTGCCGCCGGACGAGTTCGATTTGGTCAAGCGCGTCATCGCGGTCGGCGGACAAACCGTGCAGTGCCGCAACAACACCGGACTGACGGTCGACGGTCGGACGTTGAACGAGCCTTATTTGGACCCGGCCGTGTCGAACGCGGACCCGGCCGTCTACCGGTGCCGGGGTTCTGAGTTCGGTCCGGTCCATGTCCCGCCGGGACGGCTGTGGGTGATGGGGGACAACCGCACTCACTCCGCCGATTCCCGGGTCCACTGCACCAGCACCCCCGAAGACGCGATCAACGGGGTGCTGTGCACCGGCGACCCGATGGCCGGCACGGTGCCGGTCGACAACGTCATCGGCAAGGCGCAATTCATCGTGTGGCCGCCCACGCGTTGGGGTGTCGTGCGATCGGTGAATCCACAGCAGAATAATTAGGCATGGTCACCACCTGGCCGCCTCGGACGGTGATCCGCAAATCTGGAGGTCCGCGGGGGTTGCGCACCCTGGAGTCCGCGCTGTACCGCAGCGGTCTCGGGCCGGTGGCCGGCGTGGACGAGGTCGGCCGTGGCGCGTGCGCCGGACCGCTGGTGGTGGCGGCCTGCGTGCTCGGCCCAACTCGGTTGGAAAGCCTTGCTGCTCTGAATGATTCGAAAAAGTTGACGGAGACTTCCCGGGAGAAGCTGTTTCCGTTGATTCGCCGGTACGCACTGGCCTACCACGTGGTGTTCATCCCGTCGACCGAGGTCGATCGGCGCGGTGTGCACGTGGCCAACATCGAAGGGATGCGTCGGGCGGTGGCTGGGTTGTCGGTTCGCCCCGGCTACGTCCTCAGCGACGGCTTCCGGGTTCCGGGTCTGGCGGTGCCGTCGTTGCCGGTGATCGGGGGTGACGCCGCAGCCGCGTGTATCGCCGCAGCCAGCGTGCTGGCCAAGGTCAGTCGGGATCGGCTGATGGTGGCGATGGAGGCGGATCACCCGGGCTATGGCTTCGCGGTGCACAAGGGCTACAGCACCGCGGCTCATTCGGCTGCCCTGGCCGAGTTGGGCCCGTGCCCACAGCATCGGTATTCGTTCATCAACGTGCGACGAGTGGCGGCCGGATCACGCACTCGGACAGTGGCAGCATGCGAACCGGTTCAGCAGGCCGGGAACGAGTGGGGAAAGATGGAACCGGTCAATCAACCACGGGACGAAGAAGGACGGTTGAGCTGATGAGTGCCGAGGATCTCGAAAAATATGAGACCGAGATGGAACTCTCGCTGTACCGCGAATACAAGGATATCGTGGGCCAGTTCAGCTACGTGGTGGAAACCGAGCGACGGTTCTATTTGGCAAACAGCGTGGAGATGGTCCCCCGCAACGCCGACGGCGAGGTCTACTTCGAGCTGCGGTTGTCCGATGCCTGGGTGTGGGACATGTACCGGCCGGCCCGGTTCGTCAAGCAGGTACGGGTCGTCACGTTCAAGGACGTCAACATCGAAGAAGTCGAGAAGCCCGAGCTTCGCCTACCGGAGTAGCCAGCCGCCGCACTGAACCAGCGCTAGGCCCGGTCGCTCTCGCCGAATGCCGGCTTGCCCCGGCTCTCGATCACCGTGCGCGCCACGTCGGCCAGTTTGATGTTCAGATCTTGGGAGTACCGGCGCAAGATGTTGAACGCCTCCTGCTCGTCGACGCCGTACAACAACATCAGCATTCCCACGGCTTTGCCGATCTCGCGGTTGGACAGCAGCCCCCGCCGCAGGGTCGAGACGTCCTCGCCCTGCACGACGGCGTTGATCGCCACGCTGGCAAAGGAGGCCAGCATGATGGCCTGGCCGGCCGACTCGGTGTTGAAAACACCCGCTCGGTCGCTGAACAGGTTGAGTGCGCCGGTCTTGCGCTTGTCCACCAGGATGCGAAGACCCATGGCACCGCGAACCGGCGTCTCGGCGACGATCTGGGCCGCCAGATGTGGCCAGTGGGTGGGCGTGGTGAGGTCGGGTTCGATCTGGGGCGTCTCTTCTTCGATCGCATCGACGCACGGCCCATCGGTGGCCGCGCGCTCCATGTCGTCGATGCGCCGCGCGATGCTGTCGGTCGCGCCGACCGTGACGTAGCGGCCGTCCCGTCGCACCAACAAGCTCGCGCGATCACACCCGCTGACTATCAGCGTCGCCGCGACACAGATGGCCGCGTAGATCTCGCTCGGCTCCGAGCCCTGGTAGATGATCTCGGCCAGCGCGGAGAACACCGTGGCGGGGTCTGCTGCCGTCGGCTCTCCGCTGGAACTGTTCTTCGCCGTGTCCGTCACATCTCCATCATTTCAAGCCGCTTGTTCTGGCGGTCACGGTATCGCCGTTTCGGTTGACTTCCTGCGGGGCTGCCTGCCGACTCAGCCGCCGTCAAGATGCCTGAAGGATACGGTAGAGCTCCCATCGGGCTCGGGATGCCCTTGATCACCGACGAACTCCAGCACGAAAGAGCCAATTCGTGGTGACTTACACCCGCGCCGGCGGTTCCCACATCGTGGTCCGAGCCGAACAGGTCAGACCAGCTGCCCTGGCAGTTGGCTGAGAATAAGCGTTGGTACCGCTTACTTGAGTCTGCTGAGTACGAGCGGAGCCGCTAGCCTGTCGGGCGTAAGTATTGCGTAAAGATTTTTACTGTGCGGGCGGGGAGGGGCAGCACCGTGGTGGAGGTTTCAGACGAGCACAGGGCCCCGCCGACTTTCACCGACTCGTGGAAGCGGTTTTTTTGGGCAAGCCGCTGATCAACAAGGATCTCGAACACGAAAGTCTGTCGAATCCCGTTGCCGTAGGGGTGCTCTCGCCCGACCCCGTCTCGTCGACGGCATACGGTCCCGAGCAAATACTGATCGAGTTGCTGCCTGCTGCCGGGCTCGCGGCATTCACGCTGATCCTTCCGCTCGGTGGCGTCATCCTGCTGATCCTTGCGTTGGTGACCGCCTCATATCGCCAAGTGGTGATGGTCTACACCCAGCGCGGCGGCTCGTATGTGGTGGCGCGCGCGAACTTCGGACCCAAGATCGCGCAACTCTCCTCGGCCGCTCTGCTGATCGACTACGTGGTCACGGTGGCGATCCAGTGCTCGGCGGGCACGGTGGCGGTGGTTTCGGCGCTCCCCAGTCTGGGGCCGTACCACCTGGAGATCACCCTGGGTGCGGTGCTGCTGCTGGCGTTCGGCAATCTGCGCGGCCTGAAGGAGACCGGCCGGTTTTTCGCCGTCCCCGTGTACGCCTTTGCGGCGATGATGACGACGCTGATAGTGACCGGTGTGGTCCGCGAAATCGCCGGGAGCTTGCCGACATACGATCCGGAACACATCGCCGGGGCGGTGCCGGTGCACCACGGTAACGGCATCGTCATGGGCGCCACGATCCTGATCCTGCTGCGCGCGTTCGCCAACGGTGGTACCTCGTTGACCGGGGTCGAGGCGATCGCCGACGCGGTCAACGTCTTTCAGCAGCCGCAAGGACCCAATGCCCGCAGGGCGCTGACCATGATGGCGTGTCTGCTCGGCTTCCTGTTGCTCGGCGTCATTTGGCTGGCTCACGTCACCCACGCGACTCCCTACGCCGCGGGGTACCCGTCGATGCTGTCCGAGATCGCCCGAGCGGTCTTCGGCAGCGGGGCCATCGGCAACGTCCTGTTCGCCCTACTGCAGGCGGCGAGCGCGATCATCCTGTTGTTCGGCGCCAACACCAGCTTCAACGGCTTTCCGGCATTGACCAGTTTCGTCGCCGAGGACAGCTTCCTGCCGCGGCCGATGATGAAACGCGGTCACCGACTGGTGTTCTCCAACGCCATCATCGTGCTCGCCGTGGCGTCCACGACCCTGGTCATCGTCACTAACGGCTCGGTCGACGCTGTCGTGCCGCTGTACGCCATGGGCGTCTTCATGGGCTTCTCGATCTGCGGTTACGGCATGACGAAATACCACCTCGGCCACCGTGCACCCGGTTGGCGCCGCAAGCTGGCGATCAACCTGTCCGCGGCGATCCTGTCAACGATGGTCGTATTGATCTTCGCGATCGCCAAGTTCACTGAGGGCGCCTGGCTGGTGATCGTGGTGTTCCCGATCCTGGTCTTCGCGCTGATGCGCCTGAACCGGCAGTACCGCATTGAAAACTCGGTCCTGAAGATGCAGCTGACCGAGCGACAAGAGATAGTCAAGCATCCGCACCACACCGTCGTCGTTCTGGTGGACCACTTCGACTTCGCCACGATCGAGGCTCTGCACTACGCGAACGAGTTGCACGCCGAGAAATTGAGTGCCGTGCACTTCGTCATCGACGCCCGCCATGCCCAGCGGCTGAAGTACCGCTGGGAGGATTTCGAGGGCGAGATTCCGCTGCAGATGGTGGAGTGCCCGGATCGCCACCTGAGCCGCGCGGCGCAGGAATTGGTGATGCGCGAAATCGAGGACGACCCGAACACGAAAGTCACGGTGCTATTACCGCGGCGCACCTATGTGCCGCTGGTGGGCCGGCTGCTGCACGATCGCACCGCCGACAAGATGGCTGGGGCGGTCAGCCGGGTCGAAGGCGCGACAGCGCAGATCGTTGCCTATGACGTGGAATCGCGGATCGCCCGGGCAGCGGGCGCCGCGCGTTCCGAGAAAGAGGCCGTTTCCGTAGCACTTTGAGTCCATCGGGTGCTCGCGCGTTTCCCCACCGGAGAAACCATGAGGACAGAGCGCTGCTCGTTTGGCAGCAGTCTGGCGGGGTACCGTTGGGTTGGTTTTAGCCGTAATCTCCCGAACGCCAGGGGAGGAGCGCATCGTTGGATTTCGGGATATTGCCCCCTGAGGTCAACTCTGTTCGCATGTACACCGGTCCAGGTGCTGGGCCGATGCTGGTCGCCGCGGCGGCGTGGGACGACATGGCCGCCGAGCTGCACGCGACAGCTGCCTCCTATCAAACGGTGATCTCGGGGCTGACTGCCGCCTGGCAGGGCCCGTCTTCGGCCACCATGGCCGCCGCGGTCGCGCCGTATTTGGCGTGGATGAGCGGCACTGCAGGCCAGGCTGAACAGACCGCTATCCAGGCTCGGTCGGCGGCGGCGGCCTACGAAACCGCTTTCGCTGCAACGGTTCCGCCGCCGGTGATCGAGGCGAACCGGATGTTGCTGATGTCGCTGATTGCGACCAATATCTTCGGGCAGAACACGTCGGCGATCGCGGCCACCGAGGCCAACTATGCCGAAATGTGGGCCCAGGATGCGGCCGCGATGTTCGGCTATGCCGGTTCCTCGGTGACTGCCTCGCAGCTGACGCCGTTCAACCCACCGCCCCGGACCGCAAACGCGGGCGCGGCGCAGGCGGCCGCCGCAGCGCACGCCACGGCAACGTCGGCCGGCGCGCACGGGACTACGGTGTCGCAGCTGACGTCGGATGCGCCCCAGGTGGCGCAGAGCCTCGCTCCTTCCAGTTCCACCTCGGCGGTCGGCTCGAGCCCGCCGTCGGTTCTCTCGCAGCTGCTCATCGGCCCCTATAACCCGCTGAAACTATTCACCCCGCTGGGCAGTAACTACGACTTCGGCTTTCAGAACTTGCTCGCAGAACTGGGCAGGCAGAACCTGCAGCTGGCATATAGCGGGGCCGTCAGCCGGGCCGCGGCCGGCCTCGGCCCGGCCGTGACCTATTCGGGAGGCGAGCCGGTAATGGCGCAGGTCGGTAGCTCCGGCGCGATTGGCAACATGGCGGTTCCGCCCAGTTGGGCCAACGCCGCCCCGGCGATCAGGCCGGTCGCCTTCGTGCTGCCGCAAACCGGCCCGGGCTCTGTCTCGGCGGCCCTCGCGACCGAGGGCCCGGGAAGTGTGTTCAGCAACATGGCATTGTCCGGTCTGACCGGCCGGGCCATCGCCGGCGGCGGCGGTGAGGTAGCCCGGCCGGTGAGCGCAGCGAGTGACACTGCGACGGCCGCGGACGCCGGCGTCACGATCATCGTGATCCCTGAAGACTGATGGCCGCTGCTGCTGCGCCGGCCAGATGAGGAGTGGGCCATGGATTTTGGGATGTCGCCGCCAGAAGTAAATTCCGCCCGGATGTATTCCGGTCCGGGATCGGAGCCGATGATGGCCGCCGCCGCGGGGTGGGATCGACTCGCCGCCGAGCAGCGTTCGGCGGCGGACTCCTACTCGGCCACGATCTCGGGCTTACAGGCGGAGTGGCAGGGTCCGTCCTCGTCGACGATGGCGGCCGCCGCCGCGGCCTACGCGAGGTGGCTCAACGCCACCGCCGCGCAGGCCGAGCAGACCGCAGGACAGGCCCGAGACGCCGCGACCGCGTACGAGACCGCGTTCGCGGCTACGGTGCCCCCGCCGCTGATCGCAGCCAACCGCGCGCAACTGGCTTCGTTGGTGGCCACCAATATCTTCGGGCAGAACGCGTCGGCGATCGCGGCCACCGAGGTGCAGTACGCGAATATGTGGGCCCAGGATGCCGCGGCGATGTACGGCTACGCCGGCCAGTCCGCGACAGCCGCGCAGGTGACGCCGTTCCCCTCGCCGCCGAAGACCGCCAATCCGGCCGGACTGGCCGCCCAGGCCACCGGCGCTCCGTCGACGTTGTCCCAGCTCATGTCGGTAGTGCCCGCGTCGCTGCACAGCCTCGCAACGCCCGCCGTGGCGGCGCCGACCGCGTCGTCGGCGCAGGGTCTGGCGAGTCTCATCGGCGCGGGCACCCCGCTGACGACGCTGCTTGAGGCATACGAAGTCGGGGGCCCGCTGCTCTTGCCTGCACGAATCGCGTTAGTCACAGCCACCTCAGGGTTGGGACTGTCGGCCCGGGGCTTCCAGACCGGGGTGCTGCCGGTCGCTGCCGCGGCACCGCTCGCCGCCGGGGCCGCGTCGGCGGTGTCGGCGGGCGTTGGCGACGCGGGCTTAGTCGGGACGTTGTCGGTGCCGCCGAGTTGGGCGGCGGCTACCCCGGCGGTGAGGCTGGCCGCCGCCGCGTTGCAGGGCATCAGTGCACCTGGCGCTCCGGTGGTCGTGGCAGCCGGCCAGGGAGCCGTGTTCGGTCAGATAGCGCTGGCGAGTGTGGCCGGTAGCGCAATAGGTAGTACCGTTTCCCGCGCAGCGGCCGAAACCGGTTCTCGGGCGCGCGGTCTCAGCTCGCGCGTTACCCAGGACAGCACGAGGGACGATAAGAACGACAAGACCTCGGACAAACTCAAGCGTGTCTTGGCGGAGCTGTCGCAGAAGCCGGAATCGGTCCAGCATTGGCACACCGACAAGGCGAACCTCGAGAGTCTTCTGGAGACACTGTCGAAGAAGCCGGGTGTCCATGCGGTGCACGTGTCCTCACGTGACAAGCCGAACCCCGAGCCACCCAAGCCGCGCTGGGGCTGATCAGAATTGCGCCGTCAGCGCGCTGTGAACTCACCCGCCGTCGTCACCGGCGAGGATCTCGAACCACCGGCTCGTCGAGATTCGATGACCCGGCCTTTAATCGCCGCGCTGCATGATCCGCGCCTCGATATCGGCGACTTCTCGGGTGATGCGTTGTTCGAGCTGGTTGGGGAATGCCGCGCCGATCCGGGACTGCACGTCGAAAGGCACGATCGTGGCCGCGGCATTCGGGATCCGGCTGATGGCGTCGGCGATCTTGTCGGATGCACGGTCGTGAAGCAGTCGTCCGAACACGGGCCCATACATCCGTCGCGGCAGCAGCACCGTCACGTTGGCGTCCGGGTATTCGTTGCGCGTGCTGGTAACCAGCTCTTGCGCGGCCCGGGTGATTTGCCGGTCTGGGCAGTTGAGTATCCGCAGGGGCGTGTCGAAACCGAAATGGCTCCAGCGCTGCCGCAGGTCCTGGGCGTGCTCGGCGTCGACCATGAAATGCACCGCCACCAACTCGTCGGCCCGCAGCCCTTTCCCGTAACGCAGCGTTTCCAGCATTGCCAGGTCAACGGAGTTGACAAAGGCGAACACGCGGTGCCCCGCATACTCCGCTAGGTCGGGGTGGTCGGTGTTGAACCGTTCGAGGACCGTCGTCTCGGCCCGGTACTCGCGGTTGAGCCGCATCAACGCGAACACCAGGATGGGAAAGATCACGACGATGAGCCAAGCGCCCTCGGTGAACTTGGCCACCGCGAAGATCACCACGATGATGGTCGCCATGATCCCCGCGCAAAGGTTGATCACCAGCTTGTGCCGCCACCCGGGCTCGCGTTGCGTCAGATGGTGTTTGGTCATGCCGTAGCCCGCCGTCGCGAACGCGCTGAACACACCGATTGCGTAAAACGGGACCAGCGCGGTGACCGAGCTGCCGGTCACCACCAGCAGGACCACCGCGAGCGCGGTGAGGGTGATGATGCCGTTGGAGAAAACCAGCCGGTGACCGCGTTTCGTCAGCGGCCGCGGCAAGAAGCGGTCTTCGGCGACGAAGCTGGCCAGCGGCGGGAAGCCGCTGAAACTGGTATTGGCTCCGGTGAAAAGTATTGCCGCAGTAGACGCTTGGACGAGGAAGTACAGGGCTTTGCCGATCGCCCCGTCGCCGAACACCGTCCGGGCAATCTCGGAGAGCATCGACGGATATCCGGCGATGTAGGGAGTGACGTGGGTGTGGTGCGCAAGGTAGGCGACGCCCGCCACCAAGAATGCGAGAATGCACGCCATAGCGGTGAGGACGCGGCGCGCGTTGGGGCCCCGGGGGTCACGAAGGACTCCGACCGTGTTGGAGATCGCCTCGACTCCGGCCATCGACGTGCCGCCGTTGGCGAACGCGCGCAGCAACACCAGGATCGTTGCGCCCATCACCAGCCCGCCACCCTGATGCACCGGAACCGTTCCGGATTGCTGCGGATCGTATATCGGTAAACCCCAGACAATTTCGCGGACAACGCCGGTCACGATCATCGCGGTGATCATGACGACGAACGAGTAAGTGGCCACGGCGAACATCCGGCCCGACTGCCGCAATCCGCGAAGGTTGGCGTAGCAAATGAGAAGCAGTGCAGCAACGGCGATTTCCACGCTGTAGGGACGAAGCGGGGGTATCGCCGACACCACCGCCACCGTGCCGGCCGCGGGCTGGATTGCGACGGTCACCACATAGTCGATCAACAGCGCGGCGGCGGCTACCTGCGCCACCCGGGGGCCCAAGTTTTCCCGCGCGACGATGTACGAACCGCCGGCCCGGGTGTAGGCCATCACGACCTGGCGATACGACGCGGTCACCAATGCCAGGACCAGCAAGATGACACCGGCGATCGGAAGTATCAACACGAACGCGGCCAGCCCGGCATGCGGCAGCAGTTCGACCAGGATCTGTTCGGGGCCGTAGGCGGTCGATGAGATCGCATCCGGTGAAATCGCGCCGAGCGCAACGGGATTGGATAGTGTCTCGGACTCCAACTGCTCGCTGGTCAGCGGCTTTCCCAGAAAGACCTGCTTGCACACGTCGCCGATCGACGGCGGGACGCTCAACTGGCGAGCCGTTGTTGTCACCACACACCACTTTCTCGGTTACTCGACGACGTGATACGTCGGGTCGGCCATCGACAACGGACCGTCGCCGCTTCGCTGCGCCTCTCCGGTGATCCGTAACCGCTGGCCGGGCTGAATATCCGCACCAGCGTGCCCGGGCCGGAAAGAAATCTGGATTTTTCCGCTGTCGTCGTCGAGCACGATCGAGCGGAAAGTTTGGTGCTCTTTGGTGACGTCCTCGACCTGAGCGACGTGGCCTTCGATGGTCGCGCTGCGTTGGGGAACGAGGTTGTTCACCGCGATTACCGTCGACGACCGCTCCGGGTGCTCAGAAGCGGCGGCCCGCTGGTCCTGGTGTTGCAGTATCCGGGCCTCGATCCCGGCGAGTTCTCGGGTGATGTGTTGTTCGAAACTGTTCGGGAATGCTGCGCTGACCTGGGACTGTACGTCGTAGGGCACGATGGTGGCGGCGGCGTCCGGGACCCGGCCGACGGCCTTGGCGACCTTGTCGGCGGTGTGGCCATGCAGCAGTCGTCCGAACACCGGCCCATATGACCGGCGCGGCAGCAACACGGTCACGCTGGCATCCGGATCTTCGCTCCGCGCGGTGGTGACCAATTCTTGGGCGGCCCGGCCGAGCTGTCGGTCTGGGCAATCCACCAGCCGCAGCGGCGTATCGAGGGCGAGATGGTCCCAGAGGGCCTGTAATTGGTGGGCATGCGTCGCGTCGATCACGAAATGCACCGCGATCAGCTCGTCGGCACCCAGGCCCTTTCCGTAGCGCAGCGCTTGGAGCGCCGCAAGGTCAACCGCGTTGACGAAAGCGAACACCCGGTGTCGTGGATATTTGGTGACGCTGGGGCGGTCGGTTCCGAATTTCTCGAGGATCTCGGCCTCGGCCCGGTACTCGTGATTGATCCGCATCAACGCGAACACCAGGATGGGGAAGATCACCACGATGAGCCAGGCGCCCTCGGTGAACTTGGCCACCGCGAAAATCCCCACCACGATTGTCGACATGACGCCCGCGGAAAGGTTGATCACCAGCTTGTGACGCCAGCCGAGTTCGCGCTTCGTCAGATGATGTTTTGTCATCCCGTAGCCGGCCATCGAGAAACCGGTGAAGACACCGATCGCGTACAGCGGTATCAACGCATCCACAGATCCGCCGGTGAGCACCAGCAACGCCACCGAGAGCGTGGTCACCACGATGATGCCGTTGGAGAACACCAATCGGTGACCGCGCTTCATGAGTTGGCGCGGCAGGAAGCGATCTTCTGCGACGAAGCTGGCCAGCGCGGGAAACCCGTTGAAGCTGCCGTTTGCGCCGGTATAGAGGATGGCCGCGCTCGATACCTGAACGAGGACAAACAGGACGTTGCCGCTCAGGCCGTGGCCGAAGACGGCTCGGGCGATCTGCGAGAGCACCGACGGATATCCGTCGCTATACGGGGTGGCGTGCGTGGCGAAGGCCAGGTAGCTCACGCCCGCCAGGACGAACCCGAGAATGCAGGCCATTGCGGTGATAACGCGCCGCGCGTTGACACCCTGCGGGTCCCGGAAGACATTGACCGAGTTGGAGATCGCCTCCACTCCGGTCAGCGACGACCCGCCGTTCGCGAACGCCCGTAGCAGCACCAGGACCGTCGCACCCATCACGAAGCCGCTACCCTGATGGACTGGAATCGTACCGGCAATATGCTGCGGGTCGTAGGTCGGTAACCCCCCGAAGAAGATGTGCCGGGCGACACCGATGACGATCGTCAGCGTCGTCATGACCACGAAGGAGTAGGTCGCCACTGCGAACGGCCGGCCGGCTTCCCGCGTTCCGCGCAGGTTGATGTAGCAGATGAGGATCACCACGCCGACGGTGATCTCCAGGCTGTAGGGCCCCAATACAGGTAGCGCCGAGGCCACCGCCACCGTGCCCGCCGCCGACTGCACCGCCACTGTCACGACGTAATCGATCAACAGCGCCGCGGCGGCGACCTGCGCCACCTTCGGGCCGAAGTTCTCCCGCGCGACGATGTAGGAGCCGCCGGCCTGGGTGTAGGCCATCACGACCTCCCGATACGACGCGGCCACCAGCACCAGCACCAACAGGATGACCCCGGTGACCGGAAGCAACAGCACGAAGGCGGCCATCCCGGCAGCCGGCACCAGCTCAATCAAGATCTGCTCGCTGCCGTAGCAGGTCGAGGAGATTGAGTCGGGTGCCAACGCGCCGAGGGCAACGGGGTTCGACAATCTCTCTGACTTCAGCTTTTCGGTGAGCAGCGCCTTACCCAGAAAAATCCGCTTGAACACTTGGGAAAAAGGCAGCTGCGCCGTCCGCCCGGTCGCCGACCCCGTCACAGCGAGTACGTTACCCAGACTCGGTGATTCTAATCTGGCAACAAGCCTCGGGGTTGCTGCCGACATTCAAATCGTTGAGCCCGGACTCGAGGTCGCACATATCGATCCGCAGCACCGCCGAGTTGATGCGGCGGTCACGCCGCAGCGACAGCAGCACTGACCGTCGGGCTGCTCATCGCTCGCGAGACTGATCCTGCAGCCGTTGCACCCTGGCTTCACACATGGCACGTGCGGATTTGGTGGCCGCATCGGTCGCATCAGCGTGTTGCGGATCGTCAAGCCACGCCAAGGCGGCGCGGGTGGCCTTCAGCCGGACTTTGTTCTCCGCGGCGCCGAAATCCTCGGCTCGCAAATCGAGTCAGCCAGGCAAGCAGCGCGCCGACACCTACCAGCAGCACGGGGTACTGCACACCGACGCGCTCTGCCAGCCACCCCGCGGCGATGGCTGCCAGCGGTCCGCAGAGCAGCGGGCCACCACAACCCGCCGGATTCACATCCGCACCCCCGGGTATCCGACAATCGCCCCTTCGGTGATTGGCCCACCAGCGCATTGGCCTGGGTTTCTGCCTTCACGAGCAGTCGATTGACAGCTGCTTGGCAGCCGGTTGCCGTCGCGGTGCGCGACGATACCGCGAAAGTTCTGAGAGGTGATGAAATGAACGAAGTCATCGTAAGTGGTGGCGACGCGCTGACGGCGACAATCATCGACGAGCTGAAAAGCGCCGGCGTGGTTGTCGTCAAGCTCCAACCCTCCGAGGGTGATACCGACGCTGACCTCGCCGACGCGGGTGTCGCGAATGCACGTGCGGTGGTCTGCGCCGGGAACGACGACGCTGCCAATCTTGAAATCGCTTTGCTGGCGAGGAAAGCCAACCCGAATGCGCGTGTGGTGGCGCGGCTGGGCAACGACGTGCTGCGCGAAGCGGTCGGCGGCGACAACGGGCCCGGCGCGATCCTCAACGTCGCCGAGCTTGCGGCGCCGTCAGTCGTCAAAGCGTGCCTCGCCGACGCAGTCCACCCGTTTGACGCTGCCGGCGTCCAGTTCATCGTTTCCGGCAGCGAAGCGCCCCGGAACGCGACGCTGCGGACGCTCTACGGCGAGTTGGTCCCGGTGGCGGTGATCCACGGCGACAAGTCGCCCACACCAGGTGAGACCGACATCTGCCCGCGCCGAGATCAGAGCGTGCACGCCGGCGACTGGACGGTGATGATCGGCACTGCCGACGAGGTGGCCGCGCAGGGGATCGAAGTTCCCCTCTCTAGCCGAACGCGGTCGAGTCAATCCTTGCGACTGCGGCGTGCGGTCGACACGGTTCGGACCGTGCTCAACGACTTCAATCCCGCTTTCTACTCGGTGCTGGCCGCTGTGCTGGCGCTGACCGTCATTTCCACGCTGGTATTGCGATTTGGCCATCAACATCCGCGGATGGGCTGGATCGACGCGTTGTATTTCACCGTCGAGACGATCAGCACCACCGGGTACGGCGACTTTTCCTTCGTGACTCAGCCCACCTGGCTGCGAGTCTTCGCCATCATGATGATGTTAGGGGGAACGATCACCGTCGCGTTGCTGATCTCGTTCATCGCTGACGTATTACTCTCACGGCGCTTTCTCGTCACCGCCGCACGTGCGCGAATGAGTGTTCTGCAGAACCACGTTGTCGTTGTCGGCTTGAGCGAGCTCGGGATCCGAGTGGTCTCCGACCTGACCGCCGCGGGGTACGAGGTGGCCGTGATCGAACGCGACGAGGACAACCGGTTCCTGGCGGCGGCACAGGAGCTCAACGTACTGGTCGTCTTCGGCGATGCGACGCTGTCGCAGACCTTGGAAGCGGCGCGGGTGGATCGCGCGCGGGCCGTGGCGGTGCTAACGCGCGACGACATGGTCAATATCGAGAGCGGCATCGTGCTGGCTCACATGCTCGGTCGCCAACTGGGTCCGATGCACCGCAAGCCGAAAGTTCCGCTGGTGCTGCAGGTCTTTGACCGCGCGCTGGGCTTTGCGTTGGCGCAGCGATTCGGGTTCGTCAACACTCGGTCCACGGTCGAACTGGCCGCACCCTGGTTTGTGGGCGCCGCGATCGGGCTTCAGGTGCTCGGCACGTTCTCGGTGGGGCAACGATCTTTTGTCGTCGGCGGCATGCGCGTGACGTCCGGTGGCGACCTTGACGGCACGCCGCTTTACGCGTTGTCCGACCAAACTCTGGTCATTGCAATCACCGGGCCCGATGGTCCGGCCAGGCTGTACCCGCCCCGTGACACCCGCCTCACGGCGGACGACACCGTCTATCTAGTCGGCCCGTACCGCGAATTGCTGAATACCTTGTGCAAGGGGCAGTCGCCGGACGAAGCCGATGAGGACGGCGCGGCCGACGCGGGGAGCAAGCAGAGTGCCTCGATGGTGGGCGCGGCCCAGGCACCCTCGCGGACAGTGGGGTAGGCCTCCGCGACGTCTTGGTGGCGAGCTCCTGCAGCGGTTAAAGGCGAGCCTCATCTCCTGAACGCGATGCTAACGGTCGATTGACTCCCGATCGACGAGGCGCGCGAGTAGGTTGTGGATCCCGGCGTAACTGGGGATAACCGGGCGTCGTTCGGCGGTAATCCGGGCGTGCCGGAGATCCGCGTCGGTGCGGTGCCGCAGGGTGGCGGCATGACGATGTTGACCCGCGCCGAAATCGGGGCGCTCGGCGAGCGATTGGCAACCGATCACCTGCTCGGAATCGGTCTGCGGATCGTGGCCCGCAATTGGCGCTGCCGCTACGGCGAACTGGATGTGATCGCCGTGGACCCGGTCGCCGACACGGTGATATTCGTCGAGGTCAAGACCCGCACCGGCGACGGCTTCGGGGGGCTGGCACAGGCGGTGACGGCGCAAAAGGCGCGCCGGCTGCGCCGGTTGGCCGGGATCTGGTTGGCCGCCCAGGATCATCGGTGGGCGGCTGTGCGCATCGACGTCATCGGTGTGCGGATCGGCCGGCGGCGCACCCCCGAGCTCACCCATCTGCGGGGAGTGGGCTGATGGCACTCGGACGCGCGTTCTCGGTCGCCGTGTCGGGGCTGGACGGCCGGATCGTGGAGATCGAAGCCGACATCACATCGGGCTTGCCCGGCGTGCATCTGGTGGGTCTTGCCGACGCCGCCCTGCAGGAGTCGCGCGACCGGGTCCGCGCCGCGATCACGAACTGCAACAACAAGTGGCCGATGTCGCGGCTGACGCTCGCGTTGTCACCCGCGACGCTGCCGAAAGTGGGATCGGTCTACGACGTGGCGCTGGCGGCCGCGGTCTTGTCGGCGCAGCGGAGAAAGCCCTGGCGGCAACTGGAATCCGCGGTGGTGCTCGGCGAGTTGGCGTTGGACGGCCGGGTTCGTCCGGTGCGCGGGGTGCTGCCGGCGGTGCTGGCAGCCAAGAGTGCGGGTTGGGGAGTCGCGGTCGTCCCGGCGGCGAATCTGCCGGAGGCCAGCCTGGTCGACGGCATCGAGGTGTGGGGTGTGCGCACGCTCTCGCAGCTGCTGGGCTGGCTCTGCGGCGCAGCCCATCTCGACGAGCGGATCAGCGTGCCCGCGCCGGAGCCGGAGCCGCCCGCGGACCTGGCCGACGTGGTAGGGCAGGCGCAGGCGCGTTTCGCGGTCGAGGTTGCCGCTGCCGGGTCGCATCATCTGATGCTGACCGGACCGCCGGGAGTGGGTAAAACGATGCTCGCGCAACGCCTTCCGGGGTTGCTACCGTCGTTGTCGGATGGCGAGTCGTTGGAGGTCACGGCAATTCATTCGGTGGCCGGCCTGTTGTCGGATGCCACCCCGCTGATCACCCGGCCGCCGTTCGTGGCACCGCATCACAGCTCCAGTGTCGCGGCACTGGTCGGCGGCGGGACGGGAATGGCCCGGCCGGGGGCGGTGAGCCGGGCGCACCGCGGGGTGCTCTTCCTCGACGAGTGCGCCGAGATCGGCGTCAGCTCGCTGGAGGCGTTACGAACCCCGTTGGAGGAGGGTGAAATCCGCCTTGCCCGGCGCGACGGGGTGGCGTGCTACCCCGCCCGCTTTCAGCTTGTGCTCGCCGCCAACCCGTGCCCCTGCGCGCCGGCCGATCCGCGGGACTGCATCTGCGCGGCCGCGGTCAAGCGGCGCTATCTCGGCCGGTTGTCCGGCCCGCTCATGGATCGCGTGGACCTGCGGGTCGAGATGCATCCGGTGCGGATGAGCGTGTTCGCCAGTTCCGAACCGGAGTCCACAGGGCAGGTTCGGCACCGGGTGACGGTGGCCCGCGATGCGGCCGCGCAGCGCTGGCGAGCGCACGGGTTTCGGACCAACGCCGAAGTCAGTGGCACCCTGTTGCGGCGCCGGTTCCGGCTGGGCAGCGCCGCGATGGAGCCGCTGCGGACAGCGCTGGATCGCGGCGTACTGAGTATCCGCGGCCTTGATCGGACGCTGCGGGTCGCGTGGACGCTCAGTGATCTGGCCGGCCGTACGTCACCGGGGCGCGACGAAGTGGCCACCGCGCTCAGTTTCCGCCAGCCGGGATCCGCACGATGACCGACGCGACGCAGCGCGCGTGGGCGTACCTGTCGCGGGTCGTCGAGCCGCCATGCACTGAGCTGGCCGCCTTGGTGGGCCGGGTTGGTCCGATCGAAGCGGCCGAGCGGGTGCGGCGTGGTCAGGTCGAGGAGAATCTGGCGCGGAGCACTAAAGCGCGGCGTGAGATCGACCGTGCCGGCCAGGATCTGGAATTGCTGGCCCGTCGCGGCGGCCGTCTGGTCACCGCCGGCGACGACGAGTGGCCGGCGCTGGCGTTCGCGGCGTTCGGCGGTGCGCCCGTCGCAACCAAACCGCAGGGCGCACCACCCCTGGTGCTCTGGGTACTCGGCCCGGCGGGGCTCGACGACGTCGCTCAGCGGTCGGCGGCCGTGGTCGGCACTCGTGCGGCGACCAGTTACGGCGAGCACGTCGCCGCGGATCTTGCGGTCGGGCTGGCCGAGCGGGATGTCGCGGTCATCTCCGGCGGTGCGTACGGGATCGACGGGTCGGCGCACCGCGCGGCGCTGTCCGTCGACGGCCGCACAGTGGCGGTGCTCGCAGCCGGACTCGATATTCCCTATCCCGCAGGGCATTCGGCATTGCTGCAGCGGATTGCTATTGATGGGCTGCTGGTCACCGAATATCCGCCGGGGATGCGTCCGGCCCGGCACCGGTTCCTGACCCGTAACCGGTTGGTGGCCGCACTCGGCGGGGCGGTGGTGGTGGTGGAGGCCGGTTTGCGCAGCGGTGCCGCCAACACAGCCGCGTGGGCGCGGGCACTGGGCCGCGTTGTCGGCGCGGTGCCGGGGCCGGTCACGTCGTCGGCGTCGAGCGGATGTCATGCACTGCTGCGCTCGGGTGCCGAAGTCATCACCCGCGCCGAGGACGTGGTCGAGCTGGTCGGCCGGATCGGCGAGTTGGCTTCGGAACAAACCCGTCCGGTGGGTCCGCTCGACGAGTTGAGCGAACAAGAGAGACGGGTATACGAGGCGCTGCCCGGCCGTGGGACCGCCACCGTCGACGAGATTGCCGTCGCCGCGGCGGTGGACCCGGCCCGGATCCTGGCATCGTTGGCGATGCTGGAGCTCGCCGGTGTGGCCGAGCGTCGCGACGGTTGTTGGCGGATCGTCCGGAGTGGTAGGCCACCCGCATGATCGGTGCGCCTTTATAGTCGAAGGGGTCAGCGCCGAAGGGGGGACCAGGTGCCCGGTCGACCAGTGCACACGTTCGTAGTGCAGCGCACCGAACAAGTCATGCCGCACATGATTCGAGTTGTGCTGGGCGGCAATGGCTTCGACACGTTCACGCCCAGTGGATTCACCGATTCCTATGTCAAGCTGATCTTCCTGTCCCCAGGCATCGACGTGGCAGCGCTGCCACAGCCGTTGACGCTGGACTCGTTCGCCGACCTACCGGCGGTCACGCAACCGGTGGTGCGGACCATCACCGTCCGGCACGCAGACCCGGCCGCGCGCGAGCTCGCCGTCGACATCGCGGTGCACGGTGAGCACGGGGTCGCCGGCCCCTGGGCCGCGACGGCACAGCCCGGCCAGCCGCTGTACGTGATGGGCCCCAGCGGAGCCTATGCCCCCGACCCGTCGGCCGACTGGCACTTGCTGGCGGGCGACGAGACCGCGCTGCCGGCGATCAGCGTTGCGCTGGAAGCTTTGCCTGCCAATGCAATTGGCCAGGTTTTCATCGAAGTCGCCGATCCCGAGGACGAAGTGTCGCTGATCGCGCCCGAGGGCGTCCAGATCAATTGGCTCTACCGCGGCGGCCGGGCCGATCTGGTCGGGGAGGACCGGGCCGGGGACTTCGCGCCGCTGGTCGAAGCCGTCAAGACCGCTTTTTGGATGCCCGGGCAGGTGCACGCCTTTATTCACGGCGAGGCGCAGGCGGTGATGCACAACCTGCGGCACTACATTCGCAAAGAGCGTGGCGTCGACGCCAAATGGGCGTCCATATCCGGCTATTGGCGGCGCGGTCGCACCGAAGAAACTTTCCGACAGTGGAAGAAGGAACTCGCCGCAGCCGAAGCCGGCGGCGGGTAGCGCCTCGTCAGCCCGATCGCCGGCTGGCATGCTGCTGGCATGGCATTCGGCGACTATCAGAACGAAATCTATCTCCAGGGCCTGGCCGGTATCGTGCCGAAGCTGCCGATGATCTTCGCGGAGCTCGAGGCCAAGGCCGAACAGGCCTTGCCGCCGTCGATCTGGTCCTACGTCGCCGGCGGGGCGGGCGACGAGCGCACCCAGCGGGCCAACGCCGAGGTCTTCGGGCAGTGGGGCCTGATGCCGCGGATGTTCGTCGGTGCGGCGCAACGTGACCTGTACGTCGACCTGTTTGGGCTGACGTTGCCCAGCCCGCTGTTCATGGCGCCGATCGGTGTGATCGCGTTGTGCTCCCAGGACGGCCACGGCGACCTGGCCACCGCGCGGGCCGCCGCCCGTACCGGCGTGCCGATGGTGATGTCGACGCTGACCGAGGACCCGCTGGAGGACGTCGCGGCCGAATTCGGCGATACGCCCGGGTTTTTCCAGCTCTACACGCCCACCGACCGCGACCTGGCCGCCAGCTTGGTGCACCGGGCCGAGGCCGCTGGCTTCAAAGGCATCGTCGTCACGCTGGACACCTGGGTCACCGGCTGGCGTCCGCGCGACCTGAGTACGTCGAACTTCCCGCAGCTGCGCGGCAAGTGTCTGGCCAACTACACCAGCGACCCGGTGTTTCGAGCCGGCCTGGCGCAGACCCCGGAAGAGAACCCGCAGGCCGCGGTGCTGAAGTGGATCTCGGTCTTCGGCAACCCGCTGACCTGGGATGATCTGCCATGGCTGCGGTCGCTGACCACGCTGCCACTGATTGTGAAGGGCATCTGCCACCCCGACGACGCTCGGCGCGCGATCGACGGCGGCGTCGACGGCATCTACTGCTCCAACCACGGCGGTCGGCAGGCCAACGGCGGCCTGCCCGCGCTGGACTGTCTGCCGGGCGTGGTGGAGGCCGCCGACGGCGTGCCGGTGTTGTTCGACTCGGGAGTCCGCAGCGGCGCCGACGTCGTCAAAGCTCTGGCGCTGGGTGCGACCGCGGTCGGGGTCGGGCGGCCCTATGCCTACGGCTTGGCGCTCGACGGTGTCGACGGCATCGTGCATGTGCTGCGATCGCTGCTGGCCGAAGCCGACCTGACGATGGCTGTCGACGGCTATCGGTCACTGGCTGATCTCACTCCGGACACCCTGCGGCGCGTCACCTGAACGACGGCTTCGGGTCCTGCGACCGTGGCGTAATGCAGGCGATCCTCGAGGAGTTCGACAACTACCTGGAATTGCAGTGTCTGCGCTCGGCGCACACCCGCCGCGCCTACCTGGGCGATCTGCGGTCGCTGTTCGCATTTATCGACCAGCGCGCGCCGGGCCGGGGTGTGCAGGAATTGAGTCTGCCGATCCTGAGGTCGTGGCTTGCCGCCGGCGCTGGCGCCGGTGCGGCCCGCAGCACGCTGGCGCGCCGCACCTCGGCAGTCAAGACGTTCACCGCATGGGCGGTGCGGCGTGGGCTGCTGGCCGGTGACCCCGCGACGCGGCTGCAGGTGCCCAAGGCGCACCGCACGCTGCCGGCCGTGTTGCGTCAGGATCAGGCGCTGGCTGCCATGTCGGCGGCAAAATCTGGTTCACAGCAGCGCGATCCGCTGGCCTTACGAGACCGTTTGATCGTTGAGTTGTTGTATGCCAGCGGGATTCGGGTCAGCGAGCTGTGCGGCCTGGACATCGACGACGTCGACACCTCGCACCGGATTCTGCGTGTGCTCGGCAAGGGCAACAAGCAGCGCAGCGTTCCGTTCGGCGTGCCGGCCGCCGAGGCGCTGCAGGACTGGCTGACCGCCGGACGACCGGAGCTGGTCAGCGCGCAGTCCGGCCCGGCGCTGCTGCTGGGGGCGCGGGGACGTCGGCTCGACGTGCGGCAGGCGCGCACCGTCGTGCACCAGACGGTCGGCGCGGTCGACGGCGCGCCCGACATCGGCCCGCACGGACTGAGGCACAGCGCCGCAACGCATCTGCTCGACGGCGGCGCCGATTTGCGTGTGGTCCAGGAACTGCTGGGTCACGCCAGCCTGGCCACCACCCAGCTCTACACACACGTCACGGTCGCCCGGCTGCGCGCGGTGCACGACCAGGCCCATCCGCGGGCCTGACCCCGGCCGGTCACACGAGCCCCAGCAGCCTCGTGGGCCGGCCGCTGGTCGACATGCCCACCTCATAGCGACAATTCCGGCTCCGCGGCCGAATTCGCTCGAAGGCGGGCAAAAAGGGCACCCCGACCCAGACGTGACTGCTGTGACTAGTGATGCAGCGGCTTGAGTCGGATCGGCGTCGACGCCAGCAGCCCCAGCGGGTCGATGTAGTCGGCGCGTGAAGCCGGACCCCACATCGCGCCCCAGTGCAGGCACGCGGCCACCGGACAGCCGTCATGCCCGGCCAGCAGCTCGCCGATCGCTGTCCCGGCGCTCACCCGCTCACCGACTCGCACGTCGGCCCGGACCGGCTCGTAGCTGGTATGCAAGCCGCCTGGGTGGGCCAGCGACACCAACGGGCGGCCGGCCAGCGTCCCGGCGTAGACCACCGTCGCGGCACCCGCGGCATAGACCGATTGCCCGGCAGTACCTGCCAGGTCGACGCCGCGGTGGCCGCGGTTCCAGTTCGGTGCGGGAGCGTCGAAGGCCCGCACCACTGCCGGCGCAGGGCGCAACGGCCATCGAAGCCGAACCTCGTCGGCTCGGGCCGGCCCGCACACCAGCGCCAACGCCGTCAACACGAAAAGCCATCGCACCTGGTCAGTTCATCGCGCTGCCCGCGAACCGGCCAGCCAGCGCTGTGGACGAAGCACCTGGCCGGACCGTGTAAACTCCTGTGCGCAGCCCGTACTACGAGCTGACTTCGCGCGCCTGCGTCGCGTCTCCCGTTCCACTAGGAGCTCGCACCGCATGCCGGGCGGTCCCGTCTCACAGCGTCACCGGCGGGTCCGGCATCGCAGCAGTCGCCAGGGCCCGACGTCACCCGTCGCCGGGCATCAACCGACAACAAAGAAAGCCACAGGATTCATTATGGCTGTCGTAACCATGAAGCAGCTGCTGGACAGCGGCACCCACTTCGGGCACCAGACCCGTCGGTGGAACCCCAAAATGAAGCGGTTCATCTTCACCGACCGCAACGGCATCTACATCATCGACCTGCAGCAGACGCTGACCTTCATCGACCAGGCGTATGAGTTCGTCAAAGAGACCGTCGCGCACGGCGGTTCGGTGTTGTTCGTCGGCACCAAGAAGCAGGCTCAGGAGTCGATCGCCGCCGAGGCCACCCGCGTCGGTATGCCGTACGTCAACCAGCGCTGGCTGGGCGGCATGCTGACCAACTTCTCCACCGTGCACAAGCGCCTGCAGCGGCTCAAGGAGCTCGAGGCGATGGAGCAGACCGGTGGCTTCGAAGGTCGCACCAAGAAAGAAATCTTGATGCTGACCCGGGAGAAGAACAAGCTGGAGCGCAGCCTCGGCGGTATCCGCGACATGGCGAAGGTTCCGTCGGCGGTGTGGGTCGTCGACACCAACAAAGAGCACCTCGCGGTCGCGGAGGCCATCAAGCTGGGCATCCCGGTGATCGCGATCCTGGACACCAACTGCGACCCCGATCAGGTGAACTACCCGATTCCGGGCAACGACGACGCGATCCGCTCGGCGGCCCTGTTGACCAAGGTGATCGCCTCGGCGGTGGCCGAGGGCCTGCAGGCGCGTGCCGGTGCGGGCCGCGGCGACGGCAAGCCCGAGGCTGAGGGCGCCGAGCCGTTGGCCGAGTGGGAGCAGGAGCTGCTCGCGTCGGCAACCGCTACCGCCGATGCCGCCGCAAGCACCGCCGAACCAATCACAGACCCCTCCTAGGAAAGGCTGAGATGGCCAACTTCACCGCTGTCGACGTCAAGCGTCTTCGCGAGCTGACCGGTGCCGGAATGCTCGACTGCAAGAACGCCCTCTCCGAGAGCGACGGTGACTTCGACAAGGCCGTCGAGGCGCTGCGCATCAAGGGCGCCAAGGACGTCGGTAAGCGTGCCGAGCGGGCGACCGCCGAGGGTCTGGTCGCGGCCAAAGACGGCGCGCTGATCGAGCTGAACAGCGAGACCGACTTCGTCGCCAAGAACGCGGAGTTCCAGAAGGTGGCCGAAGAGATCGTCGCCGCCGCCGCCGCAGCCAAGGCGACCGATATCGACGCCCTCAAGGCAGCCAGCATCGGTGACAAGACCGTCGAGCAGGTCATCGCTGAGCTGTCGGCCAAGATCGGCGAGAAGCTCGAACTGCGTCGGGTGGCGTATTTCGACGGCAACGTCGAGACCTACCTGCACAAGCGCGCGGCCGACCTGCCGCCGGGCGTCGGTGTGCTGGTCGAATACACCGGTAATGACACCCAGGCTGCGCACGCGGTGGCACTCCAGATCGCCGCGCTCAAGGCCCGCTTCCTGTCCCGCGACGACGTGCCCGAGGACGTGGTGGCCAGCGAACGACGCATCGCCGAGGAGACCGCGAAGGAAGAGGGCAAGCCGGAGCAGGCCCTGCCCAAGATCGTCGAGGGTCGGTTGAACGGCTTCTTCAAGGACGTCGTGCTGCTCGAGCAGCCCTCGGTCGCCGACAGCAAGAAGACCGTCAAGGCGCTGCTCGACGAAGCCGGTGTCACCGTGACGCGGTTCGTCCGGTTCGAGGTCGGTCAGCAGTAGCATCAGCCGGATGCGACATGTGCACGCATTCGGTGACGATGCGCTCGGCCACCTCGACGCCGTTGGTCTGATCGAAGCCCTCAACGCCGGCCGGCTGGGCCGGGTCGAGGTCATCGAGGCGGCCATCGCCCGGACCGAAGCCGTCAACCCCAGCCTGAACGGCTTGGCGCGCGAGTGTTTCGACCGGGCTCGGGCTCAGTCGGCGGCGCCATCTCCGGGCGGCTATTTCAGTGGTGTGCCCACGTTCGTCAAGGACAACGTCGACGTTGCCGGACTTCCCACCATGCGCGGCACCGATGCCTGGCCGCCGCGCCCGGCCGCCGCCGACGGCGATTTCGCGCGGACGTATCTGGCCACCGGGATGATCCCGCTGGGCAAAACCCAGATGTCGGAATACGGGTTCAGCGCCTCCGCCGAACACCCGCGGCTCGGGTCGGTGCGCAATCCGTGGAACACCGACCACACCGCGGGCGCGTCGTCATCGGGTTCCGGCGCCTTCGTGGCCGCGGGTGTGGTGCCGATCGCGCACGCCAACGACGGCGGCGGTTCGATCCGGATTCCGGCGTCCTGCAACGGGCTTGTCGGCCTGAAGCCGTCGCGCGGACGGCTGCCGCTGGATAAAGAAGTCCGGCAGATGCCGATCCGCATAGTCGCCAACGGGGTGCTCAGCCGGTCGGTGCGTGACACCGCGGCGTTCTACCGCGAGGCTGAACGGATCTGGCCCGCAAAGAAGCTCCGGGCGATCGGAGACGTGCAGCACGCCGACACGCAGCGGCTGCGGATTGCCGTCATCACGCACTCGCTGCTTCGCGAGTCCAGCCCTGGAGTAAAAGAGCAGACCCTCAAAGTCGCCGGCTTGCTCGAAGAACTGGGCCACCGCGTCGATCATCTCGAAAAACCGCCGATACCAAACAGTTTCGTTTCCGACTTCGTGCTGTATTGGGGACTGCTGGCGCTCGGCCAGATTCAGCAGAACAAGCGAGCTTTCGACGGCTTCGACGTCGCCCGACTGGACAACCTGTCGCGAGGCCTGGATCGGCACGCCCGCCGCAATCTGCACCGCCTCCCGATGGCGCTGATCCGTTTGTCCCGAGTGCGGCGGCACACCGAACGCCTGGCTCGCACCTACGACGTGGTGTTGACGCCGACGCTGGCCGACGAGCCGCCGCAGATCGGTTACCTCGACCCGACGGCCGACTACGAGCAGATCATCGACCGCCTGCAGGATTGGGTAGCGTTCACCCCGTTGCAGAATGTCACCGGCGAGCCCGCGATCTCGTTGCCCCTGGCGACATCCGCCAGCGGCTTGCCGGTGGGGATGATGTTCTCCGCGGCAACGGGCCACGAGGCCCGATTGCTGGCGTTGGCCTACGAACTCGAAGACGCCCGGCCCTGGGCGCATATCGATCAGCAGGGTTAGTCGTCGGCAGCGGGACCTTGAGGCCAAGCCAATGGGGAGGCTCGGGTTACCCGACGTCAGGTAGCTGACTACCGAGTCTCGAGAGGGGAACAATGCCGAAGACCACCAAGGAAGGCAGTCCCAAAAAGGATGAGCTGCCCAGCACCGTGGAACGGTCAAACACAAAGGCGCAAAGCACATTTGCCAAAGCACACGACGCAGCCGCCGAGGAATACGGCAGTGCGGAGCGCGCCCATCGCGTCGCTTACGCGGCGCTCAAGCGACGCTTCGAAAAAGTCGGTGACCGTTGGCTACCCAAGAAAAGAAGTGGACCCTCGGATGCCCGCGCCGAGCCTGGACAACCCGCTTCCGTCCGCCGAAGGCGTCGACGTCAACGCCAGCAAGCGGCACCTCCTGGCATGGGTTGAAGCGAATTCCCTTGTCGTTCAACAGCTGCGCCAGGCTAGCCGAGAAATTCGCAATAGCGGTCGTGGTCGCCGCGTAGCGGGTTAAGGTGGGGTTGGGGCTGTCGGAGTTGGCCGAAGAACTGCCGCTGATCGGAGACCCCGGGCGCATGTGCGGCAACACTGCCATCGCCATATAGAAGTAGGCGCTGACATCGAGCTTGAAGGTGTACTCCCATTCCTCGTCGCCCCGAAAGCACCCGAAAGCACGGTTTCAGCGGGTATCCCGTGAATAGTCCGTCGTTGTGCGGGGTATGGAAGAGAGCATGGAACCCAGTGACCACCGATCCGACGAGCTACGCGAGCAGGCAAGGGAGCAAGCCGCCAAAGCGCGCGCGGCGATGGAGGAACGACGGCAGGAGGAAGGAGGTGGCCTGAGCGGATGGGTTGCCGAGCGAGCCGGCGAGTGGGATCTCAGCGGTCCTGACGAGTCGGCGCTGCAACGCCAGAAGTTCTTCTGGAACTTGTTGGTGGACTATTGGTTTCGCATGGAGATCGACGGCTGGGAGAATGTCGGAGACCCGCCCGCGCTGTTGATCGGCATCCACTCCGGAGCGCCGTTCGTATGGGATGCGTGGACCGTTGGCCTGCAGTGGTGGCGACGGTTCGGCTCCGAACGCACACTGCACGGCACAGCCCACGACGCTTTGATGGCCATACCGGGTGTTGGCCGCTACTTCCGCTCCATGGGGGTGTTACCCGCGGCTCCGGACGCCGTCGCGACGGCATTGGCGGAGGGCCACGACGTGGCGTTGTGGCCGGGGGGAGAGGTCGATTCACTGCGGCCATGGACCGAGCGCGACCAGGCGAATCTGGCGGGTCGCACGGGCTTTGTCAAAATGGCGATTCGGGCGGGCGTGCCGATCGTGCCGATTGCCACAGTCGGGGGCGCCGATGCGATGCCGGTCCTGATCCGGGGCGACCGGCTTTCACGCGCATTGCGGTTGGATCGGCTGTTGCGGTTGAAGGTTTTTCCGCTGGCCATCTCGCTGCCATGGGGAATCGCGCCGGCGGCGATGCCGCAGTTGCCCCTGCCCGCCAAGATCAGGACCCGATTCATGCCGGCAGTCGAGGTGGACCATGACCCGGCGCGAGCCGACGACCAGGAGTACGTGAAGCGCAAGTACCACGAAGTGGAAGCCAGCATCCAGCAGGGAATGGATGCGCTTGCCCGCAAAAGGGCACTACCGGTGTTCGCCTGACACCATCAGGGCCCGGTCCAGAAGCGGACCGGGCCCTGATAGCTGTCACTCAATTCTGGTGTGACTCTTGGCGTTTTTCGGCCGCCTTGGCGCTGCCGCGAGCTGCCTCAGCTTCGGCTTCCTTCTTCGCAGCATCACGCTGCGCCTGCGCCTTGTCCTGCTGGGCCTCGCCCTCTTGCTCGAGGTCCTTGTTGCCGATCACGCTTCCGACGGCCTCTTTGGCCAAACCTTTGGCGCCTTCGACTACACCCTTGATGCCCTCTTCGGGCCCGCTCTTGTGGTCGTCCGACATGGGATTCTCCTCTTGGCTCGCGTCACTGCCTATCTACTACCGGCCGACGGTCGGACCGGCGTGGGCACGACTTGACGTCGTGTCGCACCGCAGTGAGGCGAATGCCCGTGCGACCCACCAGCCAAACCTGTGCGGCGTCCGCAGGGCTGCGATTTGTGGTCCTGGCGGCTTGCATTGCTGCTTGAGCGGTTGGCGCCGCAGGTTGTGATGCGCAACACGGTGCGGCCCTGTGAGCTTGTCGAACAGGCACGCGTGCGGGCGCCGAGCCGACAAGGGCTGCGCCCAAGCCGCCGACTCTCGGGACGCCCGCCCGGCCGATAGGGCAGGATGGACCCGGCTGTTTCGCGGACAGCCGGGTGGGGACTGCTGGAGGGCGTCCTCCGGTGCGAGGAGTCAGATGGCGGAGCAGGGTATCAACGGCACCGAGTCGTCGAACCGACCCCAATACACCCGTGTGCTGCTCAAGCTCGGCGGCGAGATGTTCGGTGGGGGATCGGTCGGCCTGGACCCCGATGTGGTGGCACTGGTCGCCCGCCAGATCGCCGAAGTGGTCCGCACCGGGGTGCAGGTCGCCGTGGTGATCGGCGGTGGCAACTTCTTCCGCGGCGCGCAGTTGCAGCAGCGCGGCATGGAGCGCAGCCGGTCGGACTACATGGGAATGCTCGGCACGGTTATGAACAGCCTTGCACTACAAGACTTTCTGGAAAAAGAAGGGATCGACACCAGGGTCCAGACGGCGATCACCATGGGCCAGGTGGCTGAGCCCTACATCCCGTTGCGGGCCCGGCGCCATCTGGACAAGGGCCGCGTCGTCATTTTCGGTGCCGGCATGGGGCTGCCGTACTTTTCGACCGACACCACCGCTGCGCAGCGGGCTCTGGAGATCGGCGCCGAAGTGGTGCTGATGGCCAAGGCGGTGGACGGGGTGTTCGCTGAGGACCCGCGGGTGAATCCGGCGGCGGAACTGTTCACCGCGATCACCCACCGTGAAGTCATCGACCGCGGGCTGCAGGTCGCCGACGCCACCGCGTTCAGCTTGTGCATGGACAATCACATGCCGATTCTGGTTTTCAACCTGCTGACCGACGGCAACATCGCTCGCGCCGTGGCAGGTGAGAAGATCGGCACTCTGGTGAGTACGTGAGAGAGGAGCGGCGGGAATGATTGACGAGACTCTCTTTGACGCCGAAGAGAAGATGGAAAAGGCTGTATCGGTGAGCCGTGACGATTTGTCGACCATCCGGACTGGCCGCGCGAATCCGAGCATGTTCAACCGCGTCGTCATCGACTACTACGGGTCTGCCACCCCGATCACCCAACTGGCCAGCATCAACGTCCCGGAAGCGCGGCTGGTTGTCATCAAGCCGTACGAAGCCGGTCAGCTCGGAAACATCGAAGCGGCGATCCGCAATTCAGACCTCGGCGTCAACCCCACCAATGACGGCACGCTGATCCGGATCGCGGTACCGCAGCTGACCGAGGAACGTCGTCGCGAGCTGGTCAAGCAAGCCAAATCCAAAGGCGAGGACGCCAAGGTGTCGGTGCGCAACATCCGCCGCAAGGCGATGGAGGAATTGCACCGGATTCGCAAAGACGGTGAAGCCGGCGAGGACGAGGTTTCGCGTGCCGAGAAAGACCTCGACAAATCCACCCAGCAGTACGTGACCCAGATCGACGACTTGGTCAAACACAAGGAAAGCGAGCTGCTGGAGGTCTAGCGACCGCTCAGCAGACGACGTACGTGGCAGAGTCCGATACCGGCGCCGACATCCCGGTGCAGGAGCCCAAGCGGAAGAAATCGCGGGCCGGCCGCAATCTTCCGGCGGCGATCGCTGTAGGTGCCCTCATCGGCTTCACCATCATCGCGATCCTGATCTGGGACCGTTACCTCTGGGTTTTCCTCCTCGCTGCCGCGATGCCGCTGGCGACGCACGAGGTGGTCCGACGGCTGCGTGAGGCCGGTTATGTCATTCCGGTCATCCCACTGCTGGCCGGCGGCCAGCTGATGATCTGGCTGGCCTGGTACTTCCATGCGGTGGGCGCGCTGGCAGGCTTCGGTATCACCGCGGTGGTCTGCATGTTCTGGCGTCTGGCGCTCGGAACCTCATCCGCGCGGGATGGATCGGCCGACTCCCCGTCCGGGAATTATCTGCGCGACGCCGCGGCCACGGTCTTTGTGGCGGCCTGGGTGCCACTGTTCGGCTCGTTCAGTGTGCTGCTGGTCTATCCGCCGAATGGTTCCGGCCAGGTGTTCTGCCTGATGTTCGGCGTCGTCGCTTCCGACATCGGCGGTTATGCGGTCGGTGTGCTGTTCGGCAAGCATCCGATGGTTCCGTCGATCAGCCCGAACAAGTCGTGGGAGGGCCTGGCAGGTTCGCTGGTCTTCGGGATCACCACGGTGACGTTGACCGCGACCCGGCTAGCCGACAAGCCGGTATGGATCGGCCTGCTGCTCGGCCTGACGATTGTGGCCACCGCGACTCTTGGCGACCTGGTGGAGTCACAAATCAAGCGTGACCTGGGCATCAAGGACATGGGCCGCATCCTGCCCGGCCACGGCGGGCTGATGGACCGGCTGGATGGAGCGCTGCCGTCGGCGGTCGCGACGTGGACCGTCCTGACATTGCTGCCCTGAGGTCTGTCAATCATGAAGCAGGAGTTGGTATTCGAAGCGCCACGGCGCGCGTTGCCGCCGCGACACCTGGCCGACCTCGACGAGGCTGCCAGCGCGGAGGCGGTCACGGCACTGGGTCTGCCACCGTTTCGGGCCAAGCAGTTGGCGCATCAGTACTACGGCCGGCTGATCGCCGACCCGCAGCAGATGACTGACCTGCCGGCCGCGGTCCGCGGCCAAGTGGCCGAGGCGTTGTTCCCGACCCTGCTGACCGCGGCCCGCGACCTCACGTGCGACGGGGGCGAAACCCGCAAGACGCTGTGGCGGGCCGTCGACGGGACGACCTTCGAGTCGGTGCTGATGCGCTATCCCAACCGCAACACGGTCTGTATCTCCTCGCAGGCGGGTTGCGGCATGGCATGCCCGTTCTGCGCGACCGGCCAGGGCGGTCTGACCCGGAACCTGTCGACTGCCGAGATCGTGGAGCAGGTGCGGTCTGCATCCGTGACGCTGCGTGAGGAGTGGGGCCCGCCTGTGCAGCGGCTGTCCAACGTCGTGTTCATGGGCATGGGGGAGCCGCTGGCCAACTACGCCAGGGTGCTGGCGGCAGTGCGTCGCATCACCGGGCCGGCGGACAAAGGTGCGGGCTTCGGCATTTCGGCCCGCTCGGTGACGGTGTCGACAGTCGGACTGGCCCCCGCCATCCGGAAACTCGCCGAGGAGCGACTCGGCGTGACGCTCGCGCTGTCGCTGCACGCCCCCGACGACGAGCTGCGCGACACCTTGGTGCCGGTCAACAACCGGTGGAAGGTCGGCGAGGCGCTGGACGCCGCGCAGTATTATGCCGAGCAGACGGGCCGGCGAGTATCGGTGGAGTACGCGCTGATCCGCGGCGTCAACGACCAGCCGTGGCGCGCGGACCTACTGGGTAAGCGACTACACCGGGCGCTGGGCGCACTGGTGCATGTGAACGTGATTCCGTTGAACCCGACACCGGGTAGCGAATGGGATGCCAGCCCGAAGCCCGTTGAGCGGGAATTCGTTCGACGGGTCCGCGCGGCCGGAGTGGCCTGCACAGTGCGTGATACCCGCGGTCGGGAGATCGGCGCCGCGTGCGGTCAGTTGGCTGCCGCCGAACCGCCTACTTGAGCCAGCCGCGCCGGCGGCCCCACATGTCGCGGATGAGGACGAACAGGCCCACCAGCGCGATAGCGATCAGCCAGATGTCCTCGACGTGGCCCACGTGGTTGCCGCGCAGGAAGGCCAGCAACAGACCGATCATCAGGATCCCGTAGATGTGCCAGTTGCGGTGGCTGATCTTGCTCCAGCCCCAGTTTGCCGACGGCACCTCAGCGATGTCGACTCCGTTTGAGCGCTCCACCTCAGTACCGGCCACGGTGAACTCCTCGGGTTGAGATCGGGATGCCCGACCATTCTGGCACACGGCCCACGGGGCCGGCGATTCGTCGGGCGCGCCGGTGGCGCGGCACAATGAGAGGGTGTCCAACCGCCGCCTGAAGATCCTGGTACTGGGCAGCACCGGTTCCATCGGCACCCAGGCGCTCGAGGTGATCGCCGCCAACCCGGACCGCTTCGAGCTGGTGGGGCTCGCGGCCGGGGGCGGCAACCCGGACCTGCTGGCCCGGCAGCGCGCCGACACGGGGGTGTCCGTCCTCGCCGTGGCCGACGAGCGTGCCGCGCAGGCGATTGGCGACGTCACCTACCAAGGACCCGACGCGGCGACCCGGCTGATCGAGAACACCGAGGCTGACGTGGTGCTGAACGCGCTGGTCGGCGCGCTCGGCCTGCAGCCGACGCTCACCGCGCTGGCCTGCGGCGCACGGTTGGCTCTGGCGAATAAGGAGTCGTTGATCGCCGGCGGGCCGCTGGTGTTGGCCGCCGCGCAACCGGACCAGATCGTGCCGGTCGACTCCGAGCACTCTGCGCTGGCGCAGTGTCTGCGCGGCGGCAGCGCCGATGAGGTCGCCAAGCTGGTGCTGACCGCGTCCGGGGGGCCGTTCCGCGGCTGGTCGGCCGCGCAACTGGAGGACGTCACACCGGAGCAGGCCGGCGCCCACCCGACCTGGTCGATGGGGCCGATGAACACGCTGAACTCGGCGTCGCTGGTCAACAAAGGGCTCGAGCTGATCGAAGCGCACCTGCTGTTCGGCATCCCGTACGACCGCATCGACGTCGTGGTGCACCCGCAGTCGATCGTGCACTCGATGGTGACGTTCACCGACGGCTCGACGATCGCGCAGGCCAGCCCGCCGGACATGAAACTGCCCATCGCGCTGGCATTGGGCTGGCCGGACCGGGTGCCTGGCGTCGCGGCGGCCTGCGACTTCAGCACCGCGTCGACGTGGGCGTTCGAGCCGTTGGACAACGAGGTGTTCCCGGCGGTGGCGCTGGCCCGGCGCGCCGGCGAGACGGGCGGCTGCATGACTGCGGTCTACAACGCCGCCAACGAAGAAGCAGCCGAGGCGTTCCTGGCCGGCCGGATCGGTTTTCCGGCCATCGTGCAGACAATCGCCGAGGTCTGCAGCGCCGCCGACCAGTGGGCCGCACAACCCGCTACCGTGGAAGATGTACTCGACGCGCAGCGCTGGGCCCGCGAGCGCGCGCGGGCTGCGATCACACAGGAGGTTTCACCGGTTCGATGATGTTCGTAATCGGCATCGTGCTGTTTGCACTCGCCATCCTGATTTCGGTGGCGCTGCACGAGTGTGGCCACATGTGGGTCGCCCTGGGCACCGGTATGAAGGTCCGGCGCTACTTCGTGGGTTTCGGTCCGACCCTGTGGTCGACCCGCCGCGGCGAAACCGAATACGGGCTCAAGGCGATCCCGGCCGGCGGCTTCTGTGACATCGCCGGGATGACGTCGGTCGAAGAACTGCAGCCCGACGAGCATGATCGCGCGATGTACAAGCAGAAGACCTGGAAGCGAGTTGCGGTGCTGTTCGCCGGTCCGGGCATGAACTTCGTGATCGGCTTGGTGCTGATCTACGCCATCGCGGTCACCTGGGGGCTGCCGAACCTGCATCCCACTGCGGTGATCGGCCAAACGGCTTGTGCAGCAAACGAAGTCAAGCAAGGCGACTTCGAAAAGTGCACTGGCGACGGGCCGGCGGCCCGCGCCGGAATCCGGGCCGGTGACGTGGTCGTCGCGGTCAACGGCACTCCGGTCAACGACTTCTCCGACATGGCCGGCGTGGTTCAGAAACTACACGGCACCGTCCCTGTCGTGATCAGGCGCGACGGTCAGACCATGACCCGCTACGTCGACATCGTGCCGAAGCAGCGCTGGGTGACCAGCGGCAAGAACGGCGCTCCGAAGCCGGCGACCATCGGCGTGATGGGCGTGGTCGGCACGCAGCCCGGTCCCACCCACTACAACCCTCTCAGCGCGATACCTGGCACGCTGACCTTCACCGGCCACCTGACCGTGCTGCTGGGCAAGTCGCTGGTCGCGATTCCGACCAAGGTCGGCGCGCTGATCCACGCGATCGGCGGCGGTGAGCGTTCCCTGGACACCCCGATCAGTGTCGTCGGCGCGAGCATCATCGGCGGTGACACCGTGGACCACGGTGTCTGGATGGCGTTCTGGCTGTTTTTGGCGCAGTTGAACTTCATCTTGGGCGTTATCAATTTGGTGCCGCTGCTGCCGTTCGACGGCGGTCACATCGCCATCGCGCTCTACGAAAAGCTGCGCAATGTGATTCGCTCGGCCCGCGGCAAAGTCGCAGCGGCGCCGGTGAACTACCTCAAACTGATGCCCGCGACGTACGTAGTCTTGGTTGTGGTCGTCGGCTACATGCTGTTGACGGTGACCGCCGATGTGGTCAACCCGATTCGGCTGTTCCAGTAGGGAGAAGGCAAACAGTGACCACAGGTCTGGGTATGCCGGCCGCGCCGGCGCCCACGTTGGCTCCGCGTCGCACGACACGCCAACTGATGGTCCGCGATGTCGGGGTGGGAAGCGATCACCCGATTTCGGTGCAGTCGATGTGCACCACCAAGACCCACGACGTCAACTCGACCCTGCAGCAGATCGCCGAGTTGACCGCCGCCGGCTGTGACATCGTCCGGGTGGCGTGCCCGCGTCAAGAGGACGCCGACGCGCTCGCTGCGATCGCTACTAAGAGTCAGATCCCGGTCATCGCCGACATCCACTTCCAGCCGAAGTACATCTTCGCCGCGATCGACGCCGGCTGCGCCGCGGTGCGGGTAAACCCCGGCAACATCAAAGAATTCGACGGCCGAGTCGGGGAGGTGGCGAAAGCCGCCGGCGCCGCGGGCATTCCGATCCGCATCGGTGTCAACGCCGGATCGCTGGACAAGCGGTTCATGGAGAAGTACGGCAGGGCGACCCCCGAAGCGTTGGTCGAGTCCGCGCTGTGGGAGGCCTCGCTGTTCGAGGAACACGGCTTCGGCGACATCAAGATCAGTGTCAAGCACAACGACCCGGTGGTGATGGTCGCCGCCTATGAGCTGCTGGCCACCCGCTGCGATTACCCGCTGCACCTGGGTGTGACCGAGGCCGGCCCGGCTTTCCAGGGCACCATCAAGTCCGCCGTCGCATTCGGCGCGCTGCTGTCCCGGGGTATCGGCGACACCATCCGGGTGTCGCTGTCGGCGCCGCCGGTCGAGGAAGTCAAGGTCGGCAGCCAGATTCTGGAATCGCTGAACCTGCGGCCGCGCGGGCTGGAGATCGTGTCCTGCCCGTCCTGCGGGCGCGCCCAGGTCGACGTGTACAAGCTGGCCAACGAAGTCACCGCCGGTCTCGAAGGGCTCGACGTCCCGTTGCGGGTGGCGGTGATGGGCTGCGTGGTCAACGGGCCCGGGGAGGCCCGTGAGGCCGACCTCGGCGTTGCTTCAGGCAACGGCAAGGGTCAGATCTTCGTCCGGGGTGAGGTGATCAAGACCGTGCCCGAGGCGCAGATCGTCGAGACGCTGATCGAGGAGGCAATGCGATTGGCTAACGAGACGGGCACCGCTGGGTCAACGGCAAGCGGTTCGCCAGTCGTGACCGTAAGCTGACGTTGGCCTGATCCGGCCCAATGCCCCGTCGCAGAAAGAGTCAGTATGTCGGCTCCGCCGATCCGCCGCATGGTCAGCGAGCGACGGGTATCTGTTGTCCGCGATGGCGCCTCGGTGCGCAAGGTCTTCGACGACGACCCCGTCGGCTCGTGCATGGTGGCCGCGCGGGTGGCCGATCACGGGATGGACCCCAACTCGATCGGTGGCGAGTTGTGGACGCGCCGCGGGCCCGACGAGTCGTTGTGCTTCGCCGGCGCGAACCTGATTCCGCTGCGCGGCCGGCTCGATGATTTGTACGCCTTCGCCGATGCCGCGCTGACCGGACCGCGACGCTGCTCGTCGTTGGTCGGGCGTGCCGAGTTGGTGATGCCGATGTGGCAGCGCCTCGAACCGGCCTGGGGTCCGGCCCGCGATGTGCGCGACAACCAGCCGTTGATGTCGCTGGCCACCATGCCGACCTGCGCGATCGATCCCGGTGTGCGACAGGTCAAGCCGGACGAACTCGACACTTACCTGGTGGCGGCGATCGACATGTTCATCGGCGAGGTCGGTGTCGACCCGCGATTCGGCGACGGTGGGCGGGGCTACCGGCGCCGGGTCGCCGGCCTGATCGCGGCCGGCCGGGCGTGGGCCCGCTTCGAGAACGGCGAGGTGGTCTTCAAGGCCGAGGTCGGGTCGCAGTCACCGACGGTCAGCCAGATCCAAGGGGTCTGGGTGCATCCCGAGTGGCGCGGCCGAGGCCTCGGAACGGCGGGCACCGCGACGCTGGCCGCGGTGATCGTCGGCACCGGTCGCACGGCCAGCCTGTATGTCAACGACTTCAACACCGTCGCGCGGGCGACCTACGACCGCATCGGCTTCGCCGAGATCGGCACCTTCGCCACCGTCCTGCTCGACTAGAGGCGCGTCTCGTCCGGGCGCGTCTCGTCGGGGCGCGTCTCGTCGTTGCGCGACACTTAAGCCGTTGCGACGACACGCCGGTCGCCGTCGCAACGGCTTAAGTCTCGAGGCGGACGGCATCCGCTTTGGCAGTAACAATTCCGTCTCGGTGCGCCTACGCCGGACCCGACGTTTTGTTTCTTAACATCAATCACAATGGCAACAAAATTCTCATTGGCATCAGCGGCCACAGTTGGTGTGGCGGTGCTGGTCGCGACGACCGCTGTTTCGGCGTGCACGCCGAAACAGGAGGGGCCCGCGCCGGCGGCCCAGAAATTCTTCGCTGCGCTGGCCGCCGGTGACACCGGGGCGGCCGCCGAGTTCAGCGACAACCCCAGCGACGCACGTGAGGCGCTCAACGCGGCATGGGCCGGGTTGCAGGCCAGCCATCTGGACACCCAGATCACCGGATCGAAGTATGCCGGGGACACCGGCTCGGTCAGCTACCGCTACACCTGGCACCTGCCCAAGGACCGGATGTGGACCTACGACGGTCAACTGAAAATGGCCCGCGACGAAGGTCATTGGCAGGTCCGCTGGAGCAGCACCGACGTGCATCCGCGCCTCGGCGAGCATCAGAGGCTGGAGCTGCGGGCCGATCCGCCCAAGCGTGCCTCGGTCAACGAAGTCGGCGGCACCGACGTGCTGGCGCCCGGCTACCTCTACCACTACACGCTGGACGCGTCCAAGGCCGGCGCCTTCCTGATCGGCACCGCCCGGTCGGTGGTCGACGCGCTGCGCCCGTTCGACGACACGCTCGACCCGCAGATTCTGGCCGAGCAGGCCAGCGGCACCGGCAAAGCGGTCGACCTGATCACGCTGCGCACCGACGACAACAACCGCATCGCTCCGGTGCTAGGCACCCTGCCCGGGGTGGTGATCACCCCGCAAGCCGATTTGCTGCCGACCGACTACCACTTCGCGCCGGCCCTGATCAGTCAGGTGAAGAAGGCGGTGATCGAGCAGCTCGACGGCCAGGCGGGCTGGCGGGTGGTCAGCATCAACCAGAACAACGTCGATCTGGCTGTGCTGCACGAGGTTGCGCCGTCACCGGCCCCGTCGGTGTCGATCAGCCTGGACCGCGCCGTGCAGGACGCCGCCCAGCGCGCGGTCGACAACCAGGGCCGGCAGGCGATGATCGTGGTGATCAAACCGTCGACGGGGGAGATCCTCGCGGTCGCGCAGAACGCCGCCGCCGACGCCATCGGCCCGCTTGCCACCACTGGCCTCTACCCGCCCGGGTCGACGTTCAAGATGGTCACCGCGGGAGCGGCCCTCGAACGCGACATGGCAAGCCCCAACACGCTGTTGGGCTGCCCCGGGCATCTCGACATCGGGCAGCGCGTCGTGCCCAACTACGGCGGATTCGACCTGGGCACGGTGCCGATGTCGCGGGCTTTCGCCAGCTCGTGCAACACCACGTTCGCCCAACTGGCCAGCCAGATGCCGCCACGCGGGTTGACGCAGGCCGCCAACAAGTACGGCATGGGCCTGGACTACCAGATCGACGGCATCAACACGGTCACCGGATCGGTGCCGCCCACGGTCGACGTGGCCGAGCGCACCGAAGACGGCTTCGGCCAAGGCAAGGTGCTGGCCTCTCCGTTCGGCATGGCGATGGTCGCCGCGACGGTGGCCGCCGGAAAGGCGCCGGTGCCCACGTTGATCGAGGGACGGCCCACGCAGGTCACCGGTGATACCACGCCGATCAGTGAGAAGATGATCGAAGGTCTGCGACCGATGATGCGGCTGGTGGTGACCAACGGCACCGGCAAGGAGATCGCCGGCTGTGGCGAGGTGTACGCAAAGACTGGTGAGGCCGAATTCCCCGGCGGGTCGCATTCCTGGTTCGCCGGTTACCGCGGCGACCTGGCCTTCGCGTCGCTGATTGTCGGGGGCGGTAGCTCGGAGTACGCGGTGCGGATGACCAAGTTCTTCTTCGAGGCGATGCCCGCCGACTACCTGGCGTGAAAGCGCCTCATCTAGGCGCCGAACGCGCTTGCCAGCGTCGGGTCGAAAGTCTTGATCCGGGTGATGTCGCGACGCTGGCAACAGGCCAGGTGCAGAAGGTCACGAGCACCAAGGCCAGGGTGACGATGGTGCAGGCTTCGAGCGTGCACGACGTCAGCGGGCTCGACAGCCCAGCTTTCGGTGAGCGACCGCGCCAAGGTGAGCGCTGCGTCCAGCGTCGCGACCCGGCCGACCGGCAGGTAGGCGTGCAACAGTTCCTGCATCACCTCGGCCGATGTGACCAGACGATCTTTGTGCTCCACGCTGTGTTCAAAGAAATCGCGGGCCGGCAATCGCAGCGGGTGGTCGCGACCAACGGCGTACATGAAGACGTTGGTGTCGACAAAGATCATGTCGTCGATGCGCCGCTGCCGCGGGATTCCTGTATCACCTGGAGATGACGGTCCCAGTCGGGTTCTGGCCCGCCTTCTTCCGGCAGCGATGTGAAGAACTCGCGCAGCTCAGCCGTGGTGCGGATCGGACGCTGCTGCTGGGCTTCGAGCCGCGTGAGACCGGCCTGTCGCAGCCAGTTGCTCAGCGACATGTGCTCGGCTGTGGCCTGCCGGCGAAAAGCCTCCCGCTCCTCGTCGGAGAGGATCACCTGAACTCGACTACCCATGTGTAGTGATATTACACACTGATGCCCGCAGGATCATGTGTGCGACGACAAAAACTGTCGCCCGGCCGCGAGGGGCGACCGGGCGACAGGGATTGCTCGCCGAGCGAGTGTGCTGCCTGAATCGGTAGGGAAGACCCCCATCCCCACCGATTCAGGCGATCAGGATTCCGCCGATCAGCCGAACGGCGTCCCGGTCAGAACGTCGATCAGCGGCGTGAGCACGTAGTCCAGACCGGTCGGGGTCAACAGGCCGTAGTCCAAGGCGGTGGCCAGGTACCCCAGGGAGCTTTCCGGAACCAGGTACGCGCCGCCGCTGTCGGCGATGGTGCCCACGACTCCGGCGGTTGTCTGCTCGTAGAACGCGCTCGGGTCGATCGCGTAGATCAGGTTCTCCAGCCCGTGATCACCGGCGGTCTGCTCGAACGTCATGACGTCGGTGGTGAACGACTCGTAGCCGGAAAGGTTCGACTGAGCGTCCGACAAGTCCAGCGCGGCGTTGTCTACGCCCTGGGTGCCGTGAGAGCCGAACAGCATGTCGTACGCGTCATTCGGCGTGAACTTGTCGCCGAGGCTGGCGATGCCGGTGACGTCGGAGTACGGGTCGACGACGGGAGCAGCGTGGGCCACGCCCATGCTGAGCGCCGCGGCCGCCACAGCGGCCCCGGCGGCTGTTACCAAACCGAACCCGGCGCGACGCCGGCGTCCGTTAAGCTTGCTTTGACTCATGTGCGAGTCTCCAATCTAGTTGTCCCTCCGGATGGATTGTGGGGTTGCCGCCCCACAGTCGTTTGGCTCGCACATGAGTTCTTTTCCCCCTCATGGCCGACGAGCCGTCCGACAGGTCGAATCTTATATCAAGAATCGTTCACTGTTAAGCGAACCTCTAATAAATATCTCAGGTGACGTGCTCGCCGCGCTAAGTCCCCTCTTACTGGCTCTTACTCGCCATCTCGCGGCGGTCGACTCGTCCAAGGCAGCACGAAGGCGGCGTGTCGGACGCTCCGTGGGATGTTCGGACCGGCGTCAAGGCAAGCAAAGCAGCAGTTGGCAGCGTTGCTTAGCCGTGCTTGGTTGTCGACGACCCCCTGATCGGCGGCGCCCGCGCCAATCGGCCGCGATCTCGACTATTCGGCGCAAAGTCCGATAACCAAGACGTTAAGTCCGAATAATGAACTATTTAGCTGAGAAGCGTGAACAATGGTTTTGACACTTTAATCAATAACGTCGATAACTTAAACACGATGATGACCAACGGGCATTGAAATGGAATGCTCCCGTGCATAGGAAGCTCAGTGCCGGTTCATGGCGAAACCAATTGTCGTACTTTTGGCATCAACTCGCCCTCTGCGCGGGGCGGCCGTGCAGAGGGACTCGTCGGGGGGCGGCGGTAGATTGGTAGGCCCATGACACGTCCAGACGAACTGTCCGAACTGCGCGTCTCCGACGCCGACCGCAACGGCACCCTGCGGCGCCTGCACAACGCGGTTGCCCTCGGGCTGATCGACATCAGCGAGTTCGAAGAACGGTCCGCCCAGGTGTCCTATGCGCGCACCCGTCACGAGCTGGACAGCCTGGTCGGCGATCTGCCCGGGCCCGGGGCCATCGTCACCTCCGCTGCCGACCGGGTCGAGTTGCGCGGCTGGGCCGGATCGCTCAAGCGCCACGGGGAATGGACCGTCCCGACCCGTCTGGCGTTGGTCCGGCGGATGGGCTCGGTCGAACTCGATCTGGTCAAGGCCAGGTTCGCCGGTCCGGTGGTCGTCATCGAACTCGACATGCGCTTCGGTTCGGTCGAGATCCGCTTGCCCGACGGCGCCAGCGCAAGCATCGACGACGTCGAGGTCTATGGCGGCAGCGCCAGCGATCGGCGCAAGATCGCGCCGGCCGAAGGCACTCCGCATGTGGTGCTGACCGGACGGGTGGTGTGCGGTTCGGTCAAGGTCAAAGGGCCCCGCCGGTCGCTGATGCGTCGCCACGGCCGCTCCTGACTCTGCGGCAACCTGGGGGAAGGCGTCGCCCGCAGAGTCGACGTCGTCGACGACGGATTCGACCCGGTTAAGGTGGTGAACATGCCTGTTCGTGCCGCCCTGTCCGCCGGCGTGGTGTCCCCGACACTGCCGGTGCCCACGTCGATCCCGCGCCCGGAGTATGTCGGCAAGGCGACGGCCCGGGAAGGCTCCGAGCCCTGGGTGCAAACGCCCGAGGTGATCGAGAAGATGCGGGTGGCCGGGCGGATCGCGGCTGGGGCGCTCGCGGAGGCAGGCAAAGCCGTGGTCCCGGGTGTGACCACCGATGCCCTGGACCGCATCGCCCACGACTACATGGTCGACCACGGCGCCTACCCGTCGACGTTGGGCTACAAGGGTTATCCCAAATCGTGTTGCACATCGCTGAACGAGGTGATCTGCCACGGCATCCCGGATTCGACGGTGATCGAAGACGGCGACATCGTCAACATCGACGTCACCGCTTACATCGACGGCGTGCACGGCGACACCAACGCCACGTTCTTGGCCGGCGACGTCGCGCAAGAACACCGCCTGCTGGTCGAGCGCACTCACGAGGCCACCATGCGGGCGATCAAAGCCGTCAAACCGGGCCGCGCCCTCTCCGTCGTCGGCCGGGTCATCGAATCGTATGCAAACCGCTTCGGCTACAACGTCGTTCGCGATTTCACCGGCCACGGGATCGGCACCACGTTCCACAACGGACTGGTGGTGCTGCACTACGACGAGCCGGCCGTCAGCACCATCCTCGAGCCGGGGATGACGTTCACCATCGAACCGATGATCAACCTCGGATCGCTGGACTACGAGATCTGGGACGACGACTGGACCGTGGTCACCACAGACCGCAAGTGGACCGCGCAATTCGAGCACACCCTGCTGGTCACCGACTCCGGCGCGGAGATCCTCACCCTGCCGTGAGCGGCGCGCTGCTGGTCGCCGGCACCACCTCCGACGCCGGGAAGTCGATGGTGGTCGCCGGGCTGTGCCGGTTGTTGGCGCGCAACGGAATTCGGGTCGCGCCGTTCAAAGCGCAGAACATGTCGAACAACTCGGCGGTCACCGTCGAGGGCGGCGAGATCGGCCGCGCCCAGGCGATGCAGGCCCGCGCCGCCGGTCTGGCGCCCAGTGTCCGGTTCAACCCGATCCTGCTCAAGCCGGGCAGCGACATGACCTCGCAGTTGGTGATCAAAGGCCAGGTTGCCGGCACTGCCACCGCCGCCGGGTACTGGTCGGACCGCGACAGGCTTTCGGCCGTGGTGCATGACGAATTGGCAAAGCTGCGAACCGAATTCGATGCGGTGATCTGTGAGGGCGCCGGGTCGCCGGCCGAAATCAACTTGCGTGCAACCGACTTGGCGAACATGGGCCTGGCGCGGGCAGCGAACCTACCGGTGGTGATCGTCGGCGACATCGACCGCGGCGGGCTGCTCGCGCACCTGTTCGGGACGGTGGCGGTGCTCGACGCGCAAGACCAGGCGCTGATCGCCGGATTCGTCGTCAACAAATTCCGCGGCGACGTCGCATTGCTGGAGCCCGGGCTGCGCCGACTCGCCGAACTGAGCGGCCGTCCGACCTACGGGGTGCTGCCCTACAGCGACGACCTGTGGCTGGACACCGAAGACGCCGTTGCGGTGCGGGCGCACCGCGTGCTGGGCACGCCGCGAGCGCCGCGCGGCGACCAGTGGCTGCGGGTCGCGGTGCTGCGGTTGCCGCGGATCTCCAACTCCACCGACGTCGAAGCGCTGGCCTGTGAACCCGGTGTGCTTGTCCGCTGGGTTCGGGAGCCCGCCGATCTGGCCGAGGTGGACGTGATTGTGTTGCCGGGAACCAAGGCCACCGTCGCCGACCTGGCCTGGCTGCGCGAGCAGGGACTCGAGGAAGCGATCCGCTCACATGCCGACTCGGGCCGGGCGGTGTTGGGCATCTGCGGCGGCTTTCAAATGCTGTGCCGGTCGATCGACGACCCGGTCGAGAGTGGGTCCGGCCGGGTCTGCGCGATGGGCATGCTGGACGCCGACATCACGTTCGCGCCCGACAAGGTGTTGCGCCGGCGGGAGGGCTCGCCACACGGCTACGAGATCCACCACGGGCGGGTGGCCCGCTGCGCGGAGGACCCCTGGTTCGACGTCGAAGGCGTACCGGAGGGGTATCGGCGCGGCCAAGTGTTCGGAACGCACTGGCACGGCTTGTTCGACAACGACGACTTCCGCCGGCAGTGGCTGACTACCGCGGCGACGGCCGCGGGCCGCGATGGATTCGTGGTTGCCGACGACACCGACGTCGCCGCGCGACGCGATGCTCAGCTGGACCTGATGGCGGATCTGTTGGACGCCCACCTCGATGTCGACGCGGTAACCGGACTGCTGAACGACGGTCCGCCGCGGCGTCCGACCATCGTCACGGCGTTGCGCTGAATGCGGCCAACGGCCGCCGCAATCAAGGGTTTTCGTCGAAGACGACAAGCGTTGTCATCGGCGTCGTCGCAACCGCTGCACACGAGTTCAATGGTGCGAGCGGATTTCCCATCGCCACTGAGCTACCGATCCGGTCGAAAATGCCCCGTCTGCGGGGCATTTCACTGTAATTTGCTCCTGTGCCTGCGACGATGATGACAACCGTCGACGGGTTTCCGATCCAGATCTGCGACACCGGTCCGGAGAAGGGCTCCGTCGTCGCGCTGCTGTGCGCGGCGCAGCGGGCACTGCCGGCCTACGACGCGTTGTGCGAGCGTCTGCACACCGCCTCGCTGCGCACGATTGCGATCGCCGCAGACCCCCGCCTGACAGCCAAGTCCGTGGTGGGCGTCCTCGACGTGCTCGACGTCAGCTGGGGTGTGCTGGTCGGTGACCGCGACGGCGCCGAACTGGCCTGGGAACTGGCCGCCACCCGGCTGGATCGTTTCACCGGCTTGGTGGTGATCGACCGCGGCCACCCGCGCGTCGCCGACCATGCCGGCGTCATCCGCAACAACGACTGTCCACCGGTGGAAATCAACACCACGGCCCTGGTCAGCACGCCGGCCGCGCACGCGATAGCGCAGGCCAGCCAGCGGTTCGTCTACGGCGACTACCGGGTGGTCGAATTGCTCAGCCGACGCAATGCGCACGAGTCGACGGCGCAGTTGGCCGCCGAGATCGTCCTGCGCACCAGCACCTGGTGACCGCGGCGAGCCAATTCGCTGCGGAAGTGGCTGTTGTGCTGGGTGTTTCAGATGGGAATAGGTTTCTCTAGTTCGTCCGCGCCGCGCCGCGTCGCCTCGACATTGTTGTCGGTGCTTGTCCCTACCCTGCTCGCATGGTGCAACACCTTCTGGTCGACGGCGAGGATCTGGCCGCCTATTTCGACGACGCAACGGTCGCACGCGGCGTGCAGTATGCCTACCAGGGTCGCGTCGAAGACGTCTACTGGGAGCGTGACGGCCGCACCCTGAGTGGGCGTTGCTACGGATCGCGCGATCACATCTACGGCGTCGAAGTCGGCTTCAAAAGTCTCGGCCGACGCCCGGTCATCGAGTGGACCGATTGTGCGTGCCCGGTCGGTGGGTACTGCAAGCACGCCGTCGCGCTGGTGTTGACAGCGGCCGTCGCCGACGAGCCGGAGCCAACCGACCGTTGGCGCACGGTACTCGCAGACGTGCTCACCGAGCTGGCCGAACCGATCGCACACACCGACAGCTGTCCGATCGGGTTGGAGTTTTCCCGCCTCGCGCCGACGCTCTACCGCTCCGACGACGCGATCGGGCTGCGCCCGGTGACCATTGGCAAACGCGGAACCTGGATCAAACGTGGGCTGAGTTGGCAGCGCCTGCTCTATGACAGACAGCCGGCCCAGTTCAATCCGCAGCACTACCGTGCCGTTCGGGCGCTCGCGCTGGAAGTGCAGCGTTCCGGCTCGATGTGTTACGGCGAGACCTGGACCATGACCGGCATGCCGGGGGCCATCTGGCCGACGCTGAAAGAAGCCGAGGACGCCGGGGTGGCGATGGTCGCCGACCGCTCCACCGGTCTGCTGTCGGTCGAGTTCATCAAAAACGCCCAATTGGGTCTGGACTTCGCTACCGACGGCGCCGGCGGGTCAACCATGTCGGTGACCTTGCTGCTCGACGGTGAGCCCTGCGACCCCGGCGGCGTCGGCCTCGTCGGGAGCCCGTCTCGGCACGGCGTCTTCCAGATCACCGATGGGCTTTTGCGGTTGGGCGCGTTCGACCCGATTCCCGGCCGAACCATGCTGGACCTCGTCGCGCGCAACGAACAGGTGCAGATCCCCGCCGAGGATGTCGGCGAGTTCTCCCTGAGCGTCCTTCCCCGGCTGACCGGAACGGTTGCCGTGGAGATCGAGGAGGGCGTGTTCACCCCGCCCAGCATCGTCGGGCCGACTCCGGTCCTGACCGTCACGATGACCGACACGGGTGCGCGCGCCTACTGGAGCACCCGCTATGACGTCGACGAGAAACATCACGACTTCGACCCGGACTCGCCGGCACAGCTGAGCGGTTATCGCGATCCCACCGCCGAGGACGGCATCTGGCAGCAGGTTGCGCCCGCCCTGCGCGCGGTCGCCGCGACCTCACGAACCTGGAAACACCAAGCTGGACAACATGTTCGCGCACGGATGAACCGAATCCTGGATGCTGCGATCATCGGCGAACTGAACGCCATCGGGAAGGCCGACGACGCCACGGCGGCAGCCACGGCGGCATCATTGACGACATTGCGCTCGGCGTTCGATCTGACCGCCGCCGAGGCGGCTGTGTTGTGCGGTGAGGTGTTACCTGGACTTGATTGCGTCGATGCACTGATCATCGAGATCGACGAGCGCGCAACCGATTTCCGCGCGGCACAAACCAGTCCCCAGCTGGAGTTCGGCGGCACCGAGCCGGTGCACACCGACTGGTTCGACCTGAACATCACCGTGCAGGTCGACGGTGATCGCGTGCCGCTACCCGACGTGATCAGCGAATTGGCCTCGGGTGCGACACATATGTTGTTGCCCAACGGCGTTTACTTTCAGCTCGACACGCCCGAGCTGGTTCGTCTGCGGGAATTGCTCGACGAAGCCCGCGCGCTCGGCGAAATCGACGGCACAAAGGCGAACGCCAAGTCGCTCAATGCCACCTTGTGGGAGGAGCTGCTCGCGCTAGGCGTGGTCGACCAGCAGCTGGCCGCCTGGCGGTCCAACCTGGCGCGGCTGGCCACGGCGCGGCCACCGGTTCCCATCGAGGTTCCCGAACAGCTGGACGCCACCCTGCGGGGCTATCAGCGCGACGGACTGGACTGGCTGTCGTTCTTGTGGGACAACGGCCTTGGCGGAGTGCTGGCTGACGACATGGGCCTGGGCAAGACGGTGCAGACGCTGGCGTTGATCGCGCGTGCCGCCAGCGCAGGCGCCGGTAAGTTTCTGGTGGTCGCACCGACCAGCGTGGTCGGCAACTGGGTCGCCGAGGCCCGCACGTTCACACCCACGCTTCGTGCGGTCGCCGTCAGCGCGACCGAGGCTCGATCAGGTGTGCCGCTGGCGGATGTGGCGGCAGGGGCCGACATCGTGGTGACCAGCTATGCGCTGTTGCGTATCGACTATGAGGCATACGCCGAACTCGCCTGGGCCGGACTCATCCTCGACGAGGCTCAGTTCGTCAAGAACCACAACGCCAAGACCCATCACTGCGTCCGTCGGCTCGACGCCGGGTTCAAACTGGCCATCACCGGCACCCCGATGGAAAACAACCTGATGGAGTTGTGGGCGTTGCTGTCGATCACGGTGCCGGGGTTGTTTCCCTCGCCCAAGGCGTTCACCGACTACTTCCGCAAGCCGATCGAGTCGGGCAGCAACCGTGAGCGGCTGCCGGTGCTGCGCCGGCGGATCAAACCGGTGATGCTACGGCGCACCAAGACCCAGGTGGCGACCGAGTTGCCGGCCAAACAGGAACAGCAGCTCACAATCGACCTGAGCGCCAAACATCGCAAGATCTACGACACCCGACTGGCCCGCGAGCGACAGAAGGTGTTGGGCCTGCTGGGGGCGTGGGAGAAGAACCGGTTCCAGATCTTCCGGTCGTTGACCTTGCTGCGCCAGCTGAGTCTGCATCCCGGCCTCGTCGACCGGTCGGACATCAACAGCGGGTCGGCAAAGATCGACTACCTGGTCGAGCAGTTGCCACAGTTGGTGGCCGAAGGCCACAGCGCGCTGGTGTTCAGTCAGTTCACCGGATTCTTGGGCATCCTGCGGGCGCACTTGGACGCAGTCGGACTGGACTACAGCTATCTGGACGGAAAGGTGAACGCCAAAGGACGCGCGGCCGCGCTGGCGAAGTTCCGCGACGGCGCCACCGGGGTGTTCCTGATCAGCCTGAAAGCCGGCGGTTTCGGGCTCAACTTGACCGAGGCCGACTACTGCTTCCTGTGCGACCCCTGGTGGAGCCCGGCCGCGGAAGCCCAGGCCGTCGACCGCACCCACCGGATCGGCCAGACCCGACCGGTCACCGTCTACCGCCTGGTAGCGCGGAGCACCATCGAGGAGAAGGTAGTGGCGCTGCAGCAGCGTAAACGGGAACTGTTCACCGCCGTCGTCGACGAGGGTGAGCTGTTCAGTTCCGCGCTCACCGCCTCAGATGTGCGTGAACTGCTCGGGTAGCGGGCGCGGTCGCAGCCCCGTGGTACACATTTAGTGTGTGTATTGGAAGGGTGTATTGCTGATATGCTTACTAGCATGACTCGCACCATGATCGACCTTGACGACGAGCTACTGGAGCGTGCCGCGAAGGAACTCGGCACTACGACGAAAAAGGACACCGTTCACGCCGCCTTACGGGCCGCGGTTCGGGCCAACGCCGCTCTGTCGCTCATCGAGCGGATGGCGGCAAACACCGCTGGCGTCGAAGACGAGACATTGCTCAACTCCATGTGGCGAGACCGCCTGCCAAACGCGACGTGACTACCCGGTATCTTTTAGACACGTCCGCGGCGAGCCGAATCCACATCCGAGCGGTCCGCGCACGCGTCGGGCCCTTGATGGAGCGCGGTTTGCTGGCCCGGTGTGGGCTCACCGATCTCGAGTTCGGGGTTTCGGCCCGCTCGTCAACAGACCACCAGATACTCGGCGCCTTCCGCCGCGATGCGCTTGAACACCTCATCACGCCGGACACAGTATGGGAACGTGCGTGGCAGGTTCAGGAAGCGCTGACCGACCAGGGGCTGCACCGCTCGGTTAAGGTGCCCGACCTGATCATTGCGGCAATCGCCGAACACCATCGCGTATCCGTCATGCACTACGACCACGACTTCGACCGCATCGCGGCGGTCACCGGCCAGTCCGTCGAATGGGTTGTCCCCGCCGGATCTACGTAGAACGATCCGGACCACTCGATCGCATAGCAAGAACGAACAGAAAGACACTTCGTGATAGGGATGCTGGCACGTCGGACATCCGACTGGAGGGTGTTGTGATCACTCCCGGGTCCGGCATGTTGTCCCGCGACGAGCTCCAGCGACACGTCGCTGCCGGTGATGTCGACACCGTGATCGTTGCTTTCGGCGACATGCAGGGCCGGCTGGTGGGCAAGCGGGTGTCGGCGCAATTTTTCCTCGACCAGGTGGCTGAGTCCGGCGCAGAGTGCTGCAACTACCTGTTGGCCGTCGACGTCGACATGAACACCGTCACGGGCTACGCGATGTCGGGGTGGGACACCGGCTACGGCGACATGGTGATGAAGCCAGACCTGAGGACGCTGCGACGGATACCGTGGCTGCCCGGCACAGCGATGGTGCTCGCCGATGTTGTGTTGCAGGACGGCACCGCGGTCGAACCCGCCCCGCGTCGAGTGTTGTGTCGCCAGCTGGATCGCTTGGCGGTACACGGGCTGCGTGCCTATGTCGCCACCGAACTGGAATTCATGGTCTTCGACGACACCTATCGCGAGGCCTGGGCCAACGGCTATCGCGAGTTGACGCCGGCCAGCGACTACAACATGGACTACGCGGTGACGGCCTCCAGCCGCCTCGAGCCGCTGCTGCGCGACATCCGGCAGCACATGCAGGGCGCGGGTCTGCGCTGGGAAGCCGTCAAGGGGGAGTGCAACCGGGGGCAGCAAGAGCTCGGGTTCTCCTACGACGAGGCGCTGATCACCTGCGACAACCACGGCATCTACAAGAGCGGCGCCAAGGAAATCGCCGACCAGCACGGCAAGTCACTGACATTCATGTCCAAATACGATGAGCGCGAAGGCAATAGCTGCCACATCCACCTGTCTGTTCGTTCCGTGGACGGCGCCCCGGTGTTCGCCGACGACGATCAACCGCTCGGCATGTCGCGGATGTTTCGTAGTTTCCTTGCCGGCCAGTTGGCCACCTTACCTGAGCTCACGCTGCTCTACGCGCCGAATATCAACTCCTACAAGCGGTTTGCTGATCGCAGCTTCGCGCCCACGGTGGTGGCGTGGGGGCTGGACAATCGGACCTGCGCGCTGCGCGTCGTCGGCCACGGCGACAGCATGCGAGTGGAATGCCGGGTGCCCGGCGGCGACGTCAACCAGTACCTGGCCGTCGCGGCGCTGATTGCCGGTGGGCTGCACGGTATCGAGCGCGAATTGGCGTTGCCGGAGCCGTGCGTGGGCAATGCTTACGACGACGGAGCCGGGCGGTTGCCCGCTACGCTGGCCGAGGCCGCTGCGCTTTTCGAGGCGTCAGCGGTCGCTCGCCAGGCGTTCGGCGACGCGGTGGTGGACCATTACGTCAACAGCGCCCGCGTCGAGGTGGCCGCATTCAACGCCGCGGTCACCGATTGGGAGAGGGTTCGCGGGTTTGAGCGGTTCTAGACCTCCGGTGACGATGCGGGCCGGAACGGCCCAGGGAGGAACCGGATCAATGGGCTTGCAGCCTCCAGTCATCGGCCTGACCACCTACCTCGACCAAGCGCAGCTGGGTGTCTGGGACGTGCCCGCGAGTTTTTTGCCGGCCGTCTATTTTCAGGGCGTCACCGCCGCTGGTGGGGTGGCGGTGCTGCTGCCGCCGCAGCCGGTCGATCCCGGGATCGCCGAGCGTGTTCTGGACGGCCTGGACGGGCTGGTGATCACCGGCGGCAAAGATGTCGATCCGGCCGCTTACGGGCAACGGCCGCATCCGAGCACCGACCGCCCCGGCGGGCAGCGCGACGTCTGGGAGTTCTCGCTGCTGCGCGCTGCGCTGCAGCGGCAGCTCCCGGTGCTGGGTATCTGCCGCGGTGCACAGGCGCTCAATGTCGCACTCGGCGGAACGTTGCATCAACACCTGCCCGACGTGATCGGTCACAGCGGACACCGGGCCGGCAACGCGGTGTTCACCACGCTGCCGGTGCGCACCGTCGCCGGTACCCGGCTGGCCGCGGTGGTCGGCGAATCCGTCGACGCGCGGTGCTATCACCACCAGGGGATCGACGAGCTCGGCGAGGGCCTGGTGGTCAGCGGCTGGGATGCCGATGGTGTGATCGAGGCGGTGGAGCTGCCCGGGCAGGGTTTCGCGCTGGCGGTGCAGTGGCATCCGGAGGAGAGTTTGGACGACCTGCGGCTGTTCTCGGCGATCGTCGAGGCGGCGCGGACCTATGCGAGGAGCGGCGCCAATGATCAGTGACCTGACTCGGCGACTGGCCGGCAAGATCGCCGTGGTGACCGGCGGCGGCAGTGGTATCGGGCTGGCGTCGGCGCGGCGGCTGCATGCCGAGGGCGCCACCGTGGTGATCGGCGACATCGACCAGCGGACCGGCGCGGCGGCCGCCGAGGAGGTGAGCGGTCTGTATGTGCCAGTGGATGTTTCGGACGAGATCTCGGTCAACACGCTCTACGACATCGCGGCCGACCGCTACGGCTCGATCGACATCGCGGTCAACAACGCCGGTATTTCGCCGCCGGATGACGACCTGATCGAGAACACCGAGCTGCCGGCTTGGCAAAAGGTGCAAGACGTCAACCTGAAATCGGTGTACCTGTGCTGCCGGGCCGTGCTGCGGCACATGGCGCCGGCCGGGCACGGGTCGATCGTCAACATTGCGTCGTTCGTCGCGGTGATGGGATCGGCCACCTCGCAGATCTCCTACACCGCGTCCAAGGGCGGGGTATTGGCGATGTCGCGGGAACTCGGTGTGCAGTTCGCCCGACAGGGGATACGGGTCAACGCGCTGTGCCCCGGGCCGGTGAATACTCCACTGCTGCAAGAGCTTTTCGCCAAGGATCCCGAGCGCGCGGCCCGGCGGATGGTGCATGTGCCGATGGGGCGTTTCGGTGAAGCCGACGAGATCGCGGCTGTGGTGGCGTTTTTGGCCAGCGACGACGCATCCTTCATCACCGCGGCGACCTACTTGGTCGACGGCGGAATCAGCGCCGCCTACACCACGCCGCTGTAACGTCGGCCCGCCGCCGGTGGGTATGCCATCACCCAGTGCCGTAACTTTTCTCGGGCGTCGCACCCGAGTGCGGCGCGGCCGGCACCGTCCACTTCTCCTCGATACGTGCATAACGCCAGATCAACAGCGCCCCAGCCCAGGTCACGACGAACAGTCCGACGATGACGAAACCGATCGCGTTGAGGTCGATACCGCCCAGCCAGCTCCAGAATCCGCCGGTCCAGCCGAACTGTTCGGCGAGCAGGCCGAGCAATTCCACGCTGCCGATGAGCATCGCGACGACCACCGAAAGACCGGTGATGGTGATGTTGTAGTAGACCTTGCGGACCGGGTTGGAAAACGCCCATCCGTAGGCGAAATTCATGAACGAGCCGTCGATGGTGTCCAGCAGGCACATGCCCGCGGCGAACAGCACCGGCAGGCACAAGATGGCATACCACGGCAGGCCGGCCGCCGCACTGGTGCCGGCCAGCACCAGCAGCGCGACTTCGCTCGCGGTGTCAAAGCCCAGGCCGAACAACACCCCGACCGGATACATATGCCACGACGCGTCAACCGATCTGGTGAAGCGGCCGAGCACCCGATTGAGCAGTCCGCGACTGTTCAGATGTGCTTCGAGTTCGTCTTCGTCGTAGTGGCCGCGCCGCATCTGCGCGAATACCCGCAGGATGCCAACCAGGATGGCCACATTGATGATCGCGATCACATACAAGAACACGCCCGAGACGCTGGTGCCGATCAGGGTGGCGTAGTGATGCAGGGCCGACGAATCCTGCTCGACCGGCCCGACTATTGCCTTGAGCCCCAAAGCGACGAGCAGTGCCAGTCCGAACACGACCGACGAATGGCCCAGCGAGAAGAAGAACCCGACAGCGAGCGGCCGTTGGCCGTCGTTCATCAGCTTGCGGGTGGTGTTGTCGATCGCGGCGATGTGGTCTGCGTCAAACGCGTGACGAAGTCCCAGGGTGTAGGCGGTCAGGCCGATGCCGATGCCGAACGCTTTGTCTCCGATGCTCAAATGGGCCGGTTCGACGACGAGTATCAGAGTGCCCCAGCCGATCACATGCAAAGCGACGATCATTGCGAGCATCGATCCCAGGCGCAGCCACTCCTCGGATGTCAAAGCTCCCCGCAGCCGAGAAATCCGCGACAACTCTTGCCTGCTGAGGGTGTCAGCGGCCATCTCGCGTCCCCTCTAAAAATCGGGCCCGCAACGACGCTAGGTGTCTTGCAGACAATTCGCAAGAATACTGCGAGACGTCAGCCCCGAAAGGCGATCAGCGGAATCGCCATCTCGACCGGGGTGCCGGCCCCATGGAATCCGATGAGCCGAGCCACTTCCGGTGGCTCGTGGGCACTGGCCAGCACCGCGGTGTCACCGGTGCACGTGACGACGACATCGCCGATCCGTGGTAGATGCTCAGGACGCACGGGCCCGAACAGCCCCGCCGCGACGGCGCCGTCGCGGCTGCGCACCTCGGCTCGGCCACTCAGCAGCTCCCGCCAGGCGGCGATCACGTCGCGCGCCGCTCCCGGCTCGGTGTGCAGGTAGCGCACCCGTGGCTCGCCGGCGACCACCCGAACTCCCGCGCTCAGCCGCGAGTCGGCGTCAAGGTCGATCCGCCGATCTTCCGGCACGTTGCACCCGCCATGGTCGGCGGTGATCAGCAGCGCGGCATCCGGGGGCAATGCCTCGACCAGTCGAGTCAGCAGTGCATCCACGTAGGCTCCGGCGGCGTGCCACTCCGCGGAGCCGATGCCGAACGCGTGCGCCGCGGTGTCGAGCACCGCGGTGTAGGCGTAAACCAATCCGGGCGCCGCCCGCAACTGGTCGACCACGACCTGGGCGTAGTCGTCGTCGGTTCTCGCGGCGACGAACTGGGCGCCCCGGTATGCCGCCTCGGTGAGGCCGCTGCCGACGAATGCCACAGGCAGCACCGCACGGGCGCCGACGCCCGCCCGCTGCAATCGCTGGAACCACGTCGGGACGGGCTGCCAATGGGCCGGCGGGGGATCGTCTCGCCAAAGGATGTGATTGAGCACCCGGTCGGTGTCGGGCAGCTTGACGGTGAAGCCCAAAATTCCGTGCTCGCCCGGCGCGACGCCGGTGCACAGCGACGCCAGGCTCGTCGGGGTGGTGGAAGGGAAGGTGCAGGCGAGTTCGTCGAGCCGGCCGGCGTGACCGGCCAACACCGAAGCCAGCAGCGGTGCATCGGTGGCCAATTCGGGCAGCAGGTGCCAGCCCATCCCATCGACGAGCACCACCACAACGCGGCGCACCTCACCGGCCCACTCGGTGAGCCCCAGCGCGACAGGCCTGTCCGGCGCCCCGGGAACCGAGAGCAGTGCGGCCGCGGCGGGCAGCAGGTCGCAAATCGAACGCGGCGATCGCAAGCGCGGCGAAGCCGGGCGCAGCGGGTCGCCGCTCGACAGATTAGCCACGATCCCAGTCTGACAGCCGCACCGAATCATGCCCGCAAGCGCCCGATCTCGTCATTGGCTGCGATAGCCGATCGGCTGCGTGATACTGGACGGGTGGCCAGGCCCTCGGCTTTGGATCCGGTCGTCACCGAGCGGATCGGCGAGTTGCTGCGTGCCCACGGTCTGCGGCGGATGGCGTCTCGGATTGACGTTGTGGCGATGCTCGAGCCGGTCCACGGTCATCTGTCGGTTGCCGAGATCGATCAGCGGCTGCGCCAGTGCCTGCCGGCTCGGGACCAGCCGCCGGACCTGGCGACGATCTACCGCACGGTGACCACCCTGGTCGACCACGGTGTGTTGCACGCGTTGACGCTGGAGGGCGGCGTCACGACCTACGGCCTGGCCGCCGACCCGCACCATCACGCGGTCTGCACACGATGCGGCTCGATCATCGAAGTGCCCGCGGGGCAACTGGCCTCGGCGCTGCAGCATGCGATCGCGGGCAGTTCGTTCGCGCTGTCCGAGCGCGCCGGCCTCACCCTGCACGGACTGTGCCCGCAGTGTCAGAGAGCCGGCGGCCAGGCTGACCCGTGAGGTTGCGGCGCCCGACATCACGGCACTGGAAGCAATTGTGGGCTTAGCCGCCTGGCGACCTACCGGCAGCGACGTGCGCCAGCCGCTGATTGGTCGCGCGCAGCTGGCGGGTGGTACTGCCGGCCAGCGCCTGGATCTGCTCGGGTTGCAGCCGGCCGCATAGCCGACCCCAGTGGATCGCCACCTCGTCGCCGGCCGCCACGTCGGGCACCGCGCTGTACCCATCGGCCCACACTTCGCACCGGCGTGCCGACGGCTCGGAAAGGCTCAGTGCCTGCCCGTCCCAGACCAGTTCGCAGCACGACACCTCGACCTCGTCGTCGTCGCGGGAAAGCACTGTGCCCCAGGTAATCCGGCAACTGTCCAGTACACCCAACGGGTGCTGGTCGAGGCTTCCGCCCATCCGGCCCAGCAGCCGAGACCACGGATACACGCCGAAGACGTGAAAGCAGTGGTTGGCGGCCGCCTCGCACGCCAGACCCGCGGTGAGGTGCCCCCAATAGTGGCTCGCCTTCGGGCCGATGACGGCGAGCAACTCGTCGAGGAACTCCTCTGGATCGAGTCCGGCGCCGATCCCACCACCGAGCCAGTACGACTCGACCAGCCGGTAATCCAACGGATCGGCGATGCCGGACATCTTGGCCAACACCTGTAAATACGGCCAGGCGCCGGAAAACGTTGTCGCCGCGCTTCGTACCTCGTCCACCGAACCGTCCCGCAGAGTGGCGCCCAGTGGTGGACCGCAAAAGCCCAGGGCGTTGGGGGCGTAGGCGTACCGGGCGAACATCTCGGCGCCCCGGCTCTGCGGGTCCACCCGTCACGCCCGCCCGGATTGCCCCACCAGCTTGGCGGCGTCGCGATGCATCCGGCCGAAGTTGTAGTAGGCCGCGCAGGCTCCCTCGGGTGACACCATGCACGTGCCGATCGGGGTCTCCGGGGTGCATGCGGTGCCGAAAACCTTGCATTCCCAGGGCTTGAGCACACCCTTGAGCACCTCGCCGCACTGGCAGGCCTTCGGGTCGGCGACCCGCACCCCAGGCATCGCGTAGCGCAACTCGGCGTCGAACTCGGCGAAGTCGTCATGCAGCCGCAGCGCGCTCTGCGAGATGAACCCCAACCCACGCCATTCAAAGTGCGGACGCAGTGCGAACACCGTGCCCATCAACGCCAGCGCCGCCGGGTTGCCGTCCTCGGGCACCACCCGTTTGTACTGGTTTTCCACCTCGCAACGGCCTTCGCGGATCTGGCGCAGCAGCATGGTGACCGCCGCCAGAATGTCCAGCGGCTCGAAACCGGCCACCACCAGAGGCTTTCGGTAGACCTCGGTCACGAACCGGTACGGCCGGTTGCCGACCACGGTCGACACGTGGCCGGGGCCGATGAAGCCGGACAGCCTCAGGTCCGGCGACTCCAGGATGGCCTTGATCGGCGGCACGATCGTGACGTGGTTGCAGAACACACTGAAATTCCGCAAGCCCAGATCGCGGGCCCGCACCAGCGTCACCGCGGTTGAGGGCGCGGTGGTTTCGAACCCGATGGCGAAGAACACCACTTGTTTGTCGGGGTTGTCGGCCGCGACCTTGAGCGCGTCCAGCGGCGAGTAGACGAACCGCACGTCGGCGCCGCGCGCCTTGGCGTCCAGCAGGCTGCCCGCCGACCCGGGCACCCGCATCATGTCGCCGAAACACGTGAAGATCACGTCGGGTTGGCCGGCCAGCCACATTGCGTCGTCGATCCGGCCCATCGGGATGACGCACACCGGGCAGCCGGGACCATGCACGAGTTCGACGTTGCCGGGCAGCAGGTGCTCGATGCCGTGCCGGTAAATGGTGTGGGTGTGCCCGCCGCACACCTCCATGAACTTGAAGTGGTCGGCGCCGCCGACCGCCAGGTGCTCGATGGCAGCCAGCAGCTTGCGGGCCGCAGCCGGATCACGGAATTCGTCAACGAATTTCATCACGGGCCCCTTACCCAATCGCCGACGAGTCGAAGGCTTCGATCTCGGTGGTATAGGCCTCGCCGAGCTTCTTGACAGCGGCCAGGGTCAGCAACGCCTCGGTCTCGTCGATCTTGGCCATCGCGAAGCCGACATGGACCAGCACCCAGTCGTCGGGCTCAGGCATGTCGTCCTCCAGCAGTCGCACGCTGATCGTGCGCTGCACACCGCTGACATCGACTTTCGCCAGATAGTTTGCGGAGTCGGTGATTTCAACGATCCGACCTGGAATACCAAGGCACATGTGCGGTCTCCTCCTTTGTCAGCAGATTCGCGGCAGCGGGTCGCCGACCAGCATGTCGACGATTCGGGTGCCGCCGAATCCGGTACGCAGCACGACGCTTTCCGCCGGTTCGGTGACGATTTCGCCCACTTCGGCCGCGTCGACGCCCAGCGGATGCGACCGCAACGCGGTCAGCCCGGCGTCGGCTTCTTCGGGTGCGACGACGGCGACGAACTTGCCTTCGTTGGCGACGTAGAGCGGATCGATACCCAGCAGTTCGCACGCGCCGTTGACCATGGGCCGCAGAGGAAGTCGATCCTCGTCGAGCACCACCCCGAGGCCGCAGGCCTGAGCCAGTTCGTTGCAGACGGTCCCCACCCCGCCCCGGGTGGCGTCGCGCAGCCACCGGGTGGACGGCGCGGCCGCCATCAGCAATTCCACCAGCGGGCTGACCGATGCCGTGTCGGAATGGATGTCGGCCTCGATGGCCAGATCACCGCGGGCCAGCATCACCGCCATGCCGTGATCGCCCATCGTGCCCGACAACAGCACTTTGTCGCCGGCGCGCACCGACGCGGGCGACAGGGTGCGCCCCGAGGGAATGACACCGGCGCCCGTGGTGGTGACGAACAGGCCGTCGGCAGCGCCCTTCGGTACCACCTTGGTGTCGCCGGTGACGATCTGCACGCCCGCTGTGACCGCTGCGGCAGCCATGTCGGCGACGATCTCCTTCAGCTCGGCGATCGGGAAGCCTTCTTCGATGACGAACGCCGCCGCGATCCAGGACGGCACCCCGCCAGCCATCGCGACGTCGTTGCAGGTACCGTGCACGGCGAGCCCTCCGATGGAGCCGCCAGGAAAACGCCTGGGCGCCACGACAAATGAATCGGTGGAGATGACCAGCCGGTCGCCGCCGGGCAGCGTGAGCACCGCCCCGTCGCCGAGCGACTCCAACAATGGGTTGCGAAACGCCTCCATGAACACCGCGTCGACCAGCGCGGCCGAGGCCTTGCCGCCTGCTCCGTGCGCCAGGTTCACGTGCTCGTCCAGCAACCGGGGCCGGCGTCTTCGGAACGACTCGATCCGCTCGATCACCTCGCCTTCGGCGAACTGTGGCCCCGACGAAAGGTAGTCACCTGCCGGCGTGCTCACGCGGCCCCCAGACCTTGATCGTCGGCCCGTTGCTGGGTGGCCGACCACAGCTGATAGCCCAGCAGCGCTTGCGATTCCTGAATGCGGTGCACGCTTTGCGCGCGAACGACGAAGCAGGCATCCACGTTTGGGTTGTTCGCGAAGGCGCCGCCGTCATAGCCGGCGAACCCGACGGTGTACAAACCACGTTGGCGCGCCTCGGCCAGCGCGGCCAGCAGGTTGGGCGAACTGCCGCTGGTCGACATGGCGATCGCGATGTCACCGGCCTTGGCGCGGGCGATCAACTGCCGGGCGAACACCAGCTCGAACCCGACGTCGTTGCCCAGTGCGGTGACGATCGCCTGATCCGCGGTCAACGACCACGCGGGCAGCGGCTTTCCGGCCGGCGGGCGGGAGAACAAGGCGGCCAAGGTGGTGGAATCGGTACAGCTGCCGCCGTTTCCGAAGGTGAACATCCGTCCGCCGGCCGCGAAGCGGCGTGCCATCGCGGTAGCGGCCTGATCCAGCAGCTCGGCGTTGGCTGCCAAGGTGGCACTGCGCAACTGCCGGCTCTCGGCGGCCTTTGCCTGCGCTGACGTGGCGAGATCGGCAAGTAGCGACGCCGGGTTGTCTTCCCGCGCATCGATGAACGGATAGAGGAAGTTGGTCGGCTCGTCGTTGGTCACGCGTCCTCCTCGACGCGCGTGATCGCGGTGCCGGCGTGCACCAACACCAGGTCGCCCGCGGCGACCGGGCCGATCAGCGCCGTCACGACGTCCTCGATGCCGCGCGCGGTGCGCACCGTGGCCGTCCCGTCGGCGGCCGCCGACACCACCTCACCCAGGCGTCCCTCGTCACTGCACGTGATGCAAACGTCCTCGGCGCGTTCAGGTTTGAGTAGACCGGAGTGCTCAAAACACACGTGGGTCAGCTCCCACAACAGGTGATAGAACAGCACGAAGCCACCGGTGGCCGGGACGCGCGGGTCGGGGTCGTCGATCCACAGCACGTGATCGGCGGCACCTGCCGCGGGCCGCTCGCCGTTGCCGATCCAAATCGTGGTGGCGCCCCAGGCTGGGCTGCGGTGCATCACCGAACGGACGTTCGCGTCGTCGGCGCCGGCGACCGCGACGACAATGTCGCCGGGCTGCACTGACACCCGCACCAGATCGACCAGGTCGGGTCCGGTCAGCGCGACGGCCGGCAGCGCCCGTTTGCCCATGATCACCGGATGCACGAACTCGACCGCGATGTGCTGCGCATGCGGCTCCCAGGACGGCGCGATGGACCACATGGTGGCACCCGCCGCAAACCGCTTGGCCAAGGTCAAGGCGGTTGCGGCCAGATCGGCGGCCAGCTGGGCGCCGAGCCCGCGATCGATCGCCGTGGTGATCGTCACGAGTCAGCCTCTTCCAGCGCGGTCAGCACCGAAATCGCGGCCTGGCCCAGTGCCAGCCCACCGTCGTTGGGCGGCACCGTGTGATGGGTCAGCACCTCGAATCCTCTGTGCTGCAATCGGTGTTGGCACTCCCGCAGCAGCAGCACATTCTGGAACACCCCGCCGGTGAGGCCCACCAACCGCAGCCCTCCGGCGGCCTGTCGCACCGCCTCGGCGACGGCGACCGCGACCGCCCGGTGGAATCCGGCGGCCAGCACCGCCGGGTGCACGCCGTCACGTAGCGCCGACACCATCGCCCGCAGCATGTCACCGGGGTCGATGACCCCGTCGGGGCGGAGAGCCATCCGCAGCGTCGGTCCCGTGCTACCGGCGACCGACTCGGCCAGCGCCTCGAGCTCGATGGCGGCCTGGCCTTCGTAGCCGATCCGGTGCCGCACCCCCAGTAGCGATGCGACCGCGTCGAACAGCCGGCCCATGCTGGAACACGGTACGCACCCGGTGCCGCTGTCCAATTGTGAACGGATGAGCCGTAATTCGTCTGGGGTCGCGGCGGCGACTGGAGGTAAGTCCGGTGTCCAGTCGATCCCGGCCACCCACAGCTGCGACAGCGCCATCCGCCACGGGTTGCGCACGGCCGCGTCGCCGCCCGGCAGCGGCACCGCCAACAAGTGGCCGGCCCGGACGAAGCGGTGGCTGTCGTGCCCGAGCCTGAGAATCTCGCCGCCCCAGATCGTGTGATCGCAGCCGTAGCCGGTGCCGTCGAACGAAACCCCGATGACGGGTTCGCCGAGGCGCCCGTGCTCGGCCAGCAGCGACACCACGTGCGCGTGGTGGTGCTGGACCAGATCCAGCGGTCGATCGCCGGCGTGCCGGTCCGCCCAACTGCGGGTGCGATACCCCGGATGCAGGTCGGCGGCCAATCGCAGCGGCTGGTGCCGGATTTCGCTGAGTTGGCGCACCGCGCGCTCGAACGCCCGCAGGGTTTCCAGCGTCGCCATGTCGCCGATGTGCCCGGACAGGTAGGCGCGTGCACCGTCGGTGAGGCAGAAGGTGTTCTTCAGTTCGCCGCCGACCGCGAGCACCGGTGGGCCATCGAGGCCGAGGTCCACCGGTAGCGGCGCGTATCCGCGGGATCGGCGGATCGGTAGTTCGCGATCGTCGACCACCCGCACCACCGAGTCGTCGCAGGGCACATGGATGGGCCGATCGTGGTCGAGCACCGCGTCACAGAGGGCTGAAAGACGTTGGATGGCATCGTCTTGGGTGAAGCAGATCGGGGTGTCCGATCGGTTGGCACTGGTCAAGACCAGGGCATCGGGCACCAGTGTGTTGCTACCGGGGACCGACGAAAGCAGCAAGTAATGAATCGGCGAGTACGGCAGCATCAGCCCGATCAGCGGACTGCCGGGCGCGACGGCGTCGGCGACCGGGGCCGCCCGGCGCCGCCGCAACAGCACGATGGGCCGGGCCGGACCCGAGAGCACCGCGGCTTCGGTGTCGTCGATGTGGGCGTAACGGCGTGCCACGTCGAGATCGGCCACCAGCAGGGCCAATGGCTTGCCGTCGCGCGCTTTTCGGGTCCGCAGTCCGGCAACTACCGCCTCGTCGTCAACCCGGCAGGCCAGGTGATAGCCGCCGATGCCCTTGATCGCGACCACGGCGCCCTCGGCCAGCGCCTGCTGGGTGGCAGCCAGCGCGGCATCGGAGCCGTCGACCCGTCCGGCCCTCGAGCAGAACCACAGCGACGGCCCGCAGTCCGGGCACGCGATCGGCTGCGCGTGGAAGCGGCGATCGGCCGGGTCGTGGTATTCGACGGCGCAGCGCTTACACATCGCGAACGTCGACATGGTGGTGCCCGGCCGGTCGTAGGGCAGGGAGCAGATGATGGTGAACCGGGGACCGCAGTTGGTGCACGTCACGAAGGGGTGCCGGTACCGGCGGTCGCTCGGGTCGAACAGCTCGGCGATGCAGTCGTCGCAGACGGCGACGTCGGGCGGAATCGGGGTGGTGGCGCCGCCGACAGGCCGGCTCTCCACGATGTGAAAAGCGCTGTCGGACAGGTGGTCTGCACCGACGGCGACGACCTCAACGGCATCGATCGCGGCCAGCGGCGGTGCCTGGGCACGCAGCCGCCGACCGAATTCGTCGATGCGTGCGCACGGGCCCTGCACTTCGAGGAAGACCGCGCCCGAATCGTTGCCGACGAATCCGGTAAGACCAAGCTCGCTGGCGATCCGGTGGACGAACGGGCGGAATCCCACCCCCTGCACGACGCCGGTCACGGTGAACCGTTGCCGGACGTCCACCGGTTGCACCAGGGTGTCAGTCATCGTCGCGGCCCCGACCCATCAGCTCCAGGCCGGTCATCGCCTGCTCGGCGCCGGCCAGGTCGGTTTTCTCGACGACGAAGCCCATGTGAATGATCACCCAGTCACCGGGTGCAAACGACTCCTCCGGCAACATGCCGACGTTGACCTTGCGATGCTTTCCGGCGACGTCGACCAGCGCGAGTTGCCCCTGGTAACCGTCCAGCATGCTGACCACCTGGCCCGGTATGCCCAGACACATCGCTCAGCCCTGCCCTTCCATCGACGCCACCGGCGAGCGGGACCGAAGTCCCGCGACCACCTCCGCAACGGCGTGGATGGCCCCGGGCACTGCAGCCGCGACGGGCTCGGTCAGGCCGATGTCCTCCTCGACGCTGCCGACTTCGCAGCCGATGACGACCGTGTAAGGGGGTTTGCCCCCGAGTGCTGTCAGGCTGTCGAACACCGCCGCGGGATCCATGCTGTGGGCGTCCAGAGCTCCGGTGGCCGAAAGTGATTCATGGTCGGCCTGGAAGACGTGTAGGGCGCCCGGGCTGCCGCGACTCGGTATCGCGTCGACGATGACCAGCGCATCCCAGTCGTCCAGCAGGTCGTAGGCCAGGTGCATGCCTCCGATGCCGTAGTCGACAACCCGCACGTCGGCATCGTCCGACTGGACCGGCACGTGACGAACCACCTCGGAGCCGAACCCGTCGTCGCCGAGGAAGATGTTGCCGATGCCGGCTACCAGGACACGCACGCTACATGCGCCGCATCTTCAGGTACCGCCGGGCGTCCGGGAGGGATATCAGCCCTATCACGACTCCGATCAGCGCGACCGTCGCCAACAGGCCGATGAATGCCCATCCTACGATCTCCATGTCGAATTCCTTTCTGTTGAGCTGTTTTCCAGCGGTTCAACTTCGTCGGGCGAGAAATACAGGTAGCGGCCGTACCACTCGTGTAAGTCGGCCGCCGGATCGTCCTCGACGACGACACCGACGTGTTGATTGCCGTCGACGTCCTCGTGCACCGACGTGACCCGCGCCGCTTTGCCGGCGAAGAACAGGTCCTGCGCGTCGGCCCGGCGTGTCGGATGCAAAAGCACCCGACTGCCCCGTGCCACCCGAATACCGTTCACCAGCACCGCGTCGACATCTGGCTGTACTGCATTGTCGGCCAGCGGATCCCACCAATCAACACCGTCGGGGATCTCTGGGATCAGGCCCATCGGCCCCGCTGGATCCCGCAGGGCTCCGTGTAGGCGCGTCATGGCTTGCGGTGACATCGAGTCGCAGTGCTCGATGATCTGCGCGGCCCGTGGATCGGTGGCCCGGGCTTGCGCCTTCTCCTGGTCGGTCATCGTCATCACCCGCAGCGTCAGGATCTCGTCGATCTCGGTGCAGTCGTACAACGCCGTTTCACTCTGTTCGGCGATCTCGGGGTGGTCGTAGAGGATGATCGGCGAGACCAGCAGCAGATCCCCGGCGCCGGGCGGGCCGGCCAGCACCGGAAAACACCGGTGCTGGCTGCACCGGGACACCGCGTCGACGGCGGGTGGCGGCGGCTCGAGGAGCGAGACGAACTCGCCGCCAACGACTTCCGCGATGATGTGGGTGCCGATCAGGGATCGCGCGATCGCGTCGTCCTTGTCGACGGCGGGGGCGCCGGTGTTGGCGATCCGCACCGATACCCGTTGCAGCACACCGTCTGGTTCGATGCCAACGGACACCGCGGCGGTCAGCTCCCGCCGGTCCCGCACCAGCCAGCCGCCGTCGACCGGTTCGATGCTGGTTGCCCCCGGGGCGGTCACCGACAACGTCCACGGTTGAGCTGAATCGTCGACAGCGAGAGGGCCGAAGGACTCCTCGTGCTCGACCGCTTCGTCCCACGTCAGCCAGGAACCGGACGGTGTGATCAGTTCGTCGACGGGTTCGAAGCGCCCGAAGCCGATGTCGCGTTCGGCGCGTCGGTGCTGCAGTTGCAGGAAGCGCACCACCAGGGTGATCGCCTGGGCGTCCTTGACCAGGAACTGCGCCGCGATGCTCTCCTCTTCGCCGATTCCGGCCTCGGCGGCGCCTGCGGGTCCCAAAACACCCCACTGCCAGCGGGACTGGTTTCTGATCGACGTGGCGCGGTACGGGTAGAGCAGGTAACCCTCATACAGGACGGCGTCGGCGACGGCGCGGGCGCGATCCCAGTCTGCAGTCATCGGACCTCCTGGTGCGCCGCGCCGAGCAGCGTCGTGACCGCATCTTCGATGCTCAGCAGGGCGCGCTCGGACTTGTAGGCGGTCAACGCGGCGACCGTGTCGTGGGACAGGCGCACCCATCCGGCGTTCGGGTAGTGCAACGAGATGAGGTCTCGCCACACCGACACTGGCATGTCGTAGTGGTCCTCGCAGTCCCAGGACACCTGCTGAACGGAGAAGCCGCGCTGGCCGGCCATGAATACGGTTCCGCTGAACAGGAATTGCAGTGGCACGCCGCCGTCGCGCAGCGCGTGCAGATACTTGGCGGCGGCGACCTCGAAATCGTAGGTGCACTCCAGGGCGAGCCCGATCTCGGTGCTGCCGCTGAACGCCGGCACCATCGCTGTGCAGTGCTGCCACAGGAAGGTGCGCTGGGTGGTGGCCCAGCGTTCCCGCGGTCCGAACAAATCGGTCAGACCCGCCGCTTCCTCGTCGGAGTAGCCGCGTCGCAGTGGTTCGATGCGGACCTGGCAGCGCAGCGCGATCGCCTGCACCGGCTCGTCGTCAGGCGCCGAAACACTGGTCCGCGCGGTCAATACCGGGACCGCCGCGTAGGGCTCGGGGACCACGTCGCGCACCGCGAATGTCAAGCCGGTCATCGGGGTTGCTCCGTACTACGGGCCGCCAGCTGGTCGAAGAATGCGTCGATGAACTCGCGGGCCTCCTGCCCGCCGTCGAAGCCGCGCCACAACATCCGCAGTCCGCCGATGAACTCGTAGCAGGAGTCGATCGGGACCAGATAGCAATCCGGTTGGTCGTTCTCGCGCAGGCGCACCAGCAGTGCCTCGACGTCGTCGGCGAGCAGGCCCACCCGGTCGTCGGCGGAGTTGATCGCGGTCCACGCCTGCAGGTCGAGGTCGGATTCGGTTGCCCCCGCAGGGCCCGGGTAGAACGCGACAGTGCGATCCAGCGCGGAGTTGCGGAAGAAGAACGCCAGGCCGACCGGAATCTGCAGCGCTTCCCAGGTACGGCGATCGAGCGCGAAGTCGGGGAATGACAGGTATCGGTCCGGGACCGAGCGGTAGCGCAGCTGCGCGTGGCTGTCGGTGAACAGCAGATAGCAGCCGCGGCACACGCACATTAGTTGCCGCCCAGCCACGTTCACCACATGCTGGTGCTCGTCGGCGATGGCCTCCGAGCACATTTCGCAGCGCTCGCCGGCCGGCTGGGGGGCCCGCCGATCTCCGGTGATCCGGCTCAACACGTCGTAGGCGCTAGTCATTTGCGCCGCTCCTCCTCATCGCTTCGCTCTGCATCGTCGCCGGCGCTAGTCATTTGCGCCGCTCCTCCTGCCCTGTTCGGATCGCACTGCCCTGTTGATCGTCGCCGGCGCGCGTCATACCGGCGCGCCCATCGGTTCGGCCGGCACCGCGAGGGACAACACCCCGTCGCGCAGCAGCAGCGGGATGGGATCGAGGTGATGCACGGCGCCGTCATCGAGTCTCGCCCCGGCGTGCACGACGTCGAAATGCGCGTGACAGCGCGGACATCGCAGCACCGGGTCGCTACCTCCGAGCCGTCGGTGCAGCGCCGCGCCGGCCAACGATCCGTCGCAGCCAGGGCAGTGGTCCCGATAGGCGTACACCTGGTCGCCAACCCGGCAAGCCAGCACCAGGGCGTCGGCAACCGAGAAGCCGCCGACTTCACCGGGCGCCAGGTCGGCCAGATCAGGCACCGGATGCCAGGCGGTCCGGCTGTCGGGCTGCGCCCTGGAATGAACCTGAGCCAGCAGCGATTCCGCCGGGATCACCGCCGGCCCCGACGCGGTGTCGGGGGCCACCAGCTCGATCGACGAAACCTCCGGTGCGGCAGCCCGAATCGCATCCTCGACCGCCAGCTCCAGGGTCACCGCCGACGACGGGCAACTCTTGCAGCTGCCGGCGAACTGCAGCTGGACCGTGTCGCCCACGACGTCGAGCAAGTGCACGTCGCCACCGTGTGAGCCGAGGTAGGGCCGGACCCGGTCGAGGGCGTCGGACACCCGGCGACGCACGTCGTGCGGATGCAGGCCGTGCACCAGCAGCAGGCTGGCCACCAAGTCGTCGTCGACCAGGCGGTTCAGCATGCCGGCGTCTGCCCGATCGCCGACTGCCGCCACGATCCGCGACAGACCGGCGCCGTAGAGCTCGACTACCTCGCGGACCAGCTGCTCGGCGCGTTCACGTGCGGCGACCCCGCCGGCTGCCGTCGCGTCTAGCAGCGTTTGGATCCGATCGCCCGCCGAGCGCCACTGCGTGTCCCCCTCCAACTGCTCGGGGCGATCAGCCATGTATCACTCCTCGGTCGCCGATTGCGTCGGTGAGTGCAGCCGCTCCAGTGTCTTGCCCTTGCCCAGGTACATGTGCACACCACAGGGCAGGCACGGGTCGAAACTGCGCACCGTGCGCATGATGTCGATGCCCTTGAAATGCTCCCGGTCGTTCTCCTCGAAGATCGGCTGGCCCTGCACCGCGTCCTCATACGGCCCCGGCGTGCCGTAGCTGTCCCGCGGGTTGGCGTTCCAGGGAGTGGGCGGGTACGGGTGGTAGTTGGCGATCTTGCCGTCTCGAATCACCATGTGGTGGCTCAAGACTCCGCGCACCGCCTCGGTGAAGCCGCAGCCGATACCGTCCTTGGGTACCTCGAACTTCTCCCAGGTCTTGGTCCGGCCGGCCCGGATTTCCACCAGCGCTTTCTCCGCGAAATGCAACGCACACGCCGCGGCGTAGGCCTGGAAATACGTTCGCGCCCGGTCGCGTTCGATGGTGTTGGACCCGTGCTGGGGGATCTTCCACTCGAAATCGACCGGGCCCTTCAGGGCGGTCTTGGGCAGGTGGATCTGCACCGAATGACCGGTGGACTTGACGTAGCCGATGTCGACCAAACCGGCCAGGGCGGTCGCCCACAGCCGGGCCAGCGGCCCGCCGCCGGTGTCCAGCGCCAGGTGGTCCTTGCCGTCGAACCAACGCGGAGACATCACCCAGCTGTACTTGCCGCCGTCCATGTCCCGTTTCTGCGGACGTGGGTTGGTGTGCTGGTTCCACGGGTGGCGCCGGTCCACCGGGTTGCCCAACGGATCGGTCTTGACGAACATCTCCTGTTCGTTCCAGTCGTCGTAATACGAACTGCCCAAAAGGATCCGGATGCCCAGATTGATGTCGACCAGCGAGTGGGTGACCAGCTTGCCGTCGACCACCACGCCCGGTGTGACGAACATGGCGTTGCCCCACCGCTCCATGTCCCGGTATTCGAAGTTGCAGACGTCGGGGTCTTGGAACGAGCCCCAGCAGCCCAACAGGGTGCGGCGCAGACCGACGTTCTCGTAGCCGGGCAGCGCTTCGTAGAAGAAGTCGAACAGGTCGTCGTGCATGGGCACGACCTTCTTCATGAACTCGACGTAGCGCATTAGTCGGCTCATGTAGTCGGTCATCAACTGGATGGTCGCCACCGTGCCGACCCCACCGGGGTACAGCGTGGACGGGTGTACGTGCCGACCTTCCATGAGGCAGAACATCTCCCGCGTGTAGCGGGACACCTGCAGCGCCTCGCGGTAGAACTCCCCGCTGAACGGGTTGAGCGAGCGCATGATGTCGGCGATGGTCTTGTACCCGTGTGCGCCGGCGTTCGGGGCTGCGGTGTTCTCGGCTTTGGCCAGCACAGCCGGGTTGGTCTCGGAGACCATCTTTTCGCAGAAGTCCACGCCGACCAGGTTTTCCTGGAAGATGTTGTGGTCGAACATGTATTCCGCGGCCTCGCCCAGGTTGACGATCCACTCACCCAGGGGCGGCGGCTTGACGCCGTAGGCCATGTTCTGGCAGTAGCAGGAACACGTGGCGTGGTTGTCACCGCAGATACCGCAGATGCGGCTGGTAATGAAGTGCGCGTCGCGAGGATCCTTGCCCTTCATGAAGATCGAGTAGCCGCGGAAGATCGACGAGGTGCTGTGGCACTCGACCACTTCGCGGTTCTCGAAGTCGATCTTGGTGTAGATGCCGAGGCTGCCGACGATCCGGGTGATCGGATCCCAGGCCATCTCGACGAGTTGGCCGGGCTCGCGCTTGGCGTGGGACGGCTGGGGGATGATCGTGGTCATCGAAGTTTGCTCCCTCTAGAGGTGGGCCCTACCAGGTACGGCGGGCACCGGTGGTCAGTTCTTTGCCCTTGTGTCGCCAGCGCGGTTCCTTGTCGAGGGTGCGGTTGGTGATGCCACGCAGGTTGCGGATCACCGAGCCATACAGGCCCGAGGCGGTGGTGGACACCTTGCCGCCCGGCGGCTCGTCCATGAACGGCATGAACTTGTCCGGGAACCCCGGCATCGTGCATCCGATGCAGATGCCGCCGACGTTCGGGCAGCCGCCGATGCCGTTGATCCACCCTCGCTTGGGTACGTTGCACTTGACCACCGGGCCCCAGCAGCCAAGCTTGACAATGCATTTAGGCGATCCGTACTCGGTGGCGAAGTCGCCCTGCTCGTAGTAGCCGGCGCGGTCGCAGCCTTCGTGCACGGTGTTGCCGAACAGCCACTTGGGCCGCAGCGCGTCGTCGAGCGGAATCATCGGCGCCTGCCCGGTGGCCATGTAGAGCAGATAGGTCAACGTTTCGGACAGGTTGTCCGGATGGATCGGGCAGCCCGGAACGCAGACGATCGGGATTCCGGCCTTGCTCTTCCAGTCCCAGCCCAGGTAATCGGGCACGCCCATCGCCCCGGTCGGATTGCCGGCCATCGCGTGGATGCCGCCGTAGGTGGCGCACGTCCCCACCGCCACCACCGCGGTGGCCTTGGGAGTGAGCCGGTCCAGCCACTCGCTGGTGGTCATCGGCTGCCCGGTGGCCGGGTTGTTGCCGAACCCGCACCAGTAGCCCTCGTCCTTGATCGCCTCGTTGGGTATCGAACCCTCCACGACGAGCACGAACGGCTCGAGCTCACCGCGGTCGGCCTTGAAGAACCATTCCAGGAAATCGTCCGCACCGCCGGTGGGACCGCACTCGAAGTCGATCAGTGGCCAGTGCACGGCGACCTTGGGCAGGCCGGGGAGCGCGCCCAGCGCGATCTCCTCGACACTGGGTTGGGTGGCCGCAGTCAGCGCCACCGAATCGCCATCGCAACTCAGACCTGCGTTGATCCAGAGAACATGGATCAACGTTTCTTCCGCTTTGACTGCTGCTTCCGTTGGCATACCGCAGCTTTCCGGGACCTGGACTAGGTCCCTGAACCGCGGGAGTCGACGGTCGGCCCGCTTACGCGGCGCTATGTCCTGGGTCTACTCTCGCGGCACTGCCTTGTCAACGATGTCCTGGCAAATGCAGCCAGAGGTCCAATATTCCGGACCTGGGCCGGACTTTGACCGGACTTGGGCCGGCCTTCGTCGGCCACGGCGTGGTGTCATCGCCTGATCGACGTCGGCACGTCGGACGGTTTTCCGACATGGAAACGTCTTGCGAATCAGTCGCATCTGTTGGGAATCAAGCGATTAACACACGCCTTGCATCGCTTGCCCGCGGCAAAGTCTACGGCGAGTCAAGTCGCCGAGCCGACGATGAACTGTCGCAGCCAATCGAACCAGTCGGCCATGCCGGCACCGGTGCGCGCACTCACCGGCAAAATCGTGGCCGACGAATTGACCGTGCGGACAGCGGCGACATAGGAGTCGAGGTCGGCATCCAGATAGGGAACCAGATCGACCTTGTTGAGCAACACGACGTCCACGGCGCGGAACATCACTGGATACTTCAGCGGTTTGTCCTCACCTTCGGGGATTGAGTAGACCATCACTTTCGCGTGCTCGCCGACGTCGAATTCCGCGGGGCACACCAGATTTCCGACGTTTTCGATCACGACCAGATCAAGCCGGGTCAAGTCCAGCCCCTGTAGCGCGCGATTGACCATGGGTGCGTCGAGGTGACATTCGCCGCCGAACCCGTTGCCGGTGTTCAGCAACGAAATCTGGGCGCCACGGCCGCCGAGCTTGGCGGCGTCGAGGTCGGTGGCGATGTCACCTTCGATCACACCGACGGCGACTTCGCCGGCCAACTCGTCGAGGGTGGCCTGCAGCACTGTCGTCTTTCCTGAGCCCGGCGAACTCATCAAATTGAGCGCGCGAACATGGTTGTCTGCGAACAGCTTTCGATTGATGTCGGCGCGAGTGTCGTTCTCGGCGAATATCGCCTCCAGCACCTCGACCCGATGGCTGCCGGTGATGTAGCCGCTGTGATCGCCGTGTTCGTGGGTATGGTCGTGCGGGTGGTCGCCGTGTTCGTGGGTATGGCCGGTTCCGTCGTCGTGTCGATGAAATCTACCCATCGTCAACACCTTTCACGAGACATCTAATGACGTCACCAAGAATTCGTTGCCGCGCAACACCTCGACGTCGGCGCTCTCGCACTGCGGGCAGGACAGTGACCACTGTGAGTCGATCGTCGATTGACGGCCGCAGCAGCGGCAGCTCACCTCGGCGTCGACGAACTCGAATTCCAGCCCTGCATCGGGCATGTCCTCGTAGTCCCGCAAGAGCGTCCAGCAGAACGACAGCGAGTCAGGGACTGCCTGGCGGAGCGCGCCGATCCTGACCCGCACGACGTCCACATGCTTTCCGTTGGCGTAGGGCCGCACGATATCGGCGATTGCCTGACACAGCGCCATCTCATGCACAGGCCGTCACCACTGACAGGTGCCCAGCCCTCGTTGCGCAAAGGCCCATGAGCACTGTTCTACACCCCAGGCGCGACGGGCAACAGGTGCAAACCCGGCCGAGTCGGGCCATCGCGGAGAGCGCCTGCCACCGGAGGGCACAATGAACGTCATCCGTATCCCGCACGGCAAGGAGTCGACAGTGACACACGCTCAGCACGGCCACGACACCGCGCACACCCACGAACACCAACACGACGAACTCGCGCACTCGCATCCGCACACCAGCCACGACCATGACCATCTCGAGCACGAGCACCCGCACTCGCACGGCGACGAAGCCGAGCACACCCACCCGCACGTACACCAGGACGATCTGCCGGACGATCACCGCCACCCCCACAGCTGAGCGCGGACGGGGTTCGGCTGGGACGACTGCCAGATCAGTCCGAGAGTCCCAGCTCCGACAGGCCCAGCAACGCGTTCTCCACGACCTCGGGCAGCGCCGGGTGGATCCAGTATTGACCGCGCGCCATATCGTGCACGCTCAGACCGAAGCTCATCGCCTGAATCAGCGGCTGGATGATCGACGAGGCCTGGTGTCCCATGATGTGTGCGCCGAGCAGCCGCCCGGTCGTGGAGTCCGAGATGAGTTTCACGATGCCGACGGTGTCTTCGGCGGCCCAGCCGTAGGCGACGTCCGCGTAGTCCTGAATCTTGCAGGAGACGTCGAAACCCTTTGCCACGGCTTCGTTCTCGGTCATACCGACGTAGGCGATCTGCGGATCGGTGAACACCGCGGCGGGGACGTACCGGTGATCGGTGGCGGTCATCGATGCGGTGTCGTCCCAGTCGCACAGTAGGTTGCGTTGGACGACGCGGGCCTCGTGGTTGGCAACATGTTTGAGTTCGTACGGGGATGACACGTCGCCGAGCGCGAAAACGTTGCGTGCCGAGGTCCGTTGGTATTCGTCGACGAGGACGCGGCGATCGCGGAGCTCGATGCCGACCTTCTCGGCGTTCAGCAGGTCGGCGTTGGAACGTCGTCCGGTGGCCACCAATACCGCGTCGGCCCGGAGTTCGGAGCCGTCGTCGAGTTCGAGCACGATGCCGGAGCCGTTTTCGTGTGCGCCGAGGATGTTGCGGTGGCTGCGGACCTCCCATTTGCTCGACGCGACCCTGGTGAACCGCCGTGACAAGGTGTCGTCGAGATGCCGCAGCAGCGAGCCGCCGCGGATCACCATCGTGATGCGGACTCCGAGCGCGGCGAAGATGTGCGCGAATTCGCATGCCACGAAACCACCGCCGACGATCGCCAGATGTTTCGGTAGTTCCGGAATCCGCATGATGTCGTCACTGGTGTAGAAGCGCACGCCGCAATCCAGGATGGCCGGCGGGACCTCGGCTCGGGCGCCCGCGGCGACCACCACCCGTTCGGCGTTGAACTCGGCGCCGTCGTCGGTCTTCAGGAGGTAGCGGCCGTCGTCCTGCACGCCGGAGAAGCGGGTGTGGGTGCCGTAGACATCGACGTTGGGTTGGGCCCGCCGGTAGTCCTCGCCGCCGGTCGCAATGGGGTCGATGCGGCCGAAGACCCGGGAGACGATGTCGTCCCATCGGACCCGGTCGATGTGCGCGTCGATGCCGTAACGCGCGGAGTTGCGGATGGTTTCGGCGACTTCAGCCGCGTAGACGAACATCTTGGTGGGGATGCACCCGACGTTGAGACACGTCCCACCGAAGGTTCCCTGCTCGCAGATGGCCACCCGCTTCGTGGCGTAGCGGTCGTCGAGAATGCTGTTGCCGGAACCGGTTCCGATGATCGCCAGGTCGTAGCTTTCCATCCGGTAGCCCTTCAGTCGTGGTGGGATGCGACGCCTGCGGCCGCACCCAGGTAGTCATCCAGCCAGGAGTCCAGCCGCTGGTAAGCGGCCCGCCGCGGCTGGGGCATCGACAGGAACACATCGTGTTTGGCGTCGGTGATCGGCACGATCGTAGTGAGGTTGCCGATACAGCCGGCCCAGCGCGCGATGTGTTTGACGTCGAGGACGGCGTCGCCGCACTGCAGGGCGACAGGGTCGGCTGTCTCGGTCACGCTGTGGTCGGAGCGCAGGATCAGGTTGGGCACGCCGACGTCGAGTCCGCGGTGCAGCTTCGTCTGCCCGCTGCGTACCGCGGAGAGCCAGCCGAACGTAATCGGGAAGCCGCCCACCGGTTTCCACTGCAGGTTGTAGTCGAACTCCCCGTGGTAGTCGCGATGCAGGCTGGCGCCGTAGCCCACGCCGGTATCGCTTGCAGCGCGGACAACCCGCTTGTCGCCGAAGCGCGCGAGCGTGGCAATCAGCGCCCTGGTGGCCGGCCAGCGCAGCGGCATCGGGCCGGGCAGGTCGAGGAACGGGCTGTTCAGCACCAGCCCGGCCACCCGCTTCCGGGCGGTCGCGCCGTCGCGCCGCGTCCGGTCCAGCCACAGCGAGACGATCAGTCCGCCGGCGGAATGCCCGTACACCAACACCGATGCCGATCTCGTTTCCGCGCCGATGATCTCCAGCGCGCGATCGAGTTCACGGTCGTAGCGCGCCAGGTCGGTGGTGAAGTGCGGCGTCAAGCCCGGACGCGACGAGCGCCCGCACTTGCGTAGATCCAGTGCGTAGAAGGCGATGCCCCGGCCGGCGAAGTGATCGGCCAACCCGGTGTGGAAGAAGTAGTCGGTGTACCCGTGCACCGCCAAGACCGCATGGGCGGCCGGCGCGGCGTCGCCACGGCGCAGCAGCGTCGCGTCGATCGCGCCCTCGCCGTCGGGGTCGTCACCGAGCGGGATGGTGAGTTGCCAGTAGCCGGGCAGGACGTCGGGCTGCCAGCCTGTCACGCACGCCAGCTTAAAGCGTGGCTACGGGCGGGCGGATCGGTGACACCAAGATCGCGGGGCGGCGGGTCCGCCCGGCTCCGGATAACCTGACGTCGCACGCAGTTCCTTCAGCGCTAAGGATGACCGTCTCGGTGCCAGGTCCGCAGTCAGCGACAACCCGCAAGTTCGACGCCGTGCTGGTCGGGGCCGGGATCATGAGCGCGACACTGTCTGCTCTGTTGCGCCGGCTGGAACCGGACTGGGCGATCGGCATCGTCGAACGGCTCGACGGCGCGGCAGCCGAGAGCAGCGGACCGTGGCACAACGCCGGCACCGGGCATGCCGGGTTGTGTGAGCTGTTCTACACCCCGCAGCGGCCGGACGGTTCGATCGACATCACCAAAGCGGTCCGGGTCAGCGAGCAATTTCATCTCAGCCGCCAGTTCTGGGCGTATGCGGCCGAGAACGGGATGCTCCCCGATGTCCGCGGCTTCCTCAATTCCGTTCCGCACGTCAGCTTCGTCCGAGGCGCCGAGCGGGTCGACTATCTGCGCCGCCGCCAGCGGGCACTGGCCGACAATCCGCTGTTCGCCAGGAACGAATTATTCGAGGGCGCTGACGAATTCATTCGTCGACTACCGTATATGGCTGCCGGTCGCGACTTCTCGGGGTCTGCTGCGCCCATTGCGCTCACGTGGGCTGCCGAGGGGACCGACGTCGACTTCGGCGCACTGGCACGCCAACTGATCGGCTACGGCGTGCGTAACGGCACCGCCGCGTGGTTCGGCCATGAGGTGCGCGGCCTGTCCCGCCGGCATGCCGGCGGCTGGACGGTGACCGTCCGCAATCGCCGCACCGGTGAAAGTCAGAAGCTGGACGCCGCTTTCGTTTTCGTGGGCGCCGGGGGACAGGCCCTGCCGCTGTTGCAGAAGTCCGGTATCGCGGAAGCCAAGGGCTTCGGCGGATTCCCGGTCGGCGGCAGATTTCTGCGCAGCAACAATCCGGCGATCACCGGTCTGCACCGGGCCAAGGTCTATGGTCTGCCGGAGAAGGGGGCGCCCGGGATGACGGCAGCACACCTGGACACCCGGATCGTCAACGGCACACCGTGGCTGATGTTCGGGCCGTTCGCCGGGTGGTCGCCGAAATTCCTGAAGCACGGACGCGTCAGCGACCTGCCGCGATCTGTCCGGCCCGGCAATGTCGCCACGCTCGCGGGGGCCGGCCTCGGCGAGCTGAAACTGCTGCGCCACCTGATCGGCCAGCTGGGCAGGTCGACGTCGAAGCATGTCGAGGTGTTGCGCGAATTCGCGCCCACCGCCCTGGATTCCGATTGGGATCTGGTTGTGTCCGGGCAGCGGGTCCAGGTGCTGAGACCCGACACACGCCGCGGGGGCCGTCTCGAATTCGACACCACCGTGCTTGCCGCGGCCGACGGCAGCATCGCCGGCCTGCTCGGCGCGTCGCCGGGCGCCTCGACTGCGGTGTCAGCGATGCTCGACGTGTTGGAGCGCTGTTTCCCCGACCGGTATCCGGCGTGGCGTCCGATGCTCGAGCAGATGGTGCCGTCGTTGGGTGTGTCCTTGTCCAGCCAGCCCGCGCTCTTCGAGGAGGTGCGGTCGTGGACCGCCAAGGCGTTGGGGCTCGAGCCATGAGCGCGGCGCGGTGCCAGCTCAGCGCTCGGGTATATCTAGCGGACATGGATGCCCAGCACGGATTCGTCCGAGACGGCGATGACTTCCTCGACGGCGGCGTCCCGCACGTCCCGATGCTGCGATCGACGAGTCCGCCTCCTCCGGCGGCCGCGCCGCCCGCATCGTCGGCGGACGAGCCGGGCGGCCCGGAAGCGCACTCGTGACCGCACCCGAGAACCCGTATCTGGTCGGGCTGCGATTGGCCGGCAAGAAGGTCGTGATGGTCGGCGGCGGCAGCGTCGCGCAGCGTCGTCTCCCGCTGCTGGTGGCCAGTGGAGCGGACGTGCACGTGATCAGCCGCAGCGCCACCCAATCGGTCGAAGCCATGGACGGGATCACGTTGTCGCTGCGCGACTATCGCGACGGCGACCTGACCGGCGCGTGGTACGCGATCGCGGCGACCGACGATGCGCAGGTCAATGCTGCGATCGTCGCCGAAGCCGATCGCCACCGCATCTTCTGTGTCCGGGCCGACGTCGCGATCGAGGGCAGCGCGGTGACCCCCGCGTCGTTCGAGTACGCCGGGCTGTCGGTGGGCGTGCTGGCCGGCGGTGAACACCGTCGCTCGGCGGGTGTCCGGTCCGCGATTCGCGAGGCGCTGCAGCAGGGCGTGATATCGCCGGCCGGCTTCGAGAGCGACGACGTGATCCGTGGCGGTGTGGCGCTGATCGGCGGCGGGCCCGGCGACCCCGAGTTGATCACCGTGCGGGGCCGGCGACTGCTCGCCCAGGCCGACGTCGTCGTCGCCGACCGACTGGCCCCGCCGGAACTGCTCGCCGAGTTGGCGCCCAACGTCGAGGTGATCGACGCGGCCAAGATCCCCTACGGGCGGGCGATGGCCCAGGATGCCATCAACGCGGTGATGATCGAGCGGGCCCGAGCCGGTCATTTCGTGGTGCGGCTCAAGGGCGGCGACCCGTTCGTCTTCGCCCGCGGCTACGAGGAGGTGCTGGCCTGCGTCGACGCGGGCATCCCGGTGACCGTGGTGCCGGGTGTGACAAGCGCCATAGCGGTGCCCGCATCCGCCGGTGTGCCCGTCACTCATCGCGCGGTCAACCATGAGTTCGTGGTGGTCAGCGGGCACTTGGCGCCCGACCACCCCGAATCGTTAGTGAATTGGGATGCGTTAGCAGCGATGACCGGAACCATTGTTTTGCTGATGGCGGTCGAACGCATCGAACTCTTCGCCGAGGTCCTGCTAAAAGGTGGCCGACCTGCGGATACGCCGGTGGTGGTGGTTCAGCAGGGCACGACGGCCGCGGAGCACACGTTGCGGGCCACGCTGGCGGACGCGCCGGAAAAGATTCGTTCGGAGGGCATTCGACCTCCCGCGATCGTCGTAATCGGCGCCGTGGCGGCCTTCGGCATTTAAAAGATCCCTAAGATTACTGTAGGGTAAGTTCTTATGACGGCTCTTAACGATGCAGAGCGGGCTGTCCAACGATGGACGACTGAACCCTCGAAGCGAGCAGTTCATATGCCCCCAGTGCACCCAGAAAAGTCAGTGCACCCAGAAAACACCGCCGAGTCCACCTCGACGAAGACGTCGACTCCGTGGATGCCGACGCGCCGATTCTTCACCGCGGTCATTGCCATCGCCGGTATGCAGTTGATGGCGACCATGGACGGCACCATCGCCATCGTCGCGCTTCCCAAAATCCAGAACGAGCTGAGCCTGTCCGATGCCGGCCGTAGCTGGGTGATCACCGCCTACGTGCTGACCTTCGGCGGTTTGATGCTGCTGGGCGGTCGTCTCGGCGACACCATCGGCCGCAAGCGGACTTTCATCGTCGGGGTCGCGCTGTTCACCATCGCCTCGGCGCTGTGCGGCATCGCCTGGGACGACGTCACCTTGGTGATCGCCCGTTTGTTGCAGGGTGTCGGTGCCGCCATCGCCTCGCCGACCGGTTTTGCGCTGGTCGCCACCACGTTCGCCAAAGGGCCGGCGCGTAACGCCGCCACCGCGGTGTTCGGCGCGATGACGGGCGTCGGATCCGTCATGGGCCTGGTCCTCGGTGGCGCCCTCACCGAGGTGTCCTGGCGGCTGGCGTTTCTGGTGAACGTGCCGATCGGGCTGGTGATGATCTACCTGGCCCGCACCGCGCTGCGGGAAACCCACCGGGAGCGGATGAAGCTCGACGCGGCCGGCGCCGTGTTGGCCACGCTGGCCTGCACCGCCGCGGTATTTGCGTTCTCGATCGGACCCGAGGCGGGCTGGATCTCGTTCACCACTCTCGGTTCGGCCGGGCTGGCGATGGTGGCGTTCATCGCGTTCGCCTTGGTCGAGCGCACCGCGGAAAATCCCGTCGTGCCGTTCGAGCTGTTCTTCGACCGCAACCGGTTGGCCACCTTCGTCGCGATCTTCATGGCCGGTGGGCTTTTGTTCACCGTGACGGTGCTGGTCGCGCTCTATGTGCAGGACATCATGGGGTACTCCGCCCTGCGCGCCGGTGTCGGCTTCATCCCGTTCGCGATCGCGATGGGCATCGGGCTGGCCGGTTCGTCGCAGCTGGTGTCCCGCTTCCAGCCGCGGGTCGTGGTGATCGCCGGTGGCGCGCTGGTGGTCGGCGCGATGCTGTACGGATCCACCTTCAACGGCGCCATGCCGTACTTCCCGAACCTGATCGTGCCGGTCGTCATTGCCGGCGTGGGTATCGGCATGGTGGTCGTCCCCGTGGCGCTGTCGGCGATCGCGGGCGTCGGCTTCGACCAGATCGGGCCGACCTCGGCGATCGCGTTGATGTTGCAAAACCTCGGCGGCCCGGTCGTTCTCGCTGTCATCCAGGCCGTCATCACGTCGCGCACGCTGTACCTCGGCGGCATCAACGGCCCGGTGAAGAACATGAACGCCGTGCAGTTACATGCGCTTGACAAGGGCTACACCTACGGCTTGCTGTGGGTGGCGGGCGTGACCGTCATCGTCGGCTTGGTGTCGCTGTTCATCGGTTACACCGCCGAGCAGGTGGCGCACGCGCAGGAAGTCAAGGACGCCATCGACGCCGGCGAGATGTAGCTTCCCCGCATTCGATCAGTAGTCACGGCTGTCATCCCTCGCGGATTGCAGCCGTGGCCGCTGTTTGGCGGTCATCACTCACTACACAGTGCTTGATGGCGTCGACCCGCTTCGCCCGGCTGTTAGCCGCGCTCGCGATCGCCGCTAGGCTGGCGCGCTGTGATCACCCGGATGTCCGAGCTGTTCCTGCGCACGCTGCGCGACGACCCCGCCGAAGCCGAGGTCGCCAGCCACAGGCTGTTGATCCGCGCCGGCTATGTGCGCCCGATCGCGCCGGGCCTGTACAGCTGGCTGCCGCTGGGGCTGCGGGTGTTGCGCAACATCGAGCGGGTGGTGCGCGAGGAGATGAACACCATCGGCGGCCAGGAGATCCTGTTCCCGGCGCTGCTGCCGCGCGCACCGTATGAGGTCACCAACCGGTGGACCGAATACGGCGCCGGCGTGTTCCGGCTCAAAGACCGTCGTGACAACGACTACCTGCTCGGCCCCACCCACGAAGAGCTCTTCACGTTGACGGTCAAGGGGGAGTACAGCTCCTATAAGGACTTCCCGCTCACGCTCTACCAAATCCAGACCAAGTACCGCGACGAGGCGCGCCCGCGGGCCGGCATTCTGCGCGGTCGGGAGTTCGTGATGAAGGACTCGTACTCCTTCGACCTCGACGACTCCGGGCTGAAGAACGCCTACCAGGCCCACCGCGAGGCCTATCAGCGGATCTTCGACCGGCTGAAGGTCGAGTATGTGATCGTCTCCGCGGTGTCGGGCGCCATGGGCGGCTCGGCCTCCGAAGAGTTCCTGGCCGAGAGCCCGATCGGCGAAGACACCTTCGTCCGGTGTCTGCAGTCTGGCTACGCCGCCAACGTCGAAGCGGTCGTCACGGCACGCCCGGAGGCCCTGCCGACCGATGGACTGCCCGACGCGGTGGTCTACGACACCGGTCACACCCCGACCATCGCGACACTGGTCGAGTGGGCCAACGGCGCCAACCTGGGTCATGCCGTCACCGCCGCCGACACCCTGAAGAACGTCTTGCTCAAAGTGCGCCAGCCGGGCGGTGAGTGGGAGCTACTGGGTATCGGGTTGCCCGGCGACCGCGAGATCGACGACAAGCGGCTGGGCGCCGCGCTCGATCCCGCCGAGTACGCCTTGCTCGACGACGCCGACTTCGCCAGGTACCCCTTCCTGGTGAAGGGATACATCGGCCCGAAAGCATTGCTGGACAACGGTGTGCGTTATCTGGTCGACCCGCGGGTGGTCGACGGCACCAGCTGGATCACCGGTGCCGACCAACCCGGCAAGCACGTCGTCGGCGTGGTGGCCGGCCGCGACTTCACCGCCGACGGCACCATCGAGGCCGCCGAGGTGCGGGACGGTGACCCGTCGCCCGACGGCGCCGGGCCGCTGGTCTCCGCCCGCGGCATCGAGATCGGTCACATCTTCTCGCTCGGCCGCAAATACACCGACGCGTTCACCGCCGACGTTCTCGGCGAGAACGGCAAACCGGTGCGGTTGACCATGGGCTCCTACGGCATCGGGGTGTCCCGCTTGGTGGCGGTGATCGCCGAGCAGCAGCATGACGAGCTGGGACTGCGCTGGCCGCCGGAGGTGTCGCCGTTCGACGTGCACCTGGTGATCGCCAACAAGGACGCCGACGCGCGCACCGGGGCCACTGCGCTGGCCGCCGACCTGGATCGGCTGGGCATCGAGGTGCTGCTCGATGATCGAACCGTGTCGCCCGGGGTGAAGTTCAAGGACGCCGAGCTGCTCGGGGTGCCGTGGATCGTCGTGGTGGGCCGCGGCTGGGCGGACGGAAAAGTGGAGCTGCGCAACCGTTTCAGCGGTGAAACCCGTGAGCTGCTGGTCGGCGCCGGGCTGGCCACCGACGTCACGGCCGCCGTCGCCGTCTGACTCAGTCCGTGCCCGGAAAGGCGGTGGTGATCGGCCACTCGCCGAGCTGCTGCTTCCAGCGCGCGCACAGCACCGCGCTCTGGGTCAGCGCTGTCACGCCGAACGTTCGGTCGTCACTGCTGCCCGCCTGCTCGACGAACGCACGCCAGGCGACTTCGGTGTCTTGTTCCATGCGCACTGCCAGCTTCTCGGCGTCGGTCGGGGTGTTCACCGGCATCGGCAACAGGTAACCGGCAGCAGCCAGAGGAGGCTTCACCGAACGGCCGGTCAGCATCGAGATGGCCTGGTCGCGACGCTCGCGATGCTGATTGAGCGCGAACGACACCAGGGTATTGACCTCCGGCGCGCAGCGCGCCGACACCATGCCGTAGCCGTAGATGACGGCATGTTCGTTGGCTAGCGCGGCGCACAACGCTTTGTCGGCCGGGGTTTCGGCGGTCGACGGCTCAGCAGAGGTCACGAAGCGGTGCCTCCGAACGCCAGCGCGACGGTGTAAGACGCGGTGCAGGCCGCCGCGATCGAGCCGAGCAACCCGGCGCGATACCCCGACGAGGTGCTCGCCAACTGACGGGCACTGTCCGCCGACGCCTTCAGCGAGTTGATCACCGAGGCCAGTGGGGGCGGGGGAGCGGCAGCGGCGGACGTGGTGGTGGTGGTCGGGCCCGTCGTCGCGGGAGGTGTCGAGGTCGGAGCCAGACGGGTGATCTCGTTCGCCAACGCTTGAGCATGCTGGCTGCGTTCGGCAGCGACCTGCTGCAGCGCCGTGCTGACCTGTTGCGGTGCGCCCACGGCCGCCGCGGTTGCCAGTTCGCTGTCCTGGCGTGCCGAGGTCAGCTGCGCCTCGAGTTCGTCGACGGCCGGTGGCGGGGGTGGTGAGCTGCATGCGGTCGCCGCGATTGCCAGGGCGGTCAGGGCGATGCCGCCGGTCAGTGCCCGTCGTCGGTTGACCAGCGGGTCGAAACCAGGCTCGGCGTGAAGCATTGCCACATCCTGCCATTGCCGCGGGCGAGGCTTGGATCGCCAGCTGACCTCGGTGCCATCACGTCTTATCGGGCCTTCCTGGCGTATCCTGGGAATCCGGTTCCTCGGTGTCGCCGAGTTTTCGGTACCGCAGGGCCGGCTGACCGGACAACTCAAGACGAGGAGCTCGCCGTGGCCACCGGGCTACCGTCACAGACGCAGGTGATCGAGCTGCTCGATGAGGAGTTCGCGCGCGCCGGCTACGAAATCGAAGACGTCGTCATCGACCAGCGGTCGCAGCCGCCGCGGATAACGGTCATCGTCGACGGGGACACCGCACTGGACTTGGACACCGTCGCCGAGCTTTCTCGTTCGGCCGCCGGGCTGCTGGATGCGGAGCGCGACATCGGCGGTGCCTACCTGCTGGAAGTCAGCTCGCCGGGTGTGGACCGCCCGTTGACCAGCGAAAAGCACTTCCGTCGGGCGCGGGGCCGCAAGGTCGAACTGATGTTGACGGACGGATCGCAGCTCACCGGAAGGGTGGGCGAAACCGGTGACGGCACGGTGAACGTCGTGGTTCGCCACGGCCGGGACTGGACGGTACGCCCGATCGCGCTCGACGATGTCACCAAAGCGGTTGTCCAGATCGAATTTTCGCCGCCACCCCAACGAGAGCTGGAGCTGGCGGGCATCGATCGACGCGCAGAGACGGAGGGCGGCGGATGATCTCACCGGCGACGATTGGCAGGGCAGTGCGATCCGGCAAGAGCAGGAGGAGCGGCGGATGAATATCGACATGGCCGCTCTGCACGCGATCGTGGTGGAACGCGGTATTTCCTTCGACGACTTGCTCGAAGACGTCAAGGCCGCGGTGCTGAGCGCCTACCGGCACACCGAGGGCCATCAGCCCGACGCGCACATCGACATCGACCGCAAATCCGGTTCGGTCCGGGTGCTGGCCCGCGAGCTCGACGGCGACGGCAGCGTGCTCAGCGAATGGGAGGACACCCCGGAGGGATTCGGTCGTATCGCCGCGACCACCGCGCGTCAGGTGATGCTGCAACGGCTCCGCGACGCCGAGAACGAGCGGACCTACGGCGAGTTCTCCACCCACGAGGGCGAGATCGTCGCCGGGGTGATCCAGCGCGACAGCCGGGCCAATGCGCGGGGGCTGGTCGTCGTGCGGATGGGCAGCGAGACCAAAGGCTCCGAGGGTGTGATCCCGGCCGCCGAGCAGGTTCCCGGCGAGGTTTACGAGCACGGTAACCGGCTGCGCTGCTACGTCGTGGGAGTCAGCCGCGGTGCCCGCGAACCGGTGATCACGCTGTCCCGCACGCATCCCAACCTGGTCCGCAAGCTGTTCTCGCTGGAGGTGCCCGAGATTGCCGACGGCTCGGTGGAGATCGTGGCGGTCGCGCGCGAGGCCGGCCACCGATCGAAGATCGCTGTCGCGTCACGGGTACCGGGACTCAACGCCAAGGGCGCCTGCATCGGCCCGATGGGTCAGCGGGTGCGCAACGTGATGAGCGAGCTGTCCGGCGAGAAGATCGACATCATTGACTTCGACGACGACCCGGCTCGCTTCGTTGCCAACGCGTTGTCCCCGGCCAAGGTAATTTCGGTCACCGTGATCGACCCCAACGCCCGGGCCGCCCGAGTGGTGGTACCGGACTTCCAGCTGTCGCTGGCCATCGGCAAGGAAGGCCAGAATGCCCGGCTGGCCGCCCGGCTCACCGGCTGGCGGATCGACATCCGCGGCGACTCGCCCGACGGCGACACCGGGGACTCTGAGGATCACGGGATAGCGCACGAAGACTAGCCCCGCGGCGGGCGCGCAGCGCGTTCTGACCACTGGTTGGGTGCAGGTAAGCTGAGTCGTGATCCAGCGCGAGTTTTCAGCCTCGGCGCACCGACGTACCGAAGGACCGGTGCGGACGTGCGTTGGTTGCCGAAAGCGAGAGTTGGCCGTCGAACTGCTCCGAGTGGTGGCTGTGTCGACCGGGAATGGCAAATATGTCGCGACCGTCGATCCAGCAGGTATTCTGCCGGGGCGGGGTGCATGGCTGCATCCCGTTCCACAGTGCGCCAACGAAGCTATCCGGCGGCGAGCTTTTGCTCGAGCGCTGCGCATCAGCGGTGCACCGGAAACATCAGCGGTGGTCGAGCACATTGAGTCTCTGCGAGGCTCCGAATGCGCCGACCATCCCGCCAACAGAACAGGCAGCGCAGAACATGAGCACACCGTGAAGTCCCGATGACCATGCGTTACAGCTAGTACCCGAGGCGCGGCCTACCCACCGCTGTCGCCTCATAGACAGGAGATGTAGTGGCAGGCAAGGCCCGCGTACACGAGTTGGCCAAGGAACTCGGTGTAACCAGTAAGGAAGTTCTCGCCCGGCTGGGCGAACAGGGCGAATTCGTCAAATCCGCGTCGTCGACGGTAGAAGCGCCCGTGGCGCGTCGACTGCGTGAGTCCTACGGCGGCGGCAAGCCCGCCCCGCAGCAAGCGTCCGGCAACGGCGCGGCGGCTGCCAAGCCCGCCGCGAAAGCCGCAACCCCGGCGGCCAAGCCCGCCGCCCCCAAACCCGCTGCACCGCCGGCGCCCGAGCCGCCGGCACCGGCTGTCGAACAGCCGCCGGCCGCCGCGGCGCCACCGGCCCCGAGCCCGACTCCGCCCGGCCCGACGCCCGGTCCACGCCCGGCAGCCCCGAAGCCGGCGGCCCGCATGCCGCGGGTCGGAAACAACCCGTTCTCCTCGGCTCAGCCCGTCGAGCGGCCCGCGATCCCTCGACCTCCAGCGCCGCGACCCGGTGCTCCCCGTCCCGGTGCTCCCCGTCCCGGCGGCGCCTCACCAGGCAATATGCCGCCGCGTCCGGCCGCAGCTGGTCGTCCGCCGCGTCCCGGTGGTCCGCGTCCCGGTGGACCGGGCGGTCGCCCGGGCGCCCCGGCCGGTGGTGGACGCCCCGGTGGTGGCGGCGGCGGTAACTACCGCGGCGGCGGCGCTGGTGGCGGCGGAGTCGGTGCCCCACCTGCTGGTGGCGGCTTCCGTGGTCGTCCCGGTGGCGCTGGTGGCGGCGGTGGACGCCCCGGTCAGCGCGGAAGCGCTGCCGGCGCATTCGGACGTCCCGGCGGTGCGCCGCGGCGTGGCCGCAAGTCGAAGCGGGCCAAACGCGCCGAATACGAGAACATGCAGGCGCCGGTCGTCGGTGGTGTGCGGTTGCCGCACGGCAACGGCGAGACCATCCGGCTGGCCCGCGGCGCGTCGCTGTCCGACTTCGCCGAGAAGATCGACGCCAACCCGGCCTCGCTGGTGCAGGCGCTGTTCAACCTCGGCGAGATGGTGACCGCGACGCAGTCCGTCGGCGACGAGACGCTCGAACTGCTGGGCGGCGAGATGAACTACGTCGTTCAGGTCGTCAGCCTTGAGGATGAGGACCGCGAACTGCTGGAGTCTTTTGACCTCTCTTACGGAGAGGATGCAGGAGACGAAGGCGACTTGCAGACCCGCCCGCCGGTGGTGACCGTGATGGGCCACGTCGACCACGGTAAGACCCGACTGCTGGACACCATCCGTAACGCCAGCGTGCGCGAGGGCGAAGCCGGTGGCATCACCCAGCACATCGGTGCCTACCAGGTGGCCGTCAATTTCGAAGGCACCCAGCGGCCGATCACCTTCATCGACACCCCGGGCCACGAGGCGTTCACCGCGATGCGTGCCCGCGGCGCCAAAGCCACCGATATCGCGATCCTGGTGGTGGCCGCCGACGACGGCGTGATGCCGCAGACGGTGGAGGCGATCAACCACGCCCAAGCCGCCGACGTGCCCATCGTGGTAGCGGTCAACAAGATCGACAAGGAGGGCGCCGACCCGCAGAGGATTCGCGCCCAGCTCACCGAATATGGGCTGGTGGCCGAGGATTTCGGTGGCGAAACGATGTTCGTCGACATCTCCGCGAAGGCCGGCACCAACATCGAGGCGTTGGAAGAGGCGGTGCTGCTGACCGCCGACGCCGCTCTGGACCTGCGGGCCAACCCCGACATGGAGGCCCAGGGTGTGGCCATCGAAGCGCACCTGGACCGTGGTCGCGGCCCGGTGGCCACCGTGCTGATCCAGCGCGGCACGCTGCGGGTCGGTGACTCGATTGTCGCCGGCGACGCCTACGGCCGCGTCCGCCGGATGGTCGACGAGCACGGCGAGGATGTGCACGAGGCGCTGCCGTCGCGGCCGGTTCAGGTCATCGGCTTCACCTCGGTGCCCGGCGCAGGCGACAACCTGCTCGTCGTCGACGAGGACCGGATCGCCCGTCAGATCGCCGATCGGCGTAGCGCCCGCAAGCGCAACGCGTTGGCGGCCCGCTCGCGCAAGCGGATCAGCCTGGACGATCTGGATGCCGCGCTGAAGGAAACCAGTCAGCTGAACCTGATCCTGAAGGGCGACAACTCCGGAACAGTGGAGGCGCTCGAGGAAGCGCTGCTGGGCATCGAAATCGACGACGAGGTGGAACTGCGCGTCATCGACCGCGGTGTCGGTGGCGTGACCGAGACCAACGTCAACCTGGCGTCGGCCTCGGACGCAATCATCATCGGGTTCAACGTCCGCGCGGAGGGCAAGGCCACCGAACTGGCCAACCGCGAGGGCGTGGACATCCGCTACTACTCGGTGATCTATCAGGCGATCGACGAGATCCAGAGTGCGCTCAAGGGCATGCTCAAGCCGATCTACGAGGAGAGCCAGCTGGGCCGCGCCGAGATTCGGGCGCTGTTCCGGTCGTCGAAGGTCGGTGTCATCGCCGGCTGCCTCGTGCAGTCCGGGATCATGCGCCGCAACGCCAAGGCCCGGTTGTTGCGGGACAACATCGTGGTGGCCGAAAACCTCACGGTGTCCTCGCTGCGACGCGAGAAGGACGATGTCACCGAGGTTCGCGAAGGTTATGAATGCGGGCTGACGCTGACCTACTCCGACCTCAAAGAGGGCGACGTGATCGAGACTTACGAGTTGGTGGAGAAGGAGCGCGTCTAGCGTATGAGCTCCGACAAGCTGAACCTGCGGCATGGCTGACCCGGCGCGGGCCCGCCGGTTGGCCAAGCGGATCTCCGAGATCGTCGCCTCGGCGATCGAGTACGAGATCAAGGACCCAGGGCTGGTCGGAGTCACCATCGTCGACGCCAAGTTGACCGGCGATCTGCACGACGCGACGCTGTACTACACCGTGCTGGGATCCACCCTCGACGACGAACCCGACTACGCCGGGGCCGCCGCCGCGCTGGAGCGTGCAAAGGGCTTGCTGCGCAGCAAGGTCGGGGCCGGCACCGGTGTGCGTTTCACGCCGACCCTGACCTTCAGCCGCGACACGGTGTCCGACGCCGTGCAGCGGATGGAGGAGTTGTTGGCGCGGGCACGCGCCGCCGACGCGGACGTGGCTTCGGTCCGGCAAGGAGCGACACCGGCCGGCGACGCTGATCCGTACCGCACGACCGACGACGCGCTCGGTGACTCGCTCGGTGACGATGCGGGCCGCCACGCGGTCCGTGCAGGAGCCGGGCACGAAGACCCAGGGGCACCAACCGATGACGGGGAAGGCGCCGATGACGACGATCAACGCGAAGACTGAATCCACAGCGGCACAACGCGTCGACGCTGTCGGCGCCGCGAAGGTGCTGGAGGCCGCGGCCACGGTCGGAGTGGTCTGTCACGTCCATCCCGATGCCGACACGATCGGCGCCGGGCTCGCGCTGGCGCAGGTGCTGGATCGGTGCGGTAAGTCCGTCGAGGTCAGTTTCGCGGCGCCGGCCGCACTCCCTGAGTCGTTGCGGTCGCTGCCCGGCGGGCAGCTGCTGGTGGATCCCAGCTCGATGCGCCGAGATGTCGATCTTGTTGTGACCGTTGATATTCCGAGCATGAACCGGCTCGGCGCCCTGAGCGACATGGCCGGCGAGGGGCGCGACGTGCTGGTGATCGACCATCACGCGTCGAACCAGCTGTTCGGTACTGTCAATTTCGTTGAGCCCTCGGCGGACTCCACCACGATGATGGTCGCCGAGTTGCTCGACGCCTGGGACAAGCCGATCGACACCGATGTGGCCTACTGCCTCTACGCGGGACTGACCACTGATACCGGCTCGTTCCGGTGGGCCAGCGCGAACGCGTACCGGCTGGCGGCACGACTGGTCGAACTGGGTATCGACAACGCGGGCATCACCCGGTCGCTGATGGACACCCATCCCTTCGCCTGGCTGTCGATGCTGTCCCGGGTGCTGGGCTCGGCGCAGCTGTTGCCCGAATCCGCCGGTGGCCGAGGCTTCGTGTACGCCGTCGTCAGCAATCAAGAGTGGGCCAGCGCGCGACCGGAGGAAGTGGAAAGCATCGTCGACATCGTCCGCACCACGCGGCAGGCGGAGGTGGCCGCGGTATTCAAAGAGGTTGAGCCGCAACAATGGTCGGTGTCGATGCGAGCGAAGGCCGACATCGACCTGTCGGCCGTGGCATCGAGCTTCGGCGGTGGCGGCCACAAACTGGCCGCCGGCTACTCGACCACGGGTTCGGCCGACGAGGTCGTGGCCGAGCTGAGCGCCGCCCTGGGGTGAGGCGAACGGGTCCGGTCGCACCCGGATGGCCGCCGGATCGGGCAGTGGACGGTACACGGTGACTGAGCGCGAGCGGATGCTGAGCGGCCACTTGTACCGCGCCGACGATCCCGAACTGGTCGCCAGCCGAAAGGCGTGTCAGCGCGCACTCGCGGTGTTCAACGCCGGCGATGAGCGCGGCCCACAGGTGTTGCGGCGGTTGCTCGGATCGCTGGGCGAGGGTTCGGAGATTGTGCCGCGATTTTTGTGCGACTACGGCGCGCAGATCGCGATTGGCGCTGGATGTTTCGTCAATTACGAGGCGATCTTCCTCGACTGTGCGCCGATCACCATCGGCGACCACGTTCAGATCGGTCCACGCGTGCAGCTGGTCACGGCGCTGCACCCGGTCGACGACCACGAGGCCCGACGCGCGGGATGGGAGTCCGCGGCTCCCATCGTCATCGGCGACAATGCCTGGCTGGCGGCCGGTGTCATCGTGTGCCCGGGAGTGACCATCGGCGACAACTCGGTGATCGGGGCGGGAAGTGTCGTCGTCAGCGACATCCCGGCAGGCGTGCTGGCGGCCGGCAATCCGTGTCGGGTCATCCGAGCGCTTGCCGATTGAGATGCCCACGTCGACCGGAAAGGCTGCCGCGCGATGTCCAACAAAGGTCTCCAGTTCGGGGCCGTTGCAGCTTCGGGCTGGCAGCGCTCTGGTGCCGTTGGGCGTTCCCAAACAACGAGCCGTGCTGGCCGTGCTGATGCCCCGCCCGTGCAGCGCCGAAGCCCACCAGCGAACACTTCTGACATCTTTCGGTACTGCTGTCACTTTGGTGCCCTGGACTGGCCGGAGGCGGGGCTAGTATATTTTTCGTGGCCGCCGAAGAATTCGACGTCGATGCCGACCATTTGATGGCCGGTGGTGATTGCTGCCGCTTCGCGGCGGAGTCGGCCCGGGAGGCGGCGGAGGCGCTGGCCGGTGCGGATGTGGCGTCGGGAATTTTCGGTGATTTTGCCGAAGCGCTTCAGTTTCACGGTGTGGTGAGCGGTGTTCATCAGCTGCATCAGGATCGGTTGCGTGGCCATCACACGACGTTGAGCGGGCTGTCGGGCAAAGCGGTCGCAGCCGCGCAGGTGTTGAGCGCCGGCGACGAGTCGGCGGGTGAGGCCATTGCCTCAGCTGGCGACGAGATCTTGTAGGCCATTCGTGGGGGCGCCGCCGTTTTTGGCCAACCTTGATGTTGGTGAGTTGTGCGGGGCGGCCGGCGGGAATCCGTGGAAACTCGATGACGAGTTGCAGGCCGGTGACGCCCAGGCGATCAACAAGCTCGCCGATGCGTTTCACCAGGCCGGCCATCGGGTCAAAGAGGCCGACGACGATTTCGACAAGGCCAAGCAGAAGTTCGAGGCGGGTTATCGGCGCAATGGCAGCGAGCATCCGATCAACGAATCCGCCGAAGTGCGTCAGGCCACTACTGCGCTGGCCGGGCACACAGAGGCGTTGCCGCGGATCGCGGCCAGCTTGGAGCAGGTGGCTGCCGCGCTGGTCACTGCGCAGCGCCACAGCGACTACGCCCTCGGGGAGGCTGACGGCGCGCTCGATGAGATCGACAACCAGATGGCGGCAGCCAAGGCTGATAACCAGGACACCGGCGGGCTGCACGAGCACGCCGTCGGTGTCGTCAAATCGGCTCTGGCTCAAGTGAACTCGGCGCGCACGGATTATGCCGCCGACTTGCATGCCGCGAAGACCGCGATGTCGGGGGCCGGGTTTGTGCCTGAGTCGCTGGCTGATCTGGACGCCGCGCCGGGTGATGCCGCCGCCGACGCCGCCGGGAAATACGACAAGTCCGGTCAGCGGGCACGAGATCAGGCCATGGTGGACAAGGCCAAAGCCGAGGGCAGGACGCATTACCTGGCCAATGACGCCGGCATGCCCGGCAATATGACAGACGATGAGGCCGCCGCCGCCCAGCGGCTCAAAGACTATGCGGCCATCACCGACCCCACCAGCCGCTTCGGGCCCGGTTATGACCCGCACGACGTTGCCCCAGCCCGCCGGCTGGCCGGGGAACGCCTCGACGACCACAACACCTCCACATTCATCGGAACGCTACCCCCAGACGCCGTTCTGGGCGGCGACGCCCGCACCCGCGCACAGGCCCGACTCAAACTGCAACACGACCTGGAAAACGGCCAAGTCCTTTGGTCCCCGCAACCGATGTCGGCCGACGAGGCGACGCAGGTTATCGACCAAATGGAAGCCGCGGATCGGGCCGGCGTGCTGGCGCGGCTGCCCGGGCAGTTGCAGCAGGCCGGCATGTCACCGCAAGGCGCTGCCGCGGTCGTCGAAGGCCTTGCCCACGGCAAAATCCCCGAGGAATACATCCAGGCCGCCGGCGGTGCCGGCAAGGTCTTCGAGAGCGGAGAAAAAGCGTTCGACAAATACGCCGGCTTGGTGACAGACCATGGCAGCCACTGGACACCCGAAGCAGCAGCACTCAACGCCCACGACGTCGAAGCACTCGAAAAGATCGGCAAGCGTATGGGCCGCTTCGGCAGCCTGCTCGAGCTGGGAACCGGCATCTACGAATGGCAGCATGGAGTACCCGCGGGGGAAGTTGCCGCGAAAGCTGCCGGCGGCTGGGCCGGCGCAACGGAACTCGGTGAGTTGGGAGCGGCGGGTGGGGAGATCGTCTGCGGGCCACCGGGGGCTTTCGTGCTCGGCCTCATCGGCGGCACAGCTGGTGCATTCGGCGGCGAATGGGTTGCCGACAAGGCATACCAATGGCTGACGGAGTAGTGGCATGCGTCACGTAAATACATTCTTCATGGTGACAGGCGCCATCGGTATGCTCCTCACGCTCCTGGCATCATCAAAGAATCGCCGCGCGGGGCGGCGCGTGTATTGGGGTGGCGCTCTCCTCACTTCCATATCAGCATTTTTTATCGCATACCCACCCGATTGGAAGTCGGGAACAACTCTGTCAGGTCTTTCCTGCTTTTTGATGGTATTCACCGCGTACCATTACACCCCATATATCAAGATTCGCGGCAAGATTTACGCATTTTATGTGACGGACAGTCAGCCCGATCCCTCCCCGGATGGGACTCCACCGCCGGGAAGCGACGACCCTGGTTATGACCCGGCACCCGATTCGTATGGCGGAACAGCTACCGCCAAGAAGACATGGTGGCAAGGAGTTTTCGCCATGGGATTGTGCGTGTTCTGCGTCATCGCCACAGATAAAGACAAGCCTTGGTGGCTGGCACCGACGGCGGCTGCCTTTGTGATCGCTGCAGCCGTTAGCTTGGGTTACGGTGACGCGAGTTGGGGGTATCCGGTAGCCCGCGGGCAGCGCTTGCAATTTGTGATTATCGCGATCATCACATTAGGGGTGTTTCCGCTGCTGTATCTGCCCGGATATGCAGCAGGCAAGCGTTGGCCGCTGCGGCGCAAAAAATCGATGGAATATCGGGCGCATCCTCGCCTGCAAAAAAGGTATCCGTCCTGACCTCTCGCTTTACGGGCGAAACGGAGTAAAAAACGAGGTTTTCTCCCTTGGGGTTTGTGATTACGAGTGGCTTGGCGAGGGTCAATCACCGTCAATCACCCTTGAGCCGCGGTCGCTGCCGCGGCGACGCAGGAGATCAGCGCACCTGTGCGCGACCGCGCTGCAGCACCGCCTCGCGGTTGGCGGCGATGTCGTCGCCGGACGTCCGAAACGCCCGCGCCGCGGTCGCTTCCAGCCACAGGCCCTCGGCGGTCTGCGCATCGTCGATGCGGTGATACGACGACAGCAGCGCGCGCACTGCGTGCTGGTTGTTGCCGACGATGCTTTCCGCGACTTTGCGCGCCGCGGGCAGCAACTGGTCGTGCGGCACCACTTCGGTGACCAGGCCCGCGCGCAGTGCGTCCTGCGCGGACAGGTAGTCGCCGGTCATGCTCATCCGGCGGGCCAGTCCGACGCCGACCTTCTGGGGGAGTCGCACGCTGAGCCCCCAGGTGGGCAGCAGGCCCACCCTGGCGTGGGTGTCGGCGAATCGTGCTTGCTCGGAAGCGATCAGGATGTCGCAGTACAGGGTCAGTTCCAGCCCGCCGGTCACCGCGGCGCCGTTGATCGCGCCGATGACGGGCTTGCTCAGCGATGGCCAGCGTGGCGAGATGTCCGGCAACGCGGTCTGCCCGCCCAGCTCTTTGAGGTCCAGCCCGGCGCAGAACACCGGGTCGGCGCCGGTGAGGATGATGACGTCGACGTCGTCGTCGGCTTCCGCGTCGGCCAGGGCGCCGAAGAACCGGTCGCGCAGCGCGGCCGACAAGGCGTTACGTGATTGCGGCCGGTTCAGGGTCAGGGTTCGCACCCGCTCGTCGGTGTGGATGAGCAAAATCTCGTCTGTCATGGGGATCACCGTAGTTGGTCGATCTAGGCGGACCAGTAGGATGGCACTATGACTAGAAAAATGACCGCTACGGAGGTGAAGGCGAAAATCCTGGCTCTGCTGGACGACGTCGCCGACGGCGAAGACGTCGAGATCACCAAGCACGGTCGGACGGTGGCTCGGCTGGTGGCGGCGACTGGGCCGCACGCCCTCAAAGGGCGGTTGGCGGGGATGGCGATGACGGCTGCCGATGAAGATCAGCTGTTCGGCACCGGTGAGGCGTGGGACGCCTCATGACAACCGTGCTGCTCGACTCGCACGTGATGCACTGGTGGTCGGCGGAGCCTCAGCGGATCAGCCAGTCGGCCGGCCGGGTTATCGAGCAGGCCGACGAACTCGCTGTCGCCGCGGTCAGCTGGTACGAACTGGCTTGGCTCGCCGGACACGAACGCATCCAGATCACGATTCCGCTGCGGTCCTGGCTGCAGCAGTTGGCCGAGCACGTACGCACCATCGGCATCACTCCAGCCGTAGCTGCCACGGCAGCGTCGTTGCCATCCGGATTTCCCGGGGATCCGGCCGATCGATTGATCTACGCCACCGCCGTCGAACACGGCTGGCGTCTGGTGACCAAAGACCAGAGATTGCGGGCGCATCGGCATCCACGCCCGGTGACGGTCTGGTGATGGCGCGGCTCGCGTTGCGCGCGTGTGCGTCGCCGAATTGACCGAGATCGCGACGACTCCAGCGCTCAAGGAGTGGAGTGCGGCGGTGCACGCGCTGCTGGCGGGCCGCCAACAGGTGTTGCTGCGCAAGGGCGGCATCGGGGAGAAGCGGTTCTACCTTACAGCTGCCCGGGAGTTTCTCTTGTTCCCGACGGTGGCGCACAGCCACGCCGAGCGGGTCCGACCCGAATTCCGCGACCTGATCGACACCGCGGAACCCGACAGCAGCGATGACCGGTTCGTCGTGCGGGCGGCGGCGAAAGTCGTTGCGGCCGTCCCGGTCAACCAGCCGGACAACATCGACGCGATCGAGGACCTGCACATCTGGACGGCCGATTCGGTGCGCCGTCAACGGTTGGACTTTCGTCCGAAGCATCGGCTGGCCGTACTGGTCGTGCAAGCCATCCCGCTGATCGAGCCGATCGAACTGCCCCGACTGGCCGACTATGCCGGATGCACGAGCTGGGTGCAGTTACCTCTGATCGGCCCTTCGTTGGGCACGCCGGTGTACGACGAGGCCACCCTGCGCGACGTGGCTGCGCGCGTCCGTGCAGCGGTCGAATAGCGCCGTCATCCGGCTTCGGTGGGAGGCGTCCGTCAGGCGCCGGTCGGTAACGCGATTCGGGACGTGCCGAAGCGCACCTCGTGGGTGGATGGTGTGAGCTTGCTGCCCGTCGCCGACGGCTCGCCGTTGCCGAGGTTTCGGTCGAAGCGCGGATGACAGCCACCGGCGATCAGCACCCGGATGCGGGTCCCGGCCCGGAACCGATGAGAGACCGCGTCCAGCTCGAGACGGACGTGCTCGTTGGCCTCGGTGAGCCGCCGGTAGCCGTCGCTGACGTTGCGGGAGCGACCCTTGGCGTCGACTTCGCTGATCCGGACGAACACGTCGACGTACGGGTTGTCGGCGCTGTGCGCCAATTCGGCGACCGGATTGCCGTGCACCACAAGGTCGTCGGTCAGCGCCTCGCTGGTGAAGCTGAGCACGTCGCGGCGAGACGCCAGCGCGGTGTCGTCGCGGTAGCCACCGTCGGGGGAAAGCAGTCGGCCCCCGACGGAGGGAGTCGGGTCGGCAGGGTCGTAGCGGAAGCTCGCCGAGGATCCGGCCGGGGGAGCCGTGCCGGCCAGGCCGCCGCCCGGCTGTAGATACAGTGCGAGCTCGGTCGTACTCGGCGGCCAGTCGGATAGTTCGCGCCAGCCTTCGTGGCGGACCCAGAACCGGAACCGGCCGGACCGTGGTGCGGTGGGGCGCCCGGCGAGGTGGGTGTCCAGCCAGTCCTGGGTTTCCCTGGCGATGGTGGAAAGCCCGGCGACGAGCAACTGCGTGTGCGTCCACGGCCCCATGGTCAGCGCGACGTCGACGCCGCGCGTGCGGAGATAACGGAATTGGTGCAGCGTCTGGGGCAGGAACAGGTCTTGCCATCCGCTGAGCAGCAGCAACGGCATCTGAATCTGATCGAGGGCGGAGTCGACCCGCAGCGGCCCCCAGAACGGATTGTCGTCGGACGGAGGAGTCAGCCAGGACTCCCACCACGGCGCCCCGTCGCCGAGCAGGGCCCGGCCGGCTGCGCCCAGCGGGGCCTCACCGGCGGCTCGCACAACGCTTTTCTGCGCCCGCAATTGGCGGATGCCGGCGCGGATGCGGCCCGGATCTTCCTGGTGCGCCACCAGGTTGCTCCAGCCGAGGAAGTCGTTGACGGTGAACGAGCCGGTTCCCCACGCCGACAGGCTCATGTCGTGCGGACCCGCGACGATCACGCTCGTGACGAGTTCCGGCGGGGGATCCTGCAGCAGCGCGAACTGGGTGAAGCCCAGATACGAGATCCCGATGGTGGCAAAGCGACCGGTGAACCATGGCTGCCGACGCATCCACTCGACGGTGTCGGCGCCGTCGGCCGCCTCGTTGACCATCGGCGAGAAGTCACCGCCCGACCCGAACGTGCCCCGCACGCTTTGCAACACCACCCGGTAGCCGCGGGCGGCATGCAGGTCGGCGAACAAGTTCGAGAAGGGAAATGCCCGGCCGTAGGGGCCGCGGGCCAACAGGGTGCCGACAACATCTCCGATGGGCTGATAGACGTCGGCGACCAACTCGACACCGTCGCGCATCGGGACCTTGACCTCGCTGACGGTGTAGCTGGTGGTCGGCGATGGCAGTCGCAGCGCCTTGGTGAGGGCGCGGTTGACGAGGCGTCGTGGCAAGGTGGGCAGCGTCGACCCAGCGGGCCGGTAGGTGGTCGTCACCGCATCAGGTTAGGGCCGTCACGGCGATAGCGTGCCTAGAACTTGTAGTACGGCGAAAGCTGGTTGGCGCGCTGCAGGTTTGTCGCCGGGCAGTCGACTTCCGGACTGGAGTAGATCGTGGAGTAGTACAGCGACTGCTGGATCAGCCCGTAGCTGGTTTTGAAGGCCACCATGCAGGAGAAGTAGAAGTAGCTGTTGTGATAGGTGGGCTTGAGGTTCCACCACTGCGCGGCGCGGTGGCCGTTGATCGTGGTCTCGACGGCGTCGGCGGGCAACGACTGGTCGTATTTGCGCCAGACGATCGGTTCGACCGCCAACTGGTAGTTCCCGGCGTCGAAGTGGCAGCGCAGGCCCTCCTCGGGGATCGGCGGGGTAAAGGCCAGGCCCAGCCGCTGGACAGCGTCGAACGGGATGTCCCGACACGGGTCGAACGGGCTCGGGTCGGTGGTCGCGACGATCGGGCTTTTCATCGTGGTGGGCGGGTCCATCGGCGCGGCGGTGGACCGCAGCTCCACCCGTGAGCCGCCGACGGTGGCCGGTGGGGCGCTCTGCCATGTCACGATCACCGCCGTGAACAGGGCTCCGAACACCGCAAGGAGGCGCAGCCTGCCGACCATCTCGCCCCCTCGCGTCATCCGTCTTCTGTCGGGAGTTTACAAGTCCCACCCATGCCGTCACAGCGTAAACGAGAACCTGTTCTAGTCCGGTTGCGGCGGCTCTGGTCCGCGGACTGACTAGGCTTGTCAGTCGTGGCTTGGCACGAACACGGGCAGCGGCCCCCTACTGGGCGGCAGCCGACGCTGTGGGCGATATCGGATTTGCACACCGGCCACGTGGGCAACAAGCCCGTCACCGAGTCGTTGTATCCGTCGACGCCGGACGACTGGCTGATCGTGTGCGGCGATGTCGCCGAACGCACCGACGAGATCCGCTGGGCGCTTGACCTGCTGCGCCGCCGGTTCGCCAAGGTGATCTGGGTGCCCGGCAACCACGAGCTGTGGACCACCAACAAGGACCCGATGCAGGTGTTCGGGCGGGACCGCTACGACTATCTGGTCAACGTGTGCGACCAGCTGGGCGTGGTGAGTCCCGAGCACCCGTTCCCGGTGTGGACCGAGCGGGGCGGTCCGGCGACCATCGTGCCGCTGTTCCTGCTCTACGACTATTCGTTCCTGCCGAAAGGCGCGACGACCAAAGCCGAGGGGCTGGCGATCGCACGGGAGCGCAACGTCGTGTGCACCGACGAGTTCCTGCTCTCGCCGGAGCCCTATCCGACCCGCGAGGCGTGGTGCCACGAGCGCGTCGCGGCGACTCGCAAGCGCCTCGACGACCTGGACTGGATGAACCCGACGGTGCTGGTCAACCATTTCCCGATGGTCCGCCAGCCGTGCGACGCGCTGTTCCTACCGGAGTTCTCGTTGTGGTGCGGAACCACCGAGACCGCGGACTGGCACACCCGCTACAACGCGGTGTGTTCGGTCTATGGACACCTGCATATTCCGCGGACCACCTGGTATGACCACGTGCGGTTCGAGGAAGTGTCGGTGGGCTATCCGCGCGAGTGGCGCCGGCGCAAGCCGTACAGCTGGTTGCGCCAGATCCTGCCCGACCCGCAATACGCGCCCGGCTATCTCAACGACTTCGGCGGCCACTTCGTCATCACCCAGGAGATGCGGGCACAGGCTCAGCAGTTCCGCGACCGGCTGCGACAGCGGTAGCCGCGATGACCCTGACCACCTTGATGTCCGCGGTGCTGCCCGAGGTCGCCGACTTGGCTTGTGCCGAGCTGTATTCCGACCCGCCGGGGTTGACGCCGATGGCCGAAGAGGAACCGCTGATCGAACGGTCGGTGGCCAAGCGCCGCAACGAGTTCGTGACCGTCCGGTACTGCGCCCGCATTGCGTTGGGCCAGATCGGTTTTCCGCCGACGCCGATTCTCAAGGGGGAGAAGGGCGAACCCTGCTGGCCTGACGGCGTGGTGGGCAGCCTCACGCACTGCGCGGGTTATCGCGGCGCGGTGGTCGGTCTCGACCGCGCGGTCCGCTCGGTGGGGGTGGATGCCGAACCGCATGACGTCTTGCCCGACGGTGTGCTCGACGCGATCAGCCTGCCCGCCGAACGTGTCGAGCTGGCGGCCTTGCCGTCCGGTATGCATTGGGATCGAATCTTGTTCTGCGCCAAGGAAGCAACGTACAAAGCCTGGTTTCCGCTGACCAAGCGTTGGCTCGGCTTCGAAGACGCGCACATCACCTTCACCGTCGACGACTCCGGCTCGGCCGGTGGTTTCGAATCGACGATTCTGATCGACGGAGAGGCCCTTTCGGGTCCGCCGTTGAGCACGCTGGCCGGGCGTTGGTCGGTGGACCGCGAGTTGGTGCTCACGGCGATCACCCTAGGCCAATGACAAGGCCAGTGAACCCGGGCATTGTCGTCGTCGACAAGCCGGCCGGTATGACCAGTCACGACGTGGTGGGTCGCTGCCGGCGCATCTTCGGCACCCGCCGGGTGGGGCACGCCGGGACGCTGGACCCGATGGCCACCGGTGTGCTGGTGATCGGGATCGAGCGGGCCACCAAAATCCTCGGCCTGGTGTCTGAGACATCGAAGTCCTACGCGGCCACGCTCCGACTCGGCCAGTCCACGTCCACCGAAGACGCGGAAGGCGATATCACCCAGCAGGTTTCGGCCCACGGTGTGACGGATGCGGCGATCGACACGGCGATCGCCGGACTGCGCGGCGAGATAGCCCAGATCCCGTCGGCGGTCAGCGCGATCAAGGTCGACGGGCAACGCGCCTACCGGTTGGTCCGTGCGGGCCGCACCGTCGAGTTGGCCGCGCGGCCGGTGCGTATCGACCGGTTCGAGATGCTGGCGGTGCGTCGCCACGACGAACTCGTCGACGTCGACGTGGTGGTGGACTGCTCGTCGGGGACCTATATTCGCGCCCTGGCCCGCGATCTCGGCGCGACGCTCGGGGTAGGATCTCACCTGACAGCGTTGCGCCGCACCAGAGTCGGCCGGTTTGGAATAGACCAAGCCCGCTCGCTCGACGAGATCGCCGACCAGCCCGCGCTGAGCCTGACTCTCGATCAAGCATGCCTGCAGTTGTTTTCCCACCGGCAACTCACCGACGAGGAGGCCGACTCGGTCGCCAATGGGCGCGCGCTGAGCCCGGCCGGCATCGACGGCGTCTACGCCGCGCACACCGCCGACGGCCAGGTCATGGCGCTGCTGCGGGACGAGGGTTCGACGACGAAGTCGGTGGTCGTGATCCGGCCGGCCAACCTGTAACGGAACGCCGCGAGGCAAGGTAACATTCGGATAAGAATGTAAGTTGACTTGAAGGTCTGAGCGGCAGGACATATGGCGGAAGTCGGCGGTCGACGTGTGCGGCGGACCCAAGCAGAGCGCAGCGCCGCCATGCGCAACCGTCTGCTCGACGCGACCATCGAATGCCTGGACACCTACGGCTACGCCGGAACCACCACGCCGCGCGTCGCCGAACGCGCCGGTGTCACCCGGGGAGCGCAGATCCACCACTTCCGCTCGAAGGAAGATCTGGTGGTCGCAGCCATCGAGCATCTTGCCCAGCAGCGCGTACAGGCGGCCATGCGCGAGTTCGGACGAGTGAAAGCCAGTAGTGATCCCGTCTCGACGGTGCTCGATTTTCTCTGGGAGGCCCATCAAGGGCCGATGTTCGTTGCCGCGGTAGAGCTTTGGGTGGCGGCACGCACCGACTCCGTGCTGGCTGGCCACGTCGAACGGGTCGAGCCACTGGTCAACAGCACTCTCGTCTCGGCGATCGCCCAATTGGTGCCCGATCACACCGTGCGCAAAGACCTGCGCAACTTCGTCTACACCGCGATGGATGCACTGCGGGGGATCCTGCTGGCGAGTTTCGTCGATCGTGACAACACCCGCGCTCGCCGGCGCTGGGATCGCGCGTGCGAGCAACTGCGGATCATCGCCGACGCGCTGCTGACCGTCGATTCGCTGGACAAATAGTTTTCGCTCCGCTTAGGCCAACAGGCTCCGGACGCGGGCCCATTGCAAAGATACAATCAGGTGTGTATGTTTTGTGGCCAAGATGAAGCCAGTTCGAGGGAGCGCAATGTCAAACAAGGTCTACGTCATCGGCGTGGGGATGACGAAGTTCGAAAAGCCGGGCCGCCGGGAGAACTGGGACTACCCGGACATGGCGCGCGAGTCCGGCACCAAGGCCCTCGAAGACGCCGGCATCGACTACGCCGCGGTTGAGCAGGGCTACGTCGGCTACGTCTACGGCGAGTCGACGTCGGGGCAGCGCGCGCTCTACGAGTTGGGCCTGAGCGGAATCCCGATCGTCAACGTCAACAACAACTGCTCGACCGGGTCGACCGCGCTTTACCTTGCCGCGCAGGCGATTCGCGGCGGGCTGGCCGACTGCACCATCGCCCTCGGGTTCGAGAAGATGAAACCCGGTTCGCTGGAATCGACCTACGACGACCGCACGAACCCGATGGAAAAGCACATCATGGCGATGGCCGAGATTTCCGAGGTGCTGTTTCCGCCGGCGCCGTGGATGTTCGGTGCTGCGGGCCGCGAGCACATGCAGCAATACGGCAGCACCGCGGAGCATTTCGCCAAGATCGGCTACAAGAACCACAAACATTCGGTCAACAACCCCTACGCCCAGTTCCAGGAGTCCTACTCGTTGGACGACATCTTGGGCGCGCGAATGATCTACGACCCGCTGACCAAGCTGCAGTGCTCGCCGACCTCGGACGGGTCGGGCGCGGCAATCCTGGCCTCGGAGGCATTCGTCGACAAGCACGGCTTGGCGGGTCAGGCGGTGGAGATCGTCGGGCAGGCCATGACGACCGACTTCGCCAACAGCTTCGACGGCACCTGCAAGGGACTGGTCGGGTACCACATGAATGTGCAAGCCGCTCAGCGGGTTTACGATCAGTCAGGTCTGGGGCCCGAGGAGTTCCAGGTGATCGAGTTGCACGACTGCTTCTCGGCCAACGAACTGCTGCTCTATGAGGCGCTGGGGCTGTGTGCCGAGGGTGAGGCGCCCAAGCTGATCGACAACGGCGACGTCACCTACGGCGGACGGTGGGTGGTCAACCCGTCTGGCGGCCTGATCTCGAAGGGGCACCCGTTGGGGGCCACCGGTCTGGCGCAGTGCGCCGAGCTGACCTGGCAGTTGCGCGGCAAAGCCGACAAGCGGCAGGTCGACAACGTCACCGCCGCACTGCAACACAACATCGGACTCGGCGGCGCCGCCGTTGTCACCGCCTACCAGCGCGCCGAACGCTAACCACGACAACAACGTACGAAAGGGAACAATCATGGGACACATCGAGGCTAGCCGCGAACTGTCGGCCGACCCGGACGCACTGTGGGCGACTGTCACCGACTTGGCCAACTGGGACAAGTGGTTCACCGTGCACGAGAAGTGGCTCGAGGGCCCGCCCGACACCCTAACCGAAGGCGCCAAGCTGACGGCCAAGATCGTCATGCTGGGGATGGCCAACAAGATCGAGTGGACGATCGAACAGGTTGACGCGCCGCGATCGCTGGTGCTCTCGGGCACCGGAATGGCCGGCGTAAAGGCGAAGTTCACCTTCACCATCGACCCGGCCGAAGCGGGCTCGAAATTCACGGTGTTCGGTGACTTCGAGGGCGCGATGATCAAGGGTGCGCTGGGTAAGGCCGTGGAGAAGGACGGCGTCAAGCAACTCGACAAGACGCTCGATCAGCTCGATGCGCTGGCCACGGCCGCATGATCGAGACGCTGGAATTCGATGACACCGGCCTGGGCCGCTGGACCGACGAGGAGCGGTTCGACGTCACCCGGGCAAGGTTGGCCGAGTACGCCGCGGCCACCAACGACCCCATCGAGGCGCACCGCAGAGGAGACGTTGCGCCACCGGTATTCGCCATCGTCCCCGTCTTCGAGGCGTTGCTCACCCCGGCGGTCGACGTGTTGCCGGTCGAGGCTATCCCGCGAATCGTGCACGGCGAGCAGGACTTCCACTTTCACCGGCCGATTCGCCCAGGAGACAAGCTCGTCTCGAGGGGGAAAATGATCGGGTACCAGGGTTTGGAGAAAGGCACTCGTGCAGCGATCCTGCTCGAATGTCGCACCGAGGACGGCGAACTGGTCAATGAACAGTATGTCACCACGTTTGTGCGAGGTATGACCGTCGACAAATCGGTCGGTGAGCTGAGCCCCGGACACAAATTCGACGACAAGCTCCGCGAACAAGCTCCGGTGGCCAAGGTCGTGCAGCACATCGACAACGATCAGACCTTCCGTTACTCGCCCGCGGCCGGCGATCCGATGCCGATCCACCTCGACGAAGAAGTGGCCAGGGATGCCGGTCTGCCGGGGATCATCGCGCACGGGCTGTGCACCATGGCCTTCACCTCGTGGGCCGTGCTCACCGAGCTTGCCGGCTCAGATGTCAATCGGCTCAAGCGGTTCGCGGTCCGGTTCTCCAAGCCTGTGTTGCCCGGCGATGACCTGGAAACCAGGATCTGGAGCGTCGGCAGCGCCCATGGCACGACGACTTATGCATTCGAAACGGCGCGTGGCGACGATTTCGTGATCACCGACGGCCTGGCCGTACTAACCGACTGATACAAGGAGTTTCACAACGATGGGTGCATTAGAAGGCCGGGTCGCGGTCATCACCGGCGCGGGCCGTGGGATCGGACGCGAACACGCCCTGCTGTTCGCCAAAGAAGGCGCCAAGATCGTCGTCAACGACCTCGGCGGCAGCAACGAGGGCGAGGGCGCCGACACCGGCCCAGCGCACGAGGTGGCCGAAGAGATCAAAGCGGCCGGCGGGTCCGCCGTCGCCAACACCGAAAACGTCTCCACCTGGTCTGGTTCGCAAAGCGTTGTGCAACAGGCGATCGACGAGTTCGGCGGCCTGGACATCTTGGTCAACAACGCCGGCATCCTGCGCGACGCGTTCATCGCCGGCATGGAGGAGGCGCAGTGGGACTCGGTGATCGCAGTCCACTTGAAGGGTCACTTCGCGATGCTGCATCACGCGGCCGCCTACTGGAAAGCGCAATCGAAAGCCGGTGATCAGCCCAACGCCGCGGTGATCAACACCGCCTCGGGCTCGGGGGTGACGTTGCCGAATGCCGGCCAGGCCAACTACGGTTCCGCAAAAGCGGGCATCGCGGCTCTGACCCTGATCGCCGCCGAGGAACTGGAGCGCTACGGCGTACGGGTCAACGCGATCGCACCGATCGCGCGGACCCGTCTCACGCTGGCCACGCCCGGCATGGGTGCGCTGATGAGCGAACCGGAGGACGGCGAACTCGACCTGTTCAGCCCGGCCAACATCTCCCCGCTAGTCGCCTACCTGGCCACCGACAAGTGCCCGATCACCGGAAAGGTGTACGCGGTGCAGGGCGGTGCGATCTCGTCTCTGTCCGGCTGGCGCGACGTCGACACGATCGAGACCGACGGGCTGTGGCTGATCGACGACATCGCCGCCCGGTTGCCGCAGTAATCAAGGAGCAGAACATGTTCGAATGGTCCGACACCGACCTGATCATGCGGGACACCATCCGCGGATTCATCGACAAGGAGATCCGACCGAATCTCGACACGCTGGAAACCGGCGAGATCTCGCCGTATCCGATCGCGCGCAAGCTGTTCAGCGAATTCGGCCTCGATGTGCTCGCAGCCGAAGCGGTCAAGACGATGCTCGACAAAGAGCGAGCGACGCAGGAAGCCAAGCACGACACGGTCGCCGACAAGAAGCAGGCCGGGGGGCTCGCCGGCCTGGGCGCCCAGGCTTCGATGGCCGCCGTCCTGGTCTCCGAAGTTGCCGGGGTGAGCCTCGGATTGCTCAGCGCCGTCGGTGTCAGCCTCGGTCTCGGGGCGGCGACCATCATGAGCCGCGGAACGCTCGCTCAAAAGGAGCGCTGGCTACCCGAACTCATGACGCTGGAGAAGATTGCGGCGTGGGCGATCACCGAGCCTGACTCCGGGTCCGACGCGTTCGGCGGCATGAAGACAACGGTCAAGCGCGATGGTGACAACTACATCCTCAACGGTTCAAAAACCTTCATCACCAACGGTCCCTACGCCGATGTGCTTATCGTCTATGCGAAGCTCGACGACGGCTCCGCCGACCGGCGCAACCGGCCGGTGCTGACCTTCGTGCTGGACGCCGGCATGGAGGGGCTCGCCCAGGGTAAGCCGTTCAAGAAGATGGGCATGATGTCGTCGCCGACCGGCGAATTGTTCTTCGACAACGTCCGGCTCTCACCCGACCGCCTACTGGGCGAGACCGAACAGCACGCCAGCGGGGACGGTCGCGACAGTGCGCGGGCCAACTTCTCCGCCGAACGGCTCGGGGTCGCCTTGATGTCGCTGGGGATCATCAACGAGTGTCACCGGCTCTGCATCGACTACGCGAAGACCCGCACCTTGTGGGGTAAGAACATCGGCCAGTTCCAATTGATTCAGCTCAAGCTGGCCAAGATGGAAGTCGCGCGGATTAACGTGCAGAACATGGTGTTCCAAACCCTGGAAAAGGTCCAAGCCGGCAAGATGCCGTCGCTGGCCGAGGCGTCAGCCATCAAGCTGTACTCCTCGGAGGCCGCCACCGACGTGGCCATGGAGGCCGTGCAACTTTTCGGCGGTAACGGCTACATGGCCGAGTACCGCGTCGAACAGTTGGCCCGTGACGCAAAGTCGCTGATGATCTATGCCGGCAGCAACGAGGTGCAGGTGACACACATCGCCAAGGGGCTGCTCGCCGGATGAAGGCCAGTTCGACAGCAAAGGTGCTGCGGCGCAGAACGATGATCATGGTCGAGCGATTGACCTACGTTCCCGTGTCGCGGCTGACCTTCAACATCATGCTCAATGTGTTGGTGTCGCAACAATGGTTGTTCACCGGGCTGCGCCCGGCCGCCGACTTCCTGATCGCCCGCACCGCCCCGGTGGTGCCTGGCATCCGGGTTGAGCCGGTCTCCACACCGGTGCGCGGGGAGTGGGCCTGGGCCCCTGAGGCCCAGGACAACGCGGCCGCAGCCGGCGTGGTCTTGGTCCTGCACGGCAGCGGCTACTTGATCTGCTCGTCTCGTACCCACCGTGGGTTCGCCTCGCATCTGTCTGAATACTCCGGCATGCCAACCTTCACCGTGGACTACCGGCTCGCGCCGGAACATCCCTTCCCTGCAGCCGAGAACGATGCTTTCGCCGCCTACCGTTGGCTGCTGGCCCAGGGCCACGATCCGGCGAAGATTGTTGTCGCCGGCGACTCGGCCGGTGGGCACCTCGCGGTCGCGCTTGCCGTGCGACTGCGCCGCGAAGGTCTGCCGGCACCGGCGGCGCTCGCGCTGTTCGGCCCGCTGATCGATCCGTCATACCGCGCCTCCATCGCCGACCCGCGGGTCCGCAGCCAGCCGCTGGACCCGCGCACCGCCAAACGTGCCGTCGCGTTGTATGTCGGAAATCACGATGATCAGGATCCCCGGCTGAATCTGTTGAATGCCGACCTGTCCGATTTGCCGCCGATCCAAATACACTTTGGATCAAGGGAAGTCATGCGCGCGGATGCGGAGGCCTTCGCTAAGCAGGTGCTGGAATTGGGCGGTCGCTGCGACGAGCAGTTGTGGCCGGGTCTGATGCACGGCTACTGGCTGTGGCCGCGCGACGGAGGACTCACCAGCTTGCAGGTCGCCGGGCGCTTCCTGCGTACATCGATCGCCGAGGCCAACACCGCGTGAGCCGCTCTGGTCTGGCCCGCGTCCGCGACCGACTGGCCGCGGCCCGAGTGCTGCAGCACCGCGGCCTGGTCGACCTACGTCGACCTGACGAGGCGGTGCGGGCTTTCCTGGCCATCCGCCGCCACGGCGCGTTCGGCGGACTGCTCAGCCACGCCGCAGCCCAGCACGGGAACGCACCTGCCATCACCGATGACCGCGGCACCGTCAGCTTTCGCGAACTCGACGAGACGTCCAACGCGTTGGCACGAGGCCTGGTGGTCAAGGGAATTCGGGCCGGCGCGGTTATCGCGGCACTTCATCGCAACAGTCGCGATGTCATGGTGACCATCAGCGCGGCGAACAAAATCGGGGCTCGGACGGTGCTGATGAACACCGGCTTCGCCGGCCCGCAACTGGCGGATGTGTCCGCGCGGGAAAACGTCAGCTGCATACTTGTCGACGATGAGTTCGAAGACCTCCTCACCACGCTGCCGCCAAAGACTCAGCGCTTCAACAGCAGTCGGCAGCACGAGCTGATCGACAATCAATCGACGTCGCCGCTGCCTGCCCCGCGACAGCCGGGCGGAATGGCATTACTGACCAGCGGAACCACCGGTACCCCGAAAGGTGTGCCGCGCAACAAAATTGACCCGTCGCAGTCCGCCCAGTTACTCGATCGGATTCCCTGGCCGCGCGACGCCGCCTACTACATTGCGGCGCCGCTGTTCCACGCGACAGGGTTGGCCACCTGTGCGCTGGGTCTGGCTCTGGGCAACCGCGTCGTGATGACGCGGCGCTTCGACCCAGAGGCGACGCTGAAGGCAATCGCCGACTATCGAGTCGGTGCGGTGGTGCTGGTACCCACCATGCTGCAGCGCATCCTCGACCTGGGACCCGAGGTGCTGGCGAAGCACGACACCTCATCACTGACCGTGCTTTTCGCTGCGGGCTCTTCACTGTCACCCGACCTGTGTCGTCGTACCCATGATGCGTTCGGCCCCGTCTTGTACAACCTCTACGGGTCTACCGAAGTGGCCGTCGCCGCCATCGCCACGCCCGACGAATTGCACCGTGCGCCAGGCACAGTCGGTCGCCCCCCGGTCGGTTGCACGGTGGCCATCTACGACGAGAATCGCCGCAGGGTCACCGAAGCCGGCAAGGTCGGAACGGTATTCGTGTCCAGTGGTCTGAGTTTCTCAGGCTACACCGACGGCGGTAACAAGGAGATCGTCGACGGGCTGCTGTCCAGCGGGGACACCGGGCACTTCGACGACACCGGCCTATGGTTCATCGACGGCCGCGACGACGACATGATCGTGTCCGGCGGAGAGAACGTTTTCCCGCTGGAGGTCGAGAATCTGCTTGCCGACCATCCCGACATCGTTGAGGCGTCGGTGGTCGGGGTCGACGACGCCGAATTCGGTAAACGGCTGGCCGCCTATGTGGTCAGTCGGCCCGAATCCGGATTGGATGCCGACGCCGTTAAGACGCACGTACGCACACATCTGGCCCGGCACAAGATCCCGCGCGACGTGGTTTTCGTAGAGCAGTTGCCGCGCAACGAAACCGGCAAGGTCCTGCGAAGGCAGCTCACCGGCAAGTAGGCGAAGGAAGGTCAGCGTCGTGTCTGAAGGTGTCAAATCGGTGTCTGCTTTCCTCATTCGCTTTCGTTCGCGGCGGTCATAGTGTCATGAGGGTGAGTCGCAATCTGAGCCACAAAGTCGTGGTGATCACCGGTGGCGCGCACGGTATCGGCGCGCAGGTGGCCCGCGACCTTGTCGGCGCCGGCGCGCGGGTTGCGCTACTCGATCGCGACATAGCCGGCGTACAACTGCTGGCGAATGAACTCGGTTCTACTGCAGTGGCATTCGAGGCCGACGTCACATCGGCGAACTCCGTACAGGCCGCGTGCGCGGCCGTTGTGCAGCATTTCGGGACGATCGACGTCGCGGTCGCCAACGCCGGCGTCGCCGGACCGGGATCCTCTGTCGCGGCGGTTGATCCGGCCGAATGGCGCCAAGTCATCGACGTCAACCTGGTCGGTGCATTCCACACACTTCACGCCGCGCTGCCACATCTCAAGCTCAGCGGTGGATACGCGATGGTGGTGGCCTCGATCGGCGCGGTGATTCCGGGACCACTGGTGAGCGCATACGTGGCGTCGAAGGCGGGCGTCGAGTCACTGGTGCGCGCGGCACGCATCGAGGTCGCCGCCGACGGAATCGGCATCGGCATCGCATATTTCGGGTTGATCGACACCGGGTTGGCCGATCAGATGCTGACCCGGTCCGGACTGGCCGTCGTATTACCCGGGCCGCTGGGCAAGCTCGCCCCGGTCGAGGCGGCTGCCTCGGCCATCACCGTGGGAATCGCGCGCCGTGCGCGACGGGTCTACGCGCCCTGGTGGGTCGCGCCAATGCTCGACCTACGGCCGTTGCTGTTCCTCGCGGACCGACTCTTGGCGTTGTTGCCGAGTATCCGCCGGGCGGTCCGCGCCGCCGACCACGAGGGAGTGCGCTAATGCAGCAACGACAACCGTCAGTGGGCATCATCGGCGCCGGCATGTCCGGACTGTGCCAGGCCATCGTGTTGCGGCAAGCCGGCATCACCGACGTCACGATCTACGAGAAATCTCGCGACGTGGGCGGAACCTGGCGCGACAACACCTATCCCGGGTTGTCCTGCGACGTGCCGTCACGCTTCTACCAGTTCACCTTTGCGATGAACCCGGGCTGGACCAAGTTGTTCTCGCCGGGCCCTGAGATACACGAGTATTTTCGCGGCCTGACCGGTCACTACGGGTTGAACGACGTCATTCGGTTCGGCGTCGAGATCGTCGACGCTCGGTTCGCCGGCGGCCGCTGGCACCTCACCACCGATGCCGGACAGGAGATGTCGCACGACTTCCTGATCGCCGCGACCGGCATCCTGCGTGAGCCACGTACACCCTCGATCAACGGCCTGGCCGAATTCGGCGGTCCCGTTATGCATTCCGCGCGCTGGAACCACGAGGTCGGCCTCAGCGGTAAACGGGTCGCCGTCGTCGGAACCGGATCCACGGGCGTGCAGATCGTCTGCGGGCTCGCCGATTCCGTGGACCGTCTCGACCTGTTTCAGCGCAGCGCGCAATGGATTTTGCCGCTGCCCAACCCCCGCTACCGCCGCTGGTCGAGACCGATGCATCGCCGGTTGCCGATGCTGAGTTCGATGGCGTATTACGTCTACCATCTCGTATTTGAATGGTTGGCCGGCGCGCTGGTACGGCCGGGTTGGCGCCGTCGCTTCATGAGCAGCCTGTGCCGGGCCAACCTTCGGTCCGTCCGTGATTCCGATCTGCGCCGCCGCCTCACCCCGGACTATCAGCCGATGTGCCGTCGGCTGGTCGTTTCCGCGGGCTTCTACCGGGCCATGCAGCGCGACAACGTACGTCTGGTCGATTCCGCAATCGACCACGTCGAACAGCGCGGAATCGTCACCGCCGATGGGACTTTGCACGAACTGGATGCCATCGTGCTGGCCACCGGCTTCGACGCTCACGCTTTCCTGCGACCGATGTCGTTGGTGGGCCGCGACGGCCTGACCATCCAACAGTTGTGGGCAGACGGGCCCAGGGCATATCTGGGCGTGGCGTTGCCGGGATTCCCGAACTTCTTCATGCTGATGGGTCCGCACAGCCCGGTCGGCAACTACTCGTTGACCGCGATCGCCGAGGCCCAGGCCGGGCACATCCTGGACTGGATCCAGCGCTGGCGCGCAGGCGAGTTCGACAACGTCGCGCCCACCCCGGCCGCCGCGGCTGAGTTCAACGCGAGCATGCGCCTGGCCATGCCGGGCACGGTGTGGGCGTCAGGCTGCACCAGTTGGTATCTGGGCGCCGACGGCCTGCCGGAATTGTGGCCATGGACCCCCCATGCGTACCGGCAACGACTCGCTGCGACACCCGACATCAACGATTACGACATCAACACATTGGTGAGGTCTGCATGAGAACAGAATTGAACGGCCGGGTCGTGGCGATTACCGGCGGCGCGCGGGGCATTGGTCTGGCCACCGCGAAAGCCTTCGCGGCCGCGGGCGCCAAAGTTGCGATCGGAGACCTCGACGCCGATCTGGCCAAACGTGTTGCCGCCGACATCCAGGGTGACGTAGTCGCGCTGCCGTTGGATGTGACCGTCCCGGAATCTTTTTCGGCATTTCTCGACGACGCGGCACGTGTCCACGGTCCGCTCGACATCGTGGTGAACAACGCGGGCGTCATGCTCACCGGGGAGTTCGTCGACGAATCGTCGACGGCCGAGGACAAGATGATCGACATCAATCTGCGTGGCGTGATCCTGGGTTGCAAACTGGCGGCGGCCCGCTTCATCCGCCGTGGCGGCGGCACGATCATCAACGTGGCGTCGATGGCCGGGGTTGCCGGCTTCCCGGGGGTGGCCACCTACTGCGCCACCAAGTTCGGTGTTGTGGGGTTGACGTATGCGCTGCGCGAAGAACTGCGCCCACATCGAATCCAGGTCAGCGCGATCCTTCCGGGAGTGGTGCACACCGAACTCTCCGCCGGCATCCAGCTGCCCAGGGCGATCGAGAACTTTGTGTCGGTCGAGCCCGACGACATTGCTGCGGCCGTGATCGCTGCCGCGCGCAGCCACCGCGGGGTGTCCTTCGCGCCTCGAAGGCTGCAATTACTCTTGCGGACCGCCCTTTTGCTGCCCGAACGGCCGCGTCGATTCGTCTCCCGAGTGACCCGTACCGAGCAGGCTTATCTGGCGGTGGATCAAGCTACCCGGGATTCCTATCACGCCAGGGCAGTCGCCGCTGCAACGCAGAGCGCGCCAGGGGAGCGGCCAGGCGCATGACGTCGGCGTAGTGGGTCGGCAGCACGGTCGCGGCGAGGTAGGTCAACCGCGAGTCGAGCCCGACCATGATCCGCGCGTGGCCGCGAGTGACACCACGGTGGATCGTCTCGGCGGCTTGCTCTGGTGACGTCAGGGCTAGCGCGGAGAAATTGTGATGGAATTTCTCGAGGTCCGGATCTCCCAGCGGATCGACCCGGATGCGGCCACTGCGGGTGATCGGTGTCCGCACCCCGCCCGGGTGCACCGTAGCGGTCCGAACGCCAGTCCCATGCAGTTCCTGACGGACGGCTTCGGTGTAGCCACGGACAGCGAATTTGGCTGCACAGTAGGTGCTCTGGCTGGGAAAAGCGCACAGCCCGAAGATGCTCGACATGTTGACGACCACCCCCGAGCCCTGATTGATCAGATGGGGCAAGAACGCCCGCGTGCCGTGTGCGACGCCCCAGAAGTTGATGTCCATCAACCACTTGTCATCGTCGTAGTTGGCCTGCGCTGCCCATTGGGTGAGCACCACCCCGGCGTTGTTGACCACCATTCCCAGGTTGGTCGGTGCCCAGCCGGCGACGTCGTCAGCCCAGCCGAGTTGAGCGTCGCGATCCCGGACGTCGAGCACCCGACACATCACCGGTGTATCCACCAGCGCCGCAGTTTCTTTCAGCCCGGCCTCGTCCCAGTCACTCAGTGCCAGCGCACAGCCGTGCGCGGCCAGGCGCACCGCGAGCGCACGTCCGATTCCCGAAGCGGCGCCGCTGATCACCGCGGTGCGCCCGCTGACCTGGACTCGTTCTTTCATGTGCGTTGCCGAATCACCATGGGCAGACCGCCTTTGGGCCGCAGCGTGGTGAAGCCTTCTTCGACCACCCGGTGGCCCGGCGCTGCGTCCAAGACGAAGCGCTGGCTGGTTGTCGCGGCGATCATGGTCGCCTCCAGCATGGCGAACTGGGAGCCGATGCAGATGCGTCGGCCGCCGCCGAACGGCGCGTAGGCGGCTTTGGGTCGATCCACGGCTCCGGGAAGAAACCGGGTGGGGTCGAATCGTTCCGGGTCGGGCCAGAAGTCGGGATTGCGATGCAGTCGATGCGTCAGGACCACTACGATCGTGCCCCGCGTGATGCGGTAGCCGTTCAGATCGTCGTCAGCGGCCGCCCTGCGCATCGACAGATACACCGGTGGGTGCATGCGCATCGCTTCGGAGAAGCACGCTTTGGTCCACGGCAGGCCATCGAAGTCGTCATACGCGGGAGGGCGGCCCTGCAGCACGGTGTCCACCTCATCAAGCATCCGGGTGCGCGCGTCGGGATTCTGCGACAGCAGATGCCAGAGCCACGCCATGGCCGTCGCTGTGGTCTCGTGCCCGGCAGCCAGGAACGTTGCCGATTGCTCCAATACCTCTGCGCGCGAGAGGCGTTGTCCGGTGGCGTGATCCTGCGCGGCGAGCACCAGGCCGAGGAAATCCGTCGGCTGGTCATTCGAGTCCGCCGCGCGTTGCTCGATACGTTTGGTGATCATCGCGTCCAATTCACGCAGCCGACTCGCGATGCGCCGCGACCGCCAATGCGCTGAGGCGGCGGACGCCATGTTCATTCCGGGCAGTGCCTGCAGCAACCACGTCATTGGCGAATTACCCACTCGCAGCATGTCTTCGAGTGCCTGGGTGAGACCCTCGCCGACGGTAGTCACCTCGTCGTCCGATAGGTGTGTCCCGAACATCGTCTCGGCGGCGATTTGCAGCGCGACCACCATCATGCCGTGCGCGACGTCGATGCGTGCACCGTCCGGGTGGGACGCCCACCCGTCCAGCATGGTGTTCGCCTGGTTGACCATGCTGTTGGTGAAGGCTTCGAGATGGCGCCGGGCGAACAGCGGATTGAGCATGGCCCGGTCGCGTTTCCACCGCTCGCCTCGGCTGGTCACCAGTCCCCGGCGCAGACCCAGCGCGGGCACGTCGTACTCCTCGCCCTTGACGTAGACGTCCTGCTTGCGCAAGAAGATCTGCTCGACGTCTTGAGGGCGGTCGACGAGCACCAGGTCTACGACACCCGGCACGTGCATCCGGGCCGGCGACCCGGTGGCCTCGAACAGCACGTTGAGGGCGGGAACCATATCGTGGCGCGCGGTCCGCAGCAGGCGCGGAACGGCTTTGAGCGGCAACGGCGTGGGCCGGCGAAGCGTGGTATCCAGCGGCATAGTGCGACGCTACGAGCTGCGCAGCGCGCGCTGGAATGATCCGTACGGACGCCGATTTGATACGTTCGGACACATGCAGGACCCGCCCTTGTCCAGGGACGACCGGCTCAGTGCCGAATGGGACGTCCCGCGCCCTGCTGCGACGTGCCGGCACCTGCTGGAGGCGGCACGTCTGCACCACATCGCCGCTTCCGTGTGTCTTGCAGACACCGATCTGACGCTCGCCGACATCGAAGACAGCGCGACAGAGGTGCAAGCCGGCCAAGAGCTGCGAATGGTTCGCAATATCCTCGCCCACGTTGACGATTCGCACGACTTCGCCCGTGCAGTGGGGCTGCAGTACAACTTCGCGAACACCGGTATTCTCGGTTACGCCTTGCTGGCCAGCCCGAGCATCGGCGATGCGATCAACGTCGCCTGCCGCTACGCCTCGCTGTCATCGAGCTTCTTGGGGCTCAACCGGCAGGATGGCCCACTCGGTGCGGTCATCGAATTCGACAACAGCCACGTTCCCGCCGACGTGCGGGAGTTCATGCTCGAACGCGACATGTACGCCGTCACCAACCTGGCTCCGCTTCTGATCGGGCAGCTCGATGCCGACGTCGTGCTCACCGTTGAGGTGCCCGGTTTCGCGTTGCCGCTCGAGCGCCTCGAATTTGCCCGGCTGACAATCGAAATCGACACGTCGTCGGCACGCAGCGCCATCTCCATTCCCGCCGAGGTGTTGCGGCTGGCGATGCCCGCCGCCGATGCCGCCACCGCGCAGGCGTGCGTGCAGCAATGTGAGGACCTGCTGCAGGCCCGGCGTCAGCGCCGCGGGATGGCCGCCCGGGTGCGCACTCGACTGATCAGGGACCCCGGCCAGTTGCCAGCCATGGCGGCGATCGCGCGGGAATTCTGCATCACCGAACGCACCCTGCACCGTCGCCTCGCCGCCGAACACACCAGTTACCGCGCACTTGTCGACGAGGTTCGGGTGAACCTGGCCTCGGCGCTACTGGAGTCGGGACTCACCGTCGAAGAGACCGCCCGCCGGCTCGGCTACTCCGAAACCGCCGCATTCACCCGCGCATTCATCCGCATGCGCGGGGAGCCGCCCAGTAAGTGTCGCCGCCGCGGAAGCTAGCGGGCGAACATCCAAATCGCCTGAGCAGCAGGGCTTCCCAAGTCGACCGTGGTGGGGTCTCCGTCCGCCGATTCCACCGCGACCGAAATCATCCCGGCGAAGTCGCGGCGGGTCAGCACCCGCAACTTCGAGTCGAGGCTGATACCGATGCTGTCGAAGTAGCGCAGCATCTCGGGGTCCTTGTCCGAAATCCGGGCCACGGTGCCGGCGTCGCCGTCGGCACACGACCACAGCTGACGAGCGGGTGGGGCAGACACCTGGCCGTCGGAGCCCGGAATGGGATCGCCATGCGGATCGCGCTGCGGGAACCCCAGCTTGGCGTCGATGCGCGCGATCAGCCGATCCGACACCGCATGCTCGAGCACCTCGGCCTCGTCGTGCACCTCGTCCCAGCCGTAACCGAGTTCGGTGACCAGGAAGGACTCCAGCAGCCGATGGCGTCGCACCATCGCCAGCGCCGCGCGGCGGCCCGACTCGGTCAACGTGACCGCGCCGTATTTCTCGTGGTCCACCAGGCCTTGTTCGGCGAGCTTGCGGATGGATTCCGATGCGGTGCTGGCGGACACCCCGAGCTTGTCGGCGAGCATCTTGGTGCTGACCTTCTCCCGCGACCATTCCTGGGCGTTCCAGATGACTTTGAGGTAGTCCTGGGCAACCATGGTGAGCTCGTTGGGCTCGTCAGCGGGGCGCACAACGGAAGTTTATGCAATCCTCACCTGATTTGTGGCTCGCGCACGACCGTGCGCTACCTGGCCCCGTACGCTTGCTGGTGTGCGACGGTGGCGCGGCCAGGACGAGATCCCCACGGACTGGGGCCGATGCGTGCTCACGATCGGGGTGTTCGACGGACTGCACCGTGGCCACGCCGAGCTGATTGAACACGCGGTCAAGTCGGGTCGCGCACGCGGAGTGCCGACGGTGTTGATGACGTTCGACCCGCATCCGATGGAAGTGGTCCACCCCGGCAGCCACCCCGCGCAGCTGACTACCTTGACCCGTCGCGCCGAATTGGCCGAGGGATTCGGCATCGATGTTTTCCTGGTCATGCCGTTCACCCCTGCCTTCATGAAGCTCATGCCGGAGCATTACGTCCACGAATTGCTCGTCGAAAACCTGCACGTGGTCGAAGTCGTGGTGGGGGAGAACTTCACCTTCGGCAAGAAAGCCGCCGGGACCGTCGACACCCTGCGCAGTGCGGGTGCGCGGCTGGGGTTCGCGGTGGAAGCGATGTCGCTGGTTTCCGAACACCACGACGCCGAGACCGTGACGTTCTCCTCGACCTACATCCGGTCCTGCGTCGACGCCGGTGACGTGGTCGCAGCCGCCGAGGCGCTGGGGCGCCCGCACCGGGTGGAAGGCGTGGTGGTGCGCGGTGACGGGCGGGGGACCGAGATGGGTTTTCCCACCGCGAACGTGGCACCGCCGATGCACTCGGCCATTCCCGCCGATGGGGTATACGCCGCCTGGTTCACCGTCCTGGGCCACGGCCCGGTGACCGGGAGCGTAGTGCCGGGCGAGCGCTACCAGGCCGCGGTGTCGGTGGGCACCAACCCGACCTTTTCCGGGCGCACCCGCACCGTCGAGGCGTTCGTCCTCGACACCGCCGCCGACCTGTACGGGCAGCACGTGGCGCTGGACTTCGTGGCCCGTATTCGCGGGCAAGAGAAATTTGGCTCGGTGGGCGATCTGGTCGACGCGATGCGTAACGACACCGACCGCGCGCGGACCCTGCTTTCGGCCACCTGACCAGCTAATTCAGGCCTGCGACGGGTCCGCTGCTAAACTTCTCGGCGACACGGCGCGTGCTGCAGTTCGCGGTGGCCGCCCTGAGACGTACCAGTTCGCGAACCTATTGATGGAGATATTTCGTGGCGCTTACCGCCGAGCAGAAAAAAGAAATCCTGGGCTCCTACGGCCTGCACGCGACCGACACCGGTTCCCCGGAGGCGCAGGTGGCGATGCTGACCAAGCGGATCGCCGACCTGACCGAGCACCTCAAGAAGCACAAGCACGACCACCACTCGCGGCGCGGACTGCTGCTGCTGGTCGGTCGCCGTCGCCGTCTACTCAAATACATCGCCCAGGTCGACGTGCAGCGCTACCGCTCGCTGATCGAGCGACTCGGCCTGCGCCGCTGACTCCGAGCCCGCGGCATCGTCACGCTTAAAGAATCGCCAGGTCGGCGTGTAGAGTCAAAGACGTTTTGGGCCCCACCGGCCCGAGCAAGGTGCGGCGCGCGCGATCCGTGCGCACCGTTCCAGCGAGGCACAACAGGACTTCGAAGGAAGACAAGTCTGTATCGCGCGGTCTTCGGTAGTGGCTGCCGAACTCCCCGAGTCCGGGGCAGGTCGGCCGCTTCGATCGACGACCGTCGCCGCTTCCAGACCTCGTGGCATCCACGCTGTCCTGAAACCCTGCGGGTTAGGCGTGCCTGCGCGAAATAGCTGAACACAGAGAGGCTGTACGGACGCATATGTCTGTAGCTGAAATCGACGAAGGCGTGTTCGAAGCAACCGCCACCATTGACAACGGGAGCTTCGGCACCCGCACCATCCGTTTCGAGACCGGCCGGCTGGCCAAGCAGGCCGCCGGCTCCGTCGTCGCCTACCTCGACGACGACACCATGCTGCTGTCGGCCACCACGGCCAGCAAGTCGCCGAAGGACCACTTCGACTTCTTCCCGCTGACGATCGACGTCGAGGAGCGCATGTACGCCGCGGGACGCATCCCCGGTTCGTTCTTCCGCCGCGAGGGTCGTCCCTCGACTGACGCGATCCTGACGTGCCGGCTGATCGACCGCCCGCTGCGGCCGACCTTCGTGTCCGGTCTGCGCAACGAGATCCAGGTCGTCATCACCATCCTGAGCCTGGACCCCAAGGACCTCTACGATGTGCTGGCGATCAACGCCGCATCGGCGTCCACCCAGATCTCGGGTCTGCCGTTCGCCGGCCCCGTCGGCGGTGTGCGCGTCGCGCTGATTGACGGTGAGTGGGTCGCATTCCCGACCGTCGAGCAGCTCGAGAACGCGGTGTTCGACATGGTTGTCGCGGGCCGCAAAGTCGAGGGTGATGTCGCGATCATGATGGTCGAGGCCGAGGCCACCGACAACGTGATCGCGCTCGTCGCCGGTGGCGCCGAAGCCCCGACCGAGAGCGTCGTGGCTCAGGGTCTGGAAGCCGCCAAGCCGTTCATCGCTGCGCTGTGCACCGCGCAACAGGAGTTGCACGACGCCGTCGGCAAGGCGACTGCCGAGTACCCGCTGTTCCCGGAATACCAGGACGACGTCTTCTACGCGGTGTCCGCGGTGGCGACCGATGAGCTGGCCAAGGCGCTCACCATCGCCGGTAAGGAGGAGCGTGACGGCCGCACCGACGAGATCAAGGTGGAGGTGCTCGACCGCCTGGCCGGGACCTACGAGGGCCGCGAGAAGGAAATCGGGGCGGCGTTCCGATCGCTGACCAAAAAGCTTGTGCGCCAGCGCATCCTGTCCGACCACTTCCGTATCGACGGTCGCGGTGTCACCGACATCCGCGCCCTGTCGGCAGAGGTCGCGGTGGTCCCGCGGGCACACGGCAGCGCGCTGTTCGAGCGTGGTGAAACCCAGATCATGGGCGTCACCACCCTCGACATGGTCAAGATGGCCCAGCAGATCGACTCGCTGGGGCCGGAGACCTCCAAGCGCTACATGCACCACTACAACTTCCCGCCGTTCTCCACCGGCGAGACCGGTCGGGTCGGCTCGCCCAAGCGGCGCGAGATCGGCCACGGCGCACTGGCGGAGCGGGCCCTGATGCCGGTGCTGCCCAGCATCGAGGAGTTCCCCTACGCGATTCGGCAGGTCTCGGAAGCGTTGAGCTCCAACGGTTCCACCTCGATGGGTTCGGTGTGTGCCGCGACGCTGTCGCTGCTGAACGCCGGTGTGCCGCTGCGCGCCCCGGTCGCCGGCATCGCAATGGGCCTGGTTTCTGACGACATCGAGGTCGAAGGCGGCAAGACCGAACGCCGTTTTGTGACCCTGACTGACATCTTGGGCGCCGAAGATGCGTTCGGTGACATGGACTTCAAGTGCGCGGGCACCAAGGACTTCGTTACCGCGCTGCAGTTGGACACCAAGCTCGACGGCATCCCGTCGCACGTGCTGGCCGGTGCCCTGGCGCAGGCCAAGGACGCGCGTCTGACCATTCTCGAGGTGATGGCCGAGGCCATCGACGAGCCGGACGAGATGAGCCCGTACGCGCCGCGCATCACCACGATCAAGGTGCCTGTCGACAAGATCGGCGAGGTGATCGGGCCCAAGGGCAAGATGATCAACTCGATCACCGAAGAGACCGGTGCGCAGATCTCCATCGAGGACGACGGCACGGTGTTCGTCGGTGCCAGCAGCGGCGAGGCGGCGCAGGCCGCGATCGACAAGATCAACGCGATCGCCAACCCGCAGCTGCCCAAGACCGGCGAGCGGTTCCTCGGGACCGTGGTCAAGACCACCGATTTCGGCGCGTTCGTGTCGCTGCTCCCGGGCCGCGACGGGCTGGTGCACATCTCCAAGCTCGGTCGGGGCAAGCGTGTTGCGCGGGTCGAAGACGTCGCGAACGTCGGCGACAAGCTGCGCGTCGAGATCGCCGACATCGACAAGCGGGGCAAGATCTCCCTGGTGCTCGTGGAGGAAGATGCCGGCGCCTCCGGCGGCGCTACCCCCAGCCCGGAGCCCGCTTCGTCGCAGACGGAAGCCGATGCCGCGACGGCCAGCAGTTAGTCCAGCGACGCAGCCGCTGCGCCGCGGCCGGCACTCCTCAGAGCCGTCCGCGGCGTTCCGGCGAACCACACTGCCCGGCGGTTTGCGGGTTGTCACGGAGTATTTGCCCGGGGTGCGCTCTGCCTCGGTCGGGGTGTGGGTAGGAGTCGGATCGCGCGACGAGGGTTCCACCGTGGCCGGCGCCGCGCACTTCCTGGAACACCTGTTGTTCAAGTCCACCCCGACCCGCACCGCCGTCGACATCGCGCAGGCGATGGACGCGGTGGGCGGTGAGCTGAACGCGTTCACCGCCAAGGAGCACACCTGCTACTACGCGCACGTGCTCGACAGCGACCTCGCGCTTGCCGTCGATCTGGTCAGTGACGTGGTGCTCAACGGGCGTTGCGCCGGAAGCGACGTCGAGCTGGAACGCGACGTCGTCCTCGAAGAGATCGCGATGCGCGACGACGATCCCGAGGACGCGCTGGCCGATCAGTTCCTGGCGGCGCTGTTCGGCGATCACCCGGTGGGCCGTCCGGTGATCGGCAGCGTGCAGTCGGTGTCGTCGATGACGCGCGCGCAGTTGCACTCGTTCCATCAGCGGCGGTACACGCCCGAGCGGATGGTCGTCGCGGTGGCCGGGAATGTCGACCACGGCGACGTGGTGGCCCTGGTACGCGAGCACTTCGGGCCGCGGTTGGTGCGGGGCCGTCACGCCATCGCGCCGCGCAAGGGCGCCGGCCGGGTCGGCGGTCGCCCCCGGCTGACGGTGGTCAACCGGGACGCCGAGCAGACCCACGTCTTTCTCGGGGTGCGCACGCCGGGCCGGTACTGGAAGCATCGCTGGGCGCTGTCGGTGCTCAACACCGCGCTGGGCGGCGGCCTGAGCTCTCGCCTGTTCCAACAGGTTCGGGAATCTCGCGGGCTGGCCTATTCGGTGTATTCGTCGCTGGACACGTTCTCCGACGTCGGCGCGATGTCGGTGTACGCCGCCTGTCTGCCGGAACGGTTCGCCGAAGTGACCCGGGTGACCGCCGACGTGCTCGCGGACGTGGGCCGCGACGGCATCACCGAGACGGAATGCCGGATCGCGAAAGGGTCGCTGCGCGGCGGGCTGGTGCTCGGCCTGGAGGACTCCAGTTCCCGGATGAACCGCATCGGCCGCGGCGAACTCAACTACGCTGAGCACCGGAGCATCGATCGGACCCTGCAGGAGCTCGATGAGGTCACGCTGGACGAGGTCAACGCGATTGCGCGCCAACTCCTCAACAAGCCTTACGGCGCAGCCGTGCTCGGGCCGCATCAGTCGAAGAAGTCTCTACCGCAACAGCTTAGGACGATGACGAGGTAGCTCGGTGGTACTGGGATTCTGGGACCTCGACGTGCCGATCGTGGGCGCGCCGATGGCGGGCGGCCCCGGTACTCCGGCGCTGGCCGCGGCGGTGTCCAACGCCGGTGGCCTCGGCATCCTTGCCGGCGGATACATCAGCGCCGAACGCCTCGCCGAGGACTTCGCGGCAGCGCGGGCCGCCACCACCGGCCCGATCGGTGTCAACCTTTTCGTGCCCCAGCCCAGTGTCGCCGACGTCGTCGCGCTGGACTACTACGCCGAGGCGCTCGACGAGCTGGCCGAGCATTACGCCGTCCACGTCGGCTACCCCGAATTCGGCGATGACGACGGCTGGCAGCAGAAGCTCGAAGTGGTCGCCGACCTTCGGCCCGAGTTGGTGTCGTTCACCTTCGGCGCGCCGTCGCCAGATCTGCTGCGCAGGTTCGGTGCCTTGGGCACGTTGCTCTACATCACCGTGACCTCGGCTTACGAGGCCGGGGTGGCTGTGGCCGCCGGCGCGGACGGCCTCGTCGTCCAGGGCCCGGACGCCGGTGGGCACCGCGGGACATTTGCGCCGGATCGGAGTCCGGGCACCGAGCCGCTGACCGAACTTTTGGATCGCATCGGGCACGCCCACGACGTTCCGCTGATTGCCGCCGGCGGTTTGTCCAGCCCCGAGGACGTTGCCGGGGTGCTACGCAGGGGAGCCGCCGCCGCCCAGGTCGGTACCGCGCTGTTGCTGTCCGACGAGGCCGGCACCAACGCCGCACACCGTTCCGCGCTGGGACACCCGCAATTCGACACCACCGTCATCACCCCGGCTTTTTCGGGCCGGTACGCCCGTGGTCTGGCCAACGACTTCACCCGGATGATGGATCAGATTGCGCCGCTGGGCTATCCCGAGGTCAACCAGATGACGTCACCGATCCGCAAAGCCGCCGTCGAGCTGGAAGACCCGCATGGCACCAACTTGTGGGCGGGAACGGGGTATCGGAAGGCCGAAGCCCGGCCGGCGAAGGAGATCGTCGACAAGCTCGGCCACATCTGACTCAGCGGCCGGGCTCGGGGAGTACGCACCCCGAGGTATCAGGCCAGTATTGCGGCCGGGTCGGTGAACGGCAGCGCCAGGTCGGCGGCAACGCGCTGGCAGAGCAAGGCGCCGTCGTGCGTCGAAAGCCCCTTCGCGAGAGCCGGATTCGACCGGCAGGCGGCCTGCCAGCCGTTATCCGCGAGATCAAGCACGTACGGCATGGTCGAGTTGGTCAGCGCGACTGTCGACGTGGCAGGAACCGCGGCGGGCATGTTGGCGACGCAGTAGAACAGGGTGTCGTGTACGGCGTATGTCGGGTCGTCGTGGGTGGTCGGCCGAGAGTCTTCGAAGCAGCCGCCCTGATCGATCGCGATGTCTACCAGTACCGCGCCCGGCTTCATATGAGCGACAAGCGCATTCGATACCAAAGTGGGGGCCTTGCTGCCAGGTAACAACACCGCGCCGACCACCAGGTCGGCGCGCTTGACTGCTTCTTCCAGTTCCAGGGCCGTGGAGTAGCGCGTCTGCAGTTGGCCACCGAACGCGCGGTCGACTTCGCGCAGCGTGCCGATGTTGACGTCGAGGACCGTGACGGCGGCCCCCATGCCGTGGGCAACCCGGGCGGCGTTGTATCCGGCTGTCCCCGCGCCGATGACCACCACCGAGGCAGGCTCGACGCCGGGCACACCGCCCATCAGCACACCGCGCCCGCCGTGCGTTCGCATCAGGTGGTATGCCCCGACCTGAGCCGCCAGCCGGCCGGCCACTTCGCTCATCGGGGCCAGTAGCGGCAACGCCCCGTCCGGAGTCTGGACGGTCTCGTAGGCGATCGAGGTGGTGCCCGAATTCAACAGCGCCTCGGTGCACGCGCGCGACGCGGCCAGGTGAAGAAAGGTGAACAACGTCTGCTCGCGCCGCAGTTGCGAATACTCGACCGGTATCGGCTCTTTGACCTTGAGCACCAGATCAGCGTCGGCCCAAACACTGTCGGCGCTTGAAACCAATTGTGCGCCTGCGGCTTTGAAATCGCTATCGGTGATCGCCGAGCCCTCGCCCGCCTCGGCCTGGATCAGCACCTCGTGTCCGCGGCGGGTCAATTCGGCGACGCCGGAGGGGGTTATCGCCACCCGGGATTCGTTGTTCTTGACCTCGGTCGGGATACCCACGCGCATGCACTCTATTGTGAAGAAACTTCATTGTTAAAGCAAAGAAGGCGAAGAAATGGCAATACAATCACTGCTATGGCAGAAGAAAAATCGACGATGCCGGACCGTGCGGTGCCTCGACCGAAGGATCTTCGGCCAGCCGATCTGGATCGGGTGGACCGCCGCATCCTGGGCCTGCTGCACGCCGACGCCCGGATGACCAATAGCGCACTGGCCGAGGAACTCGGCATCGCCGCGTCGACCTGCCACGGCCGGGTGCGCCGACTCCTGGAGTCGGGTGTCATCCGCGGCTTCTACGCCGACATCGATCCCGCCGCGGTGGGATTGCCGCTGCAGGCCATGATTTCGGTCAGCCTGCAGTCCCACGCCCGCGGCAAGATTCGCGACTTCATCCAACAGATCCGACGCCGGCCGCAGGTGATGGACGTCTACTTCTTGGCCGGTACCGACGACTTCATCCTGCACGTCGCGGCCCGCGACACCGAGGACCTACGCTCGTTCGTGGTGGAAAACCTCAATGCCGACGCTGATGTCGCCGGCACCCAGACCTCGCTGATCTTCGAGCATCTACGGGGGGCCGCACCGGTCTGACCGTGGGGTAATTTTGATACCGGCGGTACCGGTTATGATCCTGCCCATGTTCACCGTCAACGACGAGGCTGTCGGTCCGCATCTGGAGGCTCACGCGGCGGGCTCGGAGCACGAGCGTTTGGTTCTCGAAGCGCGCGACGTCGCGTTCGACTGGGCGAAGCTGCCGTTTCACTACGTGCCGGGCGAGCCGTTCACCACCCACATGCTCAACGTGCTGCACCTGTTGCTGCCGGCCGGCGAGGAGTTCTTCGTCGACCTGTTCAAACAGGCGCTGCCGCTGATCAAGGACGACCAGTTGCGCCTTGACGTGCAGGGATTCATCGGTCAGGAGGCAATGCACGCGCAGGCGCACACCGGCGTGCAGGAGTACTTCGCCGCCAACGGCGTCGACGTGACACCGTTCACCGACCAGATGGCCTGGCTGTTCAGCAGGCTGCTGGGTGACCGGCCGCGATGGAGTGTGCGGCGGCAGCGCAGCTGGCTGCTCGAGCGTGTCGCGCTCGTCTCGGCCATCGAGCACTACACCGCGATCCTGGGTGAATGGATCATCAACACCCCGGAACTCGACGCGGTCGGCGCCGACCCGGTGATGATGGACCTGCTCCGCTGGCACGGCGCCGAAGAAGTCGAACACAAAGCGGTGGCCTTCGACTTGATGAAACACCTGCGGGCCGGTTATCTGCGCCAGGTCCGCACCCAGCTGGTCGTCACGCCGGTGATGTTCCTGCTGTGGGTGCGCGGGGTCCGGTTCATGTACTCGGTAGACCGGCACGTTCCACCCGGGGCCAAGCCGCGCTGGCGGTACTACTTCGCCGCGGCGCGACGGGGTTTGCTGCCGGGGCCGATGCGATTCATCCGGGTCATCGCCGCCTACTACCTGCCGCGTTTTCACCCGTCGCAACTCGGCGGGGTGGAAAAAGCGGTCGACTACCTGGCGATCTCGCCCGCCGCCCGCGCCTCGCACTGAGCCCAGAGGATCCCCATGACCACCGCTCCGGCTGGAAGTCTGCACGCAGCGACCCGCAGCACCGTGACCGCGTCCGACGGCGTCACGTTGGCTGTGCACGCCTACACCGAGGTCGACCCGCAGCGGCCGACTGTGTTGGCGATACACGGCTATCCAGACAACCATCACCTGTGGGACGGGGTCGCCGAACACCTCGTCGACCGCTACAACGTGATTGCCTACGACGTGCGTGGCGCCGGCGAATCGGCACGTCCGGCCGGCCGGTCGGATTACCGCTTCGCGCAACTGGTTTCCGATATCGGCGCGGTCATCGACAGCCTGGGCGTCGGGCGTGTACATCTGCTGGCCCATGACTGGGGTTCGATCCAAGCCTGGGCCGCCGTCACCGATACGACGGTGATGGGCAAGGTGGCCTCGTTCACCTCGATATCCGGGCCGCACCTGAACTATGCGGGCAAGTTCCTGCGCTCGGCACGCAGCCCGCGCGGTCTCGTCGACGTGATCCGGCAATTCCTCGCCTCGGGCTACATTTGGTTCTTCCTCGCCCCGGGTCTGCCGGAATTGCTGATCAGGGCGGGCGTGGGCATCAAACTCGTTGAGGTGTTGGGCCGTATCGGCAACTCCAGCACCCGGACCCGGCCCGGTGACCCGGTGCGTTCGACCGGCGACTACGTCAACGGGCTCAATCTCTACCGCGCCAACATGCCTGCGCCGTTCCTGGCGCCCGGTGCGACGTTGCCCGGCACCGGCGTCCCGGTGCAGGTGCTGGTGCCGCGAATGGACATGTTCGTCACGCCGGCGTTGCAGCGGTACACCGGCTCGATACCGTCGGGCAGCAGGGTTGTCCCGATCGAGGGTGGTCACTGGGTGGTGGCGGCGCGCCCCGACGTGATCGCGCGACTGGCGGCCGACTGGATCGACCGGCATGTCGACGGTGCCGCGCCGGCGACGGCGAGCGCGGTGCACGGCGGGCCGCGCGATGTGCAGGGCAAACTCGCACTGGTCACCGGTGCCGGCGCCGGTATCGGCCGCGCCACCGCCATCGAGTTGGCCCGGCAGGGCGCCGACACCGTGGTGATCGTCGACCGCGACCTGGCTGCGGCACAGCAGACCGTCGCCGCGGTTCGTCAAGCCGGTGCCACGGCAGCGGCGTACGAGGCCGACGTCAGTGACGAGGCCGCGATGAATGCGCTTGCCGCACAGGTCAACAGCGACCACGGTGTGGTCGACATCCTGGTGAACAATGCCGGCATCGGGATGGCCGGCCGATTCCTCGAGACCACCCCTGCGCACTGGGACACCATCCTGGGCGTCAACCTGCGTGGCGTGCTCAACGGGAGCCGGGCGTTTGCCGCCCAGATGGTCGACCGTGGTCAGGGCGGCACCATCATCAACGTGTCGTCGGCGGCGGCATTCCTCCCGTCGAAGTCGATGATCGCCTATGGCACCACAAAAGCCGCCGTGCTGGCATTTAGCGAAGCGTTGCGGGCGGATCTGGCTGACGACGGCATCACCGTCACCGCGGTGTGCCCGGGATTCGTGAACACCAACATCGCCAAGAACACCGTCTACGCCGGAATGACCTCCGCCGAACAGGACACCGCCCGGCACAAGGCCGACGTCGCCTACCGGCGACGCAACTACACGCCGGAAGCCACCGCCAAAGCGATCGTCAAAGCAGTCAAGAGTGGCCGGCCGGTAGTGCCGATCGCGGCCGAATCACGGGTCGGCTACGCGATGCGGCGCATCAGCCCTTCGTTGATCCGGCTGTTGGCCCGCTACGACATTCGCCCGTGAGGTGATCGTGTCGCAGAGCATTTGGGCCAGCAGGCCCCCGGACATCTACGGTCGTCGCAGACGGGACCGGCTCTTCACAGCCGTCTGGGGATTGACAACGGTGCTCGGCGGGTTCTCCGCGACGAGTCGATGGAAACCGTCCCGCGTCATACCGGTGGGCCGCACCCACGCCGCAGTAATCACCCGACGCGACCAGCTCGGCCCGGACGTGGTCGCGCTGACGTTCGCCGATCCCGACGGCGGCCTGCTGCCGTCGTGGACTCCGGGCAGCCACATCGACGTGCTGCTGCCCTCCGGCCGCCGCCGCCAGTACTCGCTGTGCGGGCTGCCCGGCCGACGCTCCGACTACCGAATTGCGGTGCGCCGCATCGCCGATGGCGGCGGCGGGTCCATCGAAATGCACGACTCGTACGCCGTCGGTGACGCACTGGTGTTCGAAGGTCCGCGTAACGCGTTCTATCTCGGCGGCGACGAGCATGATGTGCTGTTCGTCATCGGCGGGATCGGGGTGACACCGATCCTGTCCATGATGCGTGCCGCGCAGCAACGTGGAATGAATTGGCGCGCAGTCTATGCCGGTCGCAGCCGGGAGTACATGCCGCTGCTGGACGAGGTGCTGTCGCTGGATCCCGACCGGGTCACGGTGTGGATCGACGACGAGCGCGGTCGCCTCGCCACCGCAGACGATCTGCTCGCCACCGCGACGCCGACCACCGCGGTGTACGTGTGCGGGCCCACCGGGATGCTGGAATCGGTGCGTGCCGCGCGCAACGAGCACGCGAACGCGCCGCTGCATTACGAGCGGTTCAGTCCGCCGCCGGTCGTCGACGGTATCCCGTTCGAACTCGAACTTGCCCGCTCGGGGCGGGTGCTCGAGGTGCCCGCCCATCGCTCGGCGCTCGATGTGATGCTCGACATCGACCCGACAGCCGCACATTCCTGCCGGCAAGGGTTCTGCGGCACGTGCAAGGTCACCGTGCTCGATGGACACGTCGACCGTCGCGGCCGCACCGCCGAAGCGGACGGCGAGATGCTGGTGTGCGTCTCCCGCGCCGGCGGCGGCCGCATAGTGATCGACGCGTAGGGACGCCTATAGGGTGAGGCCATGCGGGTAGCGGTGCTGGGGTCCAAGGGCAAAGTCGGAACGACGATGGTGCAGGCCGTGCGGGACGCCGACGATCTGACCCTGTCCGCCGAAGTCGACGCCGGCGATGAGCTGAGCCTGTTGACCGACAACAACACTGAGGTGGTGATCGACTTCACCCATCCCGACGTGGTGATGGCCAACTTGGAGTTTCTGATCGACAACGGCATCCACGCCGTCGTGGGCACCACCGGCTTCACCGACGAACGGCTGCAACAGGTTCGGTCTTGGCTGGCTGCCAAGCCGGGCGCCTCGGTTCTCATCGCCCCCAACTTCGCCATCGGGGCGGTGTTGTCCATGCATTTCGCCAAGCAGGCCGCGCCGTTCTTCGAGTCGGTCGAAGTGATCGAGCTGCACCATCCGCACAAAGCCGACGCGCCGTCGGGAACCGCCGCTCGCACCGCCGCGCTGATCGCCGAAGCGCGAAAAGACCTGCCGCCCAACCCCGACGCCACCAGCACCAGCCTGCCGGGTGCCCGCGGCGCTGACGTCGATGGAGTACCGGTCCACTCGGTGCGGCTGGCGGGCTTGGTCGCCCATCAGGAAGTGTTGTTCGGCACGCTAGGGGAGACCCTGACCATCCGGCACGACAGCATCGACCGCACGTCGTTCGTGCCCGGTGTGCTGCTGGCGGTTCGCCGCGTCGGCGACCATCCCGGCCTGACACTGGGGATCGAATCGCTGCTGAATCTGCAATGACACAGAACGTGCGCGGCGTGCGCATCCCGTTGCTGATCGCACTGATGTGCGCGGCGCTGTTGGTGTACATCGTGCTGCTGGGCAGGACGGCCGCGCTGATGATCGGGTCCGGGCGTGCCGTGGCCATCGCACTGGGCGGTGCGCTGCTGATCCTGCCCGCGGTCGGGCTGTGGGCGATGATCGCCACACTGCGTGCCGGCTTCGCCCACCAACGGCTGGCCCGTCTTGCCGCCGAGGACGGTATGGAACTCGACGTCGACGCGCTGCCGCGCCGGCCGTCGGGGCGCATCGAACGCGACGCCGCCGACGCGTTATTCGCCCGCGTCCGTGCCGAATTGGACGACGATCCGCACAACTGGCGGCGCTGGTATCGACTGGCGCGGGCCTACGACTATGCGGGCGATAGAGGCCGGGCCCGGGAGGCCATGAAGAAAGCCGTCGAGCTGCAGGGGCGCCAATGAGCAAGACGCTGCTGATCGTTCACCACACCCCGTCGCCGGCCACCCGTGAACTCCTCGAAGCTGTCGTGGCCGGGGCCAACGACCCCGAGATCGACGGCGTGGACGTGCTGACACGACCGGCGCTGGCCGCCACCGTTCCCGACCTGCTCGACGCCGACGGTTACCTGTTCGGCACCCCCGCCAACCTCGGATACATGTCCGGGGCGCTCAAGCATTTCTTCGACACGGTGTACTACCCGAGCCTGGATCACGTGGCAGGCCGGCCGTACGGCGTGTGGGTGCACGGCAACAACGACACCGTCGGCGCGGTGTCGTCGGTTGATAAGGTCGTCACCGGACTGGCGCTGTCCAAAGCCGCTGAGGCATTGGAGATTACCGGCGAAGTCGACGCGGTCGCCCGCCGGCTGGCTTACCAGCTGGGTGCCACGCTCGCGGCGACGCTGATGCCCTGACGGGTCAGCGCGCCCGCAGGATGGTGACCGCGTTGTCGTGCTTCGTAAATTTCTCGAAGGTGGCCGCGGGAACGCCGAAGAGGCTGCCTAATACATCCGTCGGCAGCTGACTGACCGCCTCGCCGATGCCGATATTGTCTTTGTCCTCAGCGGCGCTGGCGTTCTGAACGATCAGAACCTCCAGGTCTTCGGTGCCCAGGTTTTCGAAGTAGTGCAGCGAACCCTGGGGCGCGAACACCAGATCATCGACGTGGGCTTCGAAACTCTCGTGGTTGCCGTTGCCGTCGATGAGAACCCAGCTCGCGGCGCCTTTGAGGATCAGGTTGAGCTCCCACGCGCTGGGATGCCAGTGCGGTTCGCGAATGGCGCCGGGCTGCAACGTGATCAGCTGGATGCTGGCGGCCTGCCCTTGCAGGATCGGGAAATTGTCCTCGTGAGCTTGCCGTTGCGAGCCCCCGTCGTATCGGGTGGGTGACTGCGCGGAAAGGTGAAAGAGATGCGACTCCGAGGTGATCGTCTCCGCGGGTATGCGGGGATCGCCGAATCGCTTCACGTCATCGGTCATCGGCTTTTCCTCAGCACGACGACGCCCTTGTCGATCTTCTTGAACGAGCCGAACGTGTCCGCGGGAACGCCGAAAAGGGCGGACAGCACCCGGGGTGGCAGCCTGCTGAGGGATTCACCGATGCCGATGTTGTCGTTGGGTTCGGCCGCGCTGGTGTTCTGGACGATGACGATCTTGAGGTCGTCGCTGCCGCGGTTTTCGAAGTAGTGAAAAGAACCTTGGGGCGCGAACACCACGTCGCCGACATGCTGCTCGAAGCTTTCATGGTTGCCGTTGCCGTCGATGAGTGTCCATCCGGCGACGCCCTGGGTGACGATGTTGATCTCCCACGCGCTGGGATGCCAGTGCGGCTCGCGAATGGCACCAGGCTGCAGGGTTAGAACGAGGAAACTCGCCGCCTGCCCGGTCATGATCGGAAAGCTCTCCTCGTCGGCTTGCCGGAACGAGCCGCCGTCGAGTGTGGTCACCGGGGAAGCGCCGAGACGGAACAGGTGCGTCTGCGAGGTGAGCAATTCTGCCGGTATGCGAGGATCGCCGAAGCGCGCCGGATCGTCGGGCGACGCCGCGTCCTTGTCGCTGCGGGATTCCGACACCAGGCGCTCGACACCGACTCCGGTCGCCGCGGCCGCGCCGGCCAAGCCCGCCCCGCCGAGGATCGTGCGCCGATTGATGGACACCTGCCGAAATTACCGCAGCAGCCAGGTGCCGGGCCACCAAATAGTCGCAGGGCCCCGACAGACGCTTACGGGTCGATGTGTGTGGGTGGCGTCAGCATGGCCGGGTTCGCCTCTTTGGGCGGATCGCCCGCGCTCATCGTGTCGCAGTCGACCTCGGCCGGGTTCAGCGGACCGCCCGGGTAGGTGGTCAGACAGCGCTCCCACATGCCGTCGGTGTCGACGGCGCTGTCGCACATCTGCGCCAAGGGGAGCCCCGGGGGATTCATGCATCCGGCGGTGGCCGGAGCCGCGGTGGCGGTCAGACCGGCGGCTGCCGACACGGCAACCAGGGCTGCGATCAGGTAACGCTTCGTCATGGTGTCCCCCACCATAGGTGAAGTGTCCAATGGTCGGCGCGGCACCCAAGCTACTCGTCCGGCGCTGAGGCGGGGGCCGATGCCCGGCTGATCGCGTCGACGGCATGATGAGATCGGGATGGACGCCGAGTCCAGCCGTGGTAGACCTCGAGAAGGACCGTACGTGACGCGCCTGCTGATCGCCAACCGCGGTGAGATCGCGCTCCGAATCATCCGCACTGCAACGGAGTTGGAGCTCGGCACGGTCGCCGTCTACGCCGAGGACGATGCGGCCAGCCCGCACGTGCACGCGGCTGACGAAGCGATCGCGCTGCCCGGGGCCGGCCCGGCGGCCTATCTGGACCACGCGGCGATCCTGGCGGCAGCCAAGAATTCGGGTGCCGAACTGGTACATCCGGGTTACGGCTTTCTCAGTGAACAGTCCGACTTCGCCCGCGGGTGCGCGAGCGCGGGGTTGACGTTCGTCGGACCGGAAGCGGCAACGCTCGATCTGTTCGGCAACAAGTCCTCGGCCCGGCATGCCGCGACTGCGGTCGGGGTGCCGGTGCTGCCCGCCACCGAAGGGCCCACCAGTGTCGACGGCATCCGCGCCTTCGCCGACGCCCACGACGGGCCGATCGTGATCAAGGCGCTCTCTGGCGGTGGCGGCCGCGGCATGCGAGTCGTCCGCGACGCCGAGCAGATTGAGGACGCTTACCGGCGGTGCGCCGCCGAAGCCGAACTCGGGTTCGGCGACCCAGCGCTGTTCGCTGAGGCGCACCTGGCCGACGCCCGGCACATCGAGGTGCAGATCGTCGCGACGCCCTCGCGTGCGCTCGCGCTCGGCGACCGCGACTGCAGCATTCAGCGGCGTCACCAGAAACTGATCGAAATCGCACCGGCGCAGGGTATTTCGCCGGCGCTACGGCGTGATTTGCACCGGGCAGCGGCGCTGCTGTGTGCACACGCTGGCTATCGCGGAATCGGCACGGTCGAATTTCTGGTCACCGGAGAGCAATTCGTCTTCCTGGAAGTCAACCCTCGGATTCAGGTGGAACACACCGTGACCGAAGAGGTCACCGGTGTCGACCTGGTTGCCGTGCAGCTGCGCATCGCACAAGGGGCGTCGCTGCCTCAACTGGGGTTGCCGGCCGGTATCGTGGCCGACGGCGACCAGGTGGTGGGGGCGGTCGCCGCGGTGCGTGGGATCGCGATCCAGACGCGGGTCAACATGGAAACGATGGAGGCCGACGGGTCGGTCCTGCCGACGGCGGGCACCCTCGCGGTGTTCTCGCCGCCGAGCGGCCCCGGGGTGCGGGTCGACACCTTCGGTCGTGCCGGGCTCACGCCGAGCCCACGTTATGACTCGTTGTTGGCCAAGGTGATCACCCGAGTGCGCGGATCGTCGTTTTCTGCCGCGGTCCGCAAGGCACAGACAGCCTTGGACGAATTTGCTGTCGAGGGTATTCGGACGAACATCACATTCCTGCGGGAGATCCTGTCGCACAGCCACACTCACCCGGGCCCGGTCACGACGAGCTTTGTCGACGACAACATGGCGGCTTTCGCCGGCGCGGCGCAGACTCGGTGCCACGAGATGCGGCCGGCGACACCGGAACTGTATCCGGGTGAGGAATTGCTGCGGGCACAGCTGGCCGGCACCGTCATCGAGATCGCCTCGGAGGGGCAGGAATACGCCGCCGGCGCGCAGTTGGCGGTCCTCGAGGCCATGAAGATGCAGCATGTGCTGACCGCGCCGGCTGCCGTGCGCACGGTGCGGACGTTGGTGAAACCCGGTCAGGTGATCGGCACCGGTGACCCGCTGGTGGTGTTCACCCGCGGTGGCGAAAGCGCGGGAACCTGCGACGCCGACCGCTCGCTCGACCTGGACCGGGGTCGCGCCGACCTCGACGAGGTGCGACGCCGACACGTACTCACCTTGGATGAGGGCCGACCGTCGGCAATCGCCAAGCGGCACAACCAGAACCGGCGCAGCGCGCGGGAGAACATCGACGACCTGGTCGATCCGGGGAGCTTCGTCGAATACGGCGCGCTGGCGGTGGCCGCGCAGCGCAGCCGACGCTCGGAGGAAGACCTGATCGCCAACACCCCGGCCGACGGCTTGATCGCCGGGGTGGCGACGATCGGCGGCGTCCGCGCTGCCGTGCTGTCCTACGATTACACCGTGCTCGCGGGTACGCAGGGCATGCGTAATCACGCCAAAACCGACCGGGTCTTCGAATTGGCGGCCCGCCAACAGCTGCCGGTCGTGCTGTTCGCCGAAGGGGGCGGCGGCCGGCCCGGCGACACCGACGTCGCGAACATCGCCGGCCTCGATGTGCCGACGTTCCGGTCACTCGGTGCACTCAGCGGCCGGGTGCCGCTGGTGTCGATCGTGTCCGGCCGGTGCTTCGCCGGTAACGCGGCGCTGGCCGGCACCTGCGACGTCATCATCGCGACTCCCGATGCGAACATCGGCATGGGCGGGCCGGCGATGATCGAAGGCGGCGGGCTGGGACTGTACCGGCCGGAGGACATCGGGCCGATCGAGGTGCAGCGGCGCAACGGCGTGGTCGGGTTGGCCGCCCGCGACGAGGCCCACGCCGTGTCGCTGGCCAAGCAGTATCTGGCCTATTTCCATGGCAAGCGGGACGACTGGGCGGCGCCCGATCCGCGGCGGGCGCGACATGTGGTGCCGGAGAATCGATTACGGGCCTACGACGTACACCACGCGATCGAATCGGTTGCCGACGTCGGATCCGTCCTGGAGCTGCGGGCCGACTACGGGGTCGGCGCGGTCACCGCGCTCGTCCGCGTCGAGGGCGTCGCTTTCGGTTTGCTGGCCAACAGCAGCCATCACCTCGGTGGTGCTATTGACGCCGAGGCGGCCGACAAGATGGCCGATTTCCTGACGCTCTGCGAATCGGCTGGGCTGCCGATCATTTCGCTGTGCGACACACCTGGCTTCATGGTGGGCCCGGACGCCGAAGTCGACGCCGCGGTTCGGCGCTTCAGCCGGCTGTTCATCGTCGGCGCACGACTGACCGTGCCGTTCGGGATGGTCATCCTGCGCAAAGGCTACGGGCTGGGGGCCATGGCGATGGCCGGCGGCTCATTCCACGCTCCGGACTTCACCATTGCCTGGCCGACCGGCGAGATCGGTGGCATGGGTTTGGAGGGCGCGGTTCGGCTGGGCTTCAGCAAGGAATTGGCCGCCGTCGCCGACCCGACCGAACGTCAGAACCTGTTCGACACGCTGGTCGAAGCCGCCTATCAGCACGGCAAGGCGCTCACCTCGGCGACTACGTTCGAACTCGACGACGTGATCGACCCGGCGGACACCCGCGGATGGATCATCAGGCTGCTTCACCGAGACGAAGGTTCACCCAACCAGGAAGAGAGGCGCTTGTGAAAGTTGCCGACAAGGTCGCCATCGTCACCGGCGGTGGTAACGGTATCGGCGCGGCGCTGGCCGTGAAGCTGGCGCACCAGGGTGCCCGCGTCGTGATCGCCGACCTGGACGGCGACGCCGCCCAGGCGGTGGCCGACCGGATCAACGTCGATCATCCCGGCGTCGCCGCCGCTTGTGGCGGAGACGTCTCCGAGACAACGCACATCCAGCAGTTGATCGCGTTGGCGACCAGCCAATTCGGGCCTGTCGACCTGTATTTCGCCAACGCGGGTATCACCGGCGTATCGGGTCTGGACGTCACCGAGGCGCAGTGGGACCATTCCCTCGACGTGAACCTGCGAGCGCACATCCGGGCTGCCCAACTGCTGGTGCCCGAATGGGTCGAACGCGGCGAAGGCTACTTCGTCAGCACCGCCTCGGCGGCCGGGCTGCTCACCCAACTCGGGTCGGCGACCTATTCGGTGACCAAGCATGCCGCGGTCGGATTCGCCGAATGGCTGAACATCACCTTCGGCGACCAAGGGGTGCGGGTCAGCTGCCTGTGCCCGATGGGCGTCAACACCAAGCTGCTGTATTCGCCGGCGGAGGCCGACGATCCGCTGGCCCGGCTCGCCACCCGCGCCGTCACCTCCGCGGGCGACGTGATAGAACCGGCTGAGGTTGCCGAAATCGTCTTGGCTGCTGTCGAAGACGAGCACTTCCTGATCCTTCCGCATCCTGCCGTGCTGGAGATGTACCGGCACAAAGGCGCCGATTACGACCGCTGGCTTCGCGGAATGCGTCGCTACCAACATAGTTTGATGGAGGCACGATGACTGACTTCGACGGCCGCACCGCGATCATCACCGGGGGTTCGCGGGGAATCGGGCTTGCCATCGCGCAGCGCCTGGCGCAGGGCGGGGCCAATATCGTGCTCACCTCCCGCAAGCAGGAAAGCGCCGACGCCGCGGCCGAGCAGGTCGGTGGCAACGCGATCGGGGTGGCCGCACACGCGGTGGACGAGGACGCTGCCCGGCATTGTGTCGATCTGACCCTCGACCGCTTCGGCAGCATCGACATCCTGGTCAACAATGCCGGGACCAACCCGGCCTACGGCCCGCTGATCGACCAAGATCACGCGCGGTTCGCCAAGACCTTCGACGTCAACCTGTGGGCGCCGCTGCTGTGGACCTCGCTGGCCGCCAAGGCCTGGATGCGCGAGCACGGTGGGGTGATCGTCAACACGGCGTCGATCGGCGGCATGCACCAGGCGCCCAACATGGGCATGTACAACGCGACGAAGGCCGCCCTGATCCATGTGACGAAGCAACTGGCATTGGAACTTTCGCCGAAAGTACGGGTGAACGCGATCGCCCCGGGTGTGGTTCGGACCAAGCTCGCCGAGGCGCTGTGGAAGGACCACGAAGATTTGGTGGCAGCAGGTACGGCGCTGGGACGTATCGGTGAGCCGCCCGACGTGGCGGCCGCGGTGGCCTTCCTGGTGTCGGACGAGTCGAGCTGGATCACCGGCGAGACGATGGTGTTGGACGGTGGCCGGTTGCTCGGCGATCCGGCGGGCTTTCGATGAGCCCGCCGGACCTGCACGCCCGGGTCCGGGCGCTGCTCGACGAGCACGACCCGATCCGCACCGACCCGCACGAATTTCTCGGTGCGCGATTCGACGCCGGACTGGCCTGGGTGCATTTCCCAGTCGGCTCCGGCGGGCTGGATCTCTCGCGCAGTTATCAGGCGCAGGTCGAGGACGAGCTGACCGCCGCGGGTGCACCGCCCGGTGGCGGCGGCGCGCGCAACGGCATCGGCATGGGCATGGCCGCGCCGACCATCGCGGCGTTTGGTAGCGCAGAACAGCAGCGAAAGTTGCTGCGTCCGTTGTTCACCGGCGAACACATCTACTGTCAGCTGTTCAGCGAACCGGGTGCGGGCTCCGACCTGGCCGGTGTCGCCACCCGAGCGATTCGCGCCGGAGACGACTGGATTGTCAACGGGCAGAAGGTATGGACGTCGAGCGCGCAGAACGCGCAGCGGGCCATCCTGGTCGCCAGAACCGATCCCACGGTGCCCAAACACCAAGGCCTGACCTACTTCGTCCTCGACATGACCGACGCCGGCGTCGACGTGCGGCCGCTGCGGCAGATCACCGGGGAGGCCGAATTCAACGAGGTGTTTCTCACTGACGTGCGGGTGCCCGACGCCAACCGGCTGGGCGCCGAGGGCGGCGGCTGGAAGGTCGCCACCACCACGCTGAACAACGAGCGGGTGGCGATCGGCTCGATGGCCGGCGGCGCACGAGAAGACGGGATCATCGGCAAGGTCACCGGCGCCTGGCGAGCGCAACCGGAACTGCGCGACGCCGCGATGCATGACGACCTGATGCGGTTGTGGGTGGAGGCCGAGGTCGTCCGGCTGACCGGTCTGCGGCTGCGCCAGCGGCTTGCGGTCGGCCAACCCGGACCCGAGGGCGCCGGCATGAAAGTGACCTTCGCCCGCCTGGCCCAAGCGGTTTCGGGCTTCGAGATCGAATTGCATCCGGAAGCGGGCTTGCAGTACGACGACTGGACGATGCGCCAACCCGAATCGGTCGACTTCATCGGCCGCGATCCCGGCTACCGTTACCTGCGCGCCAAAGGCAACTCGATCGAGGGCGGCACCTCGGAGATCTTGCGCAACACCATCGCCGAACGCATTCTCGGCCTGCCGCCGGAGCACCGGGTCGACAAAGACGTGGCTTTTCAGGACCTGGAGAAGTGAGCCCGATGAGCGATCTGCTGTACTCCGACACCGAAGAAGCGTTACGGGACAGCGTGCGAAGACTGTTCGCCGACCGGTGTCCACCGGAAACCGTCACCGGTTTGTACGACGCTGCGCCGCAGGACTTTTCCGGCGTCTGGCGCACACTGGCCGCCGATCTCGGCATGGCCGGGCTGCTGGTGCCCGAGGAACTCGGCGGTGCGGGTGCAACCGCCCGCGAGGCCGCGGTGGTGATGGAGGAGATCGGTCGTGCCGTCGCACCCGTGCCGTATCTGTCCAGCGCGGTGCTGGCCACCGTCGCGCTGCTGAAGGTGGGCGACGTCGACACCGTCGGGGAGTTGGCGGCGGGTTCGCTGACCGCGGCGTTGGCGGTGCCGCTGTCCACCGCGCCCGGTGACCTGCCGGCCGGCGTGCGGGGCGACGGCAGCGGACTCACCGGTCGTGTCACCAGCGTGGCCGGCGTGGGTGACGCTGACGTGCTGGTGGTGCCGGTCGCCGGACCCGACGGGCTGGAATTGCACACCGTGCCGCGCGAATCCGCCGGCGTCGAGGTGTCGCCGATCCTGAGCCTGGACATGACCAGACCGCTTGCCAATGTCGAGTTCTCGGGTGCATCGTCCTCACGTGCCGGCTCGGCGGCTGCCGATGTCGCGATCGCGGCGGCATTGGAGACCGGCGCCGCGTTGCTGGCCTCCGAACAACTCGGCGTCGCGCAGTGGTGTTTCGAGACCACGCTGGCATATGCCAAGCAACGCAAGCAGTTCGGCCGCGCGATCGGCTCCTACCAGGCGATCAAGCATCGGCTCGCCGATCTGTGGATCGAGGTCAATTCCGTCGCGGCGGCGGCCCGATACGCGGCCGACACCTGCGCGCGCGACGACACGGACGCTACGATCGCGGCGGCTGTCGCGCAGGCCTACTGCAGTGGTGCCGCGGCGCACGCCGCCGAGGAATGCGTCCAGCTGCACGGCGGGCTTGGCATGACGTGGGAGTATCCGGCGCACCTGTATCTGAAGCGGGCCAAGAGCGATCAGCTGGCGTTCGGCACCGCGTACCGTCACCGCTCCCGGTTGGCCGCGCTGGTGGACCTGCCGGCGTCCTGACAGGAGGTTTCGATGCACAAGCGCATCCTTGGCGGCAGTCTCGAAGTTTCGGCATTGGGTTTGGGCTGCATGGGAATGAGTCGCGGCTTCGGCCCGGCCGCACCCAAAGCCGACATGATCGCGGTGCTGCGCGGGGCGGTCGAGCGCGGTGTCACGTTCTTCGATACTGCAGAAGCCTACGGAGACAACGAAGAACTGGTTGGCGAGGCGCTCGCACCATTCATCGACGAGGTGGTGGTGGCGACCAAATTCGGGTTCGCCTTCGGCGCCGACGGCAACATCAACGGGCTGGACAGCCGGCCCGAGCACATCAAAGAGGTGGCCGACAACTCGTTACGCCGATTGGGCGTGGGGACCATCGACCTGTTCTACCAGCACCGCGTCGATCCGAAGGTTCCCATCGAGGACGTCGCTGGAACTGTCGGGGAACTCATTGACAATGGCAAGGTCAGACACTTCGGCATGTCGGAGGCGTCCGCACAGACCATCCGTCGCGCGCACGCCGTACAACCGGTGACCGCGGTGCAAAGCGAGTACTCGCTGTGGTGGCGCGAACCGGAGAGCCCGGAGACCGGCGTGCTGTCCACGCTGTCCGAGCTCGGCATCGGCTTCGTGCCGTACAGCCCGCTGGGCAAAGGTTTTCTCACCGGAAGCATTAGCGAGAGCACGCAATTCGACAGCGCCGACATCCGCAACAGCATTCCGCGCTTTGCCGCCGACGTGCGCGAGGCCAACCGCGCCGTGGTCGATCTGCTGGAGAGGATCGCCGCCGGTAAAGGTGCGACGCCCGGACAGATCGCCCTGGCCTGGTTGCTCGCCCAGCAGCCCTGGATCACCCCGATCCCCGGCACCCGGCGCCTCGAACGCCTCGACGAGAACCTTGCAGCGGCCGGCCTCGAGCTGAGCGACGACGACCTTCGCGAGATCGACGCTGCCTCAGCGAGTATCGAGGTGCAGGGTGCGCGCTATCCCGACTTCATGCAGCGGATGATCGGGCGCTGACCTGTCGGGCGACCTCACCGTATCGCTCGAAGCGTTCCGGGTCGCCGACGGGGTTGTACAGCACCAGACGGGTGGCGGTGCCGGCATACTTTTCGATCAGCTTGTCGGCCAACGTGTCCCACGTCGACTCGGTGGCGAACGCGGCGACATGGTCGTCGCTGACCTGGGCCGCCATTCCCGCGAAGTCGCCGGCCTTCTGCTTCTCGCGGATCCGGGCGGTCGTGCCGTCGAACCCGGCCTCGTCCCAGATGAACGCGTAATTGGGTGTGCTCCCGTAGAACGCCATGCTGGCGCGTAACGCCTCGCGCTGGGTGTGACGCTCTTCGTCGGTGTCGCCGACGATCGTCATCACCGGCACGATGATCGCGACGTCCGACGGTGACCGGCCTGCTTTCTGTGCTCCCTCAGCGACGTTCGGCATCACGTGGCGGGCGATGTAACCCGGCTCGCCGATCGGATGGACGTGCACCCCGTCGGCCACCTCGCCGGCCATCCGCAGCATCCACGGATTCACCGCGGCGATGTCGACTTTGGGGTCGGGTTGCTCGATCGGGCCCGGACTCCATTGCGGGGTAATGAAATCCAGATTGTAGAAGTCGCCGTGGTGATCCAGTTTCCCGGAGCGAAACGCCGAGAAACAGGCCTTGACCGACAGCAGGTAGTCGCGCAGGCGTGGGCCCGGTCGTTCGAAATCCACCCCGTAACGCCGGACGACATGAGTGCGCACCTGCGTGCCCAGGCCCAACCGGAAGTTGCCGCCCGACGCCTCCTGTAATTCCCAGGCCGCGGCGGCGGTCACGAACGGGCTGCGCGGAAACGCCACCGCCACACCGGTCGACAATTCCAGGCCGGGGGCGGCTTGTGAGGCCACCGCGGCGTTGAGGTAGGCCGTGCGTCCGGTCTCGGTGAACAGCAGGCCGGAGAAGCCGGCAGACTGCGTGCGCCGGGCCAGGTCGCCGACCTGGCTGAGCGGTTGCGGGAGGGTCATCGCGTCGACGTGCATGAGCGCGGCCAGCTATCCGAGACTCGTCCCGAAGAACTCGCGCATCGTCGTCCAGTGCCGCTCGGCTGCGGCCGTGTCGTACGACCGGTTGTCCGGTACGGCGAAGCCGTGGCCGGCGGCGTAGGTCTCGATCTTGTGCTCGACGCCGGCAGCGGTGAGAGCCTTGTCGAGCCGCTCGGCGTGGTCAGCGGTGAACGACGCGTCGTTTTCCGCGCCGCCGACGTAGACCGCGGCCCGAATGCTGTCCGCCCGAAGGTGTGGACTGTCGGCGCCGTCGGTGACCAGACCGCCACCGTGGTACGACGCTGCCGCGGCGACCCGGTCTCCGACGAGTCCGGCGATGGTCAACGCCGCGCGTCCGCCCATGCAATAACCGGTGACACCGAAAGCTGTGCCGCTGACCTCGGGTCGCCCGGCCAGATAGTCGAAGTACGCGGTGGCATCCGAGGCCCAGTTCTGCGGGCTGATACTGCCGATGAACGACATCAGGCGCTTTCGCTCGTTGTCGTCGGTGAAGGCGGTCGCCATGTCGAAGGGAGCCCAGTCGCCTTGCCGGTAGTACACGTCGGGCAGCAGGACCGCGTAGCCGAAGTCGGCCAGCTTGCCGGCCATGTCGGCGAAGGTCTGCCGGGTTCCGCCGGCGTCGGGGATCATGACGACGCCTGGCCACGGGCCTTGGCCTTCGGGGGTGAACAGGCGGACCGGGCAGGAGCCGTCGGCGGTGGCGACGGTGTCGGTGATGTGCGGCATGCCTTCCGTTCTACTCCCCGGCATTCGACGTAAAGTGAACCCGTGCCGATCCCCACGCCGTATGAAGACCTCCTGCGGCTGGTGCTCGAGCGGGGCACGCCCAAATCTGACCGCACGGGCACCGGCACCCGCAGCTTGTTCGGTCACCAGATGCGATTCGACCTCTCTGACGGCTTCCCGCTGATCACCACAAAGAAGGTGCATCTGAAGTCGGTGGTCTACGAGCTGCTCTGGTTTCTGCGCGGCGACTCCAACGTCAGTTGGCTTCATCAGCACGGGGTGACCATCTGGGACGAATGGGCAAGCGAAACAGGCGATCTCGGTCCGGTGTACGGGGTGCAGTGGCGATCGTGGCCGACCCCGTCCGGCGAACACGTCGACCAGATCTCCGCGGCGCTGAACCTGCTGCGGACCGACCCGGATTCGCGACGGATCATCGTGTCGGCCTGGAATGTCGGCGAGATCCCGCAGATGGCGTTGGCGCCGTGCCATGCCCTGTTCCAGTTCTACGTCGCCGACGGCCGGCTCAGCTGCCAGCTCTATCAGCGCAGCGCCGACCTGTTCCTGGGTGTGCCGTTCAATATCGCCAGCTATGCCCTGCTGACCCACATGATGGCCGCACAGTCCGGCCTGGGCGTCGGTGACTTCGTCTGGACCGGCGGCGACTGCCACATCTACCACAACCACGTCGAGCAGGTGCGCACACAACTCGATCGCGACCCGCGCCCCTACCCGGAACTGGTTCTTGCGCAACGTGATTCGATTTTCGATTATACCTACGACGATGTCGTGGTGAAGAACTACGATCCGCACCCGGCAATCAAAGCCCCCGTCGCTGTATGACGCGTCACGACGATGATGCCGGCGTAGTCGACATCGAGGAGTGGCGCACATGAGTGGGCTTGGGCTGATCTGGGCGCAGTCGAGGTCCGGGGTGATAGGGCGCGACGGCGATATCCCGTGGCAAGTCCCCGAGGACCAGATCCGTTTCAAGGACCTCACTATCGGTCACACCGTGGTGATGGGCCGCCGCACCTGGGATTCGCTGCCGGCGAGGTTTCGGCCGCTGCCGGGACGCAGAAATGTCGTACTGACCCGCCAAACTGACTTCATGGCTGACGGCGCGACGGTGGTGCACCGCCTTGACGACGCGTTGACCGATCTGGACACCTGGGTGATCGGCGGCGAGCAGATCTATACGCTGGCGCTGCCGCGGGCCAGTCGCTGCGAGGTCACCGAGATCGACGTCGAGTTGCCGCGCGACGACGGCGACGCGGTGGCCCCGGTGCTCGACGAGATGTGGGTCGGCACGCCGGGAGAGTGGCAGATCAGCCGCACGGGTGTGCGCTACCGGTTTCACAGCTACCACCGGTCGTGAGCACGCTCAGTGCCGCACAGGCCCGTCGGGTTGCGGTCGCTGCGCAGGGATTCGCTGAGGCGCGGCCCGGCGGACGGATCACCCGTGCGCACCTGCGCCGGCTGCTCTCAAGGATCCAGGTGCTGCAGCTCGACTCGGTCTCGGTTGCCGTACGGGCGCACTATGCGCCGGTGTTCAGCCGGCTCGGGCCTTACGACCGCGACGTGGTGGACCAGGCGGCGTGGTCCCACAGCGCCCGATCGCCGCGGCTGCTGGTGGAGTACTGGGCGCACGAGGCCGCGTTGATGGCCGTCGACGACTGGCCGCTGATGCGCTGGCGGATGCGCCACTACCGGCACGGCCGATGGGGCGTCCACATCGTGAAAGCCAACCCGAAGCTCGCCGACCAAATCGTTGCTGCCGTTGCTGAAATCGGGCCGAGCACCGCCGGGCAGATCGAGGAGCATCTGTTTACCGCGCGGCGGGGGGACGGGGCCAAGCCCGACAAGGCACAGTGGTGGGGGAGCCGCAGCGACACCAAGTGGGTGGCCGAGGCGTTGTTCGCCGCCGGCACCTTGACGACGGCGACCCGGGTCGGGTTTGCCCGGCATTACGACCTCGCCGAACGAGTGCTGCCGGCGCAGGTACTGGCCCGCCAGGTCAGCGAAGACGACGCGGTCCGAGAGCTCACGTTGCGGGCCGCCACCGCGCTGGGCGTGGCGACCGAGCCCGACATCCGCGATTATTTCCGGCTGGGCGCCGGGCAGGCCAAGCCGGCGATCGCCAAGCTGGTGGCCGACGGCGAACTGGAACGGGTGGACGTCGAGGGCTGGTCGAACCCCGCGTACCTGGTTGCGGGACAGACCATTCCGCGCCGCGACCGCGGCACGGCGTTGCTCTGTCCGTTCGACCCGCTGATCTTCTTTCGTCCGCGGGTGCAACGCCTGTTCGGGTTCCACTACCGCATCGAGATTTACACCCCGATGGCCCAGCGCCGGTACGGGTACTACGTGTGGCCGTTTTTGCTGGACGGGGAGTTGGTGGGACGGGTCGACCTCAAAGCCGATCGCTGCGCGGACGCGTTGCAGGTCGTGGGCGCGTTCGTCGAGGAAGGTCGTCCAGCGGCGCGGGTGGCCGAAGCGCTCGCCGAGGAATTGCAGACAATGGCGGGCTGGCTGGGACTGGCCGGCGTGTCAGTCGGTAAACGCGGCGATCTGGCTGGCGCGCTGCGGTCGGTAATCTCGCGCCGTCGAGACGAACCGCTAAGCGACCGCGTCCGCCGACGGGGTGTCTGACGCCGATTCGGCCGCTGTATCGGTGAGTGCGGCCAGCGCATCCGCGAGCAGCCGCTGAATTCCGGGTTTGATTCCAGTGCACGAGGTTTCGATCTTCGTTGCGTTCTTTTGGATTGACCTGGCGGCCTTCTTGACGTCGTCGAGCTTCGTGAGCTGGGCAATGGCCTCAGTGAACTTCTCCTCAGCGGTAGCGATCTGGTGGGAGCCCGTACGGGCAGCTGCTGCAAGCGCGCTTGTGCGCAACAGCATGCAGACTGTGCGCACCAATTCGGGGTCCTCCGATGACTGTTCGAACGCGAGCACGATCCGCCGCGGGCCGAGGACGCGGATGGACTGACCGCCGTTCTGTGCGGAAGTCCGGACCATTCCGAGCGAAGCGCCGGCGTGACGGTTGCGTTCGGCCTCGTCGAAGTATGCGGTCGAGTTGTCACGCGGTGAGTCGGTCATTTCGATGACCACGCGGGCAGCACCGCCATTGACGATGAACACCCCGTCGCCCTTCTTCGACCGCGGCACTTCGCCTACCGTCGCGCGGGTATCGGTGTACTCACCGCCGAGCCCCGCCGTGACCGCTAGAACACTGCATTCAGCTGATTCTCGAACCTGTCGCCTTTGATTGGCGTCACCTTGGCCAAGTTGGCCCGGGCTTCTTGGACTTTCACGGCGGTTGTGAGTTCGTCGACCTTCTTGGCCAGGTCCTTGTGATTGTCGGCGATCTGCGTGGCCAATCTCTTTTGCTGGGCGTCTAGCTCAGCGGTGTGCTTGGCCATCGGCGACGTCGGATCGCTGGGATCGAACTGCTTCGCGGCTTTGGTGTGAAGGTCGCTGGTGCCGACCTTCACTTTGGCGTCGAGGTCGACGCCAAACTTATCGAGAACGGGCTGCGGCTTGCCCAGCAGTTCGGGGTTGGCACTGACATGGTTCTTTTCGGTTTTGGGCTGCGGGATCTGCGCACTAAATTCGGGGTGCCGGGCTGCCCGGGTGGTCAACTTGCGCACCGTGAAGAACGCCTTGGGCGGGACGGTGGCGCAGATTTCGTGATTTTCGCGACGTGGATCGCGCGGTCGAGCACCTTGGTTGGGCGCATGATGGGGCCGAGGTGGGCGTGCCGAGGGCTGCGGTAATCAGCGGTTGGCGGCCAATCAGGCCGTGGTGGATTTTGGTGTGCCACGCGCCGGCGGGGTGGCAGCAGCCACCGAGGACCTCTTGGCAGATGATGACGGGACTCATTTGGGGGCTGATCGAGCGTCGGAAACTTGTCGGACCTGGTTGCGATGATGGGGTCATGTCTTCGAGCGCGTCGCCCATGGTGGTGGGTCCTGCTGAGCGTCTTGAGGTGTTGTTCGAGGAGTTGGCGGAGTTGGCGGGTCAGCGCAATGCGATTGACGGGCGCGTTGTGGACATCGTCGCCGAGCTGGAGCGCGACGAGCTTTGCGGGGCCACCGGCGCGCGGTCGGTGGCGGCGTTGGTGGCCTGGAAGCTGGGCTCGTCAATGTCGAACGCCCTCACGATCACCGCGGTGGCGGGTCGGCTGCAGGAGTTCCCGCGGTGTGTAGCGGGTTTGCGGGAGGGTCGGCTGTCACTGGATCAGGTCGGGGTGATCGCCGCACGCGCGGG
>Ga0080006_1177658_pt1 | contig 228824 bp, 201 predicted proteins | sample RS3BMetagenome_FD_69209 | JGI IMG/M metagenome (GOLD analysis project Ga0080006, IMG submission 69209) | Ferric oxide microbial mat and aquatic microbial communities from Rainbow Spring, Yellowstone National Park, USA - RS3B (SPADES... ...
TCCAACGGCTCAAGAATCGGACTTGGCATCGCGCCTCCCATCGTCGCTTACGACGACAAGAAACGCGAAAGCGGAAGCAGAAATTCCTAACTCACCAACTATTTATGACTCAGGTCACTAGGGAGCTGCGGCCACCCCGACCCGGAGCCGGCCGGCCAGCTCCTCGGCGAACGCCCTCGGCCGGGAGCCGTCCGATCCGTCCTTCAGCTCCTTCGACGCGAACGCCGCCTGGGCGACGACGACCGCGCCGCGCCGCTCGAGGGCCTCGTTCAGCTCGTCCGTGGCCGTCCGTGGCGCAATCCCGTAGGTGCAGAACACGGCGGCCGGGCGTCCGGCCAGCGGCGGCAGCCCGGCCAGCCACCGACGCATCGCCTTTGCCGGATGGACGCCGGCCACCACCAGGCCCTCCACCCACGTCCCCACCACCAGCGCATCGGCGGAGGCGAGCTCGGCGGGCCCCACCTGGTCGATCGGCAGGACCCGCACGCGGTACCCCTGCGCCGACACGTGGTCCCCGATGGCGTGCGCCGCCCGCGCCGTCGTCCCCCCCACGCTCTCGTAGCACACCAGCACCCGGCGCAGCCCACGGGTCCGGCCGTCCTCGGGCCCACCCGGTCGGCTCGGCTGCGCGTCGAGGAGCGCGGCGGCGGCCCGCCGGCCCTGGGACATGGCCTCCACCACGGTGCCCGGTCCGATCAGCGCGTCGCCCGCGGTCCACAACCGCGGGGAACGTGGCAGCGCCGCCGACCAGAGCCCGACCTCGCGCCCGAGCGCCAGCTCGCCGACCGGACTGTTGTTGGCGAAGGCCGAGGCCGGGTTGGCGAGGATGCCGCTCGCCGTCCACCGCCGGTCGGGCACTCCGGTCGCCTCGCGCCGGATCGGGGTGCCGGGGAGCGCTTCGGCGAAGGCCGGGTCGATGCGGTAGCCCATCGCCGTGACGACCAGATCGACCCGGAGTGCCTCCGGGTCGCCCGGGCGTACCTTCGGCCGACGGGCGGCACTGTCCTGGACGGTGCGGGCGAGCTCGGCCGCCACCACACGGCCCCCGTCCCCGTGCAGCGCGATCAGGGTCCGACCGAAGCGGACGTCGACCCCCTCGTGGCGTGCCTCGGCGAGCTCGTCGGGACGGGTCAGGCAGAACCGCTCGTCGAGCCAGTCGACGCAGGTGGCGCGCAGGCCCAGGCGTCGGGCGCTCCGGGCCACGTCCATGGCCGTGTTGCCGGCTCCGAGCACGAGCACCTGCGGGCCCGTTCCGGGCTCCCCGTCGACATCGGTCGGCAGGCCCAGTCCGGCGAGGAAGGCGGCGGGGTCGCCGCCCGGCTCGAGGGCGAGCCGGGATCCCTGCAGGAACGTCGTCGCGCTGAGTACGCCCTCGAGCTCCACACCCGGCACCGGGAGGCGCAGCGGCGAGCCGGCGCCGTAGGCCATGATCACGCCGTCGTGGGCGTCGAGCAGCCCGTCGATGTCTTCGGGGCGGATCTCCGTGCCGCAGCGCAGGTCCACGCCCGCCTCGACGAGCTGGACCCAGGGCCGGGCGGCGACATCGTCCGGGAGGGTGAAGCCGGGCATGCCCCAGATGCAGAGACCCCCCGGCATGGCGTCCTTCTCGTACACGGTGACCGAGGCGCCCGCCTCGACCAGCTCCCACGCCGCACCCGCCGCGGCCGGCCCCGAACCCACGATGCCCACCGAGAGCCCGGTCGGAGCCACGCGCGCGGGCGGCGGAACGGGGAGGTTCTCGGTGATGAAGCGCTCGAGGCGACCGATCGACACGGGCGTGCCGCCGGCGAGCGACCAGCTGCACGCGCCCTCGCACTGGGCGGCCTGGTTGCAGACCCGAGCGCAGACGTCGGGAAGCACCGAGGTGCGCCGCAGGACGGCGTGGGCCCTCTCGAGGTCGCGGTCGAGGACGGCGGCGACGAACCCGGGGATGTCGTTGTGCGCCGGGCATCCGCGCGTGCACGTCGGATCCGGGCACTGCAGGCACCGCGCCGCCTCGGCGAGGGCCTCGTCCCACCCGGCCAACCCCGACCGGACCTCGACGTTGGACCCGAGCAGCGGTCCCGGGCGGACCGGTTCGGGGTCGAGGCGGGGCCCCACCAGGAGCGGTCCCTCGACCACGATGGCCGAGAACGGGCAGGTCCGGGAGCACTGCCGGCAGCCCACGCAGCGTTCGTCGTCGGCCCGGGCGATCCAGCGGTCGGCGTCCATCGACAGTGCCCGGGTCGGGCACCGGACGACGCACTCCTCGCAGCCGGCGCAGCGGTCGGCCAGGACCTGGACGTGCGGCCTGCCCGCCGTGGCGGTCGACGTCGCTGCCGGTTCGGTGATGGTCACTGTGGTGCCTCCGTGCTCGTGGATACCGGGTCGGTCGTTCGGTTCGGGGTGGGCCGCATGATCAGGGTGCCGCCTGCATCGCCACGTACATGAGCGCCGCGGTCAGCCCGCAGGCGATCACCGCCAGGCTGGTGGTGACCCGGACGACGGTGGCGCTCCGGCTCACCGGCAGCATGTCGCGGGTCCCGATCCGCCACATCGACCACAGGGACCCGGCGGTTCCGAGACCGATCACGATCAGCTGGGCGATGACGATCCCCGGCGTGTGCAGCAGGCTGGTGTTGTACAGCGTGGAGTGGGTGCCCGAGTACCCGAACACGTGCTGGACCGACGGGATGACCCGGGGCGAGTTGAGGAAGAACTTGGGCAGCTGCCGTGCGAAGTAGTCCGCACCCACCACCGGGATCAGGCCGTAGGCGACGGGCAGGAAGTAGGCACGGAACTTCGAGCGGCGGTCGGGGAAGTCACCGGGCACGTCGAACTCGATGTCGCTCCGTGCGCTGACCCGCGAGATCACCCAGGCGACGCCGGCCGTCACCAGGGCCAGCCCCCCGATCAGGGCGACGTAGGCGACCGGGCTCGGGTAGTGGGGGATGTGGAGCCTGGCATTCAGCCAGTCGTCGACGACGGTGTAGGCGTGGGTGGTGTTGAACTGCTGGTAGAGGACCAGGCCCCACAGCAGGGCGATGGCCCAGGCCACGTCGGCCCGGCGACGGCTCGGTGCCACCACCGAGGTGAGCGGCTTCTGCAGGAACAGCCCGACGTTGTCCTCGCTGCAACCCTTGTAGCACTCGGTGCACAGCCCGCAGTAGAGGTTGGAGTCGGCGCTGCCCGGCCAGGTGTACCAGGGGCAGCCGAAGCTCTCGTCGCCGCCGCGCATGCAGTCCTTGGTGTCACAGCTCAGGCAGACCTCGCGGTCCCGGGTGCGGAACCCGGCCACGGTACCCATCGACCCCACCGTCCCGATCAGCGAGGTCAGCGGGCAGATGTACCGGCAGAACGTCCGGCGCTCGAACACCAGGAAGAACAGCAGCGCCGACGAGACGATGCCGATGACCATGAAGCTCGTGGCCGCCGGGTTGCCCGGTCCGGCGATGTTGAAGTACTCCTCGATCCAGGTGAGGAGGAGGAACGACCCGACCGGCAGGATGAATCCGAGGCGGGCCAGCGGCTCGGGGAACTTGCGCCCCAGCGAGAAGGTCCTCTGGGTGCGCTGCCAGAGGGTGCGCCGCTGGATCCACTCGCCGAACCCGCCGAACGGGCACATCGCGCACCACGCCCTGCCCACGACGACCATCATCACGAAGACCAGGCAGAACCACACGTACCAGGTGATGGCAGCCCCGAAGTTCAGCCCGGGGATGGCCGTTCCGAAGATGCCGACGAAGATCACCGTCCAGAACACCAGCTGGTTGGGCAGGATCAGCAGGAACTGCAGCTTGCGGTTGGCCAGCAGCCGGGCGACGTGGGGGTTGCGGGCCACGTCGAGCCCGGGTTCGGGGTCCGAGGTGTCGAACCGCTCGGCCATGCCCTCGCGTAGGCGGGGGTGGAGCCGCACGGCCACCGGGACCGGGTCGGCCAGCCGGTCCACCTCCACTCGGGCTTCCTGCACCTCGATCGTCATTCCGGACCCCCGGTCTAAAGTGTAGTGACGGACTAAACGTAGTACCGTAGTACTACGGGTATAGCCACGTAATAACACGGGGTCCCCGACTAGTCAACGTCTGGAGGCCGGGATGACGGCACGGACCCCGCGATCCGAGGTGGCGCCGCTCGGGCCCGCCCCGGCGACGGGCGGCCCGGCGCAGGCCGCTGCGGTCCGCGTGATCGTGGTCGACGACCACGCGCTCGTGCGCGAGGGGACGGTCCAGCTCCTGGGCCAGGCCGCGGACATCGAGGTCGTCGGGCAGGCCGGCTCCGGTGAGGAGGGGCTGGACGTCCTCGACCGGACCCGGCCCGATGTCGCCCTGGTCGACGTCAACCTCCCCGGGATGAGCGGACTCGAGCTCGCCCGGGCCGCCGCTGCGTCGGCACCGGACGTGCGGGTGCTCATCGTGAGCGCCTACGACGACTACGCCTACGTCACCGAGGCCCTCGACATCGGCGTGGGCGGCTACCTCCTCAAGCAGGCGTCCGGCCGCGAGCTCGTGGACGCCATCCGTGCCGTGGCCCGAGGGGTGTTCGTCCTCGACCGCGACGTCTCCCTCCGCCTGGCCCGGCGGACCCGGGCCGACCCGTCCACGGCCGGGTCCCTGACCCCGAGGGAGTCCGACGTGCTGGCCCTCCTGGCCCGCGGGCGGTCGAACAGGTCGATCGCCGGGGATCTCGGTCTGGGCACCCGGACCGTCGAGGGTCACGTGTCGTCCGTGCTGGCCAAGCTCGGTGTCGCCTCGCGGACCGAAGCGGTCGCCTACGCCCTGAACCACCACCTCGTCGACGCCCGGACCGATGACGACACCGGCCGCCCGGGCTGACCTCGTCGCCGCGCTGCGGCGGGCGGCACACCCTCCGGTCCGGGAGGTCCGCTTCTGGGTGATCCAGGCGATGCTCCTGCTCATCGCCGGCCTCCACCTCCTGGTCGACGTCCACCCGTCGCTCGACCCGGGCAACTTCCCCACCGGGATACCCGTGGCCCTGCTCATCATCCCGGTGGGCTACGCGGCGATGCGGTACGGCCTGGCCGGTGCCGCGGCCACCTCCGTCTGGGCGATCCTCCTGTGGCTCCCCGACCTCCTGCTGCCGAACGACCAGGGCCACATCGGCAGCGACGTGGCCAACCTGGCCCTCGTGGTCGCCGTCGCCTTCGCCTTCGGGCAACGGATCGAGGCCGAACGGGCCGCTCGCGCCCGGGTGGAGCGGGCGACGGCGCAGGCGCTCGCCGTCGAGGTCCGCTACCGCAGGCTGTTCGAGACCAACCTGGCGCCCATCCTGGTACTCGAGTCCGGGGATCGGGTGTCCGAGGCCAATCCGGCAGCCCTGGCACTCCTGGGAGCGGACGTCGTCGGGCGACCCTGGACCGAGGTCGTCCGCAACGCCTCCGGCGCCGGGTCCGACGAGCGGCGGGTGCTCGGCCTGCCCGACGGGAGGAGCTACCGCATCGACCTGGTCCGTCCACCGGCGGGCGTCGAGGACGCGGACACCCAGATCGTGCTGGAGGACGTCACCGAGGAGCGCAGCGAGGGGCGGCGGGCCACACGGTACGCACAGCTGGTCGTCGAAGCCGAGGAGGACCAGCGACGCCGGCTGGCCCGCGAGCTCCACGACGAGCCGCTCCAGCTCTTCCTCCACCTGGCCCGGAAGCTGGAGTTGCTCGGAGCCGACCGGGGCGTGCCCGAGGCGGTGGTGTCCGCGCTGGACGAGGCCCGGCTCCAGGTGCTCGACGCCGCCGCCCGGCTGCGCACCCTGGCGAAGGACCTCCGCCCGCCGTCCCTCGACGAACTCGGGCTCGTCCCGGCGCTGTCGAGCCTGGTGGCCGATACCGAGGACGACAGCGGCGTCGAGGCCCGGCTCACCGTCATCGGCACCGAACGCCGGCTCGGTCCCGACGTGGAGCTGAGCGCGTTCCGCATCGTCCAGGAGTCGGTGCGCAACGCCCTCCGACACGGTGGCGCCCACCAGGTCCGCGTGGCCGTGGTGTTCGCCACCGACCACCTCACCGTCACGGTGACCGACGACGGCGGTGGCTTCGACGCCCACGGGCCCTCCGGTGACCCGCGGTCGACCCATCTCGGTCTCCTGGGGATGGGCGAACGTGCCCGCCTGCTCGGCGGCGAGCTCGACATCCGGTCGGCGCCGGGCCGGGGGACCGAGATCGAGGCGGCCATTCCCACGTCGGCGCCCACCGTCGGTTCGGGCTGAGGACGGGTTCGGGCCGGTCCGGACACCGCGTGGGGGACACACGTGTCCGACCCCTCCTCCGCCGCGGCCCTGTCACCGGGTCGCCCCGCCCGCCGCCGGGGAGCCCTCCGGGGGGCGGGTCGCCGTCCCGTCCCCCGGACCGGGTGCTACCGGGACGCGTGCGGATCCGGCAGGGTCGCCGACGTCCAGGTCACGCCGACACACATCTCGTCCGTCGATCCGTCGCCCCAGGTCACGTAGTGCGGGGCGACCTTGCGCAGGACGGGCAGCTCCTGCGCCAACGTGGGGTCGAACCTGCAGGTGACCTGGACCGGTTCACCGGCGGTGACACGGACGGGTGTCGTCAGGTTGTAGGCCCGCTGGTGGTGGAAGTCGTAGTGGGGGACATCGAGGACGGTCGTCGCCTCGGGGGTCCCCGGATCGACCACCAGGGTGAATCCCACCCCGAGGAGGTGCATGTGCGGCGCGACCCGCACGATGTAGCCGCCGGTGTCCATCCGTGACGTACACGACGTCGAGTCCCCGGCGGGTGGGTCGGACGGATCGCGACCGCAGAGTGCCTCGATCCCGTTGACGATGAGGACGGCGTCGCTACCGAAGCGCCGGCCCTGATCGGCCACCGAAGCCGTCCGGTCGCACAGTGGTCCGGTCACGCCCGTCGGGCAGGGGATGTCGGGGGCCGCTTCGAGCGTCTGGACGTGGAGGGGCAGCACCGGCGTCGACAGGGGGACGGTGTGGAGTACCAGCGAGTTCTTGACCGGCCTGTCCCCGGCGAGCAGGTTGTAGTGCACCTGCATGATCACCATGCTCCCGGCCGGGATCACGAATCCCGTGCCCTTCGGGAAGCGCACCGCCCCGGAACCCGGGGACCAATTGCTCAGCAGTGTCGTCGCGGCGAAGTCGGCCAGCGGCGTGTTCGGAAGCGTTCCCTCCCCGAAGCAGGTCCATCCGTTCTTCAGCACCTCGTCGCGCCTGGCCTGGGCGACGAGCGACTGCGGGAGGAGGAAGAGGGCGGCATGGTGATCCTCGACGCTGCCGGGAAAGAACTGGCTGGACAGGATGTACGAGGCGTGTGCGACGTGCGGGTCCAGCACCGTGCAGTGGTAGTCGTCCGTGGCGCCCGGCGGTGCCTCCGGTCGGTACGTCGGCGACTTCAGCCAGATCGAGGTCACGTGGGGGCCGGACCGGGGAGTTGCCCCGATCGCCGCCGAGGCGACGGAGCACGTGGCCCCGACGAGGACGGCGCCGACCACCAGCATGGCGAGGTGACGGGCGCGCACCGGCACAACGTATCCGGCGCACCGTCACGACGCACTGCGTGCTCCCGCATGGTGCCGGCGCAGCGGATCGGCCCCCGCGGGACGGCGTGCACCGGTCCGGGTGCACCGTGACCCCGGGACGGTCCGGACCCCACCCTCGGCCGGACCGGGGCCGACGGCTCCGGAGCGCACTATGGTTCCGCGCACCGTCCGGCGGCGGTCGAGCCAGCGCCCGGCCCGGCTCCGGGGGCGTGTGGACGGCGCCGTCGGCGGCGGTGCCGGAAGGGAGTGGACGTGGAGATCGACCTCATCGACCCGGACCGGTGGACCACCGGGATCCCGCACCCGCAGTTCGAGTGGCTGCGACGCGAGGCGCCGGTGTTCTGGCACGAGTCGGACGACCCCGCCGTGCCGGGATTCTGGGCGCTCACCCGTCACGCCGACGTCCAGGCGGCCAACCGGGACATCGACCGCTTCTCGTCGCAGCGCGGGGGCGTGTTCCTCAACGTCCAGACGGACGAGGAACGCGACATGTTCCGCTCGATCATCGAGACCGACCGGCCGGGACACACCCGCCTGCGCCGCCTCGTCAACCGCGGGTTCACCCCGCGCGCCATCACCCAGTTCGAAGCCAGCTACCGGCGGGCCGTGCGGGAGGTCCTCGCCGGCGTCGTGGAGCGCGGCACCTTCGACTGGGTGACCGAGGTCGCGACCGTCCTGCCGGCCTACGCCATCTCCGAACTGCTCGGCGTGCCCGTCGAGGACCGGGCGCAGGTGACGGCGTGGACGAACACCATCTCGGGCGCCAACGATCCCGAGTTCGCCGATGCCGAGGATGCCCCGATGAACGCCGCCGTCGCCCTCTACGGATACGCCACGCAGCTGGCGGACCAGCGCCGGTCCGAGCCCCGGGACGACATCGTCACCAGTCTGATCACCGAGGTGGACGACGACGCGCTCGGTGCGCACGAGTTCGAGGTCTTCGTCCTGGCGCTGGCCGTCGCCGGCAACGAGACCACCCGCACGGCCATGGCCCAGGGGATGTTGGCCCTGCTCGACAACCCCGGGCAGCTGGAGCTGCTGCGTCGGGAACCGGAGCTGGCGGCGACCGCTGCGGACGAGATGATCCGCTGGTCCACGCCGATCGTCTACTTCCGTCGGACCGCGACCTACGACGTCGAGCTGCACGGCGCCACGATCCGCCAGGACGACCCGGTGGCCCTCTACTTCCTGTCCGCCAACTACGACGGTGACGTGTTCGCGGAACCGCATCGGTTCGACGTCACGCGCTCCCCCAATCCCCATGTGTCGTTCGGGGGTGGTGGGCCGCGCTACTGCCTGGGTGCACACCTCGCACGGTTCGAGATCTCGGTGCTGCTCGAGGAGCTCCTCGCGGGCACCCGTTCCATCGAGCAGGCCGGCGATGCCGTGCGGCTGAGGTCGAGCTGGATCAACGGGCTGAAGCACCTCCCGGTGTCCGTGACCACCGGAACGGCGTAGGGTCAGCCGCTCAGCAGCCGGCTGGCCACCCACCGCCGGGCCTCGGGCTCGGGCAGCGGCCGCGACCAGAGGTAGCCCTGGCCGAGATCGCACCCGAGGGCGACCAGGACGGCGCGCTGTTCCTCGCGCTCCACGCCCTCGGCCAGACAGCGCAACCCCATGGCGCGCGTCAGACCGACGACCGCCCGGATGATCGAGCGGTCGTTCGGATCGGTGGACAGCCCGTCGACGAAGGTCCGGTCGATCTTGAGCATGTCGACCGGGAGCCGCTCGAGGTAGGCCAGCGAGCTGTACCCGGTCCCGAAGTCGTCGATGGAGATGCGGACGCCCAGATCGTGGAGTGCGTGCAGGCGACCGATCGATCCGCCGACGTCGTCCATGAGCACGGTCTCCGTCACCTCGAGGTGCAGGTTTCCTGCGGCCAGTCCGGACTCCGACAGCGCCCTGCGGACCATCCCCACGAGCTGGGTCCCGGCCAGTTGCCGCGTCGACAGGTTGACGCTCACCCAGAGCTCCGTCCCGGGTGGACCGGCGAGGTTCCACCCCGCGACGGCAGCCGTGGCCTCGAGCAGGATCGACTCGCCGAGGCGGTGGATCAGGCCGGTGGACTCGGCCATCGGGATGAATTGGGCCGGCGGGATGATCGCCCCGGTCGGGTGCCGCCACCGGGCCAGTGCCTCCATTCCGACGGTGCGGCCGTCGCTGAGGTCGACGATGGGCTGGTAGTGGGCGACGACGTCCCGGTTGCCGAGCGCCTGACGGAGCGACTCCTCGCCCTGCAGGTAGGCGGCGGCCTTCACCCGCATCGTGTCGTCGAAGGCGGTGACCCGGCCCCGACCGAGTTCCTTGGCGCGGAACATGGCGGCGTCGGCCTCGGACAGCATCGATTGCGCCGTGCTGGTCGGTGCACCGACCGTGATCCCGATGCTCAGGTGGATCGACACCGTTTCGCTCCCGACGGCGAACTCCTGGGCCATGGCCGCGCCGATCCGATCGGCGAGCGCCTCCATGTTCGCGAGCGTCACGTCCGAGCACAGGATCACGAACTCGTCGCCGCCGAAGCGGGCCACGGTGTCCTCCGGACGGACGGAGCGGACGAGCCGGCGGGCCAGCTCGATCAGCAGCCGGTCCCCCGCCGTGTGTCCGAGGGCGTCGTTCACGTACTTGAACCCGTCGACGTCGAGGAAGGCCACGCCGACCTGCCGGCCGGTGCGCTCGGCGGCCGCGAACGCATGCTCGAGCCGGTCGTTCAGCAGCGCCCGGTTGGCCAGGCCGGTGAGGTCGTCGTGCAGCGCGCGGTGTTCCAACTCGCGCTCCAGCTGCTTCCTGGCCGTGATGTCCAGGACCTGGAGCATCTGGTAGAGCGGAACGCCGGCCGGGTCGCGGATGAGGGTCACGTTGGCCTGGAGCCAGACGGTCGCGCCGTCCGATCGGCGGTACCGACGCTCGTCCGAGTAGGAGTCGATCCCGTCGCGTGTGACGGGCACCTCCCCCGTTTCGGCGTCGTCGACGGCGAAGTCGGTCAGGGCGTGGCCGATGACGTCGCGTGCCACCTTCCCGAGGAGGTCGCACAGGGCCGGATTGACGGTCGTGAGTCGTCCCACCAGGTCGGCCATCGCCATACCGAACGCGGACGTGGCGAACGCACCGTCGAACCGGAGCTCGGCGAGCTCGAGATCCGCCTGCGCCGCCCGCCACGCCGTCAGGTCGTCCGCGACGGTGATGGCACCGACGACACGACCGTCGTCGTCCTTCAGCGGTGACACGCTGAGCAGGACCTTCGCCTCCGAGCCGTCCTTGCGTCTCCGGACCGTCTCCAGGCGGTCCGTGGCGGCGCCGTCGTCGACGCGGTCGAGGATCTCCTGCAGCTCGGCTCGCCGCTCGTCGGGAACGAGCATCGACACGTGGCTGCCGATCGCTTCGTCGGCGGTGTAGCCGTACATCTGCTCGGCGGCCCGGTTCCAGGTGGTGATCGTCCCGGTGCGCGTCTTCGACAGGATGGCCTCGGAGGCCGAGTCGAGGATCGCCGCGTAGTCCCTGGCCACCCGGTCGGCCTGTCGGCGATCGGCGAGTGACGTGGCCACGAGCACCGTCCCGCCGGGCCGCTGCCCGCCACCGGCGGGACGGGTGAACTTCCGTTCGATGGGTACCTCGTCGCCGTCGGGCCGGACGAACAGCACCTCGTCGGTCCACGACGTCCCTTCCCCCCGGCCGGTCGACACCGGGTCGACGGGTCCGATCAGCGAGTCGACGTCGGCGCCGAGTGCCCCGGTCGCCGGCAGCCCGAACAGGTCCTCGGCGGCCCGGTTCCACAGCGTCACCCTCCGGTCGGGGCCGTACGCCACGACCGCGGCACCGATGCAGTCGACCAGCGCCGCGCCGTCCAACGGGACATCGACCGGGTCGGTCATTTCCTCCGCCCCGACGCCGCGGCCGGGTCGACGGCGCGACGGTCCGCGTACTCGTGTCCGGACGGGGCCCGGGTTGCTACGTTCGCCCGTTGACGTTCCTGGACCATCGGGACTCCCGTTGCAACCTCACGGCGACGCCACGATCCACCGTAGACCCCGGGGGACGGGTCGGACAAGGGTGGGGGTGCATCCGGGCACGCGATCCTCCACCCATCCGTGCCGCCGCCAGCGGCTCAGGTGACCCGCGTGCCGGCCGCCTCCCTCGCCCCTCCGGGCCGGCCCACGGCATCCGGGCTGAACGGCGACCACGAACCCGTGTCCACGTGGTTCCCGGCGTCGACGTCCAGCAGGACGCCCGTGATCGACCGTGCCTCGTCGGAGAGGAGGAAGGCCACCGCGGCGGCGACGTCCTCGGCCTCGGTCAGGTGCCCGAGCAGCATGCGGCTCCCGGCGGCGGCGCCGTCGTCGCCGTCCCACAGGTCGCGGGTCGCCTCCGTCCGGGTGAGGCCCGGACTGACGGCGTTGACCCGGACGCCGCGCCGGCCGAGGTCGTTGGCCAGGGTCCGGGTCAGGGCGTTCAGCGCCGACTTGGCCGCGGCGTAGGCCGCCATCGACGGCGTCGTCTTGTGGGGCGAGCCGCTGGAGATGTTGACGACCGCACCTCCGCCGTCGGCCAGGCCCCGGGCCATGGCCGCCTGGATCAGCGACAGGGCCGGCCACGTGTTGAGGCCCACGGTGGCCAGCAGGTCGTCGCGGCGGAGGTCGAGGGCGGAGCCGACGAACGGTACGCCGCCGACGGCGTTGACCAGGAGATCGACGCGGCCGAAGGCCTCGACGGCGGTGTCCACGAGGGCGTGCGCCATCCCCTCGCCGGCGGCCGACCCGGGTACCGCCAGCACGTCCAGCCCTTCGGCCCGGAGCGCCCGCTCGGTGGCCCGCAACCGCTCCTCGCCCCGGGCGTTGATGACGACGGAGGCACCCTCGCGGGCCAGGCGCCGGGCGGACGCCGTACCGATGCCCGGATCCGTCGACGCCCCGGTGACGACGGCCACCCTGCCCTCGAACCGCATGCCGGCCGTGCGCTCGTCCATGGTCTCCTCCTGGGGCCGATCTCCGCTACGCCCCGTGAACCTACGCCGTCCCGGCCGCCGGTCGGGCGGCGGAGGTGGGTCGCCGTCCCCGGACCTAGAGTGGCGGGGTCGCCCGGAACCAGGAGGTGTGCCCATGGGCACGGCCGCAGACGACGGGTGCCGGCACGGTGCCGACGGCCCGGCGAGGGGCGCCCCGTGACCGACCCCGGGCCGAGCCCCGGGACGGTGGCCAACCTGCGTCGCATCTGCCTCGCCCTGCCGGAGGTGGTCGAGAAGCCGTTCGGCGGGCACCACGCCCCGGCGTTCCGGATCCGGGACAAGCTGTTCCTCACGTGCCGCGAGGACGGGACGGCGCTCACCTGCAAGGCCGCCGACGGCGAGCAGGCGCTCCTGGTCGCCGCCGATCCGGCGCGGTTCTTCGTCCCTCCCTACGTCGGCCACCGGGGATGGGTCGGCATCCGCCTCGACGACCCGGTGGACTGGGAGGAGATCGCCGAGCTGGCCGAGGACAGCTACCGGCTCGTGGCGCCGAGGTCCCTGGTCGCCCGGTGGGACGGGGACGCAACCGGCTCCTGAGCGGGCCGGACCCTCCGCCCCCGCCCACGGGTCACCCCGGCGGTGCCGGGCCCCGGGGGCCGTCCGTCACCGTGGCGCCGCTCCGGAGGAGACGGCGCAGCGGTTCGGGCCCGCCTCGAGCTGGCGCAGCACGGCGAGCGGGTCCGAGACGCGCCCCATGTTGGCCTCGATGATCCGCGTGTAGTTCGGCGGACGGTCCACCGAACGGGCGGCGGCCCACGCCACGAACGCGTCGCGGTCGAAGGACAGTGCCGACAGCTCGCGGCGCAGCTGGCCCAGGGGCGCACCGACCTCGCGGTCGGCCCGGACGACCACGCCGTCCCCGTAGTGGCCCGGGAGGACGAGCAGGTCGTCCGACAGGCCGAGCAGCTTCCCGTGCAGGGAGTCGAAGAGGTCGGCGGCGAACGCCTCCGCCTGGTCGGCCAGGTCGGGTCGGCCGACGCTGTCGACGAACAGCGTGTCCCCGGTCAGTGCGGCCCGCCCGTCGACGAGGTAGACGGTGGACCCCCGGGTGTGGCCCGGCGTACCGAGCACGGCCACGGTCAGCCCCGACCCTCCGGGGAGCTCGAAGCGGTCCCCGTCGCCCACCGGTTCGAAGGGGAAGTCGAAGGTGTCGGCCGGATTCAGGTGGAGGGAGGCGCCGGTCGCCGCCGCCAGGGCCCGTGCCCCGCTCAGGTGGTCGGCATGGAGATGGGTGTCGAAGACCCGTGCGACGACCCAGCCGTGCTCGTCGGCGAGCCGCCGGTAGACGTCGACGTCGGCGGACGGGTCGATGACGAAGGCGCGGTCCCCGGACCCGACCAGGTAGGACAGGCAGCCCTTGCCACGGCGCCGTACCTGCACGATGCGCACGTCGTCGAGTTCGAGGGTGATCGAGTCGTAGGTCCCGGACCACGCCTCCATCCCACCGGCCAGGTTGGCCACGTGCCTGCCGGCCCGGCTCAGCGTCTCGGCGGCGACGGCCGACCGGCTGCCGGAGGCGCACACGGTGACGATCTCCCGGTCGGTCGCCACCTCGTCGATGCGGGCGGCCAGCTCGCCGACCGGGATGTTCACGGCCGAGGGGATCGACCACGCCGCGAACTCGTCCGCTTCCCGCACGTCCACCAGGAACGGCGAGTCCGGCATGCCCAGCCGAGCGGCCAGCTCGGACGTCTCCATGTCCCTGTACATCCCTGCTCCTCCATCCCGACGGGCCGGTGGGCCCGGTCGCCTCTGTTCCTGTACCAACAATACCCTATGGGGTATATTCCCACCGCCACCGCCGGATCCGGTCAGGTGGCCGCCGTCGTCGGACGCGCCTCGGACACCAGGTCGAGGAGGCGCCGGGCGGACCGCGTCACCGCCTGCCCGCGCCGCCACACCACCCGGAGCGACCGGGACAGGTCCACGCCGTCGACCGGGACGACGACGAGGCGCCCGTCCTCCACCTCCGTCCGCACCGCCAGGCGGCTCAGGACCGCCGGTCCGAGACCCGAGGCCACGGCGCCCTTGATCGCCGTCGTCGAACCCAGCTCCACGACGGGGTGCACGGCGAGTCCGGCCCGTCGCAGCGCCGTCTCGAGCACGTCGCGGGTCCCCGAGCCGGGCTCGCGGAGCACCAGCGGGGTCGCGGCCAGCTCCGCGGCGGGAACCGGACGGCTCCGCGCCGCCCACGGATGCGGAGGTGCCACGACGACGAGCAGCTCGTCGTCGTGGACGACCTGGCTCCGCAGTCCGTCCCGGCCGGCGAGGCCCTCGACGAAGCCGAGTTCGGCCCGCCCCTCGCGGACGCGCTCGATCACCTGTTCCGAGTTCCCCATGGCCAGGGACACCCGCAGGTCCCGGTCCGAGGCCCGCAGTCGCATCAGCCACGAGGGCATCAGGTACTCGGCGACCGTCATCGACGCGGCCACGTGGAGCTGGCCGGTGGCCTCGGAGCGGAGGGCGGCGGCGCCCTCGATCAGACCCTCCATGCTCTCGACGACCCGGGACGCCCATTCGACCACGGCCCGACCGCTCGGCGTCAGCTGTGCACGGCCCGACGACCGGTCGAGGAGGTCCAGCCCGACCACCGCCTCGAGGCTCCGCAGTCGCGTGCTGGCGGCCGGCTGGCTGATCCCGTGCACCGCGGCCGCCCGTCGGATCGACCCCTGGTCGGCCACGCTCCGGAGCAGGTCCAGCGAGACCAGGTCCGGGCACGGTTGGGGTAGGGGCATAATCTGAGCTTATAGGTTGAACACCAACGGGGGTCTAGGCGCACCGGCCCGGCGACCGCATGCTGGACCGATGGGTCCACTCCGACTTCCCTCCAGGCGTGCCGGACGCGCCGGACGGGCCGGACGCCCCGGGCTCGCCCGGCTCGCGCCCGGTGCCGCAGCGGCCATCGGGCTGGCCGTCGTCGCCACCGTGCTGGGGCGCGTGTTCCCCGTGGTCGGGGCGCCGGTGTTCGCCATCGGGGCGGGGATCGTCGTGGCGGTCCTGCGCCCACCGGCAGCCGGCTGGCGGCCCGGTCTCGAGTTCGCCGGCAGGCAGGTGCTCCAGGGCTCGATCGTCGTGCTCGGGACCGCGCTCTCCTTCGGGCAGGTCGTCCGGGTCGGGACCTCGTCCCTCCCGGTCATGATCGGCACGCTCACCACGGCCCTCGTCGGCGCGGCACTGCTCGGCCGCCTCCTCGGTGTCGGGCGCGATCTCCGGACCCTCGTGGGTGTGGGCACGGGGATCTGCGGGGCGTCCGCCATCGCCGCCACCGACGCCGTCATCTCGGCCGACGACGCCGACGTCTCCTATGCCATCGCCACGATCTTCACGTTCAACATCGCCGCCGTCCTGACCTTCCCGAGCATCGGGCACCTGCTCGGCATGTCCCCCCACGGCTTCGGCGTGTGGGCGGGCACGGCCATCAACGACATGTCGTCGGTCGTGGCGGCCGGGACGGTGTTCGGGCACGGGGCCACCGGGGCCGCCGTCGTCGTCAAGCTCACCCGCACCCTCATGATCCTGCCGGTCACCCTGGCCGTCGCCCTGTGGCGGTCACGACCCTCGACGGACGGCGGCACCCCCGGGCCCCGGCGGTCGCTCGGCACCCACGTCGTGCGGTCCTTCCCGACGTTCATCGCCTGGTTCCTGGTCGCCGTGCTGGCGAACACGGCCGGACTCGTCCCGGCCGGATGGCACCCGGGCCTGTCCCAGCTCTCCCAGTTCATGGTGGCGACCGCGCTGGCCGCCATCGGCCTGTCGACCCGGGTGTCCTCCATCCGCCGGGCCGGGGCGCGGCCCCTCCTGCTCGGGGGCGTCCTCTGGATCGCCGTGGCCGGCACGTCACTCCTGCTCCAGGCCGCCAGCGGCGGCTACCGCTGAACCGTGGGGGTCGGCCGTCAGGCCGAGGGCGACGCGCCGGCGTCCACCGAGGCGACGACGGCCTCGAGCTTGGCGGCCGCCTCGTCGGCCAGCTCCGCCAGGTCGACGTCCGTCATGAGGTCCCGCGGATCGGCGATGGAGACCCGCGTGCCCCCCTCGACCGATTCGAGGACCACGTTGCAGGGCAGCGCCAGACTGGCGGACGGGTCGATGAGGATCGCCCGGTAGGCGAACCCGGGGTTGCACGCCCCGAGGATCTTGAGGGGGGCCCGTTCGACCCCGAGCTTGGCCCGGAACGTGGTGGCCACGTCGATCTCCGTCAGGATCCCGAAGCCCGCGTCGGCGAGCGCGGCGCGCACCGAGGTCTCGGCGTCCTCCATCGACCCGTCGACGACCGTCTCGAACGCCTTCATCGTTCCTCCCTCCGCTCCGACCGGATTCCGCCCCGCCCGGGCGTGCTCATGCGCCCGCCCCCGAACGCTCCAGTTCCACCGCGCGGCGCACCTCGTCCATGTCGAGCGCCTCGGCCTGGGTGATGAGGTCCTCGAGCGCCGCCTCGGGCAGGGCACCCGGCTGCGAGAAGACCAGGATCCCGTCCCGGAAGATCATGAGGGTCGGGATCGACCGGATCCCGAAGGAACCGGCCACCTCGAACTGGGCCTCGGTGTCGACCTTCCCGAAGACGATCCCCGGATGCCGCTCCGACGCCGCCTCGAAGACCGGGGCGAAGGCCCGGCACGGACCGCACCACGACGCCCAGAAGTCGACGAACACGATGCCACCCGCCCCCACCGTGTCCTCGAAATTCTCCTTGGTCAGTTCCACTGTCGCCATCATCTGCTCCTTTGCGCGATGTTCCTCCGGTCCAACACGTATACCCCCCATGGTATTCCGGGCCCCCGAAGTATTCCGGGCGGGCGGGGCCGGTGGCCGGTCACGTCCCGGGCGGGCCGGCGGGCGGCTCCAGCCACCGGAGGTGCTCGCGGTCACCCTGGAGCTCCAGGCGGCGCCACAGGACGGGGTTGTCGTCGGACTGGCTGCCGTGACAGCGGATGGCCCGGTGCTGCCGCGCCCGGTCCACCTCGATCGACACGTGGATCTCGGTGTCTTGCCGGCCGACGAACGCCCCGGCGAACTCGTCGCGCAGCCGGTCGGCCACCTGGGAGTGCAGGGTCCACGCCAGCACGGGCACGTTCCCGTCCCCTGCCGCGGCGAGGGCGGCGTCCGTCGCCCGCACGTGGTCGGGGTGCCCGGTGACACCCCCCTCGTCGAACACCAGCAGGAGGTCGGCGCCGACCTCGTCCATGGCGTCACGCACCGCCGTGGACAGGCGGTCGAGCGGTTCCTCGGCCACCCGACCGTCCGCGAAGTCGAGCAGGCGCACCGCATCCACGCCGAGGGTCTCCGCAGCCACGCCGAGCTCCTGGCCGCGGACCCGGTGCAGATCGCCCGCGTCGACCCCCAGGGTCGACGCCTCCCCGTGGGTGAGGCACAGGACCGAGGTCCGCACCCCGCCGTCGGCGAAGGCGCTCAGCACCGCCCCCAGCCCGAAGCTCTCGTCGTCGGGGTGGGCGCACACGGCCAGCACCGACGACGGCACCGGGAGTCCCCCGTCAGCCTGTCCGTGACGCTCCATGGTGCTCCTCGATGCGCGGGGACCCCGCAGGGCCGTCGTCCGCCGTCGGCGACCGGTGCCCACCGGCGCCGGCGGGTCGGTCCGGCGGCCGGTCGTCAGGGACGTGGTCCGTGGGCGGTCCGGAGGGGCAGGTGGGCGAGTGGCGCCAGGAGGCAGAAGTCGAACACTCCCGCCGCCAGCGGCAGGAGGCCGAGGACGGCCAGCGCCAGCCAGCCGCCGCCCAGGATCAGTCCGACGGCGATCAGCACCAGTCCGGCCGCGGCTCGGACCGCCCGACCCGCCGTGCTCTGCAACAGCTTCACGAATGCCATGGCCAACTCCTCGTCTCGTGGTCCAATCTACTCCGATACCCCAAGGGGTATATATGTTCCAACGCACCGTCTTCCTCCGTATTCCCGGTTCCTCCGGCGGCCGGCGACGGTCCGTGTCGCCGGACGACGCCGTCAGGCACAGTGCTGGAACGCGGGGAGGTGGTCGGTCTGGGACGTCGAGCGCAGGTTCCCGAACGCCTGGACCAGGCTCGGCTCCGAGGCCACCTGGGGCAGGAGGCGGTCATAGGTGGCGATGACCCCCTCCTCGACGGCGACGCCGAGCCGGCACGCCGCGGTCAGCGTCGTCGGCGACGTCTGGCCGGTGAAGGGACCGGGCGACAGGGGGACCGAGTACTTCTGGGCCAGGTACTCGAGCGTGGCGATGTGCTTCGCCTCGCCCGCGCTGACGTTGGCGAACGGGCCCTGGTCCCCGAGGGCGGCGACCACGTTGTCGTAGGTGGCCTTGGCCTGGTGCTCGGTGTCGAGCGCCGTGGTCAGCGCACTCGCCACCGTGCTCCCGGGCACGCTGGTCGGCGTTCCCGTCGTCGGGGTCGTGCCCGCCGTCGCCGTCGGCCCGGGGCCACCGGTGCCCGTCGTGTTCGACGTGCCCGTCGTCGATCCCGAACAGGCGGTGGCGGCGAGTGCCAGCGCGACCATCGGCACGATGACGAGCGATCGGACCCCGGTGCGCCGGGCCGGGCCGGGCCGCCGCCGGGAGTGGGCCGTCCCCGGCAGGTCCTCCGTCTTCCCTCCTGTTGTTCGATCCATCTGTTCCGCTCCTCTCGTCGATCCCTGCGAGGCACGTGCGTCCGTCCGGAGCCTCCGCCCGGGGTCCGGCTCCGTGGTCATCTTCGGACGGCCCGGACCGGGCCACCAGAGGATTCCGTCCTCACCGCGGTCCGCCATCGCGTGCCGTCTACCCCGGTCCCCGCCCGCCGGCACCCGGACCCGACCATCAGAAGCGCACCCGGATCGCCGTGGCCTGGGACACCGTCCCGTCCTTCGCCGAGATCGTGGAGACGACGACGGCTCCCCACCGACCCGTCGGTGCGGCAAAGGCCAGCGTGGTCCCGAACGGGCCCATCTGGCCGTTGGAGCCACCCATGGCCGTCCCCTCCGCGAGGGGGGCGGCGACGTCGTCGACACGGAGGGAGACGTTCACGGTCGCCTCGTACGCGGTGCTCGTCCCCTGGACGGTCAGCGGCGACGACACGGTGGCGAGCGCGGCCGGCTGCGAGATCGAGACGGCCGCCGTGGCCGACCCCAGCACCCACCAGGAGTCCGCTGCCGTCAGCTGCCGGACGAGCACCGTCGTCTCGGGACCACCGGGGCCGGGGCGCACGGGGACCTCGCCCGACCGCGCGTCGCCCGCGCGGAAGGTCCCGACCACCGGGTCCACCATGGAGAGGAACCCGATCGCGAATCCGCGGGCCGCCGACTCCGGCGTCGGGTACCGCGTCGGGCTCGCCGCGGTCGGCCACAGCGCCGTGGCGGTCGCCGCGTCCGGGGAGGTGACCGCCGTCCCCCCGGTCCCGGTGGTGACCGTCATGGAGGTGTGCGGCGGCGGGGTCGCCGTTCCCCCGCACCCACCGAGCACCACGGCGACCAGGAGGAACGACGGGACGGCGGTGCGTGCGGTTCGCCTCATGCCGCCATCGTCGCCCGGCCCGGCGGCGACGACGAGGGTCGAAGGTCCCGACGTCCTCGGGCGGGGTCCGGGCCCGACGGGACGGTGTGCCCGCCCACCCGGCCCGCCCCGGGCGGCCGGGGCGGTCAGTCCGGCTTGCGGGCGACCACCTGGACCACGGCGCCGGTGCCGGTGTGCCCGACCCCCTCGACGATCTCCCGCTCGAGTTCCGCGCAGTGGACGAGCTCGAGCGGTCGGAGCTCCTCCCGCAGGCTGTCGGCCGTCATGGTCAGGTCGACCGACGGCGGTCCACCCGTCCCGCGCCCCACCTGGTCGGGGGTGTAGGCCTCGAGCAGCAGGACCCCGCCCGGCCGGAGCGCCTCGACCACGCGCTCGTGCAGTCCAACCCGGACCGCCGCCGGCAGGTGGGCGAAGATCGACACGATCCCGTCCCACCGCTCGTGGCCCAGGTCGTAGTGGGCGAGGTCGGCGGCCACGGCGTCGACCTCGACGCCCCGTTCCGCCGCCAGCCGGCGGGTCTTGGCCACCCCGGCCTCGCTGAGGTCCACGCTCGAGACCCGGCGCCCGGTGGAGGCGAGGTAGACCGAGTTCCGTCCCTCGCCGTCGGCCAGACAGAGCACGTCCCCCTCCGGCAGTGCGTCCACGTGGTCCCGGAGGAAACCGTTCGGCTCCTTGCCGTAGACGTACTGGTCGGCGCCGTAGCGCTCCTCCCACATCTGCTGTGCCGGGGAACGCCCGGTCATGGGGCGCCCCGGTGGGTGGTGTCCGGTCGGTGCATCGCTTCCTCCTCGTGTCCCGGTCGCGTCGTTCCCGTCGAGTCTGCCTCCCGGACCCTCGGCCCACCAGGCGACGGCCGGACCACGGTGCCCTACGACGGCGGCCCGATGACGGTCACCGGGGTCCCGATGGGAGTCAGCGGCCAGACCCGGGCGGCCACGTCGACGGGCATCTCGACGCACCCGTTGCTCTGCGGTGTGCCGTAGCTGGCCCGGACGAACCCGTGGAGGGCGTCCCCCCCGTTGAAGTAGCTCGCCCACGGGACGTTGGGGTCGTCGTACGTCGTCCCGTCGGGATTGGTGCCCTGCATCCGCGAGCTCCGCACGTGCTCGAAGACCGGGTAGGTGCCGTCCGCGGTGTCGGCTCCGGGCGCACCGGTGTTGACGGCCACGTCCGCCAGCACCGGTGCGCCGTTCTCGTAGAGCGTCAGCGTCTGCGGGACCTGCTTGGACACGAGGACGTCGGTGTACGGCGCCGTGTCGACCTTCCCCGCGGCGGCGTCGCCGAGGAGTGCCGTCCACACCTGGCGACCGGCGATCCCGTCCACCTGCAGGCCGTGGGCGTCCTCGAAGCTCATCAGGGCCGCCTTGGTGATCACGTTCTCGGTGCCCTCCGTCCACAGCGCGGTGAAGTCCGGAGGGAGTCCCGCCCACCTCCACGCGAAGGCACCCGCCTGGGACGTCGCCGACTCCACCGGGGCCACCGGCCCCGACGGCGTGAAGGAGACGGGCAGGTAGTTCAACTCGGCCAGCAGCTGCTGGAGCCGTTCGGTGCTGGCCTGGGCCACGGCGAAGGTCACGGTGACGGGTGCGGCGAGCGTCGACCCTCCGCCGCCGCGCACACCCTGGGGGCCTGCCGGGATCGTCAGCGTCTCGGTCGTCGTGGGCACGAAGGGGGCCGTGGCACGGAAGGCGAGCGACGTCGGTCCGGACCGCACCCAGACGCCCGGCACCGGCGGATCGAAGGTCGGGAGGCCGGACGCCGCCGCCACCGGGGCGGACAACCGCACCGTCACGACCTGGTCCGAGGGCACCCCGGTGGCGCCGGACGCCGGCACCGTGGCCACCACCGACAGGGCCCGGGCGCCGCCGGGCGCCGCCGTTCCGGACGACGACGGGTGCGACGACGCCGTGGCGCCGTGACGCGCCACGACCACACCCCCGGCCGCCAGGCCCACCACCAGGAGCGTGACGGCCGCGACCCACCGGATCCGGTGTCGGCGTGGAGGTGGCTGGAGAATCCGGTAGTCCATGAGCCCTCCCGGTGGGCACCGGCGGCGTGCGGCCGCGGGACGCGCGACCACCCGGACGAGCGTACCCACCCCGGAACCGGCCCCGGGCGGCCCGGGCGCCGGTCCCGGTCCACCACCGGCGGTCGGCGCCACGACTAGCTTGCTGCGGCATGGAGACCCCGGACGAACGCATGCACTTCCGCCACCTCGACGAGGCGACCGACCGGGACCTGGCCCTGCTCGCCGACGTCCACCGGAGGAACGTCGAGGCGCTGCCCGACCTGGTGCTCGGCATGCTCACCGATCTGGGCGGCGACGACGCGTATCCGGTCGACCGGCGCGAGCACAGCCTGCAGGCGGCCACCCGCGCCCTCAGCGACGGGCGGGACGAGGAGTACGTGGTCTGCACACTCCTGCACGACATCGGCGAGTCGCTCGGTCCCTTCAACCACGGCGACGTCGTCGCCGCCATCCTGGCCCCGTTCGTGTCGGAGGCGAACCGCTGGATGCTGGCGCACCACCCCGTGTTCCAGCTGTACTTCTACGGTCGGCACATCGGGGTCGATCCCGACGGGCGCGACGCGTTCGCCGCCAGCCCCTATTTCGAGCGGACGGCGGAGTTCTGCAAGCTCTACGACGAGGTGTCCTTCGAGCCCGACTACCCGAGCGAGCCGATGGCCACCTTCGAACCCATGGTCCGACGGGTGCTCCGCAAGGAGTGGGCACCGCCCTCCTGACGTCCGCCCGGGCCACCCCGGCGGACCGGGCGGGACCGGACGACGGGGGCGGGCCGGCGGGTGCGGCGTCCGGGACCGGAGGGCGGCCGGCTCAGGCGGTCGGGAGGTACGGGCAGTTCGGGTCGGCCGCGAGCGGATCGCCGGTGGCGGCGTAGGCCTGGGCCCGGGACCCGCCGCACACCTGGCGGAACTCGCACCGGCCGCAGGCCCCGCCCAGTCGGTCCCGGTCCCGGAGCGCCCGCAGCAACGGTGACGTGCGGTAGAGCTCGGTCAACGGCCGCTCGCGCACGTTCCCGACCGCCAGCGGGAGGAACCCGCTGGGGAACACCTCGCCCACGTGGGACACGAACACGACGCCGCTGCCGTCCCCGACGGCCAGGGGGGCCCGACGGGACCCGTCCGGAACGTGGCCGTCCCCCCGGGTGCGGGCCGCTCCGTCCGGGGTGGCCGAGCGGAGCACGTCGTGCAGGCGGTCGTGGAGGCGGTGGTAGAGCGGCCCGCGCTCGCCCGCCGGCCCGTCGGGCCCGCGCGTGGCGCGCTCGTGCAGCACCCGCCGGTACTGGGGGGCCTCCGTGGTCTTCAGCGCCATCGTGGCCGAGGCCTCGGCCAGCAGGTGGAGGACGTCCTCGACCTCGTCCGGGCCCAGCGCACCCAGTCGCCGCCCCCGACCGGTGGGAACCAGGAAGAACACGCTCCAGAGCCCGGCGTCGAGCTCCCGGACCAGGCGGACCGTCTCGGGCAGCTCGTCGACCGTGGTCGACGTCACGGTGGTGTTCAGCTGCAGTCGGAGGCCCACGCGGCGGGCCGCCCGGCACGCCTCCACGGTCCGGTCGAAGGAACCCGGCACGCCACGGAACGCGTCGTGGGTCGACGGGCCGGCACCGTCGAGCGAGAACGACACGGCGCCGCACCCGGCCGCCCGGACCCGGGCGAGGTTCTCCTCGGTGGCGAGCGGCGTACCCGACGGCGACACCGCCATGGCCAGTCCCAGTCCGGACCCGTACGCGACCAGCTCGTGCAGATCGGGCCGCTTGAACGGATCACCCCCGGTGAGCACCACGATCGGGCGGGGCGAGCCCGTCGCCGCCAGGTCGTCGAGCACGGCCGTCACCTCGGTCGTGGACAGCTCGTCGGGGTGGCAGGCCGGCTGGGCCTCGGCCCGGCAGTGTGCGCACGCCAGGTCACAGGCCCGGGTCGTCTCGAACAGGACCAGGAACGGACGGTCGTCGACGTCGTAGCGGAGCTGACGGACCTCGGGGACCTCGAGCCGGCGGAACGCCGGTCGGACGGCCGTGGCGACCGGTCCCCCGGTGACGACGCTCACCACCGCCCCGGGCGCGCTGCCCGGACCCTTCCTGCATCGATCGGTGCTCGGTCCACGGTTGCTCCTCCCGTCGGGGTGTCTCCACCCTGCCGCCGGGACCGCCGCCGGCACAGGGCCGTTGGTCACATCCACCGGGAACACCGGGACGTGGCACCGCCGCCTGGCTAGCGTCGGGACGGTGAGCAGACTCCTCCCCGACCGGTCGCTGGGCGTGGCCCCGGGCTCGGTGGGCGACTACCGGGAGCTGGCCCGGCGGCGCCTGCCCCGTCAGCTGTTCGACTACCTCGACGGTGGCGCCTACGCCGAGTCGACCCTGGCCGCCAACGTGCGCGACCTGGCCACGCTGCAGCTCCGCCAGCGGGTCCTGCGCGACGTGTCCGGGCTCACCTTGTCCACGACCGTGCTGGGGCAGGCGCTGTCGATGCCGGTGGTCCTCGGACCGGTCGGCCTGGCCGGGATGTTCGCCACGCGGGCGGAGGTCCAGGCGGCGCGGGCGGCGGAGTCCGCCGGCGTCGTGTTCTGCGAGTCGACCGTGTCGATCTGCAGCGTCGAGGAGGTCGCCGCGGCCGTGGCCGGACCGGTGTGGTTCCAGCTCTACGTGATGCGCGACCGCTCCTATGCCGAGGACCTCATGTCCCGGGCCTCGGCCGTCGGCTGCCCGGTCCTGGTGCTCACCGTCGACCTCCCCACCGTCGGATCCCGCTACCGGGACACGAGGAACGGGATGTCGGGCCCGCCGACCCTGCGCGGCCGCGCGCTCCGGGGCCTCGACCTCGGACTCCACCCGACGTGGGCCCGGGACGTCGGGATCCGGGGCCGGCCCCACACGTTCGGCAACCTGGAGAAGGCCGTGCCCGGGGCGGTGAGCCCCACCGAGTTCTCGGAGTGGGTGGACGCCCAGTTCGATCCGTCGGTCACCTGGGACGATCTCGACTGGGTGCGCCGGCACTGGCCGGGCCGGCTGGTCCTGAAGGGCATCCTGGATCCCGACGACGCCCGGCGGGCCGTCGACCGGGGGGTCGACGGCGTCGTCGTGTCGAATCACGGCGGGCGCCAACTGGACGACACCCCGTCGACCGCCCGGGCCCTCGGACCGGTGGTCGACGCGGTCGGGGACCAGCTGGAGGTACTGGTCGACGGCGGGATCCGCAGTGGCCTCGACGTCGTCAAGGCGCTGGCGCTCGGTGCACGCGCCTGCCTCCTCGGGCGGGCCTGGGCCTGGCCCGTGGCGGCCGCCGGCGAGCGCGGGGTGACCCACGCGCTCTCGGTGATCCGGGAGGAACTGCGCGTGGCGCTGTCCCTCACCGGCGTCACCGACGTGGCCGAGCTGGACCGGTCGGTGCTGGTCGACCCGACGGCACCCTGAGCCCGCGTGCCGTGCCGGATCCCGGCACGGCACCGGAGGCGCTCACCCCATGGCGCGGAGGACGGCGCCCACCCGCCCGGCGAGCGCCGGATCCGGCACCGGCGGCACGCTCCGGTCGACCCGGGTGTGCACCAGGTGCCCGGCCAGCGCGTCCTCACCGGACGCGGCCAGGAGGGCCGACTCGGCCAGGACGCCGATCCGGTCGATCACGTCCCGGAAGTGCCAGGCGCCGGTCTCGTCGTCGTCGACGCACCGCCGGACCGACACCAGGACGTCGTCCCGTTCGGCCGCCAGACGCCGGCCCGTCGGCCCCTCGCCCGCCGCGTCGACCAGACCGGTCAGCCACCCGGCGACGGGGTCGAGGATCGGGAGCCGGCGGAGGTCGTTGAGCACCTGGGCCACCAGCACGTTGTGACTGCCCTCCCACGACTCGTAGACCATGGCGTCCCGGTAGAGCCGGGGCAGCACGCTGAAGTCCTCGATGGCGCCGTTGCCGCCCAGGACCTCGATGGCCGAGTGCACGGCCCCGGTGGCCTGGACGGAGACCACGTACTTGGACACGTTGACCAGGAACCGGTGCAGGAGGACGTCGGCGTCGTCGGCCGCCCCGGCGTCGATCCGGTCCTCGAGCGCGGTCAGGGCGAAGACCAGGTGGAGCGCGCCGACCGACACGGCGGCCAGGTCCGCCAGTGTCTGCTGCACGGCCGGGAACTCGCCGATCGGTCGTCCGAAGGCCGTGCGGTGCCGGGCGTAGGCCGACGCCTCGAGCCAGGCCCGGCGCATCATGCCGGCGTCGCCGACGGCGGTCATCCACCGGCTGGTGTTGAGCACCACGCCCACCGCGGTGCGGAACCCGTCCTCCACCGGTCCCACCGGCCAGGCCAGCGCGCCGTCGAAGTCGATCTCGCCGGACGCCAGGCCCCGGGTACCGAGCTTGTCCTTCAGGCGCCGCAGGGTGAACCCGTTGGGCCGGCCGTCGACCTCCCGGGGGACGACGAAGCTTCCCAGCCCCCGGGTGCCGTCCGGACCGCCCTCCACCCGGGCGGTGAGGAAGAACTGGCCGGCGTCGGCGACCGAGCAGAACCACTTCTCCCCGGTGATGCGGTAGGTGCCGCCGCCCCCCGAGGGGACGGCGAGGCACACGTTCGCACCCACGTCCGAACCGCCCTGCACCTCGGTCAGGAACTGCGATCCGCGCACGGCGGTCGAGTAGTCGGGATCGACGAGTGCCGGCAGGAACCGGTCGCGCACCGACGCCTCGGCCGACCGGCGCAGCGCCCGTGCCAGGCCGATCGTGCACGTGGCCGGACAGGCATGGCCGGCCTCGCCCTCGAGCGACAGCAGGTAGAGGAGCACGGCCTGTTCGAACGCGGTCCCCGGTCGCCCGGACAGCGCCACCAGCCCACTCGCCCACACCCGCTCCCCCGACCGGTGGTACGCCGGGTCGAACTCGACCGCCTCGGTCCTCCGCCCGATCGCATCCCACCGGGACAGCTCGGGCAGACGGGTCCGCTGCTCGTAGCGGAGCGCCGCCGGTGCGATCACGCCGGTCACGTCGCGGGAGAAGGCACCGGCCCGTTCCTCGAGGTCGGCGAGCCGGTCCGGGGGCAGGGCCCGGGCGAGCAGCATCCGCAGGTGCCGGTCGTCCGCGTAGGGGTCGGCGGGAAACGAGGCCCGCCAGGCGGCCAGCGCGTCACGAGCGTCTTCGGTGCCCATGGGAGCAGTCTCGCGCCGGGCGCGCCGGCTCAGGGGTGGGACGGTGCGGGCGGGGCCCCCTCGACCTCGAAGGCGACCTCGTCGACGTAGCACCACCACCAGTCCTCACCCGGCTCGTAGGAGCGGATCAGGACGTGGTCGGGTCGTTCGCGGTAGTGGGCGGTGGCGTGCCGCCCCGGCGAGCTGTCGCAACAGCCGACGTGGCCGCACGACATGCACAGTCGGAGGTGGACCCACCGACCGCCGTCGCGCAGGCACTCCACGCACCCCGGACCCGAAGGGGTCACGTCCGCCGCCGCGTCCAGGTGGGTGCAGGTCTCCGCCATCGTGGGTGCTCCTCGCCTTCGTGCGCGCAGCGCGGGGCACCAGTCTACCGGCCGGTCGCCGTCGCAGGACCGGCCGGGCGGTGCGCCCGGGACCGGTCGGGGGGCCGGGAATGTTTCGGCCGGGCCGGCGTTGGACCGTCACCACCGCCGTGGATCCCGGAGGACCGATTCGCATGCCCCATGACAACCTGCCGCTGCTCCCCCTGACCTCGGGCGTCCTGCTCCCGGGCATGGTCTTCACCATGGCCCTCGAGTCCGAGGAGTCCGTCGCCGCCGTGGAGGCCGCCGAGGCGGCCGACGGGCAGCTCGTCATCGTCCCGTTCATCGACGGCCGCTACGCGTCGGTCGGCGTCGTCGCCGAGGTGGCCGAGCGGGGCGAGCTTCCCGGTGGCATGCCGGCGGTCGCCGTCCGCGGTGTCGAGCGTGCCCGGCTCGGCACGGCCGTGCCCGGCACCGGTCGGGCGCTGTGGGTCGAGGTCGAGCTGGTCGGGGATGCGGTCCCGGGCGCCGACGACCCCACCACCGCCATCGAGCTCGCCCGCGAGTACCGGGCCGTGGTGGAGAACATCCTCGTGTCCCGCGGCGTCGGCCGGCTGGCCGAGGGCCTGCCCGACGCCGCCGATCCCGGGCGCGTGGCCGACCTGGCCGGATACTCGCCCGATCTGTCGCTCGACCAGAAGGTGGCCGTGCTCGAGACGGTGGACGTGGTCGAGCGGTTGCGCATGGTGCTGGCGTGGGCCCGCGAGGTCCTGGCCGACATCACGCTGCGCGAGCGCATCAAGTCGGACGTCGAGGAGGGCATGGAGCGGACACAGCGGGAGTTCCTGCTCCGCCGCCAGCTCGAGTCCATCCGCAAGGAGCTCGGCGAGGACGACGGCGGGGACGACGGACCGGACGGGTACCGGGAGCGCGTGGCCGGGACCGACCTGCCCGAAGCGGTGGCCGCCGCCGTCGCCCGGGAGATCGGCAAGCTCGAGCGCACGCCCGAGCAGAGCCCCGAACACGGCTGGATCCGGACGTGGCTCGACACGGTGCTCGAACTGCCGTGGGGCGTGGAGTCCGAGGACCGGATCGACCTGGACGGTGCCGCCCGGATCCTCGACGACGACCACGACGGACTCTCCGACGTGAAGGAGCGGATCCTGGAGCACCTCGCGGTGCGCAAGCTCCAGGTCGACCGGGGGCTCACCCCGGTGGGCGGCCGCGGGGGAGGTGCCATCCTCGCGCTGGTCGGCCCGCCGGGCGTCGGAAAGACGTCGCTCGGCGAGTCGGTGGCCCGCGCGCTCGGCCGGTCCTTCGTGCGGGTGGCCCTCGGCGGCGTGCGCGACGAGGCGGAGATCCGCGGCCACCGGCGTACGTACGTCGGGGCCCAGCCCGGGCGCCTGGTGCGGGCGCTGCGCGAGGCCGGTTCGATGAACCCGGTCGTCCTGCTCGACGAGGTCGACAAGCTCGGCTCCGACTTCCGGGGCGACCCGGCCTCGGCGCTCCTCGAGGTCCTCGACCCCGCCCAGAACCACACGTTCCGCGATCACTACCTCGAGGTCGAGCTCGACCTGTCCAAGGTCCTGTTCCTGGCCACCGCGAACGTCGTCGACACCATCCCCGGCCCGCTGCTGGACCGGATGGAGGTCATCCGGCTCGACGGCTACACCGAGGACGAGAAGGTCGCCATCGCCCGGAACCACCTCGTCGCCCGGCAGCGCGCACGCGCCGCCCTCGGCGAGGACGACGTGACCCTGACCGACGGAGCGCTGCGGACCGTCGTGGCCGAGTACACCCGCGAGGCGGGTGTCCGCGGCCTGGAGCGCGAGCTCGGCGCCCTCCTGCGCAAGGTGGCCGGGAAGGTTGCGGCCGGTGAGCGCGACGGCGACGGCCCCCTCGTCATCGACGGCGACGACGTGCGCGACTGGCTGGGGAGACCCCGCTTCCTCTTCGAATCCGCCGAACGGACGTCCGTTCCGGGTGTCGCCACGGGGTTGGCCGTGACCGGTGCCGGAGGCGACGTGCTCTCCGTGGAGGTCACCATGATGGACGGTTCCGAAGGGCTGACCATCACCGGTCAGCTCGGGGACGTCATGCGCGAGTCGGCCGAGATCGCGCTCTCCTACGTCCGGTCCCACGCCGACGCGCTGGGGATCGACCCCGGCGCGTTCCGCGGCAAGCGCCTGCACGTCCACGTGCCGGCCGGCGCCGTGCCGAAGGACGGGCCCTCCGCCGGCGTCACGATGACGACCGCGCTGGTCAGCCTGCTCACGGGACGACCGGTGTCCCCGGCGGTGGGCATGACCGGCGAGGTCACGCTCCAGGGTCGGGTGCTCCCGATCGGGGGCGTGCGCCAGAAGGTCCTGGCCGCCCACCGCGCCGGGCTGACATCCGTGGTGCTGCCGGCCCGGAACGGCCCGGACCTCGACGACGTTCCGGCGACCGTCCGCGACTCGCTGACGTTCGTGCTGGCCGCCCACGTGGACGACGTCCTCGACGCCGCGCTCACCGGTGGTCCCGGTGCGACCGTCGACGCGCCGGAGGACGCCGTCCGGGCGGCGTGAACGCCCCGGATGGGCGAGACTGGTCGGGCGCCGGGCGACGAGGGAGGTCAGCGATGCGCAGTGCCGATGTCCTGACGGATGCGTTCCAGCGGGTCCGCGACGCCGTGCACCCGGCGATCAACGGGTTGAGTGTCGACCAGCTCACGTTCCGCCCCGACGCGGAGTCGAACTCGATCGCCTGGCTCGTGTGGCACCTCACCCGCATCCAGGACGACCACGTGGCCGCGTTGGCCGGGGTCCCCCAGGCATGGACGTCCGCCGGGTGGGCCGACCGGTTCGGGCTGCCCTTCGACGTGTCGGACACCGGGTACGGCCACGACGCCGACGCGGTGGCGGCGGTGGTCGCCGACGCCGCCTCCCTCCTCGGCTACTTCGAGGACGTGCACGCCGCCTCCGTCGCCTATCTGGCGACCCTGAACGACGCCGACCTCGACCGGGTCGTCGACCGCTCCTGGAACCCACCCGTGACCGTCGGGGTCCGACTGGTCAGCGTGATCGGCGACGATCTCCAGCACGTGGGCCAGGCGGCCTACCTCCGCGGGCTCCTGCAACGCCGCTGACCGACCCGGCCGGGGCGGCGCCGGCGGTCCCCGCCCCGGCATTCAAGTTGGGGCACCGTCCCGCCGAAATTGCAGGAGCCGGGACTGCTCGGCCGGACCACTCGAGAGGACGATGCCCGACCAGGCCGATGGTGACGAGCCGCACGACGCGGAACCGGTGTCGCCCGACGTCGGGGTGGCCGGAGCGCGTCGGCACCGACTCTCCCCCACCACGCTGGGCTACCTGATCGGCCCGGCCGCGTTCGTGGCCATCCTCGTCCTCATGCACTTCGACTTCGTCGAACCCGAGCCGGTCTGGGTGTGGCTGGGGATCTTCGTGGCCGTACCGGTCACCAATCTCGCGGTCGACCGCCTCTACGCCCGGGTCCCGTCGCGCCGGAGGTTCCACCTGCGCGTGGCGGTGCAGATCGCCGCCGTCACCGCCGTCATCTACCTCACCGGCTGGGGGCCGGTGCTGTGGGGTGCCTACGCGTTCGTCGCCCTCGCCGACATCGCCGGCCAGGGGTCCTGGGCCTGGCGGCCGGTCGCCCTGTGGAGCCTGGTCGGCATGGCCGTCGGGGGACTCGGGATGTGGTGGGGCTGGCTCCCGTACCGGCTCACGTTCGTGCACTCGGTGGCACTGTCGATCATGGGCGCGTTCGTCCTGTTCTTCGTCATCCGCATGGCCGGCGCCACCATGGAGCAGAAGGAGGAGGCCGACGCGACCGTGCGACTCAGCGAGGACCGCTTCCGGTCGCTCATCCAGAACTCCTCCGATGTCACCATGATCATCGACGAGGAGGGCCTCTACCGCTACCTGTCGCCGTCCGTGACCGAGCTCCTGGGGTACCGGCCCGACGAGCTCGTCGGCACCCGTGCCACCGACTACGTGCACCCCGACGACTGGGCGCTCCTGCGCCGGCGCCTCGACGCCGTGTTCCGGGCCTCGTCGGACACGGCCGTCCTCGAGTTCCGGATGCTGCGCAGGGACGGCAGCGTCCGCGACGTCGAGGCCGTGATCGCCAATCAGCTCCAGCGGCCGTCGGTGGCGGGCTACGTGACCAACGTGCGCGACACGACCGAGCGCGAGAAGTTCGAGGAGCTCCTCTCCCACCGGGCGCTGCACGACCCGCTCACCGGCCTGGCCAACCGTCAGCTCATCCTCGACCGTGCCGACCGCATGCTGGTGCGGGCCCGCCGCGAGGGCCAGCCCGTGGCCGCCTTCTTCGTGGACCTCGACAACTTCAAGGACGCGAACGACTCGCTCGGCCACGAGGCCGGGGACCGCCTCCTGCAGTCCGTCGCCAGCCGCCTGGTGGGCCTGCTCCGCTCGAGCGACACCGTGGGTCGGCTGGGAGGCGACGAGTTCGTGGTCCTGGCCGAGGGGGTCTCGCTGGCCGACGGGCCCCAGTCGATCGCCGAACGGATCCGCCAGGTCCTGCGCCCCCCGTTCTTCATCGAGGGATTCGAGCACCTGCCGATCACCGTGTCGGCCAGCGTCGGCATCGCCGTGGGCGACCGCCAGAGCGCGCAGGACCTGCTCCGTGACGCCGACATCGCCCTCTACCGGGCCAAGGGGTCCGGTCGGGACCAGTCCGTCGTCTTCCAGGAGGCCATGCACGTGGCCACCAGTGACCGGCTGACCCTGCGGACCGAACTCGACTCGGCCCTGGCCCGGGGGGAGTTCCGTCTCCTCTACCAGCTGATCGTCGATCTCGACAGGCTCGAGGTGCGCGGCGTCGAGGCCCTGATCCGGTGGCAGCACCCGAAACGGGGCCTCCTGACCCCCGACAGGTTCATCCCCGTGCTCGAGGACACCGGCGAGATCGTCGAGGTCGGACGGTGGGTGCTGGGAGAGGCCTGCCGGCAGCTCGCCGTCTGGCGGTCCGCCGGGCACGAACTGACCATGTCGATCAACGCGTCGATGCGCCAGTTCGACGCGAGTTCGTTCGTGGCGGACGTCCGCGACGCCCTCCAGGCGCACCGGCTCGATGCCCGGTCGCTCATCATCGAGATCACCGAGTCGGTCCTCATGAAGGACGCCAATGCGACGGTGGCCCGACTGCACCGGCTCAAGGACCTCGGCGTGCTGCTGGCCATCGACGACTTCGGTACCGGCTACTCCTCGCTCGCCTACCTCCGCCAGTTCCCGGTCGACGTCCTCAAGATCGACCGGTCGTTCGTGTCGGAGATGCGGGGATCGGTCGACGCCGCCGCACTCGTCCACACGCTGGTCGAGCTCGGTCACACGCTGGGTCTGGTGACGCTGGCCGAGGGGATCGAGCAGGCCGACCAGATCGAGGGACTGCGCGCCGAGCACTGCGACCTCGGCCAGGGCTACCTGCTGTCGCGCCCGGTGACCCCGGACGGGATCGGGCGTCTGCTCACCCGCACGGACCTGGGCGGAGGACTGCTCGCCGCCGGAGCGTCGCCCGGGTCCGGGCACCGGTCCTGACCGCCGTCGCGTCGGTTCCGCGTGCCGCCGGGCGGCGGTGCGGACGCCCGGGCGGCGCGGCCCCCGTCCGGCGGCACCCACCGACATAGGGTGGCTCGTGGCTCCGCACCGACCGACGCCGACGGCGCACGGCGGTCGCCCGGTGGCCGGCCTCGTCCGCGCCTGCCACCTCCAGCCGACCCTGGCCGTCGTCACCGTCACCACCGCGCTGGCCGCGCTGGCCGGCCGGGGGCCCGCGGGCTGCACCGTCGTCGCCCTGGCGGTGCTGGCCGGCCAGCTGTCGACCGGGTGGAGCAACGACTGGTTCGACGCCGGGCGCGACCGGGACGTGGGTCGTACCGACAAGCCGATCGTCGCCGGGGACGTCTCGGTCGGCGTCGTGCGGGCGGCGGCCTGTGCCGCGCTGGTGGCGACCCTCCCGCTGTCCCTCCTGTCCGGCTGGCGCGCCGCCGCCGTGCACGTGGTGGCCGTCGCCTCGGCGTGGTCCTACAACCTGGGCCTGAAGGCGACGGTGGTCAGCCCGCTGCCCTACGCCGTCTCGTTCGGGCTGCTCCCCGCCTTCGTCACGCTGGGACTCCCACACCATCCGTGGCCCCGGCCCGCGGTGATGGCCGCCACCGCCCTCCTGGGGGTGGGGGCGCATTTCGTCAACACCCTGGCCGACCGGGAGGACGACGCCCGGTCCGGCATCGCCGGGCTCCCGCAGCGCCTGAGCGCACGGTGGGCGCTGTTCACCGGGGTGGCGCTGCTGACCTCGTGTGCCGTCCTGATCTGGCTCCTCGGCGGGAACGACCGGCCGGCAGCCTCGGCCCTGCTGGTCGTGACGCTCGGCGCCGCCGCCCTGGTGGTGGCGTCGACCCTGCGGTCGCGTCCCCGCGCCGCCTGGTCGTGGACGCTGGTGACGGTGCTGGGTTGTCTGGCGATGTTCGCCGTGTCCCGGCCCCCGCTCGTGGCGGCCGGGGTACCCGGCGGACGCCCACCCGGGGCGGTCGCCACCTCCCCGGGTCCCCTCCGGCCGGGACTTTCGCCTCTACGAATCCACGGTACCGGTCCCTACACTGGCGGGTGAGGGATTCGCCAGGGTCCCGAAGGAGGCGCCTATGCGATGTCGCAGAGGTAGCCCGCTCTGAGAGCGGGCGGCGAGGGATCGACGGTCGATCGACCGTAGGCCCAGGTCCGTGCGGTGCATCCGGCCCGAAGGGTGGGCCGTGCAACGACAGGAACGTCCAAGTTCCCTGGTAGCCATTCCCCACCGCGGTTCCCTCTCGGAGAACAGCAAGAGCCGAGCGCCCGCTCCCCGCCGATCTGTGGGACGGGCGCTTGCTCGCGTCCGGCGTCCGACGCGTGCCGGTGCACCGTTGGCTACCGTGCCGGTATGGTCCGTCGCCATGTCCGAACGCCCGCCGTGGCGTGCCGCGTCGCCGTGCGCCGGGTGCCCCCGACGTGACGGGTGTTCCGCCCCCGGGTGCACTCGACGGGAGGGTCGCGATCGTGACCGGGGCGGCGCGTGGCATCGGCGCCGCGACCGCCGTCCACCTGGCCCGGCTCGGCGCCCGGGTGGCCGTCACCGACCGGGACGGCGAAGGGGCCCGGTCGCTCGCCGAGCAGCTGACCGCGAGGGGGCACGACGCCACGGGGCTCACCTGCGACGTCGCCGAGCCCGCCGAGGTGGCGGCCATGGTGGCCGCTGTCGAGCAGCGCTTCGGCGGGGTCGACCTCCTCGACCACAACGCGGCGTGGACGGACTTCCGGACCGACCGGGACGCCGGCGGGGTGGACCTCGACACCTGGGACCGCGTCCTGCGCACCAACGCCACCGGCGGGCTGCTCCTCGTCCGCGAGGTGCTCCCCCGGATGCGCGCCCGCGGGGGAGGTGCGATCGTCCTCATCTCGTCGGGATCGGCGTCGATCGGCGAGCACCGCCGCGTCGCCTACGGTGTCTCGAAGGCCGCCGTCGAGCAGTTGGGCCGACACGTCGCCGCCCGCTATGGCCGCGACGGGATCCGCTGCAATGTCGTCGCTCCCGGCTTCATCCTGACCGAGACGGCGGCCCGGGGCGTGTCCGAGGAGGGACGGTTCCGGCTGGCCGGACAGAACCCCCTCGGCCGCCTCGGCACACCGGACGACATCGCCCACGCCGTCGGCTTCCTCCTGTCCGACAGCGCCGCCTTCGTCAACGGACAGGTCCTCCGGGTCGACGGCGGGCTCACGATCGCCCCCCGGCTCGCCGGCCTCGACTGAGCGCGCACCGGTCCCCGCCCGCGCCCCACCGCGGCGTCGGGTGTCTCGTATGCTCGTCCCCCGTGCCGCACGCCTCCCGCCCGACCGCCTCCGTTCCCCGTCACCGTGCCGTCCGCCGCGCCCGGGCGGCGGTGCTGGCCCTGGCGGGCATCGTCCTCACCGGGTGCTCGTCGGGAGCGGCGGCCCCGGCCACGACGACCACGACCGTCCCCCCGACGACCACGACCACGACCGAGCAGCCCGGGTGGACGGTCGTGGCCCGGAACAACGGTGCGATCGCCGTGGACTCCGAGACCGTCACCGAGCCGACCGGCCACACCGTCACGATCTTCCGGTTCCGGGCGGGGCAGACCCACTACGGACTCCACGTCGGCAGCAGCGACCCACCACGGGGCACCGCCGTCGTGTCGGCCGACAGCGGTTCGACCATCGGCCCGAACGAGACGGCGTCCCTCCTCGCCGCCTTCAACGGCGGGTTCGAGTCCTCGACGGGCGCCGGCGGGTTCGAACTGAACGGCCAGGTCCTCCTCCCCCTCCAGACCGGCCTGGCCAGCCTGGTCATCGATGCCGACGGGATCGGCCACGTCGGGGTGTGGGGCACGAACCTGCCGACCAAGGGGGAGCAGGTGTCGAGCGTGCGCCAGAACCTCGCCCCCCTGGTCGTGGGGTCCCGCCCCAGCCCGAACGTCGCCGACGTCGCGGCCTGGGGCGCCACACTCGGCGGGGGTACCTCGGTGGCCCGCAGCGCGCTGGGAGAGGACGCGGCGGGTGACCTCCTCTACGCCGGGAGCATGTCCGCCCTCCCGAGCGACCTGGCCGGCGCCCTGGTCTCGGCCGGGACGGTCACGGCGATGGAGCTCGACATCAACCCCGAATGGGTGCAGATCGCCGTGGCCCCGTCCCCCGGGGGTCCGCTCGCCACCGGGGTCCCCGGCCAGAACCGTCCGGCCGACCAGTACGTGGCCGGGTGGAGCCGGGACTTCGTGACGGTCCTGGCCGCCGGCTGACCCGTGGGGCCCTCCTCGGACAACCCCTCTCCGCTGCGGGTCGGTGTCGCCGGGGCCGGTCCCTGGGCGCACCTGGTGCACGCCCCGATGTTCGCCGTGCACCCGGACACCACGCTGACCGCGGTGTGGGGCCGCCGTGCGGATGCGGTCCGCGACGTCGCCGTGCCACTCGGTGCCGTGCCCCACACCTCCTACGAGCGGTTCCTCGAGGATGTGGACGCGGTCTCGTTCGCCGTGCCCCCGGACGTCCAGGCCCCGCTCGCCACCACGGCGGCCCGGGCGGGCAAGGCCCTCCTGCTGGAGAAGCCCGTCGCACTCGACCTGCCGTCGGCCGAGGCCCTGGCCGACGAGGTGGCCCGGGCGGGCGTCCCGACCCAGATGCTCCTGACCTGGCGCTACCGCCCCGACGTCCGGGCACTCCTCGCCTCGGCATCGGCGACGCACGTGCTCGGGGGCCACGGACGGTTCCTCGGGGACGCATTCCTCGGCGGGATGTTCGCCACGCCGTGGCGGTTGGACCGGGGGGCGCTGTTCGACCTCGGACCCCACGTCGTCGACCTCCTGGATGCCGCGCTCGGGCCGGTCGTCGGCATCCGGGCGCACGGCGACCCCCGCCGCTGGGTCGGCCTGCTCCTCGAACACGAGGGCGGGGCCGCCAGCGAGGCCTCCCTGACCGGGCACAGCCCGGTGGACCACCCGCGCGCCGGCATCGAGGTCCACACCGACGGCGGCGTCCTGGAGGTCGACACCGGCGCGTTCGACCCCTCGGTCCTCACCACGGTGGTCGACGAGTTCGTGGCCACGGCCGCGGGGCGTCGCCACCCCCTCGACATCGGACGGGGACTGCACCTCCAGCGGCTGCTCGAGCGGGCGGCGGCCGACCTGGTGTGGTCGTGAGCGGTCGACCGGCGGGCGCCGGCGGCGCCGACGAGGTCCGGCGGACGGCCGCGGACGTCGACGCCGTGTGGCTCACCTCCGTACTGCGCGCCCGGGATCGGCTGGCCGACGGCGCCCGCGTGGTCGCCGTGGCGGCGACACCGGTGGGGACCGGACAGATGGCCGACACGGTGCGCTTCCACCTCACCTACGAACCGGACGGCGCGGGTCCGGCCAGCATCGTCGGCAAGTTCGCCTCACAGGACGAGCAGAGCCTCAACACCGGACGGGTCATGCGGGCCTACGAGGTCGAGGTGCGGTTCTACGCCGAGGTGGCGCCCCGGGTCGGTGCCCGGGTGCCCGGGCTCCTGTTCGCGGCGCTGGATCCCGCCGAGTCGTGGTTCACCCTGCTGCTCGAGGACCTCGACGACGCGGTCCAGGGGGACGAGATCGAGGGGTGCGACGCCGAGGTGGCCGTCGCTGCGCTGACCCAGCTCGCCGCCCTGCATGCCCCGTGCTGGGAGGACGCCGGCCTCGCCGCCACCGAATGGATCGACCGGTCGTCGCCCGAGGGCGACGAGTTCACCGTCGCCCTCGTGACCGGGGTGTTCCCCGGATTCCTCGAGCGCTACGCCGACCGGCTCGAACGCGACCACCGCTCGCTCCTCGAGGCCTTCGTCCCCCGCCTCGGGACCTGGATGTCCCGCGAACGGGGCCCCCGGACGATCGTGCACGCCGACTTCCGGCTCGACAACCTCCTGTTCACCCCCGACCGACCCGACCCGGTGGTGGTCGACTTCCAGACGGTCAACTGGGGCAGCGGCGCCTACGACCTGGCCTACTTCGTCGGCGGGTGCATCGAACCGGAGGTGCGCCGGGCGTCCGGCGACGACCTCGTCGTCGCCTACCACGAGGCGCTGGCCGCCCGCGGGGTGCGCGACTACCCGCTCGGGGACCTGCACACCGACTACCGGCGCGAGGCCTTCGGCGGGCTGCTGATGGCGGTGGGCGCGTCGATGGTGGTCAAGCAGACCGAGCGGGGTGACCGCATGTTCCTCACCAGCGTGCGGCGTCACGCCCAGCAGGCCATCGACCTCGACGCCCTCGCCCTGCTCGAGCGCTGAGGCCCGGGGCCGCCCGCCGGGGCACGTCCGACGGACGGGGATTACGGTTGGCACCGTCGATCCGGACGCACCCGCGCCCGGGTGCGCGGCACCACCTCGAGGAGCACCCATGGCCCAGCATCACGATGACCGGTCCGCCGTCCCCGACGACGGACGCTTCGAACTCCGGGGCATCAACCACCTGGCCCTGGTCTGCCGCGACATGGGGCGGACAGTCGACTTCTACACCAACGTCCTCGGGATGCCCCTGATCAAGACGATCGAGCTGCCCGCCGGGATGGGCCAGCACTTCTTCTTCGACTGCGGCGGTGGCGATGCACTCGCCTTCTTCTGGTTCCCCGACGCGCCCGACGGCGTGCCCGGTGTGTCGGCCCCGACCGGCCGTCCCGACCAGGGCAGCCTCACCAGCGCCGTCGGGTCGATGAACCACGTCGCCTTCGCCGTACCACCGGAGCGGATCGACGCGTACCGGGACCGGCTGCGGGCCGCCGGGATCGACTGCACCGACGTCGCCAACCACGACGACAGCGAATGGGGCATCGCCGACGACCTGCATCCCGGGGTGTTCGTGCGCTCGATCTACTTCCAGGACCCCGACGGGATCCTCCTCGAGTTCGCGTGCTGGACGCGGGAACTCGGGCCCGCCGACGTCCATCACGCGCCGGCCCGTGCCGGCGACCGGACGGCGGTCTGAAGCCGTGGCACGGCTGCGTCAGGTACCCCGGTCCGAGGCGGAGGCACCGATCGTCACGGTCATGTACGACCTGCTCTTCGAGGGGCGGGACCCGGTCGCCGAACCCGGGACCTCCGACGGCACCCCGGGCGACTGGTGGACGGTGTTCGCCCTCGTGCCCGACGTCCTCGAGCACGCCGTCCAGGGCTTCGGCCTCTACCAGAGTCCGAAGCGCCTGCTCGATCCCGTGCTCCGCGAACTGGCCCAGGCCCGTGTCGGCTGGGCGGCGGGCAGCCAGTTCGTCTACTCCCAGCACTGCAAGTCGCTGCGGGCGCTCGGGGTTGCCGAGGAGGCCATCGCCGCGGTGCCGCACTGGGCGGCGTCGGACCGCTTCGACGGGACCCAGCGCCTCGTCCTGGCCTACACCGACTGCCTCGCGCTCGACCGCGGCCGGGTCCCCGACGGGCTGTTCGACGCGCTGCGATCGCACCTGTCCGACGAGGAGCTCCTCGAACTCACCTACATCACGACCCTCTACCTCCAGCACGCCGTGATGTCACGTGCCCTGCGCACCGAGTTCGACGACCGGACCGATCCGGTGGTCGAGGTGGTCGTGGAGGGGGCCGACAACACCGGCGCCGGCCGTCCCGGCCGCCACCCGCGCCCGACCGGCTGAGGCGGGCGCCCGTCAGCCGCCGAACCAGCGGCGCCTGGTCTCGGGCCGAGCGGTGGCGGCGCACTGGCACCGGTCCTCGGGGGCGACGTGGCCCAGCACCTGCTCCACGTGCAGCCCGCACCCCTTCCAGGTCGGCTGCCTGCACTTCTTGCACGTCACGGCTCTACACATACCCCTGAGGGTATCATGCCGGTGGACCCGACGTGTCGTCGCCGCCCGCGCCCGCCGGGTCCTCCCGCCTCAGGTGAAGATGATCTCGCCGCCGGCGGCGAGCCCGTAGAACTCGCCGACGGTGAGGATCCCCTGCACCTGCTCGATGAAGTCGCCCTCCACGAACCCGAAGAGGTCCGCGGAGGCCTTGCAGGCGTAGAGCCCGCACCCCGTGTCCCCGATCAGCTCCATGAACTCGGGGATCCCGGGGATGTCGAAGGCCTCCATCTTCCTCTCCATCATGTGGGTGGCGATGGCCGACATCCCGGGCAGCACGCCGACCAGGCTGGCCATGTGCATCCCCGGGTTGCCGACGGCGGCCACCTTGATGTGCTCGAGCCGCTTCGCGTGGATGGCGTCGAGCCCGAAGAACGTGAAGAACAGGTTGGCCTCGATGCCCTCCGCACGGGCTCCGTTGGCCAGGATCAGTCCCGGGTAGATCCCCTCGAGGGATCCCTTCGAGATGATGATGGACACCTTCTCGATCGTGTCGCCCATGGTGCTCGTTCCTCTCGTCCGCCCGGTGCTCCCGGGTGCGCTCTGGCGATGTCCGTCGGTGCGGCGGGTCTCCGCTGGTCCGGATCCCTCAGATGCAGCCACGCGGCTTCGGGATCCCGGCGATCTTGGCCGCCAGCTTGGCCGGACCCTTCGGGAACAGCTGGTAGAGCTCCTTGACCGGGACGCCCGAGGTCTTGCCCAGCACCCGGACGGTCGGGCCGGTCCCCTTGGCCTCGTACTGGGCGCGCATGAACCGGATCACCTCCCAGTGCCGGTCGGTCAGGGGGTCGATGCCCTCCCGTCGGGCGAGCTCGACGGCGATCTCCTCGTTCCACTGGGACGCGTCCGTCAGGAACCCGTCCTCGTTCACGTCCACCGGCGTCCCGGCGATGGTGTCGACCGTCATGACGGCATCTCCTCTCTACGCGTCCACGGACTGCGCCTTGCCCGCGGTCGGCATGGAGCTGTGCAGCCCGGGGAGGTCCCGGCCCGGCAGCAGGCTGTGCCAGTAGATCCACGGGAACAGGAGCTTCCCCAGGTGGTTGAGGCGCGAGTCCTTCATCAGGGGAAGTCCCACCGGACCGGGGAAGTGGCCGGGCAGCGGCTCCACGTCGTAGTTGAAGTCGATGAGCATCGCCTTGTGGAAGCCGGTCTCGATGAAGCAGTTGGCGTGACCGTCGTAGGAGGCGTCGGGCGGCAGTCCGGCCAGGAACCGCTGGACGTTCTCCACCAGGACCTCCCCCTGGAAGTGGGTCACCGACCCGGCCTTGGAGATGGGGAGGGACGCGGCGTCCCCGATGGCGAAGATCTCGGGCGCCACCGTCGACTGCAGGGTGTGCCCGTCGGTCGGGACGAATCCGAGGTCGTCACCGAGACCGGGCGACCGGGCGATGCACGGCGCGCCGCTGTGGGCCGGGATCACCACGGCGAGATCGAAGGGGATCTCGCGGTCGTCGTAGGACACGAGCCGTGCTCCGACGCCGTCCACCTGCCCCGTGTTGAACTCGGTCTCCAGCGCGATCCCCCGTTCGGCCAGCATCCCGCCCAGCCGGCGGGCGGCCAGGGGCGTGGTGAAGGCGGCGTCGAGGGGCGTTGCGTAGATGAGCTCCACCGCGTCGCGCACGCCCCGCTCGCGCAGGAACCAGTCGGCCAGGAAGCAGAACTCGAGCGGGGCCACCGGGCACTTGATCGGCATCTCGACGACGTTCACGACCAGACGACCGTGATCGAAGGCCGCCATCGCCGTCTCGAGGCCGGCCGCGCCCTCCGGCGTGTAGAAGGTGAAGACCCGCTCCATCCATCCGGGCCCGGTGAGCCCCTCGGTCTCGTCGGTGGCGAGCACCGAGCCCGTGGCCACGACGAGGACGTCGTAGGCGAGCGCGGTGCCGTCCCCGAGGAGGACCGTCCGCCCGGCGACGTCGACGTGGTCCACGCCGCAGGTGCGGTAGCCGATCCCGAGGTGGAGCTGGCGTCCCCGGGGCCGGGTGATGTCCTCGGGCTGCGCGAGTCCGAAGGGGACGAACAGGAGCCCCGGCTGGTACACGTGCGTGTCGTCCTGGTCGACGACCGTGATCTCGGCGTCGTCCGGGTCGTAGGCCTTCCGCAACCGGTTGGCGGTCAGCGTCCCGCCCGTCCCGCCCCCGAGGATCACGATTCGGTGCATTGGATGTTCCCCCTCCCCGTGGACAGGGCGCGCTCGGACGGAGATCATCCAATACCCGGTGGGAAACGGCGACCAGGGTCGAATTCCCCCAATCGGGGACGTGGACCACGCCGGCCGAGGCGGACGGCCGGCTCGGGGCACCCGCGGCGGACGGGGTGCACCCGCGGCGGACGGGACGGCGCCGGGCCACCGGGCACCAGCCCCACACGGTCACCGGACCGCGAGTGTGATCCTCACAGTCAGGCCAGCTTCGTGAACATCCGCTGGACCTCGTCGAGCGGGTAGCCCGACGCCGCCGACTCCTCGGGATGCTCGATGCAGTAGGTGAGACCGCTGGCGACGAGACGGAACCCCGCCTGCTCGAGTGCGTTGATGGCCGCACTCAGCTGGGTCACGATGTCCCGGCACTCGCGGCCCTCGGCCAGCATCCGCTCCACGGCCGTGACCTGGCCACCGGCGCGGCGGAGCCGCTTGCGCAGGTCGTCGACGACGTCTTCGGGCAGTTCCACGGGCTTCCTCCGGTTCGCGTACCCCCAAGGGTACCTGGCGCACGGTCCGGACCGGACCCGGCCCGTGGACCGGTGCGTACGGCGGACCGGGTCCGCGCCCGGTGCGTACGGCGGACCGGGTCCGCGCCCGGGCGTACGGCGCCGGCGGTCGGCCCGTGCCGGGGCGCGCCACCGCCCGCCGCCGAGGCCGGCGACGGGCGGTGGGAGAGCGTCCGACCCGGGGGTCTCAGAACACGTGGTTCACGAGCTTGGCCACGCGGGCGGGCAGGTGGGCGTCGATGCGATCGGCCTGCGCCTGGGTCAGGTGGCCGGTCTGCACCGCATGCGCCACCCGGGCCTCGGCGGCGCTGGTCAGGGCGTTCTCCACCGTGCCGGCCTGCACGCCGTGCTCGCCGGCGACCTGGGCGATCGACTTGCCGGTGTGGAGCTCGGTCACGAGGGCCTTCGGGGTGACGCCGATCGTCTTGGCGCTGATCCGGATGCCGGCCCTGCGGAACGCCGGGTGATGGCCCTTGGCGTGGGCACCGGCGGCACCGTTGGTGTGGGTGGCCGTGGCCCCGGGCGGCGTCGTGGCGGCGAAGGCGGTGCCGCCGGCGACCACGCCGCCGAGCACGATTCCACCGGCCAGGACCGGGACGAGGAACTTCTTCAGCATGTGGTACTCCTTCGTAGGGGGTATCGGGTGTGGATCCAGCCTGGCGGTCCGAGGTGAGGGGGCGATTTCCGAATTGTGAGGGTTCGGTGAGGGAACGCCGTCCCGACGTCCCGCTCCGTCGCGAACGGCCCGGCGCGCGTGGGCCCGTCGCTGACGCTAGGGGGCGTAGCGGAAGCGGTCCCCCGGCCAGTAGGTGCGGGACGGGAACCGGACCGCCGGCCGCCCCGGTTCGGTCACGGTGAGCGTACCCGTGACCGGCGGGCTGGACCGGTCGGCGGTGAGGACGGCGACGCCCGACCGGGCGGCGGCGGCGCGCCCGTCGAGCGTGACGGTGGCGCCACGGGGCAGCCCCGAGACGGCGACGTCGTCACCGCAGACGCTGGAGTAGCCCGAGAAGGCGACGGAGTAGGGCGTCCGCACCGCCTGCACCTCGAGATACGGCTGGAAGGGCGGGGTGATGCCCATCGAGAGACCGGTCGCCGACAGGAACGGTGCGCCGTCCACCCACACGTCGAGCCGCCCGTCGCCGTCCGTCTCGATGGCCACCTGCAGGGGTCCGGGTGCCCACGGCACCTGCTTCAGCACGTGGTCGACGGCGTGGCGAACGTGACCGGTGGCGTAGCCGACCTGCAGCGTGCGGCGGCCGTCGGCGCGGACGAGCTCGGCGACGACGACGTAGTTGATGTCGCCGGTGCGCACCGTCGTGCCGGTCTGGACGGCCATCACCAGCTCGCCCACCGCACCGGTGGCCGAGGCGGGGACGTCCGGCGGCGAGGCGGCCGAGAACTGGAAGGCGCACGAGTCCGGCACGGTCCCCGTGGTCGTGAGGAACCAGCCCCGGAACGACGGGGTCGCCTGGCGCACACCGACGTGGAGGAGGCCGCCGGACGCCGTGGCGGTCCCGTTCGTGGGCGACGCGCTCCCGTTCTGGATCCAGCCGAGGTAGGGCGGGAGGGTGAGCGAGGTGCTCCCCTCGATGGGCCGCGCCGGCCCGCTCGGTCGGGTGAACGTGACGTCGCGGTAGTCGGCCGGGTGGCCCGGCGCGTCCGGGCTCGCCGCCGTGGGACTGGCGGGGAGGGTCGAGGTGAGCGTGGCCCCACCGGTGCCGACGACCGCCGCCGGGGCGGCCGCCGGCGCCAGGGCGCCGACGGTGGCGCCGACGACGATGGCCGCGGCCGCGACCACGGCGGCGACGGGGAAGGCGGCCACCGCCCGCTGGCCCCACGTGGCCCGCCCGTGCCAGTCCCACCGGCCCGGTGGGCGACCCCCCTCCCCGGCGACGTCGTCGACGGGGTCCCACGACTCGTCGACCATCGGCCGGCCGGCGGTCCGGCCCGTCGTCCCGTCGCCGCGGTCCGACCCGGGAGGACGCGGGTCAGAACGACGCATAGAACGACTCCTCCCCGGCGGCGAGGGCGCGGTGCGAGGCCACGGCGGTGCCCCCGGCGAAGACGGCGCCGCCCGCCACCAGCCCCCAGGCAGCCAGGGTGAGGTCGCCACCCGACACGAGCAGACCCGCCGTCACCATCGCCACGAGGGCGCCGGCGACGGAGGCGGCCACCGGAACCGCCGGCCGGGACAGGAAGAAGAGGTACTGGCTGCACAGCATCCCGACCGGTACGAGGGCGAAGCCGACCGCCGCCACCCGCAGGGCCGCGGTCCCACCGGCCTCGCGGACCGGGCCGGTGAGGGCGGCGGGCAGCACGGCCACGAGCACGGTGGGCGCCGCCCAGGCGACGAGGGCCGAGGCGCACGCCACGACGGTCACGCTCGACCACCACTCGCGCCCGAGGTCGCGTCGGGCGTCCCGCCACCGGTCGAGCCGCCGGGCGGTCAGGAGGGGACGGAGCCGGCGACCGAACCGCTCGAGGGAGGCGTGCACGAGCCCGAGGAGCACGACGAGCTCGAGGAGGGCGATGTCGACGGCGCCCTCGAGGGTCGGCGGGTAGACGAACCGGTGGACCCCGAAGAAGCCGCCGTAGGCGAAGCCGGCGACGAGCGGTGGGCTGAGGATGAGGGCGAAGTAGGCGAAGCCGTAGACGGCGTAGGGCAGCCCGTGCCAGAGGACGACCCGGAGCGTCGGCGGCTTGACCGCCTCGAGCGGGTCCCCGGTGGAGAGGTCGGTGTCGGCCCGCACGGCGAGGAAGCTCACGGCGATGACGACCATGGCACCCGAGCCCACGGCCAGGCCGAGCAGCTGGGCGTGGCGGACACCGGCGGGCGAGCCGGCGAGGAGGTGGGCGCCGAGGAGCGTCACCCCGAGGGCCACCACGGTGGCGACGGCCAGGGTGACGAACCGCTTCAGCATGTAGAGCGGTGCGGCGGACACCAGGAAGGCGAAGATGGCCACGGCGAACTCGACGAAGATGAGTGCGAGGCGGAGCCCGTAGACCGGCACGACGTAGGCGGCGTAGGCGACGGCCACGACGAGGCCGGTGGCGGCCGCCCCGTAGCCGAGGACGCGGACGACGACCCAGCGCACCAGGGTGAAGTTCCCCTGGAGGTAGTAGAAGGCACCCTTGCGGGCCAGCAGCTGTGAGGTCGCACCGGCGAGGGCGGCCGCCAGGAAGAACGCCAGTGAGACGACGGCCGAGACCTGGGGGGTGGCCTCGAGGGACGACCACAGCGCCACCTTCCCGACGAAGAGGACGACGAGCGAGAGGATCCACGGCAGTCCGTACCAGGAGCCGGCCAGGTAGTCGGCCACCCACGTCCGCCACGTGTTGCGCGGCGGCGCCGGCTCGACCTCCCGGGGCACCCAGTACAGGTAGGCGAGGTCGAAGACGGCCAGTGCCAGGTCGAAGACCGAGTCGAAGCCGAGCGTCCGGGCCTGCGACGGCGTGTACCCCATCGACTCGAGGGCCACGGCCACGTCCCGGAGGTTCCGGGGCTCCGGGTTGCGGTCGAGGACGCGTCGGGCCTCGACGTGGAGGTCGTCGAAGACCGACGGCTCGTCCCGCAGCTCGTCGAGGGTGCGGGCGACGCGCCCGGCGACGGGCGGCACCGCCGGGTCAACGACCGCGGGCACGGATCCGGACCTCGTCGTAGAGCTCGCGGTAGCCGTCGAGGAAGACCTCGAGGGTGTACGAGCGGAGCATGGCCTCCCGGGCGAGCGCCCCCTTGCGGGCGAGGCCCGGTCGGTCGGCGGCCATGGCGCACACCGCCTCGGCGAGCTGGAGGGGGCGGCCGGGCGGCACCAGCGCGCCGTACGGCGGGCGGACCACCTCGGGGACCCCGCCCACCTCCGTCGCCACCATTGGCCGGCCGGCCATGAGCGCCTCGACGGCGGCGAACGGGAAGCCCTCCGAGATCGACGACAGCACGGCGATGTCGCCCGCGGCGAGTGCGGCACCGACGTCGGTGGTCGGTCCGTGGAACCGGCACGACTCCCCGAGGCCGAGCTGCGCGGCGAGCGCGTAGCAGCTGCGGGCGTAGGCGGGGTCGCTCTCGGGTCCGTGCACGTCGAGGCGCACGCCGGGAATGCGGGTCCGCACGACGGCGAAGGCCCGCAGCAGGGTGTGGATGTCCTTCAGGCGCTCGAGACGGGCCACGGCCACGAGGGTGAGGGGGCCGCCGCCGCTGCCGGCCGGGCGCAGGAGCGGGAACCGTTCGGGGTCGACCCCGTTCGGGATCGGGTGGATCCGGTCCTCGTCCACCCCGAGCCGCATCTCCCAGGTGGCGTTGAACCGGGCCACCGGGGCGACCAGGTCGGCGCGGGCGTAGGCCATGGCGACCACGGCGGCGTAGAAGTTGGAGAGGAACACCCGGTAGGGGCTGTTGGTGCTGTTGCGACCGAGGGCGATGAGCCGCTCCCGGTAGTAGACGCCGTGTTCGGTGAGGAGGAACGGCACGCCGTGGCGCTCCCGGAGCACGACGGCGGGGATCGAGCAGAAGGCGGCGGCGGAGGCGTGGACGACGGCCGGCAGGTCGGTCGGGTAGTCGAGCGGGCCGAGGTACCGGTACACGGTGCGGGCGAGGTCGATGGCCTCGTAGGTGGTGAGGCTCCGGTAGAGGGGGTGGGCCGCCAGGGTGTCCCGGAAGAGCCGCCAGGTGCGCCGGTCCCGCATCGCCAGCTTGAGGCTGTGGCGCTCGGCGTAGCGGGAGAGCACGCAGAGGGCCTCGACGAGTCCGTCCGGCCCGCCCTCACCCAGGGCCACGGAGACGACGAGCTGCTCGTAGGCGGGGAGGAACTCCTCGGAGAAGCGCCGGCCCGGCCGCCGGATCCGCCGGGCGATCCAGCCGGGACGGGGGTTGTACTCGGCCGTGTCCTCGGTCCCCCACAGCGGCACCTGCACGAGGTGGGCGACGTTCGGTGGCGGCGCGTAGCGGAGGGCGGCGTTCGGATTGGCCACGACGGAGTAGACGACGAACCGCTTCTCGGCGAGCCCCGTCACCAGCTGGTGGGCCCAGGTGGAGACGCCGCCCGTCACGTAGGGGTAGGTGCCCTCGGTGGTCAGGAGCACGTCGACGTCGGTCGTGGTCCCGTCGTCGCCCGCAGGGCGGTCCACGACGGCGAGGGGGCGACCGTCCGTCCCGGGTGCCGGTCGGCAGGGTGCGCCCACGGGACTCAGGCCGCGTTCCGGCGCGGCAGGCGCTGTCGGAGCCGTCGGACCCAGCCGGCGGCCGGGTCGTCACCTCCGGCGTCCGCCGGGGCGGTCGTCCCCGCCCCCGGGACGTCGGGAGGGGATCCGGCGGTCTCGTGGCGGAAGGGGATCCCGGTCGAGGAGGCCAGGAGGTCGTCGTCGGCGCGGAGGACCGACTCGATGGCCTGGGCGCGCCGCAGCCCCTTGGTGGCGACGTGGAGGTTCTCGACGCTGAGGAAGCACTTGGCGGCCATGACGGCGGCCTCGCGGATGAACGGCAGCGGCGTGCGGACGTCCTCGCTCACGCGCAGGTACTCCCGCCCGGCCAGGCGCATCCAGTGGTCGGACCCGTCGAGGTTGCCGGCGCTCCTGGCGGCCAGGGCCGCCTGCCGGTAGGCGATGGCGGCCCGCTGGGGCGCGGTGTCGAGGGCCCGAGCCGCCTCCTCCAGGAAGAGCGACTCGGCCCGGGTGTACTCGCCGGCGTGGAAGGCGTTGATGCCGGCCTCGAAGAGGGTCGTGCCCCCGTCCTCGATCGCCAGGTCGACGTCGAGATCGGCCGTCGCGCCGGACGGCTGCCCGGGGTCTGCGTCGTCGGCCGTGGCGCCGGACGGCTGCCCGGGGTCTGCGTCGTCGGCCGACCGCCCGGCCCCGTCGCCCTCCTCCCGGGCGGCCTTCCGCGCCCGGCGCCGGCGCTCGGGCCCGAGGCGCGCTCCGGTGGCGGTGGGCCGGGCACCCGGCCAGTCGTCGGTGGTGGAGGTCCTCCCGGACATGGTGGGAGGATCGTCCTGTTCGGCGGCCGGCTTGAGCGGCAGGCGATGTCGACCACGTCCACCGCACCGGCCGACGACCGCCCCACGAGGGCACCGTCGGTCCGGACGGCTCCTTGCGCCGCAGGTCCGGAGGCACCGACCCGGACCGGCCGGTCGTCCGCGAGCGGGGTCTCCACCCCTACCGGGCGTCCCGTCCCGTCCGGGCACCCGGCGGGACCGGGAATCCGGCAAACCTTGCACGCGTGCAATATTCTGAGCGCGTGCAGGATCTACGGAACGCCAACAAGCGCCGACGGCGCCAGCAGATACTCCAGGGCGCACACGACCTCATCGCCCGCGACGGGGTCGGTGCCCTCACCATGCGCTCGCTCGCCGAGGAGTCCGGGGTCAGCGTCCCGACCATCTACGCGCTCGTCGGCGGGCGCCACGACGTCATCTCCGCCCTGATCGACTCGGGCGTCCACCGCTTCGACGCCGGCGTGGACGCCCTCGGGTCGCGCGGGCTCTTCCGGGCCACGGCCATCGTCGAACTGTTCGCCGACATCCTGGAGGACGAGCGCGCCCTCCTCCACGCGCTCCTCGGCTCGGGCGCACTGGTCTCGTCCGGCTCCGAACCCCTGCTCCTCTTCCACCGGCGCCAGGTCGAGCTCGAGCGTGCCTTCCGCGAGGCGGTGGAGGACGGTGAGCTCCGCGCCGAGGTGGATCCCGTGTTCGCCGCCACCACGACGGTCCGGCTGGGCATGGGCGTCCTCATCGACTGGGTCGTCGGGTCCGGTGATCCGGCCGAGCTCCGCACCGAGCTCCTCCGGTCGGTGTCCGTCGTGATCGCCGCGTTCGCATGACCGGGACCGAGACGTCCCCCACCGGGACCGCCGCCCCCGCCCCTCCCGTTGCCCCCGCCCCGGGCGGCACCTCCGGACTCCGCCGACTGTGGCGGCGCGAACTGGCGAATTACCCGCCGAGCCGGACCCGACACCGTCTGCTCGCCCTCGTTGTCCTCGCCAGTGTCGTGATGTACTACCAGCAGTACGTGGCCGGAGCGGTGTCGTCGTCGATCCTCGCCTACTACGAGATGTCGTTCCGCTTCTACCTGACGGTGATCGTGGTCAGCAGCATGGCCGGCGCCGTCTCCTCGCTGATCGCCTCGGTCGCCGACCGGATCGGCCGGGCCAACATGGTCGTCCTCGGACTGTTCGTCGTCGGGCTGGTCACGTTCCTCGGGATCCCCGCGGCCCACACCAAGGCGACGTACGCCCTCGCCATCTCGGTGATCGGCTTCTTCGAGGGCATGGTCCTCGTGGCCACCCCGGCGCTGGTCCGCGACTTCTCCCCCCAGCAGCGGCGCGGCGCGGCCATGGGGTTCTGGACCCTCGGCCCGGTGCTCGGGAGCCTGACCGTGTCGCTGGTGGCGTCGCAGACGCTCGACCACCTGCATGCCTGGCAGGACCAGTTCCGGATCGCCGGCGCCGTGGGCCTCGTCGTGTTCCTGTTGGCGCTCCTCTTCCTCCGCGAGCTCGCACCGGGCCTGCGCGATCAGATCCTGACGTCGCTGCGCGAGCGGGTGCTGGCCGAGGTCCGTTCGCGCGGAATGGACGTGGAGCGGGCGCTGAAGCGCCCGTTCCGCCAGATGCTGGGCGTAGACACCGTGCTCCCCGCACTCGGGGTGAGCCTCTTCCTCCTCATCTACCTGGCCGCCGTCGGCTTCTTCGTCCTCTACTTCGTCTCGGTGTTCGGCTTCACGCAGTCGGAGGCCAACGGGCTGGGCAACTGGTTCTGGTCGGCGGACGCGGTGGCCGTGGTGGCCGTCGGCGTGATCTCGGACCGGATGAAGGTACGCAAGCCGTTCATGCTGCTCGGCGGTGTCTGCGCCGTCGCCATGGGGCTCGTCTTCGCCTCGCTGGCCACGCACCCGCACACCAGCTACGGCACCTTCGTGATCGTGATCATGGTGATGTCGGCGTCGCGGGGCGTGGCCTACGCCCCGTGGATGGCGGCCTACACCGAGACGCTCGAGCGGCGGAACCCGGCCCTCGTCGCCACCGGTCTGGCCATCTGGGGGTGGATCCTCCGGCTGGTGGCCGCGGCCTCCTTCCTGATCGTCCCCTTCGTCGTGCCCTCCGCCACCCCGGTCGCCGACTACGGGCCCCAGGCCGCGGCACTCCAGGCGAGGTACGCGTCGCAGATCGCCACCCTGAAGCTCGTGCAGCCGGCCACGCTGGCCGCCCTGCGGGCCGACCCCGCCGACCGCTCGGCACAGCTCGCCGCCGTGACCCAGATCGCCCGGGCGGCGGACGTCCCCCTCCCGGTGGCGACCGCGGACCTCGTGGCGGCGTCGAAGATCCCGGCCGCCGACCGCGACTTCCTGTCGACCCACGGACGCCAGGTCCTGGACGCACGGGCGGCGGCACCCGCACAGTGGCAGCGCTGGTGGTACGTGTGCGTCGCCGGCGAGGTCCTGTTCCTCCCGACGATCTTCCTCCTCGTGGGGAGGTGGCGACGGTCGTCGGCGGTGCGGGACGAGGAGGAGCACGAGCGACGGGTCACCGCGGAGTTCGAGGAGCTGTCCTCCTCCGACGAGTACGTGGAAGACGGCGGCGCCTGAGCCGTCCGCACCCCACCCGGGCTGCACCCGTGCCCGCCCGGCCGGTCGTCACTAGGGTTCGGGGGAGCACGCGAGGAGGGACACCCATGTCGGACAACCTGCGGATCCTGGCCGAGTACAGCGCCGCCATGGAGTCGGGTGACACCGAGGCCGTCTACGGATTCTGGGCCCCGGAATTCCACAGCCACGTGACCGAGCGGGTCACCCCGGACCGTGTCGGCGAGGACGTGCGCGGTGAGGAGCAGAGGTGGTGGGAGGCCGCCCGGGCCGCCTTTCCCGACATGGAATTCACCGTCAACCTGATCATCGAGTCGGGCGACCTCGTCGTCTCCAACTGGAGCGTCCACGGTCACCACACCGGCGCCCCCTTCTACGACGTCGCGCCGTCGGGCGAGGAGATCACGATCAACGGGACCGCCATCCTGCGGATGCAGGACGGCAAGATCGTGGAGCACTGGGGTGGACCCCACTGCCAGGAGGGTCTCGGGCTCATCCGCTGAGCCGCGAGGGCCGTCGCGCCCGGGGTCCCTCCGACGTCACAGCCCACCTCTAGGGTGGTACCACCATCCCGAGCAGCCGAGGGACGTGGCCCGCGGACGCTGCCGCAACCGACCGCTCCGACCCGTGGAGGGGCACGGTGCGAACGCCACGCGATGGAGGAGACCATGCCCCTTGCGACCCCGGGCCCCGGGCCGAGGCAACCCACCCCCGGACGGGCCCCGGACGCGCGCTCCGCGTCCGACTGCCGCCTGTTCCTACCCGGCCACCAGGTCCACTGGATCCAGCTCCGCCAGGCCGACCGCGACGACGCCGACCTCCCGGAGCCGGGACGGTTCGTCTCGGCGGCTCCCGACGGACTCGTCGTGGTCGACGTGACCGGTGAGCGGCGTCGCCTGTGGCACCACCGACCGGAGCACCTGGCCTCCGTCGTCGCCGCCAACGGCGGCGTGGTCCTCCACCAGCCCCGCTGGGGCCTCCTCCGCAGCCCGTCGCCCTCGGGCGACGCCGAGACCTGCTTCTGCGTCACCGACCGCGACGGTCCCGGGCGGGCCCCGTGCTCCTCGGAGGAACCGGTGGGCGGTCCGTTCGAGCGGCTGCTCGCCACGGGGGGGTTCACGGTCACCGTCCCCACACGGGGTCCGGCCGGATCCGTGCTCCCCGCACCGCCCCGTGGGGGCGGTCCCCCGGGGCGGTGACAGCCCCGGCCACTCGGTGACACGGCCCGGTCGGTCCGCCGTGGGCCGTACACTGGGTTCCGTCCCCCCGGGGGAGGTCGCGTGCGCGGGCTGCGACTACGGCCCCGGGGGTGTCCCGCCGACCTCGCGCCCGGTCCACCGGGTCCGGGACGCCGACCGACGTCTGCGCCGGGGCCGGCCGGTGGCGGGGCCGGCCGGTGCCGCAGGTGCCGGCGTCGGTGGGGCCCACGATCGTGGAAGGAGGCGCCACGGATGGCCGGCTACGACATCATCGGCGACCTCCACGGCAGTGCCGGCAAGCTCGTCGGCCTGCTCGACCTGCTCGGGTACGAGGTGGTCGACGGCGCCCACCGGCATCCGGACCGTCGGGCGGTCTTCGTCGGGGACCTGATGGACCGGGGCGACGACCAGGTCGAGGTGGTCCGCATCGTCCGGGCCATGCACGAGGCCGGCTCCGCCCTCGTCGTCCTGGGGAACCACGAGTTCAACGCCCTGGCGTACGCCACGCCCGACCCCTGCGCCCCCGGGGACTTCGCCCGGACGCACGCCGGTCGGCGGGGAGCGCACAACACGCGCCAGCACCGGAGCTACCTCGACCAGGTGGTCGAGGGATCCGAGCTCCACCGCTCCCACCTCGACTGGTTCCGTACCCTGCCGTTCCACCTGGAGCTCGACGGCCTCCGCGTGGCCCATGCCTGCTGGCACCCGGCCTCGCTCGCCGTCCTCGACTCCCGGGTGGCCCCCGGGTCGCCGCTCACCGACGCGTTCGTCGTCGAGGCGACCACCCGCGGTTCGGAGGTCTTCGACGCCGTCGAGGTCGTCCTGAAGGGCCCGGAGCTGAGGCTGCCGGCCGAGCTGGCCTGGGTCGACCCGGAGGGGACGGTCCGGCATGCCGCCCGCCTGCGCTGGTGGGACGAGGACGCCGTCACCGTGCGCGAGGTCGCCATGATCCCCCCGGGTTCCCGGACCCCGGACGGCGGCCTGCACCCGGGACTGCCCGACACCACCTCGGTCGAGGCGGAGCCCTTCCGCTACCGCGACGACGTGCCCGTCTTCTTCGGCCACTACTGGTTCGTCGGGACCCCCGCCCCCGCCGCCGCCCGCGCCGTGTGCGTCGACTACAGCGCGGTGCGCCCCGGCTTCTCCCTGGTCGCCTACCGGTGGGACGGCGAGGCCGCCCCGACCGCGGACCGGTTCGTCGCCTTCCCCGGTCCACCGCAGCCGGGATAGCTTGGCCCTGTCCCTACTCCGACGGGAGCACGCCCGATGGTGACGTCCGTACACGAACTCGACCTCCCCGTGGTCGACACGTCCGAGATGGAGCGCGACCAGGCACTGGCCGTCATCGCCGAGGCCCGCGAGCACCACTGGCTGGCGCGGTCGCCGCTCGGCTACTCCATCAGCCGGCACGACGACTGCGTGTCGCTGCTGCGGGACCGCCGGTTCCACAACGCCCTCTCCCTCCTGCGCCAGATCAACGGGCTCGAGCCCGACGAGTCCCAGGATCCGCGCCGCCAGTCGATCCTCGCCATGGAGGGCGAGGACCACGCCCGTCTGCGCCGGCTGGTGGCGCCGGCCTTCACACCGCAGGCGGCCGACCGGCTGCGCCCGTTCATGCGCGACGTGGTCGGCGGACTGGTGGACACCTTCCACGCCGGCGGACGGTGCGAGGTGGTGGCCGACCTGTGCGAGCCCTACCCGATCCCGATCATCTGCGAGCTGCTGGGTGCGCCCAAGGAGGACTGGCGCCAGTTCTCCGCCTGGGCGACCGACATCTTCCGGATCTTCAACCAGAACCTGGCCGAGGACCTCCCCCTCATCGAGGCCGCCGACAAGGAGCTCGAGGACTACCTGACCGACCTGATCGCGGCACGGCGCAGCGCACCCCGCCAGGACCTCCTGAGCGATCTCATCGCCATCGAGGAGGCGGGTGACCGGCTGTCGACGGAGGAGCTCGTATCGCTCGCCGTGGCCGTGCTCATGGCCGGGACCGACACCACCCGCAACCAGCTGGCCTGTGCCCTGGCGCTGTTCGCCGAGCATCCCCACCAGTGGGCCCTCCTGGCCGAGCGGCCCGAGCTGGCCCCGCGGGCGGTCGAGGAGGCCATGCGCTACCTCGGCGCCGTCCGGGGCACCGTCCGCTTCGCCCCCGAGGACATCGTCTTCCGCGACGTGCTGTTCCCGAAGGGGACGCTCGTCTTCGTGTCCCTGGCTGCGGCCAACCGGGACCCCGACACCTACGAGGAGCCCGAGGTCTTCGACATCACCCGGGAGCGCGGCGTCCAGCAGATGACGTTCGGTTCCGGCATCCACCACTGCATGGGGGCCGCCCTGGCCCGGGCCGAGCTCCAGGAGGCGCTCACCCTGCTCGCCCGGAGGATGCCCGGCCTGGGCACCGACGGCCCGGTCGAGTGGAAGCCGACCAGCTTCGGGATCTGGGGCCCGGCCCGGCTCCCCCTGCGCTTCACCCCGGCCTGACCGCTCCGCCGAGCTCGGCCAGCCGGGGCACCACCTCCTCGCCCAGGCGTCCCGCCCAGGCCACCGGGTCCTCGACCAGGGGCATGACCTCCACGAGCCCGACGCCCAGGGCGGCGTACCGCTCCATCGTGGCGAGGAATCCGTCCACGTCCTGCAGCGGGTCGGTCATCCCCAGGATCGTGCGTTGGACGTCCGCCGGGTCGCGGCCGGCCTCGGCGCAGTGCCGGTCCAGGACCTCGAGCTTGCGGGCCACCTCGTCGAGGTCCGTGGCGAAGAGGTTGCAGGCGTCGGCGTAGCGGGCGACGAGGCGCAGCGTCTTCCGCTCGCCGCCCCCACCGACCAGGATGGGCGGGCGGGGGCTGCTGACGGGCCTCGGCGAGCAGACGGTCTCGGCCAGCCGGTAGTACCGGCCCTCGTAGGGCCCGTCGTCGTCGCCCCACATCTGGAGGCAGATCTGCAGCGTCTCCTCCAGCCGTCCGAACCGCTCGGACAGCGGAGGGAAGGGCACGCCGTACCCGAGGTGCTCGCGCTCGTACCAGGCGGCGCCGATGCCGAGCTGGGCCCGACCGCCCGACACCACGTCGAGCGTGGTCACGATCTTGGCCAGCAGTCCGGGGTGCCGGTAGGTGACGCCGGTGACCAGCAGGCCGAGGCACATCCGCTCGGTCCGACCGGCCAGGAACCCCAGGGCCGTGTACCCCTCGAGCATCGGCTCGCGCCGGTCCGCGAACTCCTCCATCTGGAAGTAGTGGTCCATCAGGGTGAAGGTCGAGCACCCGCCCTGATCGGCGGCGCGGGCCGTGTCCGACAGGATCGGGCCGATGGCCGCGGGGCCTCCCGGCAGGGTGAAATTGGCGAAGTGGATTCCGAGTTCCATGGCGCACCTCCACGTGGACGGGGACCGTCACGTCGGGCCCGGGTACGAGCGTAGGCGGGCTCCCGCCGCGCGGGCCCGGGGCGGGACCGTCGGCCCCTCAGGGCACGTCGACGGCGCGGGCCCCGTCGAGGACGGCGAGGATCTCGTCACCCCACCGCTCGAGCCGGATCGGCCCCATGCCCCGGCACCGGCCCAGGTCGGCGAGGGTGTCGGGATCGCGCTCGGCGATCCCCACCAGCTCCCTGTCGTTGAGCACGACGTACGCCGGAACCCCGTCCTTCCGTGCGACCGACGACCGCCACGCCCGCAGCGCTGCCTCGCCGGGGCCGGCCTCGCCCGCAGCCGGGCGGGGACCGGGCCGGTTCCGCTCGCTCCGCCCGGGCGCCGTCGCCGCGGGCGCACGGGGGGCGACCGTCACGTGCGGGGCGGTGCCGTCGAGCTCGGCCAGGAACGGTGAGGGCGCGTCGCGGTCGGCCAGCACCACCACCTGGGTGCCGCCCCGGGTGAGGGCCACGTGGAAGACCCGGCGCTCCCCCTCCACGTCATCGCTCAACCGGTGGGGGAAGAGCCCGGCCGAGGCCCCGACGACCAGGACGTGCCCCCACTCCTTTCCCTTGATCCGGTGGACCGTGGACAGCTCGACCCCGGGACCCGGAGGTGCGGGCCGGTCCAGTACCTCGCGCAGCCAGTGGCCGAAGGTCGCCGCCTCGGAGTGGAACGGGGCCAGCGACTCGAGCGCGGCCAGGTCGTCGGCGTGGGTGGACCGGTCCGCACCGGCACGGGACGCATCGAGCGTGTCCAGGGTGGCGTCGAGCCCGATGCCGACCCGCACGGCACGCAGCGCATCCGCGGTCGAGTGGGACGCGGCCTCGGCGACCGCCTCGAGGTCGTCGGCGTAGGCCCGGAGCTTGGGCACGTCGCGGCCCGACAGGCGACCGGCCAGGCGGCGGATGTCGGCGACGGAGGTCGTCCGGTTCTTCGTCACCATGTCCACCACCATCGGTGCGATGCCACGTGACGGCCGTCGGATCGTGTCGCGGACGTCCTCCCGGCGGATGGCCCCCGGATCGCCGCCGATGCGCAGGTAGGCGAACGCGGTGCGGATCCCCGTCCGACCGAGGACCTGCGCGCCGAGCGGGGTGGTGCACGGGACGTCCGACTCGAGGCAGGCCACCTGGACGGGGAGCAGGGCGGCGTTCACCCGTGCCAGGACGGCGATGTCGGAAGGATCCACCCCCGCGTTCCGCCAGGCGTCGATCACCTCGACGCACCGCCCGGCCAGCCCGTCGGCCGCAACCGCCTCGACCACCAACGGGCCGCGCCCGGCCAGGGCCCCGGTCGCCATCGGCACCGGGTCGGCACGCCCCTCGGGGCTCCGGATGACCTTGGCCACCCGTTCCCGGTTGTAGCCGAGCAGGTGGCGGGCGGCGTCGACGATCGCCGGAGGACACCGGTAGTTGACCTCGAGCGGATGATCGGCCGCCCCGGGGAAGTAGTCGGCGAAGTCGATGAGGAATTCGGGGGTGGCCCCCGTGTAGCCGTAGATCACCTGGTCGTCGTCCCCGACCCCGAAGCAGTCGAAGCCGGGGGCCACCAGGAGCCGGATCAGGAGCAGGTGTGCGGGCGTGAGGTCCTGGAATTCGTCGACCAGCATCCGCCGGCACCGGCCCTGCGCCGCGGCCCGGGCCCCGGGGTCGACGAGCAGGATCTCGATGGCACGGTAGATCTGCTCGTCGAAGTCCACCTGCCCACGCGCCTCCAGGGCGGCGCGGAACCGGGAGAAGCCGGCGGCGAGTCCCGACGCGTCCGGGTAGGCCTCCTCGGCCGCCTCCGGGGTCACGAGACCCAGCCGCACCAGGGACAGCGCGGCGAGGTAGGGCGCGGTCGTGTCGGTGTTGGCCTGGCGCTTCACCTCGAACAGCTCGCCCACCAGGTCGCGCACGCCGATCTCCTCGACGACCCGGACCGGTCCGGACGGCCCGAAGCTGTTGCAGATCCACAGGGCCAGGCTGTTGAGCGTCTGCACGTGCGGGCCCTCGGGGGTGAGTGCGTCGCCCAGTCGTCCCCGCAGTTCGTCGGCGGCCCGCGTGTTGTAGGCCAGCGCGGTCAGCACTCCCGGATGGGTTCCCCGGCGGACGAGGAGGCCCAGGCGCTCCGTGAGCACCCGGGTCTTCCCCGACCCGGCCGGGGCGATGACCCGCGCCGGACCCGACCGGTGGTCGACGGCCGCCCACTGGTCGGGGGCCAGGTCGGCGTCCGGGTGGCGGTCGAGCGACGCGAGCAGGCGGCCGGCCTCGGCGCTCCACCGGTGGACGACGCCCGCCCCGTCGAGCGGACCGGGGACGTCCGGCGGTCCGCCGTCCACCCACCAGGAGGGGCTCCCGTCGGGGCCGGTCACGTCGGCCGGGCCACCCTCGACCACGCCGTCGCCCGCCAGGCGACGCGCCGCCCGGCGGCCGTGCCACCACACGGGCTCGCCGTCGCGGGCGTCGTAGGAGTTGGCCCACACGAGGAACGCGAGGCGCTCCCGCCAGAACGTGAAGTCCGGGCCCAGGGCGAAGACCGGACCGTCGTGGCACTCGGGCTCGCGCAGGGCGGCGGGGTCGACGCCCAGCTCGACCACGACGGGCCGGCGGGTCGACCACGCCCCGTGCAGCACGTCCACGACGGGCCGGGGGTCGCGCAGGGCGTCCGGTCCGACGGTCACGCGCGGGGCGTCCGCCCACGGGCCGGCCGCCGCCGCACCGGGCGCCACGACCACGCTCCGGCCGAGGACCGGGGGTCCGGGAATCGTCACCGGGCCAACCTACCCACCGGGTGTGCCGGCCGACCCCGTCCCGGACCCGGCGCCACCCTCACCCCGGGAGGCTCGCCCGGTCTGGTAGCCCGGTGACCGAGGCCCTCTCCCCAAGGGACTTTCGGCCCTACGTGGTGGGCGCCGACGTTCGTAACCTCAACGCAGGAGGTCAACCACATGCCAGCAATCGCATTCGTGTTCGGGGCGCTGATCAACCTGAACCATCCCGGCAACTACATCCACTGGGGCTTCATCCAGATGTCCTACGGGAACCTCGCGGTCATCATCCTGATGGTCGTCGTGTTCCTCGCCGCCATCCTGATCCCCTTCAAGACCCACAAGGAGAAGGGAGGGGAGCGATGACCATCGCCGACCCGAAGGCCCCCCGAGCCGACCAGGCCGATCTGGACAAGGCGGCCGACCGCCCCGAGGACGCCGACCAGTGGACCGCCAAGATCCGCTCCGCGGCGGTGGACGCCCTCCCGCCACAGAAGCTCCTGCCCGACCGCCAGCCCGCCTACGTGGCGTCCTGGATCTACGTGTTCGGGGTCGTGACCATCGCCGCGTTGATCGTGGTGATCGGCACCGGCTTCGTCCTCGCCCTCTTCGGGCCGAACTGGTGGCACGTCTCGTCGACCGGACTGTTCGTCAATTCGCTGCACCTGTGGGCCGTCGAGGTCTTCATGTTCTCCATGGTCATCCACCTGTGGGGCAAGTTCTTCATGGCGGCCTGGCGGGGCAAGCGCAAGGCCACATGGATCTCCGGCGTCGTCTCCTTCCTCGTCTCGGTCGGCGCGGCGTTCACGGGCTACCTGAGCCAGCAGAACTTCGACTCGCAGTGGATCAGCACCCAGGCCAAGGACGGGATCAACTCGACCGGCGCCGGCGCCATCTTCAACGTGACCAACTTCGGCCAGATGATCATGTGGCACATCGTGTTGCTGCCGCTGGTGGTCGTGGCCCTGGTCGGGCTCCACGTGCTGATGGTGCGCCTGCGGGGCGTGGTCACACCGTTCGCGGCAAAGAACGAGACCCCCGGGGTCGACGCGGCGACGAGTGGTGCGGAGGTGCAGGCATGACCGCCGACACGGCCAAGGGGCACGGCAAGCCGAGGAAGTTCGTCCAGGACCGGGACGCCGTCGTCTGGCACGGCCGCTACGAGCCCTACGACCTGGCCAAGGAGTTCCTGGTCGCGCTCATCGTGGTGGTCGTCCTGGTCGCCGGACTGGCGGTGCTGTTCGGATCGCCGGACGACAAGCCGGTGACCGTCAAGTCGTGGGCTACGTCGAATCCGGTCGATTTCGCACAGACTGCGATCACGGAGCTCGACGGCACCAGTGGCACAGCAGGCTACGGACCTCCCTACAACCTGAACGGCACCGCCCAATCGATCGGGCCGATCTCACCGGCCAAGTGGCTGGGCGTCCACCACCCGATCGACACGGCCAACGACTACGTCCTGGCACCGCTCGACACGCTGCCCAACGACCCGCAGGTCCAGGCCGCGGTGGCCGAGTACCGGAATGCGTCGTCCGCCCAGCAGACGGCGTGGACGACCGCCTACGAGAAGGCGGTGGCCAAGGCCACCTTCAGCGACGGCAAGCTCGTCGTGCCGCCAGGTGACTACGGCCCGGTCGGCACCATCGTGTCGTCGTTGACCGCCATGGCCCGCAGCGGGGCCCTCGACGGGGCGCTGCTGAGCTCGCGCCAGTTCTACGGGACCGATTACACCAAGCCCCTGCTGTTCATCGCCGACGGCCAGTATCTCGCCAATCTCGCCTCCAACCAGCACCTCGCCGGCGATCAGTGGGGGATGATGAACGAGACGGGCCAGTGGCCCGGCCAGGCCTGGCTGTGGCTCTACACGCTCTGGTACCAGGTTCCCCCGGCCAACAACTCGACCAACGGGGACATCGAGGTGTTCGCCTTCATGATCGCCCTGACGGCACTCCTGGCCGCGCTGCCGTTCATCCCCGGGCTGCGCTCGATCCCGAGGTGGACCCGTGTCTACCGCCTGATCTGGCGCAACCACTACCGGGAGGTCGAGGGTCGGTCGGGCTCCGGTGGGACCTCGGGCAGCCCGCCGCAGCAGACCGCCGGCGAGGCCCGCGAACCGGTCACGGTCTAGACCCGTCGGAGGGAACCCCGGCCGCCCCGGCGGCCGGGGTTCCCTCGCGTCGGGGTCCGTTCACCGCGAATTCACCTGTCGGGGAGCGGGCGTGGCACACTTGAGCCACTCGAGCCCGCAGCGCTCACTACCTGGAGGTCCACCCGTGCGGATGCCAACCCGTGGAATGAAGAACAGGGCCGTGATGGCCGTTGCCCTCGGCACGCTCGCACTGGCTGCGGCGGCGTGCTCGAGCAACTCGAGCAGTTCGACCACGACGACCAAGGCCCCGGCGTCGACCACGACGACCACCCCGCCGATCCCGACGACGGTGATCCCGACACAGCCGGCGAACACGGCCATCGCCGCCACCGTGCCGGCCTCGATCCACGCCAGCGGATCACTGGTCGTGGCCCTCGACGCCAGCTACCCGCCCAACGAGTTCGTCGCCTCCGACGGGACCACGATCGTGGGGATGGACGCCGACCTGTCCAACGCCATCGCCCAGACGCTTGGCCTCAAGGCCAAGCTCGTGAACGCAACGTTCTCCACCATCATCCCGGGTCTGGCGGCCGGCAAGTACGACATGGGTGCCTCGTCCTTCACCGACACCAAGGCCCGCCAGAAGGTCGTCGACTTCGTCGACTACTTCAGCGCCGGCGAGTCGTTCTACGTGAAGTCGGGTGCCCCGCTCATCACCTCGCTCCAGGCACTCTGCGGACACAGCGTCGCCGTCGAGAGCGGCACGACCGAGGAGACCGACGCCAAGACGCAGGCTGCCAAGTGCACGGCGACGGGCAAGCCCAAGGTCGACGTCCTCACATTCGGGACCCAGACCGAGGCCAACGTGGCCGTGTCCAGCGGCCGGGCCGACGTCGGGTTCGCCGACTCGCCGGTGGCCGCCTACATCGTCGCCACTTCGAACGGTGTGTTCCAGAACAGCGGCGCACCCATCGGCGTCGCCCCCTACGGGCTCGCCCTGCCAAAGGGCAACGGCATGTCCGCCCCGGTGCAGGCTGCCGTCAACCTTCTCATCTCGAACGGCGTCTACACGCAGATCCTCACCAAGTGGGGCCTCCAGGCCGGCGCCATCACCACCGCCACCGTCAACGGCGCCACCAGCTGACGTCCCCCGGGACAACCGGCCCGATCCATGACGGACGACCCCGGACCGCCACCCGTATCTGAGGAGCGGTCCGGACCGGATTCAGCAGCACCCAAGGTCGTACCGGTCCGCCATCCGTGGCGGTGGGTGACGGGCTTCGTCATCCTGGTGGTGGCGGCGATGCTGGTCAACACCCTGCTGTTCTCCTACCGGATCCGGGGCGGGGTCCGCGAGGGGCGCTACCAGTGGGGCGTCGTCGGCCAGTACCTCTTCACCGGGCCGGTGCTCCGGGGCATCGTGATCACCTTGGAGCTGACGGTCATCGCCATGGTCGTCGGTGTCACCATCGGTGTCGTGCTCGCCGTGCTCCGGTTGTCGCCCAACCCGCTGCTCTCCGGGGCGGCCTGGATCTACATCTGGTTCTTCCGGGGCACCCCCGTCCTGGTCCAGCTCTTCTTCTGGTACTCCGGCATCGCCTACCTGTACCAGCACCTCGACCTGGGCGTGCCGTTCGGTCTGGCCCTGGTCACCTTCAACTCCAACACCCTCGTCACCGCCTTCGTGGCCGGAGCGCTCGGGCTCAGCTTCAACGAGGGCGCCTACATGGCCGAGATCGTCCGGGCCGGGATCATCTCGGTCGACGAGGGCCAGACCGAAGCCGCCCAGTCCATCGGAATGAGCAAGCTCCAGACGATGCGCCGGATCGTGCTCCCCCAGGCGATGCGCATCATCATCCCCCCGACCGGCAACGAGACGATCTCGATGCTCAAGACGACGTCGCTCGTGTCCACGATCACCGTCGCCGACCTCTTCCAGGCCACGAACAACATCGCCACGAACACCTACGAGGTCGTTCCCCTGCTCCTGGTTGCCAGCCTCTGGTACCTGTTCTTCACCTCGGTTCTCACCGTCGGGCAGTACTACGTCGAGCGGTACTACGCGCGGGGTTCGTCCCGACAGCTGCCGCCCACGCCGTTCCAGCGGCTCCGTGCGTTCCTGGGTCGCACGCGCGTGGAACCGGCACCCGCCCTGTCCGAGGTCCCCTGGGTGGCTCCCCATGAGTGACGTCCGGCCGGCGCGTGCGGTGGACGCCACCGACCCGGCGGCGGTGCCCATGGTCGAAGCACGCAAGGTCCACAAGTCCTACGGGCGGCTCGAGGTGTTGAAGGGCATCGACCTGACAGTCCACCGGGGCCAGGTGCTCTGTCTGATCGGGCCGTCGGGGTCGGGCAAGAGCACCTTCCTGCGGTGCATCAACCACCTGGAGAAGATCGACGGGGGCGAGCTGTCCGTCGACGGGGACCTCGTCGGCTACCGGCAGAGCGGCGGCCGGCTCTACGAACTCAAGGACAGGGAGGTGTGCGCCAAGCGGGCCGAGATCGGCATGGTCTTCCAGCGGTTCAACCTCTTCCCCCACATGTCCGTACTCGACAACATCACCTCCGGTCCGGTGTGGGTCAAGAAGGCATCCCCCGGCCCCTCGAGGGAACGGGCCCGCCAGCTCCTCGACCGGGTGGGCCTGGCCGACAAGGTCGACGCCTATCCCAACCAGCTCTCGGGCGGCCAGCAGCAGCGGGTGGCCATCGCCCGGGCGCTCGCCATGGACCCGAAGCTGATGCTCTTCGACGAGCCCACCTCGGCCCTCGACCCCGAGCTGGTCGGCGACGTGCTCGACGTGATGCGGTCCCTGGCCGACGAGGGGATGACCATGATCGTGGTCACCCACGAGATCGGGTTCGCCCGCGAGGTCGGGGACACCGTGGTCTTCATGGACGGCGGGGTGGTCGTCGAGCAGGGCGACCCGGTCGAGGTGCTGACCCGACCGCAGCACGAGCGCACCCGCTCGTTCCTGGCCAAGGTGCTCTAGGCCCTCCCGGACTCCGTCCGCAGCGCGGCCAGCACCCTCGCCAGGTCCGAGTGGTCGATGCGCTCGGCCGCCCGCACCGACGCCTTCCCCAGCGACGACCCGAACGGCAGCGCGTCGACGAGGCCGTTGCCGGCCCACCTGCGGACCAGCCGGAACTCGGTCGACCGGGCGAGCATGCGCTCGTCCACGGTCCTGCCCCTCGACATCAGGGCCGCGTTCGTCAGCCGGCGCACCTCCCCCACGTCGGCCACCAGGCCCTCCCGGTCGAGCCGGCGGACCAGGTAGGAGCCCGTGTTGTACCAGTCGCACAGGCCGTGCACCACGGCGGCCACCTGGCCGACCACCCCGTCGATGGCGACGGCCACGAACGGTCCGCCCTCGAGCGTCGATGCGGCCGCCGCACCCACGAGCGCGAGCTGGAGCGCTCCGACCGCCGACCCGATCGACCTGGTCTGCCGTGCAGCCAGCTCCTCGACGCCGGCCACGTCGTAGACGACGGCCGGATGGGCGACGACCTGGGTCGACGTCCAGTCGAGGAGCTTCGGCGGTGTGGCCGCCACCTGGGCCCGGACCCGGCGCAGCCGCCCCGGCCCGGCGGTCAGCACCTCGCGTCCGATGTCCCCGAAGGTCGACTCGAGCTTGGCCGTCACCCCGGCGGGCAGGCCGTCCGGCGCCAACAGGCTCCGGAGCCCCCGTGCGGACGCCGCCCGCGCCCGGGCGAGGCGGGGGCGGAGCGGACCCGTGGGGTTCCTCACGGTCGGCCGCCCACCATCGTCGGCCCCGACACCACCGACCGGTCCACCGCCCCGGGGCCGGCGGCGGTCCACCGTCGTCCGCGGGGCGCCTGTCCCCGGTATCGTCGGGTCGCGCCTCGGACCCGCACACCGGGCCGGGGGGAAGGGGAGCCATGGCACTGGACATCGGGCGCACGGCCTTCGAGCGTGAGGTCCGTCGCGCGCACGTCGACGGCCGGCCGGTGCCCACCGTGGCCATCGTCGGCGGGGGGCTGTCCGGCCTGGCGGCCGCCATCCAGCTCGTCCGGTCGGGGGTGCGCAGCTTCACGGTCCTCGAACAGTCCGGGGGCGTGGGCGGCACGTGGCGGGACAACGTCTACCCGGGAGCGGCCTGCGACGTGCCGTCCCACCTCTACTCCTTCTCCTTCGCCCCGAAGACCGACTGGAGCCGCCGGTTCGCCGAGCAACCCGAGATCCTGTCCTACGCCGAGGACCTGGTCGACCGCTACCACCTGGCGCCGCACCTCCGACTCGGGACGACCGTCACCGGTGCCCGGTACGACGAGGAGCACGGCACCTGGCACCTCGCCCTCCGCACCCCGGACGGCGAGGAGGAGCTCGTGGCCGACACCCTGATCCTCGCCTGCGGGCAGCTCAACCGACCCCACCTCCCCGACATCGAGGGCCGGGACACCTTCGCCGGGCCGACCTGGCACTCGGCACGGTGGGACCACACGGTCGACCTGACCGGGCTCGACGTCGCCGTGATCGGCTCGGGTGCCAGCGCCATCCAGTTCGTCCCCCCGGTGGCGGAAGCAGCCGCCTCGACCACGATCTTCCAACGGAGCCCGAACTACGTGGGGCCGAAGAAGGACCGTCCGTACCGTACCGCGACACGTCGCCTGCTGGAGCGGATCGGCCCCCTGCGTGCGGCCTACCGCTGGTGGATCTACTGGACGCTCGAGGTGCGCTGGCTGTGGTTCCGCCGCGACGGCGTGGCCGGACGGAAGCTGCAGCAGCTCTTCGCCAAGGGGATCCGGGACGACGTCGTGTGCGAGCGCCTGCCCGAGGACGCCGTCGTGCCCGACTACCCCATCGGCTGCAAGCGCATCCTGATCTCGAACGACTGGTACCCGACCCTGCTGCGACCCGACGTGCGAGTGGTCGACACCCCGGTCACCCGGGTGGAGCCCGACGGGGTCGTGACCGCCGACGGCGTGCACCACCGGGCGGACGTGCTGGTCTTCGGCACCGGCTTCTCCACGACCGACTTCCTGTCCCACATCCCCGTCCGCGGGGTGGGTGGCCGCCCGCTGGCCGAGGTCTGGGACGGAGGGGCACATGCCTACCTGGGCGCGGCGGTCGCCGGCTTCCCCAACTGCTACCTGCTGTACGGGCCGAACACCAACCTCGGACACAACTCGATCCTCTTCATGGTCGAGCGGCAATTGAACCTGATCCTCCAGGCCATGGCCCTGCAGACCCGTGGGCTCACCGGTCGTTCCGGTGCCGCCGTGTCCGTCTCGGGCGCCGCCTACGAACGGGACGACCGGGACACCCAGCGCCTCATGTCCCGGACGGCATGGGCCGGGAGCTGCACCAGCTGGTACAAGGACGCCACCGGGCGGATCACGAACAACTGGCCGAGCTGGACGGTGCGCTACTGGTGGGACACGCTCCGGATCCGCCGGGCGGACTTCGAGGTGACCGGCACCGAGTCCGTCGTGCCTTGAGGCGCTGACCAGGGGGGACGCGCGACGCGTGGGTGCCTGACACCCACGTCGCCCCGGGCCTGGGTAACGTGGGCCGCCATGACTCCGAGCGGTTCAGCGGGTCCCGAGCGCGACCCCGCGGGGGTCGCCGCGGGCCGGTCCGGTGGTCTACCCGGTACCCCCACCTTCGACGAGAGCGGCCTGCGCGCGCTCGGCGACGAGGTCGCCCGGGCCAACGGTCGCCGGCGGCACGGGGGGCACGGGCGGCACGGGCGGGGCCCCCGCCGGCGCCTCCGCTGGGTGCTGGGGACCATCGGCGTCGTGCTCGTGCTCCTGGTGGGCGGGACCGCCGGGTACGCCTGGTACCTCAACCACGAGATCCACCGGATCGACGTCCGCGGACTCGTCGACGTCCCGACCGGGGGCGCCGATGCCGGCACCGAGAACATCCTCCTGGTCGGCTCGACCGACCGGTGCGCCCTCGCCGTCCAGAACGCCGCCTACGGGCTGTGCTCGCAGGGGGTGAACGGGATCAACAGCGACGTGGTGATGATCCTCCACCTCAACCCGGCGACCCACGCCCTGTCGATCCTCTCGATTCCCCGCGACCTCTTCGTCCCGAACGCCCGGACCACCGGCGCCAACAAGATCGACGCCGCCCTCTACCAGGGGCCCAGCCAGCTGGTGGCCGCCATCAACGAGAACTTCGGCATCCCCATCCAGCACTACGTCGTGCTCAATTTCGACACCTTCGCCAACGTCGTCGACGCCCTCGGCGGTGTCAAGATGTACTTCCCGGAAGCGGTCTACGACGCCTACTCCGGGCTCAAGGTCCTCACACCGGGCTGCGTCAGCCTGGACGGCTTCCACGCCCTCCAGGTCGTCCGCGCCCGGCACCTCCAGTACAAGGGCCCGGGCGTGACCTCCTCGAATCCGGCGAACTGGCCCTTCGAGACGCAGAGCGACCTGGCCCGTATCCGGCGCGACCACGAGTTCCTCCGGGTGCTGGCCACGGCGGTGTCGAAGAACGGGCTCTCGAACCCCATCACCGACGAGCAGCTGATCAGCTCGGTGGCCCCCCAGCTCAACGTGGACAAGTCGTTCTCGAGCTCGGACATGGTGTCCCTCGTCCTCAACTTCCACGGCGTGAACGCCAACAACGCCCCGCAGCTGACGCTCCCCGTCCAGGTCGACCAGTCCGGTCCGTACATCTACAAGGGCGGCGACTACGGGGACATCGAATTCCCCTCGAGCGTCCAGGACAACCAGGTGATCGAGCAGTTCCTCGGAATCAGCCCGACCACCGACACGATGACCGGGAAGCCGCTGCCCGCCCCTTCGACCGTGACCGTGTCCGTGCTGAACGGCAGCGGCGTGACCAACCAGGCCACCGACACCAGCGCGGCACTCGGTGCGCTCGGCTTCAGGACGGTGGGGATCGGGGACGCACCGCCGGTCGGCAGCCAGGCCGAGACCGTCGTGTACTACGCGCACAAGACCCCGGCGGACATGGCCGCCGCCCAGGCGGTCGCCCGGTCGATGTCCGGATCCGTCATCATGGCCCTCGGGCCCACGGTCGACGGTGCCCAGGTGACCGTCGTCACCGGCACCCAGTTCACGGTCGACCCGCCCCCCGCGGCGAGCACGGGGACCTCCCCCGCCGCGCCGTCCTCGACGGGAACCCCTTCGACCACCGGCACCACGGCGCCGTCGAACAGCGCCTTCCAGCCCCCGACGCCGGCGGTGTCGCCGCTGAAGCCGTGGGACCCCCGGGCCTGCCCCGGCTGACGGACCCCCGGGCCTGCCCCGGCTGACGGACCCCCGGCGGGCGAGCGGAGCCGATCCGTCGGGCGTCGTCGCAGGTCAACAGCGAATTCGACCATCGTGTACGACGCGGCGCGCCGCACCTCTACTCTGAACTGAACGAAACCGTTTCGTTCAGAAGCGGTCGAGGTCGCCGGAGGAGCGTCGTGGGACACGGGATCGAGGAGGGTACGGAACGGGTGGAACGCCCGGCCGGGCCGCGCGGTGAAGCCCGCGAGCAGGCCATCCTCGACGCCGCCCTGGAGCTGGTGATGGAGGTCGGCTACGACCGCCTCAGCATGGACGCGCTGGCCGAGCGGGCCCACGCCAGCAAGGCCACCATCTACCGCAGGTGGACCGGGAAGGCCCAGGTCGTGGCCGAGGCGATCCGCCGCCGCAAGAGCGGGTCGCACGCCGTCGCCGACACCGGCTCGCTCCGCCAGGACCTCCTCGAGACGCTGGGCCACATGTGCGTCTCCCTCGACGGCGACGAGGCCCTCGTGGCCGGCGTCATGTCGGCGATGCGCGCCGATCCCGAGCTGGCCGGGCTCATGCGGTCCCACGTACTCGACGGCGACAGCCCGATGGAAGTCGTCGTCGCCCGGGCCGTGGCCCGCGGCGAGCTCCCCCCGGGTGCCTCCGGCGCCCTGGTCGACGATGTGGCACCCGCCGTCGCCATGTTCCGGCTCGTCTTCCGCGGTGAGCCCCTGGACGGGGTGTTCCTCGTCCACCTGGTCGACGAGATCGTCCTGCCCCTCCTCCGCCAGCCGCCCCCGGACCCACCGGCTCTCCACCGCAGTCCCCCGCAGTAGTCCGCGACCCTCCACCGCAGTCCCCCGACCGACACCCCCACACCGCATCGAGGAGCGATCCCTTGTCCGACACCGTCGATACCGTCACCCCCGCAGCCACGCCGGCCCACGAGGATCCCGATCCGAGGCGCTGGCTCGCGCTGGCCGTCATCGCCCTGGCCCAGCTCATGGTCATCCTCGACTCGTCCATCGTCAACATCGCCCTGCCGTCCGCCCAGAAGGCGCTGCACATCAACAACGCCGACCGCCAGTGGATGGTGACCGCGTACACGCTCTCGTTCGGCAGCCTCCTCCTCCTCGGCGGCCGCATCGCCGACTACGCCGGGCGCAAGCGGATCTTCGTCGTCGGCCTGCTCGGCTTCGCCGGGTCCTCGGCGCTCGGCGGTCTCGCCGTCAGCGCGCCGATGCTCTTCGGGGCTCGGGCACTGCAGGGCGCGTTCGGCGCCCTCCTGGCGCCCGCGGCCCTCTCCCTGATCACGGTGACCTTCACCGAGGTCCGGGAGCGGTCGACGGCCTTCGGTGTCTACGGCGCCATCGCCGGCGGCGGGGCGGCCATCGGACTGATCCTCGGCGGCGTGCTCACCGAGTACGCGTCGTGGCGCTGGTGCCTGTTCGTCAACGTCCCGATCGCCGTCGTCACCGCGCTGGCCGCACTGCCCCTCGTCCGGGAGAGCCGGGCACACGGCAACACCAGCTACGACATCCCCGGGACCGCCGCGGTGACCGGCGGCCTGGTCTCCCTCGTCTACGGCTTCACCCTCGCCGCCCAGGACGGATGGACCTCGTCCAGCACGCTCGTGTTCCTGGGCATCGCCGCGGTGCTGCTGGCGGCCTTCGTCGTCGTCGAGCTCACGTCGTCCAACCCGCTGCTGCCCATGCGCATCCTGCTCGACCGCAACCGTGGCGGTTCGTACCTGTCGGCCCTCATGGTCGGGTCGGGACTGCTCGGGATGTTCCTCTTCCTGACCTACTACTTCCAGTCCGTCCTCGGGTACTCGGCCCTCAAGGCCGGCTTTGCCTTCCTGCCCTTCTCGGTGGGGATCATCGTGGCGGCCGGGGTGGCGTCGAAGCTCCTGCCCCGGTTCGGACCGCGCTTCATGATGGTCGGCGGCTTCGGGGCCGCCGCGGCCGGACTGCTCTGGCTGAGCCGGATCACCCCGTCGACCAGCTATGTCGCACACGTCCTGCCGGCCGAGCTCCTGATCAGCCTGGGTATGGGCACCGCCTTCGTCCCCATGAGCAGCACGGCGCTGTTCCGGGTCAGCCCGCACGACGCCGGCGTCGCCAGCGCCACGCTCAACACGTCCCAGCAGATCGGCGGTTCGCTCGGGACGGCACTGCTCAACACCCTGGCGGCGTCGGCCACGGTGACCTATCTCGCCACCCGGGCGCGCACCCCCGCGAACGTGGTCGCGGCCCAGGTCCACGGGTACTCGGTCGGGTTCCTGGTGGGCGCCGGATTCCTGGTGATCGGCGCCCTGTCCGCCCTGTTCCTGGTGGATGCCACCAAGGAGGACCTGGCCGACGTCGACGGCGTCTCCGGCGAGGTCGTGCTCGTGTGAACCGGCGTCCGGTCAGAACCCCGAGTAGTGGTCGGGCACACGTCCCAGCTTCCCGGCCTGGAAGTCCTCGAACGCCTGGGCCACCTCGTCCCTCGTGTTCATGACGAACGGACCGTAGGCGAACACGGGCTCGCCGATCGGGCGGCCACCGAGGAGGAGCACGTCGAATTCGGGCGTCCGCCCGGACGGTGCGCCGGAGGCGCCGAAGGTGACGGACCCGCCCGGTCCGAACACGGCGAGCTGGCCGGCGCTCACCGGGCGGCGGTCCTCACCGACGGAACCCTGGCCGGACAGGACGTAGACGAGCGCGTTGAACGTCGGGTCCCACGGCAGCGTGACCGAGGCCCCGGCCGCCACCGTCGCGTGCACCATCGCCATGGGGGAGTGGGTGGAGCCCGGTCCGGTGTGACCTCCCAGGTCTCCGGCGATGAGGCGGAGCAGCGCGCCGCCGTCCGGTGTGGTGAGCAGGGCCACCTCGCCGGATCGCAGGTCCTGGTAGGCCGGGGCGATCATCTTGTCGGCCCGGGGGAGGTTCACCCACAGCTGGATCCCGTGGAACAGGCCACCGGTGGCCACGAGCTCCGAGGGGGGTGCCTCGATGTGGAGGATCCCGGATCCGGCGGTCATCCACTGGGTGTCCCCGTTGGTGATCAGGCCGCCCCCTCCGATCGAGTCCATGTGCCGGAAGGTCCCGTCGATCATGTAGGTCACCGTCTCGAACCCGCGGTGGGGGTGCCACGGCGTCCCCTTGGCCTCCCCCGGTGCGTACTCCACCTCGCCCATCTGGTCCATGTGCACGAACGGGTCCAGCAGGGCACGGTCCACCCCGGCGAAGGCCCGGCGCACGGGGAACCCCTCCCCCTCGAGTCCTCCCGGGGCGGTCGTCACCCCGAGCACGGGGCGCCCGGTGGTGGCCCCCGGGTCGGGTCGGGTCACCCTCGGAAGGGCCAGCACGTCGTCCACGGTCACTGCCGGCATCGTCCCACTCCTGTCGTCGCTCCTCGGACGCTCGCCGGACTCCGCCCGACCCGTCCTCCTGCTCCTCCAACACTAGTTGTGCACGCAACATTCCGACCGGGCGACCCCGGCCCGGCCGGCGGGACCGGCGGCCGTCCTGTCGGCCGTTGCGTGCATCTTGGCAGGTACGCTGGGACGAGACACATGTCAGGAGACACCACGTGATCCGGCCGCGAGGCGGAACGACCCGTCGCGGCGGCGACGGTCAAGACGGCGACCTGGCTCCCGAGCCCGAGACCGTCGGGACCCAGCTCCGACAGGAGCGGGAGGAGCGCGGCCTCGACCTGCTGGCCGTCCACGACCGCCTGGAGCGACCGATCACCCAGCTCGAGGCGCTGGAGTCGGACGACATGGCCGCACTCCCCGACGAGGCACTCGCCGTCTCCACACTCCGCCGCTATGCGATCTTCCTCGGGCTCGACGAGGACGCCCTGACCGACCAGTTCCGGATCCAGCGGGACGGCGACGGCTCCGCACCCGGTGGCCGCGACCCGGGGGACCGGGTGACGGCGGCGGTCACCAGCGTGGTCGCCGCCGTCACCACCGGGCCCGACCACCTGCGGGCGTTCACCGAGACCGGCGAGGTCCCCCCGGTCGGCGGGCGGGTGACGTCGGCGTCCGGTACGTCGGGCAACTACGACTACGCGGTGTCGTCGGGCCCTCCCACCGGGACGTTCCCCGTCGTCCCCCGGTCCGATCTGCGCAAGGGCCGTCGCCAGGTGGCCCGGGCCCGGCGCCGCATGCACGCGCCGACGTCCCTCAAGGTCGTGACCTGGGTCAGCGCCGTCCTGGTGCTTGCCGTCGCCACCGGACTCGTGCTGGACGCGACCCGGCCGAAGGTCCTGGCCGATGCCCACATCCTGCGGGTCGTGCCGGCCGGCTCGTCCGCGACCGGCGCGGCGGGCGGTCCGTCGTCGGGCGCGGCGGGCGCGGCGGCCCCGGCGCACAGCCAGACCTTCCCCGTCCAGCCCGTCGGCTCGACGCCGTCGAGTGCGGACTACACGGTGGCCACCGCGAAGTTCACGGTCGTCGTGGCCACGTCGGGCCCGTGCTGGGTCCAGGTGACGAGTTCGTCGTCCCCCGTGCCGCTGCTCAGCGGCGTGCAGCCCGGGGCCAAGGTGCTGTCCTATCCGGCGGTGGGGACCATGACCGTGGAGGTCGGTTCCTCGGCCGTGCTCGTCGGCGTCACCATCAAGGGGAAGAGCGCGTTCACCGACGCGCCGAAGGCGGCCCCCTTCACGTACACGTTCGCGCCGGCCGGCTGAGCGGCGGGCCCGGGGCGTCCGGCCTCAGGCCCGGGTGTCCGCCACCCTGCCGTCCGGCCCGACCGGCGTGAGGTCCGAGCCGGCGGCGGCGTAGGCGGCATCCAGCTCCGCGTCGATCCGGGCCGTGCGTCGACCCTCCACCCGCAGCCACTGGACGAACACCGGGATGAGGGCGAGGAAGGTGAAGACCTCCGCCCCGACCCACAGGATGGCGGCTCCGGCGTGCGTCGACGACACCGTGTACATGGAGGCGGCCGGGTGGGTGGAGTTCAGCAGGGCCAGGGCGAGGAACGACTCGATGGGCACGCCGATCAGGAGGGCCGCCATCTTGGCGCCGTGGCCCATGGGCCAGTGGGGGATGTGGTCGACGCCCACGATGGGCCACCAGAAGTGCATCGACGCCACGAGGAAGGCGATGTTGACGACGTCCATCAGCCACATGTGGCTCATGGCCACGCCGACGGCGGACGTGAGGAAGAAGGCGAACATGGACAGGTAGTAGACGGCGGCCGTCGGGACCGGGTGGCTCCACCACCGGAAGGCGCGCGAATTGAGGATGCGCAGCACGCCCACCTTGGTCCGGCGTCCCGACGTCTGGAGCACCAGGGTCATCGGTGCGCCCAGCGCCAGCAGCGGGGGGGCCGTGACCATCAGCAGCAGGTGCTGGATCATGTGGGCCTGGAAATAGCCCATGGTGAACGTGGCGATGGAGGACTGGAGCGCCAGGTCGACCAGGACCAGACCGGTCAGGAAGGACGTCGTCCGGAGTCCGCTCCAGGTGCGGCCCCGGGCCGACAGCGCCCAGACGGACTGGACGTACCAGACGGCGACCACCACCACCAGGGCCAGGGTGACGAGCGCGAACGGGCTGGTGTCCCACCGGGTGAGGACGTTGTGCAGGTTCAACCCGAGGTGGTGTGCGCCGGGCATCCCGTTCATCGTGGGCACCCGACCAGCCTACCGAGTGCGCCCGTCGGCTCCCATTCGGGCCCGGCCGCCCGGCGGGCGCACGACCGTCGGACGCCCACCGGGTCGCCTCACACCAGGTCCACGTCGCTGACCACCTGCACCAGGGCGGGCCCGTCGTGGGCCAGTCCCGCGGACAGGGCGTCGTCGAGCTGGTCGCGCCGGGCGACCCGGATCCCCCGTCCGCCGCACAGCTCGGCGAAGGCGGCGAAGTCCGGGTTCCGGAGCGACACCTGCCAGACGTCCATGTCGGCGGCCCGCTGCTCCTTGGCGATCTTGCCGAGCTCGCTGTTGTCGAGGAGCACGTGGGTGATCGGCATCCCGTACTTGACCGCCGTGGTGAACTCAGCCAGGTACTGCCCGAACCCGCCGTCACCGGTCACGGCCACGATCGGCCGCTCGGGTGCGGCGGCCCACGCCCCCATGGCGGCCGGGAACCCGAACCCGATGGAGCCGAGGTAGCCCGACATCAGGACGGACTGCCGGTCGCACTCGAAGTAGCGACCGAACGAGTAGGCGTTGTTCCCCACGTCGACGGCGATGACGGCGTCGGCCGGCACCAGGCGGGTCATGGCGTCGAACACCGCGGCCGCGCTCACCCCGTGGCCCCGGTCGTCGGCCAGCCGCCGGCGCTTCTCGTCCCGCCAGATGGCCCACCGCTCGGCCACGTCGCCGCGCTGGTCCACCCGATCGGGAGCGGGGGCCAGCGCGGCGCGCAGGGCCCGTGCCGTCACCCCGACGTGGCCCAGGACCGGAACCGTCACCGGGTGGAACCGGCCGAGCGCCATGGGGTCGAAATCGACCTGGACGATGGGCTTGTACGGGGCGATGCCGGTGTGGTTGGAGAACGACGCCCCGAACACCACCAGCAGGTCCGACTCGTTCATCATCCACGACGCCACCGGTGTCCCGCTCCGGCCGAGCACGCCACAGCCCAGGGGATGGTGGTCCGAGACCTGTCCCTTCGCCTTGAACGTGGTGAGCACGGGAGCCCCGAGGTCGTCGGCCAGTGCCAGCACCTCGTCCATGTCGAAGCGGGCACCGTGCCCGACCACGACCACGGGCCGACGGGCCCCGTCGATGACGGCGACCGCCCGGGCCAGGGCTTCGGTCGGCGGGGGCGCCGTCCGGTCGGCCACCCGGCCCGCCGGGCGGGCCGGCGGACGGTCCCCGGCCGGCAGCACCTGGACCTCGTCCGGCAGCACCAGGTGGCCCACGCCACGGTCCACCAGTGCGGTCTTGCACGCCAGTGCCACCAGTTCGGCGTGGTCGGACCCCTGCTGGACCGTGGCCGAGTAGTCGGCCACGTCGCTGAAGGCCCGGGGCAGGTCGAGGTCCTGGAAGGCGCCCCGCCCGAGCACCCGGGACGGGACCTGGCCCGAGATGGCCACCACCGGTGCCCGGTCGACCTTGGCGTCGTAGAGACCGGTGAGCAGGTTGGTCGACCCCGGACCGGCGATGGCGAAGCACGCCGCCGGTCGTCCGGTGAGCTTGCCGTAGGCCGAGGCGGCGAAGGCCGCCGCCCCCTCGTGGCGGATCCCGATGTAGGTGAGCTCGCCCCGCCCCTCGGCCCGGCGCATGGCGTCGGCGAAGCCCAGGTTGGAGTGCCCCACCATGCCGAACACGTGGCTCACACCCCAGGCCACCAGGGTCTCGACCATCAGGTCCGACACCGTGCGCTCGTGCGCCGGGCGGGGAGGTACGGCCACCCACACCCCGTCGTCCCGCTCCTCGACCGCGTAGGCGGCGGGGGCGTCGCTGAAGCCGGCCGGGGGGAGGCCGGTCAGCGGGTCGTAGTCGTAGCCGTGCCACGGGCAGCGCAGCATGCCCTTCTCGATCGACCCCTCGCCCAGCGGGCCTCCCTGATGGGGGCAGTGGTTCTCGAGCGCCCCGTACCGGCCACGGCACCGGGTCAGGGCGATGGTGCGGTCGCCGGCCGACGCGGTCCGCACGCGACCCTCCTCCAGGTCGTCGAGGTCGGCGACGCGCACCCACACGGCGCCCTCGGGCGCCTCGGGGGGCAGCCCGGTCCGGGCGACGGCCCCGTCCCGGTCGGTGCTCACCGCCCCGCCACCCCGCCGTAGTCGATCCCGGTCAGGTGGGCCATGTCCCGGTCGAAGGTGGTCAGGTCGTCGATGCTGAAGTCGGCCAGCCGACGGTGCCCGCAGGCCCGGGCCAGCACCTGCAGGAGTTCGACCGACGAGCGCAGGAAGCGGTTGAGGCGTTCGGCCGCCTCGTCGACGGGCAGGCGGGCCCGCAGATGGGGCTGCTGGGTGGCGATGCCGACCGGGCAGTTGTTGGTGTGGCAGGCGCGCATGCCCAGGCACCCGATGGCCTGGATGGCCGAATTGGCCACGGCCACGGCGTCGGCCCCGAGCGCCAGCGCCTTGGCCATGTCGGCAGGGGTGCGGATGCCGCCGGTGGCGACCAGGGTCACGTCGTGGCGGTTGAGCCGGTCGAGATGGCGCCGGGCCCGGGCCAGCGCCGGCACGGTCGGCACCGAGATGTTGTCCCGGAAGATCAGCGGGGCCGCGCCGGTGCCCCCGCCCCGCCCGTCCAGGATCAGGTAGTCCACCCCCACGGCCAGGGCGGCGTCGATGTCCTGCTCGATGTGCTGCGCGCTCATCTTGAAGCCGACCGGGATGCCGCCCGACCGCTCGCGGACCTCGTCGGCGAACCGCCGGTAGTCGTCCAGGGACCCCCAGTCCGGGAAGCGCGAGGGCGACACGGCCGGCGTCCCCTCGGCCAGGTTCCGCACCTCGGCGATCCGGCCGTGGACCTTGTCCCCCGGCAGGTGGCCGCCCGTACCGGTCTTGGCCCCCTGGCCGCCCTTGAAGTGGAAGGCCTGCACCTTGGACAGCACGTCGAACGACCAGCCGAAGCGGGCCGACGCCAACTCGTAGAGGTACCGGCTGTTGGCCGCCTGCTCCTCGGGGAGCATGCCACCCTCCCCCGAGCAGATGCCCGTGCCGGCCAACTCGGCCCCGCGGGACAGCGCGGTCTTCGCCTCCAGCGACAGGGCCCCGAAGCTCATGTCGGACACGAAGACGGGGATGTCCAACCACAGCGGCCGGTCGGCGTTCGGCCCGATGCACACCTCGGTGGCCACCGGTTCGTCGTCGAGCAGCGGGAGCCGGCTGAGCTGCGCCGTCACGAACTGGATGTGGTCCCAGGAGGGCAGTTCCTCGCGGGACACCCCCATGGCCGACACCGGGCCGTGGCGGCCGGTCCGGGTCAGCCCGTGGGCGGCCAGTTCCTGGATGCTGTGGACGAACGGCTCCTCGGGCGTGTCGTGCGGGTCCCGGTAGTACCCCTGGTACACGTCGGGGTCGAAGGGCTGCGGATGCCGCATGAGGAACCGCACCACCTCGTTGCGGTCCACGTAGAGCCCGTCGTGCACCACCCAGCTCGAGAACTTGGTCAGCGCCTCGGCGTTGTTGTAGGCGCTGACCCCGGTGTCGATGCGGTAGTCCCACCCGTGCAGGCCGCACAGGAGGTTGTCGCCGTCGACGCTCCCGTCGGCCAGCAGGGCCCCCCGGTGGAGGCACCGGCCGTAGAGGACCGAGTGCTGGTCGCCACGGCGGATCACCACCAGGTCGACCCCCTCCACCTGGGCGCCCACCGGTGTGCGGTCGGCGACCTCGCTCCAGGTGGCCACCCGCACCGGGATCGGCTCGGCAGCGGTCACGGGGGACTCTGGGATCATCGGCGGGTCCGCCTCTCGTCGGGCGCCGCCGGGGGGACGGAGCCGGGCCTGGGGCGCGCGTGCGCCACGGGTTAGCGTAACCGGGGGCCGTCGGAGGAGGTGCGCCCATGGCAGCAGTCGGGGTACGGCGATGATCGGGGAACGGCTGGCCGCCGTGGTCGGGAGCGCCCACGTGGACACCGGGCCGGAGGTGGGCGACGACCTCTGCCATGACGAGTCCCTCGGTACCGCGCCCGTCCGGCCGGCCGCCGTGGTCCGGCCCGGGTCGACGGCCGACGTGGCCGCCGTCGTCGCCGTGGCCGGCGAGCTCGGGGTGCCGCTGACGGCGCGCGGGTCGGGCACCGGGCTGTCGGGGGCCGCGGTGCCGGTCCCGGGCGGGATCGTCGTCTCGTTCGAGCGGATGGACTCGATCCTCGAGATCGACGTGGCCAACCAGGTCGCCGTGGTGGAGCCCGGGGTGACCCTGGCCGAGCTCGATGCCGCGCTCGCCCCGTTGGGGCTGGTGTACCCGGTCTTCCCGGGCGAGCAGTCGGCCAGCCTCGGCGGCAACGTGGCCACCAACGCGGGGGGCATGCGGGCCGTCAAGTACGGGGTGACCCGCCATCACGTGCTCGGTCTCGAGGCGGTCCTCGGCACCGGTGAGGTGATCACCACCGGCGGACGGTTCGTGAAGTCCACCAGCGGCTACGACCTGACCCAGCTCATCGTCGGTTCCGAGGGGACGCTGGCCCTGGTGACCCGCGCCGTCCTCCGCCTCCACCCCCGGCCCGTCCACCAGGCCACCCTGCTGGCCCCCTTCCCCACCGTCGAACAGGTGGCCGAGGCCGTCCCACCGGTGGTGGCCAGCGGCGTGGGTCCCCTCCTCGTCGAGTACATCGACATGCTGTCCATGGCGGGGATCACGGCCAACGCCGGCATCGACCTCGGGATCCCGGACGCCGTCCGCGAGGCGGCACTGGCCTACCTGGTCATCGTCCTCGAGGGCCATCACGAGGACCGGGTCGAGGAGGACACCGCCGCGCTCGCCGGCCAGCTCGCCGAGCTCGGTGCGCTCGACGTCTACGTGCTTCCCGACCACGCCGGCCACGACCTCATCGCCGCCCGGGAGCACGCGTTCTGGGCGTCCAAGGCGGCCGGCGCCGACGACATCGTCGACGCGGTGGTGCCCCGGGCCTCGATCCCCTCCTATCTGGCCGAGGTCGCCGACATCGCCGCCTCGTCCGGCTCGCTGGTGGTCGGATGCGGGCACGCCGGCGACGGCAACGTCCACCTGTCGGTCTTCCAGTCCGACCCCGGGGTGCGCCACCGCCTCGTCCACGACATCCTGGCCGCCGCCGTGCGGCTCGCCGGCGCCGTGTCGGGCGAGCACGGGATCGGCACGGCCAAGCTGGCCTCCTACGCCGACCTGGAGGATCCCGTGAAGCTCGGCCTCATGCGCCGGATCAAGGCGGCCTTCGACCCGCACGGCATCCTCAACCCGGGAACGGTGTTCGCCGTCCCCCCTCCCGATCCGATCCCCACACGAGGAGCCCGACCGTGAACGGAGCCCAGTCCCTCATCCACACCCTCGTCGACCACGGTGTCGACACCTGCTTCATGAATCCGGGGACCTCCGAGATGCACTTCGTCTCCGCCCTCGACGACGTGCCGGCGATGCGCAGCGTGCTCGCACTGTTCGAGGGCGTGGCCACGGGCGCCGCCGACGGGTACGCCCGGATCGCCGGACGCCCGGCCGCCACCCTGCTCCACCTCGGGCCCGGCCTCGGCAACGGGCTGGCCAACCTCCACAACGCCCGGCGGGCCCACAGCCCGGTGCTCAACATCGTCGGCGACCACGCCGTCTCCCACCGGCCCTACGACGCCCAGCTCCAGTCCGACATCGCCACGGTGGCCCGCAACGTCTCCCACTTCGTCCGCACCTCCGAGTCGACCGCCGACCTGGGCCGCGATGCCGTCGATGCCCTGGTCGCCGCCCACGGGCCACCCGGCTCGGTGGCCACGCTGATCCTGCCGGCCGACGTCTCGTGGTCCGAGGGCGGCATCCGGGCGCCCCTCGTCGACGGCGTCGGCACCCGGGCCGCACCGGGTGCCGCCCCCGATCCGGACGTGCTCGACGCCGCCGCCGCGGCCCTCCGGTCGGGCGAGCGGACCGCGCTGTTCATCGGCGGCCGGGTGTGCTCGGGTCCGCTCCTCGGTGCGGCCGCCGACCTGGCGGCGTCCACCGGAGCCGAGCTGCTGTGCGAGACCTTTCCCGCCCGTCTCGCCCGGGGCGCCGGTCGGCCCCCCGTCGAACGCCTCGGCTACCTGGCCGAGTTCGCCGCCCTCCGCCTGGACGGTGTCCGCCACCTGGTCCTCCTCGACGCCAAGTCCCCGGTCTCCTTCTTCGCCTACCCGGGCAAGCCCAGCGACCTCGTGCCCGAGGGATGCACCGTCCATCCGGTGGCCGGCCCGGGCGACGACGTGGTCGCCGCCGTCGAGGCGCTGGCCGGACTGGTCGGGACCGCTCCCGGTGGCGCCGTGGGCCAGGAGGCCGGGGTGCCGGAGCTGCCCACGGGTCCGCTGACCGCCCAGGCCGTGTGCCAGGCGCTCGGCGCCCTGCTGCCCGAGGGCGCCGTCGTCTCCGACGAGGGCAACACCGCGGGCCTGTTCGCACCGGGCGCCACGGCGGGGTCGCCCCCGCACGACTGGCTGACCCTCACCGGGGGGGCCATCGGGCAGGGGCTGCCGGTCGCCGTCGGGGCCGCGGTGGCCGCACCCGACCGGCGGGTGGTGGCCCTCGAGGCCGACGGGAGTGCGCTCTACACGGTCCAGGCCTGGTGGACGATGGCCCGCGAGGGCCTGGACGTCACCACGGTGGTCCTCAACAACCACTCCTACGCCGTGCTCAACATGGAGCTCGACCGGGTCGGGGCGGGCACGCCGGGGCCCCGTGCCCGGGACATGCTCGACCTCGGGCGACCGGACCTCGACTTCGTGCAGATCGCCCGCGGGCTCGGGCTGCACGCGGCCCGGGCCGGGACGGCCGAGCAGTTCGCCGACGAACTGGGCCGGGCCCTGGCGACCCCGGGCCCGAGCGTGGTGGAGGCGGTGGTCCCCGGCATCCTCTGACCGGGTCCCGGGCCGCCGGTGTCCGTCCCGCCCGGGCCGGCTCGAGGAAGGGGTCGGGGTCGCCCCGGGGCGGGTGCACGCACCGTGCGGCACGGTGCCGGTGCCGGTACCGTGCCGGCATGGGCCCGTCACCGTCGTCCGACACCGTCCGCTACGGCATCGTGGGGGTCGGCATGATGGGTCGGGAGCACCTGCGGAACCTGGCCGCAATGCCGGGCGCCGCGGTGGTGGCCGTGTCCGACCCCCACCCCCCCTCGCTGGCGTCCGCTCTCGACGAGGCGGCGCGCGTCGGGATCCCCGCGCCGGCGACGTTCGGCGACCACCGCGCCCTGCTGGCGTCGGGGTCCTGCGACGCGGTGGTCGTGGCCAGCCCCAACATGACACACGCCGCCGTGCTGGCCGACGTGCTGGCCGACGGCGTCCACGTCCTGGTGGAGAAGCCGCTGTGCACCACGGTGGAGGACTGCCGCACCGTCATCGACCGGGCGCGGGACCACCCGGGCGTGGTGTGGGTGGGACTCGAGTACCGCTACATGCCGCCGGTCGCCGCGCTGATCCGCTCGGTGGAATCGGGCGCGGTGGGGAACGTGCACATGGTGGCGGTGCGCGAGCACCGGTTCCCGTTCCTGGAGAAGGTCGGCAACTGGAACCGGTTCAACCGCAACACGGGCGGCACCCTGGTGGAGAAGTGCTGTCACTTCTTCGACCTCATGACCCTGCTGGCCGGCGCCCGACCCGAACGGGTGCTGGCGTCCGGGGCGCAGAGCGTGAACCACCTCGACGAGTCCTACGGGGGCGAGCGCCCCGACATCCTCGACAACGCCCTGGTCATCGTCGAGTACGACAACGGCGTCCGTGCCTCGCTCGACCTCTGCATGTTCGCCGAGGGAAGTCGCAACCAGGAGGAGCTGTCGGTGGTGGGCGACCTCGGCAAGGTGGAGGCCTTCCTCCCGAGCGGGCTCGTGCGCACCGGGCGGCGGGACCGGGGGCCGTGGGAGGTCACCGAGGACGTCGCCCTCGACGGGCGCGTGGCCCACGAAGGCTTCCACCACGGGTCGAGCTACCTCGAGCACCTGGCGTTCCTCGACGCCGTGCGCACCGGGGGGAAGGCCCAGGTGAGCCTCGAGGACGGCCTCCTCAGCGTGGCGCTGGGGGTGGCGGCCCAGACGGCCATCGTCGACGGTCGCGTCGTCGACGTCGCCGAGGTACTGCCCGGCTGACGGGCCCGGCCGTCGCCCCCGGTGGTGCGGGTCCGGCGCGCGGGACGGTCAGGAGCCGAGCGGCGCGTGGTCGAGGAGGGGCAGCACGCTGCGGCCGACCCGGCGGCACTCGTCGAGGTGCGGGTAGCCCGACAGGATGAAGGCGTCGATGCCGAGCTCGACGTAGCGCCCGAGGGTGGCCGCCACCTGGCCGGGGTCCCCGACGATGGCGGCACCGCAGCCCGAACGGGCCCGTCCGATCCCCGTCCAGAGGTGCCTGGTCACGTAGCCGTCGGCGTCGGCGTCGTCGCGCAGCGCGCTCTGGCGCGCCACGCCGACCGATCCGGCGTCGAGCGAGCGGGCCCGGATCGCCTCCCCTCCGGCGTCGTCGATGGCGCTGAGCAGGTGGGCGGCCGCGGACCGGGCCTCGGACTCGGTGTCGCGGACGACGACGTGGGTGCGGTAACCGAACCGCAGGGTGCGCCCGTGGGCCTCGGCGCGGCGCCGCATGTCCCCGATGAGGTCCGCCACCCGGTCCTCGGTGTCGGGCCACATGAGGTACACGTCGGCCTCGCCGGCGGCGACGTCCCGGGCCTCGTCCGACAGCCCCCCGAAGTAGAGCGGCGGGCACCGACCCGACACCGTGCCCAGGCGCGGCGGGTCCAGGTGGAGGTCGTAGAACGCCCCCGACACGTCCGCCCGGTCGCCGTCGAGGAGCGCCCGCAGGACGCCCATGACCTCACGGGTCCGGGCGTAGCGGGGTCCGGATCCGAGCGTCTCCCCGGGCAGGTCGCTCGAGATGAGATTGACGGTGAGCCGGCCGTCGAGCAGGTGGTCGAGCGTGGCCAGCTGACGGGCGAGCTGCGGCGGCCACACCTCGCCGGCCCGGACGGCCACCAGGAGCCGGATCCGCTCCGTCGAGGGTGCCACCGCGGCCGCGAACGCCACGGCGTCGATGCCCAGCGCGTAGCCCGAGGGCAGCAGGATGTTGTCGAACCCCCACCGCTCGGCCTCGGACACCAGGTCGCCGCAGTGCTCGAAACTGCTGGTCAGGGCCGGATCCGGAACGCCCAGCACCTCGTAGTCGTCGTCACACAGTGCCGCGAACCAGCTGATCTCCACCGGCTCCGTCCTCACGTGCGGCCGCCCCCCACTGTCCCGGTCTGCGTCGATCCGTTCGACATGCCCGGATCCTACGCACCGGGTCGGGGTTCCCGGGCGTCGTCGTCGGCCCCGCCGGCGGGTCCGTCGGCGGTGCCGTTCGGTGGTAGCGTCAGCTCCCGTGTTCCCCGCCTCGGAGGTGGATCCAGCGAGGCTCCTCCAGCGACGGCGGGCGTCGATCGACGAGCTCTACGACACCCTCTCGACGCTGGGCGACGGAGCCCGTCCCGACGTGGTCGAGAAGGTGGTGGCCGAGGCCCTCGCCCGGCCGTCACTCGGGTTCCTGTCCGCCCTGCCGGGAGATCCCGAGCGCCTGGTGACCCAGTCGGTGGAGGAGTTCCGGCGGTTCGTCCCCTCGGCCGCCTCCAACGCCGCATCGGGCGCCGGGCTGGTCCGGATCCTGCTCCTCCAGAGCCTGGACCTGCTGTGGTGGGACGACGTGCCCGACTTCGCCACCGACGCCGACGTGGCCGCGTCGTCCGACCTCGTCGACCTGGTCGCCGAGCGACGGCGCGGGCGGGTGGCGTTCAGTTTCGGGGTGGCCTCGGACGGGTGGGGTCGCCGGGGGCGGGACTTCGTCGTCCAACGCCTCCTCCCCCGCCGCGAGCCGCGCGGCCCGGGTCTCAGCTGCACCCGGGTCCGCCCGGCGATGCTGGGCGTGCTGAACGAGGTGGCGACCACCACCCGCCGGGCGGCGCCGTCGGGTACACCGCCGATCCGGGTCACCAGCGTGACGCGCACCGTCGAGCACCAGCAGCGGCTGAAGGCCCTCGGGTTCTCGGCGCTCCTCCCGAGCGCACACTGCCGGGGATGGGCCGCCGACATCGAGGTGGCCTGGTTCGAGCGGTTCGGCGCCGACGGCGCGCTCCGCGGCGTGCTCCTCGACTACCTGGACCGCGGCGTGCTCAACGTGATCGACGAAGGACGTGCCTGGCACGTCTGCCTCAATCCCGACGAGGTCGAGCGGTACCACGCCCTCGGCGTCGGCTGAGCGGGGCCGGCCACCGTGTGCGGCATCGCGCTCCTGCTGGGCTCGTCCCTGGACGCCGCCGACCGGGAGCTGTTCGCCGCCATGGGCGCCGGCATCGCGCCCCGGGGCGAGTCCCTCGAGACCGAGCACACCGACCGGGCCCTCCTGATCACGTCCCGGCTCAAGATCGTCGACCGGGAGCACGCCGTCCAGCCCTGGCGCCCCGGCCCGGGTCACCGGGCGCTCTGCTACAACGGGGAGGTCTTCAACTTCGCCGAGCTGGCCGGGCGACTCGTGGCCGGCGGCACGGCCCTGCGCTCGCACGGGGACACCGAGGTGGTCGCGGAGGCCCTCCTGGCGTGGGGCGAGGCGGCCCTCCTCGAGTTCCGGGGCGAGTTCGCCCTGGCCCAGGTCGACCTGGTCGACGACACGGTGTTCCTCGCCCGTGACCCCGCCGGGATCAAGCCGCTCTACTGGGCCCGCCGGCCGGGGCGCCTGTACGTCGCCTCCGAGATCAAGGCGCTGGCCGGGCTCGGGCTGCCGGTCCACGAGGTCCCACCGGGACACTGCGGTAGCGGGTCGGCCGACGAGGACCCGGACCTGCACCCCTACGTCGACCTGCTCGACCTGGGCGCCGGGCAGCCGACGTTCGACACGGTGGCCGGGGCCAGCGCCGCCGTCCGGGAGGCGGTCACCGAGGCGGTCCGGCGGCGGGTCGACACCGACCTGCCCGTCGGGATCATCCTGTCCGGTGGGCTCGACTCCTCGCTGGTGGCGACGCTGGCGGCACGCCTCCATCCGGACTGCACGGCGTTCACCGTCGGCACACCGGGGAGCGAGGACCTGGAGTACGCCCGCCGGCTGGCCGGCGACCTCGGGATGCGCCACGAGGTGGTCGAGGTGGTTCCCCGGAGGATCCGCGCCGCACAGGTCCGCGAGGCCGTGCGGGTGTCCGAGGCCACCGAGTACGGCGACGCCATCAACGCCGTGGTGTCCATGGAGGTGTTCGCGGCCGTCCACCGGGCCGGGATCAAGGTGGTCCTCACCGGGGACGGTTCCGACGAGCTGTTCGGCGGCTACGCCATGTACCGGGACGTGGACGAGGCGACCACCCGCCGGCTCTTCCTGCACAAGATCCGGCAGCTGTCGCGCACCGAGCTGCAGCGCGTGGACCGGACGTCCATGGGGCAGTGCGTGGAGGCGCGGGTGCCCTTCCTCGACCTCGACCTCCTCCTGCTGGCCATGCGGATCCCGCTGTCGTTCAAGGTCCGCGACGGCTATGAGAAGTGGGTGCTGCGTGAGGCGTTCCGCGACGACCTGCCCGACTACATCCTCGCCCGGCACAAGAATCCGATGTCCCACTCGAGCGGGCTGCACGAACGGGTGCGGCTGTACAAGCCGCTGATGCCCCGGTGGTACCGGTCGTTCGGGTACGAGGTGGCCGGGCCGATGCGACGCGACTTCAGCGTGGAGCTGCTCCGGTCGGGAAACGACCTGGCCGCGGCGCTCCGCTCGGCCGAGCGCCTCCAGGACTACACCACGGCCGAGCGGGCACGGGACTTCGCCGGTGCACTGCGCTGGAACCTGGCCAACGCCTGGTCGCCGGGGCGATCCAGCCGCGGGGGCCGCTGAGCCCGGACCCCGTGCAGCGCCCGTGCGTCCGGCGGAAGGGCCGGGCGGGCGAGGGGACGGGAATGTCCGGTCGATGCGGCGGGTTGCGCGTAAGGCGGACGTCCGACTCGCACGGACCGCGTGGACGGGAGGAGGATGTCGGACATGCCCAGGCCCCGACAGCCGGCACCGTGGTGAGACCGGAGCGCCCCGCGGCGGGGACGGGCGCCGACCGGAGCGCCCCGCGGCGGGGACGGGCGCCGACCGGTGCGGCGTCGCCGAATCGGGCGCCCCCGTCCCCGACTGCGCCACAGGGCCCCTCGGGCGACTCTCGTGGAGTATGCACGAGGTGGTCGACATCGTCCGTCACCTGCGTCGTCACCGTGCGGCCTCCGACCGTCGGTCCGCCGGGGAACGACCCGGGTCCCGCTCCGCCGATCCGGGAATGGATCGGCCGGGGAGCGGGTCTTCTGGTCCATGACCGTCACCGCAACGTGGAAGGGCACGGTGATCGCCACGAGCGACCGCACCGTCGTCGTGGAGCGGAACCACTACTTCCCCCCGGACGATGTCCACATGGAGTTCCTCGAGCCCAGTGACCACACCACCGGGTGCCCCTGGAAGGGGCGGGCGAGCTACTACAGCGTGGTCGTCGGCGACGACAGGAATCCCGACGCGGCCTGGTACTACCCGAGTCCGTCCCCCGCCGCGCAAGAACTCGCCGGCCGTATCGCCTTCTGGCACGGCGTCGACGTCCGGGTGCACCGTGACGACGGGGCGGTCGGGGGAAGCGACGGGCGGCGCGGCTGGAGGCGCTGGCTCCGCCGGCGATGACTCCGGGAGGCGGTCGGACGGACGGGACCGGTGAACGTCCGACCAGGTCGACCCCGGGCCAGGCTGTGGTCCTGGTCCTCCGCGGTGCGACGGCACGCACCGCCGGGCCGATCGCCGCGATCGTCGGCACCGTGCTCTCGCTGGTGAACGAGGGACAGGTCCTGGCGGACGGGCAGGCCGGGACCGGTGCCTGGATCCGCATCGGCGTCAACTACGCCGTCCCGTTCGTCGTGGCCAGCATCGGCTATCTCGCCCCCCTGCGCGACAGGGGCGCGGACCCGGCCGGGCCTCCCGCCCGGTCCTTCACCCCGGGGTTCCCCGATGCACCGGTGGAGCGGCCGGATGCACCGCCGGGCCCGGTGACGTAGCCGTCCCTCCGGGTTCCCGCCCCCGTCCCCCGGATCCGGCCCCGCCGTACGCCGGGAGTGGAGATCGCCCGTCGCCGGAAGCCGGTCTGGAGCGTCCCGGCCGCCGGGGATCGCAGGTGCTTCACGGGGACTCCTCCGTTCCGGGCCGAGACGCCGACCCGGCCGGGCTTCGCGCCGGGCCAACGCCTCGAGGGGACCCGGAACCCAGCAAAGCCTGGGATCCCACCCGAAGGAGCGGTGACGTGGCGATGCCCCGACGCAGTCCCGGGAACACGAACGGGAGCACGACGCCGACGACCAGCGTGGCCACGGCGAGGAGGAAGTCCCAGCGGTAGGCCCCGCTCGGGAGCGGGCTGAACGTCTCCTTGCAGACGTAGCCGAGGATCACGAGCCCCACCGCCAGGATCACCCCGCGGTGGACCGGCATCCGGGTCCGGACGACGAGGACGAGGGCGGCCACCACGGCCAGGATGTAGGCGGCGATGATGAGATCGGCCCCGTAGGTGAGGATGAGGGCGACCGCGGTGGTTGCCAACGGCTCCCACAGGAACGCCACCAACAGCCCCGCGCTGACCAGGCCCACCGTGCCGACGGCGCCCACCGGCGCCCCCGTGCGCCGACTGGTACGGGTGAGGAGCTTCGGACCGAATCCGTCACGGGCCAGGGCGAAGAGCATCCGGCTCGCCCCGACCACCAGGGCCAGCGCCGCGCCGAACGAGCTCATGACCGCTCCCCAGGCGATCACGTCACCGAACCACGGCGTGATGTACGTGCTGGTGGCGGACACCAGCGGCACCGGGGCGAGGGACAGCGACCTGACGTTGGGGAAGGCGTTCTGGACGACCGCCGACACCAGGATCTCGTAGGTCGCGACGACGGCGAGCGAGATCCAGATGGCCCGGGGGATGGTGCGGCGGGGCTGGTGGGCCTCCTCGCCGAGCGTGGCGGCACCCTCGAATCCCGAGAACACCGAGAACGCGTAGACGACCCCGAGCCCGAGGGCCGGTCCGGCGAGTCCCGACGCCCGGAACGGCGCGGCGCTGAGGGCGTGGCCGTGGTAACCGCCCTTGAGGGTGATGAGGGCGCTGGCCACGATCACCAGCACCATGGACAGGCCCTCGACGACCAGGATCACGCCGGCCGAGATCTTGACGTCCACCAGGGCCAGGGCGATCACCAGGGCGGCGACGACGAGTGCGTAGGCGGGCCACGGCCAGTGGATGCCCAGGGAGGCGAAGGCGGGTCGGGCCTCGTCCGCGGTGCTGGCGTAGACACCGCCGGCGAAGTTCACGTAGACGAGCAGCAGCGCCCAGGCGGACAGGAAGCCGAAGAGCGGGCCGGCGACGGCACCGGTGAACCCGTAGACGGAGCCGGCGCTGTTGAACCCCCGGGTGAAGATGACGAAGGCGTAGGCGACGAACCCCATGGCGGCGGCGGCGATCAGCTGGATCAGTGCCGTGCCGCCCCCGGCGATGCCGGCCAGGATCGCCGCGGTGATCACGACCCCCCCGGTGGGTCCCTGGATCCCCACCGACTCGGCGACCACCCGGAGGAACCGCAGGCGGTCACCCTTGAGCGTCCCGATCCGGGCGTCGGAGGCATAGGCCCCGACGATCTCGGACCGCTGCGGCGACGGCGCCGGGCGCCCCGTTCCCGTGTCGACGGCCATCGCTCCCACAGCTCTCCTCCTGGTCGAACCGACCGGTGGGACTCGACGACGATCGCGGCCCCTCGGCGTACCGGCACGCGATCCGTGGCGGGGCGCGTGCCGGTACGCCGGCGTGAACCCGCAGCGGACCCCGGCCATTCCAGGATTCCTGCCGCCTCCTGGAATCAAGGGTCGGCGAAGTGGGTTCCGTCGCCGTGACTCGGTGGGGAGAGGTGGCTGTCGGATGAACGGGTCGGCCGTCGGATATGCCGCCGCCTTCGGCGCGGGTGTGGCCTCCTTCGCATCCCCGTGCATCCTCCCGCTGGTCCCCGCGTACCTCGCCACCGTCGCCGGACTCGGCGCCGACCGCATCCACCTCGGGCAGGACGATCGACGACGGCAGGGGGCGGCCCTGTTCAACACGGTCCTGTTCGTGTCCGGCTTCACCCTCGTGTTCGTCCTGCTCGGGATGTCGGCGAGCGGGTTCGGCAGGGAGCTGAGCCGCCACCAGTCGATCCTGACCCGGGCGTCGGGGGTCGCCATGGTGGCGGTGGCCATCTACCTGGCCGGCACCTTGGTGCTCCGTACCCCTTCGCTCTATGGCGAGTACCGGTTCCACCCCCGCCTGGGGTCGTTCGGGCCCTTTGCCGCCCCGGTGGCGGGAGCCGCCTTCGCCTTCGGCTGGACGCCCTGTGTCGGGCCCGTCCTGGCCTCGGTGCTCGCCGTCGCCGCCCAGCAGGGCCAGGTGTGGCACGGGGGATCGCTGCTCCTGGCCTATTCGGCCGGGCTCGGGCTCCCCTTCCTGGTGACCGCCGTGGCCTTCGACCGGGTGCGGGGGATCTTCACCTGGCTGCGGGCCCATGCCTCGATGGTGACCGTCGTGTCGGCGGTCGCACTCGGGGGATTCGGCGTGCTGCTGGTGCTCGACCGGCTGGCCTGGGTGACCACCCAGGTCCAACGGATCGCCTGAGCAGGACGTCCGGGACCAATCACCACCAACCGCAGAAAGCGAGTGAGCATCATGGCAAGCAAGCGCCGACCGCAGAAGAAGACTCGTCCGACCGACACGGGGAAGCCCGACGCCGTCGACGCGGGGGTGCCGAAGGCCACGACCAAGGCGCCCAGGAGCGGCTCGGCAGCCGCCCAGCGCCGGGCCGCTGCGCTGGCCGCCCGCAAGCGACGCCAGCGACTCCGGGTGGGCCTCTTCACCGGGGCGGCCGTCGTACTGCTGGGCGGCATCATCGCCCTCGCCTCGCTCGGCGGTTCCTCGGCCGCCGGAACGAGTACGTCGACGACGGCGTGGGTCCTGCCGCGCCTCGGCGGGTCCGGAACCGTGTCGCTGCACAGCCTGCGGGGCAAGCCGGTGGTCGTCAACATGTTCGCCTCCTGGTGCACGGAGTGCCAGGCCGAGCTGCCGGCCTTCGCCGCCGCGGCGCAGCAGCTCCACGGGAAGGTGACCTTCGTCGAGGTGAACTCGCTGGAGACGGGTAACGGGCAGGGGATGGCCCAGCAGTTCGGCCTCGTCGGCGCCGGGGCCGTCGTGCTGGCCGACGTCGGGGGTGCACAGAACAGCGGGCTCCACGACGCCCTCGGCGGTGGCAACAACATGCCCGTCTCCGCCTTCTACAGCGCATCGGGTCAGCTACTCACCAGCCACGTGGGGGCGTTCAGCGCCTCGACCCTCCGGTCCCAGCTCACCCAGCTCTACGGATCGGGTGTCTGAGTGCGAGTCCGCCGTCCCGGTGGGGAGCGGTCAGAGGGCCAGGAGCGCCTGTTCGACCACCTCGGTCAGGGCGGGGTGGATGTAGAGCACCCCGGTGGCGACCTGGTCGACGGTGTTGCCGAGGCACATCGCCTGCAGCAGCGGCTGGATGAGGGTGGAGGCCTGGGGGCCGAGCAGATGGGCCCCGAGCAGCAGCCGGGTCGTCGGGTCGGCGAGGACCTTGACGAAGCTGGTGGCGTCCTCGAGGGCCCAGCCGTAGGCGACGTGGCCGTAGGGCTGGGTGGCGGCCACGTAGGCCTGTCCCCGGGACTGCAGTTCCTCCTCGGTGGGGCCGAAGGACGCCACCTGGGGATCGGCGAAGACCGCCGAGGGGACGACGGGGAACGACGCGTGCCGCGGCCGGTCCGGGTGGGTCAGGTTGTGGCCGACGAGTCGGGCCTCGGCATTGGCCATGTGCTTGAGCTGGAAGTGGTTGGCCATGTCGCCGATGGCCCAGATCCCGGGGACGTTCGTCTGGTACGTGTCGTCGGTGCGGACGTGGCCGTGCCCGTCCACGTCGACGCCGGTGGCCCCGACGTCGAGCAGGTCGCTGTTCGGGGTACGGCCCGTGGCCACCAGGAGGGTCTCGGCATCGAGCGACCCGGGGCCGGACGCATCCGTCAGCTGGAGCCGTACCCCGCCCGGGGTCGCCACCACCGTGTCGACGGTGGTGGCGAGATGGAGGTCGAAGCGTCCGGCGTAGGCGTCGGTGAACCGGTCGCGGACGTCATGGTCGTGGTGGGCGAGCAGGTACGGACCCCGCTCGAGGATGCTCACATCGGTACCCAGCGCGCCGAAGACGTGACTCATCTCGGCGGCGATGAACCCGCCCCCGACCACCGCCATCGACCGGGGCAGGGTGTCGAGGCGCATCACCTCGTCCGACGTCACGTAGTCGACCCCGTCCAGCCCCGGAATCGCCGGGACCACCGGCCGCGAGCCGGCCGCCAGCACGAAGCGCTCCGACCGGAGCTCGTCGCCACCGACGCGGAGGACCTTCGGCCCGACGAAGCGGGCGTGCTCGAGGTACACGTCCACACCGTTGGCGCGTCGGTACTCGATCGCACGTTCGTGGAGCGGATCGATGCGACCGAACACGCGATCGCGAATGGCGGGCCAGTCCGCCCCCGTCCACTCCGCTCGGACCCCGTACCGGCCGACATGGCGCACGTACTGGGCCAGGTCCGCCGTGTGGACCAGCATCTTGGAGGGGATGCATCCCCGGTTGAGGCACGTCCCACCGAACCGACCGCCGTCGACGATGGCGATCCGCAAGCCGGCCACCTCGTCCGTCACCAGCATGTTGCCGCTCCCGGCGCCGACGATGACGAGGTCGTAGTGGTGCGTGGTCATGTGGTTCCCCCGATCCGCTCCTGGGACTGTTCCCTGGTTGGGCACGAGCACACCGGACGGGCCCGGACCGCTCGGTGGGAGTCGGTGCCGCCACGCCAGGAGGGGTGGGCCGCCCCCGGACCGTGGACCAGGTGAATCCCGACCGACGCAGCCGATCGCTCTGGGCGGCCCTCGGGGTCTCGCTCGCTCTGGTGACCGACCTGGTCAGCTCCGCCTGGGCCGTGGACCGTCTGGGGACCCGGTCGGTCGCCGGCACGCCCGGCGGTCTCGTGCGGTTGCGCGTGGTCGCCAACACCGGTGCCTCGTTCGGACTGGGTGCGGGCCACGGGTCGGTCGTCGCGTCGGCGGAGATGGGTGCCCTCCTCGTGCTGGTCGTGCTGGCCCTGCGCATGCCGAGCCGCGTGACGGCGTTCCTCGTGGGAGGAGCGGCGGGAGGAGGTCTCGCCAATCTGATCGACCGGACCATCGGTCCGCACGGCAACCACCACGGAGCCGTCATCGACTGGATCCGTGTCGCTCCCTATCCGGCGGTGTTCAACGTGGCCGACCTCTGGATCCGCGTCGGGCTGGTGGCCGCCGGCCTGGTGCTGCTCGTGCGCCGACGACGTCCGCCGGCGCCAGCCGGGGCTGTGCTCGGGTCGGCTCCCGGTCATCGGGGCGACGGAAGGACGTCGCCCACCGACCGACGGTCGTAGGCCACGGCGAACACGGTGCCGACGACCAAACCGAAGAGGAGGTGGGCGAGGAAGAAGGCGGTCTGGGGTACCAGGCCCATCATGGGGTTGGTGTGCGGCAGGAAGACGAAGCGGTTGACGACGTAGACCACGGCTCCGCCCGCCATGCCGATGGCCATTAAGGCCATCTTCGACCGCAGCATCGACGGCCCGAACCAGGCGATGGCCGCGATGACGGCGAAGAACGCCACCCCCAGGAACGCCGAGAAGGCGAAGTGCAGGATCGAGCCGACGACGATGTGGCCGGCGCTCACGGGCATGGATGCCATCACCGAGGCCCGGGTCGCCGGTGGCATCTGCCCCAGGAGTGTGGCCACCGTGGCGTTGGTGGCGTGCCCGGTCATGAGCGGTCCCATCATCTGGATCTTGGCCATCGGAACGTGCATGGCCACGAGCATCGTGCTGAGCTGCTGGACCATCGGGGCACCGAGGTGGCCGCTCTGGATTGCCGGCCCCAGCTGGGCCATGGCCGACGGCGGCAGGGTGATCCCCATGGCGGCCATGAGGTTCGGGAGCATCTGGAGCGGTGGGGTGATCGTGTAGACGAACGCCGGCATCCCGAGGTTGAGCGGGCTGGCGTATCCCATGCCCGAGGCGCCCATCACGATCGTCATCAGGACGATGAGCACGAGTCCTCCGAGCACTCCGGCCAGTACGGCGGGTGCGGCCAGCCTCTTCGCCACGACGGCGGCGTCGCCCTGGTGGAGCTGTGGTGCCTGCAGTGTCTGGGTGCTCATGATCCTCGTTCTCCGTGGTCTCGGTGACGGAGAGGGAACCCGGCGGGCTCGGTCGGCTATTCCGCGAAATCGCGTCACGGGGGCACAGTGCGGTCGGCCCTCGTCGGAGATCGCCGGCGCCTGTCGGGTCTCCGCAAGGGTGAGACCTGCGGTCCGGGCGCGACGGAAGGACACCAGACGGTCGACGGACTCGGATGGCGGGTCCCGGTAGCCCGACAGGGTGCGGTCCGGACCGGCGAGGAGATCCGACGACTCCCGGAACCCGGCGGTCTTGGCGCGGATGCCGCTGCGATCCGCCAGTCCTCCGATCCTCACGTCCCGAACCTCCTGGACCTTCCGTCCGACCGGAAGGTCTACCGTGGTCGGCGAAGGGGGAGGGACCCGAAGAGGAGTTCCGTGAAGCTCGAACTGCTGTACTTCGACGACTGCCCGAACTGGAGGGTCGCCGCCGGACGGCTGGAGGACGTGGCGAGCCGACGGGGTCTCGTCGTGGAGTACCGGATCGTCTCCTCCGCGGACGAGGCCGAGGCGGTGGGGTTCCGGGGCTCCCCGACGGCGCTGGTCGACGGGCGCGATCCCTTCGCAACCGGTGGCGAACCGTTCGGACTGGCCTGCCGGGTCTACCAGACCCCCGACGGGCCGGCCGGGTCCCCGACCGTCGAACAACTCGAAGGCGTCCTCGACGGGTGACCCCGGCGGTCATCCGTACCGACACCCGTCGGGCGCCTACCGGCCGAAGAAGCGGAAGCCGAACCAGACCGCCAGGGCCACCGCGTCGAGCCCCCAGCTCAGCCCCGGATGACCGGCGCCTTCCGCCGCGAAGCTCCCGGCCAGGATGGCCGCCACCAGCGCCCACAGGACTAAGCGGCGCCGACGGATACGACCCAGCCCGATCGTCACGTCACCGGGCACCGGTCGATCCGGGTTGTTGCGCTCCACCGTCTCCACGACGGCCCGGGCCGAAGGGTTCACCAGCGCGGTCGAACCGATGACCACCGTGGGTACCGTCTCGTTCCCGTTGGCGGCGGCTCGCACGATGGCCGCAGCCGTCGGATCGTCCCAGATGTTGACCTCGGTCACCGGCAGCCCCAGCTCGTGGAGGTCGTGGCGGAGCCGCGAGCAGTACCGGCAGCCCGGCCTCCAGTAGACCGTGACGTCCCTGCGGTCGATGGTGTCGGAAGGCTCGGTCATGGAGGAGGAACCCGGCAGCGCCGTCCGTTGTTCCGCGCGGCGCGCTCCTAGGCGACCTCCGGGCCGCCGGCGGGATCGTCGTGGACCAGTTCCTCGACGAAGTCGGCGAGCCGGTCGAGCGTCTCGCGGTCGGTCTCCCGGGCCTGGTGGGCGAGGGCCTCCTTGATCGCCTCGTAGGTCGCTGCCTTCATGCCGCACTGACGGCACACCTCGAGATGGGCGGCGACGGCGCGTCCGGTCCCGACGTCCGTCTCACCGTCGAGATAGGACTGCAGGACCCGGGCGGCCTGACGGCAGCTCATGACACCTCGGATGCGGGACATCGGCCAGATGATCACGTCGTGCCTCCTGGAGGGGCCATGCCGGCGGCGGCCAGCTGCTTGCGGATGCGGGCCCGTGCCCGGTGCAGACGGCTCATGACCGTCCCCAGCGGGATGCCGAGCAGTCCGGCCGTCTCGGCGTAGCTGAGGCCGTCGATGTCGACCAGTCCGACCACCCGGGCGTAGTGCTCGGGCAGGGCGAGCATGGCGGTGCGGACGGCCCGCTCGAACTCCCCTCCGACGAACTCCTCCTCGGGCTGGCCGGACGAACCGACGTCCGCCACCGCGTCCGACGAGTCCGGGTCGAACAGCAGGGACGGGCGGCGGCGGCGGTTGCGATTCACCTCGGTGTTACGCATGATCGTCAGCAGCCAGGCCCGGGGGTGGTCGCCGTCGAACCCGCCGATGCCGCGGAACGCCCGCACGAGGGTGTCCTGGACCAGATCCTCGGCATCTGCGGGTCTCCGGACGAGCGTCCGGGCCACCCGGTACAGGATGTCGAGTTCCGGCGTGACCAGCCGGGTGAAGGCTTCGTGATCCGTCACACGGGAATCCGGCCCACGGCCTCCGTCCTCGCCGGTCACGGGACCGCCACCGCGTCTCGAGACCGTGGCGACCGCCGGGCCCACATCATGCACGACGGAACACGATCCGTCGGAGGGGGACCCCAAGTTCGCTGTCGCTCCACGTCCGGAGGGTAGCGATCGCGCCGGCCACGTGCGCGGCGGACACCCCCGGGAGGTACAACGAGCGGACGAATTCGGCGACGGCCTCCTCGTCGTCGAATCGGACGACGAACCGACGTCGCTCGTCATCGACTACCTCCAGTCCCGCCCGGGCCAGGGCCGCAGGCAGTCGGACCGAACCCCGATCATTCGGGTAGGCCAGGTGGGTCCGGCGCAGCAGCACCATCAGCCGGGCATACCGGGCCAGATCCGACAGGGTCAGCGGCCGACGGCCCGGCAGCAGGAGGACACCCACGCCCCCCGGGGCGAGCACCCGGGCGAGCTCCGCCAACGCGGCGTCGAAGGGCTCGAAGAGCATGATCGCCATCGAGCAGGCGACGCCACGGAACGACCCCGTGGCGAACGGGAGCGCCGTCGCATCACCGCGCACGAGGGGCTCGGCCCCGACCGAGGCGGCCCGCCCGAGCTCACCGGTCGAGCGATCGATGCCGATCCAACCGTGCCGTGCCCCCCGATTCCAGAGCGGGGCGCTGCCACAGGCGACGTCGAGCACGGACGTGACACCGGAAAGGGGCTCGAGCAACCAGCGGTAGGGGTCGTGCTCGTGGCCACCCCGGGCATGCTCGAGGATGTCCTCGGTGATCCCGGGTCGCTCCCGGTGGAATTCGTCGAGGTACTCGGCCCATCGGACCGGGCTCACCGCTCGATCTCCGCGTGCTCACCTTTCGGGGCGACACCGCTCCCGGGCCCGGGACGCCCCGCGGGTAGTTGGACCCGGAAGGCCTGCACCCCGCCGGCCACCCGCTGGACCGCGGTGATCCCGACGATCCCGGCGAAGGCCCAGGCGATACCGGCCGCCGATGCCGGAAACAGGCAGAAGAGCACGTAGACGAGGATCGTCTCCGTGCCTTCCGCCAGGCCTCCGACGAGGCGCAGTGATCGCCCGTCCGGGCGGGCGGCAGCCGCGGGACGGTGTTCGGCCAGCGATGCCCGGGCCAGGAGGGCCGTGCCCGAGACGTAGTAGGTGAACAGCAGCACCAGGCAGGCGATCCGTGCCTGCGGCACGGCGACCGCCACCCCGACGACGAATCCGGCGTAGATGGAGAAGTCGGCCACCACGTCGAGGAATCCACCCAGGTCGGTCGCCCCGCGGGCCCGTGCCACCGGACCGTCCAGCCCGTCGAGGAGACGGTTGGACAACCACAGCCCGAGTGCCACCGGCCACAGGGCGAGCCCGGCGGAAACGCAGGCGCCCACGCCGAGCACCCACCCGACGCACGTGAGGAGGCCCGGGCGGATGCCCCGCTCGGCGAGACGGCGCCCGGCGGAATCGGCCACCGGTGCCGTGGCGCGCCGGATCTGTGCGTCGAACATCTGCTCAGGTCCCCGTCACCGCGAGCGGATCGTGGCCGTTGAGCCGCTCCGGGTCACGGCGCCGCGGCAGGGGGAGCAGGACCCGGAGGGCGTGGTTCTCCCCCGGATCGAGCACCGAGTGCTGCACGCAGGCAGGTACCAGACGGCCGGTCTCCGGATGGGCCATGGCGTAGGAGCAGGCGGACAGACGCTCCTGGGTCTCCCGGATCGCCGGGTCGTCGCTCGTCTCCCCCCGCTCCATCAGCGCCCACGCCGGGGCGACGTCCTCGGCGTGCATGAACCGGTGCAGGACGAACGTCATGGGGACGATCCGCCGACGGAGCACCTCCCGCAACCCTCCGACCCGTCGGAGCGTACGCAGGAGCCAGCCGGCGGCGATCCCCGCGATGCTCGGATGTCGGAGCACGAGCCGGCAGAGTCGGGGCACGAGCAACCGCAGCGGGGCGTTGAAGTGCACGCCTCCGAGGTACGTGAGGAAGGCGTCCCGGGTGGCCATGTCGGCGGGATCGTCCTCGTCGAGGACACTGTGCCAGCGATCGCCCACGTAGAAACCCCAGGCGGTCCGGTTGCACCGCTCGTCGCCGACCTGGAAGACCCGGAAGGGGAGCCGGGAGCCCGCCCCTTCCTCGATGCGCTGCCAGACGGCGTCGGCCGAGATCGATCGGAAGTCCTCCTTCCACCGTCGGTCGTCGCCGATGAAGGCCGCGGGTTGGAACGAGAAGAGGTTGAAGCCGACGGATCGGTTGTCGCGGATCACGTCGGGGATCTGGTCCACGTTGGCCGGGGTGACGGTCATGTTGTGGGCGAGGAACGACCGGACGCCGTGCTCCCTCCGCAACCTCGTGAACATCTCGGCGAATCGCCGGCGGTAGGGATTCAGCTCGCGCTCGTCACCCGGGCGGCGGATCCCCCGGCGTCCGAACATGGTGGTATCGAAGTGGGCGGCGAAGGAGAGCCGGTTGAAGCGTGGACGGCCGTCCGGCTCCACGGCCAACCGCTGGAGATAGCCGTAGTCGAAATCACCGTGGGTGAAGCTCATCGGTTCCCGGCCGTGACGGCGCATGACCGCCAGCGCCTCGGCATGGTCCTCCGGCGCGAGCAGGCTCACCTCTCCACCGATGAGCTGGGCATGGGCGGATGGTCCCCGCAGCTCGCGGAGCAGCGCCATCTGCCGGTCGACCTCGGTGATCGTGTGGGGGCCATCCACCCGGACCTGGTTGGCCTCGCGGGAGTGGTAGCAGGGGGAGCAGGAGAAGTTGCACCGGGGGAACACGCCGTGGGTCCCCTCGCACCCGACGCCGTGTCGTCCGAGCGCCTGCGCCGGCGTCCGCACGGCCTCGGGGAGCTCGGCCCAGCGCCGGTCCATGGCCAGACGGGTCTCCTCGTCGATCGGTCGGGTGAGCACATCTAGCCGACGGAGCCACGCCGTCGCCCGACTCACCGGCCACGCTCCTCGATGACGCTGGGTGATCCATGCATCGTCAGCCGCCTCCTCTCCCGGGGGCGGGAACATCCCGAAGCCCCGATGGCAGAGACCCGGCGCGCGTCCCGTCGATTCCCCCGTTCCGTGCAGACCGCCACAGCACGTCGATCCGCCGGTCGATCCCCGGTGCGGCTGTGTTCATGCGCGAGCGGGCCGGGCGTCTCTCCCGCCGGTGGTCAGGAAGAACTGGCTTGCCGCCTGTCGGACCGCGACGGACCAGGTCGGGTAGGCGTGCACCGTTTGGGCGAGTCTCCCCGTGAACATCCCCGTGCGCATCGCCAGCGCCACCTCGTGGATGAGCTCCCCGGCCCGGTCGGACACGATGGTGGCGCCGAGCAACTTCCCTCCCCCGACGGACCCCCCGATCCTTCGGGGGCCGGCCAGGAGCTTGACGAATCCGTCCGTGCGCCCGGCGGAGATGGCCCGGTCGACCTCGGTCATCGGCAGATAGGCCACGCGTCCCCCGACCGCAGCGGCCTGCGACTCGGTCATCCCGATCCGGGCGACCTCCGGCTCCGTGAAGGTGACCCACGGAATGGCGGAGACCCGGAACGGCCGGGATCCGGTGCGCCGGAACGCGTTCGCAACCGCGATCCGCCCCATCTCGTCGGCGGCGTGGGTGAACGGCAGCCGGCCGGTGACGTCGCCGGCGGCCAACACCCCTGCCGCCGAGGTCGCCAGTCGGTCGTCCGTGGTGATGTACCCGCGGTCGTCCGTGGCCACCCCACCCGCCTCGAGGTCGAGTCCCTCGGTCTGCGGACGGCGTCCGGCGGCCACGAGCACCTGGGCCGCCGACACCACCGATCCGTCGTCGAGGTGGAGCTCGATGTCCCGCCCCTCCCCTCCGGTCACCCGGTGGAGGCCCGTTCCGAGTCGCAGCCCGACCCCCTCCCGTCGGAACACCTCGGCCAGGACCGTGCCCACCTCGGCGTCCTCGCGGGGCAGGAGGCGGTCCGCCGCCTCCACCAGGGTGACGGGCACCCCCAGCCGGCAGAACGCCTGGGCCAGTTCGCACCCGATGGGTCCGCCACCGACGACGGCCAGGGACTCGGGGGGTTCGGTCAGTCCGAAGACCGTCTCGTTGGTCAGGAAGGGGACCTCGTCGAGACCGGGGACGGAGGGCACCATCGGCGAGGACCCGGTGGCGAGTACCACCCTGCTCCCCGCCAGCAGCTCCCTTCCGACCCGGAGCGTCCTCGGAGCCTGGAAGCACGCCCGCCCCTCGCAGACGGTGATTCCCTCGCCGCGCACGACCGACGCGTCCTCGGTGGCCGCGATCTGATCGACGACGTCGCGGACCCGGGACATCGCCTGTCGGAAGGACAGCTGTTGGGCGGCGCCCTCGACCAGGGTCTTCGACGGAACACACCCCGTGAAGGTGCAGTCCCCGCCGAGAGGCCCCTCGGACACGAGAACCGTCCGCTTCCCCCTCCTCACCCCCGCTCGGGCCGCACTCAACCCGGCGGCGCCGCCGCCCACCACGACCAGATCCCAGTCCACGGGGGGACTACCCGGTTCGCCGTCGGAGTATTCCCGGGGGGACACGCTCCGGAGGGCGCTACCCACGGTTGCGCACGACGGGCACGGCACCCTCGACGCACGGGGCCCCAGTCTCCGTGGTCACCGGGCCGTCTACTCGGTGGGGCTAACAAGAATCGAACTTGTGACCTCAGCATTATCAGTCGGCCCGACCCGGATTCTGACGAACGCCAGTGAACAGAAGCGCAGGTCAGACCTAGTGCCGGACATCCCCGGACGGCCACGAATCGCTGCGTACGCGCGATGGACGCGCGATGGATCCGGCTCTCTGACCCGAGTCCACCTGAGGCTTCCGACTACGCCGGATCGTTTCAGTCGCTATGAGTAGCAACGCACCGGCCATCGATACGGCAAATCCAACGACGACCCACCGGTGGTGCGAACCGTAGGAAGCCATTGTCGACGGAACCTGTGCAGAGACCGGATGCGTCAGTCCGCTGACGAACGAGATCGCCAGAAGGATCCCAACGGCGATCGACACCCAGCCGATCCGCTGCAACATCTTGATCGCCACATTCCAAGGATACCGAGGCCTGCGGATGCGATTCTTCAGTGGCCATTGAGGACCATGGGCGACACGCCTAGCGGGACATTCTCTCAGCCATGCGGTTGAACCACGTCGTAAGGTCCTCAGGATCATCACCTTGAGCGGAAGGACTATCCCATGGCGACGGCGGATGAGACATGGCAGCCGGCGAGACTGTTCCCGATCACGGGCATCGGCGGAGCGGACGAGCAGGAGCGACGCGGATGCTCCGCCTTGCTCGCTGTGATCCAGTCAGTCCGCGAGTTTGGCCGAGCACTGACCACGAGGTGCGGTGCGCCGGCCGGAACGATCCAAACCTTCATCGAGGTGCCGTTTACGCTCGGCGATGCGAAATTCCGGCCGGACGGCCTGATCCGTGTTCAGCGGGGGCAGAAGTCGTGGACTGCCCTGGTGGAGGTGAAGACAGGGCGAAACGACCTCGATGCTCAGCAGATCACGCACTACCTCGACATCGCCAGAGAGCAGGGTTTCGACGCCGTGATCACCATCAGTCATCAGGTGGCGACGACGCCGGGAATCCATCCGGTCGCCGTGGACAAGCGGAGGCTTAGGAAGATCGATCTCTTCCACCTCTCATGGAGCCGGATCCACACCGAAGCGCTCTTGGAGCAGTCGAATCAGATGGTTGCCGATCCTGACCAGGCGTGGATTCTTGCGGAGTTCGTTCGGTATCTGGAGAACCCGAAGTCGGGAGCGTGGGATTTCGATGACATGGGGCCCGACTGGGTCGGCGTCCGGAATTCCGCCGCCTTGCAGACGCTCCGTGCCTCCGACAAAGAAACCCTCGCAGTGGTCACCCGGTTCGATCAGTTGCTCGCCTTCTCCGGCATGGAACTATCCCGGCGACTCGGAGCGAACGTCCAACAGCGGCTCACGCGAAAGGAGAGGGCTGATCCCGCAACCCGTGTGCAAGAACAGGCATCGCAATTGGCGAGGACCGGCCAGCTGAGCGGGTCCTTGGTGGTCCCCAATGCGGCAGTACCGATCGACATTCTGATTGACCTGAGGGCAAGCAGGGTCGACTGCTCAGCGATTCTCCCAGCGCCAGCCGAGGGACGCGCATCCACGCGGATCAATTGGCTCCTTCGGCAATTGAAGGAGGCTCCCAGCGACCTGATGATCACTGCGGCATCCGTCCGGGCACGAGACAGCGGGCCCTGCCACCCTCTGGGAGCCATCACTGAGAATCCAATGCTCCTTTTCGAGAACCCGCGCGCAGACATCAAGTCCTTCTCGATCACGCTCAGTCACGCGGCGGGCAGCAAGCGAGGACAAGGCAAGGGTTCGTTCGTCGGATCGGTCACTGGACTCGTCGATCAGTTCTACGTCGACGTGATCCAGCACCTTAAGGTGTGGAGCCCTCCTCCACCTCGTCCAAGAGCCACCCCCAAGGGTGATGCTCAGGAAGTTGAGGCTCCCGTGGCTGGCACTGTGGGATTCACTCACCTCGATGAATCAAGTGGGCCTGATGATCCTGATGTGCGGACCAGCGAAATCATCCTGTGAAGACCTGGCATCGAGTCGTGGTTGACGGCGGGGTACTTGCAGACTGGGCGAGCTTGGCGTCGGACTTCGAAACGACGACTGGGCGAATACTCGAACTGGAGCTGGAGAGCGGACCGGACGGCTGGTTGCGCTTTCGTGTTTCTGTCGATCACGTGTTCAAGGGCTCGTACGGGACGCTCTACCCGGGAGATGCCGTGGACCAGCTCGTGCAGCTCGCCAACGACCTCAGTGCAGGCTTCCTCTGCGAAGAGGTCGGGAGTAGCGGCTGGCCCGTATGTCCGGACCATGGGACCCATCCCATGTATGCGACGGGTGATGCATCTCACCGGGCGGTCTGGAGGTGCCCCACCGGGCGGATCGTGGCCAGCATTGGTGAGTTGGAGGCGTAGCGTCAAAGTGCAGCAATTGGTCACCGACCCGGCGTTCGGGGGCAGGATGCGGAAACGGTCACCAGCTCCGCGATGCACCTACGATCTCGGTATGACGTTCTCACTTAGGCGGCAGCGGATCATGGTGATGCTCGGGTTCATCACCGTTGCACTCGGATGGATCGGTTATGTCATCTTTGTTGTGCAGGACGAGCGCTCGCCGTGGCCGGACTTGGAGCCCGCCAGCATCATGTTTGGTGTGGGAAGCCTTCTGGGTTATGCGGTCCTCGCGCTGGCCTCGTGGTACTGGTTTAGGTGGATGGAAACCTTGACGCTCCAACTCGCCGGTCTCGTCCGAGTTCTGAAGCTCTTCGCCGTCGGGACAGCGTTCATTGCGGGAGGCCTCGTTTCGATTGGATATTTCTGGGCGAGTCAGGCGGTCAGGCAGTCCTACGACGGTCGCTACTCGGTTGCCGTGGCGGTGAGCTACGGACTCGAGTTCTTCGGGTTCCTGCTCGCTGCGATTGCATATTGGGATACCGCGGCGCAGCTGCGGACTTCACGTTCAGATCAGTCAACGACTGAGGCCGACCTCCTGACCGCCTAGCGCGGCAGCCAGGGTCGTGATCTCGGAATCCTCCTTGTCCCGGCGTTGCGGGGCACTCCCTGGGGGTGAATGGGTGGTGTTACCACGACGGTCCTGCGTTGCAGATCACGTCTCTCATGGTCTTGGAGCCCTTCGTGACGGTGACCGACCTCGGCGAGGCGTAACAAGTGAGCTTGCCGTTGCCAAACGATGGTGATTGGCCAATCATCGGATAGGTGCCCGTGATGATGTTGCCCTTGAACGTTCCCGAACTGTCGACGGGGATCCACACGCCATAGTGGCCGACGGTTGGCGTTCCGATAATCACCGTCCCGGACACCGGTTGATCGGGCGTTCCGGCAGTTCCGCTACGGAGCAGCAATCGGCCACTGACTGTTCCTGACCAGGCTGGCGCCGAGCAGGCCGAGAGCGTCAGGCCCGCACAGAGAATGGCTGCTGCGACAAAGCCATTGGAGGTGCTGCGCACGCCCCGCATGCTAGCCCTGATCATTCACGAGGCCACCTGATCTGACCTGCCCGCGTCCGCGGAAAAGCCCTCCGCACAAGGGAAACTGTTGTTCTCGAGGCAACAGGAACCCAGGAACCGGAGGGCACTTCCAAAGTGAACGGTAGCAGCGCGTCCCACGTGATTGTTGAACCCGGCGGGACAGGGGTCGTGGCCCACGTCGGGCTGCACGCACTTGGTTGTTTTGCCGACCGATTGGGACTCGGTGATTCGCTGTCGGCCCGGATCCCGCTGACCGGCGAGCGTCTCCCCGTCCACGACCGCGGGAAGGTCCTCGTGCACACCGCCCTGATGCTGGCCGGTGGTGGGGAGAGCTGCGCGGACATCGAGCACCTGCGCTTTCAGCCCGACATGTTCGGATCGGTTCCGTCGGACTCGACGGTGTTCCGCACCTTCCACCAGCTCGATGCGACGACCCGGTCCGGCATCGCCGAAGCCATGGCGGAACACCGGGCCAAGGTCTGGTCCCGGTCGTCGGTGACCACCGGTTCGGCGCCGGTCGTCCTCGACATCGACGCCTCCCTCGTCGAGGTCCACACCGACGGCAAGCAGAACGCTGCTCCCACCTACAAGGGAGGGTTCGGCTTCCATCCCATGTTCTGTTTCGCCGACGCCACCGGCGAGGTGCTGTCCGGTGTGCTCCGTCCCGGCAATGCCGGGGCCAACACCGTCTCGGACCACCTGGACGTGCTCGACGCCGCCATCGCCCAACTGCCCGCGTCGATCGCTGCCGGACATGGGAGTGGTGACGACCCAACCACAACGAACAGATCCGTCGTGGTCCGTGCCGACTCGGCCGGGTGCACCGAGGGGTTCCTGGCGGGGTGTCGGGCCCGCAACGTCCACTTCTTCGTCACCGCTCGGTCGAATCCCCAGGTGACCGCCGCCGTCCTCGACGCCATCGGCCTCGAGGGTGTCTGGGAACCGGCCCGCACGCAAGGAGGGGATCCTCGCGACGGTGCCGCGGTGTGCGAGCTGACCTCGCTCATCACCGACGACAAGCTGCCGGCGGGGACGAGGTTGATCGTGCGGCGGGAACCGCTCCACCCCGGGGCCCAACGCAGCCTGTTCCCGAGTCTCGACTTCCGCTACTGGGGCTTCTACACCGACGCCGCGGGATCACCCGTCGAGTTGGACGCCACCATGCGGGCCCATGCCCACGTCGAGCGCCACATCCAGCGGCTGAAGGATTCGGGACTCTGCCGGATGCCCTTCACCAACTTCGAGGCCAATGCCACCTGGATGATGGCCGTGATGCTCTCCGCCGACCTCGTGCGGTGGTTCCAGCTGCTGTGCTTCGACGGCGCCTGGGTGGATGCTCGCCCCAAGGCCATGCGGTGGGGCATCTTCCACGCCCCGGGACGACTCGTGCGCCGGTCCCGCCAGCGGGTGGTCCGCATCATCGACGGATGGCCCGGCACCGATGCGCTGCTCGATGCCTACAAACGCATCGCGCTCATCACCTGACCGCCGTTCGCCTCCCCGTCAGACGGCACCAGCTTGACGGTGCGCGCCCCGAACGACCCTCCGGGTCGTTTCCGACCACCGCAATTGACCGCAATGCCGACACCCGGACCGTTCGCGTGACCGAATCGGCCGACACTCCAGTCAGGCCGCCCGATCTATCGACTCACGCGGCACCGCCGAATTCTCGTGAACGATCAGGGCTAGGAAGGAGGCGACGGTGACGGCACCTGGGGTGGTGTGCCCCTCGGCGTAGGCGGCCAGGTCGGCCGGGTCGATGTCCATCATCGCCATCTGCTGGAGCAGCAGCTCCATCTTGGTCATCGGGTCGCCGTTCGGTGTGGGGTTCGAGCTGGCGGTCGGTTCGGTGGTCATGGTGCTTCCTTTCGGTTGCACGTCGTCGCGGACTCCCGCGGCGTCGTGGTGGCGGTCAGACGCTGTGTGGTGCGCCTCGGCGGGCACGAGCCCGGTCGACGTGGTGGACGGTGGCGCCCTCGTCCGGGTCGACCCGGCCGCAGGCCCCCCGGTCGAAGGCGGCGAAGACGGAAGGAAGGACGTCGGCCGGGGCCAGGTGGACCACCCCGTCCCCGGTGGTCCACGCCACCAGGTGCTCTCCGTCGGCGAGGCCGAGGGACTTCCGCAGTCCGCTCGGGACCACGATCCTCCCGGCCTTGTCGACGTGGGGGCTCTTGGTCCCCCGCACCGGGCGCTGGATCCCGGTGGCCGGGGTCAGCCGAGCCCGGTTGCTCACGGAGAGGTCGGCGGCCAGGGCGATCCCGGTGCCCCATCCCGCTGCCTCCACCAGGCCGGGCACGTACAGGCGGCCGGCGTCGAGCCGGCGGACGGACACCACCGACCGGGGCTCGGCCACCGGCTCGGGGATGTCCAGTGCGCACAGCGGGCTCGGTGCCCGCGTGGCCTCCCGAGGGCGCTCGAGGTGTCCCAGCGGGAGACCCGGGGATTCGCCCGAGGCCGTGCCCGATGCCATGGCATCGCCCATCGACCGGGGCCGGGCGCGGAGGTTGCCGGCACGGGTGGTCTTCGGGGGTCGGGTCCGGGGCATGCCCTCGACCGTCGGGTCCTCGCCCGGAGGGGCAATCGCCGCCGATAGGCGTGACCGGCCACCACCGGAGGACTGGGGCAATGGCCGGGCCAGATGCGCCAGGCCCGGCAGCTCTGTGCCCGCCCGCGGGATGTCCGGTTGCGGGGTCCCTGACGGCGCGGTGCCTGAATGGACGGTGCCAGACAGCTCGGTGCCTGAAGACCCACGGCCGCCGGAGCCGGACCGTCGAGGGCGAGGCCGGACCGGGAGGTTCGGCGGGCCGTCGGGCCCGGCGTGGCTACCCGGAAGGGGTGGTGCAGCTCCGGTGGACCGGGTCCTCGATACCTGGGAACCGTCCCACTGAGCCGTGTCGGAGGGGGGACTTGAACCCCCACGCCCTTTCGGGCACTAGCCCCTCAAGCTAGCGCGTCTGCCTATTCCGCCACTCCGACGAAGTGGCTCCGATGCGGACACCGGGGCGAAGGGCATGGTAGCGCGCCCCGGGGGGTCCTCCGGTCGCCGGCGGCGCCCCCTCGGACCCCTCAGGCGTGGCCGGTGGCCGGTGCGGGCCGCATCCGCGTCCACTGGTCGACGTTCCACAGGACCCCGTCCACGGACGGGTTGTACGTGACGTTGGCGATCTGCACCCCGTTCGCCAGCAGTCCGGGCTCGCCGAACAGCGGCAGCGCCACCATCTGGTCCCACAGCTGGTCGTCGATCTGGTCGTAGACGGCACTCCCCGTGTCCGGGTTCAGCACCTGGGCGGCCCGCACGAACAGTTGGTCGACCTCGGGGTCGTCGAACTGGCTCCAGTCCTGGTCGGAGGCACCGTGACGGATCGGGGCCTCGGTGTACCACGCCCGGGTGGCGGAGGGGAACGGACCCGACGTCCGGGTCACCAGCGCCATGTCGTAGGAATTGGCGGCGGCGGCCGCCGCCAGACCCGCCTCCCCGGCGACGGGCAGGGCCACCACGGTGATCCCCGCCGCCTTGAGCTGGGCCACCAGCACCGAGGCGGTGGCGTCGATCCACGGGTCGCCCTCCTCGACGGCCATGCGCAGCGTGAGCGGCCGCCCGGCGGCGTCGAGGTAGAGACCCCCGGGCCCCTTCGCATACCCGAGCGTTCCGAGCAGCCGGACGGTCGACGCCGGGTCGGGCTGGTCGTACTCCCCCGCCGCCGTCGACGCCGAGTACGAGTTCTGCCACGCCAGCGCCAGATGGCTGTCGTTCACCGCCAGGCCGGGATCGATCCCGCCGAACACCTGGGACAACAGGTCGCGCCGGTCGACGGCGTGCGCGACGGCCTGGCGGGCGGCGGCACGGCTGGCGAACGGTGACCGCACGTTGAACTCGAGGGACTGGAGCGTCAGCGACGGGTGGATCGAGCTCTCGGAGTTCGGAAGGCTGGACGCCGCGCCGAGCGATGCCAGCGTGAACGACCCGGGCTGCGCTACGGCCGTGTTCGTGGCGGCCAGCGGCGCGACCCACGATGCCGGGTCCTGGGCGTCGGAGACCGTGACGCTGCTCAGGACCGAGGGGGTCCCCCACCAGGACGGATTGCGCACCAGGACCGCGGTGCCGTCGGACGACACCGAGGACAGCTGCAGCGGACCGGCCGAGATGTCGACGGAGGGGTCGAAGGTGGCGAATCCGGTGTTCCACCCCACCTTCCGGGCGATGTGGGCGGGGACCATGTGGTCGAACAGGATCCGCCAGTCCGCGTACGGCGTGGCGAACACGACCGTGACGGTGCGGCCCCCGTGCGAGCCGGTCACCGAGGCCACGTCCCGGTAGCCGAGGGTGGAGGCGACCTGGTCCGGCTGTCCGGTGATGTCGACGCCGTCGCCACGCTGCGCCTGCCACGCGTAGATGAAGTCGTCCGCCGTGACCGGCACGCCGTCCGACCACACGGCCTTCGGGTTGATCACGTACTGGATGGTGAGCGGCGACGTGGACGTCGCCTCGACGCTTAGCAGGAGATCGGTGTTGACCTGGGGGACCAGCTTCGGACCGATGACGTAGGCGCTCGGGAGCACCCGCACCAGGAGCGCCGGCGTCGACGAGGCGGCACCGGCCGGCGTGTTCGGGTTGAAGCCGTCCCACGGTCCGCCCAGATGGACGGTGGAGGTGCCGCCCGCCGCCTGGACCAGTGCCGGATAGGCGGGCTGGTCGACCTGGCTGATCTGGCGGCTGCCGAGGTGGTCGACGATGGCCACGGCGCCGAGGATCACGACGATCACCAGGGGCAGGGTCCAGCGGGCACGGCGCTCCCTCCAGAGCGACGGGATGCGGGGCCGGCGCTCGACGGGATCGGCCCCGGGTCCGCTCACTGCAGACGCAGGAGGAGGATGATGTTGGTGAAGGCGAAGAGCACGGCCACCACGACCGTGATCCGGTCCAGGTTCTTCTCCACCACCGTCGACCCCGCGGCCGCGGAGCCCACGGACCCGCCGAACATGTCGGACAGGCCTCCGCCCTTGCCGGAGTGCATGAGGATCAGGAAGATCAGCGCCAGGCAGCAGATGATCTGGAGCACGACGATGATGGCGGTCAGCACGGGAAGGCTCTCCTCGGGGTCAGGGCCATCGCAGACGCTACCAAACTCACCGGACCGTCCGTGCCGCAGCCCGGACGATCTCCACGAACGCGCCGGCATCCAGGCTGGCCCCGCCGACCAGGAGGCCGTCCACGTCGGGGCAGGCCATCAGGGCGTCCGTGTTGTCGGCGGTGACCGAACCCCCGTACTGGATCCGCACCCGGGTGGCCGCTTCCTCGTCCGCCACCTGCGCCACCACCCCCCGGATCCAGGCACACGCCTCCTGGGCGTCCTCGGGGGTCGCCGCCTTGCCCGTCCCGATGGCCCACACGGGCTCGTAGGCCACGACCATCGACGCCACCTCGACGGCGGGCACCCCCCCGAGGGCGGCCGACACCTGCGCGGTGAGCCGCTCCTGGGTCAATCCGACGTCCCGTTCGTCGACCGTCTCGCCGACGCAGCAGACCGGGACCATCCCGTTGCGCAGGACGGCGCGCACCTTGGCCGCCACGACGGCGTCGGTCTCGCCGAAGTGCGTCCGACGCTCCGAGTGCCCGACGATCACGTACTCGACGTGGAGCCGGGCCAGCATCACCGGGCTCACCTCGCCGGTGAACGCGCCGCGGTCCTCGACCGCGCAGTCCTGGGCGCCGAGTGCCACCGGGATCCCCTCGCCCTCGAGGACCGACTGGACCGACCGGATGTCGGTGAAGGGCGGGTGGACCGCCACGTCGACCGAGGCCACGTCGGCGGGCTGGAGTCTCAGGCCGAGGTCGCGGACGGCGTGGATGGCCTCCAGGTGGTCCAGGTTCATCTTCCAGTTGCCGCTGACCAGCGGGCGGCGACCGGCGCCCGGGCGGCTCACCGGGACGAGCGGGGGGCGGGGGCGTTCGTCGCGCCGCGGAGCGCGGCCAGGCCCGGCAGGTCACCGAATTCGAGGAGTTCGAGCGAGGCGCCGCCCCCGGTCGAGATGAAGCTGATCTCGTGTTCGAGCCCGAGGGCGTCGACCGCTGCGGCGCTGTCGCCCCCGCCGACCACGGTGTACCCGTCGCAGGCGGCCACGGCCTCGGCGACTCCGGCGGTGCCGGCGCAGAAGCGCTCGTCCTCGAAGACGCCCATCGGGCCGTTCCACAGCACGGTGCCCGCCGTGGCGATGCGCTCCGCGTAGGCGGCGGCGGTCTCGGGACCGATGTCGAGTCCCTGCCATCCGTCGGGTACGTCCGCGCCCACCGTGCGTACCTCGCCACCGGTGCAGTCGCACCCGAACGAGGCGCCCGGCTCGAGCGCCACGATGTCGGTGGGCAGCAGGATGGGCGTTCCCGAGGAGAGCAGCGCACGGCAGTCGTCGACGCGGTCGCGGTCGATCAACGAGCCGCCGATGTCGTGCCCCTGGGCGGCCAGGAACGTGAACGCCATGCCTCCGCCCACCACCAGGGCGTCCACGTGGTGCAGGAGCGCCTGGAGGACGCCGAGCTTGTCGGCCACCTTGGCACCCCCGACGACCGCCACGAACGGCCGGTCCGGCGTGCCGAGCAGGCGCCCGAGCGAGTCGATCTCCTTCTGCAGCAGGAGCCCGGCGGCACTCGGCAGCAGGGTGGGCGGCCCGACGACGGAGGCGTGCACGCGGTGGGACACGCCGAATGCGTCGTTGACGTAGGCGTCGTGGGAGTTGACCAGCTTCTCCACGAAGGCGGGGTCGTTGGCCGTCTCGCCCGGATCGAAGCGGAGGTTCTCCAGGAGCTCGACCTGCGGGGCCAGGCGGGCCAGTTCGTCACGGACCGGGCCGAGCTCCCAACGCACGTCCGGCACCCCCTTCGGTCGCCCGAGGTGCGTGCACGCGGTGACCCGCGCCCCACGGTCGAGGAGGTACTCGAGCGTGGGCAGGGCCGCCCGGATCCGGAAGTCGTCGGTGACCACCGATCGCTGGCCGTCGCACTCCCGGAGCGGCACGTTGAAGTCGACCCGTACGAGCACGCTGGAACCGGTCAGGTCGGGCAGGTCGCCCAGCAGCGGCAGTCCGTCGAGCAGCGGGTTCCCATCGGACTCGCTCATGACCTCGTCTCCCCTCGTGGCATCCCCGCTCCCCCGTCGGTCCGGCTCAGGCCCCGGCGCCCACGACGAGCGAGAGGTCCACCAGCCGGTTGGCGTAGCCCCATTCGTTGTCGTACCAGCCCTGGACCTTCACGAGTGTGGGGCCCGACGCCGAGGGCATCACCATGGTGAGGCCGGCGTCGAACGTGCACGAGGCCGGGCTGCCGACGATGTCGGAGGAGACGATCGGGTCCTCGGTGTAGACGAGGACCCTCGACAGCGGTCCGGAGGCGGCAGCGGCGGCAAAGGCGGCGTTGACCTGCTCGGCGGTGACCGAGCCCGGGATCATCACGGTGAAGTCCGTGATGGATCCGTCCGGTACCGGTACCCGCAGGGCGGCTCCGTCCAGCCGGCCCTTCATCGACTCGAGCACCAGGCTCGTGGCCCGGGCCGCACCGCTCGACGCCGGCACGATGTTGACGGCGGCGGCACGTGCCCGTCGCAGGTCCTTGTGGGGCAGGTCGAGCAGGTTCTGGTCGTTGGTGTAGGCGTGGACCGTCGTCATGAGTCCGGCGTCGATGCCGAAGGCGTCGTCGAGGACCTTGACCATCGGCACGAAGCAGTTGGTCGTGCACGAGGCGTTGGACACCACGAAGTGCGTCGCCGGGTCGAACAGGTGGTCGTTGACACCCACCACGAAGGTGGCGTCGACACCGCTGCCCGGGGCCGAGATGATGACCCGTCCCGCCCCGGCCTCGAGGTGCGCCCCGGCGGACTCCTTCGAGGTGAACAGGCCGGTGGACTCGACGACCACGTCGACGCCGAGGTCGGCCCAGGGCAGTGCCTTCGGATCCCGCTCGGCCAGGACGGCGATCGGACCGGAATCCAGGACCAGCGAACCGCCCTCCACGGTCACGTCGGTCCCGAGCCGTCCGTGGGTCGAGTCGTACCGGAGGAGGTGGGCGAGGGTCTCGGCGGACGTCAGGTCGTTGACGGCGACCACGTCGAGGTCCGCACCCGCCAGGCGCGCCGCCCGCAGGTAGTTCCTGCCGATGCGCCCGAATCCGTTGATCCCGATCCGTACGGTCATTGCTCTCGTGCCTCAATCCTTCATCGAGTCGTCGTTCGGCGGCCGGCGGAGCTCGCGACCCGTCCGGCCGTCCCGTCGCCCCGAATCCCACGGGGCACGTCCACGCTAGGGCATCTGCGACGCCCGGGCCTTCATCCGAGCAGATCGACGAGGATCTCTGCCAGTCTGGACGGGTCGTGGGCGAGCCCGTTGGGGCGGGCCAGGGCCACGTCGACCACGGGGACGGCGGGCGTGCCCACGGCGATCCCCGACGAATCGCACACCACCCGGTCGACGGCGACACCGTGGGCCAGCAGGGCCGCCACGTGCATGGCCACGTCGAAGCCGGCCGTCTCCGGGTCCTGCGGGCGCAGGTTGCACACGTAGACGCGCTGGGCCGGGGCCTGGTTGATCCCGTCCCGGATCCCGGGCACGGCCACGGCGGCCAGCACGCTGGTGAACAGGGAGCCGGGGCCGAGGACGATCTGGTCGGCGGCGGCCAGGGCGGCGACGGCCGCCTCGGGAGCCGGTGGGTCGGCGGGGACCAGGGACACGGCCCGGATGTGGTCGGTCCCGTTCACCGCCACCTGGCCCGTCACCTCCCCGCCGTCGGACCGGGCCTTCAACACCACCGGCTCGGTGGTGGTCGGCAGGACCCGCCCCGTCACCCCCAGGAGGCGGCACGCCTCGTCGAGGGCGGCCACCGGGTCCCCCGTCGAGTCCATGAGTCCGGCCAGGACCAGGTTGCCCAACGAATGGCCGGCCAGTTCCTCCTCGGTGAAGCGGTGGTCGAAGGCGGCGGCCAGCAGGGAACCGGGTTCGGCCAGGGCGATGAGGCACTTGCGCAGGTCGCCGGGCGGGATGATGTGCCGCAGCTCGCGCAGGCGGCCCGACGAGCCGCCGTCGTCGGCGACCGACACGATGGCCGTCACCCGGTCGGTGTAGGTGCGCACGGCGCGCAGGGTGGCGGCCAGGCCGTGGCCCCCGCCGATGGCGACGACCTTCGGCCCCTCCGCCGCCGTCGGCGCGCTCACCGGTCCACGTCGCGGTGGAATACCGTCGTCGGCACCCCGTGGGACTCGAGCCGACGGGACAGCTCCTCGGCCAGCGCCACCGACCGGTGGCGCCCGCCGGTGCAGCCCATGGCCACGGTGAGGTAGGACTTGCCCTCCTTCATGTAGGCCGGGACGAGCGTGGAGAGGAGTCCGTCGAGCTGGTCGAGGAACTGCCGGGTCTCGGGTCGGTCGAGGACGTACGACCGCACGTCGGGGTCGAGACCGCTGAGGCTCCGCAGGGTCTCGTCCCAGTACGGATTGGGCAGGAACCGGCAGTCGAACATGAGGTCCACGTCGAGCGGCACCCCGTGCTTGAACCCGAACGAGACCACCGAGGTCTGCATGGCGCCGCCCGACTCCTCGTCCCCGAACACCTCCAGCAGCCGGGTCCGGAGCTGGTTGGTGTTGAGCTCGCCGGTGTCGACGACCAGGTCGGCCCGGTCGCGCAGGCCGGACAGGAGCTCGCGTTCGTCGGCGATGCTGTCGACCACCCCCCGGGCTGCCTGCGGGTGGCGGCGACGCGTGCCCTCGAACCGGCGGATCAGGACGTCGTCCGGTGCGTCGAGGAAGAGGATGCGGACCCGGTTGCGGCCCGCGATGAGCGTGTCCACGGCGGGCAGCACGTCGTCGAGGTCCCCACCGCCGCGCCCGACGACGAAGGCCACCCGTTCCATCTCCGAGCCGGCGCCGTCCACCAGCTCGGACACCTTGGCGATGAGCGCCGAGGGCATGTTGTCGATCACGAACCAGCCCAGGTCCTCCAGTGTGGCCGCCGCCGTCGAGCGGCCCGCCCCGGACATGCCGGTCACCACCAGGTACTCGCTCATCTGCCCCCGATCCTGGGTCGCTCGGTCATCGGTCCGCGGACATCGGCGTGTGCAGCCGCTCGAACACGGCGCTCCCCACCGCCCCGGGCAACCACGATAGGCCCATCAGGTCGTCCCGGGTGGCCGTCCGGAGCCCGGCCAGGCCCCCGAACTGCTCGACCAGCCGGCTGCGCCGCTTCGGCCCGAGCCCCGGGATCCCGTCGAGGGCGCCCACCGTCATGCGCCGGCCCCGCAGGGTCCGGTGGTAGCCGATGGCGAACCGGTGCGCCTCGTCGCGGAGCCGCTGCAGCAGGTAGAGCGCCTCGGACTGGCGGGGCAGCCGGACCGGAACGGACGAACCCGGCAGGTAGACCTCCTCGAACTGCTTGGCCAGCGAGGCGATGGGCACCCGCTCCGTCAGTCCCAGCCGGTCGAGCACACGCATGCCCACGTGGAGCTGGCCGAGGCCGCCGTCGACGAGCAGGAGCTGGGGCGGGTAGGCGAAGCGGCGGCGGGTGGCCGTCGGCGCCGCGGCACCGCCGCCGGCCGGGCCGACGCCCGATGGGGCATCCCGTTCCTCGTCCAGCAGGGCCGTCAGCCGGCGGGTCAGCACCTCCTCCATCGCCGCGTAGTCGTCGTTGCCGTCCACCGTCGCCACCTTGAAGTGCCGGTAGTCGCGCTTCTTCGGCAGTCCGTCCTCGAACACCACCATCGAGCCGACGTAGTCGGTGCCCTGCAGGTGGCTCATGTCGAAGCACTCGATGCGGAGCGGGGCGTCCGGCAGGCGGAGCTCGCGCTGGAGCGCCTCCAGGGCCCGGGCCCGGCTGTTGTGGTCCGAGGTGCGCTGGAGGCGGTGACGGACGAAGGCGTCGCCCGCGTTGCGCTCGACCGTCTCGAGGAGGGCCCGCTTCGGCCCCCGGACGGGAACCCGCACCGCCACCGGCCCGCCCCGACGGCCGGCCAGGTACTCGGCCACCGCCTCGCCGTCCGCGGGCATCGTCGGCACCAGGATCTGGCGGGGCACGCCGGACGGTGCATCGGCGTAGACGTCGACCAGCAGACGTTCGACCAGTGCATCGGGTTCCAGGTCCTCCACTTTGTCGACGAAGAGTGCGGAGCGGCCCACGACCCGTCCGGAGCGCACGTGGAAGACCTGCACGGCGGCCTCGAGCTCATCCTCCGCCAGACCCAGTACGTCGAGGTCCTCGGGGCGGTCGAGCTCCATCTGGCGCACGGCGTCGGCGGCGCGGACGGCCTCGAGCTTGTCGCGCAGCGAGCCGGCCCGTTCGAAGTCGAGGGAGGCGGACGCCTCGCGCATCGCCGACTCCAGCTGGCGCTCGAGCGGTCCGGTGTCGCCGCCGAGGAAGGTGGCCAGGTCGGCCACCAGCCGGTCGTACTCCTCCCGGCCGACCGCACCCACGCAGGGACCCGAGCACCGCTCGATGTGGAAGAGGAGGCACGGCCGTCCCAGGCGTTCGTGGTTGCGGAACTTGGCGTCCGAACAGGTGCGGACGGGGAAGGACCGGAGGAGGAGGTCGAGCGTGCCCCGGATGGCGCCGACGTTCGGGTACGGCCCGAAGTAGCGCACGCCGCTGCGCTTGCGGCCCCGGACCACCGCCGGCTTCGGCCACTCGTCGCTGACGGTGAGCGCCAACCACGGGTAGCTCTTGTCGTCCTTCAGGCGCACGTTGAACCGGGGCTGGAACTGCTGGATCAGGTTGTGCTCGAGCAGCAGCGCCTCGGCCTCCGACCCGACCACCATCCACTCGACGTGGTCGGCCGCCCCCACCATCTGGGCGGTCCGCGGGGCCAGGTTGGCCGGGTCCTGGAAGTACGAGTTCACCCGCGACCGCAGGGACTTCGCCTTGCCCACGTAGAGCACCCGTCCGTCCCGGTCGACGAACTGGTAGGAACCCGGCTCGTCGGGCACGGTGCCGGGGAGGGGTCGGGTGGCCACGCCACCAGTGTGCCGTGCCCGGGCCCCGGTCGGTTCCGTTCCGGGTCCCGGGCTGCCGGCGGACGACCGGCGCGCACGCGTTCGCGCCGGCCAGGCAATACACTCGGGGGTACGCCGGCCTGGTTTCCGGCGACATCTACCGCTCCGGGGCCGACATCCCCGCGGATGGGCGACCAGGCTGTCCCCGCCGGCCACGAACCGGAGCGCCTCCCCAGGAGGTCCCATCGACATGCTGCGCCTACAGAACGCACTCCCCGACCGCTACACGACCGCGTCGCCCGAGGAGCTGGCCGAACGCATCCGGGCCGCCAAGGACGCGCTCGGCCCACGGGTGTTCGTGCTCGGCCACCACTACCAGCGCGACGAGGTGATGGCGTGGGCCGACGCCCGGGGCGATTCCTTCGGCCTGTCGCGGATCGCCGCCGGCCAGACCGAGGCGGAGTTCGTCGTGTTCTGCGGCGTCCACTTCATGGCCGAATCGGCCGACATCCTCACCGGCGGGCACCAGCAGGTGCTGCTCCCCGACCTCAACGCGGGATGCTCCATGGCCGACATGGCCGACATCGAGTCCGTCGAGGAGGCGTGGGAGACCCTGGCCGCCGTCACCGACATCGAGCGGGTGGTCCCCGTCACCTACATGAATTCGTCCGCGGCGCTCAAGGCCTTCGTGGGCCGCAACGGGGGTGTGGTGTGCACCTCGTCCAACGCCCGGGCCGTGCTGACGTGGGCCCTCGGCGCCGACGGGGGCGGACGCACCCGCGGCGACCAGGTCCTCTTCTTCCCCGACCAGCACCTGGGTCGCAACACCGGCTTCGAACTCGGCTACGGCGAGGACGACATGGCCGTGTGGAACCCCCGCCTGCCCGCCGGCGGGCTCGACGACGGGACCCTCAAGGCGGCGACGCTCCTGCTGTGGAAGGGCCACTGCTCGGTCCACCAGCGCTTCCGTCCGTCGCACGTGGAGGCCTTCCGGGCCGAGCACCCGGGCGGCACCGTGATCGTGCACCCCGAGTGCGCCCACGACGTCGTCGAGGTGGCGGACCAGGTCGGCTCGACCGACTTCATCATCCGCGCCGTGGCCGAGGCCCCCGCCGGTGCGGTCCTCGGCGTCGGCACCGAGATCCACCTGGTCAACCGGCTCGATGCCGAGACCCCGGACAAGACGGTCGTGTCCCTCGATCCGCTGGTCTGCCCGTGCTCGACCATGTTCCGGATCGACGCCGCCCACCTGGCCTGGATCCTCGAGGGCCTGGTCGAGGGCGAGGTGCGCAACCGGATCACCGTGGACGCGGAGACGGCCCGGTGGGCCGGATTGGCGCTCGAACGGATGCTCGCCACGACCTGACGGGCATCCGGGTGGCGGTCAGCCGGCCGACTTCGCCTCCGCCTTCGTGGCGGACCTCCCGGCACGGGAGGCCTTGGCGGCCTTGGATGCCTTGGCGGCCTTGGCCGGCCGGGCCGGGGACGCCTTCGCCCGGCGCTTCTTCGTGTCGGTCGCCACCGGCGCCGGCACCCGACCGAGCAGGGGGGCCAGGACCTGGCCGGTGTAGCTGGCGGCCACCGAGGCGACGTACTCGGGTGTCCCCTCGGCCACGACCGTGCCGCCCCCGTCGCCACCCTCGGGTCCCATGTCGATGATCCAGTCTGCGCTCTTCACGACGTCCAGGTTGTGCTCGATGACGATGACCGTGTTGCCCTGGTCGACCAGGCGGTTGAGGACGTCGAGGAGCTTGCGCACGTCGTCGAAGTGGAGGCCCGTGGTCGGTTCGTCGAGCACGTACAGCGTGGTCCCCGTCGACCTCCGGCTCAGCTCGGAGGCGAGCTTGACCCGCTGGGCCTCGCCCCCGGAGAGGGTGGGCGCCGACTGGCCGAGCCGGATGTAGCCCAGTCCCACGTCGACCAACGTCTGGAGGTGGCGGGCGATGGGCGGTTGGGCGGCGAAGAACCCGAGTGCCTCCTCGCACGACAGTTCGAGGACGTCGGCGATGGTCTTGCCCCGGAAGGTCACCTCGAGGGTGTCCCGGTTGTACCGGGCACCGTGGCACACCTCGCACGGGACGTAGATGTCGGGGAGGAAGTGCATCTCGATCCGCAGGGTGCCGTCCCCCGCGCACGACTCGCAGCGGCCGCCCTTGACGTTGAAGCTGAAGCGGCCGGGCAGGTAGCCGCGCACCTTGGCCTCGTTGGTCTGGGCGAACAGCTTGCGGATGTGGTCGAACACCCCGGTGTAGGTGGCCGGGTTGGACCGTGGCGTCCGGCCGATCGGCGCCTGGTCCACGTCGACCACCTTGTCGATCCGGTCGACGCCGGTGATGGTCCGGTGGAGCCCCGGCGGGGTCTTGGCCCGGTGCACCTGCTTGGCCAGCGAACGGAGCAGGATGTCGTTGACCAGGGTGGACTTGCCCGAGCCCGACACGCCGGTCACCGCCACCAGCTGGCCCAGCGGGAACGCGACGGTCACGTCCCGGAGGTTGTGCTCGCGGGCGCCCTCCACCACCAGGTGGTCCCCGCTCCCCGGTCGGCGGAGCTGCGGCACCGGGATCGACCGGACGCCGGTCAGGTACTGACCGGTCAGCGACTCGGGATTGGCGAGGATCCCGCCCGCACCCTCCACCGGCCCCGAATGGACGATGCGGCCGCCGTGCTCCCCCGCACCGGGCCCGACGTCGACGATGTGGTCGGCGACCCGGATCGTCTCCTCGTCGTGCTCCACCACGATGACCGTGTTGCCGAGGTCGCGGAGACGCTCGAGCGTGCCGATCAGGCGCTGGTTGTCCCGCTGGTGGAGTCCGATCGAGGGTTCGTCGAGCACGTAGAGGACGCCCACCAGCCCGCTCCCGATCTGGCTGGCCAGTCGGATCCGCTGGGCCTCGCCACCGGACAGGGTGGCCGCCGAGCGGGCCAGGGACAGGTAGTCGAGCCCGACGTCGAGGAGGAACTGCATGCGCTCGACGACCTCGCGGAACACCCGGTCGGCGATCAGGTGGTCGCGGTCGGACAGGTCGAGCGAACCCACGACCTCGACGGCCCGGCCGATGGGCAACGAGCACAGGGCGTGGATGTTGTGGCCCCCGACCGTGACGGCCAGCGACTCGGGCTTCAGCCGGGAGCCGCCGCACTCGGGGCAGGGCACCTCGCGCAGGTAGCCCTCGAGGTTGTCGCGCAGGAAGTCGGAGTCGGCCTCGCTGTGGCGGCGTTCCAGCCAGGGCACGATCCCCTCGTAGGTGGAGTGGAAGGACCGCTGCCGCCCGTAGCGGTTGCGGTACCGGAGGTGGACCGGATCGTCACCGGTGCCGTGGAGCAGGAGGTCCTGCTGCTCCCTGGTCAGCTCCTCCCAGGGCGTGTCGACGGAGAACCCGCCGAGGTCGGCCACCGCGCCCTGCATCCGCTCGAAGTACTGGCTCCGGGCGCCGGACCACGGGGCGAGGGCGCCGTCGGCCAGCGACCGGGTCGGGTCGGGCACCACCAGCTCGGGGTCCACCTCGTACTTGGTCCCGAGGCCGGTGCAGGCCGGGCAGGCGCCGTAGGGCGAATTGAAGGAGAAGTTGCGGGGCGAGGGGTCCCCGAAGCTGATGCCGCAGTGGGTGCAGGCCAGGTGCTGGCTGAAGGTGATGGCCTCCTGCTCGGTCCCGTCGGCGTCGACGACCACGATCTCGGCCACCCCCTCGGCGAGGGACAGCGCCGTCTCCAGGGACTCGGTCAGGCGCCGGCGGATGCCGTCGCGCCGGACGAGCCGGTCCACGACGACCTCGATGGTGTGGGTCTCGTACCGAGCCAGGTCCAGGTCGCCCCGCTCGGACAGCTCGACGGTGGTCCCGTCGACCCGGACCCGTGCGAACCCCTGCTTGGCCAGGTCGTCGAGCAGGGCGCCGTACTCCCCCTTCCTGCCCCGGACGACGGGGGCGAGCACCAGGAACCGGGTGCCCTCGTCCATGGCCAGGATCCGGTCGACGATCTGCTGGGGGCTCTGGCGGGCCACCGGGCGGCCGCACACCGGGCAGTGGGGCTTCCCGATGCGGGCGTAGAGCAGGCGGAGGTAGTCGTAGACCTCGGTCACCGTGCCCACGGTGGAGCGCGGGTTGCGCGAGGCCGACTTCTGGTCGATGGAGATGGCCGGGGACAGTCCCTCGATGAAGTCCACGTCCGGCTTGTCCATCTGGCCCAGGAACTGCCGGGCGTAGGCGCTGAGCGACTCGACGTAGCGGCGCTGGCCCTCGGCGTAGATGGTGTCGAAGGCCAGGGACGACTTGCCGGAGCCCGAGAGGCCGGTGAAGACGATCAGCCGGTCGCGCGGGAGGTCCAGGGAGACGTCCTGCAGGTTGTGCTCGCGCGCGCCGCGCACCACCAGTCGATCAGCCATGGCGAGGAGGATACCGGCGCGGGGCCCCGGGCTCGCCCGGCCTGGTCAACCCGCCACGGGCGCGTCGACGTCGGCCGTGCCGCCGGGGAGCACGGGGCTCCCGTCGACCGGATCCCGGCTGAGGAGCGACCGCAATTCGGCGATCTCGTCCCGGATGAGGGCGGCCTCCTCGAAGCGGAGCTCCTCGGCCGCCTTGTTCATCTCGCCGTCCAGCCGGTGGATGAGGCCGGACAGCTCGTCGGCGTCGGGGCCGAGGGCGTGGGCCAACTCGGCGGCGACGGCACGGGGGTCGACCGAGGTCCGCTGCCCTCCCCTGCCCTTGGCGCTCCGGGGGCCCTTGACGGCGGCCAGTCCGGTCATCATGGCCCCGCCGGCGGCGAAGGAGTCGCCCCGCACCCGCTCCAGGATGTCCGTGACCGACTTGGTGATGGTCCGCGGATCGATCCCGTGGGCCTCGTTGTAGGCGATCTGGCGGGCGCGGCGTCGCTGGGTCTCGCCGATGGCCGCCGCCATCGAGTCGGTGACCCGGTCGGCGTACATCACGACCCGGCCGTTGACGTTGCGGGCGGCCCGGCCCATGGTCTGGATGAGCGAGGAGGTCGAGCGGAGGAAACCCTCCTTGTCGGCGTCGAGGACGGCCACCAGGGCCACCTCGGGGAGGTCCAGGCCCTCGCGGAGCAGGTTGATGCCCACCAGCACGTCGAACACGCCCAGACGGAGCTCGCGGAGCAGCTCGACCCGGGCCATGGTGTCGACGTCGGAGTGCAGGTACTGCACGCGGACGCCCTGCTCGGCCAAGTAGTCGGTGAGGTCCTCGGCCATCTTCTTCGTGAGGGTGGTGACGAGCACGCGGTTGCCGGCCGCCACCGTGACGTCGATCCGCTGGCGGAGATCGTCGATCTGGCCGGTGGTCGGGACGATGTCGACCTCGGGATCGACGAGCCCGGTGGGGCGGATGACCTGTTCGACCACGTTGGTGCTGTGCTCGAGCTCCCAGGGGCCGGGGGTGGCCGACAGCAGGATCGTCTGGCCGGTGCGTTCGGTGAATTCCTCGAACCGGAGGGGCCGGTTGTCCATGGCCGACGGCAGCCGGAACCCGTGGTCGACCAGGGTCTCCTTGCGCGACCGGTCGCCCGCGTACTGCCCCCGGATCTGGGGGACGGCCACGTGGGACTCGTCGAGGACGACCAGGAAGTCCTTGGGGAAGAAGTCCAGGAGCGTGAACGGGGCCTCACCGGGGGCACGGCCGTCGAGGTGCCGGCTGTAGTTCTCGACCCCGCTGCACACGCCCGTCTCGGCCAGCATCTCGAGGTCGTACTCGGTGCGCATCCGGAGGCGCTGCGCCTCGAGGAGCTTGCCGGCGTCCTGGAGTTCGGCGAGCCGGGACCGCAGTTCGTCCTCGATGCCGAGCACGGCCCGGCGCATCCGCTCGTCGCCGGTGCCGTAGTGGGTGTTGGCGAAGACGACGAGGTCCTCGAGCTCGTCGCCGATCTCGCCGGTGAGGACGTCGAAGGGCCGGATGCGCTCGACCGTGTCCCCGAAGAATTCGATCCGGACGGCACGCGACTCGTAGGCCGGGTGGATCTCGACCGTGTCGCCGTGGACCCGGAACTGGCCGCGGCTGAGGGTCACGTCGTTGCGCGCGTACTGGAGCTCCACCAGCCGCTTCAGCAGGGCCCGCTGCTCGTGGTCCTCGCCCGGATGGAGGGCGACGATCCGGTCGCGGTACTCGTCGGGTGAGCCGAGGCCGTAGATGCAGGACACCGAGGCGACGACGATGGTGTCCCGCCGCATCAGGAGCGACGAGGTCGAGGCGTGCCGGAGCCGGTCGATCTCGTCGTTGATGGACGAGTCCTTCTCGATGTAGGTGTCCGAGCTGGGGACGTACGCCTCGGGCTGGTAGTAGTCGTAGTAGGAGACGAAGTACTCGACCCGGTTCCTCGGGAAGAACTCCTTCAGCTCGGCGGCGAGCTGGGCGGCCAGGGACTTGTTCGGCTCGATGATGAGCGTGGGGCGTTGGACGGCCTCGATCGTCCAGGCGATGGTCGCGGTCTTGCCGGAGCCGGTGATGCCGAGGAGGGTCTGGTACCGGTCCCCTCGCCCGAGGCCCTCGACCAGTCCGGCGATGGCCTCGGGCTGGTCGCCGGCGGGCCGGAAGGGGGAGACGACCTGGAACGGGGGCACGCCGTCGATGGTACCGGGAGGGTGTGACGGTACCTCCGGCCCCTGCTATGCGCCCGCGCCCGCCCCCGGGCGCTCCGGCAGCCGCTGGAGCTCGCCCCACACCCGGTCCACCTCCCGCTCGAGCTGGTCGGGGCCGTCGGAGTTGTCCACCACGAAGTCGGCGCCGTCCAGCCGTTCGGCCCGGGACGGCTGGGAGGCCTGGCGGGCCCGGGCGTCCTCCTCCGACATGCCCCGCTGGGAGGTGAGCCGCTCGAGCGCCACCTCGGGAGGCACGTCGACCACGACGACCGCGTCGAGGGCCAGGAGCTCCCGGTGGACGTCCTTCAGCAGCGGGATGTCCATCACCACGATCCGGTCGGTGCCGGCGTGGGCGTCCTTGCCCTCGACCATGGCCGCGCCGATGGCCGGATGGATGATGGCGTTGAGGGCCTCGAGCTCCTCGGGGTGGCCGAACACCGTGGCCGCCAGTGCCGGCCGGTCGATCCGGCCGTCGGCGTCGAGGATGCCGGCGCCGAACCGGTCCACGAGGGGTCGGTAGGCGGGGGCACCGGGTTCGACCACCTCGCGCGCCACCGTGTCGGCGTCGACGAGGACCGCCCCCCGGGCCACGAGCAGCGCGGCCACCGTCGACTTGCCGGCGCCGATGTTGCCGGTCAGCCCGACCGTGCGCACGCCGGTCCGCTCAGGCGGTTCGCCGCGGCCGCGAGGCCGTGGCGAACAGCACCATGGTGGTCGGGTCGAGGTCGTCGGTGACGAAGAAGTCGTCGGCCGTGATCCCTGTGGTCCCGCCCGAGTCACCCCGGGCGATGAGCCGGTAGGCGATCGGCAGGGCACGCGTGTAGATGCCGACGTACCACGACCGGGGGATCCGGTGCCGCAGGTCCAGCACGTCGAGCCGCAGCACCTTCTGCGCCTTCTCCCTCCGGGCCGTGAAGTCCGCCTTCACGTGCGGGACGGCGTCCATCCCCTGGACGGTGACGTCGTGGAAGTGACGGGTCAGCAGTGCCCGCAGCTCGGGAGGCTCGAAGAGGTGGATGTGGAACGGGTTCTCGAAGTCGGCCGGTGCGTTCGGGGTGAGGAAGAACGCCGTCCCGTCGTCGGCCAGGACGCGGGCCAGCTCGGCCACGTGGCCCTCGGGCTCGTCGAAGTGCTCGATGAGGTGGGACGAGCAGGCCCAGTCGAAGCTGCCCTCGGCGAAGGCGAGGGCGAGGGCGTTCATCTGGCCCACCACCAGGCCGTCGCCGCCGTAGGCGGCCCTCGCCAGCTGCACGGCCTCGGCGCTGTAGTCGGCGCCGACCACCCGACGGTCCGGGGACAGGAACCGAGCGGACTCGAAGCCCTGGCCGCACCCGACGTCGAGCACGGTGCCCGCCCCCAGCCGTTCGATGACGGTGCGGTACCCGGCGGCGTGCAGCGCCAGCAACGAGTCGGGTGTCACGCCCTCCTGGGGGCGCTCGCCGGTCAGCCGGCGGCCCCGGCGGTCGGCGGTCGCCGCCGATCCCGATGGCACGCGGGCGCCCGTCACCGGCCCACCCCGTCCGATCGTGGCTGCTGTCCGTTCTGGCTCATCTGGCTCCCCCAGGCTGCGGCGGGGGCAGGCGGTGCCGACCCGGCGCTCCGGTTGTTTACACTACCGACCACTCGTGCCGGAACCCGAACCCGTCCCCGCCGGGCCGACCGACCGGGACACCGGTCCGGGCGGCTCCCTCTACGCCCGCCTGCGGTCGCCCGGCGCGCTGCGCTCCTGGGTCGACTACTTGGCGCTGGCCGTCGTCGCCCTCGTGCCGATGCTCGCCGCCCAGCCCGGCGTCGTCACCGACGACACCAAGACGTACCTGTACCTGGATCCGGGCCGCTACGTGCGCCAGGCCGTCTCCCTGTGGGACCCCCACGTCGGACTCGGGACGGTGACCCACGAGAACATCGGCTACCTCCTGCCGATGGGCCCCTTCTACTGGGTGATGGCCGAGCTGCACGTCCCGCTGTGGGTGGCCCAGCGCCTGTGGATGGGCTGCCTGCTGTACGCGGCGGGGGCGGGTGCCCTCTACCTGTGCCGCGTGCTGGGCCTGTCGGGCCCGGGGCGCTACGTGACGTCGCTCGCCTTCATGTTCACGCCCTACGTGCTGCAGTACTCGGGCCGGATCTCGGTCATCCTGATGCCGTGGGCCGGGTTGCCGTGGATGCTCGCCTTCGTGGTGCTCGCCCTGCGCCGCGGCGGTTGGCGCTACCCGGCGCTGTTCGCGCTCGTCGTCGCCCTCGTCAGCGGGATCAACGCCAGTTCGATCCTCTACGTGGGCATCGCCCCGGCCCTGTGGCTCCCCTACGCCGTGCTCGTCACCAAGGAGGCCACGTGGCGCCGGGCGTGGGGCGTGGCCTGGAAGGTGGCCGGTCTGGTCGTCCTCGTGTCGCTCTGGTGGGCCGTCGGGCTCCAGATCGAGGCCGCCTACGGGGTCAACGTCCTCAAGTACACCGAGACGGTGCCGGCCACCAGTGGCGCCTCGCTGGCCTCGGAGATCCTGCGCGGCCTCGGCTACTGGTACTTCTACGGGGTCGACCGGGCGGGTCCGTGGACCCAGACCTCGGTGGACTACACGCAGAACATCACGCTGATCGCCTTCAGCTTCGCCGTGCCCGTCCTGGCCTTCGTGGCCGCGTTCGTGGCCCGGTGGCGGTACCGGACGTTCTTCATCCTCCTCACCGTCGTCGGCATGGTGATGGCCGTCGGCCCGAACCCGTACGCCCACCCGTCGAGCGTCGGGTCGGTGATCAAGACGATCATGCTGGACACCACGGCGGGCCTGGCCATGCGCTCGACGGACCGCGCCTCCCCCCTGATCCTCCTCTCCCTGGCGATGTTCCTGGGAGCGGGCGTGAGCGCGCTCAGCTTCCGGGTGCGCAGGTCGAGCCTGGTCATCGGGGCGTTCGTCGTGGCCGCCGTGGCCGGGGCCTCGGCCCCGCTGTGGTCGGGGCAGATCGTGGCCGACGGGTTCACCCAGCCCGCCGTCCCACCGGCCTACGTCCGCCAGGCCGCCCACGCCCTCGACACCGCACATCCCGGGACCCGCCTCTTCGCCATCCCGGGCAACAACTTCGGCGCCCAGCGGTGGGGGGACACCATCGACACCGTCTACCCCGGCCTCATGACCCGGCCGTTCATCACCCACGAGCAGCAGATCATGGGATCGCTGCCCACGGCCGACGTGCTCGAGGCGGTCGACGGACCGCTCCAGGACGGGATCATGGACTGGAACACCCTCGCCCCCATGTCGTCACTGCTCAACGCCGGCGACGTCCTCGTGCAGTACGACCAGGCCTACGAGCGCTACGACACCCCGATGCCCCAGGTCGTGGCGTCCCAGCTCGCCACCGTGCCGCCGGGCCTGAGCGATCCCGTGTCCTACGGGGCGCCCCGGCCCAACGTGTCCCTCCTCCCCCACTTCGACGAGAATTCACTGGCGCTGCCGGCCAACCCGGGGTGGCCGGCCCCGCTGGTGTCGTACACGGTGGCGAACCCGCGGCCCATCGTCCGCACCGAGTCGACGGCCACGCCCCTGGTGGTCGCCGGGGACGCCAGCGGCGTGGTGGGGGCCTCGTCCGTCGGCCTGCTGGCCGGCAACCCGACGATCCTCTACTCCGGCACCCTCGACACCAATCCCGCCCTGCGGTCCCGCACCCTGTCCAAGCCGGCCGACCTGGTGGTCACCGACTCCAACCGGAAGCAGGGCTACCGGTGGAACTCGCTCAGCGAAAACACGGGCTACACGGAGACCGCCGCCCAGGGACCGGACACCGCCGATCCGAGCGACGCCCCGCTCAACCTCTTCCCCGGGGCACCGCCCGACGCCCAGACCACCACGGTGTTCCACGGCCTCTCCTCGGTGACCGCCTCGTCCTACGGGTCGTCGATCACCTACCTCCCCGAGGACCGCCCCGCGGCCGCCCTCGACGGCAACACCCAGACGGCGTGGTTGACCAACTCCTTCTCGAACCAGATCGGCGAGTGGTGGCAGGTCGCCCTGACCAGCCCCGACACGATCAGCTCGCTCCACCTGGTACAGCCCCAGACGGGCGACCCGGACCGCCACATCACCCGCGTCACCCTGACCTTCGACGGCGCCCACGGGGTGAGCGTGCCGCTCGGCACGGCCTCCCGTTCGGCGACCGGCGAGACGGTGACGTTCCCGCCCCGGACGTTCCGGACGCTGCGCATCACCGTGTCCGGCGTCGCCGTCGACGATCCGACGTCGCCGGTCGGATCGCGCAGCTCGGTCGGATTTGCCGAGATCGGCATCCCGGGGGTGTCTGTCCAGGAGACGGTGTCGATGCCCCAGGACCTACTGCGCGCCGCGGGGACGGCGTCGCTGGCCGATCGGCTGACCCTGGTCATGGACCGGCTGCGGACGTCGGGCACCCCGCCCCGTTCCGACGTCGAGACGACGCTGCAGCGGACGTTCTGGCTGCCGACGGCGCGGACCTTCTCGCTCACCGGGCAGGCACGGATCTCCCCGTTGATCCCCGACGACGAGATCGACCGTGTGGTCGGCCGGCCGGGCTCGGACTACTCGGGTACCGTCGCCTATTCGCTGGGCCGGCTGCCGAACGACCTGCGGGCCAACGCCATGGCCACTCTGGACGGCGATCCCGCCACGGTGTGGGAGCCCGGGTTCGGCGTGGCCCACCAGGCCGGACAGTGGCTCCAGTACGAGCTCCGCACACCGCTCACCTTCGACCACCTCGACCTGCAGGTCGTCGCCGACGGGCGCCACTCCGTCCCGACCCGGATCACCGTGTCGACCGAGAGCGGCCAGGCCACCGTCGACCTGCCGCCCCTGGCCGACTCGTCGGTGGCCGGTGGGGTCGTCGACGTCCCGGTGACCTTCCCGACGCTGCGCGGCCGCAGCATCAAGATCACCTTCGACTCGGTCCGCATCGAGAACACGCTGAACTACTACTCGCAGACGCCCATCGCCATGCCGATCGGCATCGCCTCGGTCGGTCTGCCCGGCGTCACCGCCACCGCCGTGCCGGCCCAGGTCCCCTACAGCTGCCGGGGCGACCTAATCTCCATCGACGGTGCCCCCCTGTGGGTCCAAGTGGCCGGCTCGACGGCGGACGCGCTCGACCGCAAGGCGCTGACGATCTCGCTCTGCGGGCCCGACGCCCACGGGGTGACCCTCGGACCCGGGGACCACACCCTGCGTTCGGCGATCGGCCGCGTCGCCGCATACGACGTCGACCAGCTGGTGTTCGACTCGGCACCCGGCGGCGGGGCGATGCCCCTGGCCGGCCCGACCACGCTGACACCGCCCGCCGCCGCCCCCTCACCCCCGGTCGTCGTGGACCGGTCCACGGCCACGTCGGTGCACCTGACCGTCTCCGGGGTCGCCACCGCCCCGGGAACGACACCCTTCGACCTCATCCTGGGCGAGTCCCTCAACAAGGGCTGGACGGCCACGGTCGTCGGCGGCCCGAGCCTGGGCAGGCCCTTCCTGGTGGACGCCTTCGCCAACGGCTGGCGGGTCGATCCGGCCGCCGTCGCGCCCTACGTCCACGACGGTCGGCTCGAGGTGGCCCTCGTGTGGACCCCGCAGAAGTCGGTGGACTGGGCCCTGATCGTGTCCGCCGCGTCCATCCTCGCCTGCCTGGTCCTGGCGATCTGGCCGGTGGAACGCCGACGCCGGCGTCGGGGTGCGCACGCCCCCGGTGCCGCCGCCGTGCAACCGGCGGCCGGACCGTCGTCCGCGACGGTGGCCCGGGCCGACGACGCCGACCCGGAGCAGGTCCTCGACCGGCGTCCGAGACTCCAGCTGCCCTTCGGCTCCGAGGGACCGCGGACCTCGGTCCTCGTGTCGGGCGCCACCGCCGCCCTCGCCGGACTGGTGGCCGCAGCCATCGCCGCGCCCCCGGCCGGCCTCGCCGTCGGTCTGGCCACCCTGGTGGTCCTGCTCGTACCGCGTCTGCGGTCCCTGCTGGGCATGGCCGCCGTCGCCTGCGTCGCCGTCGCCGGGATCTACGTCGCCGTCCACCAGAGCCAGCTGCACGTCACCGACAACGGGTCGTGGCCCCAGTCGTTCGGGACGGCCAGCCAGTGGGCGTGGGCCGGCGTCGTGTTCCTGGGGGCGGACGGCGCGGTCGACGTGGCCCTGCGGTCGCGCGCCCGCCGCACGGCCCGGCGGGCGGGCACGCCGTCACCGGACGACGCACCGGACGACGCCGGCGTGGACGAGACCCCGGGCCCGGCGGTGGGACCGCCCGCTCCGGCCTGACCCGGTCCCCGACCCGGGTCGTCCCCCGGGAGACCCGGGCCGGCCGGCCGCGGACTCAGTCGTTGCGGGCCAGCGCCTCGGCGCCGAGCACCGCCAGGGTGCCCCGGGCCGTCGCGTCCCACGTCAGCCGACCGGCGCGCTCGAGTGCGCCGAGCCCCAGACGGCGACGGAGCACCTCGTCGCGCAGGACCGCCCCGAGGGCCCGGACCATGTCGTCCGTCCCGTCCACCAGGAGCCCCGACCGACCGTCCTCCACGGCGTCCTCGTGGCCGCCGATGCGGGTCGCCACCGCCGGCGTGGCGCAGGCGCCGGCCTCGGTGACGGTCATGCCCCAGCCCTCGCGCAACGACGACGAGGCCACGACCCACGCGGAACGGTAGAGGTCGACGAGCGCGTCGTCGTCCACGAAGCCGGGAAGGGTGAGCCACTCCGCCGCGCCGTGGGCGCGCACCAGGGCCTCGAGCGCCGGCCGTTCGTAGCCCTCGCCGGCCACCACGGCCCGGAGGTCGGGGACGTCCGCCTTCAGCCGCACCAGTGCCTCCACGAGCAGTGGGAACCGCTTGACGGGCACCAGGCGGCCGACGGCCACCACGAGGGGGACGGGCGAGCGTTCGCCACCGGGTGCGAAGCGGGGCTCGACGCCGGGCGGGGTGACGCTGATCCGGTCGGCCGGGAGGCGCAGGCGCTCCACGATCTCCGCCTTCGACGAGTGCGACAGCGTGACGATGCGGCTGCGACGGTAGAAGGGCGGGGCGATCCGGTGCTCCAGAAGGTGGCCGGCCTCGGCCATGCCCCGGGGCAGCACCATCCGCCACATCTCGGCGTGGACGTGGTGGAGGAAGGTGATCTGCGGGCTGCGCGACCAGACCGGGCTGAAGAACGGCATGCCGTTCCAGATCTCGACGACGCCGTCTCCCGTCCCGATGCGACCCACGGCCCCCGACAGGATCGACCGGGGGAAGACGGCGTAGCGGCCGGCCCGGCGGATGACCCGGTAGCCGTCCCGGCGGACCACCCGCCGCCCGCCGGGTACCGACGAGGTCGTGAGCGAGACGTCGAGACCGGCCTGCGACCAGGCCGACATCACCCGGTGGGCGTGGAGCTCGCTGCCCCCGGCCTCGGGGTCGTCGAAGTCGCGCCAGGCGAGCACGTCGATCCGCCGGAGACCGGCCCGTTCGGCGATCTCCCCGATCGGCATGCCGGCGAACAGCGGGACGGGTCCGGAACCGGCCCGTGCCCGGCCCGACGGGTGCGCCGTGGAGGCCGTCGCGGCGGCCGAGGTCCGGTCGTCCCAGGAGGTGTCGAGCCGCGTCACCGACGCGTCCCCCGGGTGTCCGGCCGCCGCTCCCGACTCGCCCGGGCCGGCGCTCATCCGCCGGTCCTCACGCCCACGTCCCCTGGCGACCGCATCGCCCGAGTGTACCGGACCGCCACGGGTGCTCCCCGTGGCGGCCGCGCCCGCCGCCGCCCCACCCGGGCCGGTTCAGCCCCGCCGGGCGATCCGCCGCCAGCCCCCCCGGACCGTCCAGTGCCGGCCCCGATGGCGCCGGTGGATGGCCACGAAGGCGACGGCCATGCCCAGGGCGAGCGCCGCCTGCACCACGAGGTCCGCCCGCGCCGTCGGGACCGGTTGGCCGTGGGCGGCGGTGACCAGGACCACGGCCAGGGCCGACCCGACGGCGAGCTCGAGGACGATCCACCGGGAGCCGGTCCCGAACAGGTAGTTGGTGACGAGGACGGTGAACGACAGGCACATCATGGCGAGCACCAGCGGGGCGAAGGCCGGCGCCGCGGTGCTGAGCCGGGCGCTGAACACCAGGGTCAGGAACTGGCGGGGCACGAACACGGCGATGCCGAGCAGGACCACGGCCGGGACGGCCAGGAACAGCAGGGTCACCCCGAGCTGCCGGATGGCGTGCCCGCCCTCGTTCCAGCGGATGGTGGCCTCGGGCAGCAGGTAGGCGCCGAGGGCGAGCGCCCCGAACACCAGGGCCTTGGAGGCCACGGAGATGGCCGCGTACGGCCCGACCTGGGCATGGTCGAGCCGACCGAGCAGGATGACGTCGACGTTCTGCAGCAGACCGAGCAGGGCCAGGCCCACGAAGGCGGCCGACACGTCGGCCAGCAGCTTGCGACGGGCCAGCAGGACCATGGGCGCCGCTCCGGCCACGCCGGTGGCGCCGTCCCGCATGGCGGGCGCGGACGCCGGGTCGGCCCATGCCCTGCCAGCCAGCCAGTGGGCGTGGACGGTGGCGAGCACCTCGCTCACCAGCACCCCCAGGGCGTAGCCCGTGGGTCCGGCGCCGACGGCCACGAGGACGAGGACGAGGACGGTCCGCACGCCGCCCTCGACCAGCAGGTTGATGGCCAGTTCCCGGTAGCTCCGGTGGGCCTGGAGCAGGCCGCGGTCGACGGACAGCAGGATCCACACGCCGGCGGCCATGAGGATCAGCACCACGCCGAGTCCGCCGGACAGGTGGAGCTGTCGGGCGATCCAACCCTGCAGGGCGAGTACCAGGACCAGCTCCACCGCCAGGGCGGCCAGGCAGATCCGATGGACCCGGGCCACCCAGGAGCGGACGTCACCGGCCAGGCCTGCGGCCTGGAGTCCGGTCACCCGTCGCACCACCCCGACGAGTACGGCGGATCCCGGGACCGAGAGGATGAAGAAGAGGCCGAGCAGCTGGGCGAGCTCGCCGTAGGCCGGGGACGACAGCAGCCGGGCGACGACGACGACGACCAGCGCACCGGCGACGTTGACGGCCATGCCGGCCAGGGCCACCGGACCGGCCTGGCGCAGCCCGGCCCGGACCGAGCCGTCGGGCGCCCGGCGACCCGCTGCCGGCTCGCCGGACGGGAGGGTCACCAGGGGCCCGCCCGCCACGGCGATGCCCACGGCGGGACCGAGGGCCATCGACTCCGAGAGCGGGTCGACGACCGTGTCCACCTCGTCGAGGATCAGGTCGAGACCGGGTTCGTCGGCGGCATCCGCACCGTGCAGGTCGCCCGAGTGCGTCCCGCCTTCCATGCGCGCCCCGCCCCCCGGCTCAGGCGGTGCGTCGGGGCAGGACCGGAGCGTCGCGCCCGGTGCCGCCGGCCGGGGATCCCGGACCGGACCGTCCTCCGGCCGTCTCGTGGTACTCCTCCTCGACGTTGACCGACCAGATGTCGTGGTGGGCGCCGTGGATGTTCTCGACGGTCAGCATCGCCGTGTACATCGAGTGGTCCTGGTTGTTGTACTTGTGCATGCCGTTGCGCCCCACGGGGTGGACGTTCGGCGCGTGCTCCTCGAACCAGCGGCGGATCACCTCGACGTTGTCCCGGTAGGCGTCGTCGTAGACGGGGTACGCCTTCGGCATCCGTACGACGTAGCCGGCCTCGACGTCGGCCGGGTCGACGAGTCCGATGTGGGCGAGCTCCTTGGTCCCGAGCGCCACCAGGTCCTCGTCGGACATCGACCACAGATCGTCGCCCTCGAACACGAAGTACTCCATGCCGAGGCAGGTCCGCCCGTCCTTCACGAGGAAGGGCGACCACGAGCCGAAATTCTGGATGCGCCCGACCTCCACGTCGGGGGCGTGGATGTAGATCCAGTTGTCGGGGAACCCGCGTTCGGCAGGAACCACGAGGGCGACGGTGAGGAAGTCGCGGTAGTGGAGGTCGGCGGCGGCGGCCAGCACGTCGGCCGGTACCGGCGGGTCCACGATGCGGGCCAGACCGGTGAACGGCATCGACGAGATCACGTGGCTGCACGGCACCCGCTCGGTGCCGCCGGCGTGCTCCACGGTGACGGCCACGGCCCGTCCGTCCTCGACGTGGACCCGGGTGGCCGTCGTCGCCATCCGGACCTCGCCGCCCAGCCCGACGACCTGCTCGGCGCACCGCTCCCACATCATCCCCGGCCCGTACTTCGGGTACTGGAACTCCTCGATGAGGCTCGTCACCTGGCGGCTGCGGTCGCGTCGGCGGCCGAGCGACGACCGGATGGGCTCCCACACGGCGTCCCACAGGGACATGCCCTTGATCCGTTGGGCACCCCAGTCCGCCGACAGCTCCGAGGCCGGCACACCCCAGACCTTCTCGTTGTAGGTCTTGAAGAAGTGGCGGTAGAGGCGCCAGCCGTAGTTGGCGACGATGTAGCCCTCGAGCGTGGACCGGTCCCGGGGCGGACGGATCCGCACCCACAGGAAGGACAGGCCGCAGCGGACCGCCTCGACCACACCCAGGTTGCCGAGGGCGTTGCCCAGCTTGATCGGGTAGTCGTAGTACTTGCCGCCGTAGAAGATCCGGCTCATCCGGGGGCGGAGCAGGAAGTCCTCGGGCGGGAGGATCTCGTGCCAGAACTCCTCGACGGGCACGACCTTGGTGAAGAAGCGGTGGCCCCCGATGTCGAAGCGCCAGCCGTCGCGTTCGACCGTGCGACTGATGCCCCCGAGCACCGTGTCCTGCTCGACGACGACCACCGGATCACCCGCCTGGGCCAGTCGGTAGGCGGCGGTGAGCCCGGCCGGTCCCCCGCCGACGACGACGACGGGTCGGTCGGTGGAGGCGTCCTTCGCACCCCCCCTGTCGGTGGCGGCTTCGGTCTCGGGGTCGTGGGTCGTTGCCATGCGATGTGCGATCCGTTTCCTCTGGTTCGGGTGCCGGGCGGCGGGCGGACCCGGCCGACGGTGGCGTTGTACGGGGTCCGGGACCCCGGTCCGGTGGGCGGGTCGGCGACCCGGCTCCCCACCTCCCTCGGGGCCCCCTCCGGCCGTCGGCCGCAGCGGGTGTCGGACTCGCCCTGCGGAGGGCAGGATAGTGTCTCCCCCGGCCCGGTCGGATGGACCGCCTACGGGACGACCAGGCCGAGGAACGCGAGCGTGGCGTACCCGGCCATGGCCAGGCCCGACGCCACCAGGACCAGGCGCTCCACCCGCCGGCTGGCGGTGAACGTCGAGGCGGCGACGACCAGTGGGAAGGCGCCGAGCGCGTACCGCTCGAACGAGTCCAGGTTGGTGCTGCTCAGCGACACCACGAGGACGACGGTGGCGAAGGCCGCCGAGCTCCGGGGCAGGCGGCGCCACGCCACCACGGCCAGGGCGACGCTGACCAGCACCCAGGGGACGTGCAGGGCGCTGCCGAGGTGGTGGCCGCCGAATGCGTCCACGACGTCGTGGACCATGGCGCTCACCGGTGCCGCGAACTGGCCGCGGTGCCCGTTCTGCTCCTGGACGGTGAGCGGCAGCCAGGGGTCGCCGAAGCGGTGGCCGACCCAGGCCAGGTACGCACCCGCGCCCACCAGGGGTGCCGCCAACGCCGCCCCACGCGCCGCCCAGACCGGACGCCCGACCCGATCCCGGCGGTGGGACCAGGCCTCGACCGCCACGGGCACCACCAGGAGCACGCCGACCGGACGGACCGCCCCGGCCGCCAGGCCGGCGGCGGCCGCCCACCACCACCGCCCGGTGCGCGCCCCGAGGACGGTGACCACCGAGCACAGGAGCAGGGTGGCGTCGGAGTAGGCGAGCACGAGCGTGTAGGCCGGCGGTGCCAGCGCCAGCAGCCACACCGACCGGCGGGCCAGTCCCGTGTGCCCCTGGTCGTGCCGGACGAGCAGCCACAGGGCGGCCATGGCCACCAGTGCGCTGAGGTTGGCCACCAGCACGAGGGCCGCTTCCGTGCCCACACCGGGTACGGCCCCCAGGTACCGGCCGATCAGCGGATAGAGCGGGAAGAAGCGCACCGACTGCGTGCCGGCGGCCGCGTACCCGTCCCGGGCGATCGAGAGGTACCAGCCGGCGTCCCAGCTGAGCAGCCCTTCGTGCGCACGGCGGACGGCCTCGGCGCTCCCGGGGCGCAGCGTGCCGGCGCCCGTCCGGGCCACCACGAGTGCGGCGGTGACCACCACGCGGGCCACGATCCAGGCCGGCAGGACCGCCAGCACTGCCCGACCGAGCTCGACGGCGCCGTGGTGCAGCCCGTCCCGACGGCGGCCGGTCCCCCGGTCGCCCGGCCCGGCCGCCTCCGCGCCGGGTCCGACCGACGCGTCCGGGCGTCCCGACGACACGCCGGTCAGGACCCGGTGGGCGTGAACCGGACGAGGAACATGGGCTGGTAGAAGGCCACCGGATCGCCGGTCACCTTGCCCGTGTGCGCGTACGAGGGATCGGCCTGCAGTGTCTGGACGATCCCCTCGCACCGGACGCCGAACGACTGGTAGCCCGGCGACCAGACCACGTAGATCTGGTGGCCGGCGGCGGCCAGGTCCTCGAGGTGCTGGGCGAAGTGCAGCGGCGACGCGGCCCGCACCGCGGCGGCGTAGTCCACCCAGTTGACGAAGTCGGGCCCGGTGCCCCGCGGGAAGGTCACCTGGGTGTACGTGTCGGCCGGCAGCAGGCGGGCGACGGCCGGCCCCAGCTGGTCCGGGCAGTACGCCACGATGTCGCCGGGCCTGGCCGTCGCCGTGATGGCGGCGGCCACCTCGCCGGCCTGGGTCCGGTTGGTGACTACGTTCGGCACGGAGGCGGCGATCCCGAGCACCACCGCGATGGCCACCACGCCGACCCGGACGTGGCGGTCGCGGAAGACGGTCACGCCCAGCGACACGAGCAGGATCAGCGGGATGAACACCACCGACGCGTAGCGGGCGTCGAACGCGCTGTTGGTGGCGAACCCACCCGCGATGGCGGCGGCCAGCGTGCCCAGGACGACGACGGCCAACGGGCGGCCGAGCGGCCGCGACCGGATGTCGACGGAGATGTGGAGCCGGTCGGTGGCGAGCCCGAAGAGGCCGAGCCCTCCCAGTGCGAAGAACAGGAGGGCCAGGGCCCGACCCTGGCTGGTGCTGCCGCCGGCGAAGGACGCCACGGCGTTGACCATGGCCGCGAACGTCGCCGGCGTCGCCCACGGCGTGCCGGTGTGCCGGGACTGGAACAGGAACGTCGGGAGCCAGGGCAGGAAGGTCAGGCAGCCGATCGCCGCGGCCACGAAGGCCCGGCGGGCGCCCCGACGCCACTCCTGGCGACCCCGCCAGGCCTGGTACAGCAGCCACACCATCGTCGTGCCGAGGAGGTAGATCGACCAGTAGTGGGTGTACAGGAGCAGGCCGGCGACGACCCCGACGGCCACCAGGTTGCCGGGACGGGGCGCCCGCAGGGCGCGGTCGAGGGCCAGGAATCCGAGCACCGTCAGGAGCGCCACGAGCGAGTACATCCGCGTCTCGGTGTCGTAGCGGACGGCGAACGGGGACGTCGCCACCAGCAGCATGGCCGCCCACGCCGCCTTGGTGCCCCCGAGGCGCCTCCCCGCCAGCCACGCCAGGGGGACCGTGACGACGCCGAAGAGTCCGGACAGGGCACGCACCGCCACGTCCGAGGTCCCGAAGACCCCCATCCAGACGTGCAGGAGCGCGTAGAACAGCGGCGGGGCGCCGTCCCGCCTCAGGTACGTGGGCAGCTCGTGCAGGGGCTGGCGGGAGATGTTGACGGTGAGGGCCTCGTCGAGCCAGAGGTCCGACCGTGTCCAGAACCGCAGCAGGAGGCCGCCGGCCACGGCCAGGGTCGTACCCGCCACCAGCAGCACCACCGTGGTGCGGCTGAACGGCGGTCCCTCCGGATCGGGGATGGCCGGCGGGGGCGGGACGCCGACGCCGGCTGCGGTCGCCGTGGCACCGGCGTCCACTGCGGCCGCGTCGGGGGGCACGTGCCGCCCGTCCGGCACCGGTGCCCCGGCGACGTCGAGGGCGTCGTCCGCCGGCGGCGCGGAACCAGGGGGTGCGGCATCCATGGCTGGCATGGTACCCAGGCGCGAGGTGACCGGTGACCCGCGGTCCGGGCGGGGCGGGGCCCTCATGGACCCCGCTCCGAGTCGGCACTAACGTGCGCCCACGGTGGTCGGCACCTGTGGCAGAGTCAGTGCCAGCCGTTGGTGCCCGCACCGCCGGACGTTCAGAGACCGCCAGGGGGGACGCTGCACCGCAGGCGGACGGGAGAGGGCCACCGCCGGGTGGTCGACACGAAGCAAGGGGGGATGTCCGTGACCGAACCGCAGGAGATCAGCCGTCGCACCTTCCTGTCCCAGGGAGCCAAGGCCGGCGGTGCCGTGGTCCTCGCCGGCGCGGCCGGCGGCGCGCTGGCGGCGTGCGGCTCCTCCACGTCCGGGTCCTCCTCCACGTCGGCCCCGTCCGGGTCCACGCCCGGTGTCGGCACGGGGTCACCGGTGCGGGGCGGGTCGTTGACGGTGGGGCTGGTCGCCGAGATCGACGGCTTCTACCCACCCAACAACCACTGGGACACCAACGGGTTCAACTACGCCAACGCCATCTACGACCCGCTGTGCGCCGTCGCCGCCGACGGGAGCATCCAGCCCTACCTGTGCCAGTCGGTCACCCCCAATTCGACCTTCGACACGTGGACCATGGTCCTGCGCCCGAACGTCAAGTTCCACGACGGGTCCCCCCTCACCTCCGCGGTCGTCGTCGCCAACTTCGAGGCGCTGCAGGCGTCACTCCTGACGGGCCAGGCGCTGACCCAGGTCACCTCGGCGACCGCCACCGACCCGATGACGGTGGTGTACAAGCTGCAGGCGCCGAACCCCGGGTTCGCCGCCGGGCTCACCACCCAGGTCGGCTACGTGGTCGGCCAGGCCATGATCGACGCGGTGAAGGCCGGGAACCCCCGGGCCACGCCGGTCGGCACCGGTCCGTTCGTCTTCCAGTCGTGGCAGCCCAACGACCACTTCACCGTGACCCGCAACCCCAACTACTGGCGCCCGGGCCTCCCCTACCTCGACCAGATCACCTTCCGGCCCATCCCCGACACCATCCAGCGGGAGTCCACCCTCAAGACCGGTGGCGTGGACATGATCCAGTCGACCGATCCCGACACGATCAAGCGGTTCAGCGGTCAGTCCGGCTACCAGGTCGTGGACACCACCACCGGGGTCCTCGGCGAGCCGACCGTCGCGTTCATCATGCTCAACACCGCCGTGGCCCCGACCAACGACCTCTCCATCCGCAGGGCGCTCGCCCAGAGCCTCGACCAGGCGACGATCCAGAAGATCTTCGGCGGAGGCTACGCCAAGCCGATCAACGGGCTCTTCCTCCCCGGCTCGCCCTACTACTCGGAGACCGGCTTCCCCACCTACGACCCGGCGGCGGCGAAGAAGCTGGTCGCCCAGTACGCGGCCAGCCACGGCACCCCCAAGCTCACGCTCCTGACGATCACCGACCCCCGCCTCGCCCAGGTGGTCCAGATCATCCAGAACATGTGGAACCAGGTCGGCTTCGATGTCTCCATCAGCCAGATCGAACAGGCCAACCTCATCAACGACTTCATCGCCGGGCAGTTCCAGGCGACGACGTCGTACCAGTTCGGTGCCATCGACCCCGACCTCAACTACGTCTGGTGGAGCACCACCACGGTCAAGCCGGTCGGCAGCATCGCCCTCAACTTCCCCCGCAACAGCGACCCGGTGATCGAGCAGAACATGCTGACCGGCCGCCACACCACCGATCAGGCCACCCGGGCCAAGGCCTACCAGACCGTGAACGAGCAGCTGGCCAAGGACCTGCCGTACCTGTGGCTCCAGCAGTACGTCTTCACCGAGGTGGCGACCTCGCGGGTGCAGAACTTCGCCAACCCCACCCTGCCCAGCGGGGCCAAGCAGTACGCGTACGACGAGGGGATCTTCGTCCCCACCCAGATCTGGCTGTCGAAGTAGCGGCACGGGCGAACGGTCGACGCACGTCCCATGGGCAAGTACCTGATCCGGAGATTCCTGCAGCTCGTCGTGGTGGCGTTCGTCATCTCCGTGCTGACGTTCCTCCTCGTGCACCTGCTCCCCGGCGATCCGACGACCGTCATCCTGGGTCCGAACGACACCGCCGCCAACCGGGCGATCCTCCTCAAGCAGCTGGGTCTCAACCTCCCGCTCTGGCAGCAGTACCTGACCTGGATCGGGGCCGTCTTCCACGGCAACCTCGGCACGTCGTACCTGAACCACCAGTCGGTCAGCCACATCCTCGCCACCGGGGCGCCCGTCGACCTCGAACTCATCATCATCTCCCAGTTCATCGCCTTCGCCGTGGCCGTGCCCCTGGCGCTGGTCACCTCCCGCAGGCCGAACAAGGCGCTCGACAACGTGGCCACCACGAGCACCTTCGGGCTCCTGGCCCTCCCCCCCTTCGTGGTCGCCCCCATCCTGGTGGCGGTCTTCGCCGTCGGGCTCGGCTGGTTCCCGGCCACCGGGTACACGCCGTTCACGCAGAGTCCGGCCCAGAACATCCACGAGATGATCCTGCCCTCCGTAGCGATCACCGCCGGATCGATCGCCGTCTACTACCGGCTGCTCCGCTCCGACCTGATCAGCACGCTCCAGCAGGACTTCATCACCATGGCCCGGTCGAAGGGACTCTCGGGCCGGCGGATCATGTGGCGCCACGCCTTCCGGCCCTCGAGCTTCTCGTTGCTGGCGGCCGCCGGCATCAACATCGGTGCCCTCATCGCCGGCACCTTCGTCGTCGAGCTGCTCTTCGTGCTGCCGGGCATCGGCTACGCCCTGGTGCAGGCCGTCGAACAGCGCGACTACCTGGTCGTCCAGGGCATCGCACTGGTGGTGGCCGTCGCCTACGTGCTCATCCAGTTCATCATCGACTTCATCTTCACGATCGTCGACCCGAGAGTGGTGCGGGAGTGACCCATGCCTGACGACAGAGAGCTCCTGGACACCGGCGCGTCGTCCCAGCTGCTGGGCGACCGGTTCCCCGGTATGGCCGCCACGGACGAGGCCGTCATGGCCATCTCCACCGAACACCTCGACGGCGGCGACGTCCTGGCGAAGAAGCCGCTCGGCTTCCTCTTCTGGTTCGCCGTCACCTGGGTGGCCGTCGTCTTCCTGGCGGCCATCCTGGCCAACGTGCTCCCGCTGCAGAACCCCAACGTCCAGAACTACTCGGCGCTCAACCAGGGCCCGAGCACCGCCCACTGGCTCGGTACCGACGACCTGGGCCGGGACCTCCTGGCCCGCCTCATCTTCGGCTCGCGCGTCTCCCTGATCGTCGGGTTCTGCGGTGTGGCCATCGGTCTCGCCATCGGCGGCACGGCGGGGCTGATCTCGGGGTACAAGGGCGGCAAGCTCGACATCGCGCTCAACGCCGGCTCCTTCATCATCCTGGCGTTCCCGGCCATCGTGGCGGTCATCGCCATCGTCACCTTCTGGGGTGCGTCGCTGCTCCACATCACGATCATCCTGGGGGTGGGGACGATCCCGCTGATGTTCCGGGTGATCCGGGCCACCAGCCTGTCGTTCGCCCAGCGGGACTTCGTGATCGCGGCCAAGACGATGGGGGCGACCGACACCCGGGTGGTGCTGCGCGAGATCCTGCCCAACGTCGTGCCGGTCATGGTCACGTTCAGCCTCATCACCGTCGCCGGCATCATCGTCATCGAGGGGACGCTCGCCTTCCTCGGGCTGTCCGTGAGCCTCCCCACCCCTTCGTGGGGGAACCTGATCAACGAGGGCACCGCCAACAACGCCCTGTCGACCGACCCCTTCATCATGATGTGGCCGGCCCTGTCGATGTTCCTCCTCCTGTGGTCGATCAACCTCATCGGCGACCGCCTCCGACAGCGCTTCGACATCCGCGAGGGCCTGCTGTGATGCGGGGACGCCGGGGTGCCCGGACGCTCGAATTCGCCGACGTCGGCTCCCACCAGGGTCCGCTCCTGGTCGTGGAGGACCTCCACACGGCGTTCCGGACGCCCCGGGGCACGGTGCGCGCCGTCGACGGGGTCTCCTTCGAGGTCTACGAGGGCAAGACGCTGGGCATCGTGGGTGAGTCCGGGTCGGGCAAGACGGTCCTGTCCCGCTCGATCATGGGGCTCCTCCCCCCGCGCGACGTCCTGCGCAGCGGCACCGTCCACTTCGGGGGCCACGAGCTGTCGGCCATGGGCGAGAACGAGCTGCGGGCGGTGTGGGGTGCGGAGCTCTCCATGATCTTCCAGGACCCCATGACCGCCCTGAACCCGGTCAAGCGGATCGGGGTGCAGATCGCCGAATCGCTCGTCCTCCACCTGGGCATGGACAAGAAGGAGGCCCGGTCGACGTCGGTCGAGCTCCTGCGGTCGGTCGGCATCCCCTCCCCCGAGGAGCGGGTGCGGTGGTACCCCTTCCAGCTGTCGGGCGGCATGCGCCAGCGGGTCATGATCGCCATCGCGCTGGCCTGCGCCCCCCGGCTGGTCATGGCGGACGAGCCGACCACCGGGCTCGACGTGACCGTCCAGGCCCAGATCCTCGACCTCCTGGCCGACCTCCAGCGCGAGCGCCACATGGCCGTGATCCTGGTCACCCACGACCTCGGGGTCGTGGCCACGCGGGCCGACGACATCATCGTCATGTACGCCGGACGCATCGTCGAGCGGGCCCCGACACGCACCTTGTTCCGCGACACCAAGATGCCCTACACGCGGGCGCTGATGGACTCGATCCCCCGACTGGCCGATCCGAGCGGGGCCCGCCTCGACGCCATCGCCGGCCGGCCGCCGGACCTGGTCCACCCACCTGCCGGGTGCCGCTTCGCCCCCCGGTGCGAGTACGCCCGGGACAAGTGCCGGGAGCAGGAGCCGCCGCTGCGCACCGTCGGTTCGGCCGACCACCTCTTCGCCTGCTGGTACCCGCTGGTCGACGGGGTGTCGACTGCCCCCCCGGTGCGCGTGACCCTCGGCTCGTCGTCGCCGTCGACCCCGACCCCCGCCGACCCACCGACCGATGCCGGGCCCCGGGGTGACGAGCCCGTGTCCGGGAACCCCGAAGCGGAGACCCTGCCGTGAGCCAGGCCGAGACCACCATCCCCGCGGCGCCCGACGACGTCGTCCTGGACGTGCGGGACCTCGTCGTGGAGTTCCGTAGCGGGCGCCAGCGGGTCCAGGCCGTCTCGGGTGTGTCCTTCCAGGTCCGCCGGGGTGAGACGCTCGGACTGGTGGGCGAGTCCGGCTGCGGCAAGTCCACCACGGGACGCACCCTGGTCCAGGTCCAGTCGGCCACCTCGGGGAGCATCGACTACCAGGGACAGGACCTCAACTCCCTGAGCGGCCGCAGCCTCCGCCAGCTGCGCACCAAGATCCAGATGATCTTCCAGGACCCCATCTCGTCCCTCAACCCCCGGCGGCGGATCCGGGACATCGTCGCCGAGCCGCTCGCCATCTGGGGGAAGGGCACCAAGCAGGAACGCGCGACCAAGGTGCGCGAGATGCTCGAGGCCGTGGGCATCGACCCCGACGCCGCCGGTGACCGCCGGCCGGGGGAGTTCTCGGGCGGCCAGTGCCAGCGCATCAGCATCGCCCGGGCGCTCATGGCCGAGCCCGACCTGTTGATCTGCGACGAGCCGGTCTCCGCCCTCGACGTGTCCGTCCAGGCCCAGATCCTCAACCTGCTGGCCGACCTCAAGGCCCGCTTCCAGCTCACCATGGTCTTCATCGCCCACGACCTCGCCGTGGTGAAGAACGTGAGCGACCGGGTGGCCGTGATGTACCTCGGCAAGCTGGTGGAGGTCGCCGGGTCCGACGACCTGTACCGGGCGGCGGCGCATCCCTACACCGAGGCCCTCCTGGCGTCGATCCCGGAGCCCGATCCCGACCACACCTCGAGTCACAAGGCGCTGACCGGCGAGCTCCCCTCCCCCCTCGACCCGCCGTCGGGCTGCCGGTTCCGCACGCGCTGCCCCTACGCCCAGGAGCGGTGCGCCTCGGAGGAACCCCTCCTGCGGGAACTCGCACCCGGTCACCAGGTCGCCTGCCACTTCCCCGTGGGTCCCCTGGCGGGCGGGTCCTCCGCCGGCTGAGGACCTCCACCGTGGCCACGCTCTGCCAGTACTACGGGGGTCCGGTCCTCCCCCTCGTCGTGGAGGGTGACCCCCGCGACGCCGTGGACGCCTGGCACAGCCAGCGGTCCCGGATGCGCACCTGGCTCGACGGGCTCCCCGACGACGCCTGGAGCGGGCCGACCCGGTGCGAGGGGTGGGACACGGTCCTGCTCGTCCGCCACCTGTCGTCGGCCACCCAGTTCCTCGGACACACCCTCGCCGAGGCGGCCGGGGGAACCGCCACCACACTGCTGCAGGGGATGGACACCCGCACGACGGTGGCCGCGGCCGCGGAGCGGCTCGGCACCCCGAGCCCCCACGAGGCGCGCCGGATGCTGGCCGGTGCCGACGGGACCGTGGATGCCGCGCTCGACCGGCTCGGCGACTCCGGTCTGCAGGCCGTCGCCGAGGGACCGCCCGGCCACATGGCCGCCCACCTGGTGCTCCGTCACTTCCTGTTCGATTCCTGGGTCCACGAACACGACCTGCGACTCCCCCGGGGAGAGCAGCCGGAGGTGGACCCGCTCGAGGCGCAGGTGGTCGTCGGCTACCTGGTCGGCCTGGCGTCGATCGGCGGCGCGACGCCCGTGGCGCTCGACCTGCGGATCACCGACCCCGACCTGCGGATCGGCGTGGACGTGGGGGACGGGACGGTCACCGTCCGCCCGGGACGGGTTCCGGCCGGCGCCTCGGTGATCGAGGGCCGCGCCGCCGACGTCGTGGACCGGACGTCGGGACGGACCGGCGGGGTGGTGGTCGGCGACGACACCGCGCTCGGAGTCCTCGACCGGATGGCCCTCGTCTTCGCGACCTGACCGGTCCGGTGCGGGTGGACGGCGTGCGCCCGATCCGAGTAGACCGTCGGTTCGTGGCCGACCGCGCACCCCAGGTCATCGAGCTGCGGTTGCGCAGCGCCGGGGAGATGTTCGTCCTCGACCAGACGGACCAGTTCTCGGAGTACCGGAACTTCCTGACCGGGGTCGAGCACTCGATCAGCGTGCTCCGGGGCCACCGCACCCGCCGCCCCCTGCGGCTCGACGTGACCCTCCCCGCCGACGAAGCGGGGGACGGCACCGCCGAACGCATCACCCGGACCCTGCGCCGGTACTGCGACGACCGCATCTCCTACAACGAGCGCGAGCGTCGGGCCACCCGGTTCGACGGACTCTCGTACCTGTGGGTGGGCATGCCGATCGTCGTCGCCGGCTTCCTCATCGTGGTGCTGGCCGCCGACATCGCCGGGCGGCACCGCAACGCCAACCTGGTCCTCGACTCGGGCGGCTGGGTCCTCGTCTGGGTCGGGCTGTGGTACCCCCTCGACACCCTGGTCTTCACCCCCCTGGGGTACGGACGCGAGATCCGGGCGCTGCGGCGCCTGCGCGGCGCCGAGGTGCGGGTGCGGAGCGACCCGGCGATGGGCTCCACCGGGACCCCCGGCCGCGGCGGAGGGACCGCGGCCACGCCTTGAGCGACCGGCCACCGTGTGGTCAGATGCAGGCATGACCGTCGTCAAGATCAACGCCATCACCGTGCCCGAGGGATCGGGCGACGAGCTCGCCCGGCGTTTTGCCGCCCGTGCCGGAGCCGTCGACGGCCAGGAGGGTTTCGAGGGGTTCGAGCTGCTCCAGCCGACCGACGACCGGAACCAGTGGCTGGTCGTCACCCGGTGGCGGGACGAGGCCGCCTTCGACGCCTGGGTCCGCTCCCCCGCGTTCGCCCACGGGCACGCCGGGGCGGACCGGCCGACCGAGGGGGGCGCCCCGGTCTCCGTGGCCTCGGAGCTGTGGTCCTTCGAGGTCGCCGGGGGCTCCCCCGGCTGAGCCCACGGGAGGCCGGGCGGGTGGAGGGGAGCCACCTGCGGACCCGGCCCACGCCCATGGCCGGCGACGTGGGGTGGTCCGGAGCGCTCCCGCCCGGTGGCCGGAATCGCCGGGTACCCTCTCCTCGTGCTCCCCCATTTCGAGCGGCACCGATCCGGACGCTCCGGCTGGCTGCGGGCCGCCGTACTGGGAGCTGACGATGGCCTCGTGTCCACCGCCGCACTGCTGGTGGGGGTGGCGGCGTCGGGGGCGGGCCGGAACGCCATCCTCACAGCCGGCGTAGCCGCGCTCAGCGCGGGCGCGATGGCGATGGCGATCGGCGAGTACGTCTCGGTGAGCGCCCAGGCGGACACCGAGTCCGCCGACCGGCGGCGGGAGGAATCCGAACTCGCCGCGGATCCGGCGTCGGAACTGGCCGAGCTGACCGCCATCTACGAGCGACGGGGACTCCCGCCCGAGCTCGCGTCACAGGTGGCCGCCGCCCTCCAGGAGACGGATCCCCTCGCTGCGCATCTTCGCGACGAGCTGGGCCAGACCGAGGAGGGGGCGGCACGGCCCTTCCAGGCAGCCGGTGCGTCCGCGGCGAGCTTCGCGGCCGGCGCAGTCGTTCCGCTCCTCGTCGCCGCGTTCGCCCCGGCCGGTGGTCGCAGTGTCCTCATCGCGGCGGTCACCCTGGTGGCGCTCTGCGCACTCGGGGTGGTGGGGGCGGCGCTCGGTGGTGCACCCCGCACCCGTGCCGCCCTGCGGGTGGGCGTCGGAGGGGCGCTGGCACTTGCGGTGACGTACGGGATCGGGGCGCTGTTCGGTTCCGCCGTGTGAGCAACCGTCCCGACCCCGGTCCCGTGGGAGCCACGGGAGGCCCGGCGGCAGCCGCCGCACCGGCGGTGTGCCGCAGGGGTGGGGACTCCGGAGCGGGCGGCCCGACGCGACCGACGGCCCCCAACGGGGCCGTCGGTCCACACTCCTCGGTCCCCGGGTCCGCCCGGTGGCGACGACCCGGCGCGCGCGTCAGCCCTCGGCGGGAGCCTCGGCGGCAGGTACCTCGGCAACGGGCGCCTCCGCTGCCGCGACCTCCGCGGCCGGTGCCTCCGCGGGTGCACCCTCCGGCGGTGCACCCTCCGCCGGTGCACCCTCGCCCGTCCCGTGCTCGGCCACGTAGTCGGCCCACGCCGCCTGCGCCTCGGTCTCGGGGGTGAACTCCGTCTCGGCGAACACCGGGCCCACGTAGTTGCCCTCGTCGTCGTAGGCGTGCTCACCGAAGGCCTCGCGGTACTCCTCGGACACCTCGCCACCCTCGGCCGCCTGCTTGATCGACAGGCTGATCCGGCGGCGCTGGAGGTCGATGTCGATGATCTTGACCCACAGCTCCTCACCGGGCGTGACGACCTGCTCGGGCAGGTCGACGTGGTGGCCGGCCATCTCCGAGATGTGCACCAGGCCCTCGATACCGTCGCCCACCTGGACGAACGAGCCGAAGGGCACCAGCTTGGTGATGCGGCCGTAGACCAGCTCGCCGACCTGGTGGGAGTTGGCGAACTCCTGCCACGGGTCGGTCTGGGTGGCCTTGAGCGAGAGGCTGATCCGCTCCTTGGACAGGTCGACGTCGAGGACCTCGACGTCGATCTCGTCACCCACCGACACCACCGAGGACGGGTGGTCGACGTGCTTCCACGACAGCTCGGACACGTGCACGAGGCCGTCCATGCCCCCCAGGTCCACGAAGGCACCGAAGTTGACCACCGAGGAAACGACGCCGCGACGGCGCTCGCCCGGCTTGAGGTTGACCAGGAACTCGCCCCGCTGCTCCTTCTGGGTCTCCTCCAGCCACGCCCGGCGGGACAGCACCACGTTGTTGCGGTTGCGGTCGAGCTCGATGATCTTGGCCTCGATGGTCCGGCCCACGTAGGGCTGCAGCTCGCGCACACGGCGCAGCTCGACCAGGGAGGCCGGCAGGAAGCCGCGCAGCCCGATGTCGACGATCAGGCCACCCTTGACCACCTCGATGACCGGGCCGGTGACGACCTCGTCGGCCTCCTTCAGCTTCTCGATCGTGCCCCAGGCGCGCTCGTACTGGGCGCGCTTCTTGGACAGGATCAGGCGACCCTCCTTGTCCTCCTTCTGGAGCACGAGGGCCTCGACGGCCTCGCCGAGCGAGACGATCTCGTCCGGGTCGACGTCGTTGCGGATCGACAGCTCGCGGACGGGGATGACGCCCTCGGACTTGAACCCGATGTCGAGCAGGACCTCGTCGCGGTCGATCTTGACGACGGTGCCCTCGACGAGGTCACCGTCCTCGAACTCGACGATGGTGCCGGCCATGGCGTCCTCGAGCGATCCTCCACCGAGGTCGTCCTCGGTGATGGAGCGGGGGACGTACACCCCGTTCTCGTCGAAGTGGCCCATGGCCTCGGGGGACAGCAGGTCGGTGCCGGAGGGCACGACGTGGGTATCGGACATCGGGTAGGTAGCTCGCTTTCCGGACGGGTGCGCCCCCGGCAGGGCGGACGTGCCGGCGCCGGAGACGGTGAGACGTGTGTCACCCTGTTGTGACAGGGAATCCATCCTAGCGCGGCGCGGGGCCGGAGCTGCTGGTCAGCGCCCCGCACGCCCCGGCGCGGGCCCGGGGGCCCCGGTGCGGGCCGAGCCGTTCAGCCCTTCGCCTCGGCCCAGGAGTCCCCCCAGGCCATCGCCACCTCGAGGGGGACCGACAGCTCCACGGCCCCGGTCAGCGCCGTCCGGGTGAGCGCCTCCACGGCCTCGGCCTCGTCGGGGTCCACGTCGACGAGGACTTCGTCGTGGACCTGGAGCACCAGGTCGGAGTGGTAGCCGCCTTCCTCCAGCCCGGAATCGAGGCGGATCAGCGCCATCTTGAACACGTCGGCGGCCAGCCCCTGGATGCCGGCGTTCATGGCCTGGCGCTCGGCCGCCTGGCGGACCTGGTGGTTGGCCGACTCCAGGTCGGGCAGCGGGCGACGGCGGCCGAAGACGGTGATCGTGTACCCGTTGGCCCGGGCCTCGGCCACGGCCCGGTCCATGTAGTCGTGGACCGACGGGAAGGCGTCGAAGAAGGCGTCCAGGATGCCCCGGGCCTCCTCGACCGGGACGCCCAGCCGCTGGGCCAACCCGTAGGACTCCATGCCGTAGGCGAGACCGTAGGAGACCATCTTCGCCGTCGAGCGCTGCTCGTGGGTCACCTCGTCGCGGTCGACGCCGAACACCCGGGCGGCCACCGTCCGGTGGATGTCCTCGCCGGCGGCGAAGGCGGCCGTGAGCCCGGGGTCGCCGGAGAGGTGGGCGATGGCCCGGAGCTCCACCTGGTCGTAGTCGGCCACCAGAAGTCGGCGACCGGGCGAGGGGACGAACGCCTGGCGGAACCGGCGACCCTCGTCGGTGCGGACCGGGATGTTGTGGAGGTTCGGGCGGTCCGACGACAGCCGGCCGGTGCGGGCCACCGTCTGGCGGAAGGTGGCGTGGATCCGACCGTCGGGGGCGACCTCGGCGGCGAGGCTCTCGCCGTAGGTGGACCGGAGCTTCTCCACCTCCCGGTAGCGCAGCAGGACCTCGACGATCGGGTGCTGACCCCGCAGCGACTCGAGGGTCCGGGCGTCGGTCGAGTACCCGGTCTTGGTCTTGCGACCCGGGGACAGCCCGAGGTCGTCGTAGAGCACGGTGCGCAGCTGCTTGACGGAGTTGACGTTGAACGGACCGCCGGCCAGCTCGTGCATCCTGGCCTCGAGCGAGCGGCACTCGTCGGACAGCTCCGCGGCGATCGACCGGAGCACGTCGCGGTCGACGGGGATGCCGACGACCTCCATGCGGGCCAGCACCCGCACCAGCGGCCGCTCCATGTCGTCGAAGAGGCGGCGCTCCCCCACCCCGTCGAGGGCGGCCTGCAGCGGCGCCCGCAGCCGGGCGATCACCGCGGCCAGGCGCACCAGGCCGAGGCCGGCACCGTCGAGGTCCCCCGCACCGGCGCCGTCCGACCCGTCGGCGTCCGGCTCCAGGGCGAAGGCGCCCTGGCCGGCGGCGCCCGTGCCGTCGTCGACACCCACACCCACGAACCGTGCGGCCAGGTCGGACAGGCGGTACTGGTCCACCGACGGGTCGAGCAGGTACGCGGCCACCGCCGTGTCCACCACCAGGCCGGTCACGTCCACGCCGAGGGGCAGGAGGCTCCGCATGAGCTCCTTGGCGTCGTGGGCCACCACGCCGACACCGCCGGGTCCGACGGCCGCGGCCAGCGCGGCAAGCACCTCCGGCTCGGCCACCAGCGGTCCCCCCGCGTGGGCCCCGAGATGGACCCCGGCCGACGGGTCGGACGGGTCGGACGGTTCGGCCACCAGCGCCAGCGCCTCCAGCGGGGAGCGGCCCGGGTCGCACGCCCACCGGGGGGCCAGGGCGAGGATGCCGGTACCGGCCCGTGCGCCGGCCACCAGCTCGTCCAACGCGGCCACCGCGGAGGGCACCGACGTCGGGACGGTGCAGTCGGGCGCGACGAGCCACTCGCGGTCGCCGGCCGGCCCGGTCTCCGCACCGCGTTCCTCCGGTCGCCCGTCGGGGGACTCGCCCGCGGCCGGCGAGCCCAGGAGGCCGTCGCGCATCGCCGTTTCGAACCGGCCCCATGCACCCTTCATCTCGAGCCGGGCGAAGGCGGACCGTGCCGCTTCGTGGTGCCATCCCCCGAGGACCAGATCGTCCACGTCGACGTCGAGCGGGACGTCGCGCACCAGCGGGATCATCTCGGCGTTCGTGCGCACCCGCTCGGCGTGCTCGGCGAGGTTCTGGCGCAGCTTGGGCGACAGGGCGTCGAGGTTGGCGTAGAGGGTGTCGAGGTCCCCGTACTCGTTGACGAGCTTGGCCGCCGTCTTCTCCCCCACTCCCGGCACGCCCGGCAGGTTGTCCGACGGGTCGCCGCGCAGGGCGGCCACCAGCGGGTACTTCGGCGGGCGCACGCCGGTGCGCTCCTCGATGCCGGCCTCGTCGTAGAGGGCGTAGTCGCTCACCCCCCGCCGGTTGTAGAGCACCCGGACGTAGGGATCCTCGACCAGCTGGTAGGAGTCCCGGTCACCGGTGACGATGATGACCGGGTGCCGCCGGTCCCGCGCCTCGGTGGCGAGGGTGGCCAGCACGTCGTCGGCCTCGAACCCCTCGGCCGAGACCACGGGGATGGCCAGGGCCTCCAGCACGTCGCGGATCATGTCGAACTGCGGGGGCAGGTCGGCCGGGGTCTCGTCCCGTCCCCCCTTGTAGTCGTCCACGATCTCGTCCCGGAACGTCGCCCCGGGGAGGTCGAACGCCACGGCCAGGCCGACGGGCCGGTGGTCGCGGACCAGGTTGAGCACCATCGACGCGAACCCGTGCACCGCGTTCGTCGTCACCCCGGAGCTCGTCTTCAGGGTCTCCGGGAGGGCGAAGTATGCCCGGAAGGCCAGGGACATCCCGTCCAGCAGGATCAGCGGCCGGTCGGCGGCGTCGGGTTCCGCGGGCGTGGGGGGCATGGCGGGGATCGACTCGGCCTAGGGCTCGAGTGTCCCCTCGAGGATCTGCCGGGCGACGTCGACCATCCGGGACCGGGTGCCCATGGCCGTCCGCTGGACGAAGGCGAAGGCCGCCGACTCGTCCAGTCCGTGGCGCTCCATCAGCACCCCCTTCGCCCCGTCGACGAGCCGCCGCGTCTCGAGCTTGTCCTCGGCCATCGCCTGGCTCCCCACGATGCCGTCGTCGACCGCCTGGCGGGACTCGGCGTCGATGGCCCACTCCTGTTCGCACCGGGCCATCGCCTGGTCGATGGCCGGGATCAGCTCGATGCGCTGGAACGGCTTGACCAGGTAGGCGGCCACACCGGCGTCGCGGGCCTCGTCGATGAGGTTGCGCTGGCTGAAGGCGGTGAGGACGAGCACGGCGACCTTGATGTCCAGGTCCCGGATGTCCCGTGCCGCCTGGAGCCCGTCGGCGCCCGGCATCTTCACGTCGAGGATGACCAGGTCCGGCTCGTGCCGCCGGACCAGCTCGACGGCATCGTCGCCGCGGCCCGTCTCGCCGACGACCTCGTAGCCCTCGTCGAGCAGGATCTCCTTCAGGTCGAGACGGATGATGGCCTCGTCCTCTGCGATGACCACTCGCCTGCTCATGGTATCTGCGCTCCTTGCCACGAATCGGTGTGCTGCCGAAGGGTCGGGAGACGGCGGTGCGGGGCCGGCGTCGCCCGGTGCGCCGCGGTCCGCCCGGGTCCGTGCACGGGGCCACCGTACCGCCCGCGGGCCGACCTCAACCCGGGTCGACCACGAGCCGCTCGAGCAGGTCGTCCTGGCGTCGTTCCAGATCGGCGATGCGCTCGACCAGTGCCTGACGGGTCCGCAACATGGCGGAGGCCTGCCGGCTCACCTCGTCGTGCTCCTTGGCCGCCACCGGCGTCTCCGCCACCAGCGCCCGCAGCCGGGTGTCGTCGGCCATCTCGTTCACCACCACGAGCTGCTCGTCGAGCACTGCCAGCTCCGACCGGGCACGCAGCAGGCGCTGGTGGCCGTCGCTCAGTCGCCGCTCGATGGTGGTCCGGTGCATGGGAGGGCAATTGTACGCACGCCGGGCGCCCTCCCCGACAGGTTTCCGGTCCACGCCCGCCTCGTCCCCGCCACGGTGCCCGGTCAGGGCCCGGTGGAGACCTCCGTCCGGCCCACCGCCAGGGCGTCGAGGGCCGACGGGATCGGGACCGGGGACAGCCCCGGCGCGTCGGACACCGCCACGAGCAGGTGCCCGGTGCCGGGGTCGACACGTCGGGACTCCGCCCCGACCAGGTCGGCGGCCAGGTAGGCCTCGGGCGGAGCGAGGTCGCCGGGGAGCGACGGGCCGGGCAGGGCGGACAGCGCCGTGGTCACCCGGCGCCCGAGGCCCGATTCGAACATCCCCCCGATCCACCACGGCACGCGCCGTGCCGAGCACCACGCCAGGACGTCGAGGGCGTTCGCGATCCCGCCGAGCCGGCCCGGCTTGACGCAGACCACCGAGCACGCACCCGTCGACACCGCCCGTCGGACGGCGTCGGGCCCGTCGAGGCTCTCGTCCAGGCAGACCGGTGTGGACGCGCGGGCGGCGAGGGCCCGGTGGCTGGCGAGGTCGTCCCGGGCGAAGGGCTGCTCGATGCACGCCAGCCCGTAGGCGTCGAGCGCGGCCAGCCTGTCGAGGTCGTCGGGTCCGTACGCCCCGTTGGCGTCCACCTGCAGCCGGGGCACGTTCCCGTGCGCCGTGGCGGCCCATCCGGCCAGGGCCGCCACGGTGGCGAGCTCGGTGCCCGGCTCGATCTTGACCTTCACCCGCGCGTAGCCCTCGCCGGCCCGCCCGGCCACCTCGGCGACCAGCTCGTCCGTGGAGGCGGCGGTCCCCACCACGGCGCCGGGCGCCACCTCGGCACCCGCCACCCCCAGCAGGTCCGCGAACGCCCGGCCGGCGTCCCGCAGGTGGGCGTCGCCCACGGCCGCCTCCACGGCGGCGAAGGCCAGGGGCCGTCCGGGGGCCAGTCCGGAGAGTGCCCGCAGGGCACCGGGAGAGGGCAGCACCCCCCCGAGCGACCGGGCCGACGCGGCCAGGCCGGGCAGGAGGACGTCGGACAGCGTGACCCATGCGCCGTCGACGTCCTCCGCGTCGTACGACGTGTCGCCGAGCGCCGCGCACTCCCCCCATCCGTGGACCACAGCGCCGTCGGGCCGGAGGCAGCGCAGGTGCACGAGCACCAGCGGACGGCGCCGGTGGGTCCCGACCGACGTCCCGACCGGCGCCACCAGGGGCAGGTCGACCCGGACCAGTTCGGCGCCCGCGAGCACGAGGGCGCTCCCGAGGCCGAGGCCGTCCCATGCCCGGCCCGGCGACGGCGACTCGGCGGCGGGGGTTGCCTGCACGGGGCGAGCCTACGGTCCCCGGGGGGTCCGCGGGATAGGCTGCGCACTCGCCGGCCCGGGTGGCGGAATGGCAGACGCGGTGGACTCAAAATCCACTGTCCGAGAGGGCGTGCGGGTTCGAGTCCCGCCCCGGGCACCCCGCCGGCCACCCGCCCGCGCTCCCCCGTTCCGCCGACGGTGGCCGGTACGCCCGCGCCGATGCCGATCCGCACGGTCACCGGGCCGGCCGCGCCTCGGTGACGGGGCCCGCTCCGGGCCAGGAGCTCGAGCCCCGACCCGGCCTCGTCCGCGACGTGGCGGACGGGATCCGGTGGACGTTCACCACGCGCATCGGATGGGTGCTCACCAGCGCCCCCGACACGAACCGGCTCGGCATCGACCCGGACCGCTCGGCGGCGTCGCTGCGCGCCGGGGACTCGGCGGTGCGCAACCTGTTCCTGAAGAACCTGGCCGTGCCGTCGGTGCCGAGCGTGCACCCGGCACCGGTCCCCGACGGCGCCGGCAGCGCCGTCGCGCCACCGGGACGTGCCCGGCCGGTAACCACCGGTGACCCCCGCCGTCGTGCCACACTGGCGTGTCCACCGGGCGACCGAACGTCCGACGAGCTGCGAGAGGAGTCTGCGGGTGCTGGCCTTCACCTTCCCCGGACAGGGGTCCCAGCGGTCCGGCATGGGACACGCCTGGGTGGACCACCCCTCGTGGGAGGTGGCGGGTGAGGCCTCCGAGATCGCCGGACGCGACCTGACCGCCCTGCTCCTCGAGGCACCCATGGACGAGCTGACGCGTACGGCCAACGCGCAGCTGGCCACCTTCGTGATGAGCCTCGTCGTCCTCGACGCCGTCGAACGCCTCGGCCTCGCCCCCGCGGCGTGCGCCGGCCACAGCCTCGGCGAGTACACCGCGCTGGTGGCCTCGGGCGCCCTCTCCCTGTCCGACGGCACGTCCCTCGTGATCGAACGGGGGGACGCCATGCAGGGTGCCGCTGACGCCGGCCCCGGCACCATGGCCGCCCTGATCGGCATCGCGGACGACGACGCCGAGGCCGCGTGCCAACGGGCGGAGGCCGACGTGTGGGTGGCCAACTACAACGCCCCGGGCCAGGTGGTCATCGCCGGCACCGAGGCGGGCATCGCCGCCGCCACCGTGCACGCCAAGGAGCTGGGCGCCCGCAAGGTGCTCCCGATCCCGGTGTCGGGGGCCTTTCACACCCCGATGATGCTCCCCGCCCGGACCCGGCTCCGCCGGCGGCTCGAGACGGTCACCTTCCACTCGCCCGAGGTCCCCGTGGTGGCCAACGTCGACGCCCGGGTGCACACCGACGCCGCGGAGTGGCCCGGCCTGCTGTCGGCCCAGCTCTGCAGCCCCGTGCGGTGGCGGCAGTCACTCGAATCCCTGAGCGGGCGGGGCGCCACCCTCATCGTCGAGCTCGGCCCGGGCGGCGTGCTCACGGGGATGGTCCGTCGGGCCACTCCCGACGTGCGGGGCGTGTCCGTGGCCGTCCCCGACGACCTGGACAGGCTCATGGACACCGTCGCCGGTGGCGACGACTGGGGTGCCGGCTCGCCGGCCGACCAGGGCGAGCACCTCTACACGTCGGAGCGGGTGGTGGTCAGTCCCGCGCCCGGGGTGTTCGAGCCCGACGCCGCGCTGGCCGCGCTCGAGCGCACGGCGCTGGCCGAGGCCACCGCGGCGCCCGGCAGCGGGGCCGGAGCCGAGCCCGGGTCCCTGCTGGCCGTGGGCGACCGGGTCGGCACCGTGGGCCTCACCGATGTGCGGACCCCCTTCGAGGGCATCCTCGTGCGGTGGCTCGCCGTCCGGGGGGAGCGGGTGGTCGAGGGACAACCGGTGGCATGGGTCCGCACCCGGGGGCCCCACTCGTGACTCGCCACGTCGACCCCGCGGCGGTCGGGCGACCCGGGAGCCCCGCGTGACGGGGCCGGTGGCACACGACGGCGGTCGGGTGGTCCTCGTGACCGGCGGCTCGCGGGGCATCGGCCTGGCGTGCGCCGAGTGGTTCCTGGCCAACGGCGACCGTGTGGCCGTCACCTCGCGGACCGGCGCCACCGAGCGCGACCTGGGCGCGGGGCCCGATCGCTTCCTGTCGCTCACCTGCGACGTCTGCCGCACCGACCAGGTGGATGCCGCCTTCGCCGCCGTCGAGGAGGCGTGGGGACCGGTCGAGGTCCTGGTGGCCAACGCCGGGATCACCCGGGACACCCTGGCGCTGCGGATGTCCGAGGACGCCTGGTCCGAGGTCATCGACACCAACCTCACCGCCGCGTTCCGGGTCACACGACGGGCGCTGTCCAAGATGATCCGCCTCCACCGGGGCCGGGTGGTCCTCGTGTCGTCCGTCGGGGCCTTCCTCGGCTCGGCCGGCCAGGCCAACTACGCCGCGTCCAAGGCCGGACTGGTCGGCATGGCCCGGTCGCTGGCCCGCGAGGTCGCCAGCCGCTCGATCACCGTCAACGTCGTCGCCCCCGGTCTCGTCGAGACGCATATGCTGGAAGGGCTGGCCGAATCCAAGCTGGCCGAGTTCGCGGCACAGGTGCCGCTCGGACGGGTGGCGGCGCCCGCCGAGGTCGCCGGTGTCGTGGGCTTCCTGGCATCGGACGCCGCCGGGTACGTCACCGGTGCGGTGCTCCCGGTCGACGGCGGACTGGCCATGGGTCTCTGAGCCGTCTGGCGCACGGGCCGCCGGAGCCGACAACATGGCCTGGGCGGGTTCCGGATCGGACCCACCCGCCGCATCCGAGTTCCACACGACCACCACCGACACACCGATCAAGGAGATGCAGTGAGCAACGACGAGACGTTCGAGAAGTTCCGGGAGTGCGCGGTGGAGGTGCTCCAGGTCCCCGAGGACAAGATCACCCGGGACGCCCGGTTCGCCGACGACCTGGACGCCGACAGCCTGGACCTGGTCGAGCTGGTCATGGCGCTCGAGGAGACCTTCGACGTCGACGTCAACGAGTCGGAGCTCGAGGGCATCGAGACCGTCGGCCAGGCCTACGACCTCATCGTCGCCAAGATCTGATGCTGCTGGGCATCGGACCGGACGGTCCGATCGTCGGGCGCAGGGTCGCCATCACCGGGATCGGCGTGCTCGCCTGCTGCGGCGTCGGCCCGGAGGCCTTCTGGGAGGGGCTGCACCGACCCGCCCCCGAGGGTGAGCGGCGCGTCCGCGACTTCGACCCCGACCGGTGGTTCACCTCCAAGGAGGCCCGGACGCTCGACCGTTTCGCCCAGTTCAGCGTGGCCGTCGCCGAGATGGCCCTCGAGGACGCCGGCGCACGGGACGCCGACCCCGGGCGCTCCGGCGTGATCATGGGGACGGGCGTCGGGGGGCTGCAGTCCCTCGAGAACCAGATCCAGGTCTACGTGGAGAAGGGCGCCGCCCGGGTGTCCCCCCGACTGGTGCCCATGATGATGTCCAACGCCGGTGCCGCCGCCGTGTCCATGCGGCTCGGCTGGCACGGCCCGTCCGAGACCGTCATCACGGCGTGCGCCGCGGGTGCCCACAGCATCGCCCACGCCGCCCGGCTGGTCGCCTCGGGCCGGTGCGACGTGGCCATCGGGGGAGCGGCCGAGGCCGGGATGACCGGTGTGGGGATCGCCGCGTTCGCCAACATGACCGCGCTGTCGACGTCGGGCCACTCGCGCCCCTTCGACGTCCGACGCGACGGCTTCGTCATGACCGAGGGCGCGGGCGCCCTCGTCTTCGAGGACTGGGACCGGGCCGTGGCCCGGGGGGCGCACATCCACGGCGAGCTGGCCGGCGCCGGCAGCACGGCCGACGCGTACCACATCACCGCCCCCGCCCCCGGTGGTTCGGGTGCGGCGGCCTGCATGCTCGAGGCCATGGACGACGCCGGGATCCGGCCCGACCAGGTCCGTCACATCAACGCCCACGGGACCTCCACGCCGCTCAACGACCGGGCGGAGTCCGACGCCATCGGGAAGGTGTTCGGCGCAGACTCCCCACCCGTGACCTCGACCAAGGGCGTCACCGGGCACGGACTCGGGGCCAGCGGCGCCATCGAGGCGGTCGCCGCGGTCCTCACCATCCGGCACGGCAGCATCCCGCCGACCTTCGGCTTCGAGGAGCCCGACCCCGACATCCACCTGGACATCGTGGCTCCCTCGGCGCGCCCGTGGGAGCCAGGGCCCATCCTCTCCAATTCGTTCGGGTTCGGCGGGCACAACGGCTGCCTCGTCCTCCTGCCGGCCTGACGCCCGCCGTCGCGCACCCCACCGGGAGCGCTGCCGCGGACGTCCGGTGGTGCCGACGTCCGGATGCTCCCGCACAGCACCTACCGTGGTGATCCCATGATCGACCCCGCCGAGCCCCTGGTGTACGTCCCCGGTCCCGACGAGCCGGTGGACCTGGCCATCGGCGCGTTCACCCACGACGCGCCGTGGCTGGTGCAGCCCCAGGCCATGACCTGGAGGTACGCCCACGGCGGGGACCCCGACATCACCACCCTGCGCACCCAGGCCGCCGGGCTGGCCCGCACGCTGGTCCATCCCCAGCACCTTCCCTCCGTCGGCCGGGTGCTGACCGTCGCCGTCCGACTGGGCGGCGCCCTCCTGGCGTGGGGCGCAAGGGAACGCGGCACGCCGGAGTCCCGGGCAGGCCTGTCCCGCCGGCTGCGGCCCGCCTTCGAGCACCTGGGGCCGACCTACATCAAGCTCGGGCAGATCATCTCGTCGGGCGAGGGGATCTTCCCCGAGGAGCTGGTCCGGGAGTTCCAACTCCTCCGCGACCGGGTGCCGCCCGAGCCGTTCGCCGTGGTCCGGCGCACCGTCGAGGAGGACCTCGGCCGGCCCCTGGCCCACGTCTTCACCTCCTTCGACCGCCGGCCGATCGCGTCGGCCTCGATCGCCCAGGTCCACGCGGCCACCCTGCGCACGGGCGAGCGGGTGGTGGTCAAGGTCCAACGGAGCCGGGTGGCGCCGCTGGTCCGCCTCGACATCGCCGCCATGGCCTGGATCGCTCCGTTCCTGGTCGGGCGCATCCCCGTCGCCGCCCTCACCAACCCGCCGGCACTGGTCGAACTGTTCGCCGAGACGATCGTGGAGGAGCTCGACTTCCGACTCGAGGCCCAGAACATGCTGGACATCGCCGAGGTGTTCGCCGGGACCGGCCAGCGCAGCGTGGTGGTGCCGCGGCCCCACCCCGAGCTCGTCACCCGACGGGTCCTCGTCATGGAGCACGTCCACGGCTTCTCGTGGGGGGACGCCGAGGCCATGCGGCTGGCCGGCATCGACACCGCCGCCGTGCTGCGCTCCAGCCTCATCGCCTTCCTGGAGGGGGCCCTCCTCTACGGGGTCTTCCACGGGGACCTCCACGGCGGCAACCTGCTGGTCCAGTCCGACGGGACCGTGGCGCTGCTCGACTTCGGCATCACCGCCCGCCTGGACGAGCGCAAGCGCCAGGCGTTCCTGCGCCTCCAGATGGGGGCCAGCACCAACAACGTCACCGTCCAGGTCGAGGCCCTCCGCGACCTGGGCGCGCTCCCGGCCGACAGCGACATCGATGCCGTCATCTCGGACCTCAACCTCGACCGGCCGCCCATCGACCCGACGACGATGACCGCCGAGGAGATGGTGGCCGAACTGCGCGAGGTGACCAAGGCCCTCCTCGGGTACGGGGCCCGCCTCCCCAAGGAGCTCATGCTGTTCGTCAAGAACATGCTGTTCCTGAACGGTGCCATGGCCACGATGGCGCCCGACGTCGACATCCTGGGCGAGATCGTGGCCATCGTGACGTACTTCACCCAGCGGCACGGCGAGCGCATCGCCCGCGAGGTGGGCTTCGAGGTGTCGACGGACACCATCGACCTCGACGGCTACCGCGCGGCGATGGGATTCACCGAGGAGACCGATGCCATCACCTTCCGCGACCTGCAGGAGCGGCGCGAGCTCATCGCCAAGCGCCTCGAGGCCCACCAGCACCCCCGCCGACGGGTGCCCCTGCTGAAGGCCGTCTACCGGATGGTCCGCCCCGCCCGGGACCCCGGGGGCACGGGTGCCGGCGCCGGCACCCGTGCGCCGCGTCGGGACGACGCACCGGGCCGACCGGCCGGGCCGACCGACCGGGTCCGCTGACCGGACCCGGCCCGGGGACCGGCGCCGTCGCCCCGTTCAGAGCAGGCCGGCGCGCTGCACCCCCGCCAGGGCCGTCTCGAGTGCGTCGACCCGCGCCGACATCTCGCTGGCGCACGACGCCGGCAGATGGGCGGCGCCGGCGTCGATCCCCGCCGGCGTGCGGTGCGCCACGCGGACCGTGGTCGCCCACAGCCCGGCGCAGGCGCCGAGGAGGTCGCGCACGCACTGTTCGGTCCACGGGCCCGGACAGGGATGGCGCAGCAGCCACCGGTCGAGCTCGGCGATGCGGCGGTCGAGCCGAGCGCACGCGCCGAGGAGGACGTCCGCAGGCTCTCCGATGTCCGCGATGAGGTCGACCAGCGCTTCGTGCAGGAGCCCCACACGGGGCACCGCGTCCCGTCGCCATCTGACGATCCGCCGACCACCGACCATGGGGTGACGGTATCCACACGACGGCGGTCCCGGGGCCGGGCGCCACGCATGGCGTTCATCGCGGGGCCCGGGAGCGGATGACGGCCACGCCGGGTGGCAACGGCGGACGTCCCCGACCGGACCGGTGGCGGCGACCGGGTCGGCTCAGCCGGCGTCGAGGGCGGCACGCAGCGACCCGACGAACTCGGCTGCGCCGTCGGGGCCCGCGCCCTCGAGCAGCCGCCGGACCAGGGCCGAGCCCACGATCACCCCGTCGGCCACCTCGCACACCGACGCGGCCTGGTCGGGGGTGGACACGCCGATCCCGACGCACACCGGAAGATCGGTGACGGCGCGGATCCGGGCCGCCACGGCACGTGCCGAGTCGGCCAGGACGGCCTGCTCGCCGGTCACCCCCATCCGTCCGACGGCGTACACGAAGCCACGCGTGCGGTCGCAGATCGCGCCGATGCGGTCGTCGGGGGTCGACGGCGCCACCAGCAGCACCGTCGCCACGTCCTCGTGGTCGGCCGCGGCCGCCCAGTCGTCCGCCTCCTCGAGCGGCAGGTCGGGGATGATGGCCCCGCGCACCCCTGACTGGTGCATGGACCCGGCGATCCGGACGAGCCCGGCCCGGTAGACGAGGTTGTAGTAGGTCATCACCACGAGCGGCACCCCGACGTCGACCCGGCTCAGGTCGGCCAGCACGCCCTCGGGCGTGGTGCCCCGGCCCAGTGCCCGCAGCGACGATTCCTGGATGACGGCGCCGTCGATCATCGGGTCGGAGAACGGCACACCCACCTCGATGGCGTCCGCACCCGCGCCGGCGAGCGCCTCCAGGACGAGCAGCCACTCGTCGTCCAGTCCGGCGGTCACGTAGGGGATGAGGAGCTTGTGCCCCGCGTCCCGGCGGGCCCGCAGCGCCGCCTCGAGGGTGCCCGGGGCCCGGGTGGCCGGAGGGGCGGTCATGCCCGCCCCTGCAGGATGTCGCGGACCTGGGCCACGTCCTTGTCGCCCCGTCCCGACAGGTTGACGAGCACCGTCGTCCCCGGGGCGAGCTCCCCCGAGCCGGCGGCGGCCACCACCCAGGCCAGCGCGTGGGCGGACTCGAGTGCCGGGAGGATGCCTTCCGTGCGCGCCAGGAGCTGGAACGCCTCGAGCACGGCCTCGTCGCCGGCGGCGACGTACCGGGCCCGCCCCAGCTCGGCCAGATGGGCGTGCTCGGGCCCGATGCCCGGGTAGTCGAGACCGGCCGAGATCGACTCGGCCTCGAGGATCTGCCCGGCCTCGTCCTGGATCAGTGCGCTGCGCATCCCGTGGAGAACCCCGGGGATCCCCGTGGTGGCCGCCGCACCGCCCTCGGCCTCGACGGCGACCAGCTCGGAGTCGGTGGCGTCGGCGAACCCGGCGAAGATGCCCGCGGCGTTCGACCCGCCCCCGGCACAGGCCACGACCACGTCCGGGTCCCGGCCGATCAGCACCCGTGTCTGCTCCCGTGCCTCGTCGCCGATGACCCGTTGGAACTCGCGCACCATCCACGGGTACGGGTGGGGACCCATGACCGAACCGAGGCAGTAGTGGGTGTCCCCCACCGACGCCACCCACGCACGCAGCGCCTCGTTGACGGCGTCCTTCAGCGTCCGGCTCCCGCTGGTCACCGGTACCACGGTGGCTCCCAGCAGTTCCATGCGGAACACGTTGAGCTCCTGGCGCCGGGTGTCGACCTCGCCCATGTAGACCACGCACTCCATGCCGAACAGGGCCGCGGCGGTGGCCGTCGCCACCCCGTGCTGGCCCGCGCCCGTCTCGGCGATGAGCTTGTGCTTGCCCATGCGCCGGGCCAGGAGACCCTGGCCGACCACGTTGTTGAGCTTGTGGGACCCGGTGTGGGTCAGGTCCTCGCGCTTCAGCAGCACCTCGACGCCGAGCTCCTCGGACAGGCGGGCGCAGGGCGTCACCGGCGTGGGCCGCCCGCCGTAGTCGCGCAGGATCGAGTCGAGCTCCCTACGGAACGCCGGGTCGGCCCAGGCGTCGCGGAACGCGGCCTCGAGCTCGATGCAGGCCGGCACCAGTGACTCGGGGACGAACCGGCCGCCGTAGTCGCCGAAGCGGCCCGTGGGGCCCGGATCGCCCATGATGGCGGAGGTCCGGGCGGTCTCGGCGGTCATTCGCCGTCCTGCCAGTCGAACAGGTCGGTGGCCCGCCGGGCACCCGCGTCCCCGTCCGATTCGTCCGGGACGAGGCCGTCGGCACGGCGCTCCTCGACGACCCTCCGGCCCGCCTCGCGGGCGGCGGACACGAACTCGCGCACCTTGCCGGGGTCCTTCACCCCCGGGGACGACTCCACGCCACTGGCGACGTCCACCCCCCACGGGTGCAGGTGGGCGACGGCGGCGGCCACGTTGTCGGGCCGCAGGCCCCCGGACAGGAGGAGGCGCCCCGGGTCGACCACCCCCTCGGCCAGCCGCCAGTCGAAGAGTTCGCCCGAGCCCGGGTTGGCCCCGTCGATGAGCAGCGTCCGGGCCCCGTACTCGGGGAACCGCTCGATGTTCCGGTGCCCGGCGGGGAACGCCTTGATGGTCCAGGCGACCCGCTCGGCCACCCACCGGGTGTCCTCGGCCGACTCGAACCCGTGGAGCTGCACGGCCCGCAGGCCGATCTGCCCGGCGATCTCGACCACCCTGCGGGGGGACTCGTCCCGGAACACGCCGACCGTCACCGTCTCGTGGGGCAGGCGCTTCACGATGTCGCCCACGGCGGCGGGGGCCATCTGGCGGGGCGAGGGGGCGAACACGAATCCGACCGCCGAGGCGCCCATCCCCACGGCCAGCAGCGCGTCGGCCTCGGAGGTGATCCCGCAGATCTTGACGAAGAGCTCCGCCCCGCCGGCCCCGCCGGTCCCGTCCGGGCGAGCCGTGGTCATGCCCGCGCGCCGAGCAGTGCGTCCACCGCCGAACGCCGGTCCACGGCGCGGACCAGCGTCTCCCCCACGAGGACCGCGGTGTACCCGGCCGCGGCGAGCCGCTCCACGTCGGTGGCGTCCCGGATGCCGGATTCGGCCACGGCGACGACGCCGTCGGGGATGCGCTCCCCCAGGCGCAGCGCTCGCTCGCGGTCCACCTCGAAGGTGCGCAGGTCACGCTGGTTGACTCCGACCAGCCGGGCGCCGGCGCCCAGCGCCCGGTCGAGCTCCCCACCGTCGTGCACCTCCACCAGCGGGGCGAGCCCGAGGTCGACGGCCAGGGCGAGGAGCGAGGTCAGCTCGTCGTCGTCCAGGGCGGCGACGATCAGCAGGACGGCGTCGGCACCCATGGCGCGGGCGTCGCACACGTCGAGGGGCCCGACGGTGAAGTCCTTGCGCAGCACGGGGAGCGAGCAGGCCGACCGGGCCGCGGCCAGATCGGCCGGGCTGCCCCCGAAGAACTCCCCGTCGGTCAGGACCGAGAGGCAGGAGGCCCCGCCCTGCTCGTACTCCGCGGCGACGGCCGCCGGGTCGAGCGACGGGTCGAGGTCGCCCCGGGACGGTGAGCGCCGCTTGACTTCCGAGATCACGGCCATCCCCCGGGCGGCCCGACCGGCCACCAGGGCCCCGACGAAGTCCCGCCGGTCCGCCCCCGCCCCGCCGCGGGCCGACCGGCGGGCGGCGTCCACCACGGCGTCCACGTCGCGGGCGTCGGACGCGGCGGCGGCCCGGTGGGCGGCGAGGATCGAGTCGAGGTAGGCCGGCATCGTCGGCCAGCCTACCGGCGCGCCGTCCACCCACGGTGGTGGTCGCCTCACACTTCCCTAACGATGGCACCGTCGGGCGGGGTCCGGATGGCAGGCTGGGCCGATGGCGAGCGCAGCGGTCTGCATCGTGGTCATCGAGGACGACCACAACATCAGCGACCTCGTCGCCATGTACCTGCGCCGCGACGGGTTCCGGGTGCTCCAGGCCGACGACGCGGCGGCCGGACTGGCCGCCGTCGACCGGGAGGGCCCGGGCCTCGTCGTGGTCGACATCGGACTGCCGGGTGGGCTCGACGGACTGGACGTGTGCCGGGACCTGGCCGCCCGGGTGCCCCCCGTGCCGGCCCTCATCCTGAGCGCCCGGGACGACGAGGTGGACCGGATCCTCGGACTCGAACTGGGTGCGGACGACTACGTCACCAAGCCCTTCAGCGCCCGGGAGCTCGTGGCCCGGGTCCACGCCATCCTGCGCCGGGCGGCGGGGCCCCCGGCCCCGGACCGCCCCGTCGCCCAGTACGGTTCGGTCGCCGTCGACGTGGCCCGGCGGGAGGCCCGGGTCGACGACGAGGCCGTGCCGCTCGCCACCCGCGAGTTCGACCTGCTCGCCTTCCTCGTCCGCAACGAGGGCCTCGCCCTGTCGCGCCAGCAGCTCCTCGACGGGGTCTGGGGGCCCGACTGGTACGGCGACGAGCGCACCGTCGACGTCCACGTCCGCCAGCTGCGCAAGAAGCTCGGTGCCGATCTGCCGCTCGCCACCGTCTGGGGCGTCGGCTACCGCCTGGGATGACGCCGCGGGGGACCACCGCCCCGGGCGGGCGGACGTCGGGGGGGACGTCGTGAGGCGGCGCCTGACGGTCGCGCTCATCGCCCTGGTCGTCGGCACCGTCGCCGTCACCAGCATCGGGAGCTACGTCCTCATCCGGCGGGCCACCGTGTCCACGGCACAGCAGCAGCTGGCCACCGAGGCCCGGGCCATCTCCCGGACCTTCGCGGACCGTGCCGGGCTGACCCGGCTGTCCTTCCGCAAGGAGCTGGCCGTGGTGGCGAGCGCCGGCGCCTTCACCTCGGTGCGGTTCGTCCGGCTCGCCCCCGACGGCACGTTCAGCGGGGAGCTCGGTGCCGGTCTCACCCCCGCACAGGTCCGTCCCGCCTCCCTCCTCGCCGGCCGGCAGGTCACCGGCCACACGGCGTCGCTCCTGACGTACTCGGCGGTGCCCACGGCGCTCCCGTCGGCGGGGGCGGGGACGCGCGTGCTGGTGGTGTCGCGCCAGATCCGCAGCCCGGTGAACGGCATCGGTTACTTCGGCTGGATCGGTCTGGCCGCGGCGGTGGCCGCCGCCCTGGTGGCCGCCGCCCTGGCCCGGCGGTTCACCCGTCCCCTGGTGGCCGCCGTCGACACGACCGGCAGGATCGCCGCCGGCGACCTCGACGCCACCGTGCCCGTCCGCGGGCACGAGGACCCGGAATTCGCCCGCCTGGCCGAGTCGATCAACACCATGGGGGCGAACCTGGTGCGGGCCCGCGACCAGGAGCGCCAGTTCCTGATGTCGGTCTCCCACGAGCTGCGCACGCCCCTGACCTCGATCCGCGGGTACTCCGAGGCGGTCGTCGACGGCACCGCCGAGGACCCGGTCGCCGCCGCAGGCGTCATCAGCACCGAGGCACGGCGCCTCGAGCGCCTCGTGCAGGACCTGCTCGACCTGGCCCGACTCGACGCCGACCGGTTCTCCCTCGAGCTCCGCGACCTCGACGCGGCCGAGGTGGTCCGCCAGGTGGTCGGAGGATTCGGACCCCGGGCCGCGGCACTCGGCCTGACCCTGGACCTGGCCGCCGGATCGGAACGGCCGTGCCCGGTGGTGGCGGACGGCGACCGGGTCGCCCAGATCGTGGCCAACCTGGTGGAGAACGCGGCCTCGTTCGCCCGCAGCCGGGTCGTCGTGGGCGTCACCGGCGACGCGTCCCGGGCCGTGGTGTGGGTGGAGGACGACGGGCCGGGCATACCCGAGGACCAGCGGACCCGGGTCTTCGACCGCCACGTGACCTCCGACCGTGCCGGTGGCGGTCGCAAGGGGTCGGGACTGGGACTCGCCATCGTCCGGGAGCTGGCCACGGCCATGGGCGCCGCCGTGCACGCCGAGTCGCCGCTGGTCGACGGGGCGGGCACCCGGATGGTCGTGGAGTTCCGACCGTCGGCGGCCACCGGCCGCGTCCCCTAGGCGGGGGTGGCGGCCGTCAGCTCACCAGGACGTCGGGACGGGGCAGGCCCTCGGCCTCGCACAGGGCGTAGTACGCCTCCAGCGCGCCCGGACCGTCGAAGACGCTCTCGACGGTGCCGTCGGCCGCCAGGTTGAGGTTGACCCCGTACATCTGGAACCACACCTGCGTGTCGTCCTCGACGCACTCGAGGGTGTGGACGGACCCTGCCGGCTCGAACAGGAACGAGCCGGCCCGGTTGACGTAGTCGTACTCGCGGTACCTCCAGGCGCCGGACACCGTGTAGGCGTAGACCGGTCCCGTGTGCCGGTGGGTCTGCACGGCGTAGCCGGTCTGGAAGACGTTCTCGACGATCCAGAGGCCCTCCGCCACGTCCACCTGGATCACCTTGAGCTTGTTGCCCCCGCCGATCTCCACGAAGGGCAGTTCCGCGGCACCGCGGTGGTGGGCTTCGGTCCTTGCGTCGATGGTCATCGCTCCTCCTGGAGTCTCGCTCGGGCCCGTGCGCCCCGTGACGCCCCTGCCGGCGCACGGTCCGGTCGCCGGCCACACAGCGTGGCACAGAACCGGCGTCCGCCGGCGACGACGCCCGGCCGCGGTTCCACCGACCCCCGTCCGCCGCGGCGCCCGCCGCGAGGTGCCGTTCGACCCTGGTCCGCCCCGGCCGGCGGGCGTCACCATGGGAGGTGACGGAGAGGAGTCGGCGCATGGCCACGGACGACACGCACCGGGCGGACCGGCGGGCCGTGCGCAACGGCGGGGCCGGTGGGATCTGGCTCCTCGGATTCGTCGGGGCGCTCTCCTACTACCTGCACACCCACTCGGGGACCTTCTGGTTCGTGGTGCTGGCGTTCCTGAAGGCGGTCGTGTGGCCGGCGATGGTCGTCTACCACGTGCTGCAGATCCCGGTGTGACCCGACGGACCCGGCGGTGGGGTAGGAAGGGGCCCTCGGCGCCGGCCCTCCCGGCGCCCGGACCGGGGAGGACGCCATGAGAGCACCCACCAGGGACGCCGGGGACGCGCCGGTCGTCGTGATCACCGGGGCCTCGGCCGGCATCGGCCGGGCCACGGCGGACCGGCTGCAGGCCGCCGGGTGGACGGTGGTCGGCGCCAGCCGTCGGGGCACCTCGACCGGCGCGTGGCAGCCGATCGTCATGGACGTGGACGACGACGTGTCGGTCGCCCGCGGGATCGCCGGCGTCGTGGCCGAGTACGGACGGCTCGACGCGGTGGTGGCCGGTGCGGGCTGGGGCCTCGCCGGCTCCGTCGAGCAGACGCCCCTCCGCGACGCCCGCGACCAGCTCGAGACGAACTTCTGGGGCGCCGTGCGCGTCGTGCAGGCCGCGCTCCCGGTCTTCCGGACGGGCGGAGGTGGCCGGGTCGTCCTGGTCAGCTCGATCGGGGGCGTGCTCGGGATCCCCTTCCAGGCCTTCTACAGCGCCTCCAAATTCGCCATGGAGGGGTACGGCGAGGCGCTGGCCTACGAGGTCGCCCCGTTCGGGATCCACGTGACCCTCGTGCAGTCCGGCAACGTGCGCACCGACTTCACCGCCAACCGCCGCGACGCCCCCGTGCCCGAGGGTCCCGACGCCTACGGGGCGGCGCGGGCCAAGGCCGTCCGCAAGATGGAGGAGGACGAACGGGCCGGGGTGCCTCCCGACGACGTCGCCCGGGTGGTCGCCCGGGTGCTCGCCAGCGCGCGGCCGCCCCGCCGGGCCTCGGTCGGCAAGATGGGTGAGCGGGTCGGCATCGTCGGCAAGCGCCTGCTCCCCCACCGCCTGTTCGAGGCCGCCGCAAAGGACAGTCTCGGGGTCTGACCGCCCGCCGGTCCCCGTCCGCTCCCCGACCGGACCGTCCGGTGGACCGTTCGACCCGATGGCCGACGACACCACACACGGCGAACCCTCACCCTCCACCTGAGGTCGACCTCGAGGGTCGGTGGATCCCGGTCGGCGCCGGGCCCGGTGCCCGCCGGCTCAGGAGAGGGCGGCGCCGGGCCCGGTGCCCGCCGGCTCAGGAGAGGGCGACGCCGGACCAGTACGAACCGTCCAGCATCCCGCGGAGCGTGTCGCGGTGGATGATCAGGTCGTCGATGTCGGCCGGGGCCTCGGCCTCGCCGAAGAAGATCGACCGTTCGGTCACCCGGCGCATGATCACCCCGTGGCGCATGGCCGCATAGGCGATGTGCCAGGTGAGGTCCCCGACCGGGTGCCCGGCGGCCTCGGCGTAGGTGGCGGCCACGTCGACGGGTCGGAACATGCCGGGCAGGCCCGGGGCCCCGAGCTGGACGGCGAGGTCCTGGAAGAACAGGTGGAGGTAGCACATCCACCCGAGGTCGACCTCGGGTGGGGCCACCGCGGCCATCTCCCAGTCCAGGACGGCCACCACCTCGTTGTCCCGGAACATCATGTTCCCGATGCGCCCGTCGCCCCACGACAGGGCGTCGGCAGCGGTGTCGGCGGGCAGGTGCTCGGTCAGCCACACGAAGCACTCGTCGAGCAACGCCGAAGGCCGGTCCCCGACCACCCACTCGTGGTAGGCCTTCCAGTGGTTCAGGTTGCGCTCGAGCGCGGTGGCACCGGGCTGGTCCACCTCGAGGAACGAGAGGTCGTGTCCGTCGGGGCGGATCGAATGGATCCCGGCCATCGCCCGGACGGCCGAGTCCTGGATGGTGCGCCGGTCCGCCTCGGTCCCGTCGAACACCCAGTTGTCGCCGAACGTGTAGGGCAGGACGTCGGGCGGGACCTGGCCGTCGATCCGGTCCATGACGAAGAAGGAACCGCCGAGGACCGACGGGTCCGGCTCGTACCAGTGGGTCTCGGGGACGGGGACGTCGGTGTGCTCCGACACGAGACGCATGACCCGGAACTGCATGTCGAGGTCGTAGGTGGTGAAGACCGGGTAGTCGGTCGCCGGGGGTTCCACCCGTGCCACGAGGCGGCGCTCCACGGTGGCGCCGCCCTCCGTCCACCGGGCGGTCACGAGGAGGGTCTCCGACGACATGCCGTTGCTCTCGGGACTGGTGAGCTCCACCACCTCGGCGGCGTTGCCCTCCGGCAGTGTCCCCCGCAGCCAGGCCTGGAACTGGCCCCGCATGGCCTCCGGGTCCCGCGTCGACGTCGTGATCCGCTCGGCGTCCATCGACACGGTGCCGTCCGCCTGGCCGCCCCCCGCTGTCTCGGTCGTCATCTGTGCTCCCCCACTCCTGGCGGTCTCCCCCGGTGGGATCACCGGACCCTGCCTGCGGGAAATGTAGCGCGGCGGCCGTCCCCCTCCGGGACGGTCAGGCGTCGGCGACGAGCGGCAGCGGACGGGCCTCGGCGGCGGCCCGGCGCCCGCCGCCGTCCCATCGAACCTCGACGGCCTCGGGCGGAGCCACCCGGCGGTGCAGGGTGGCCAGGGCCACGTGGGCGCCGAACCCGGCCGACCACGCCACCGAGGAGAGCGCGCCGACCTGGTGGGCCCCGTCCGCCGTCCAGACCTCCGCACCCACCGGGGGCGCCCCGGCACCGGGCACGAGGACCCCGCAGAGCCGCCGGGCCACGTTGGACCCGCGGGCGTCGAGCCGGGCCACCAGCTCCTGTCCGGTGAAGCACCCCTTGGTGAACGAGACCGTACGGTCGACGAGGCCGACCTCGGCGGCGATGGTCGACCCGGTCACCTCGCGCCCACCCACCGGCACGCCGGCCTCGATGCGGGTCGACTCCCAGGCCGCCTCGTCGCACCACACCGCGGGTCCGGTCCTCCACTGCGCCAGCCCCGCAGGCCCGGCCGGGGTCGGGCCGAGCAGGTCCACGCCCGACCACCCCGTCCGGTCCACGGGCAGCACGAGCTCCACGCCGGCCGGCCGTGCCCGGTGGTCGGCTGCGGGCCCCCGGACCGACAGGCACGTCCAGTCGAGCGGCTCGATCGTGGCCTTCGTCCGCAGTTTGAACCGGTCGAGCCGCGTCCGGGCGGCGGGCCCGCACCCCGGGTCGGTGTCGAGCACGTACGCCTCCTCGCCGGTCCGGGTGACCCGTACCAGGGCGTCCACCTTGCCCTGGGGGCTCAGGATCAGCGACCACGTGGTCCCCCCGACGGCCAGCGGGGCCAGGTCCTGGCTGCACTGCCCCTGCAGGTACGGGAGCGCCTCGGGCCCGGCGACCTCGAGCACGTCCCGTCGCACCTCCCGGGCCCCGGCGCCCCGGTGGAGCGCCCCGTAGCCACCGTCGGCCGGAGGCGGCGGGTCGCCCGCACTCACGCCGGTCCCCCCGGCCACGAGGCGCGGGCCATGGCCACGGCCGACAGCAGGGCGGCCGCCTTGTGGGCGCACTCGGCGTTCTCGGTGGCCGGGTCGCTGTCCGCCACGATGCCCGCCCCGGCCTGCACCGACGCCCGGCCGTCGGGTGCCACCGTCATGGTCCGGATGGCGATGGCGGTGTCGAGGTTGCCGGAGAAGTCGAGGTAGCCCACCACGCCCCCGTAGACCCCGCGCTTGGTCGGCTCCAGGTCGTCGATGATCTCCATGGCCCGCACCTTCGGCGCGCCGGACAGCGTGCCGGCGGGCAGCGTGGCCCGCAGGACGTCGATGGGTCCCCGGCCCGGGGCGAGGGAGCCGGACACCTGGGACGTCAGGTGCATGATGTGGCTGTAGCGCTCGACCACCATGACCTCGTCGACCACCTCGGTCCCGAAGCGCACCACCCGGCCCACGTCGTTGCGGGCGAGGTCGATGAGCATGACGTGCTCGGCCACCTCCTTCGGGTCCTCCACCAGCTCCCCCTCCAGCCGGGCGTCCTCCTCCGGTGTGGCGCCGCGGGGCCGTGACCCGGCGATGGGACGGGAGATGACCGTCCCCTCGCGCAGCCGCACCATCGGCTCGGGGGACGCCCCGACCACGGTCACCTCGGGGAACCGCAGGAAGTACAGGTAGGGACTCGGGTTCACCAGGCGCAGGACCCGGTAGACGTCGAACGGGTCGACCCCGAGCTCGGGGAGGTCGAAGCGCTGGGACAGCACGGCCTGGAAGATGTCGCCGGCCTCGACGTGCTCCTTGACGGCGCGCACGGCGTCCTCGTACAGGGCGTCGGTCATGGTCCGGGTGACGTCGGACGGCGGCGGACGGCGGGGAGGCAGGGGCCGCGGGGCCTCGGACGTCGGGCGCACGCAGTCGGCGGCCAGCCCGTCCAGCCGGGCCTCGGCCGCCGTCCGGGCGCGCTCGAGCTCGTCGTCGTCCCACGACGGGTCGACGACCACGTTGTCGATCAGCACCACGCGCTGGCGCCAGTGGTCGAAGGCGGCGAGCTGCCCGATGACGGCCAGGACGGCGTCGGGTTGCCCGAGGTCGTCGGGCGGGGTGCCGGGCAGGCGCTCGACCTCGCGGACCACGTCGTAGCCGAGGTAGCCGACCAGTCCGGCGTGCAGGGGCGGGAGGTCGGGAAGGTCGGGGGAGTCGAACGCGGACAGGATCGACTCGAGCGCGGCCAGGACCCCGTGCGTTCCCGTGACCCCGCCACCGCACGAGGCGTCGAGATCGAGGTCGCCCCGGGTCGTCACCTCGCCCCCGTGGGCCACCACGGTGGCCAGCGGGTTGCGGCCGACGAACGAGTACCGTCCCCAGCGTTCCCCGCCCTCCACGGACTCGAGCAGGAATCCGCTGGTGTCCCCGGTGCCGACGATCTGGAGGAAGGCCGACACGGGCGTGACGGTGTCGGCCACCAGCTCGCGCCAGACCGGCACGATGCGGTGGTGCCGGGCGAGTGCCCGGAACGCGTCGGGGTCGGTGCCGGGGGCGGCGGTCACGAGGGCGTCGACCCGCCCGCGTCCCCCGGGTCGTCGCCGAAGGCACGGAAGAAGCAGGTGCGGTTCCCGGTGTGGCACGCGCCGGCGCCCTCCTGATCGACGGTCACGAGGAGGCAGTCGCCGTCGCAGTCGTACCGGACGCTGCGGACGTACTGGCGGTCGCCCGAGGTCTCGCCCTTGCACCAGTACTCCTGGCGGCTGCGGCTCCAGAACCAGGTGCGACCGGTCTCGAGGGTCTTCGCCAGGGACTCGGCGTTCATCCAGGCGAACATGAGCACCGCGCCGTCGGTGGCGTCCTGCACGATGGCACCGACCAGGCCGTCGCTCGTGTACGTGATCGCCTCGAGCTCCGCCGCCGTGTGCGGGATCGGGGTGGCGACGAAGGTGGTCTGCGGTGCGGGGGTGGTCACGGGGTGCTCCCTGTCGGTGCCGTCGGTTGGCTGGGGTGTCGGGTCTGTCGGGTTCGGTCGGTGCCGCCGTGCGGGTGGGTCGTGGCGTACCGCTCAGAGGTAGAGGCCGGTGCCGCCGTCGAAGCGCGTGGCGGCGACGGCGTGGATGTCCCGTTCGCGCAGGATCACGTACTCGTCTCCCTGGACCTCGACCTCGAAGCGGTCCTCGGGATTGAACAGGACGGTGTCGCCCACCCTGACCGAGCGCACGTGCGGCCCGACGGCGACCGCCACGGCCCACGTCAGGCGGCGCGACACCTGGGCGGTGGCCGGGATCAGGATGCCCGCACGGGACCGTCGCTCCCCCTCGGCCTGGCCCACCTGCACCAGCACGCGGTCGGCCAGGACGTTGATGGGCAGCTTGACGTCGCCGCCGTCCGTGCCCGGGGCGCGGGCCTCCGAGGTCGTGGTCGCCACGGAGGCAGGCTACCGCAGGCCTGCTGCGGCCCGTACCCGACCGGTCCGCCGACGGGTGCCGAGCCGGCGCCGGGTCAGGCGGGGCGGACGGACACGCCCGCCGCGGCCAGGTGGGCCTTCGCCTCGGCGACGGTGAACTCACCGAGGTGGAAGATCGAGGCCGCCAGCACGGCGTCGGCCGCCCCGACGACCGCGCCCTCGACCAGGTGGTCGAGCTCCCCCACCCCGCCGGACGCCACCAGCGGCACGGGGCACCGGTCGGCGATCGAACGGGTCAGCTCGAGGTCGAAGCCGTCGCGTGTGCCGTCCCGGTCCATCGACGTCACCAGCAGCTCCCCCGCCCCGAGCCCGGTGCACCGCTCGGCCCACGCCACGGCGTCGAGGCCGGTGGGGGTGCGCCCCCCGTGGGTGAACACCTCCCACGACGGGCCCGCCGCCGTGGCGTCGGGTCGGCGGCGGGCGTCGACGGCGACGACCACGCACTGGCTCCCGAATTCGCCGGCCAGCTCGGCGACGAGTTCCGGCCGCTCGACGGCGGCCGTGTTGACGCCCACCTTGTCGGCCCCGGCCCGCAGCAGGCGGCGGGCGTCGTCGACCGCACGTACGCCACCGCCCACGGTGAACGGGATGAAGACCTGCTCGGCCGTCCGGCTCACCACGTCGACCATGGTCCGCCGGTTGTCCGACGACGCGGTGATGTCCAGGAAGACGAGCTCGTCGGCGCCCTGCGCGTCGTAGCGGGCGGCCAGCTCCACCGGGTCGCCGGCGTCGAACAGGTCGGTGAACCGGACGCCCTTCACGACCCGTCCGCCGTCCACGTCGAGGCAGGGGATCACCCGGACCGTGCGCACGCCGCCACCCCCTCTTCGACCGTCATCCGCCCGTCGACGAGTGCCTTGCCCGTGATGGCACCCGCGAGCCGGCGCACGGTCCCGTCGGCGACCACGACCTCGACGGCGGCGAGCGCCTCGACATCGGCCACGGAACCGACCCCGCCCGAGGCGATGACCGGCACGCCCGTCGAGGCCAGCACGTCTCGCAGGCCGGCGAGGTCGGGACCGGTCAGCATGCCGTCCCGATCGATGGACGTCACGACGACCGCCGCCAGCCCGGCACCGGCCACCTCGTCGAGCACCTCGCCGACCGTGCGGCCCGACCCCTGTGCCCAGCCGCGGATCGCCACCTCGGCCCGCCCGTCGGCCAGGGTCCGGTAGTCGAGGCCCAGGGCGACCCGACCCGGATGGGCGGCGGCGGCCGCGTGGACCAGGTCGGGGTCGTCGAGTGCGGCGGTGCCCAGGACGACCCGGGCCAGCCCACCGTCGAGCAGCTCGTCCACGTCGGCCAGGCGCCGGACGCCGCCGCCGGTCTCCACCGGCACGCCGGCGGTCCGGGCGATGGCGAGCACCGTCCCCCGGTTGACCGGCTCGCCCGTACGGGCGGCGTCGAGGTCGACCACGTGCAGCCAGGGGGCGCCCCCGGCCACGAACCGGGCGGCCAGCTCGACCGGGTCGCCGTAGTCGCTCTGGCGGTCGAAGTCGCCCTGGGTGAGGCGGACCGCCCCCCCGTCGCGGATGTCGATGGCCGGATAGAGGTCCATCAGGACGGTGCCGGTCCCTCGGCGCCCGTGGCGCCGTCGACGGCGGCGACGAAGTTGGCGAGGATGCCGAGGCCCACCGTGCCGCTCTTCTCGGGGTGGAACTGGGTGCCCCACACCGGGCCCCGCTCGGCCGCGGCCACCACGGGACCGCCGTAGTCGCAGGTGGCGGTGGTGTCGTCGGTCGGTTCGGGCGCGTAGGAGTGGACGAAGTAGACCCAGGCCGGGTCGGGCACGCCGGCCAGCAGGTCCGAGCGCCCGACGTCGAGGACGTTCCACTGCATCTGGGGGTGCTTCACCCCGTCGGGCAGGCGTCGCACCGTGCCGGGCAGGACACCGAGCCCGGCGGCCGCGGGGTCCTCCTCGGATCCTTCGTACAGCAGCTGGAACCCGACGCAGATGCCGAGAAAGGGCAGGCCCCGGGTCACGGCGTCCCGCGCCACCTCGCCCAGCCCGCTCGAGTCGAGGGCGGCGGCGCACGGGCCGAAGGCCCCCACACCGGGCAGCACGATCCCGTCGGCGCCGGCGGCATCGTCGGGCCGGTCGACCAGGCGGGCGTCGGCGCCGACGCGCTGGAGGGCCTTCTCCGCGGACCGGAGGTTCCCGATCCCGTAGTCCAGGACGGCGATCACGGCGTGGGACGGATCACAGCGTGCCCTTGGTGGACGGGATGCCCCCGCCCCCGACCCGGGTCGCCTCGCGCAGGCACCGGGCCACCGCCTTGAACGAGGCCTCCACGATGTGGTGGGTGTTCTTCCCGGTCACCAGCCGGATGTGCAGGGTGATGGCGGCGGCGGTCACGAAGGCACGCCAGAACTCCTCCGCCAGCTGCGGGTCGAAGGGCGGGCTCCCGAGGCCGGGCGTGTCGGGTGCGAACTCGATGGTATAGGCGAGGTACGGCCGGCCCGACAGGTCGAGGGCGACGTCGACCAGCGCCTCGTCCAGCGGCAGCGAGATCGACGCGAACCGGGTGACCCCCGCCTTGTCCCCGAGCGCCTCGCCCACGACCTCGCCGAGGGCGATCCCGACGTCCTCCACCGTATGGTGGGCGTCGACGTCGAGGTCGCCCACGGCGCGGACCGTCAGGTCGATGCCGCCGTGCCGGCCCAGCTGGGCCAGCATGTGGTCGAAGAAGGGCAGCCCGGTCGAGATCTCGGTGACCCCGGTGCCGTCGAGGTCGGCCTCGACCTCGATCGACGTCTCCTTGGTGGCGCGGGACACCCCGGCGGCTCGCCGGTGGAGGGTGGTCGGATCGGGGGCGGCTGTGCTCATCGCAGGCTTTCGGTCAGCGCGGCCAGGAACCGGTCGTTCTCCTCGGGGAGACCCACCGTCACCCGCAGGCACCCGGTGAGCCCCGGCCACGTCGAACAGTCTCGCACGAGCACACCGGCCGACACGAGATCGGACCAGACCGAGGACGCCTCCCGGGCCGTCGGCCGGAACAGCAGGAAGTTGGCGTCGGACGGCCACGTCTCGACCGGCAGCCCGGCGAAGGCGGCGGCGATCCGGCCCCGCTCCTCGGCGATGGCGGCGATCCGTCCGTTCATCTCGTCGGCGTACTCCAGTGCCAGGCGGCCGGCGAGCTGGGTCACGGTGTCCAGGTGGTAGGGCAGGGCGACCAGTTCGCACGCGGCGACGACCTCGGGGTCGGCCACGAGGTAGCCCAGCCGTGCCCCGGCCATCGACCACGTCTTGGAGAAGGTGCGCACGACCACCACGTGGCGGGTCCCCGCCGGATCCGCCGCCCGGAGCGCCAGGGCGGACGACGGGGCGAACTGGCCGTAGGCCTCGTCGACGACCAGCAGGCCGGGCACCAGGCCGGACACCGTGGCGATCTCCTCGGGGGTGTCCGCGCGCCCGGTCGGGTTGTTGGGCGAACAGAGGAACGTGACCACCGGGTCGGAGCCCGCCACCACCCGGGTCACGACGTCGAGGTCGAGGCCGAAGTCGTCGCGGCGCCCCCCGGCGGCCACCGCCGTTCCGGTGATCCGGGCGATGTGGCCGTGCAGCGTGTACGTCGGCTCGAAGAGCGCGACGGCGCGACCGGGCCCGCCGTAGGCCAGCAGGAGGCACTGGAGGACCTCGTTCGAGCCGTTGGCGCAGAACACCTGGTCGGCGCCGACCCCGTGGCTGTCGGCCAGCGCCCGGCGCAGCCCGGTGGCCTCGCGGTCGGGGTACCGGTGGAAGTCGACGTCGGACACGGCCGCGGCCAGCGCCTCCTGCCACGACCGGGGTGGCGGCAGCGGCGACTCGTTGGTGTTGAGGCGGACGGCGACGTCGACCTGGGGCGAGTGGTAGCCGACCAGGGCCTCCAGGTCGGAGCGGACCGACGGGAGCCGGCCCGACCCCGCCGCTACCCCGGCCATCGGAGCTCGACCGAACGGGCGTGGGCCGGCAGGCCCTCGGTCTCGGCCAGGGTGACGACGTGGGGGCCGAGGGCGCGCACGGCCTCGTCCTCGACGCGCACGGCGTGGATGTGCTTGCGGAAGTCGTCCACCCGGAGGGCGCTCGCGAACCGGGCCGTGCGGTTGGTGGGCAGGACGTGGTTGGGACCGGCCAGGTAGTCGCCGATGCTGGCCGGTGCGTTGGTGCCGAGGAAGACGGCGCCCGCCGACCGGATGTTGCCGAGGATGGCGTCGGCGTGCTCGGTGAGGAGTTCGAGGTGCTCCGGCGCCACCACGTTCGACACGGCGGCGGCCTGCTTGGGGCCGTCCACCAGCACGGCCCATCCGCCGGCGCCCAGTGTGGCCTCGAGGTCCGCCCGGCGGGGCGACTCGGCGACGATCCGGTCTACGGCGGCGTCCACGGCGTCGGCGACCTCCTCGGACCAGGTGACGAGCCAGGCCAGACCGTCGGGTCCGTGCTCGGCCTGGACCACCAGGTCGATGGCGGCGTACCCGGGCGGGGTGTCGGGACCGGCGACGACCACGACCTCGGAGGGGCCGGCGAACGCGGAGGCCACACCCACGACCCCCGAGACCTGTCGCTTGGCCTCGGCCACGTACCGGTTGCCGGGGCCGACGATCACGTCGACGGCGGCGATGCTCTCGGTCCCGTACGCCATGGCCGCGACGGCCTGGGCCCCGCCCACCCGGTAGACCTCCGTCACCCCGGCCACCGCGGCGGCGGCCAGCGTGGCGTCGTCGACCCGGCCGTCGGGGCCCGGCGGCACGCACAGGACGATCTCCTCGACGCCGGCCACGTGCGCCGGCACCGCGCACATGAGGACGGTCGACGGATAGCGGGCCCGGCCCCCGGGCGCGTAGCAGCCGGCCCGGTCGACGGGCCGGACCAGGTGACGCACCGTGATCCCTCCCGACGTGAAGTCACCGGGTTCGTCGCCCGCCTCGTGGGCGTGGTAGGCGAGGATCCGGTCGTGGGCGACGTCGAGCGCCTCCTGCAGGGACGGCTGGATGCGGGCGAGTGCGGCCCGGACCTCGGCGGCGGGTACCCGGAGCTCGTCGAGGTCGACGTGGTCGTACCGGGCCGTGCAGGCGCGCAGCGCGTCGTCGCCGCCGGCCCGCACCTCGGCGATGATGGCCGCAACCGCCTCCGAGGACCGGTCCTGTTCGTCGACCGGCCGGGGGAGGCGCGCCGCGAGTTGGCGGCGGTCGCCGGCGAAGTCGCGGAGGTCGAGTCGACGGAGGGCCATGGCCCGTCGATGCTACCGGACCGCCGACGACGTCCCCCGGGGCCGCGGCGCCGTGCCGACCGGGCGCCGTGTGGCGCCGGTGGTGCCATGATCGTCCGATGCCCGCCAGCTCCGCCGAACTGTCCTCCCTCGCCACCGCGCTCGACGAGCTGACCCGTCGGGTCACCCGCCACGCCGAGGCGGCCGACGCGGCCAAGGACGAGGAGGCGGCACGCGAGCTCTTCGCCATCGAGCGCTCCCTCGCCAGCGCCAACCGCCGGCTGGCGCGCCTGGCGCTGGCGCTCGGTCGCCGCTGAGCCACGACCGACGGGGCGCCCGGGTGGCGGCGCCCGCGGCACCGGCCTCCGGACGCGGCGAAGGCACCCCGAAGGGTGCCTTCGCGCAAGTAGGTCGGGCGGCGGATCCCGATCCCTACTCGAAGGGACCAGTTGGCGGGAACTGGTCCGGAAGAAAGCACACCACAAATCCGGGGGAGATGCCAGTCATCTCGCCGTGCAATTCGGAACGTTTCTCCGAAGGGCACGGTTTTTCGTGGTCACGAGGCCAGAATCCGTGGGATTCCTTCGCCGGATCACCTCACGGCGACGCCGCCCGGCAGCGCCGCAACAAGTATTTCCGCCGGCCCGAACCGGACGGACGGCCCGACCCGCTCCGGCCCGGACGCCCCGTTCCGCCCGACGCCGCCGGCGCCCCGGGTCGGCGCCCCGGACCCCGGGGGGTGCCCCCGAGGGTGGCCGACGGGCAGAAGTCGGCGAGCACGCAGTCCTCGCACCGTGGGGAGCGGGCCCGGCACGTGGCCCGTCCGTGGAGGATCAGGCGGAGGCTGAACCGGCCCCGGTCGCGGGCCGGGACCATGCCGCCCAGGACGTGCTCGACCTTGACCGGGTCGGTCTCCGTGGTCAGGCCCAACCGGAGGGACAGCCGCTGCACGTGGGTGTCCACCGGGAGACCCGGGAGGTCGAAGGCCACACTGCGCACCACGTTGGCCGTCTTGCGTCCGACCCCCGGCAACGTCACCAGATCGGCCATCCGGGACGGCACCTCGCCGTCGAACCGGTCGCGCACCGTCCGGGCCATGCCGAGGAGGCTGCGCGTCTTGGCCCGGTAGAAGCCGGTCGGCCGGATCAGCGCCTCGACCTCGTCGACCGGTGCCTCGGCGAGCGACGCCGCGTCGGGGTACCGGGCGAACAGCGCCGGCGTGGTCCGGTTGACGCGTTCGTCGGTGCACTGCGCCGACAGGATGGTGGCGGCCAGGAGCTGGAAGGGACCGGCGTGGTCCAGGGCACACAGCTCGGCGGCGGTGCCGGGGTACAGGCGCCCGAGCCGGTCGTCGGTCTCGCGGGCCCTGCCGGCCGGCGTACGGGGTCGGACCATGGGCGGAGGATACCGGTAGGTTCTGCGCCATGGACGAGCCCGCCGTCGCACAGGTCGACCGGGTGGGCCCGGCACTGGTCGCCGAGGTCGACGCCCTGCTCGACCGTGTGGCGGCCCGGCGGGGCGTCGACGGACTGAGCGAGGCACGGCGCCGGGCACTCCTGCGGGCCGCCGGCACGGGAGCCGGCGTACTCGCCGTCGCGGCCCGCGACCGTGTCGACGGCCGCCTGGTCGGCTACGCGCAGGTGGACGACGAGGGCGACCGGGCGGCGGCGAGCGCCGAGATCGTCGCGCAGGACGACGACCGCGTCCTCGGGATCGGGGAACGGCTCCTCGACGCCGTCCTCGCCGGGTTCGCCGCCGCCGGTGGCGGGCACCTCCGCCTGTGGGTGACCCATGCCGGCCCCGACGACGACGCCCGGGCGGCGGCCCGGGGCATGGCCCGCGAGCGCGATCTGGTCCAGTTCCGGTGCGCGCTCCCCCTGCCGCCGCCGGTCCGGCCCGACGAGGTGGTCGAGACCCGGCCGTTCCGGGTGGGCGGGGACGAACCGGCCTGGCTCGCCGTCAACAACCGGGCGTTCGCCGACCACCCCGAGCAGGGACGGTGGGACCTGGCCACGCTCCTCGCCCGTGAGGCCGAGCCGTGGTTCGACCCCGACGGGTTCCGGGTCCTGGAGATCGGGGGCCGGCTGGCCGGGTCGTGCTGGACCAAGGTCCACGACCGGGCCCGGCCGCCGATGGGCGAGATCTACGTGATCTCGGTGGACCCCGAATTCCACGGGCGCGGTCTCGGCCGGGCGCTGACCCGCGCCGGACTCGACTGGCTGGCCACGGCGGGGGGCGTGACGACCGGGATGCTCTACGTCGACGCCGCCAACACCGCCGCCGTCCGCCTCTACGCCTCGCTGGGGTTCACCCCCCACCACACCGACCGGTCGTACGTGGCGGACGTCCCGCCGACCACCGGCGGACCGGCGGCGGGTCGCGGGGGGTGGCGTCCGGGTCAGCCGGCGCCGACGAGGTGGCCAATGGAGTAGGTGACCGCGGCCGCCGCCGCGGAGATGAGGAGCTGCCGGGTGGCGGACCACGCCCACGAGCGGCCGGTGAAGAGCGAGAGCGCGGCACCGACGGCCAGCGACGCCAGGGCCCCGAGCGCGACCGACCACCACAGTGCGGTGTCCCCGGCGGCGAACAGCCAGGGCACCAGGGGGATCACCGCGCCGACGGCGAACGCCACGAACGACGAGATCGACGCCTCGAGCGGATTGCCGGTGTCGCCGGGCGTGAACCCGAGTTCCTCGCGGGCGTGGGTCTCGAGGGCCAGATCGGGATCGCGCATCATCTTGACCGAGAGCTCGTCGGCCAGGTCGGCCTCGATCCCCCTGCTCCGGTAGAGGGCGGCGAGCTCCCGGCGTTCGTCCTCGGGGTCGGCCGCGATCGCCTCCCGCTCGACGTCCAGCTCGCGCTCCATCAGCTCGGACTGCGCCCGCATCGACACGTACTCGCCGGAGGCCATGGAGAAGGCCCCGCCGATCAGCCCGGCGATACCGGCCAGGCGCACCGACCCGGCGCCGGCGTGCGCACCGGCCATGCCGAGGATCAGCGAGACGTTGGAGACCAGACCGTCGCTGATGCCGAACACGGCGGCCCGCGCTCCGCCCCCGCTCACGTTGCGGTGCTTGTGCTCCTCGTACACGGGGACGATCGTACCGACCGGGTCCCGGTGAGGGGGCACTGCACGCCGGTCGTAGGGCGGCCTCAGCGCCGTCGGCCCCGCTGGTGGCGGCCCGGGCCCTCACCTACAGTCGGGGCCATGGCTACCACCGTGCACGGAATCGAATCGTTCAAGGACCTCGTGGGGACCCACCTCGGCTACAGCGGGTGGCACGCCGTGGACCAGGCCCAGGTCGACCTGTTCGCGGACGCCACGGGCGACCACCAGTGGATCCACGTCGACCCCGAGGCGGCGGCGAAGGGCCCGTTCGGCGGTCCCATCGCCCACGGCTACCTGACCCTGTCGCTGGCCCCCGTGCTCCTCGGCGAGGTCCTCCACGTCGACGGGATCTCGATGGGCGTCAACTACGGCTGCAACAAGGTCCGCTTCCCGTCGCCGGTCATAGTGGGGAGCAAGCTGCGCGTCGGCGCCACCGTGGCCGAGGTCGAGGACGTGTCCGGCGGCGTGCAGGTCGTGCTCGACCTCGTCCTGGAGACCGAGGGCTCGTCCAAGCCCAGCTGCGTCGCCCAGGTGGTCTACCGCTACTACGCCTGACCGGGTCGCCGCCGAGGGCGGCCGCGCTCCCCGGTGGGACCGGCCGGGGCGGCCGCGCTCCGACAGTACGAGCGGTTACTCCTAGAGTGGTGGCATGGAGATGCGGGTCGAACAGCTGTCGGCACGGGCCGACGTGTCGGTGGACACCATCCGCTACTACCAGAGCAAGGGACTGCTCGAGCCACCCCGGCGCGCCGGCCGCATCGCCTGGTACGGCGACGGGCACCTCGTCCGGCTGGAGCGCATCCGCGCCCTGCAGCAGCGAGGCTTCACCCTCGCCACCATCGCCCGCCTGGTGACCGGGGAGCTCGACGCCGCGGACGAGGCGCTGCTCGGACAGCTGTCGGGGATCCCGCCGGCGGCCGGCCACCCCGACGGCACGGCACCGGGAGCGGGGCCGGCCGGGACGGGCACCCCGGACGTCCCGCGCCGGACGGGCGGGGCGGTCACCGGGGGCCACCGGGCCGGCTCCGACGGGACGTCCGACGGGGACGAGGTGACCTACTCGCTCACCGAGCTGGCGGCGGCGACGGGCATGCCCCTGGCACTGTTGAAGGCCATCGAGGCCGAGGGGCTCCTCATCCCCACCCGGGTGGGCGGCCAGGAGCGCTACACGGCCGAGGACGTCGCCGCCTCCCGTGCCGGACTCCTCCTGCTCGAGTGGGGCATCCCCCTGACCGATCTCCTCGACCTGGCCCGGCGCCACAGCGAGGCGATCGAGGAGGTGGCCCGCACCGCCGTCGACCTCTTCGCCCGACACGTGCGCGAGCCGCTCCGCCGCGGTGCCCGGCCCGACGCCCTCGTCCACCCCGCAGGGGGTCTCCCGGCCGGCGGCACCGGCAACCCGGCGGTCGACGGCCTCGTCCGCGCCTACGCCGAGCTGCTCCCGGCCGTGAACACCCTGGTCGGCCACCACTTCACCCGGACCCTGGTCAAGGTCGCCCTCGAGCACGTCGAGCGGGTCGGTTCCGACGAGGAGCGGCAGGCGGTGTGGGGGCACCTCGAGTCCGAAGGCGACGACGCGGTCCGGACCGACCGGCTCGTCCGGTCCCCTGCGGACGCGGGTTCCCCCGGATGACCGGCGACCCGACCGCCACCGAGATCGCGCTCGAGGCCGCAGCACGGGCCCGCGAGGCCGACCTGCCGACCGGCGCGGCCAAGACCGAGCTGGTGCGGTCCATGTTCGACGCCATCGCCCCCCGCTACGACCTGGTCAACCGCACCATGACGTTCGGACTCGACGTCCGGTGGCGCAGGCAGTCGCTGCGGGCGCTCGGACTGCCGGCCGGTTCGACGGTGCTCGACCTCGCCTGCGGGACCGGGGACTTCCTGCGGCTCCTGCATGCGGGCGGCTACCGCGCCGTCGGCATGGACCTGTCGTGGGGGATGCTCGCCGCCAACCACACCGGCATGCCCCTGGCCCAGGCGGACGGGGCCGACCTGCCCGTGGCCACCGGCGCCGTCGACGGGATCACCTGCGGCTACGCCCTGCGCAACTTCACCGACCTGGCGGCCGTGTTCCACGAGTTCGGCCGGATCGTGCGACCCGGCGGTCGGATCAGCCTGCTCGAGGTGTCCGAGCCCGACCGGGGCCTCCTGCGGGCCGGGCACCGCATCTGGTTCCGCCGGGTGGTCCCCCTGATCGGCGGCCTCCTGTCGGACCGTTCCGCCTACCGGTACCTCCCGAGGTCCACGGCCTACCTGCCGTCGACCGGCGAACTCCGGTCCCTCCTCGCCGAGGCCGGGTTCTCGGCCGTCAACCGCCGGGGACTGTCGGGTGGCCTGAGCCAGCTGGTCACCGCCACCCGGTGCGGGCGCCCGTGACCACCCGGGCGCCCTCGGTCGGCGCGGCCCGCGGCGACGCCGGGCCCGCGGCCACCGCCGGGTACGCGGCGATCCGGATCGCCCTGCGGCCGGGCGCCCCGCTGGACCCCTACGCCCTGGCCGGCGGCTCCGGTGTCGTGGTGGCCGACGGCAGACGCACCCTCGTCGGCCTGGGACGGGCCCGGACCCTCGAGCTCCCGGAGGGGCTGGCCGACGGCGCCGGGGTGGACGCGGTCACGTCCGCACTGGCCGGCATCGCCTGCGACGACCGGCTCGGCGGCGACCGGGCCGGCCACGGCCACGGCGTGGTGGCCTTCGGCGCCCTCCCCTTCGACCGGTCGGCCCCGACCGCGCTCGTCGTCCCCGAGCTCACCTACGGGCGCGAGCCCGACGGCACCGAGTGGGTCACCGTGGTCGCCGCCGACGGATCGGCACCGCCGGACCCGGACGATCCGCGCACCGCCGGTGGGCTCCGCTCCCGGCTGGCCCGGCTGGCGTCCGACACCACGGGGGCGACCGTGCCCCACGCCGGCGGTCCCGCCGCCCCGGTGGTGGTGCCGCTCACCGGGGACGACGAATTCGAGCGGGCCGTGGCCACCGCCGTCGACGCCGTCCACCGGCGGGACGTGGTCAAGGTCGTGCTCGCCCGGGCCGTCGACGTCCGCCTCGACGACGACGTGGACGTGCCCGACCTGCTCCGCCGCTGGTCCGGCCTCGAACCCAGCTGCACGGTCTTCAGCGTCCCGACCCCGGACGGCCAGTTCGTCGGGGCCAGCCCCGAGCTCCTGGTCGAGCGGGAGCACGACCGGTTCCGCAGCCGGCCGCTGGCGGGGACCACCGACCGGACGGCCGACGGCGCCGGCGGGCTGCCCGCCGCCCTCCTCGAGTCGGCCAAGGACACGGAGGAGCACCGACTGGTGGTCGAGGCCATCCGCTCCGAGCTCGAGCCGGTGGCCGCCCACCTCCACGTGCCCGACCGGCCCGAACTGGTCCACCTCCACACCATCACCCACCTCGGGACGTCGATCGACGGCACGCTCCGGCCCGGCGCCGACGGCTCCCTGCCGTCGGCGCTGCACCTCGTGGCCCGCCTCCACCCCACCCCGGCCGTCGGCGGCGTGCCCCGGGCCGAGGCCACCGCGCTCATCCACCGGCTCGAGGCGCTCCCCCGCGGCTCCTATGCCGGTCCCGTCGGCTGGGTCGACGGTGCCGGCGACGGCCGCTGGATGGTCGGGATCCGCGCCCTGACCGTGGACGGCCGGTCCGTCCGCATGTCGGCCGGCGTCGGGATCGTGTCCGGCTCCGACCCGCGCACCGAGTTGGCCGAGACCGGGCTCAAGTTCCGGGCCGTGTTCGGTGCCCTCGCGCCCGGCGCCACCTTCGACACGGCCCCTAGCGACTGACGGCGGCCACCCGGGCGACCACCGCAGCGAGCGCCTCGGGGGCGTCGCGGGCCACGAAGTGGCCGGCCCGGGCCAGTTCCACCAGCTCGGCGCCGACGATCGTCCCGGCCAGCGTACGGGCGGAGGACGGGCGGACCACCAGGTCCCACGCCCCGGCCACGACGGCCACCGGGAGCCGGATGCGGCCGAGCGCGGCCGTCACGTCGGGCAGTTCCGCCAACAGGGCCCGTTGCTCGGTCACGAACGTCCTGCGGTGCCGGCCCAGTGCGCCCCGCTCGCCACCGAGTACCCCCTGGTCGGGAAGGGCGGTGCGGAACCGGTCGCGGTAGCGCTCGGGGACCCAGGGGGCCCGGCGCCGGACCTTCGGGAGCACCTCGCCGAGGGCGAGCAGGCCGGCGACCGTCAGGGCGCCGCCGACGAGGGGGAGGGCAAGCAGGCGGTCGGTGGCGTCCAGGCTGTCCGGGGTGCAGGCCGCCCCCACCAGTACCAGCCCCTGGACCAGGTCGGGACGCCGGTCGGCCAGCAGCACCGCCGCACCGCCCGACCAGCTGTGGGCGACCACCGTGGCCGGGCCCGTCCCGAGCGAGTCGAGCAGCCGGGCGGTCAGCTCGGCGTTGTCGGACAGCCCCCGGGCCTCGCCCGGGGAGTCGCCGTATCCCGGCCGGTCGGGGGCCAGGACCCGGAACCCGCGGGACAGCAGGTCGGTCACCGGGCCCCACGACGAGCCCGAGCCCGGCTGGCCGTGCAGGAGGAGCACCGGCGGCCCGGTACCGCGGTCGATCGTCGCCAGGTCCGGAGCCGTCACCCGCGACCGGCCCCGGGGCCCGGGAGCGCCGGCGCCCCGTCCCCCGGCCCGTCCGCGGCGGGAGCGGCGCCCGCCCGCGCCCCGTCCGTCGGGAGGTCGGGTCCCGCCGGCTCGGGGGGGGCGAGCGGCAGCTCCACGGTGAACGTCGCGCCCGCGCCCGGTTCGGACGCCACCGAGGCCGTGCCCCCGAACGCGCGGGCCAGACGGGCCACGATGAACAGCCCCAGTCCCGACCCGCCGTCCCGCGTCACCGCCGTGCCCCGGTAGAAGCGGTCGAAGACCCGGGCCGCCTGTTCGGCGTCGAGACCGGGCCCGTGGTCCTGCACCTCGAGCAGGGCACGCTCCCCCTCCGCGGTCACCCGCACCTCCACCGGGGTCCCCGGAGGGGTGTGGGCCAGGGCGTTGTCGACCAGGTTGTGGACCAGCTGCTCCAGGCGCACCGGATCGCCGAGCACCGCGACGGGTCGGGGCCGGTACAGCTCGAAGGGACGGTCCGGACCGATCACCCGGGCGTCGTCGACCACGGCGGCCACCAGCGCGGTCAGGTCCACCCGCGTCATCTCGGGGGCCGGGCCCTCGCCTTCACGGGCCAGCACGGCCAGGTCCCCGACCAGCACCCCCATCCGGGCCGCCTCCTGTCCGATGCGCTCGAGTGCCCGGTCCTGCGCCTCGTCGTCGGACAGCGCGTCCTTGCGCAGCAGCTCGGCGTAGCCCTGGATCGAGGTCAGCGGTGTGCGCAGCTCGTGGGAGGCGTCGGCCAGGAACCTGCGGAGGCGCTCCTCGGAACCGGCCCGCTGGGCGAAGGCGGTCTCGATCTGGGCCAGCATCCCGTTCAGCGCCCGACCCAGTCTCGAGATCTCGGTCGAACCGTCACTCGGGTGGACCCGACGGGTCAGGTCCCCGGCGGCGATGGCGTCCGCCTCGCGCGACATGTCCTCGAGCGGCCGCAGGCCCCGCCGGACGACGACGGTGATGACCACCACCAGCAGCGCGAGCAGTCCCAGCGTGAGGCCGACCAGTACGGCGCGCAGCGAGTCGAGCGTCGCCGTCACCGAGTCCAGGCGGGTGGCCACGACCAGGGTCCGACCCGGGACGGCCACGGCGAGCAGGCGGTACTCCGGCCCCGGGGCTCCCCCGCGGTTCGGCCCGGGGGACCCGGTGGATCCGACGGTGACGGCGCTCGCCGCCGGCCGGTACGCCTGGGACGGTGGATCGCCGTCCGTCCCGGCGCTCAGCGGCTGCACGGGCAGGGGGTGCGGCAGCCGGGGAGGCGGGTCGGCCTGGAGGCGGCTCCCGGAGGGGACCGTGACCACCGGTGAGCCGTTCGGTCCGAGGACCAGCACGTAGACGTCGGGGCTGACCCGCCCGCGGACCGCCGCGGCCGTCAACGGGCGGTCGTCGAACTCGCCGTGGCGGACGACGGCGGCGACCTGGTGGGCGGTGGTGGTGAGCTGGCTGTCCACCCGGCCGTACAGGAACGAGTGGAGGGACGACAGTGCGATCAGGTCCACGGCCACCAGTCCGGCGGCGGCCACGGCGACGATGGTCACCACCAGGCGACGGCGCAGACTCATCGGTGGTGCGCCCGCAGTGCGTACCCCACGCCGCGCACCGTCCGGATGAGGGGCGGCCCGTCCCGGTCCACCTTCTTGCGGAGGTAGGAGATGTAGATCTCCACGATGTTGGAGTCGCCCTCGAATCCCTCGTGCCACACCTCGTCGAGGATCTGGCTCCGGGACAGCACCCGCCGGGGGTTGGCGGACAGGAAGGCCAGCAGGCGGAACTCGGTGGCCGTGAGGTCGAGCGGGCGGCCGCCCCGCCATGCCTCATGGGTGTCGAGGTCGACGACGAGATCGGCGTAGCGCAGCCGGGACTCGTCCTCACCGGACCGTGTCGGCGCCGACCGGCGCAGGACGGCGCGGATCCGGGCGACCAGTTCGTCGATGTGGAAGGGCTTCGTCACGTAGTCGTCGCCCAGGGCCAGGCCCTCGAGCTTGTCGGCGCCGGCGTCCCGGGCCGTCAGGAACAGGACCGGGGTGGCGATGTCCTCGTCGCGCAGCGTCCGGCACACGGCGAATCCGTCCCCGTCGGGCAGCATCACGTCGAGCACGATGCAGTCGAAGGCGCCCCGGCGGGCCTTGGCCAGCGCCTCCGCCACGGTGGCGGCCTCCTCGGTGACGAACCCCTCGAAGACCAGCGCGGAGGCCACCACGTCGGTGATGTACGGCTCGTCGTCGACGACGAGGACGCGGAGCGGCTCGGTCACGATCGGGGCGCCTCAGGCCCGGACGACCTCGGGCTGCCCGCGCGTCGAGCCCACCAGGCGCTGGAGCCCCCACAGGGTGACCAGCCCGAGCGCCTCGAACACGATGAACGCGGACATCTTCGACTCCCCCTCCACCCGGTCGACGAAGCGGATGGGCACCTCGAGGATGCGCGCCCCGGCCCGCCTGGCGGCGTACGTCATCTCGATCTGGAACCCGTAGCCCTCCGCCCGGACCTGGTCCAGGTCGATCCGCCGGAGCAGCGACGCGGCGTAGCACCGGAAGCCGGCCGTGGCGTCGGCCACCCCCAGTCCGAGCAGGGCGGAGGCGTAGATGTTGCCGCCCCGGGACAGCAGGCGCCGGTGCCAGGCCCAGTTGGGGATCACACCCCCGCGGACGTACCGGGAGCCGATCACCAGCTCCGCGCCGCCCGAGACGGGTCCGACGAGGGACGGCAGCGCCTCGGGCTCGTGGGAGAGGTCGGCGTCGATCTCGATGCAGGCGTCGAAGCCACGGTCGAGACCCCAGCGGAACCCGGCCCGGTACGCGCTCCCGAGGCCCGACTTCGCCTCCCGTCGCAGGACCTCGACGTTCCCGAGCTCCTTGCCCAGCACCTCGGCGGCGTCCGCCGTCCCGTCGGGGCTGCCGTCGTCGACGACCAGGACCGTGGCGTCGGGCAGCGCGCCGCGGATGCGGTGCAGCACGTGGGCGATGTTGTCCGACTCGTTGTAGGTGGGCAGGACCACCAGGACGTCCATCGGAACAGCTTACGGGACCACCGGCCCCGACCCGTGCCGGGTTCCGCCCGTCGGGAGGCCCCCCGCCGGTGGTCCCTCGGCTGCCCCGGCGGGCCCCGTCCCAGCACCGGGGGGCGCATCGGGCCACGGCCCGCCCGGCACAGCGCGGGTCCGGCTCCACACCTCCCGGAAGACCACCTGGACGGCCCCGCCCACGGGGATCGCCACGAGCGCCCCGGTCAGTGCGCCCAGCGTGGAGCCGAACACGCCGCCCAGGTTGGCCCCGATGAGGACGGAGAGCAGGACCCACAGCGGGTTCATCCGGACGGTCCGGCTCATCACCACCGGATAGATGAAGTGGTTCTCCACCAGCTGGAACCCGACGAAGACGACCAGGGTCACCACCCCGGCCGTCGGTGAGTGGAGGGTGGCGAGCACCACCGACGGCACCCCGGCGATCAGCCCGCCGACGAGGGGGATCATCGCCACCAGGGCCACCCACAGGCTGATCAGCAGGGCGAAGGGGACCCCCAGGACCACCATGGTGACCAGGATGACGAGGCCGAACATCAGGCCCATGGCCGCCGTCCCGAGCACGTAGGCCGTCACCGACCGCGACACCGTCGCCGACACGTCGGTCACCGAGCGTCGGAGGTTCGGGTTCATGGCGCCGAGCAGCCCCTCGCGCAGCACCGGGGCCTCCAGCAGCATGAACAGCGACAGGAAGGCGATGGTCGTGAGGGCGACGATGGTGGTGATGACCGCCCGGGACAGGTTGGCGCCCAGCGACAGGGCCGGCTTGCCCAGGTTGTTGGCGTACTGCTTCAGCTTCGGGGCGTTCTTCTGCACCCACGTGAGCAGGTGCAGGCGTTGGAGGGTGTGGGCCAGCCAGCCGTGGCCCTTCTGGACCTGGTCGACCATGGTCGGCAGGCGCTCGGCCACCCGGGTGAGCGAGTTCACCAGCGGGTACCCGAACAGCGCGAGCAGGCCGGCGAAGACCAGCACCGCCACGGCGAACACCACGCCCACCGCGGTGCCCCGCCGGAACCGGTGGCGCTGCAGGGCGGCGACGGCCGGATTGAGGACCAACGCGATGAACGCGGCGATCAGCACCCAGAGGATGACCTCGCGCAGGCGGCCGAGGAGCCGGTAGAGCACCCACGTGGCGATGACCACGGCATCGACGGCGAGGATGGTGCGCAACGGGACGCCCCTCGCCGACGCCGCCGCGAACAGGCGCTCCCGGCGGGGCGCCCCGGACCCCTCGACCGGGTCGGCCCGCTCCCCCGGCGACCCCGCCCCGACCGCCGGCGGTGTCCGAGCACCCTCGTCGTACAGGTCGTCCGGGTCGGCCACGACCTCAGCATTACAGGTCCGGTGGGTCGCGCCGTGCCAACATGGGGCCGTGGAGGCCGCGACGGCAGACGTGCCGCAGGGTGATCCGGCGCCGGACGCCCGGAGGGCACGGTGGTGGCACCGCGGGCCGTTCGTGCGCCGGGAGGTCCGGGTGAGCGTGGCCACCGTCCTCGCCTTCCTGTTCGTCTTCTACGTCGCCCTGCCGCTCCTGGCCAGCCACCGCAGCCAGGTCGACGCCCTCGCCCACATCAACGTCGCCTACCTCGCCCTCGGCGTGCTCCTCGAGATCGCCGCACTGGCCGCCTACGCCCAGCTCACGCACTCCGTCCTGCCGCCCGGCGGTCCGAAGCGCCTCCGCCTCTTCCGGATCAACCTGTCCACCCTCGCCCTCAGCCACGTCTCGCCCGGGGGGACCGCCCCGGGCGCCGCGCTCGGCTACCGGCTGCTCACCCAGTCCGGGGTGTCGGGCGCCGACACCGGGTTCGCCCTCGGCACACAGGGGATCGGCTCGGCCGTCGTGCTCAACGTGCTCTTCTGGTGCTCGCTCGTGGCCTTCCTCGTCCTCCACGGGTTCCGGGTCCCGGCCGGGCTCGGCGCCCACGGGTCGACCTCCGCCTCCATCCTCTTCCTGGTGGCCGCCGGCGTCGGCGTCGTCCTGCTCGGTGCCTTCGGCGGGCTCTTCTACCTCCTCACCCGGGGCCAGGAGCGGGCCAGCCGGGTCATCCGCGCCGTGTCGGGGCACATCCGGTTCCTCGACGCCGACCGGTTCACCTCGCTGGTCGAGCGTCTGGCCCGGCGGTTCGCCGTCCTGGTGGACGATCGGCCGCTGCTGTGGCGGGCCGGCGGCTGGGCGGCGGCGAACTGGCTCCTCGACGCGGCCTCGCTGTGGGTGTTCGTGGCCGCCTTCAGCCACGTCATCTCGCCGGTGGACCTGCTCACCGCCTACGGGCTCGCCTACATCCTGGCCGCCATCCCGATCACGCCGGGGGGGCTCGGCGTCGTCGAGTTCGTGCTCGTGACCATGCTGGCCGGATTCGGACTGCCGGACGGCCAGGCCCTGTCGGGTGTGCTCGCCTACCGGGCGGTGAACTTCTGGCTCCCCATCCCCTTCGGGGGACTCGCCTACGCCTCGCTCGAGCTGCAGCGGCGATCGGTCCTGCTGCGGCTCCACCGGCGCCTGGCCGCCGTCCGGGCCCGGGCCGCCCGCGCCCTGGCTACCGCGTCCGGCCGGATCGCCCGAACAGGCGGCGCCACCACGGAACCCTGCGGTCCGGACGGTCCGCCGCGGTCGCGACCTCCGGGCCCGCCGGGGCCACGAGCGACGCACCCGGCGCGTCCGCAGGATCCGTCGCACGCAGCGTCGGGACGGCCTGGGCCGCATCTCGGCGACGCCGCAGCGCTTCGAGGGCCCGCGCTCGGCACTGATCCTGCAGGCTGAAGCTGGGATCGCCGGGCGCCGGCGTGGCCACCCGGGACCAGGTGCCGTCGGCCCCGAGTGCCCACGAGTTCGAACGGTCGGCCAGGGCGGCGTCCAGCATGTCCACGAGGGCCTGCTGGATGTCGGGGTCCTGGACGGGCACGATCACCTCGACCCGCCGGTCCAGGTTCCGCTCCATCATGTCCGGCGACCCGAACGAGATCCGCAGCGGGCGTCCGTGGTCGCCACCGAAGCGGAAGATGCGCGAGTGCTCGAGGAAGCGTCCGACGATGGACCGCACCCGGATGTTGTCGGACAGACCCGGCACCCCGGGCCGCAGGCTGCACCGGCCCCGCACCACGAGGTCGACCGACGTGCCGGCGGCCGAGGCCCGGTACAGGGCGTCGATCACGTCGGGGTCGGTCAGCCCATTGGTCTTCAACACGATGCGCCCGGTGGGCCCGGCCGCCGCCTCGGAGTCGATGGCGGCGAGCACCTCGGACCGCGTGGTGAGCGGCGACACCACCAGGCGGCGGAGCACCACCTCGGATCCGGAACCCGTGAGCAGGTTGAAGACCTCGGCCACGTCGGCGCCGATGTCGGGATCGGCCGTCAGCAGGCCGATGTCCTCGTAGGTCTGGGCCGTCACCGAGTTGTAGTTTCCGCTGCCCACGTGGCAGTAGCGCCGGGTGCGGTCGCCCTCGCGCCGGATGACCAGCGACATCTTGCAGTGCGTCTTGATGTGGCGGAGCCCGTAGACGACCTGGACGCCGGCCTCCTCGAGGGCCCGTGCCCAGGCGATGTTGGCCCGCTCGTCGAAGCGGGCCTGCAGCTCGACCACCGCCGTGACCTGCTTGCCCGAGTGGGACGCCTTGATCAGGGAGCCGACGATGGGACTGTCGGTCCCCGTGCGGTACAGGGTCTGCTTGATGGCCAGGACGTCGGGGTCCGACGCGGCGCGCTCGACGAACGCCTCGACGGAGGCGCTGAAGGACTCGTAGGGATGGTGCAGCAGGACGTCGCCGGCCCCCAGGACCTCGAACAGGTCCGCACCGTCGGCCAGCTGGGGCGGCACCAGGGGCGTCCACGGCTCCGGCGCCAGGTCCGGACGGTCCAGCTCGGCCACGGTGCGCAGCCCCCCGAGGTCGATGGGCACGTCGGACAGGTACACGTTGTCCCCGGGTACGTCGACCTCGGTCACCAGCATCTCGAGCAGCTCGGTCGAGATCGCCGCGGCCACCTCGAGGCGGACCGCCTGGCCGAACCGCCGTCGGTGGAGCTCGAGCTCGACGGCGGCCAGCAGGTCCCGGGCATCGTCCTCGTCGACGCTCAGGTCGGCGTTCCGGGTCACGCGGAACACGTGGTGCTCGGCCACCGTCATCGAGGGGAACAGGCTGTCCAGATGGGCGGCGATGACCTGCTCCACGGGCACGATCCGCCGGCCGTCGGGAAGCGCGAGGAACCGCGGCAGGAGGGGCGGGACCTTGACCCGGGCGATCCGCTGCTCGTCCGTCCTCGGGTCCACCACCCGGACCACCAGGTTCAGGCTCAGGTTCGAGATGTAGGGGAAGGGATGGCCGGGATCCACGGCGAGCGGGGTCAGGACGGGGAAGATCGACCGCCGGTAGACCTCGTCCAGGTGGTGCCGGTCCCCTTCGTCGAGCTCGTACCAGTCCGACAGCTCGATGCCGGCGGCCGTCAGCGACGGCAGCACCATGTCGGCGAAGACCCGGCTCTGGCGTTCGACCAGGGCGGTCACCCGTCCGGTGATGGCCCGGAGCTGTTCCCCCGGGCTGCGGCCGTCGGGCGAACGGGCGCGCAGGCCGGCGGCCACCTGGTCCTCGAGCCCGGCCACCCGGACCTGGAAGAACTCGTCGAGCCCCTCGGCGAAGATGGCGAGGAACCGCACCCGCTCGAGCAGTGGCTCGCGCCCGTCGGCGGCCAGGTCCAGGAGGCGGTCGGCGAAGTCCAGCCACGACAGCTCCCGGTCGGCGAAGCGCTCGGGCGAGCGGATCGGATCGACGTCGTCGCCTCCCTGGACCGGCGCGACCCGCGGGCCGGCAGGCAGGTCGGGCGCCACCGCCGGGTCGATCACGCCCGGGCCGCCCGGACTCGGCTCGGGCACGCGGGTCGGACGATCATCGTCGGGCCATGGTATCCCCGGGCCCGGGTCCCGGTGGGCGCCGGGTGGCCCCCATCGGACCGGGATCGGGCCCCGGTCGCCGCCGGCCCGCGCTCCCCCGCCCGGGACCCGGGCGCCGGTAGGCTCGCCGGGGTGCCGCTCCTGACCCTGCGTTCCTCCACCTCGAACCGGTCGCGCCGTGGGGTCAAGGCGCGCCGGCGCACCGAGCTCGGGCTCCTGGTGGCCGCCGGTGGGATCATCGTCGCCACCTACGTGCTGATGATCCTGGGCAACACGGCCAAGGTGCCGTCGAACCTCGCCCCGCTGCTGGTCTCGATCCTCCTGCTCGGCGGGGTCACCCACGTGGCCAACCGGATCTTCGCCCCCGACGCCAACGCCGTGGTCATGCCCATCGTGTTCCTGCTCAACGGTCTGGGCTACGTCATGATCTCCCGGATCGACCTCGGGACGGGCAAGCACTACGCACCGCTGCAGGCTGCGTGGACGGCAGTCGGGGTGGCGGCCTACGTACTCACCCTGTTCGCCGTGCGGCGGTCGAGGGACCTCGACCGCTACCGCTACATCCTGCTGTCCGCCGGCGTCGTCCTGCTCCTGCTGCCCCTGGTCCCGGGACTGGGGAGGAACATCGGCGGCGCCCGGCTGTGGATCCAGTTCGGGTCGTTCGAGTTCCAGCCGGTGGAGCTGGCGAAGATCGTGCTGTGCGTCTTCTTCGCGTCGTACTTCGCCGACAAGCGCGAGCTCCTCACCATCCCGACGGCCCGGTTCGGGAACCGGCTGGTGCTGGACCCGCGCCCGCTCGTCCCGATCGTGCTGGCCTGGGCCTTCGCCGTCCTCGTGATGAGCCTCGAGCACGACATCGGGTTCTCGGCGCTCCTGTTCACCCTGTTCATCGGCCTGCTGTGGGTCACCACGGGCCGGACCGGCTACCTCGTGCTGGGTGTGGTCCTGTTCGCCATCGGCGCCTACATCTCCGCCAAGTACTTCAGCCAGACGCACGTGCGGGTGCAGGACTGGTTGGACCCGTGGAAGGTCGCCAACACCAGCGGCTACCAGCTGGTCCAGACCTGGTACGCCATGGGGAGCGGCGGCGTGGGGGGCTCGGGACTCGGACTCGGCTCCCTCGCCTACACCCTCAGCTCCACCTCGCGCACGGACTTCATCTTCGGCGTCATCGGCGAGGAGATGGGCCTGCTGGGCTCGACCATGGTGATCGTCGCCTTCCTGCTCCTCGTCGGGGCCGGCCTGCGGATCGCCCAGTCGGCCCGCTCCGAGTTCGCCAAGCTGACGGCGACGGGCCTGACCATCATCATCGGGTTCCAGGCCTTCTTCATCATCGGAGGGATCGTCCGCCTGCTCCCCCTCACCGGCATCACCCTGCCCTTCGTCTCCTACGGCGGGTCGGCCCTCATCGCCAACTACGTCCTGGTCGCCCTGCTCATGCGGATCTCGGACGAGGGGTCCGCCGGCGTCGACTCGGCCGAACAGGCCAAGTACGAGGAGGACCAGGAGCGCCGCCGGAGGCTGCTGACCGGGAGCTGACCGGTCCGTGACCCGCCGGCGGTCACCGGGCCGCCGGGGTCGGGTGCGCCGTGCCCGCTCCGCACCCGGCCGCCCACGCCGGGTGCCTCCCCGGCGTCAGGCGTCCGCCCCGGGCGGTGCCACGTCGCCGTCGCCGGCCAGCAGCCGGGCGTCGACGAGGATCGGCACCTGCACCGGCTGGTGGAGCGCCACGGTCAGGGCGTCGCTCGGACGGCACGACAGGACCGAGCGGCCCGAGCGGCCCCGCAGGTCCAACTCGGCGAAGTGGAGACTCCCGGACCGTCCGACGATGCGGACGGCCACCACGTCGATGTCGAAGCGCTGGAGCACGTCGCTCAGGAGTTCGTGGGTCAGGGGTCGTGGCGTGGGGATCCGGCGCTGCGCGTGGGACAGCGCCACGGCGTCCGGCAGGCCGATCGAGAACGTCAGCTGGCGCCGCGGCGTGTCGATCTCCCGGAGGACCACCGACGGGTGCTGGTCGGGCAGGTCGAGGGTGACCGCAGCGACGAGCGCCATACGGAAGTCGACGGGCGCGGTCCCGGCGTCGGTCGGGTCCGGGTGTCCGGCCGCGACCCGGTCGGCGGTCACCAGGTCGGTCGGAACCGGCTCGGGCGCCGTCACCGTGTGCTCCGGTAGTGGACGCTCGTGACGATGCCGATGGCGGCCATGAACCCGATCATCGCCGAGCCGCCGTAGGAGAGGAACGGCAGGGGGATGCCGGCCACCGGCATGATCCCCATGTTCATGCCCACGTTCTCGAACACCGAGAACACGAGGAGGGCGAACACCCCGGAGCAGAGCAGCCGGCCGAAGGTGTCCTTGGCCAGCTGGGCCACGCGCAGGACCCGCCACGCCACCACCCCGTAGAGCACCAGCAGGACGCCGGCGCCGACGAAGCCGAGCTGCTCCCCGACCGCCGAGAAGATGAAGTCGGTCTGCTGCTCGGGCACGTAGGCCAGGTTGGTCTGGGCTCCCTTGAACAGTCCCTGGCCGAAGATGCCGCCGTGGGCGATCGCCGTCTTGGCCTGGTCCACGTTGTAGGTGACGGTGACGCTCGAACTGTTGGGCGAGATGAAGCTGGTGAGCCGCTGGATCTGGTACTGCTTGACGAGCCCGAGGTTCAGGGCCAGGAAGATCACGATGACGGCCCCCACGATCAGCAGCACGAGATACCGGCCGGGCATCCCCGCGACGGCCAGCATGACGAGCAGGATCACCGAGCACACGATGGCGGTGCCGAGGTCGGGCTGCTTGATGATCAGGAGGATCGGCAGCCCCGCCATCAGCAGCATGCGTACGAGGTCGCGGGCGTCGAGGCCCTCGGGCCGCCGGGCGCAGTAGGTGGCGATGGCGATGATGAGCACGAGGGTGGCGAACTCGGACGGCTGGAGCTGGAGCGGTCCGAGGGAGAACCACCGCTGGGAGCCGAGCGCGTGGGAGCCGAGCGGCGAGAGCACCGCCAGCAGGGCGAGCACGATCCCCACGTACAGGATCGTCGCCAACTGCTCCCACCTCCGGTAGTCGAACAGGGAGACGGCCACCAGCACGACGAGCGAGAGGACGAAGAACGTGGCCTGGCGCTTCAGGTAGTAGTGGGGGTCCTCACCCGCGAGGGCGAGCTTGCCCCTGGTGGCGGAGTAGATCATGACGATCCCGGTGAGCGAGAGCACGAGGGTGGTCACCAGCAGGATCGGGTCGATCCGGGCAGACACGTGCCGGGAACGCGAGGCGAGGGTGTCGGTGGTGTAGGTCACAGGTGGGCTCCGGACGCACAGGCTACCCGCCGGGTGCCGGCCGGCTCCGGCGGACGGCGCCACCGTCCGCCGTCGGTGCGGCTCCCGCTACCTGGGGGTGCCGGGTCCGGCCCGGTCGGCGACGGCCGCCCACATGGCGTCCACCGGGGCCTCCCGGCCGGTCCACCGCTCGACCTGCAGCGCCGCCTGGTGGACGAGCATGCCGAGCCCGTTCTGCACGGTCGCACCCCGCCCGGCGGCGGCCTCCAGCCACGGGGTCACCGGGGGGTGGTAGACGAGGTCGACGACCACCTGGCCCGGGCCCAGGAGGCCCGGATCGACGGGCCACGTCGCCGGGGCACCGTCGACGCCGTCCATCCCCGCGGGTGTGGCGTTCACGACCAGGTCGCAGGAGCGGGCGTCCTCCGTGGTCCCCACCCGCCCCGCCCGTCCGGCCAGTGCGGCGGCCGTGTCCGCCCGGCCGGGCGTCCGGTTGACCACGACGACCTCCTCGGCCCCGGCGGCGGCCAGGGCGGCTACGGCGGCGCGGGCCGCGCCCCCCGCGCCGACGACCAGGCACCGGCGCCCCCCGGGGTCGAAGCGACCGCCCCGGGCCAGCGCGGCCACGAGCCCGGCCCCGTCGGTGTTGTCGCCGAGCCACTCCCCGTGCTCGTCGGCCACGCAGTTGACGGCCGCCAGCTGCTCGGCCACCGGGGTGCGCACGGCCACCGCCGCGGCGACGTCCTCCTTGTGGGGCATCGTCACCGACAGCCCCGAGATGCCGAGCTCACGGGCACCGGCCAGCGCGGCGGCGGCGTGACCGGGGTGGACGGTGAAGCCGACCGACACCCAGTCCACCCCGAGGTGGGCGAAGGCGGTGTTGTGGAGCAGGGGCGAGAGCGAGTGGGCGACCGGGAAGCCCATGACGCCGACGACGTGGGTCGAGGCCGACGGTCCGGGGAGCGCCCGGCCACCCGGGCCGCCCGCACCTGCCCCCTCCGATCCTCCCGACGCCATGCCCCAGTCTGGCCCGGTCAACCGAGGCCGCGCTGCGATGCGAGGGCCTCGTTCGCCAGTTGGCCGGCGTAGGTGTCGGAGAAGGCCTCGGTGCCGTCCTGGGCCACGACCACGAAGTACAGCCACGACCCGGCCGGCGGGTGCAGCGCGGCCTGGAGCGACGCCTCCGACGAAAAACACGTCGGCGTGGGCGGGAGCCCCTTGTTGAGGTAGGTGTTGTAGGGGCTCACGGTCTTGAGGTCCGCACCGGAGACGGGACCTCCGTCGCGACCGAGCGCGTACAGCACCGTCGAGTCCATCTGGAGGGGCATGTCCTTGGCCAGGCGGTTGTAGACGACCCGGGCGACCGGCCCCAGGTTCTTGGCGAGCACACCCTCCTTCTCCACGATGGAGGCGATGGTGATCACCTGGTAGGGCGTGATGCCGAGGGCCTGGGCTCCGGCGGCCAGCCCGATCCGGGCGGCCTGGGCGTCGAAGCGGTCGACCATCGCCACCAGCAGGTCGTGGTCGGTCTGCCCCGGGCGCACGATGTAGGTGCCCGGGGCGAGGAGGCCCTCCAGGCTCGTCACGCCCGCCGGCTGCCACGGCGACGGCACCGACCCGTCGGTCGCCGTCCGGTCGAAGCCGGCGGCGGTGTGGCCGGGCAGCTGGCCCACACGGGTGGCGAGCTCCGAGACGGTGAAGCCCGGGGGCACGACCAGGGGGAACACGTTGGGGCCGGCGGCCAGGATGGCCTGGGCCTGGCCGAACGAGGAGTTGGTCCGGAAGGCGTAGGAGCCCGACCGGATCCCGGGGAGGCTGTTGAACTGGGACCAGATCCGGTAGGCGAACGCATTGGAGATGACGCCCTTGGCGGCCAGGAGCGAGGCGGTGGCGCTCTCGCCCGAGCCGGTCGGGACCGTGATCACCACCTCGGTGCCCTGCGGACCCGACGGATCGGCCTCGTGCTGCACCCACAGGTAGCCCCCGACCAGGACCACCAGACCCAGCACGATCACGACCAGCGCCGTCACCCGCCAGGGATGGCGTGCCCGCGCGTGCCGGGCCCGCGTCGTGCGGGGGTCCACCGTGCGCGGTGACGCGTCGGTCCCGTAGGGGACGGCGTCGTCGGCCGTTCCCCCGCCGGTGGGGTCGTCGGCCGTTCCCCCGCCGGTCCCCGGTCCCGGAACGTCCCCGGGCACGACGGGGCCGCCGACCGTCTCGTCGGTGGGATCCGGAGGGCCCGTCACCGGGCCGCCCGTCGTCCGTCGAGCCACGCCGTGAGCAGCACGGCGGCCGCCGTCTGGTCCACCACGGCCCGCTGGTCGCGGCCGCGGGTCCCACCCGCGGTCAGCGCCTGGTGGGCCGACACCGTCGTGAGTCGTTCGTCGACGAGCTCCACCCGGACGCCGTCCTGCTCCAGGAACCCGGCCAGGGCCCCGGCCTCGGCTTCGGCAGCCACCGCCGCAGGGCCCCGGGTGCCGTCGAGGGAGAGCGGGTGGCCGACCACCACGACGACCGCCTCCTCCTCGCGGACCAGCTCGACGAGTGCCTGCCGGTCCCGTACCGGGTCGCCCGAACGGACGATCGTGCCCCGCGGGGTGGCGAGCGTCCCGGCCGAGTCGCTCACCGCGATCCCGATGCGGCGCGCGCCGAGGTCCACACCGACCGCCCGACCGGGACGGTCCGGGGCGCGCTCAGCCACCGGCGGTGAGTCGGCGGGCCTCGTCGAGCGCCCCGTCGATCCCGGTCGGATCCTTGCCCCCGGCCAGGGCCACCTCGGGTGAACCGCCGCCGCCGCCGCCCAGCAGCGGGGCGATGCGCTTCACCAGGTCCCCGGCGTGGAGCTGCCCGCCCTCGTCGCCGTGGGCACCCACCCGGTCGGCGGCGACGGCCACCGACGCCTTCACGCCGTCCGGGCTCCCACCCAGCACCACGACGCGCAGGTCGCCCCGCGCACGGACGGCCTGGGCCAGGTCGCGCAGCTGGTCGGGCGGGAGCCCGTCCCGCCGTGCCACCACGGCGCCGCCCGCCGCCTCGGCGACCAGTGCGCCGGCCTCGTTGCGCAGCTCCCGGGCCCGGGCCTGTTCGAGGGAGCGCTCCGCGGCCTTCTGGCGCTCGACCAGGCGCTCGATCGCCTCGCCGACGTGTTCAGGCTCGGTCCGCAGGAGTGCGGCCGCCTCGGCCAGCAGGCGCTCGCGCTCGGCCATGCGATCGAGGGCGCCGGTTCCGGTGACGGCCTCGATCCGCCGGGTGTTCGAACCGATGGACGCCTCGGAGACCACGCTGATGGGCCCGATCATGCCGAGCGCCCGCACGTGGGTGCCGCCGCACAGCTCGACCGAGTGCGGGCCGGCACGGACCACCCGGACCCGTTCGCCGTACTTGTCGCCGAAGAAGGCCAGGGCGCCCATCGCCTCCGCCTCGGCCTTGGAGGTCTCCTCCACGGTCACGGCGGCGTCGGACAGCACGTCGGCGTTGGCCATGGCCACGACCGCGGCGAGTTCCTCGGGGGCGACGGCGCCGTGGTGGCTGAAGTCGAACCGGAGGCGGTCGGGCGCCACCAGCGACCCCTGCTGGCGGACCTGGTCCCCGAGCACGGAGCGAAGGGCGGCATGGAGGAGATGGGTGCCCGTGTGGTTGCGGCGCAGCGCGTCGCGCCGGGGCCCGTCGATCGTGGCCAGGGCGTCCTGACCGGCGAAGAGCTCGCCGGTCACGGTGGCCCGGTGCGAGGTGAGTCCCGGGAGTGCGGACACGGTGTCGTAGACCAGTGCGGTGCCCGTCTCCGTCACGATGGTCCCGATGTCGCCGACCTGGCCACCGGACTCGGCGTAGAAGGGGGTGCGGTCGAGGAAGACCTCGACCTGGCCGGCGTGCCCGGGGTCGTTGTCGACCAGCACCGCCACGACGCGCGCCGGCGCCGAGTACCCGTCCGGCGACTGGCCCACGAAGGAGGTGCGGCCCTCGGTGTCGAGCACCGACCGGTAGGCCTCGTCGCCCGCCGTGGCGCGGCCCGACCGGGCGGCGGCACGGGCCAGGGAACGCTGGCGGTCCATGGCCTCCTCGAACCCCGCCAGGTCCACCTTCGAACCCGCCTCCTCGGCGATCTCGACCGTCAGCTCGACGGGGAACCCGTAGGTGTCGTGCAGACGGAAGGCCACCTCGCCGGGGACGGTCGCCTCGCCCGAGGCCAGGACCTCCTCGAGGATCGCCGAGCCCGTCGCCAGCGTGCGCAGGAAGCCCTCCTCCTCGCGGACCACGACGTCGGTCACGAGCTGGTGCTGTTCGGCCAGGCCGGGATGGGCGGCGCCGAGCACGCCGACCGCGGTGTCGACCAGCCGGCCGGTGCACGGTTCGGACACGCCCAGCTGGCGGGCGCGGCGCACGGCGCGACGGATGATGCGCCGCAGCACGTAGCCCCGTCCCTCGTTCGCGGGCAGCACGCCGTCGGCCACCAGCATGGCCATGGCCCGGCTGTGGTCGGCCAGGATCCGCAGTCCCACGTCCGTCCGCTCGTCCCGTCCGTAGGTCCGGCCGGTGATCGACTGCGCGGTGTCCAGCAGGGGAACGTACAGATCCGTGTCGTACAGCGAGTCGACCCCCTGGATCAGCGGGAGGATCCGCTCGAGGCCGGCGCCCGTGTCGATGCTCGGGCGGGGCAGCGGCTCGGTCGAGCCGTCGGCACCCCGGTTGTACTGCATGAACACCAGGTTCCAGATCTCGACGAACCGCTCGGTCCCACCCGTGGCGGGGCCGCCGTCGGCGCCGTACGAGGGGCCCTTGTCGATGAAGATCTCCGAGCTCGGTCCGCACGGACCGGTGTCGCCCATCTTCCAGAAGTTGTCGTCACCGAGGCGCTGGATGCGCTCCGGCCGGACCCCGACGGCGTCGCGCCAGATCGCCTCGGCCTCGTCGTCCGTCTCGTAGACCGTCACCCACAGGCGGTCACCGTCGATGCCGAGGACCTCGGTGACGAGCTCCCAGGCGAAGGGGATCGCCTCGGACTTGAAGTAGTCCCCGAAGCTGAAGTTGCCCAGCATCTCGAAGAAGGTGCAGTGGCGCAGCGTCGTGCCCACGATGTCGATGTCGACGGTGCGGAAGCACTTCTGGACCGACGTGGCCCGTGGCCACGGCGCCACCTCGTCGCCCAGGAAGAACGGCTTGAACGGCACCATGCCGGCGATGGTGAACAGGACCGTCGGGTCGTGCGGGATGAGACTGGCCGAGGGGACGGCCGTGTGCCCACGCTCGACGAAGAACCGGGTGAATGCAGCGCGGAGGTGGTCGGCGTCGTGCGCCGTGCCGGAGGTCACGACAGAAAATCCTACTTGCCCAGGTGGGAGGGCGATCTCCGGGACCGCCGCCGGGAGCGGTCCCGGGGGGTCCGGTCCGCCGGCGGCCGGGTGACGGGTTCGTCGCGAACGGGGGGCGCCGCCCCGCCGCCCCCGCCGTCCCCCGACGGGTCCACGACCGCCGCCCCGTCGGGGGCCGTCGCCGCACCGGACGCGGCCAGGTCGGCCCACAGCTCCGACTCACGGCGGTGCATGGTGGCACGGCCGGTGGACAGCGCATCGCGCACGCGGCCGCCGGTGCTGCGGGCCGCACGCCTGGCCGTCCGCCCCACCTCGCCCGCCAGCGCCTCGGGCTGCAGCCGGGCCGACGCCGCCTCCAGGGTGCGCCGGAGCCTGCGCTCGGCGTAGAGCGACGATGCGGCACCGGCCACGGCACCGGTCACCAGCCACACGCTGCGGCGGGCCATCGCTACCGGCTCCGGTCGCGCCGTGCGGCGGGTCCGGCGGACCCGTTCCGCTCCGAGGGGGGGCCGCCGGCGAGCCGCCGGACGCCGCTGGCCGCACCGGCCCGGACGGCGAGGACCTTCACCACGGGATTGGCGAAGGCCCGGTACGCGAGCCGCGAGGCCGAGTCGACGGTGGCGTGGACCGACTCGGTCGAGTCGAGGACCGCGCCCACGCGCTCCATCTCGGTGGCGGCCTGGTCCACCACGCGGTGCGCGTCGGCCACCAGGGGAACGGTCCGGCGCTTGAGGTCGTCGGCCAGGGCGCCCACGCGGGCCACCTCGCGCCGCAGCGAGGCGAGGGCGACCAGGAGGCCGACGACGGCCAGTGCGCAGGCGATGCTGGCCACCAGGACGGCGATCTCTCCAGTGGTCATGATCGTGTCAGTGTAGATCGCCCCGCCCCCACCCCGTGGGGTCGACGGCGCGGGTCAGGTGGAGGCCATGCCGGTGATCGGCCGGTTGAGGACGAGGTTCCCGGTGGAGCCGTAGAACGGCGCGTCGCCGAAGGCGAAGATGCCGCCGTCACTGGCCACCAGCCAGTACCCGGCGCCCGTCAGGTCGAGGGCCATCCCCACGACCGGCCGGTTGAGGAGGAGGTTCCCGGTGGACCCGTGGAACGGGGCGTCGCCGAAGGCGAAGATGCCGCCGTCACTGGCCACCAGCCAGTACCCGGCGCCGTCGGCGGTCGGCGCCATCCCGACCACGGGCCGGTTCAGGATGAGGCTGCCGGTGGACCCGTGGAACGGGGCGTCCCCGAAGGCGAAGATGCCGCCGTCACTGGCCACGAGCCAGTAGCCCCGGCCGTCCGGGGTGGGGGCCATCCCCACGATCGGCCGGTTGAGGACGAGGTTGCCGGTGGACCCGTAGAACGGGGCGTCGCCGAAGGCGAAGATGCCGCCGTCACTGGCCACCAGCCAGTAGCCCCGGCCGTCCGGGGTGGGGGCCATCCCCACGATCGGCCGGTTGAGGACGAGGTTGCCGGTGGACCCGTAGAACGGGGCGTCGCCGAAGGCGAAGATGCCGCCGTCGGCGGCCACCATCCAGTACCCCTGGTCGTCGGAGGTGGGTGCCAGGGCGACGACCGGCGCGCCGAGCGGGAGGGCGGCCGCGGATCCGTGGAACCCGGCGCCGCCGAAGGCGAAGATGCCGCCGTCGCTGGCCGCCGTCCAGTAGCCGCCCAGCGCGTAGGTGTAGCGGGCCTGCGCACCCGGTGAGCTGGTCCCGGACTGGGCCTGCACGAGCACGTCCACCGTGCCGGCCGCGCCGGCGGGGACCGTGGCGGTCAGTGCGGCCGACGAGTCCACCCGGAACGTGGCGGCGCGCCCGCCGAAGGTCACCGACTGCACCTGGTCGAACCGGGAACCGGTGATCACCACGGTCCCCCCGCCCGAGACCGGACCCTTGGCCGGGGTGACCCCGGTGACCTCCGGGGCGAAGTACGTGTAGGTCGACACCGCGGTCGCCGGACTGGTCCCGCCGGCCACGGCGGCACCGTTCGTGACCGTCACGGCGGCGGGACCGGCCGGACGGGCGGGCGCGACCACGGTGACCGAGGTGCCGCCGGGATCGTGGGCGAGCACCGTGGCCGGCGTGCCGCCGAAGGCCACGGTGGGCACCGCGCTCCCGAACCCCGATCCGGTGACGACCACCTGGTTGCCACCGACCGACGGACCCGTCGCCGGGCTGAGCCCGGTCACGGTCGGGCAGCCCGACGCGGCACCGGTCAGCAGGCCGAGCAGGGCGACCGCCCGGGGGCTGCCCCAGCCGGTGGCCATGTCGTAGCCGGTCGTGGCGGGGAAGGACGGGACCGTCAGCCCCGGCAGCAGGTTGCTCCCCGTGGTGACGTCGTTGAAGTCCGCGGCGGCCCCCGGCTCGTAGAGCGTGGGGTCGAGGTAGCCCGCCGGCGCCGCGCACCCCTGGTCGATGTCGGCGACGAGGGCGGCCCACAGGGGCGACGCCATGCTGGTCCCACCGAACACGTACCAGACCCCGTTGAAGAAGACGACGTCGCCGTAGGCCCGGTCGGCCGACGCCGAGACGTCCGGCACCTCCCGGCACTGGACGTTCGAGCTGGCTCCGCAGGTGTACGACGTGAGCCCGGACCGGGCCGCCGCCACCTGCTGCCACGCGGGGGCGGCGAAGGTGGTCGAGTTGCCGCCGCCCCCGGCCCCGCCGCTGCTGGCGGCACCGCCCCAGGCCGCCTCGGTCGGATGGTCGGCGGCGATCCCGGTCAGGACGGTCCCCCCCACCCCGGTGACGAAGGGCTGGACGGCGGGGTCGTCCACCGCGACCGCCGGGACGGGGTTCGTCGGGTAGCAGTCGCTCGACCCCGAGTCGCCGGAGGCGGCGACCACGGTCTGCCCCTGGGTCGCCGCCAGCTGGAACAGCGTCTGCTCGGCCAGCTGGGCCTGCAGGGACAGCGCCGCGTCCGCCCCCAGCAGCGACTCGCACTGGCCCCAGCTGGTGGTGAGGACCTTGGCGGTGTCGTCCGTCACCATCCGCTGGTAGGTGTCGTAGGCGCCGTTGGCCCCGTCGTTGGGCCCGGTGTAGACGTGCACGGCCGCGCCCGGCGCGAGCCCGGCCACGACCTCGATGTCGAGCGCGGCCTCGCCGTACTGGACCGGGGTCCCCGCCCCTCCGTCGACGAGCGTGTCGGTGACGGGCACGTCGGTGCCGTAGCAGGCCTGGTACGTGGCGATGTCGGCCGGCGTGTACTGCTCCAGCTCGAAGATCCCGACCGTCTGGCCGGATCCGTCCCTCCCCCCGGCGAACAGCGAGGTGAGGCCGTAGGTGGAGGCCAGATCGGTCGCCGTGCGCGGGCTGCTCGTGGGCGTGGTGCGGGCGGCGACGGCGGCGGTGGCGGCGGCACAGGGCTGGGGTCCGACCGCGTGGGCCCCCGCACCGGCGGCGGCGGCGGCGGCAGACGTGCCCAGCGGGACCGGGGTGGTCAGGTGGGGCCGGGCGATCGCCTGGTCCGACAGACCGAGGACCCCCTGGAGCGCCGGGGCCAGCACCGACGGGACCGACGGGTCCCTCGTGGCCAGACGGACCGTGCGCCCGTCGGTCAGCCGGGCCTGGAACAGCGGCACGGCGAACACCGATTCGAGCTCGGCGGCGGTCCCGGTCACCGGGACCACGAGCCCGTCGGGCGTCGTCGCCCCGACGGTCAGGCCGGTGGAGGTGAGCCAGTCCCGGGTGGCCTGCAGCGTCGCCGCCGTCGGCCCGAAGGTCGCAGCCAGGTGCCCGGCGGGCAGGTAGTGGCGGTAGCGGGGATCGCCCGGGGTGGAGACCCCCCGTGCGAACGCGGCCAGGGCCGCCGGGTCCCGGGGACGCAGCGCGACGTCGACCGTGACCCGGGTGGCGGGCGCCGTCGGGCCCAGGACGGCGGCTCCGGTCGGGACCGGCGCCACGCTGCCGACCAGCGGCGTCCGGGGCCCGGTCCCGTCGGCGGGAGCGGTGGTGCCGGGCGCGGCGGACGCCACCCGCGGGGTGCCGGCGACGGCGATCGCCGCCAGGGCGGCGACGACCGCGACCCGGACCGTTCGACCCGCCGTCGAACGGGAACCGGAATTCCTCACCGGACGAGTATTGCCCACCCGGGGTACCGGTGCCCGGCGCGGCCGTCCGGTGCGGCCCCCGACGCTCACGCCTCGGATCCGGTCCCCCCGCCGCCGGGCGGGGCGTGGCCGGGGGTCTCCCCCGGTCCCACCTCCCCGGCGCGCCAGCTCCGGAGCCGGTCGGCCACGACGGCCTCGTGCCCGCGGTCGCTCGGCTCGTAGTACGTGGCGCCGGCCACGGCGGCCGGCCGGTACTCCTGGGGGACGTAGGCGCCGGGGTGGTCGTGCGGGTACTCGTAGCCGTCGCCGTGGCCGAGGGTGGCGGCCGACCGGTAGTGGGCGTCGCGCAGGTGGGCGGGCACGTCGCCCCTGGGCGCCTCGCGTACGTCGCGACGGGCGCGGCCGAGGGCCACCGTCACCCGGTTCGACTTCGGGGCGCACGCCAGGTGGACCACGGCCTGGGCCAGGTTGAGCTGCGCCTCGGGCAGACCCACGAACTCCACGGCCCGGGCGGCGGCGTCGGCCACCACCAGTGCGAGCGGGTCGGCCTCCCCCACGTCCTCGCTGGCCAGGATGACCAGGCGCCGGGCGATGAAGCGGGCGTCCTCGCCGGACTCCAGCATCCGGGCCAGCCAGTAGAGCCCGGCGTCGGGGTCCGAACCCCGGATCGACTTGATGAAGGCGCTGACCTGGTCGTAGTGGTCGTCCTCGCCGTAGTGCTGCAGGCGGGTGTGCCGGGCGCGCTCGACGTCCTCGAGCGTGACCGGGCGGGAGCCGGCCAGCGCCAGCGCCACCTCGAGCGTCGTGAGCACGGCGCGGGCGTCGCCGTCGGCCAGGCCGACCAGGGCGGCGACGGCGGCCGGCTCGGCCGACGCCCCCTCGGCGGCCAGTCCCCGGGCCACCACGGCGGCGAGGTCGTCGTCGGTGAGGGGCTCGAGCCGCCACAGCGTGGAGCGCGACAACAGCGGCGCGTTGACCTCGAAGAACGGGTTCTCGGTCGTCGCCCCGATCAGCACGAGCAGTCCCTCCTCGACCGAGGGGAGGAGCGCGTCCTGCTGGGACCGGTTGAACCGGTGGACCTCGTCCAGGAAGAGGATGGTGCCCCGTCCCTGCTCGCCGAGCAGGCGGCGCGCCCCCTCGACGACCTCACGTACGTCCTTCACCCCGGCGGTCACTGCCGACAGGGGCACGAAGTGTTTCGCGGTGGCCGTCGCCACCACCGTGGCCAGCGTCGTCTTGCCGGTGCCGGGCGGCCCCCACAGGATGGCCGAGGTCAGCCGGTCGGCCTCGATCAGTGCCCGCAGGGGCGCCCCGGGACCCACCAGGTGGCGCTGGCCGATGATGTCGTCGAGCGAGTGCGGCCGCAGGCGCGCCGCCAACGGCGCCCGCTGGGCCACGCGCTCGGCGGCGGCGCCGGAGAAGAGGTCCTCGCCGGCCACCGGTCCCTCAGCCCGGCTTCGGGACGGGCTGGAGCCCGAGGTCGCGCAGTGCGCCCGGGTCCACCGGCTTCGGGGCGTCGGTCATCGGGTCCCACCCCGACTGGGTCTTGGGGAACGCGATCACCTCGCGGATGTTGTCCTCGCCGGCGAAGATGGCCACCAGGCGGTCGAGGCCCACGGCGAACCCGGCGTGGGGGGGCGCTCCGAACCGGAAGGCACCGAGCAGGAACCCGAACCGCGACGCCGCCTCCTCCTCGCTGATCCCGAGCACCGCGAAGATCCGGCTCTGGATGTCGGCCCGGTGCACGCGGACGCTCCCCGACCCCAGCTCCCAGCCGTTGAGGACCAGGTCGTAGGCCTGGGAACGCACCGAGGCGGGGTCCGACTCCAACCGGTCGAGGTCGTCGGGATGGGGCATGGTGAACGGGTGGTGGGCGGCGATCGGGTTGCCGGCCTCGTCGACGCCGTCGAAGAGGGGGAAGTCGACGACCCACAGGTACTCGTAGGGTCCCTCGGACACGGGGCGACCGCCGAGTTCGACGCGCAGCGCACCGAGCACCGAGCAGGTCAGCCGGTACTCGTCGGCCACCACCAGCACGAGATCGCCGACGGACGCGCCGGTCCTCCCCACCAGGCCGGACCGCTCCTCGTCGGAGAGGAACTTGGCCACCGGGGAGTCGACGTCGGTGCCGCCGCCCTCGCCGCCGGTCACCCGGAACCAGGCGAGTCCCTTGGCACCGAGCGCCTTGGCCCGGTCGGTCAGGGCGTCGAGGCGGGAACGGGTGAGGGTCGCCCCCCCGGGAAGCACCACGGCCTTCACGCACGGGGTGGAGAACGCCCGGAACCCGGTCGCGGCGAACACCTCGGTCAGGTCGACGAGCTCCATGCCGAAGCGGAGGTCGGGCTTGTCGGTGCCGTACCGGTCCATGGCGTCGGCCCACGTCATCACGGGAACCTCGCCCGGGCGCGTGCCGGTGGCCGCCTCGGCCGCGTCGAGCACCGCCTCGGACACGAACCCGAGGATGTCCTCCTGATCCACGAACGACGCCTCGATGTCGAGCTGCGAGAACTCGAACTGCCGGTCGGCCCGGAGGTCCTCGTCGCGCAGGCACCGGGCGACCTGGAAGTAGCGGTCCACCCCCGCCACCATGAGGAGCTGCTTGGCCAGCTGGGGGCTCTGGGGGAGCACGTAGCAGGAACCGTGGTGGAGCCGGCTCGGTACGGTGAACTCCCGGGCGCCCTCGGGAGTGGGCGCCCACAGCAGCGGGGTCTCGACCTCGACGAAGCCCTGGCGGTCCATGGCGGAGCGCAGGGCCGAGGTCACCCGGGCCCGCAGGCGCAGGTTGGCCTGCATCTTCGGCCGCCGCAGGTCCACGAACCGGTGGCGCAGACGGATCACCTCGTCCACCTCGACCCGGTCGTCGACGGCGAACGGCGGCGGCTCGGCCGCGTTCAGGAGGGTCACGGTGCAGTCGGCCAGCTCGACCTCGCCGGTGGGCAGGTCCGGGTTGCCGGTACCGGCGGGACGCCGCCGCACCTCGCCCTCGACGGCGATCACGTACTCCGACCGGACGTCGACGGTGCCGGGGACCACGCACTGGACGATGCCCGTGTGGTCCCGCAGGTCGAGGAAGGCCAGGTGCTCGCCGTGCTCCCGCCGCTTCGCCACCCAGCCGCACACGGTCACCCGGGCACCCTCGTCGGCCGCCCGCAGCGTCCCGCACAGCCGAGTCCGCATCGACGTGGCCCCGCTGGACGGGGTGGGCTCGGTCGGGTCGGTCACTGCTGGTCCTTTCGTGCGCCCCGCACACGGGGCCGGTGGTCGTGCGCCCCGGTCACGGGGCCGGTGTGGAGGCCCCCGGGTCCGGGGACGGTTCCCGGGTGGCGGACCGGACGGCGTCCACCACCTCGCCCACCGGGACGGTGCGCTGGTCCCCGCGGCCACGCAGGGGCCGGAGTGACACCGTACCCGAGGCCGCCTCGTCCGGACCCACGATGACGACCCACGAGGCACCCGACCGGTCGGCCGCCTTGAACTGGGCCTTCATCGAACGGTCGTCGTAGGCCCGGTCGGCCGACAGCCCGGCGTCGCGCAGCTCGGCGGTCAGGTCGCGGGCGTGCGTCCCGCCCGCGGTGTCCACCACGAAGGCGTCGAGCGGTGGCGGGCTGGTGGCGAAGACGCCCTCGGCGTCGCAGGCCAGCAGTATCCGCTCGATGCCCACGCCGAAGCCGATCCCCGGGGTGGGAGGCCCTCCGAGCATCTCGACCAGGCCGTCGTAGCGACCGCCGCCGCCGATCCCGTTCTGGGCCGATTCGAGGGCCCCGGAGGCGAACTCGAAGGTGGTGCGCGTGTAGTAGTCGAAGCCCCGCACCAGCCGGTGGTCGAGCACGAAGGGGATCCCCCGGGCGTCGAGTCCGGCGCGGACCCGGGCGAAGTGGGCGGCGCACGCGTCGCACAGGTGGTCGGCGAACCCGGGGGCGCCCTCGGTGGCGGCCCGGCAGGCCGGACGCTTGCAGTCGAGCGCCCGCAACGGGTTCGACTCGAGGCGGTCCCGGTGCTCGTCGCACAGCTGCTCCCGCCGTCCGGCCAGGTACCCGGTGAGCAGGCCCAGGTAGGCGGGCCGGCACGTGTCGTCCCCCATGGAGTTGATCCGGAGCGCGAATTCGGACAACCCGAGGGCCCGGAAGAAGCCGTCGGCCAGATCGACCACCTCGACGTCGAGATCGGGGTCGGACGGTCCGAGGGCCTCCACGCCCAGCTGGTGGTGCTGGCGGTACCGGCCGGCCTGGGGCCGCTCGTAGCGGAACGCCGGCGTCGCGTACCAGGCCTTCCACGGCAGCGGCGGCCGGTGCTGCACCCAGGCCCGCACCATCGGGGCCGTTCCCTCGGGCCGCAGGGCCAGGGTGCGGCCGCCCCGGTCCTCGAATTCGTACATCTCCTTGCCGACGACGTCGCTCCCCTCGCCGATGCCCCGGCGGAAGACCCGCACGTCCTCGAAGATCGGGGTGTGGGCCAGTCCGTAGCCGGCCCGCTCGACCCGGTCGGCGAACCGGGCCACCAGCGCCTCCCACCGGGCGGACTCCGGCCACAGGACGTCGTGGGTTCCGGTCGGGGCGCGCGACCCCAGGCTCTTGTCGGACACGGCCGTTCAGTCCTTCTTGCCGGGCAGGATCCGGTAGACGTCGTACACGGCGTCGAGGTGGCGGATCAGGTTGAGGACGGACTCGAGGTGGGCCGGGTCGGCGAGTTCGACGTCGAACCGCATCCGGCTGATCCGGTCGGCGTCGGTCTGGGTGTTGGCGCTGACGATGTTGAGGTGGTGCTCGGACACGACCTTGGTCACGTCGGCCAGCAGCCGGGACCGGTCGATGGCCACCACCTCGATGGTGGCCACGAACACACCCGACGAACGGTGGTCCCACTCGACCTCGATCAGACGTTCGCGGGACCTGCTGGCCAGCGACGCGGCGTTTGCGCAGTCGGCCCGGTGCACCGAGACCCCCCGGCCCCGGGTCACGAAGCCGATGATCTCGTCGCCCGGGACCGGCGTGCAGCACCGGGAGAGGCGGACCATCATGTCGTCGAGACCCTCGACGTAGACCCCCACGGAGGCGGCCCGTCCCGGGCGCGGGGTCAGGTGCTGCTGCCGGGCGGTGACGGGGAGCTGCTCCTCGATGATCCCGCCCCGGAGCTCGCGCAGGATCCGCTGGGTGACGGCCCGCGCCGAGATCCGGTTCTCCCCGATCGCCGCGTGCAGCGAGTCGACGTCCGCGTAGCCCATGGCCGCCGCCAGGTCGGACAGCGTGTGCTCGGAGGCCAGCTTCTGCACCGGCAGACCCTCCCGCCGGAGTTCCTTGACGAGCTCGTCATGGCCCAGCTCGATGGCGTCCTCGCGGCGCTCGCGCGAGAACCACTGCCGGATCTTGGACCGGGCCCGGGACGAGGCCACCATGTGCAGCCAGTCCCGCGACGGCCCGGCGGTCTCGGACTTGGAGGTGAAGATCTCCACGGTGTCCGCCGAATTGAGCCGGGTGTCGAGCGGAACGAGCCGGCCGTTGACCTTCGCCCCGATGCACTTGTGGCCGACCTCGGTGTGGATGCTGTAGGCGAAGTCGACCGGTGTGGAATTGGCGGCCAGAGCGAGGACCTTCCCCTTCGGCGTGAAGACGTAGACCTCGTCCTCCTCGAGGTCGAGCTTCAGGGCCTCCAGGAACTCGATGGGATCGGTGGTCTCGTTCTGGAAGTCGACGATCCGCTGCATCCACTCGATCTCGGCGGTGGTCGACGACGTCTCCTTGGCCAGGGCGAGACGTTCGGCGCGCCGGTCCCGTTCGGCCAGTTCGGCCCGCTGCTCCGGCGAGACCTGGGACGCCTTCCGCTCGGCCTTCGCCCGGGCCCTGGCCCGCCGGGACCGGCCCGGGGCGCCACCGGGCGCCGCGTCCGCCGTCCGGGTCCCTCCGGACCCGTCGCGCTGGCTGCCGTCCTTGTAACCCCAGTGGGCGGCGATCCCGTACTCGGCCCTCCGGTGCATCTCGTGGGTTCGGACCTGGACCTCGATCGGCTTGCCGTCCAGTCCGATCACCGTGGTGTGGAGCGACTGGTACAGGTTGAACTTCGGGGAGTTGATGTAGTCCTTGAACCGGCCCTGCACGGGCGGCCAGATGGCGTGGATCGACCCGAGCGCGCCCCAGCAGTCCTTCTCGGACTCGACGATCACCCGGATGCCCACGAGGTCGTAGAGCTCGTCGAACTCCTTGCCCCGGACGACCATCTTCTCGTAGATGCTCCACAGGTGCTTCGGGCGGCCCGTCACCTCGGCGCTGATGCCCGACCCCTCGAGGCGTTCGCGCACGGCGACGAGCACCCGTGCCAGGAATTCGTCGCGCAGGGGGGCCCGGCTGGCCACCATCTGCTCGATCTCCGCGTAGCGCTTGGGGTGCAGGGTGGCGAAGGAGAGGTCCTCGAGCTGCCACTTCACCCCCTGGATGCCGAGGCGATGGGCCAGCGGCGCGTAGATGTCGAGGGTCTCCTGGGCGGTCCGGCGCTGCTTCCACTCCGGCATGACCGACAGGGTCCGCATGTTGTGGAGCCGGTCGGCCAGCTTGATGATGAGGACCCGCCAGTCGTTGGCCATGGCCACGAGCATCTTGCGCACGGTGGCGGCCTGCTGGGCCTCCTTGGAGTCGAACTGGAGACGGTCGAGCTTGGTGACCCCCTCGACGATGAGGGCCACCGCGGGCCCGAAGTCCCGCTCGATGACCTCGGTGGTGACCCCGGTGTCCTCCACGGCGTCGTGCAGCAGGGCGGCGGCCACCGTCTGGGCGTCGAGGCCCAGGTCGGCGACGATGCCGGCCACGGCGATCGGGTGGGTGACGTAGGGCTCGCCCGACCGTCGCACCTGCCCGGCGTGGGCGACCGTGGCCACCTCCGCGGCGTGGACGATGAGGGCGGCGTCGTCGCCCGGATGGCGGCGCAGGAAGGCCTCGAGCACGGGGGCGAGCAGTGCGGCCTCGGCCGCGCCCAGCGAGCTGCCGGCCAGGCTGCCGCCGGCGTCGTGCGTCGCCCCTTCCGCAGGGGCCGGTGTGGCCAGGGCCATCCCTACACGGTACCTGGAGCGGCCCCCGGACCGGGACGACCGGACCGCACCGCCGGTCTCCACGCGGGCAGGCCGGACGCCGCACGGAGACCCCGGGGTGGGCGAGACTGGGACCATGGCCCGTGGACAAGGCGCAACCCTCCGGGATCCCCCGGGCGGCGGAGGCCCGCCGGGCCCGGCCGTGGCGGGCCGGGGGCCGGGGCGGCGCCGGCGCTACGCCCACGCACGTCGCCGGGCGTTCGGCTGGCCCCGCACCCTCGCCGCCGTGGTGGGTGTGGCCTGCATCCTGGCCGGACTCGCTCTGGCGGCCCACATCTACGCCTTCTACCGGCACTCCGACAGCGTGGGCGCGTCCCTCGTCCACCAGCAGGAGCGGTCGGCCGCACGCCTCCGCGCCGCCGGGCGGTGCACGGAGGCGCTCCCGTCCTCCCCCACCGGCACGCCGGCGTCCGGGAGCCTCCCGCTCCCCAACACCTCGGGCACGCCGGTGCCGACCGCCGCGCCGGGCGGCCCCACCGTCTACGCCCTGCTGACCTCCGCCAAGATCGGCCTGGTGGCGCCGGTCGTGGAGGGCACCGGTGACCCCCAGCTCAGCGTGGCCGTGGGCCACGTCCCGGCCAGCTCCTGGCCGGGTCCGACCGGCACGTCGGTCCTGGCCGCGCACGACGTCACCTGGTTCAGCCGCATCGACCAACTGGCTCCCGGCGACGAGATCTCCGTCGCGACGGCCTGCCGCACGTTCGTCTACACCGTGGACCGCCACGAGGTGGTGCAGTCCGGTGCGGTCATCGACCAGACGGTCGCCCCCCGCCTGGTCCTGACCACCTGCTATCCCACCGACGCCCTGTTCCTGACCTCCCAGCGCTACGTCCTCTACGCCTCGTTGCGGCGCGTGCTGGAGACGGGGGAGCCGACCGGGACCGCCGTCCCGGCACCGGTCCCCTCCGTCCCCGTCCCCGCGCCCCTGGCCGCCCAGGGGCTCGACCTCGCACACAATCCCGCACCCCTGGGCTCGCTGGCCCTGACCGGATCACCATCGCCGAGCTGGACCCAGAGCACGGCCCCACTCGACGACGAGGCGGCGGTCCTCCGCCTGTACTTCGCCGCGCTGCGGTCGGCCACCCAGGACCAGCCGGCATGGTGGTCGGCCATCGCCCCCGGTGTCCCTTTCGCCGACGCCGCCCCACTGGTCGGCGGCACGGTCACCTTCAACGCCTCCTCCTTCGACCCCACGTTGGAGGTGGACGGGGGCACCCTGGTCGGGGCCACCCTCTCGACCCGGCCGGTACTGGCCGGCGACGACGTCCCGGGCCAGTACGGGATCACGTTGCAGGCGGCAGTCGTCGGCGGCCAGCTGGTCGTGGCGCGGTGGACGGTGACCCGTGGGTGACCGACCGGCGGGTCACGACCGTCCCGACGGAATCCGCTGCAGCTCGACGTCGTAGAGCGCCACAGCGCCACCCCCCGGTGTCCACACCCGGATCTCGATCGAGTCGGAGGCCGGCGGCAGGCGCGGCAAGAAGCGGAACGGGCCCCATCCCGAGTAGATCCGGGTGCTGCGCTGCGTCCTGACGGCCACATCCGACTGCACCGCGGCCGGGGCCTCGAGCGAGGGCACCTGGCGTCGCGCCAGCAGCGTCCCCGCGGTGGCGTCCCACACCTCCACGGTGCACGGCGCGCTGGAGGCGAGCGTCACCGTCATGCGGTACCAGCCGGGGGCCAGTGCCCACTCGGTGCCGTAGAGGAGGTACCCGGGCGCCTGGCGGCTCTGGACCAGTCGCCAGGTCGACGCGGGCCCAGCCAGCTCGCGCGTGCCCGTGGCGGTCCGCCCCGCCCAGGCGGGCTCGGTCGGCGACGGGAGGAAGGTCACCCGGCCCTGTCCGCCGGAGGCCAGCCGGAACAGCCAGATGTCCGCCCGCTGGAGCACCAGCCCGGCGTGCAGCGGCCCGGCCAGGTCGGCCACGATCCCCAGCTGGGTCTGTACGCTCGCGCTCTCGATGCCGTCGAACGGTGCCACCACGACATAGGTCTCCGCGGCGCGGACCGGGAAACTCGGCGTGCCGTCACCGGCGATGTCGTAGCACCACCGCCGCCCGCACAACCGACCGGACACCCCCTGGGACACGATGACCTCCGCGTCGGCCGGGATGAGGTGATCTACCCGGTCGAGCGCGGCCGCGGCCGCTGGTGAAACCCGCAGCCAGTTCCCGGGTACGTGTGGGATCCAGACCGCCGCCCAGACCAGGGCGTTGACGGCGAGGACGGCGGCCGCCACCACCGGGAGCGCCGTCGAGGTGAGGAGCCGGGGACCTCGGGCGACGGCTACGGCGAACCGCCCCGCGTGCAGCCGGTCACACAGCCAGGCGAGCGCCACCACGGTCAGCGGTGCGACGAAGAGCACGGCGCCGAAGTTCTCGTAGGGCACCGAGCGCAGCGACGACCCCTGCCCCGCGCCGCTCTCGAACAGGACGAGCAGCGGCAGGACCGACCAGGGTGTGAACAGGCCGAGACCGCCGGCACTCGAGGCGTAGGCCCACAGCTGGGTCCGCGCCGTCCACAGGTGGCGTGCCAGCGACAGCGGGTGGGCGGCCATCCCGGCCAAGAGGGCGCCGACCCCGACCCGCTGGCCGGGTAAGGGGTGTCCGGACAGGACATAGCCGTAGTGGCCGGCGAAGCTTGAGCCGCGACCGCCGCCGACCGCACTCGAAAGCAGGAACCAGCCGACGCCGGCGACGAGTAGGGCTGCACCGCGCCGACGTGTCCCGCCCCCGGCCAGGATCCCGCCGATGCCGACCGCGGCCAGGTAGGTCCCGGCGATGTCCCCGCAGGCCAGACAGAGGGCGACCCAGAGGACGAGGAGCGGGATCCGGCCGCGGATCATCTCCCGGCAGGCCAGCATGGCGAAGCAGGCCGCGCCCACCGACTGGTAGTGGACGTCGAACGAGATGCTCTCGTACACCCACGGGTTGGCCACCAGCAGCAACGTGACGAGCCCCACCGCCACCCATCCGGGGAGCCGTCCGGACCACCGGGGGCGGCGGACGGCATCGACCACCAGGTAGAGGGCACCGAGCTCGCCGGCCGAGACCATGACGTCCTGGAACAGGGGCATCCACAGCGCGCCGGGCCACACCCGGGACAGCGGCGCCAGGGGCCAGTTGATCCACTCGAAGTGGTCCTGCCAGAAGTAGTGGCCGGCGACCGACACGTACGGATCCAGGTTCCCGTGGGCGATGCCCCACCAACCCTGGTACCGGATGGCGAAGTCCCAGGTCGTTCCCCAGCGGTGGTAGAGGACGACGCTCCAGGCCATCATGGCGGCCAGCTGCAGCCCCAGCACGATCCAGGCGACGCGGACGGCCCGGCCGACGGGGTCGGGTCCCCGTGGGACCCGGACCGCACCGTCGGGTGTGTCCGGACCTCCGTCGGCCACCACCCCGGGTGGCGCGGTGGTGAGTGCCCCCGTCACCGGGACCCGAACCGGATCGGCACGATCTGGGAGTACCCGAACGGGTAGAACAGCCGCTGGTTGACCAGATTCGCCTCGAACGACACCGGCAGGTCCGACGCCACCGTGCCCCGGACCACGAACGTGGCCACTCCCCCTGCGTCGGTGAACGCCACCACAGGGGTCTGGCCCACCTGCCCCTGGTTGATGACGGCCTGGCCGAAGACCAGGCCCTGCTGGTCATAGATCACCTGGCCGAGGTAGACGGGAACGCCCGACTCGCGCACCGGCCGGTCGATCGGGTCGAGGAGCGTCGCCCGGAGCGTCACGGCCTGCCCGAGCGGCACCGACGAGCTCACCGATGACGGGTCCAGGCTCAGGTGGAAGGTCGTCGGGAGGTACGACGGGCTCGAGCTCACGGTGGCCGGCGCGTCGGTGAACGCCACCACCTGGAATCCGCCCGTGATGGGCGGCTGCGCGAAGAAATTGGGTGCGACCAGGGTGTACTGCGCGTGCTGTCCCGGCGACAGCACCGTCGGCCCCCGCAGTGCCGGCCAGAACGCGGTCAGCTGCCCACCGCTCTCCACGGTGAATGCCGGGGACTGCGTCCGATCGGTGCGGTTGTCCACCTCGACCCCGAGCTGCACCACGGTGGCCAGCTGGCCGCTCGTGCGCACCGAGGTGATCCGCACCGCCAGGGGTGCGCCCGAGGTGAAGACGGCACCGACGGCGACCCCGGAGACGACGAGTCCTCCCGCAACGATCCAGGGCGCCACCCGTCGCATCCGCGCCGTCGGGGCCGCGGCCGGGCCCGGGGACCGGACGGTGGTCGCCGCCACCAGCGCGGCGGGCAGCAGGGTGACCAGGTAGCTCCCGAACGAGCGCGCCGAGAAGAACAGCACCACCGACGGACACAGGACCGCCCAAGCCTTGAGGCGCGGGTACGTTGCCACGAACGCTAGCCAGAGAGTGGCGAACACGACCACGAGGGCGACGGTGTAGGCCGCGAGCGACCCGCCCCCCACGCCGAGGAAGAGGGTCAGGCCCACGAGCCCCTGACCGGCCGGCACGGCGTGGCTGGCGACCGGCGTGACGATACCGGTCAGCCACGCATGGGGCGACTGCACGATGAAGGGCAGGTTGGGCACGGTGAACGCCGCGAGGGCGATCGCCAGGTAGCGACCGCCGGTCCGGACGCCCGCCCGCCATCCGCCCGGGCCGCGTGCGCCCTCGAGGACCAGACCCGCCACGAGGAACGGGAGCACGAGCCACGGGGTCTGCTTCACCGCCATCGCCGACCCGAGAAGCACCGGTCCCCGCCACGTGGCGATCCCCCGCCCGTCGGCGAACCGGTCCCACCGGTAGACCGCGCCGATGAGGAGCGGGACGAACAGCGCATCCGTCACCCCCCCGACCGCGTAGCTGATGTAGACAGCGAAGCTCCCCACGACGATGGCGAGCGGACGGAGGTGACGGGGCAGCAGCACGAAGGTCAGGACGATGGCGAGGGCCCAGGCCAGCACGTTGACCGCAACCGCCACCTGCGTGCTCCATCCCAGCAGCAGCAGCGGGACGTACACCAGGAACGACAACGCCGGGTAGGAGAGCGACGTGACGGCGTGGCCGTTCAGCAGGAACGTGTACCCGTCCGGCGAGACGTGGAAGAGCGAGAACGCCTGCGCCATCGAGTGCGTGTACGGGTTCGTCCCGTGCCGGAAGAGCTCGGCCGCGTACTGGTCGAAGGCGATCTCGTCGGTCCCGTAGGCCGGAGTCGTCCGAACCTGCAGGTAGCTCCAACCGAGGAACGCGCCGATGGTCAGTCCCACCGTGACCCCGGCCAGCACCCGGGCCGGCCAGCGGCCGACCCGGTGCGGTTGCCACACCGCCACGATGGTCCCGATGCCCCACGCGCCGAGGACGACGACCGCCACGGAGATGACCGGGTAGACGTCGACGTACCCGAACAGCTGGAATCCCCACAGAACGACGGTGAGTCCGGCCACCGTCCACCACGTCCGACTCGCCGCCGACGGCCCGTCGGGCGCCGTCGACCCCGAGGATGGGGCCGGATCCACGTTCCGCATCCGCTCGGTGACGACGGAGCGCGCCATCGGCGTGGTCACCACCGTCGACGGGCTCGGTCCCGTCGGCGGATCGACCGCCGATAAAGGCTCGGAAGGAGCGCCGGCAAGCATGGGGAGAGGGTACTCAGGACGGGAGGGAGAACTCCTGGATATTGCCGATCTGCGACGTGCCCACCACCAGGTAGAGGCTGCGCCCGTCCGCCGAGGGCTGCAGGCCCACGCTGTTCGCCGGCGCTGGGAGTGCCCGGGTCTGGCTCTCGGTCGCGATGTCCACCACGCCGACGTCCGCCCCGCTGGCGGTGGACTTCAGCACGTACAGTGTCGACCCACTGCTCGAGACGGCCAGCTGCACCGGGTTCGGACCGACCCGGAAGCTGGCGGTGACGGCGCCGCTGCCGATGCCGATCTGGTCGACGGTTCCGTTCGATCCGAGGGCGAAGAGGTTCTGCCCCGCAGGGTCCACCACGACCGACACGGTGTCCAGAGGGACCGGCACCGATACCGAGGCCTTGTCTGTCTGCGAGTTGACCAGGGTCACGCTCGCCGAGGCCGCCGTTCCGTTGAGGACGTAGAACGTGGTCCCGTCGGTGCCGGCGTAGACCCCCTTGACCGGCGCACCCACCGGCACGGTCGCCACCGGCACTCCCGAGGACCCGTTGCGCAGCTCGAGCGCACCCGTCGCCCCGCTGGCGAGTCCCACGCCCACCAGTCCCGACGGTGACTGCGTGACGGCGACCGAAGCGGCGGACGCGGGGACCACCTGGTAGATCTTCCCGGTGGTCAGGTTCAGGAGCTGGAGGTTCGCCCCCGTCGGCGGCCGGGCCAACAGCCACATGTAGCCGTCGGGCTGGGGTTGCGCCGCGGCGGTCAGTCCCGCCGGGCCCGGAAAGGTCTGGACAGGCGCGGCGGTCGCCGTGGAGCGGTTCGTGGTGGCCGACGGCGAGCCGCCGCCGCCGCAGGCCGCCGCCGCGACGACCAGTCCGAGCGAGCCCAGGGCGACGGCGCGCCCGGCTGGGCGGTTACGTCGCGACGAGTGGTGCAACGCCTCAGCCGAGTCGGCTGCGACGGCGCGCCCCGACGACCAGCAGCACCCCGACCGCGCAGAGTGCCGCCGCGATGCCTCCCTCGAGGAGGAACGGCTTGCCCGTCTGGCCGGTGGTCGCGCCGGCGATCGGCGTCGCTGCGGTGGTGCCGACGGCACCCGCCGGAGCGGCCACCTCGACGGTCGGATCGCTCGTGATGGAGAACGTGGCCGAGCCCGCCTTGACGGACGAACCGCTGACCGACTGCAGGCCGGACCCGGTGACAAGGTAGACCGTCGAACCCGCCACGATGGACGGCGAGGTGACGGTCACCGTGAGCGCCGGGAAGCTACCCGTGACCTTGACGCCGTTGGCGAAGATCCCGATTCCGAAGGTCACGATCGGAGCCCCTCCCCCTGGTGGCGTCACCGCCGAGGACGACGCGTCCGTCTCCACCACCTGGACCGGTCCGGTGAATGCGCCGGCGGGCACGGACACGCTGATGGTGGCGCTCCCCACCGTCGCCGTGGCGGTACCGCCGCTCGGCTGGATGGTGGTCGTCGCGGCCACGGTGCCAGCCAGCCCCGACGCCGTGCCGCCGACGGTCGGCGCACCTCCCGGCGTGTAGCCCGTGCCGGCACCGAACGCGAGGCCCGGGACGGCCAACGAGGAGGTCAGGGCCACCAGCCCGATGCCGACGCCGCACAAGCTCGCCCGCGTCGCAGGTCTCATCACATGCCACCGCCTTCGCCTCGGTAACGGTGCCACTGTCCGGCGATGTGACCTCGGACAGTGGCTTCCCCGCTATCCTACGTGAGGAGCGAGGTCGGGACAAGCATGAACCGACGCTCGGCGCACACCGGTCTCAGCGCCGCTTGCCCTTGCCCTTGCCCTTGCGTGGCCGCGGAGGGGGGCGGTTTCCGGCGGGTCGGGTCGAGCCCGGCGACGTCCGGCTGCCCGACGGGGCCGACCCGCCGCCGCCGTCCGTGCCGGTGGCGGTCGGTGCGGACGTCCCGTCGGGTCGTCCTCCCTTCCCCTTGGACGCGCCGGGTCGGATGACCCCCGTGGCGGAACGGGCCTTCGACGAGCCACGACCCGGTCCGCCGGCGGCGCCGGCCATCGCCGCCGCCATGGCCGGGGTGAGGGCCACGCCGCGTTCGCCACGGGCCTCGAGGCGCTGGCGGATGGTGACGTAGCGGGGCTCGCGCTCCTTCATCCAGGCCAGGAGCGGCGACGCGATGAAGATCGAGGAGTAGGCACCGCTGGTGAGCCCGATCACCAGGGCGAGGCCGAAGCTCTGCAGCGTGGTGGCACCCAGGAACAGCGACCCGATCACCAGGACCGAGAGCACCGGGATGATCGCCACCATCGAGGTGTTGATCGACCGGGCCAACGTCTGGTTCATCGACAGGTTCACCATGTCGGAGTAGGTCAGCCGCCCGGACGCCCCCAGACCCTGGGAGTTGTCGCGGATCCGGTCGAACACGACCACGGTGTCGTACAACGAGTACCCGAGCACGGTCAGCACGGCCACCACCGTGTCCGGGGTCACCAGGAACTGGAAGATCGAGTAGATCCCCACCACGACCAGGATGTCGTGGAAGACGGCCACGATGGCCGCCACGGCCATCTTGAACTCGAACCGCAGCGAGATGTAGGCGGCGACCACGATGAAGAAGATGATCAGGGCCTGGATGGCCTTGTTGGTGACGTTGGAGCCCCAGGTGGCGCCCACCTGGTTGACGCTCACCGTGTTCAGGGGCCGATGGGCGGCCTCGGCCAGCGCCTTCTGGACCTTGAGCAGCGTCGCCTGCTGCTCGGCCGCCGACCCGGAAACCAGGTCGGCCGTCACCTCGATCTGCTTCTGACCGTTCAGCTGGTTGGTGAGCTGCACCACCGTCGGGGACGGCACCCCGGCCGCCTTGGCCACCGCGGTCGCCTCCGACACGGTGAGGGTCTGGGACGACACCAGCCACGACTGCCCACCCCGGAAGTCGATCCCCTCGTTGAGCCCCCGGGCCGACAGGGAGACGATGCCGATCACGATCACCAGGGCGGAGATGCCGAACCACCACCTCCGGTTCCCGATGAAGTCGAACGACGTCTCGCCCCGGTAGAGGCGCAGGAACGCGTTCGGGCGCTTGGCCCCGGTCTCCTCGGCCTCCTCGAGTTCGGCGGCGAACTCCAGTTCCTCCTCGAACTCCTCCTCGAGCTCCTCGCCCAGGGCGGCCTGGTACGCCTCGGGATCCGAGGTGTCCAGGCCCTCCCCGTCCTCCTCGTCCCTGCCGTCCATGTCGTCCTCCGGTCGGTCCGGGCTCACTGGTCCGCCCCCGCATGGATGCCGAGGCCGCTGGCCACGCCCATCGTCTTGGCCTCCGTGGCACCCCGGCTACGGCCGAGCAGGATCACGAACGGCCGGGTGAAGAAGTAGGTCACGATCACGTCGAGCACGGTCGAGAGCCCGAGGAAGAGTGCGAAGCCCCGCACCGGTCCGATCGAGAAGAAGTACAGGACGATGGCGCCGAGCAGCGACACGAAGTCGGCCGCCAGGACCGTCCGGAACGCGCTCTTGAAGCCGCGGTCGACGCTGGTGCGGACCGTGCGGCCCGACCGTGCCTCGTCTTTCAACCGTTCGAAGTAGACGATGTACGAGTCGACGGTGATACCGATGGACACGATGATCCCGATCACACCCGCGAGGTCGATGGTGGTGTTCTGGGTCTGGCCCATGATGGCGATGATCGACCACAGCAGGGCCCCGGTGAGGGCGAGTCCGGACACCACCACCAGCCCGAGCAGCCGGTAGTAGAGGATCGTGTAGATCATCACCAGGAGGAGCCCGATGAGGCCCGAGATGAGCCCGGCCTGCAGCGACGACTTGCCGAGCGACGGCGACACCGTCTGGATCGTCTGCTGGTCGAGCTTGACCGGGAGCGCGCCGTAGTTGAGCTCGGTGGCCAGCGTCTGGGCCTGGCTCTGGGTGAAGGTGCCGGAGATCTGCACCTGTCCTTGGAACGAGGTGAACGACTGCTGGCTGGGTTGGGTGATCGGGGCCGAGATCACCTGGCCGTCCAGGTCGATGCCGATGATGGCGTGGAACTGCTGCTGGGCGAGCGCGTCCCAGGCGCTGGCCCCGGGGCCGTTGAAGGTGATGTTGACCGTCCACTGACCGGCCTGGTCCAGCGAGGCGTTCGCCGACTTGATCTGGGATCCCGTCACCTGGGCCGGGCCGAGGACGTAGCGCTGGGTCCCCTGCCCGGGCAGGCCCAGCAGCAGGACGGTGGCCGACTTGGCGTCGTTGAGCGACGACGTCGACGGGTAGGGGGCGAAGGCCGTGTCGGGCGGCGGGTTCCCGGTCGCCTGGCCCGAGCTGGTGTTGACGGCGAGGTTCGCCTGGGTCAGCGCCGAGGTCGACGAGCACGCGGGCAGGGCCCCGGTCGCCGCCGTCTGACCCTTGGCCACGGCGAACGCCGGCGCGAAGCACAAGGCCGGACGGAAGAAGAGCTGGGCCGTCTTGCCGAGGCGGTCGAGGATCTGCTGGGTGTCCTTCTGGCCCGGCACCGAGGCGCCGATCAGTGCGCACTTGTGGACCTTGTCGGGGCAGGTGGCGGTGCCCTGGCTCGAGACCGTCGCACCGCTCGAACCGCCGACCCGTTCGTTCAGGATGGTGGTGATGGTGTCCACCTCCGCCTGGGTCACCGGAGTGTGCGTCTCGTAGACCACGGACAGGCCCCCGGCGAGATCGAGGCCGAGCTTGGGCGCCCAGCCGGCGGCCAGCGTGGCGCCCAGCATGATCGCCGTGACGATGACGACCGTCAGCAGACTGACCCAGAGCGCGCGCTTCTCCTTCATCGTGCTCAGATGATCGGGGGGCCGTCGGCCCCGCTCGCGTCCGTTCCGTCACCGCCGTCGCCGGCCGGGCGGGCGGGCGGCGTCGGGCCGCCGGGCTTGCCGTCGGTCGACGTGCCGTCGTCGGATGCGTCCGCACCCTCCGGCGGTCCCGGCTCCTGCGGCGGCTCGGGCTCGTGCCCGTCGGGCTCGCCCACCACGTCCTGGGGAGGTTCGGCCGGCTCGAGCTTGCGCAGCACGTAGGGCCGCAGCACGGTGAACGACGCGCCGACGCTCGTCTCGAGGGTGACCCGGTCGTCGGTGACGTCGAGCACACGGCCGACGATCCCGCCCGCCGTCACGACCTCGTCGCCGACCTCGTACGCCGACGCCTGGGCCCGTGCCGCCTTCTGCTTCTTCTGCTGGGGCCGGTAGATGAGGAAGTAGAACGCGGCGCCGATCACCACGAAGATGAGCAGGGTCGACGAGGGGTTCGAACTCTTGGTCGCGGCGAACAGGAGCGGGGTGACCGCCTCGAGGGCGTGCGTCATCGAGCGTCGGAAGCGTGGGCGGGGTTCGTCACAGCCCTTCGACTGTAGCCCAGGCCGCATCGGGGGCGTGGCCGGTGGGATCCCGGGTTCGACGCCGTGGGTTCACGGGCCCCACACCGTCGCCGTACGGGCCCGGAGCGTGGCCAGGTCGCCGGCGGCGACGGCGTCCCGGGCCTCGTCCATCAGGCCGAGCACGAAGGCGAGGTTGTGGATGCTCAGCAGACGCCACGCCGTCGGCTCCCCCACGGCGAGCAGGTGCCGGAGGTAGCCGCGTGACCAGCGCGCGCACGTCGGGCAGGGACACGTGGCGTCGATCGGCCCGTCGTCGCGGGCGTGCCGGGCGTTGCGCAGGTGGAGCGGTCCCGTCGAGGTCCACAGCGAACCGTGGCGGGCGGCCCGGGTGGGCGCCACGCAGTCGAATTGGTCGACACCCAGGGCCACCGCCTCCACCAGGCCCACCGGGTCCCCCACCCCCATCAGGTAGCGGGGCCGGTCCGCCGGCAGCAGCGGGACGGTGGTCGCCAGCACGTCGAGCATCTCGGCGCGCGACTCGCCCACGGACAGCCCCCCGATGCCGTACCCGTCGAACCCGAGGGCCACCGTGCGCGAGGCGCTCTCGGCGCGGAGGGCGGCGTCGGTGCCACCCTGGACGATGCCGAACAGGGCCTGCCCCTCCGGGCGCCGCTCGACGACGTCGAAGTGGGCCCGGGCCCGGGCCGCCCACGCCGAGGTCCGCTCGACGGCCAGGCGCAGCACGTCGGGTCCGGCCGGCAGCGACGCACACACGTCCAACACCATCTGGATGTCGGAGCCCAGCAGCCCCTGGACCTCGACGGCGGACTCCGGCGTGAGGCGGGTCGGTGCCCCGTCGTACACCGATGCGAACGTGACCCCGTCGTCGTCGACCTTCGGCCGCAGCGAGTGGACCTGGAACCCGCCCGAGTCGGTCAGCGTGTGACCCGACCACCCGGTGAACCGGTGCAGACCGCCCAGGTCGGCCACGACGTCGGCACCCGGCCGCAGCATCAGGTGGTAGGTGTTGGCCAGGACCACCTCGGCCCCCAGGGCACCGAGATCCGCACTGTCGAGGGCCTTCACCGCGCCGCGCGTGCCCACCGGCATGAACGCCGGCACCCGGTAGGAACCCCGGGGCGTGATCACCCGTCCGGTGCGGGCGGCCCCGTCGGTGGCGGACACGTCGACGACGAGGGGGTTCACCGGTCCGACCCCGTCGGCACGCGCCACACGGGCGCCGCCTTCGCCCCCGTCCGGGCGACGACCATCGCATCGCCGAACGAGAGGAACCGGTACCCCTCGGCCAGCGCCGTGGCGTAGAGGTCGCGCCACTGCGGGCCGCAGAACGCCTCGACCAGCAGCAGGAGACTCGAACGCGGCAGGTGGAAGTTGGTGACCAGCACGTCGACCACCCGGAACGCGAAGTCGCCGTGGATGTAGAGGTCGGTGCGCCCGGACAGGACACCGGTGGCTGCGGCCGACTCCAGCGCCCGCACGGCGGTCGTCCCGACCGCGACCACCCGGCGGGCCCGGGCGCACGCCTCAACCGTCGAGGCCGGTACCGAGTAGCGCTCGGTGTGGATGGTGTGGTCCTCGGCCGTGGCGGCGGTGACCGGGCGGAACGTGTCGAGCCCGATGGTGAGGTCGACGCGTGCCAGCCGCGCCCCGGCCGCCTCGCAGGCGGTCAGGAGGTCGGCGGTGAAGTGGAGGCCGGCCGTCGGGGCGGCCGCCGAGCGGTCGGTCAGCTCCGAGTCGGCGGAGTAGACGGTCTGGTAGCGGTCCGGGTCGCCGAGCGCCCGACGGATGTAGGGAGGCAGGGGCATGGACCCGGCCCGGGGCACCACCGTCGGGTCGAGTAGGCGGATCCGACGGGTGCCGGGGCCGTCCGTGTCGCGGTCGAGCGGCTCCCCCACCGCCACCACGGGCCCGCCCTTCGGGGCGGAGGCACCCGCGCCGCGCTCGAACAGCAGGGTCCCGGGCGACAGGCGCCGGCCCGGCCGCACCAGCGCCGCCCACTCGGACGTCCCGTCGGCGTCGGGTGGCCCGAGCGGTTCGAGCAGGAGCACCTCGGCCCGTCCCCCGGTCACCTTGGCCAGGTCCAGGCGTGCCGCCAGCACCCGGGTGTCGTTCACCACCACGACGTCGTCGGGACGGAGCAGGCCGGGCAGGTCGTCCACGGTCGCATGGCCGACCGCAGGGACACGCGCTCCCGACGTCGGACCGAGGGGACCGGCCAGGCCCGGCCCGATCAGCAGCCGCGCCGCACTCCGGGGCTCGACCGGCTCCTGGGCGATGGCCGACTCGGGCAGTCCGTAGTCGTAGGCCGACATGGGCGTGCCCGGACCGGTGGGCGCGTCGTGCACCGTGGGTTCGGAGGCGGCGGGCACCGCACCATGGTGCCAGACCCCGTCCGGGTCGCAGCCCGCGTGTCCGCCCGGAGGTGACGTCGTGGTGCGCCGACGCGGGTCAGAGGAGCGTGGCGTCGACGGGGGTCAGCCCCAGGTGGGCCCACGCCCGCGGACCGGCCATGCGGCCCCGGGTGGTGCGCTGGATCAGACCCTGCTGCAGCAGGTACGGCTCGTAGGCGTCCTCGATGGTGTCGGGCTCCTCGCCGATGCACTGGGCCAGCGTCGTGAGTCCCACGGGCCGGCCCGCGAACCGACGGCACAGCACGTCCAGGATGGCCCGGTCGACCTTGTCCAGGCCGAGCTCGTCGACCCCGAACACGTCGAGCCCGGCGCGGGCCGCGTCCGACGTGATGGCCCCGTCGGCCCGGACCTCGACGTAGTCGCGGACGCGCCGCAGGAGGCGGTTGGCGATCCGGGGCGTACCCCGCGACCGCTCGGCGATCCTGCGGGCCCCGTCGGGCTCGACGGGGACGCCGAGGATCCCGGCCGAACGCAGGACGATCGCCTCGAGTTCGGTCGGGTCGTAGAGGTCGAGACGGCCGACGAACCCGAAGCGGTCGCGCAGCGGCCCCGCCACGAGCCCCGTCCGGGTGGTGGCGCCGACCAGGGTGAACCGGGGGATGTCGAGCCGGATGCTGCGGGCCGTCGGACCCTTGCCGATGAGGATGTCGAGCTTGAAGTCCTCCATGGCCGGATACAGGATCTCCTCGACCGAGCGGTGCATCCGGTGGATCTCGTCGATGAACAGGACGTCACCCTCCTGCAGATCGGTGAGGAGCGCGGCGAGGTCGCCCGAACGGACGAGCACCGGGCCGGACGTGACGCGGAGGCCGACGCCCAGTTCCGACGCCACGATGCCGGCCAACGACGTCTTGCCGAGCCCGGGCGGGCCGGCGAACAACAGGTGGTCGGCCGGCTGGTCCCGCTTGAGGGCGGCCTCGATCACGATGCGGAGGTGCTCGGTCAGCTGCCCCTGGCCCACGAATTCGGACAGCGCCCGTGGGCGGAGCCCGGCCTCGTCCGCCTCCTCGGCCGGCGCGGCCACCGGGTCGACCGGTCGCAGCGGGTCCCGTTCCACCCCGGCGTCGACCCCGTGGGGAGCGAGTACCTCCTTGCGGGCGTCGGGGGTCACCGGTTCCGCACCAGTTCGCGCAGGGCGGCCCGGACCAGTTCCTCGACCGGGGCCCCGGCGTCGAGCCCGTCCAGCGCCCCCGAGATCTCGTCGGGTCCGTAGCCGAGTTCGGACAGCGCGGCGCGCGCCTCTCCCCGCGCCGAGCCGCCGGCCGCCGGTGGGAACGCCCCGCCGTCGAGGCTCGGGAGGTCGAGCCTGGCCTTGAGCTCCAGCAGCAGGCGGGCCGCGGTCTTCTTGCCGACACCCGGCACCAGGCACAGGGTGTCCACGTCGTCCTCGAGAACCGCTGTCGACAGTGCGGCGGGCGACAGGACCGACAGGATGGCGAGGGCGAGGGACGGCCCCACCCCGTGGGCCCCGAGCAGCGCCTCGAAGCACCGGCGCTCGTCGGCGTGGGCGAAGCCGTACAGCACGATTGCGTCCTCACGCACGTGGGTGTGCACGTGCAGGAACACCTCGGACCCGGGCGCTCCCAGCCCGGCCAGCACGTTGGTCGGGACCGACGCCCGGTACCCCACGCCCTGGACCTCGACGACGACCTCCCCGGGTGACGGGCGGTCGAGGAGCGTGCCGCGCAGTGAGCCGATCACCGGGTCACCGCCCGACCCGCCGCCCCGGATCCCGAACCGGCACCCGGACGCACCGCCTCGACGGCGCGTCGCAGCCCCTGTGCGGTGAGGTGGCAGGCGGCCAGGGCGAGGGCGTCGGCCACGTCGGCCGGACGGGGTGGCTCGGACAGACCCAACACGGACGCGACCATGCGCTGCACCTGGTCCTTGGAGGCGCCGCCGTAGCCGACGAGCGCCTGCTTCACCTCGTTCGAGGTGTACTGGGCCACCTCGCAGCCGGCCTCGGCCGCCGCCACCAGCGCCACCCCGGCGGCCTGGCCCGTGGCCATCGCGGTACGGGCGTTGACCTGGAAGAAGACCCGCTCGACGACCACGGCACCGGGACGGAACTCGGCCACCAGGGAACGGAGTTCGTCGGACAGGGTGCGCAGCCGTTCGGGCAGCGGCACCGTGGGTGCCGACGAGATCACGCCCCCAGCCACGGCCACCAGCGACCCCCCGTTCCGGGTCACCACGCCGTAGCCGCAGCGCGACAGGCCGGGATCGATTCCGAGCACGAACATGCGTTCGATGGTAGCCGGGGTGTCCTCGGCGCGGGGTGATACCGGTGCGGCCCCGGCCGGGGACCGGCCGGCCGTTCAGCCCTCGTAGGCGGCCATGACCTCATCGGGGATGTCGAAGTTGGCGTACACGTTCTGCACGTCGTCGTGGTCGTCGAGCGCCTCGATCAGGCGCAGCACGCGTTTGGCCTCCGACTCCGAGGTCACCTCGACGGTCGTGGTCGGCACCATCGACAGCTCGGGCGCGCCGGGCTCGAGCCCGGCCTCCTCCAGGGCGGAGCGCACGGCCATCAGATCGGAGGGGTCACTGCTGACCAGCCACCGCTCGCCCTCGTCGGCCAGGTCCTCGCCGCCCGCCTCCATCGCCACCTCGAGGATCTGCTCCTCGTCGTGGGCCCGGGGCACGGCGATGACGCCCTTGCGCTCGAACTGCCAGCTGACCGAACCGGGCTCGGCCATCGCCCCGCCGTTCTTGGCGAACAGGTTGCGGATCTCCGCGCCGGTACGGTTCCGGTTGTCCGACAGGCACTCGACGATCACGGCGACGCCGTCGGGGGCGTACCCCTCGTAGGAGATCGACTCGTACCGGACACCCTCGAGCTCGCCCGAGCCGCGCTTGATGGCGCGCTCGATGGTGTCGATGGGGACCGAGGAGTCCCGTGCCTTCGTGTACATGGTGCGCAGGCTGGCGTTGGCGGTCATGTCACTTCCGCCCTCGCGGGCCGCCACCTCGATCTGGCGGATGAGCTTGGCGAACACCTTGGCCCGCGCCGCGTCCTTCGCGCCCTTCTGGTGCTTGGTGGTCGCCCACTTGGAGTGTCCCGACATCGCCTAACGCCTTCCTTCCTTCGTCATCTCCACGAACAGCCGTTGCAGCCTACGGTCCGCGGTCAGCTCCGGATGGAAGGACGCGACGAGGACCGGGCCCTGACGGCACACGACCGGCTGCCCGGGCGCGCCTCCCCCGCCCGGCAGCGTGGCCAGGACCTCCACCCCGGGCCCGCACGCCTCGACGACCGGGGCCCGGATGAACACGGCGGGCAGCGGGGGGCCGCCCAGGGCGGGGACGTCGACCGTCCCCTCGAACGAGGCGACCTGGCGCCCGTAGCCGTTGCGCCGGATGGTCAGGTCGATCGCCCCGAAATTGAGCTGGTCGTCCCGTCCGTCGAGCACCGCGGTGGCGAGGAGGATCATGCCGGCGCAGGTGCCGAACACCGCCAGACCGTCGTCGAGGGCCCGGGCCAGCGGACCTGCGAGCCCGGACGACCCGAGCAGCAGGGACAGCGTGGTCGACTCGCCACCGGGGACCACCAGGCCGGCGAGGCCGTCGAGGTCGTCCGGGCGCCGCACCTCGCGGACGGGTTCACCGAGGTCGGCGAAGGCAGCGGCATGCTCGCGCACGTCGCCCTGGAGGGCGAGGACCCCGATGGTCAACGGACCGGCGGCCGGTCGGGGCCGGCGGTAGGGCGGCTACCAGCCACGATCGGCCAGGTGCACGCCGAGCGTGCCGATCTCCTGGCCCGCCATGGCGCCGCCCAGACCGGTGGAGACCTTGGCCACCAGCCCGGCGTCGGCATAGTGGGCGGTCGCCTCGACCACGGCCCGGGCCATGGCCGACGGGTTCGAGCTCTTGAAGATGCCCGATCCCACGAACACGGCCTCGGCCCCGAGCTGCATCACGAGCGAGGCGTCGGCGGGCGTGGCGATGCCACCGGCGCAGAACAGCGGGACGGGCAGGCGGCCGGTCGTGGCGATCTCCTGGACCAGCCCGATGGGAGCGGCCAGCTCCTTCGCCCACCCGTACAGCTCCGCCGGGTCGGCCTCGGTGACCCGGCGGATGTCGCCCAGGATCGAACGGAGGTGGCGTACGGCCTCGACGATGTTGCCGGTACCGGCTTCCCCCTTCGAGCGGATCATGGCCGCCCCCTCGGAGATCCGGCGGAGCGCCTCGCCCAGATTGGTGGCGCCGCACACGAAGGGGACCTCGTAGGCCCACTTGTCGATGTGGTGGGCCTCGTCGGCCGGCGTGAGGACCTCGCTCTCGTCGATGAAGTCCACGCCCAGTGCCGCCAGGACCTGGGCCTCCGCGAAGTGTCCGATGCGGGCCTTGGCCATCACGGGGATGGTCACGGCGGACTGGATCCCCTCGATGAGGGCGGGGTCGCTCATGCGGGCCACCCCGCCGTCGCGACGGATGTCGGCCGGCACCCGCTCCAGCGCCATGACGGCCACCGCGCCGGCATCCTCGGCGACCTTGGCCTGCTCGGCGTCGACCACGTCCATGATGACGCCACCGCGGAGCATCTCGGCGAGTCCCCGCTTGACGGTGAAGGTGCCGGTGGGACGGTCGGTGTGGGAGGCGTCGGTCATCGGCCCAGTCTATCCGTGGCCGTGAACTGGCTATCCGTGGCCGTGAGCCGGACGTCCGCCAGCGCACCGGCGGGCGCGGACGACCCGGGAACCACGGGGACCCCGGGCGCGACTCCGGCCCCCCCGGGGGGGGGGCGGGGGCGGGCCGCCCCCCGTTGGGGGGCGGGGGGCGGGCCGGGGGGGGGGGGCCCCCCCCGCGGGGTGGTGGGACATTCTTTGC